>Ga0190312_1000007_pt1 | contig 138323 bp, 132 predicted proteins | sample 487007910_MG_FD_165046 | JGI IMG/M metagenome (GOLD analysis project Ga0190312, IMG submission 165046) | Hydrothermal vent sediment bacterial communities from Southern Trench, Guaymas Basin, Mexico - 4870-07-9-10_MG | ecosystem: Environmental > Aquatic > Marine > Hydrothermal vents > Sediment ... | reverse complement strand
TCATTTTATTCAATACAGAATAATATTTACTATTTTTAAGTAATATAGAAGAAAATATTAGCAAAGACCAGCTCGTTTCACAAAATGCTAGTCAACTCGTGCCAGTTTACATAAGGTCTAGAACCATAAGTAATAGAGGTAGTGTAGAGACTCTACAGCCACACAGCGCACATAGACGCATGAAATGGCGAGCGCTCACTGTATAGAAAAATGCAGTCTCTCGAAATAATTCTCATTTACTTAATGAATACCACTGGTGGCTTAAAGTAGCCGGGGGATCCGGGTTCGAATCCTGACAGGGGCTCTATAGAGCTTAAATCTTCGCCTCGAGCCATGACTCGATAATTTCTTCAGAGTCTCTTGATCTCTTTAGAAACCTTATGTATTCTTCGTGAAGAGCTTTCACTGCTTTGGATTTTTTCATTGTTAGGTACTCGGCTAGCTGTATTTGGAATAAATAACTTCTTCACCCTTATAGTTCGGGTTGTATAGATCAATGTACTAGCGTGAAGAATCCTACAGCTCCAAGATTGAATGTGTCTATACATGAGGGAAAATTCGCTTTGTCTTAATTTTGGAGTAAAGTAATCTCCTTATATATTTGAGAAAAATACCGCTTAACAGTGTAATGTGGGCTTCTTAACTTACTGATGTGTCAAGGGTATTTCGGCTTCAACGACAAAAGTCATGTACTCGTTATTTTTGATCTCTGATCCTAATTCACCCGTCGAAACCATGCTGAAAATTATAACCGTTTCTTATCGTGTTCGGAGTGCTAGCTAACATTATCGCCACGTAACTACTTTATTTCAGAAGCTCTGCTAAACTATCTCGCCTCTGGCGGGCGTTCTCAATTAGCGAACACGTAGCTATGCTTCCTTGTAAATATACCGCGTAGGTCAGAACCGTAGGGAGAGAAGTATCATAAGCTCTGCTAAAAACTACGCTTTTTTGACTAGCCGTTCAATGTGCTTTATTTTTAATACAGGTATTGCCGTAAATTCTCAAGAACCCCTTCCTAAAGTGTCAGAAACCATAACTATAAAATTGAGCTTTTTCATTGCTTACAGTTCAAGCACGAAGTATATGTCATTTACTTCAAGTTAGTGTTTTCTAGTCTTAAACATGGGCGTCAGAGAAGTGATTCCTTTAATAAGACATGAACTTTCATAATTGTTTAAATTCACGCTTCACAATCGCTGAAAGCAATAAGATTCGTTGAAGAAATATTACCTATAAAAAGGCCTTAATTTATGAACATTTAAATATTTTTTTAAAAAAACATTAATAAAATATATCGAGTTAAATAATCAGCTACGTCTAAACATATTAGAGTTAAAGTTAAATAGATCTCTTCTCCTTACACTATCGTGGAAATTAGGGCCACAATTCCAGTTTACGGTAAAGGTGTCCTTGAATACGAAGTTTTTAAACATTTCGGGCATGTATTCTGTTTCATTTTATTGAAAAATAAAAACAGAGAGCTGGCTGAATGGAAATATCGAAAAAATGTTTATTCAGAATCTCATATCCCGAGACAGGTCCTGGGGGCTGCTCGCAAGAGCGGGGCCGACATAGTCGCTTGCGGGGGGATAAGCTATAAGGCTAAAAGATCGCTCGCCAAATGTGAAATAGAAGTCGTAGAGGGATTATCGGGAAGCGTTAAAGAAGTTTTAGGTGTGCTCTGTGAAAAAGGCCGTGATTTAGTATGAAATGTAGGTCAAGCAATTACGCTGTAGATGTAGAAAAGCTTGTGAAGATTTATGGAGAGGTCCGAGCGCTAAAAGGGGTTAGTTTTAAGGTTAGGTGGGGAGAGATTTTCGGCTTTTTAGGACCCAACGGAGCTGGAAAGACAACTACTGTTAAAGTACTTTGTGGATTAGCTAAGATGAATGGGGGACATGTAGAAGTTGCTGGTTATGAAATTCCTCGAGAACTTAAAAAGGTTAAAGAAGTCATTGGGGTAGTGCCTGACACTTCAAACCTTTACGCTGAGCTCTCTTGCTTCGAGAATCTTGTCTTCGCAGCTAAAATGTACGGAATAGGGAAGGAAAAGGGCTTGAAAAGGGCTCACGAATTACTGGAGTTTTTTGGACTGGAGAAAAGAGCCAATACGAAGTTCAAGGATTTATCTAAAGGTTTAAAAAGGAGATTAACGTTAGCAGCGGCTTTGGTTCACGAACCAAGAATACTATTTTTAGATGAACCCACCTTAGGTTTAGACGTTAAAAGTAGAAGAAGAGTGTGGGGGCTCATAAAAAAGTTAAATTCTCTTGGCCTAACCATATTTTTAACAACACATAATATAAGCGAGGCGTTTAGTCTCTGCCATAGGATAGCAATCATTAATAAGGGCGTTATAGTCGCAGAAGGTTCTCCTGCCGAACTGAGAAAGCGCTTTGCAGCTAGCGAAACAATAGAGATCTCGTTCACCCCTGCACCGCCTCTCAGTGCGGTTTCACAGTTGCGGGGGATTTTGAGTGCGCGGCGCTCAGGAGAATCATTTGAAATAATAGTTGGTGATATAGTTCTAGCGATTAAAAGCTTAGCTGAGTTCGCTGAGAAAAATGGCTTAAAAATTGACTATATTATTTCGAGGGGGGTTGAGGCAGAGGAAGTTTTCCTGAAAATATTGGGTGAGAGTTATGTTGAGTGAACTCAAGCGGTCTTTTTACATAGCTGAGAAAGACTTGAAAGAATATTACCTAAAACCGCCCACAATAAGTTGGGGAATAGTCTTTCCTATAACTTTTGCTCTAGCCTTTACGCTAAGGGGAAGAAATGGAGCTTGGCTTGCCCCAAGCTTAATAACTCTCTCTTTATTCTTCGGTTCTACTTCAATGTCGGCCGCATCAATAGTCTTCGAGAGAAAGATAGGGTCTTTTGAAAGACTTTTATTGTACCCCGTTAGTTACGCGGGTATCGCTTTCGGAAAAATTCTCAGTAGCTTCTTTTTCGGTCTCTTTTCATCAGGAGCTACGTTCATCGTAATATGGCTAATGTTCTCGATCAAGCCTTTTCACCCTATTCTACTCGCAGTATGCATCGTAGGTGCGACCTTACAATTCTCAGCTTTAGGAGTGCTTTTTTCTTTCGCCGTCAAAGACCCTTCACAGACCATGACCATTTTTAACTCGGTTAGGTTGCCGATGATGTTTCTCTGCGGAATGGTAATACCTCTAAACAAATTGCCTCCATTACTGCAGTACCTTTCACTATTACTACCTCCCACTTACGCTAACGAATCTATAAAGTACGCATTCATTGGATCTTATGAACTATTGCCACCTGCTATCGCTATCACTGTAACTTATATTTCTTTTGCAGTATTGCTATATGCTACAATATATCTCATAAAGAGGAACATACCGTAAGCTAAGCGAGACCATAGGATAGCGGAATCTTCTTTTTAATTTAATCCACAATGAATTATTTTGTATTATTTCTGTTTTGATGAAGTATTCGTCTGCATTAATCTAAATGTACTTTTCTTTATTCATTTCTTTATGTTTTAGCTGTTTTACTGGTGTTATGAGAATGTTGCTTTTAATTAGTATTAAAGTGAATACTACGACTATTACTACAAATAAGGCTTTGTAGAACATTTTATCTTCTTTAGATTCTTCTCCGGTACCTACTTTCGGTAGACTCATAGGTGTTTTCAGGCTTAAAAACGCCCATTCACGAGAGATAAGTATCTCATAGTAACCCACTAACAGAATAAATAGCCCAAAATATAGACTTCACTTTGAATACAGCCAATAACTTAACTTTATTACTCTAGTCACGTATTATCTCCTGAAATACTGTTCAGTAACCTAATGCTTTTTCTTTCAAAAGTATTAATTAGCATTAACTAGTACTTCAGTTCCTATGACGCCTATTTTAAATAAAGTTACTAACTACCTTAGGTTAAGCTAACACAAGTTTATGAGCTAAAGGACTTGCCTTAAGGTTTTCTTATTCATTAACCACTTTTTCGAGAGTAATTAGGAAAAGTCAGTGTAAATGTAGCATAAATGCACTAGAATGTACATAGAAGCACATTTTGCTAATGCAAGGATGTATTTAATCAAATATTAATTTTTTATAAGTGAATGAAAATATAGAAAAAATAAATATATGTATTGTGTAGAATATTTCATGAAGCCACGTTTACACGCTATAAGTCTAATATTAGCGTCGTTATTAATAATAGCTAGCATAGCTCTAATTACTTAAGGGGGAGCTGAACAAGAACTTGAAACAGTAACTATCTATATAAGACTTGAGGCTCCCAGCGACGCCTATAGGCTTAGGTTTAGTATTATTGTAGCGAATTTAACTGCTGAAGGAATTAAAACAATAACTACTATACGTACTAGAGTTGTTGAAGGCTATTTAACCGCTATAAGCATTAAAATGTGGGAAAAGTTTCTAGGATATTGTGAGAAATTAGAGAACGGGAAGCTCGTTAAGATTCCAGAGTACTTTAAGTACGGTATATTTATTTATGCTGTAGCTTACGATGAAGGAACAAAAACATTTTATCATGGTTCGTGGACAGCGGGTATAGACCCCTACTACAATAAAACTGTCAACGTCTAAATCAAAGTAAAGGCTTATCATTCAAGAGAAGTAAACGCTACAGATGTACCAGATATAGGGCAAAGTAAAACATTCTACAAGAATCTCGCTTTATGCGCAGTAAAAATACCTGGCTACACGGTGTGGAATGAAGTAAATATACCGTATAATGAGAGTTGATGTAGATAGCTACGAGAAACTATACTGGACTGAAAGTAGTTATCCAAGAGAACCAGACACAGTATGGTATGAAGAAGACTGGGAAAACTCTGGAACAACATCAGTACATACATGCGAGTGGCATGGGTCTTGCTATGGGCCATCATCTACTTACTTCTACTTAACAAATGTTAAATATATTGAAGCTACTACAGCCTCTATTGTTCCCGGAGGCTATTCCTATGTTATCGTAAAAGTTTATGCAGTCGACGACCACTATGGAGTTTCCACTAATCCCTGGAATCCCTCAGGTTCGCTTGTGGAATGGTCAAGTATCTCTAGGCCATATAGTGCCTATGTTAAAGAAGAACTTGGCTATGCTCTTAGAGCTATATATATTTCGTATACTACTGAATTTGCATCTGTTGCAGGATCAGAATATTCGGCCGAAGTAAGATTTCAGGAAACAGTATCTTATCAAATAACAGCAGGATACATTAAAATAGGCATAGATTCATGGAATTCAGTACCATCAGAATACAATGTACTAAAAATATATCGAGTAAATGGTAGAAAAGGATTCCTACTAGCTCGATTCAAACCATAAATATAACTTATTTTTATTTCATTTTTATAAAAATATAACTAAAATTTTCATAAATATCTATAACTAATTTATAGATATAAACAGCTATTGTTTGTCAAAAATTCTTCTTAGTTCACTTTTAATAATTTTAGTCTTTCTTTTCTACTAGAAATCTTATCAAGAAGGTAAAGTCTAGGATTATTTTCAATTTCATTTATTATATTCCATGATATCTGCTATGGATATTTTGTTGTGTTTAATCATTTTAATAAGCGGTTCAAATTCCCTATAATTTTCTGACAGTTTCTTCGAGGTCGTCTACAGTTATTTTAGCGTATACATCTATCATTTTCCGCGTCTTCCACCCAAAGTACTTCATTAAGAGTAGTTCAGTAAACTTTCTCTCTTTGTACATTTCTGTAGCTCTCAAGTGCCTCAAGTTATGTGGGTGGAGTAGCTTCGGGTTGAGTCCTATTCTTTTACAGAGTCTGTGAATATACATGGTTAGCGCAGAAGGCCTAATAGGTTCTCCGTATGTATTGTAGAAAAGCCAGTCTTCTCTCTCCTTAGATCTGTGTTGCTGAAGCCACTCTCTCAGAACATAAGCGTACCTTATTATGAAGACTGTGCGGGGGAGGCTTTTAGAAAACCTTACTCTAACACGGTAGCCTATATCCCAGTCTTCTACGTCGCCGTACTTGAGGCTGAGTGCTTCACAGCGCCTCAAGCCTCCTTCGTAGAGCATGACTATAATAGACTTGTAGGGCTGGCGGGCGCTCTGAATAAGTCTGTTTACGTCTATTGGGCTGGGTAGCTCGGGGAGCTTTACTTTCTCTTTAGGGTACTTTATTTGCCTAGAAAGCCTGTAGAACACAGGGTGCTCTTTAATGTTTGCTTTAGCGAAGCACCTAATAGCCCTCACATACACTTTTCTGCTCAAAGGATTAGATATTGAAGACAAGTACTCTTCAACGTCGTCTAGCTCAAGGTCGTCTAGACTTTTACCCAGCTTCTGGACATAATTTAAGAACAGAAGGCTCCTGTTCAAGTAAGTGTAGAGAGTATCCGGTGAAAGCCCCCGGACAACACAGTGCCTATAAAGCCTAACTAAGTCCTCGTAAAGCTCACTCGAAAGCTCTCTTTTAGCTCTCTCCATTAAAGCCCTAATAGTACTCTCAGTATGGTGCCGAATCACAGAAAAACCAGAGCTTATAAATCGGAACTCTCCACTACTAGGGGTCAGCTCGTCGTGAGGTCTTCATCTGTCTAGACTGGAGCGGCTTCCATCATCCCTTTTAATCAACGAGTAGGTGTAAATAAGTCTTTCTTTAATGCTCTTTTTTCTTCTTTTCTCTTATACCTAGTCTTTTCTCGAAGTATTCATCTATTTTCTTTCTAATGTTTTCTGGAATTTCTCTCTTGAAGGGTATTTCTTCCGCGTTAATCATTCTTTTTATGAATTCCTCTGCTAGTATGCCTGGCGCTAAAAATCCTTCAGGTCCTATATAACGTAGATCGTCGTCAACTGTATGCGCGTATATGCCTCTTCCAGTCGAGCGGAAAATATTTAATGCAGGAATTCCTTTGTCTGCGAAAGGTGTTCCATCAGAGCTCATTATATCGTGTGCAACACTTACTCTTATGCCTAGTTCTTTAGAAAGAGCCTCAATATAGTTCTTCATGCTCTCCGGTCCAGTAGCTATAGCTGAGGTTCTGCCGATACTAGCTCCATGGACGTCAAAATTCACTACTAGCTTTATCTTCTCCAACTCATCTTTGTGCTGCTCGGTATAAGCCAATGAGCCCCTTAGTCCCAATTCTTCAGCAGCGAAGAAGGCTATTCTAATAGTTCTTTTAGTATCGATTTTTGAAAGTACTCTAGAGAGCTCAAGAAGTATAGCTGTTCCACCAGCATTATCTAGAGCACCTACTACACCGTAAACGCTATCATAGTGTGCGCATAACAAGATTATTTCATCGGGGTACTTACTGCCTATTTTCTCCGCGATAATATTGTATGATGTAGTCTTAAATTCTCTCTGAAGTAAGACTACTCTAGCTCGTTTAGCTCCCGACCTAACTAGCCTAAAGCAAGTATCGTATGTGATCTTAACTATAGGGCATGTTCCATGTCTCTTCCACTCATAGGGTATTTCTACATGTGAAGGCTTGCGTGCAGGAGATTCTTCTGAAGAAACTATAGCTGCTGGCTTGAGTTTCATAAGGTCTTTGTATAACTCCAAGTTGACTGAAGTAGCGAGAAGAAGAATATGGCCTTCGCCTTGAGGCCAAAATCTCCTACCTCCATCTTCAATATATTTTAAGTCAGCTTCAACACCTTCCTCGGGAGTACCTCCAGTAAAACCTACTCCAGCGCACTCCACTTTTTCCCTAAAGGGGACAATTACCTCAAATTCTGCTTTCTTTATCTCGTATGTATGTACTTCAAAGGCTTCTTCCTTTACTTCGTAGCCATATTCTTTAAGAGTACTAACTATATACTCTCTGGCTCTTTTTTCTCCGTCAGTGCCAGTAAACCTAGGGTAAGCTAAGTTTTTTACATGTTCGTACGCCCTATAGGGATCAAAGGACATGTAACTCTAAACAGTAATACTGAATATAAGCTCTTCGAGACACTATTTTTCAGAAAATTCTTAAACGCGCAGTATTTTTTAAACACAGTGACCCTAGCTAAGCTCTTGGCACAATATATTTATGAAAACTACAGAGAGTCCGTAGAAGAGACTGCTAGAAAACTGTCTAACTTAAGTCCGATAGACCTTTTAGTTTTAACTATTCTTTCACATAAAACTACAAGTATAAACACTATTAAAGCGTATAATAATTTAAAGCAAGTAATAGAAATAAATGCCGAGACAATAGTTAAAACACCTTCAGAAGTAATAGAAGAGGCTATAAAGGGTTCAGGTTTACAGAAAGTAAAGACTAGTAGAATAAAAAAGGCTTGTGAATATATTCTCAAGAACTTCAATGGTAATCTAGACTTTATTAGAGATATGCCGACAGATGAAGCGAGAAAGATACTACTTCAAATACCTGGAATAAGCTACAAAACTGTAGATGTTATATTATTATTTTCCTTTAATAGGCGTGTAATGCCTGTAGATGTTCACATAGCTCGTATAGCTTTTAGAACAAGTCTATCAGATGGACGTAGAGATTATGAGTATATAAGGCAGAAAATAGAGAAGTATTTTGCTAAATATGATTTTAAAATAATTCACTTAGGTTTAATCGAGTACGGTAGAAAGATATGCCGGGCAAGAAAACCTAAATGTTCTATTTGTGTCGTTAGGGAGTGCTGCAAATATTACTGTTCTTTAGTTAAATAGTCTAAAGCATTTTTATAAGTATTCCATATAGCCCTAACAGCTTCCTTAAATGCCGCTTTTTCTTCTTCAGTTATTTCGATCTCTATTCTTGGACCTATACTTCTTCCAACTACCACTGGCCAACTTACGTGAACAGGTTCCTCAGTTATACTTGGGTCGTGATATGATGTAGCTATGGAAAGTATTTTTCTCTCATTAAGAGCTATACTTCTGACAACCTCGGTAAATGCTCCTGCAGGACCATAGGATGTTCTGCCAATACTCGAGATTATTCTTCCACCAGCTGTTTTCACTCTCTCTGAAATTAGCTTCTTATCTATTGTCTTACTGGTCTTCTCCAAGTAGTCTTCGAGAGGTAAACCATCTATTCTAACAGAAGACCATAGGGGAACCATAGAGTCTCCGTGCTCGCCTACAACGTAACACTCTACACTTGTTACTGGTACTTTAAGGTGATATGCTATTTCAGCTTTGAATCTAGCAGTATCCAGGGCGTTACCTGTGCTTATTACGAAGTCTTCTTTCGAGAACTTTTTGAATACAGAAGCCATAGCGTCGACAGGATTTGTTACAATAATATATTTAGCTCCCGGATTCCTGGAAGGCAGAGTTTCGGCTAGCTCTTTCATTATTTTAGCATTTTTACCTGCTAATTCTCTTCTACTTACCTTGGCTGTCTTCCTCGGAATACCAGCTGTTATAATAAATAAGTCGACGCCAGAAATTTCCTCCGCTTTTTCGTATTCAAATATCTCTACATCTCTTCGAAGAGCGGCTGCAGCATGTCTTAGCTCCTCTGCGACTGCGTGGAGAACTTGAGGAACTACGTCCATTAAATGTAATTCCTCAACGTATTCTTCTCTCAGCAGAGAAAAGGAAGTCGCAGACCCTACTCTACCTACACCGATAATTCCTATCTTCACAAACCTTTTGCACTAAAAACAGATATATGCTTAATGCTTTACTTAAGCCGCTTTCTAAACCATTTAATGGTGTTCAGTAAACCTTTCTCTAATGGAGTTCTGGGCTTCCACCTTAAAAGCTCTTTTGCGAGCTTTATTGAAGCATAACTTTCTCTAATATCGCCAGGTCTTGGTTTCTCATATTGAATCAGAAGGTCTTCTTTCTCTGTAAGCTTTAAAACAAGTCTCGCAAGCTCGATAATCTTAGTAGGTTTTCCAGTACCGATATTTACAGTCACTACAGGCAAGTCGAAGTCTCTTTCAACGGCCTTGATGATAGCTAAAATAACGTCTCTAATGTATATAAAGTCCCGTACTTGATTGCCGTCGCCGTGAATAATCAAAGGCTGGTTTTTTAAAGCTCTTGAAATAAAGATAGAAATTACTCCGGCATATTCTCCGCTCTGACGAGGACCATATACATTGAAAAGTCTCAAAATAACTCCTTTCATATCATAACTTGAGCTAAATGCATGAATATATGCTTCGCAAGCTACTTTAGTCGCGCCATAGGGATTCTTAGGTCTTAGTGGATGATCCTCCTCGATGGGAAGCTTTACAGGCTCGCCGTAAACGGCCGCCGATGAAGCAAAAATAATTTTCTTAATAAACTGTCTCTCCATAGCTATAAGCAGATTAAGTGTGCCAGAAACATTAACCTCATGATACCTCTTAGGCACGACAACGCTATCCTCAGCACTAATTAATGCAGCTAAGTGAACCACGCAATCAACATTCCTAACTACTAAATCTAAAGGCTCTTTACTAATATCTACTTTAAAGAACTCTAATCTAAGGTCTTTCAAGTACTTTGGAGGATCCCTTACATCGAGCGCTCTCACTTTGTATCCTCTCTTAGTTAATTCTTCACATAACCATGATCCTATAAAGCCACAAGCACCAGTAACTAGTACACGCACAGAAGAGAGGAACTCTTCTCGATTTTAAATTTATCTAAAATAACGCAAGGTCTTCTCCATAAAGTTTTATATTCTATAAAAACGTTACTCGTCTACTGAATAATATATATTTCAAACTGTAGATAAATAAAACTATTAATGGGCCGTCTATTAGTATACTAGCAGTATCCTAGTTAAAATAGAGAGCTTAAAACTTTTGCTGTTATATCTATATATGTGAAAAGAAGTGCTATGACTGCAAGATAAGTCAACACTGCTGCAGTAAGTTTAAGAAACTTAGTAATTTTTCGCATATAAATATTATGCGAAGAAAAAATGTAAATTTTTAGGAATATATACTTGAATATTTTCGTGCTCTATTTTGCTTACAGCTAATTATTAATAACAAGAATATTGCTTCCACTGCATTAAGAATCTTCTTCGTATGTGACAGTCTCCGGCGTTCAGCAATATCTACGCTTTCCACTCTACTTAAGGAAAAATGATTAAGGTGTCTCTCACTAGAGTTATGCTATGCTAAAATATTTATTGAATTCTAAAAATATAGCAATTAGCTTAATTAAATATCAAAGTATTTGAATAATTTTAAGAGTAGATATAATAGCTAGAATTAGAATTGTAAGAAGCGTTTGCAGGTATTTCGGCTTTGTCTTTAAAGAGATTCTTCCTCCTATTCTTGCACCTATCATAGCATCTACTATAGTCGAAATTGTTGGTATCTGCATGATATTTCCACGGTACCAGTAAACGCATACTGCAACTGTGGCCATAAATACCGTTGAGAAAAGAGAAGTCGCAATAGCTTCACGGGTATCTAATTTCATAATTTTTAGAAAAGGCGGAAAAAGCAAGCCGCCGTTTGCATCTTTTATTTCGGCAATTAAGTTCAATAAAAAGCTCCAAGTGATACCACTAAGGGGAAGGATTCATTCTCTTTTAGATCCTTGGAGCAAGCTTGTAAAAATACATCCCTAGTACTGTTGCTCCTGAACTTAAGAGAAAGAGTATAGCCAAAATTACTCTAGAAATTATTCCTACAAGTAAAGCGCCAGCAAGCAAACCTAGGCTCCCACCTACAATGATGTATGCACCTGTTTTTATATCAATATTCTTCCTATGAGTTAGCGCCCAACTAACGATGAAAATGGAACTACAGCCTCCCTCAATTCTAAACATCTCACCCATGAAGCCTGCAAGTAAGCCTGTAAAGAAGCAAAGTAGAGGCAGTAAATTTACATTAGGCACCGACTATATTCTCCCTCTAATCAGAGCTATATTTCTTTCTACTAAATCTGAAGAAAACTACTGTAAGACTCAGTGAGATACAGATTGCTGTTTGTTTAAATAAACTAAAATATTTTAATAGAATAAAAAATTATAAATAAGGCTCTACTCTATAGCGGCTCAATAATATTCCTCTTCTTCGAAGTAGTCGATTCTACGTGGTCTAGCCTTGGGTATTTTCTTGTTGAAGAACGTCCACTCGAGGTTCTCATCTTTACGTCCAATACCTAGTGCTTTCTCTAGAAGAATTCTTCTCTCAATGGATGCTACTAAGTGTCTTGTCTTTACTACAACGTCTGGGTTAACGCTTATGCTGTCGATTCCGCATCTAACTAAGAATTCACAGAAGTCTGGGTATACTGATGGGGCCTGACCGCATATTGAGACAGTGCGGTAGCCGTAGGGTGAGTTGTGCGCTGCTTTTATTAAGTGTGCTATTGCTCTTTTTACTGCAGGGTCTCTTTCGTCGAAGTATCTTGGATCTATTTTGGGTAATATTGCGCTGTCTCTGTCTGTTCCTAGTGTTAGCTGTGTTAGGTCATTGCTTCCTATGCTGAATCCGTCGAAGTATTTTGCGAATTTGTCTGCTAGGAATATTACTGAGGGTACTTCGGCCATGGCCCATACTTTAAAGTCTCTTCCGCTTTCAAGGCCTTCTTCTTTAAGTAGCTTAATGAATCTTTCTGCTTCCCATAGTGTTCTTACGAATGGTGCCATTACCCATACGTTCTTGAGGCCGTAGTCTTCTCTTACTCTCTTAATGGCTCTGACTTCTAGTCTGAATGCTTTTTCGTACTGTGGGCTGATGTATCTGCTTACTCCTCTCCATCCGATCATTGGGTTGTGTTCTTCTGGCTCGTACTTCTCTCCGCCCTTGAGCTGTCTGTATTCGTTTGTCTTGAAGTCGCTGAATCTTACTACTACTGGTCTTGGGTAGATTGCTCTAGCTACCATTGCTATTCCTTCAGCCATTTTGTCTACGAATTTCTCGTGCTGTCCTGTTTCAATTAGGTATAGTGGGTGCTCGCCAATGTAATCAGCCATAATGAACTCTACTCTCATTAAGCCTATTCCGTCGAATGGTAGATTCTTGTATTCTTCTATTTTCTCTGGTACGCCTAGGTTCATGTATATCTTGGTGCCTGTAGGCGGCTTGATTATGATTTCTATTGGCGGTAGTTTTTCTTCCTTCTTTTCTTCTTTCTTTGGTACAAGTAATTGTTGGACTATTCCTTCATATACTACTCCTGTTTTAGCGTCTACTGTATATTCTTGTCCTGTTTTCATTACTTTAGTTGCATTCTGTGTACCGACAATACATGGTATGCCTAGCTCTCTGCTTACTATTGCGGCGTGGCATGTCATTCCTCCTTCATCTGTGACGATTGCCGAGGCTAGTCTCATGTAGGGTACCCAGTCAGGGTTGGTCATAGTTGTTACTAGAATGTCTCCTTTCTGCATTAGTTTGGCCGCATCTTCAACGGATAGACAGACTTTTGCTTTGCCTGCGGCGATGCCTGGGCTAGCTGGTAGACCTTTAACAATGACTCTTCTCTCAGTTACGACTGCTGTTGGAGCAGCTTCGGGAGCTGCCGCCTCTTTTACGCTCCATACTGTTTCTGGTCTGCTTTGTACAATGAATACGTTTTCTGGGAACGGTAGGTCTCTGTCTATTGCCCACTCTATGTCCTGTGGTCTGCCATAGTGCTGCTCTATCTTAATGCCTAGTTTTGCTAAGTACTTTACTTCTTCGTCAGTTAGGCATGGCTGTTTTCTTCTTTCTGGTGGTACTTCAGCATGTATTGTCTTTCCTGTCTTGGGGTCTCTGATGTACTCTACTTTCTTTTCGACGATTCTTCTCTCGACAATTTCGAGTGTGTTTTTGTCTACTACCCATTCGTCGGGTGTTACTGCTCCGCTTACGACTGCTTCTCCGAGACCCCAAGAGCCCTCAATGACTATTTTTGTTCTATCTCCTGTAACTGGGTGAAGTGTGAACATTACTCCGGCTGACCTGGAGTTGACCATTTTCTGTACAGCTACGCTGATCAAGACTTTCTCGTGAGCGAATCCCTTCTGCTCTCTGTAGAATATTGCTCTTGGAGTGAAGAGACTTGACCAGCATTTCTTGACTTTATCTATTACTTCGTCTTCGCCCCATACGTTTAGGTATGTTTCTTGTTGTCCGGCGAAGCTTGCATCTGGAAGGTCTTCGGCGGTAGCGCTGCTTCTAACGGCGACAGGAACTATTTTCATTTTGAGACGTTTACATAGTTCGCGGTAAGCTTTTCTTATGTCTTCTTCTATATCTTTTGGCATTGGTGTTTCTTCAATTAGTTTTCTTATCTTCTTGCTTGCTTCCTCGTAGAGCTTTGGATTGCTTTTATCAGTTATTGTTTCTCTTATTATTTCATATATTTTGTCTTTAATTCCTGTTTCTTCTATGAATCTTTTGTAAGCGTAAGCACTTACAGCGAAGCCTGGAGGTACAGGTATTCCGGCGTTAATCATTTCGCCGAGGTTTGCACACTTGCCTCCTACTAAGGGGACGTCTTCTTTTCTAAGTTCTTCAAACCATAATATGGTCTTAGTCTCGCGTGAGCTCACGAGGTCACCGTGATGATGATGACACCTAGTTTATATTTGTTTCTCTATAGCCATAAACTTCAGCTTTTCTTGACTTTTTCTCTTAGAAGACAGCACTAGGTAGCTTAATGTGGTGTGCGCGGAAAATATTAGCGAGTAGGCTAGATGTAGTGTTAGAATGGCCTACGATTTCGAGTTAGATAAAATAATTAACTTTATTAAGGAGAGAAAAGCTAAGACTGTGCTTATTCAGCTGGCTGATGGGCTAAAGCAGTATGCTGAAGGGATCTGCAACGTTGTGGAGTCTAAAGCTGACTGCACCTGTATAGTGTCAGCAGATCCGTGCTATGGGTTCTGCGATGTTGCAGAAGACGAAGCGAAGAGACTTGGAGTAGATGTTATTGTTCATATAGGTCACTCTAGTTCTCCTCAAAGATTCTCCATTCCAGTTCTCTTTATTGAGGCATATAGCAAACTTGATGTAGGGAGAGCCGTAATAAGGGCTGCAGAAGTAGCTAAGGAAGTCGGGTTAAAGAAGGTGGGGCTTTGTGTTTCAGTACAGCATCTTAAAGAGCTCCCTAAAGCAGAAAATATTCTGCGAGAAAGAGGTCTCCAGGTTTTCGTAGGTGAAGATCCTCGGGGAGTGCTTAAGAGAGGACAAGTCATAGGATGTGATGTGACGACGGCTTTGTCTATAGCAGACTGTGTAGACGGATTTATTGTGATAAGCGGAGGTATTTTTCACGCTCTCGGAGTGGCTTTATTTACAGGCAAGAGAGTTATAGTGGCTGATCCCTATAGAGGGGATGCTAAAGATATTTCCAGTGAAGTAAAGAGGATCTTAGCTATTCGGTGGTATGCTATATCTAAGTTGAAGGATGCTAGAAAAGTAGGAATAGTAATTGGCCTTAAAAGCGGACAAATGCATTTAGCTCGGGCGCTCAAGCTGAAAGAAGCTTTAGAAAATACAGGAAAAGAAGTAATGTTACTGGCGCTCCGCGAAATAACTCCTGAGGCTTTAATACCTTATGGCGGTATAGAAGTCTTTGTGATTGCAGCTTGTCCCAGAATACCCATTGATGATTACTCGAATTTTCATAAACCTATATTAAATATTATGGAGGCGTACATGTATTTACAGAAATATATGGGAGACTACCACGAATTCTACAAAACTTCAGCTACTCTTCTCAGCTGATTCTGCTTCCTCCTTCTTCTCCTTTTCTTCAAGTTCTTTTACTTCTTTCTCAAGTTCCTTTTCTATTTCCTCTACAGAAGGTGGCGGAGGAGTAGTTGCTAAAGTATAACCTATCCAAGCTAGAATTCCGAAGACGGCGTAGACAGCAATAAGCGCGGTTAATTTAAGGAGAAGTTCTGATATCCATTTTTCAGCTAAGAAGAGTCCCCAGCCGTAGAACAGCATTACTGCAATAGATACTACGACTAATAGAACTCCTATTGCTTGATCTTTAGACATTTCTTCACCCGTTTTTCACATTAAAACGAGCAATTTAAACCTTTTGTAAATAAGTTCTATACTCTAAGAGCTGTAGCTCAAGCCTTAGGTAAAGAATATATTCTACGAAGAATTAGTCAAAATATGTCTCTCAAGAGTCTTCCTCCGGGGAAGAACCCTCCATCTGACATTTATGTAATTATAGAAATACCCAAGGGGTCCTACATTAAGTACGAAATAGATGAAAAAACAGGAGCAATTATGGTCGACAGAATTCTCTACACAGCTATGATTTATCCATTCAATTACGGAATAGTGCCTCAGACACTGATGGAGGACGGAGACCCCGTCGACGTCCTTGTTTTATCTCATGAGCCGCTCTATCCAGGAACGATTATCAGGTGCAGGCCTATAGGAGTTCTTGAAATGGAAGACGAGGAAGGTACAGATAATAAAATTATAGCTGTTCCTATATCAAAGATAGATCCCCGCTTCGATGGTATAAAAAATATATCCGACATACCCGAAGCCGAGTTAAATAAGATTAAGCACTTCTTTGAACACTACAAGGAGTTAGAGAAAGGAAAGTGGGTCAAAGTCAGAGAGTTCAAGCCACGTGAAGTAGCGGAGAAAATGATTGAAGAGGCGATAGAAAGATTTAAGAAAGAGGCTAAGTAGCTACATCACAGTGATGAGGTTTCTGGTCGGGTTATTGATGCCCGTAGGGCCCTTTGCTGATTTTTATTAATTTATCAAGGTTAAGGAAAATGAGGCGTGTTTTAAGAACTTGGGCGGGGTCTTTTCTTTTAGGAGATCTTCCTCGAGGCTGCGAGCTTTGCATGCATGGTCTCAAACTAGTTCTTTTGATAACTGGTCTCTGTGATAAGCGATGCTGGTATTGTCCTCTTTCTAGGGAGAAAAAGGGTAGAGACGTTATTTATGCTAATGAAAGGTCCGTGAAAAAATTTGACGACATAGTAGAGGAGGTCGAGAGTCAAGGTGCTGAGGGGGCGGGAATTACTGGCGGAAACCCGTTGCTCGTATTCGAGCGGACTCTAGGTTACATTAAATTAATGAAGGAAGTATTTGGAGAAGACTTTCATATTCACCTCTATACTGCTATTTCTCCAGCGTTTAGCTTAGATAAAATTAAGTCTCTTGCTGAAGCAGGACTAGATGAGTTGAGGATACATCTTATGTTAGATAATCCTTCTGAATGGAAAAATATGAAAAAGTTAGTCGAGAAAATAAAGAACTGTGATATAGGCGTAGAAATTCCTGTTATTCCGGGCTATTTAAATGAAATAAAGAAGATGATTCGATTTCTAGACGAAAGTGGTGTTTTCTTCATGAATATGAACGAGCTTGAGTTTAGCGAGAGTAATAGTTTCTTGCTTCAAATGAGAGGATTTAAGCTCAAGGAAGGGTCTTTCTCTGCAGTAGAAGGAAGCCACGAGACTGCAATGGAGGCACTCAAGTGGGCCGAGAAAAACGTCTCAAAACTCAATATGCATTACTGTCCTGCTTTTATTAAAGATTCAGTTCAGTATAAAAATAGGTTAATACGCACGGCGAAAAGAGTTAGGAGACCGCATGAGAAAGTAACTGATGAAGGTACTTTAGTTAAGTTGGTTTTAATACCTCCTCCAGGGCTCGAACTAAGCGCGGCTGCACTACTAGTTGAAAGGATGATAGGTGAAGCTCCGTACTTAAATTTGCCTAGAAAGTGTCTTGAGGTAGATCCAGATTACTATGATTTAGTCGATGAGCTGAAGAAGCGTGGTTTTCGGTGTTTTCTTGTAGAGGAGTATCCTACCTATGGAAGAAAAGTTTTAAGCCGAGTAGAGCTCTGATGTTGCTAACAGATATATAGGTTTGCCGTGGTTTAGATTAGAATGATTGAAAGAAATTTAAAATCGCTTGTAGAAAGATATGTTTACTATATTAAGGCGAGAAATTTTGGTACTGAGTTTTCTAGTGAAGAAAGAAAAATACTAGCTGAATTAGAAGAAAAACTCTTTGAAGAAGATATCAAAGTTATTCTCGAAGATAGGCTTGTAGAGGAACTATCTCCTACGCAGAGTAGCTACTTGAAGGACATAGTTGAAGGTAAGAGAAAGATAGTGAGTTTTGACACAGAGTGGGGTCGAGTATACTTAGTTATTGGTAAAGATTCTCCCTTATATAGTGCTGTGTCGGAAAACTTAGATGATTTGAGAGCTGCATATTGGCTTTATTTTCAAAACATAAGAGATCTGTTTAAAACAGCAATAAATACTTTGCTTAAAGGAGATTACTCGAGAGCAGTCTCTATAGTGCTTGCTATAAAGCAACTTTTACCGCCGCACTTTAAAGAGGACTCTAATATCATTTTGGATCTTCTCAGTGAGCGTAGGCTTGATGAAGCACTAGAAAAACTGAAGGAACTTCGGTATAAAACGAAAAAGTTTTTAATAGAGTCCTGGAGAGAAAGAACAAGGATGATGAACCGATGGCCCAAGAATCGATGAAGAGGCGGGTAAGCTTCTGACCGTGGTTTAAATGCGAATTAAGGGTAAGAAAGCTACGGAGTTCTTGAAGGAAATATCGGTTGACCTTAAGTGGTGTGATCGCTGTTGTGTTCCAGTACTAAGAGCCAGTGTCTGTACTATTTGCGGAGAACGGGCTAGAGAAGTAATTGCTGTTGCTCCTAAGGATGTTAGGCCGGCTTTTGAGAAAGATTTGAAGAAAATTAAAAGTCTTTTAGTAAAAGAGTATGGGGGCAGGATAGCTGAGAGACTACTGCCTGGCAGGTCTCTGATTTTACTAAATAAAGTTGAGTATGCTGATGCAGCTGATGAGATTATAGTAGGCGGCTATACCATAGGAACTAGAATATTTGATTTAGGTAAGTTATCTTGGGTGTTTAGACCTGAATATAGAGGAGCAGCGCTTCTTATTGAGGAGGGAAAGAAGTATGCTGTTGTTAAGTCTGACTATCTGAAGAAGTTTCAGTTTATTGAAAGGAGCGAAATAATCGAAGGAGATGTACCTGATGAGGGCTACGTGGCTGTAGAGTCTCGAAGCGGAAAAATGCAGGGCTTGGCTAAGGTTCTTGAGAGGGGAGGTTTAAGAATAATTAAGGTTTGGCGTGCAGTATCCTCTTTGCCAGAAGTAAAATCTTATAGTGATTTAAAAAAGGCCGTGAAAGCTAATGAAGAAAAGTTAGAGGAGCTCGAAAGTGAGGCTGTAGAGCTTATCAAAGAATACTCTGTGGGAAGTGCTGTGACGGCTTCAGGTGGTAAAGATAGTTCGGCGGTGCTTTCTCTTGCTGCAAAAAGCGGAGTAAAAAATGTTGTATACGTGGATACGGGGGTAGATTTTATTGAGAACAAGGAGATGGTCGAGAAAGTATGTAACGTACTTGGCTTAAATTTAACAGTAGCTAAGCCAGTGGAGTCTTTCTGGAAGTATATTAAGGTTTTTGGAGTGCAGGCAAGAGACTATAGGTGGTGTACGCGTGTACTTAAGTTAGCACCTATGGCAAAAGTTTTTTCAAAAAAAGGCTGGAAAGTAAGCATTACAGGTCAAAGAAAGTACGAGTCTATTTCTAGAGCTCTTCTTTCGCCAGTTTCTCCTTCGTTAACTCTGCACAATATAGAGAAAGTAGTGTCGCCTATTCACGACTGGTGCGCACTGGAAGTCTTCATATATTTAGTCAAAGAAGGTATCCTAGTTAATCCCCTTTATTATCAGGGATTTGATAGAATAGGCTGCTATGTGTGTCCTATGCTTAAATTGCCTGAGCTCAGAGCTGTGGCTCAACGGTCTGAATGTAAGCTCTGGGAGACTTTTCTGAGAAAACAGGCTAATAAAATAAAGTTGCCTAAGGAATGGGTTTCTATGGCTTTATGGAGGTGGAGGTACAAATTTCCTCCTGAAGTGGAGGCCGCTTTAAGCAAGCGCGGTATAAAAGCTCGTGAAATTATACTGAAAGTTCTCTCGAGTAGAGCAAGTGTAGGTATTGAGGGGTCTTCGCTAAGGATAATTTTACGGGATATTGTTGAGCCGAATTTAAAACTCATAGCCGATAGACTATCGGAGTACTTTCAAGTAGATTATAGGGAGAAGTATATAGTGTTGAATAAACAGATAGAGATTACAAATAAAGGAGTAATAGTTATTCCGATAGATAACTTGAGGAATCTCGACTTGATAATTAAGACTATTTATAGCGAGAGTGTATGCGTCAAATGTAATTTGTGTAAGTGGGCGTCTCCAGAGGAATGTCCTGTAGTTAAATATCTGCATTTAGATTCTGTAAAAATTGTTAGCGAAATTCTAGGTGTGAAAATTTCAAAGTAAGAGTAGTTATTTATCTCTAAAATATGCTTGATAAAAGGGCGTCGTGAGCGAATTTGAGAAAGTATACCAGCAGTTGTCTAAAATTGCGGCCAGTAGAGACTTAAGAGAGGCTTTGAGGAGAGCTTCAAGGTCATATATCGAATCGTTTTTTAGTAAGACAAAGAAAGTAGAAAACTTAAGAAAAGTTGTTAGGGCAATAAAGGAATTTTCAATAGAGCACTTAGAGGATTTGGTAAAGACAACTATTGAAGTTATGGAAAACAAAGGTATAAGTGTCTATTTTGCTAAGTCATCTGAAGAAGCGCTGAAAATATTTGATAAAATAATTCCTGGCGGAAGTCTAGTAGTAAAGGCCAAGTCTCTTACATCTGAGGAGATATCTCTTAACGAATTTCTTTTAAAGAAGGGTTATAAAGTTATCGAAACTGATGTAGGAGAGTTTATTGTACAGCACTTAAGGAGCAGACCAATGCATATTACTGCTCCGGCTATCCATGTTAAAAGAGAAGAAGTAGCTAAACTCTTAGAAGAACTTACTGGCGAAAAAATACCTGCTGATCCTCAAGTTCTTGTAAAGAAAATAAGGAATATCCTTAGAAGTAAGTACTTAAACGCCGACGTAGGTATTACTGGAGCAAATGTAATTGATGCTGAAACTGGGTCTATTTTCTTGATTGAAAATGAAGGAAATATTAGACTTGTATCGAGTTTATCTCGAATACACGTAGTTTTGGCCGGGGTTGAGAAAATAGTTCCGTTACTTGATGATGCGTTTCAAGTATGTAAGGTTATTTGGAGGTATGCTGGCTATGAAATGCCGTCCTATTTATCTATAATAAGCGGCCTCAGTAAAACGGGAGACATAGAGAAAAATGTTGTAGTTGGTGCTCAAGGTCCTAAAGAACTCCATGTAATCTTACTGGATAACGGGCGTATCAATTTATCGAGAGACCCCGTATTTAAGGAAGCTCTCTATTGTTTGAGATGCGGCGCCTGCATGTACTTTTGCCCCATATATAGAGTCTTGGCAGGATACTTTGGCTACAAGTATATGGGAGGCATAGGGGCCGTATGGACAACACATATTGCGGGAGGAGTTGATAAAGCAGCCCCGCTAGTTTACTTATGTACACTCTGTGAAAGGTGTAAAGAGATTTGCCCACTAAATATTGATGTTCCTAGAATGATTCTTAAGGCTAGACAAATGCTTGCTCAAGAAAACAAAGTTCCTTTCGAGGCATTTTTGACGAGAAAATACATAGCGTCTATGGGCGCACCCTACAGGAGGTGACATGATGATAGGACTCTGGGCAGGATGTACTGCTAGAATAAGAGTACCTGAAGTAAAGAAAAGTGCCGAGGATATTTTATCTTATCTAAATATATCATTCGAAGAAGTAGATGAAGATCTTTGCTGTGGAGCTCCATTAGAAGTGCTAGGCTTTATAGACGACTTTAAGAAGAATTTAAACAAAGTAAAGAGGATACTTTCTTCTGAAAAATATGAATACATAATTACATTATGTCCTGAATGTCTATACGTTTTCAAAAGATACTTGCCTCACATTATTTCAGAAAAAATACTCCATATATCAGACTATTTAGCTAAGTATACTGACATTCTTTTCAATAAAGCCTTTGCTAAAAGTAGTGTATTAGTATATTACCATGAGCCTTGCGCACTTGTGAGAAAACTCCAGTATGATTCAACCAAAAAGATTTTAGAAAAAATACCAGGACTAAAGGTAGTAAATTCACTACTCAGTGGGAAGTATTCTACTTGCTGTGGCGCTGGTGGAGGAGTTTTCATATATGCTCCCGATATAGCTATTGAAGCTGCATCAGAAAAAATAGAAACCGAAATAATTCCCTCCAGCACGGATTACTTAATTGTATCTTGTCCAGTATGCTATATGATATTTAAGTACGCGATAACTCTCAAAGGCTACAATATTAAGCTTGTATACTTAACTCAGCTAATGCAAAAAGTGGTGCGGGGGGTGGGATTTGAACCCACGCCGGCCTACGCCACGGGATATCCCAGGGAAAGGGAAGGGTCTTGAGTCCCGCCCCTTTGACCTAGCTCGGGCACCCCCGCATGTGAAAGTTTTCTGAGGAAGTATATAAAGTTGTATCTTTACTTACAGTGGAGAATACTTTGGTTTCTTTTAAAGGCAGTCAATTAATTACTGGTATTTAAAGTCGGGAAAAGGGGTCTAAGAGAAGTGGTGCGGGGGGTGGGATTTGAACCCACGCAGGCCTACGCCAGTGGAGGTCTGCCGGGCAAAGGAGCCCGTCCTCAGTCCACCCCCTTTGACCTAGCTCGGGCACCCCCGCAAGAAAACACACCTTAGTCTAGTATATAAACTTTCTTTATGTTTTATGTATTTAATTAACTAAAAATAATTATTGTTTTTTATGTTTCTTAATGAATGCTTCTATTCGATTAAATGCTTCCTCCAGAATAGGTGTTGGCGGTAGAAACACTGCCCTAAAGTGGTTTTTGCCTACTTTTCCGAAGCCTGAACCATGTACTATAAGCACTTTTTCTTCTAAAAGTAGTTTTTCCGCGAAGTCTCTGTCATTTTTCCAGTTTCCTTGGACGTCTATTCTAGGGAAAATATAGAAGGCGGACTTAGGCTTAACTGAACTTAAATAACTATTTTCCTCGATTCTCTTGAAAACATAGTCTCTTCGCTCTTTTAGCTTCTTGGTCATTTCTGTTAAATGATCTAATGGTCCTCTAAGAGCTGCTACAGCAGCTTTTTGTATAGGCGTTGCAGCGCATAGTCTACAGCGAGCCATTTTAATGAATGCTTGAAGAAGGTCTTCTCTATATTTTTCCGTAGGGTCGCGGATATAGAGGTACCCTAGCCTCCAGCCAGTCATGAGAAATGTCTTCGAAAAACCATTTAGAACTATTACTGGTGTATCTTTAGTGAGCGAAGCAGTGCTCTTGAATGTTCCTTCAAAAACAATTCCATCATATATTTCATCTGAGATTACTACAAGAGAGTGTTCTGCGGCTACATCTAGTATCTCTTTTACAGTTTTTTCCTCATACAGTGCTCCTGTAGGATTATTAGGATTGATTATTACTATCCCCTTAGTTTTACCTGTAATTTTTTCCCTTATGTCGTCTATGTCAGGCTGCCAGTCGTTTTCTTCGGAACACTGGTATACAACAGACTTTGCGCCATATAGCTGAGGATATACATTATACAGAGGGTAGCTCGGTTCAGGTACGAGAAGTTCATCGCCAGGGTTAAGGAGGACTGCACATACAAAGCCTATAGCTTCGGAGACACCTTGAGTAACAACTATGTCTGAAGGATCTATCTCAACTCCATGCCAAGTTTTTTCTTTATAGGCAATTGCTTCCCTCAATTCAGGGTCTCCTTGGGAGAGGGAATAGTAGTTGTGTTTCTCTAAAACTGCTTTGTGCAAGGCTTCTTTTATGTGACCAGGGGTATCAAAGTCGTATTTTAAGGGGTCGCCGATATTTAAGTAAATGATTTTTTCTCCTCGGGCTTCTAATTGCTTAGCTAAAGGAACGAGTTCTCTTATGGCATACCTTATGTGAAATATTCTTTCGGCAATAGTTTTTCTCACTTTAGGAATAATTACTTAGTTCTGATAAATACTTACCTTAATAATAGCATTTGGAATTGGGGCCCAATATGTTACATAGTTAAAAGCATTAATTGAAAATATTTGTAGAGCAATTTAATTTTGCCAAAAATGGTGCCCCGGCCGGGATTTTCCCTCGGAGGGTGTGTGTCCTCCGAGTTTTGAACCCGGGTTCTCCGGCTATAGAGGGGACCCGCCCAGTCTCTGCGTGAAGAGCTCGAGAGGCCGGAATGTTTGACCGGGCTACACCACCGGGGCAAAATAACCTACAAGCACCCCATAATTAAATTTTTCTCTAATTGTATTTTATTAGGTGTTACTTGATGCTTTTAATCCTATATATAATTACCTTGACTTTATGTATTTTTTCTTTATGGTGTGAGTGAATTCTCGGTATTGTAATAAGTCCAATAGCTTTGTGTGAAATTTTTCCTCCTAAGGAAGGTACTTTGCTTTCAATATACGAGGCCGTTGAAGCTTTGTGAATAGTATATACAGTGTTTGCTAAAGAGAGAGCTGTCTTTAGGAACACTATGTCTATGCCTCTTCTGTGTACTCCAAAGGGAGGGTTCTGTACAACTGTGTCTACTTTTCTAGCTAAAGCGAAGTGAGCTACATCGGCTACTACGAAATCTACTTTATGGAATACGCCGAATTTTTTAGAATAGTTTTTAGCCAATAAAATTTGTCTTTTGTCTATATCTACTCCGATAACATAGGATGCCCCTAATAAGGTAGCACCTACTGCAAGTCTTCCGGACCCACAGCCTAAGTCCACGACTTTTCTGCCTGCTATGTCATCGAATGTAGTTGCTGCAACCCAAAGTAAATCGCTTGCGAGCTGAACAGGAGTTTCATACTGCTCTAGCCTTAAAGACGGCTTTTCTGGTCCCTTTATTAGTGAAAGAATTTTCTTTAACTCACTTTTCCTAATTTCCATTTTAATGATTCTTTTTACCGCGTTATTTTAAGCTTAGTGTTAAGCTCAGAGTTAAAATATAAATAGACACCACTTATAGTAGTCCTCGAAATCATGGTAAGGGGAAAGGTTGGTATACTCTATTTAATAGCTCTTATTGCTACCACGTATTTAATTATACCATGCTATAGTGAGCCGCTCACGGCTAAAGATGTCAGAACATTAGAAATGATAAATAGCAACTTAGTCTTCGTTGTAGAAGATACTTCAATAGGCTTGGCTGATCTTAACAGGTCTTGGATATGGCGTCAAGAATTACCTGTACCTATGCACTGGTATAAAATCGAAGACGGCAAAGTGCTTATGTATCTACGCGATGGAAGATTTATTATACTAGACTTACTTACTGGAAAAACTCTCTTCAAAAAAGTAACTGAACTTTTCTGCGGTGCAGCTATTGCTGGAGATATGCTCGCCTTTTCTAACGGAACACATTTAACTGTATACAATATAAGCAGTAAGACAGTTGAATGGGATCTATCTAAAAAGCTCTTGGGAGATGTTGAAATAGAAGTCTGGACAGGGTCAAGCAAGCTCATAGTTACCAGGCTAGCTAACGGAACATTTCTAGTATTTGATTGGACAGGAAAAGCTCTATGGAAATATCCACTGGCACGAACATCTACTTTCTTATGGTTATCTCGAACGATGTCTCTACCAGTATCAAATGTCCTTGTAGTCAACGAGAGGGTAGTAATAGTGTGGCAGAATATAACTGTTTTCTCTTCTGATGGAAAAGTAGTATTCTCAGAGAAAATAGGCGATGTTATGGCACTTTCAGTTTACCAAGATGTGATAGCGTTAGTTTCTTCTAACAGAAAGCTGGTAGTGTACTCTGTTAAAGAAAATAGAATATTAACAACTACGCAGATACCCGTATTTACAGTAAAAGCCAGTATTTATGGCAATTTAATAGCTCTGCAAGGTATCGACGACAACATATATCTATATGATATTAGTTCAGGCGAGCCCTATTGCGTACTATCCTTTGGTGAAAAAATACTAGATATGGCGCTCTCAGAAGACACTATTGTTGCCGCATTAGCCAACACTAGTATTCTAAAACTCTATTTAAGTAGAGTACATCCAAGAATTTATATAAATAGTACAGAGAAATGGGTTAAGCAAAATAGTGAAGCTATATATACAGTAAAGCTTCTTGAAAAAACAAATGAAATAAAGGCTCAGTTAATTGGAATAAATGGTGAGGTAAAAATTCAAGACGATACTATAGTAGTAAGAATATATCCCATAAAGCATATAGGGAATCATAACGTAGTACTTTATATAAAGAGCGCACAAGGAAGTACGATGCTTTCTCTTAAACTCCACATAACAGGGGGTGAAACAAACCTATACTACTGGATTCTAGCAGTAGTGTTAATAGCGCTGATAATAATCCTAATACCAACTGTGTTAATAAAGCAAGAAGGATTCAGTTAAAATAAAATTTATAATAAAACTATCAGACAAGGGTGGGTTCTTCATATATCCGATCGTCTCTTCCTTCATCATCTAGCGGCTCGGTGGGCCTAGCATCGCTCATCTATCGCTATGGGCGCAGGAGCCTCATCGCTCCAAATAATCGTAATACTTTTATTCTCTTTAATTTTTCTACTTGAGGTAGTCCAATGTCTCAGAGCAGATACGAGCAGTACATGGAAATTAGATTTAAGAGAAAATATCTAGATTTAATAGCTGACGGTATAAAGTCGACTACTATTAGAAGAGGTAGGAGGAAGATTTTTTCGAAATATATGAGGATATTCGGCGGAAATAGCCTCTTTGCTGAAGCTGAAGTAAGGAAAATAAGCTACAAAAGGGTATATCAGTTATCGTTAAACGACGCTATTAAAGATGGTTTTCTGAGCATTGATGAGCTTCTCGAAGAACTGAAGGAAATATATCCTTCTTTAAGCTCCTCTGACTGGATCACCATAATAGAGTTTAAAATACTAAATCTTTTCTGTAGAAATATTAGTGTCGAAGTGAAGTATAAAGACTTATCTTCTAAAGATATAGCTTTGCTAGCACTTAAATATGACTTAGTGAGGGGAAGAGGTGCTGAAATATTAAGGCTAGTTATTGAGAAGGGAGGTATATGGCAGGCTACAGTTTCTACCGGAAGGGCTTCGAGTAGATTCTTAATTAGAAAAGTTGTTTTAGACGCGCTTCACAAGCTTAAAGAAAACAATATCGTTTAACGGCGCTTCCTTTTAGTTAAGTCGCCCCAGTAGTCTTTCATGTTTTTTAGCGATTCTGCAACTTCTCGAGCAAATTTTTCTTCAGCTGCTATTAGTCTATCAAAGTATTCAAGAAATCTCTTCTTGACGCTTTCTACGACTTCTTCGCTTCTCTTGATACCGGAGGCTATAAGCGAGAGTTCTTTTTCAATAGAGCCTCTTACTTCAGGTGAGACTAATTCAGGTACTATTGAGTGAAGTGCTATAGCTATAGTTTTTCCTAAAGGTGTTGGTATACACTGTTTATTGCGAATGTAGAAGTATCCTCGTTCTATATTAGTTTGTATATGATCCTGCATAGTAGCGTCTGTGCCTATACCGTATTTTCTCATAAGTCTCAGTAACTCAGATTCGCTTAGGTAAGGCGGAGGCTTTGTTTCTTTCTCAACAATCTTTGCTGAAATAAGTCTTACTTTAGTTCCCCTGGATACATAAGGCAGAATTTTTTCCGAAGGCTTTTCATAAGGATAGATTTCGTAAAATCCTAAGTCTAGTATTTTTAGCCCATTCACTGTAAACATGTGTTTGCCTACGGCAATGACTATTTCTTGCCTTTCTATTTGAGCAGGAGGACTTAAGGTAGCCAAGAAGTGTCTCACTATAAAGTCATAGAGTTTCGCTCCTTTTTCTCCGAATTTCTTCTTAACAAACTGTAATCCTACACTCTTAGCAGGATATATAGGGGGATGAGCCTTATCGTCGTCACGTCCTCTTGTAGGAACTATACTGGGTCTCGAGAGAATTCTTCTTCTAACATAGCTTCCATATAACTCGTGGTTACTAAACATCGAAGCTAGTCTCTTCAAGTTAAGTGAAGGAGGATATATCGTGGTATCTGTTCTAGGATATGAGATCAGTCCGTTCCTGTAGAGAGCCTCAGCTAGATCCATGCACTGTCTCGCTCTAATATTCAGAAAGCGGCTCGCTCTTCTTTCCATTTCAACAGTATTGAGGGGTATTGGCGGAGAAACAGTTCTTTTAATATATTCTGCCTTCGAAACTATTCCGTATCCTTGCTTAAGTATTTCATCTAAAATCTTTTTTGCTTCGTCTCTATTTTCTATTTTCTCCTTATAGTATTTAAATTTAACTCTTTTTCCGTTTATGCTGAATATAGCTTCAATAGTATAGTACTTTCTCTTAACAAATTTTTCTCTTTCTAAAGCTCTTTGAACAACTAAGAAAAGCACGGGAGACTGGCAAGGACCGTAGCTGAGAAATCTTTTGGCGGGGAGAAGTTTAGCTGCTCTACGCCTAATAGCAAGCGTAATAAACCTAGTAAACGAGGCTCCAATAATCAGGTCAAGCATCATTCTTGAAAAACACTTCTGGGCAAGCAGTGGATCGGGCTGTCTTGGGTTCTTTAAAGCGTTTAAAATATCTTGTTTTGTTACTGCAGAAAACCATATTCTCTCAAACTTTATTCTCGGATTGACTTTCTTCATTATTTCCATTACTTCAAAACATATACTTTCTCCCTCGGGGTCCGCATCGAGAGCGAGAATAACTCTATTAGTGCGTTTAGCTAATTCACGCAAAATATATACGAAGATTTTGCTTTCTTCTCTTATTATTCTAACAGGAGTTATGAAGAAAAGATTTCTTGGATGAGTGCTCGTCCATCTACGGTATTCTTCCGAGAAGTCATAGTCCATTAAGTGTCCGCGTAGTCCAATAGAAACCCATAGCTTCGAATTTCTTCTAAAAAAGTATAGGGGGACATCTCTAATTTTAATAGTTTTAATAATACTTTCAGCTAAGAAGAGGGCGATATTCCTTGCAACAGAATTTTTCTCGGCGACAACAACAGTATCTATGAAAGGTAATTTCATTGTCTGCACATATGCCGGAGTTCACCCTAATTAAGTTTACCTTCAATATAAGCGGACTACATTATAAAAACCGAAAAGCTTATTTTTCGTTTAAGTAGAACTTAAATTGCGCCGGTAGTCTAGCCTGGTAGGACGTCGGCCTGCCATGTGCCTCTCAGGCTCGTAGAACGCCGGTGACCCGGGTTCAAATCCCGGCCGGCGCACCATTTTACTTGCAGACTATTAATGTACCGTAATTTCTGCCCTCGACGACTCCTAAAATAGTCTCTTTATCGCCTTTAACGACTCTAGCAGGAATTCTGGACCTAGAAATAATTGTGAGAGCTACTTTATCAAATAGCTTATAGGTTCCGGCAAGGCTTTCTCCACCAGCTAGTATCTTTTCTAGAGTTTCGACTGAAACTTCCTTTAGAAGTTTAGCGTCAGGAAATTTCTTGGGGTCTCTGTCATACACTCCCTCGACATCAGTTGTTATAAGCAGCAAGTCTGCTCCTATTGCCTCTGCGCAGAGAGCCGCCACAGCAGTTGTCGACTGACCGGGCTGAAAACCTCCCACGCAAACAGCTCTACTTACTTGAATCAAGTCGATAACTTCGTTTACAGAAGACGGTATTTTGAGAGGAGCATGAGGGTATAGTATAGAAGCCAGTATTTTCGCGTTCAGTCTCGCAGCCTCTATTCCAATAAGATCTCTAATAGACTCACTGACATCTACTCGCCTAGTAACCATTAAGGCAGCTCTAGCTAAATAGCCTCCCCCTACTACTGCCACTACTCGGTGTCCTTTTTCAAGCAGAATTTTTATACAGTCTGCGTACTCCAGAAGCTTGCGGCCGTCAAAAACTTCTTCGCGGCGAGATATCAAGTGTCCGCTAACCTTGATAACTATTCTCATAACTTCACCTTTTTTCACAATCAATAACCACTATTTAGTATTACGCTGAAAATATAGTCAACTTAGTTAATGCTCCAATATAATCTAGCTTGTAACTCGAACCAGAAGATACAAGCGCTTTCTTAATATACCGCTCTCATACTCACGCCTAGGCAGCCCATGCATTGCTAAAACAAGCTTTACTAGAAACCTCAGCTTTCTGAGGACTTCAGCCATCTTCTTAAAGTCTTCGATTTCAGCATCATGTGATAACTCATATATTCACGCCTCACCTCTCAGAGCAAGTACTGAGGAACACTCTCGGAAAAAGACTTCCGGTGGTCTCAAATGATGTAAAGTACCTGTGCTTACAATAAGGTCTATTGTTCTCTCTCTAAACGGAAGTCTATGTGCGTCGCCGACTACTATATCGATTTTCGCGTAGACTCCGCTTTTAGTACTATTACTCTTAGCAATTCTAGCCATTGCCCAGGAAATATCTAATCCGACAGCAACAGCGACATCAATTGACTCAGCAACTTTGACAAGCAATTTACCCGTACCGCAGCCTACCTCAACAAATATTCTCAGACGCCGGCCAGCCTTCTTAATTTCCTCGATAACATACTCGTACTCTCTTTCAGGCAGCCTTGTAGCCAGCAAATTATAGATATGTGCAGACCCCGCAGGAATACCCTGTTTCCATCGTTGAAGTCTAACAAACAGACTATTTACTGCGTTCAGCAAGCCCCTTACACCAGCACATATCCCTTAAACACATCTGTGTCCACACTTAAATCTCTTTGAAACTCGAAAAGCCTTAAACGAAAACTTTATATTAAGTTCATTAAGTAGTTTTCGAGAAACCATGCCGCTAACAGACCCATTTAAACTAAACTTAGCACTAGAACACCACTTCAAAGTAAAAATATGCCGCAAATGCGGTGCCAAAAATCCCTACAGCGCAGAAAGATGCAGAAGATGTCGAAGCTACAATCTTAGACCCAAGCGCTACAAGAAGTAATCTCTTACTTTATATGTTCTTTTGCATACAGGTATATACCGTCTAGTACACCGGGACCGCCCTCACGTCCGTGAGGACATAGCTTCTCGTCGCCCGTTAAGTGTGTCGCCAAATGAATATTCGCGCAAGTCTGTGCAACACAGTCGATATCTATTCCTTCAACTATAACGTCGTCTTTCTGAACAGTCACCTTCACGTCACCCACAATTTTAGCGTACCTAGTTTCTTTTCTTCCTAGAAAGTTCTCTATAATAACTAGCTTCTTGTTCTCATCAACTATAATGTTCATAGGGAAGTGTGCATACACTACTTTCATTTTGTATCTATAGCCTCTAGTAACTCCTGTAATCATGTTCTTTATATGAGAAGCAATAGTCTTGACCACAGCGTACTCTTTCTTCCTAGCAAAGAATGTTTCAACAACTATTTCATCGCCCTCCTTCCTGATAAACACTTTAGCGTGCGAAAAGTCCTTAGTAATCTTCCCTAAAGGCCCCTCTACAGTAACCTTCTTACCATCTATCTCTACTTTAACATTCTCCGGTATCTCTACCCTCTCCTCGTGACGAACAACTCTCATAGCAATCACATACCTTCAACAAAACCCACATAAATACTTTTACTTATGAAGCTAAAAGAATACAGTTCTCACGCAAAGATTCTCTAAACGAGTTCTTCTGAAGGAACTCCATATTTAACTAATTTTAGCAATTACATGAAGCTTAGATAATACCAGAGAATTTAAAATAAGCCGATCATGTCTACTGAGATTGAAAGAATACAAGTTTTTCACTAGCTTGGCAAAAATGTATCAATGCTTCAGGAAAGTGCAGTCTTGCTAAGAGAAGAAGGAGCCCGGCTCCCGGCACCGCCCTTTCCCGCGGCCTCTCGGACCGCAGTACTGAGGCGGCGTTAAGGGGTTTCACTTCCGGGTTCGGCATGAGACCGGGTGGGTCCCCCCCACTATGGCCGGGACACCGGGCAGTATGTATGTGCACTAACCTATTTATTAGTTTTTCTCTTGGCGGTTTTCTGTCTGTTCGTGGACTGTATTAGGGAGATGTTTTAGCTTAGTAAGTATTTAAGTGGAGAAGCTTTAGGATTATTTATGGGCTATGGGTACAAGAGGAGGGATACGACGGATATAGTGGCTGTTATTGAGGCTTTGCCTGAAATAATTAAGACGCTTTATAATGGTATATCTAGCTTGAAGGTTTCTGTAGAAATGTTGTCTGAGAGGGTCAGTGATCTTGAGAAGGCTTTGGATAGTGTAGCGAAGCTAGTTGATGAGAAGACTGTTCTTTTAGTTAATGTTTCTGATGAGTTGAAGAAGCGGCTGGAGGAAGTGAATGTCGTCTCGAAAGAGCTTTCGGATAAGTTGCCCAAGAATGTGATTGATATTATTGGCGAGTTTGCTACTAACTTGAATAAGGCTGTAGGTAAGCTTGAAGAAATGTACTCGAAGATGTTAGATGAGTTGACATTGATTAAGAGGAGTTTCGGGGACCAGGTTGCTGTTACCATGGAGGCTGTTAATGAGGTTAAGGGGGATGTTCTATCTCTGCGGTCTAAGGTAGAGGAGCTTGGTTTGACTGTAAATGAGCTATCTTCTACTGTAAATAGAGAGCTCGCTGAAACGAGGTCTAAAATACATGAGCTAGAATTGCTCGTGACCGACTTGTCGGTACGTCTTGCTAGTTTAGAGAAGCGTATTAGACAAGTATCACATGAGTAATATTTAGTCTCACATACTGTATGAGCAGAGGTAAGTTTTAATTAGTATTCTAAGGGCTTTAAATACGAGGGGCATGCCGATTCTAAGAAAGGCGCCTTCGAAACTTCTCGAGGAGAATATAACACTTATTAGAACGCAGCTAGATGCCTTAGCTAAGGAGGTAGCTGTTCTGAGAGAGGCGTTCAGAGAGTTTGACAAGAGGACTACTTCGACGCTGGAGCAGTATAGGAGTGTTTTAAACGAGTATATTTCTGTAATAGAGACTCTTAGGAAGAGCTTAGAGGCTAGTGTAGGTAATGTGAGTGCTCAGGTTAAGGAGCAAGTCGATTTAGTTATTAGGTCTGCTGAGGAGCTGGCTAAGAGGGCTGAAGATCTTGTAGTTAAGTTTAACGAGGGTATGGATAAGGCGGCATCTGTTCTTGGAGAGAGGATTTCTGCGCTTGAGGAGAAGATGAAAGATATCGACGAGATGTCAAAGAATCTTCATGAGAAGACTTCTCTCCTAGAGGAGAAGTTGGCGGCAGTCGATGAAATGCAGCGCTATAATGCTAGGGCAGTAGAAGAGTTTCAGGAAGTACTTAGCAGAGTAGACGACATTATTCGAAGCGCTGAAAATACTGTGAACGCGGCGAAGAGTTCTCTAGAAGAGGCCTTAGGGAATATTGGGGGAGTGATAACAGATACTAGGAGCATTCTCGAGAAAGTGCCCTCTGATATTAGGGAAGCTCTAAGCGAGGCACTTGCCTCTATTTTAAATGAAATAAATCAGAGAGAGGCTACATTAAAGGCTAGGGAAGAGGAGTTAGCTAAGAAAGAGGGGGAGTTAAGTGAGAAGGAAAAGAAGCTTAAGGAGTATGAGTACCAGCTGCTTAGCCTTAAGGAGAAGCTAAATGCTCTTAAAGAGAACTTAGATAGGCGTGCAAAGGAACTTGAAGAAAAAATGGCTCGTATAGACAAGATAGCTGAGAATCTTGGCAGAAGAGAGGAGGAGCTTAAAGCTAAATATGACGAGCTTTACAAGAAGCTTGAGCAGGTTAGTCTCAAGGAGAAAGAACTTGCTGAAAAAGAAATTAAGCTTAAGAAGTGGGAGGCTTACCTAGAAGGACTTCGCGACGAGATGAATAAGCTTGAGAAGGAAATAAAGGCTAAGGAAGAATATTTAAACAAGCTCAAGGCCAGCATTGATGAAGAAGAGAGAAAGCTTAGAGAAGAAATAGAGCCTTTAAGAGAGAAATTGCTCGAAGAAGAAAAAAGGCTTATTGAGTGGGAGAAAAGACTTCTTGAGAAGGAGAGAGAGCTTACAGGGTACCATAGGGCTTTAGCGGCGAAAGAGTCTGCTTTAGCTGAGCTGAGGGAGAGATTGGAGGCTCGTAAGGCTGAGCTTGACTCTAGGGAGAGAAGTCTAGCTGAGAAGCTAAGGCTTATTGAGGAGCTTAAAGAGAAAGTTGCCCAGCTGGAGAGAGAAAACAGGGAGCTTAAGGAGAGGCTTAGAGAGAAGGAGAGCGAAGTGCAGAAGCTAAGAGCTATAGTAGAGTCTATACGTTAAAATGAAAAAATACAGAAAACTATAACTAGCGCGAAGGAGAGAGCGGAGTATATTAAGAGCCCTAGAGCTATTATTTTTAGTGCTGTGTAGACTTTTCCCCCACTGAACGAGAATTCTTCTTCATCTCGAGCCATTTTATATGAAAGAACAGCGAGGCCTGTAGCCAACATACTCAAGACGAAGGCTATTATGCCCGCGCCTGGGAAGTCTAGTTCGGTGTAGTGTTTAAACCCTTTTGTCAGAATTAGTACTACTACATCTAACACTACTACGAGAGCTATAGGCACTAAAAGTAAGTAGTTAAATTCTTCAGACCTCATTCATAGAACTAGTTGAAGGGAATTATTTAAGGTTTTTTTGCTCACTTTAGTTAAGAAGATTTCATGTTTTCACAAAATAAGGTTTTTGGACAATGTTGCTCCAAATCATCTTTTTGAGTAAAATTTAAATTTATTAATAACAAGAGTATTTGGGTTTAATAATGAGTTCTAAGGAGAAGAAAGTTTTGCTTAAAGTAGCGGAAGCTAAGCCGAGAGATGTAGGTAGAATGATTGTTAGGATTAGCAGTAAGCACATGAGGATTCTCGGCGTAGATAATGGTGATTTCGTCGAAATTATTGGAAGAAAAGTTACTTATGCTCAAGTTAGGCAGGCTTACCCTGAAGACGAGGGGCGAGACATAATAAGAATGGATGGTCATCTTAGAAAAAATGCTGGAGTTTCTATTGGAGATGTAGTAGAAGTAAAGAAGGCTAGAATTAGCGAGGCTGTACGCGTAGTCTTAGCTCCAACAGAGCCTATTAGATTCGACGAGTCCTTTGCAGAGTATATCAAGATAAAGTACCTATTACATAAGCCGGTAGTGCGCGGAAATATTGTAGAAATACCTTACTACGGCGGAGTGCTACGCTTTATAGTTACAGCAGTACAGCCGGCGCCAGTAGCATGGGTGAGCGAAGCAACAAATGTTGTAATAAGAGAAGAGCCTGTCAGAGAAACAGAGCTAGCCGTGCCCAAAATAACATATGAGGATATCGGTGACTTAGAGGAGGCTAAACAGAGAATAAGAGAGATCGTAGAGCTTCCATTAAAGCACCCTGAGCTATTCAGGCGGTTAGGTATTGAGCCGCCTAAAGGAGTACTTCTTCACGGTCCTCCTGGCTGTGGTAAAACACTGTTGGCTAAAGCAGTAGCAAATGAAGCTGGAGCCTATTTTATTGCTATTAATGGCCCCGAGATAATGAGCAAGTTCTACGGAGAATCAGAAGCCAGACTAAGAGAAATATTTAAGGAGGCAGAAGAGAACGCTCCTGCTATCATATTTATTGACGAGATTGATGCTATTGCACCTAAGAGAGAAGAAGTAACAGGAGAAGTAGAGAAAAGAGTAGTAGCACAGCTACTAACGCTAATGGATGGGCTCAGAGAAAGAGGAAACGTCATTGTTATTGCTGCGACAAATAGACCTGATGCCGTTGACCCTGCCTTAAGAAGACCCGGAAGATTCGACAGAGAAATAGCTATAGGTATGCCTGACAAAAGAGCGCGTAAAGAAATACTTCTAGTGCACACACGTAACATGCCTCTAGCAGATGATGTAAACTTAGACGAGATAGCTGAAATGACTCACGGCTATACAGGAGCAGACTTAGCAGCTCTCTGCAGAGAAGCAGCAATGGCTGCTCTTAGACGGGCTATATCTAAAGGTATGATTGACTTAGAGAAGCCTACAATACCGGCTGAAGTACTGGAGCAGCTTCAAGTGACAAGAGCAGACTTCATGGAAGCACTTAAATATGTTCAGCCCTCTGTTCTCAGAGAAGTTATAGTCGAGGTACCTGAAGTCAGGTGGAGCGACATTGGTGGACTAGAGAAAGTTAAGCAAGAATTAAGAGAGATAGTAGAGTGGCCGCTGAAATATCCTCACTACTTTAATGAAGTAGGTATTGAGCCACCTAAAGGTGTTCTTTTATTTGGGCCTCCTGGCACTGGCAAAACACTATTGGCTAAAGCAGTAGCTACTGAGAGCGGAGCGAACTTTGTTGCTGTGAGAGGACCCGAGATACTGAGTAAATGGGTCGGTGAGAGCGAAAAAGCCGTAAGAGAAGTCTTCAGAAAAGCACGTATGGCTGCACCATGTGTGGTATTCTTCGATGAAATAGACTCGATAGCGCCCATGAGAGGTATGCGGTACGGAGACAGCGGTGTAACAGACAGAATAGTCAACCAGCTCTTAGCCGAAATGGATGGTATAGCTCCTCTAAGAAACGTAGTAGTTATTGCTGCGACAAACAGGCCAGACATAATTGATCCAGCACTACTGAGGCCTGGAAGATTTGATCGAATAATATATGTGCCGCCGCCTGACGAAGAAGCGAGATACGAGATATTCAAAGTCCATACAAGAAAAATGCCGCTAGCAGAAGATGTAGACTTAAAGGAGCTAGCTAAAAGAACGGAGTACTACACAGGTGCAGATATTGCGGCCGTATGTAGAGAAGCAGCAATGCTTGCTCTTCGTGAAACGATAGCAGAGAAGCTACCGAAAGTAAAGAAAGTTTCAACGAAGCACTTCGAAGAAGCTCTAAAGAGAGTTCAGGCAAGCCTAACGCCAGACGACATAAAGTACTATGAAGAAATGGCGAAAAAGTTAAAGCGTTTAATAAGATAGCGGCCCTGATTCAACAGATATTCTAGTATATTCTTTGTCATCTCTGTAAACTCTTATTCTTTCATCAAAGTAATCCATTACATCGTCAATGTGGCTTATAGCTATTATCTGATCGTATATACCTGCGTTAACAAGCTTCTTAAGTAACTCAACTAAGGCTTCTCTATGTTCTCTGTCTAGCTGAGAAAATCCCTCATCTATAATGAGCATGTTCACTCTAGCACCGTGTTCTTCGGCCAGTATTTCTGAGAATGCTAGTCTGAGCGCGAATCCTAGAGCTGTAGATTCTCCTCCACTAAATGTTTCAAGAGGTCTCGGCTTAAATACTCCAAGGAAGTCTCTTCGAGCACACTCTAAGTCAACTCCACCATCTTTAGATACTTTTACACGTATCCTGTAATCTGAAGACAGTATATCTGACAATATAGTATTGACTTTGTTCTCTATTTTCTCAGTATAAGCTCTCAGCAGCGCTGAAGGAAGACCTTTGTCGCTAAATACTCTATTGACGAGAACTTCGTATATTTTCTTCTTTCTTGAAACTTCTTTAAGCTTCTTCTCTAGAAGCGGCAACTCTTTTTCATACTTTTCAATTTCCGCGAGCTTTGTCTCATAGTACTTGATATTCGAAAGAATTCTTGTCTCGTCATTACGCAGGAGCTCGAGCTTATCTTCTACTTCCTTTAAAGCTTTTTCGGCTTCACTGAGCTTTTTCTCGATACTAAAGTACATTTGTTCAAATGGCATTAAATTGTCAAGTTCACTTAAGAGAGATGTTTTCTGCTTAGATAAGCTAGATACACTGCGTAAAGTTGCTTGAATTTTTTCTACTTTAGCAAGCACATAGTTTATCTTCCTATATATTCTATCGATGTCTTTTTCTGAAAATAGATAAGACACTTTGCTTTCCTTCAACTTCGTTATGACATGCCCCTCTATTATCTCAAGTTCTTCTTTCAGACTGCATACTTTCTTCTCTGTCGCTGAAATCTCGTTGTGCAGTTCCTTTACTTGGGTATTTAAGTTAATTAGATTGGTATTTAGCTGCTGTATTTGATTAAGAGTACTTTCTAGCTTGTCTAATAGATATGTGATCTTTCTCTCTTCCTTTGTAAGCAAGTCAAGTTTACGCCTATATAGTTTTAAATCGTTTTCATATTTAGAGAGTAACTGAACTTTTTTCTCATCTGGAAGAGTAGTTCCGCAGAGAGGACACGTGGACTTAGCATCCCTGAGAAGCTTTATTGAGCTTTCTATAGACTCAAGTAGCCCTAAAAGGGAAGATTTCTCTTCAATAATCTTCATTCTTCTGTCACATAGTTTTTCATGTTCTTTAAATAGCTCTTCTGGAGATGAAATATGTTTATTCAGAAGCTTACTACATTCTAGTAAAATTGAGTTTATTCTAGACTCTAAATACGATTTAGTGCCAATATATTTGTTGTAAAATTTCTTCAATTTGAAGAGCTCGCCTCTAAGTCTTTCATAACTATGCTTTAGTGTTTTCATGTTGTCTATATTACTTTCTATTATAGATTTTAAATTATTTATCTCCAATAGTATAGTATTTATGTTATTTAGATCTATTTTATTACCTAGTATTCTCGTAATTTTAGCTATTTCATAGTTTGCCTCATTAATTTGCTTTTCTATATCATATATAGTTCTTTTAATACTGTCAATCTTTCCTTTAATTTTAGACAATTCCATTAGTTTGCTTCTGTAGTTGTCTATCTTGTTTAGCAGTCTTTCTTTTTCTTCAAGTAAGTGTTTTTTAGCTAGTGATATTTTCTCTAATTTACTTCTATCTTCATTTAACTTAGCTAGAATATCATTTTTCATAGAGACTTCTTTTTTAAGCATTTTTACTCTTTCGTTTAGCTCTAAATACTTTTGTTTAGCTTCATAGTATTTTTCTTTAGCTACTTCTCTCGCCTTTTCAAGCTTCAAGCCTAAAAGCCTTAAAAGCAAGTCTCTTCTTTCGCTAGGAGTTCCTTTAGCTATTTGAAGTACTTCGCCTTGGCGTACAGCGACGGTAGTCAGAAAGGTTTTGCAGTCTAATTTGAGTAAACTCTTTATGTAAGGTGTAACTGTTCTATCTCCGTGAGCTATAAGCTTTTTACTGTCATCTAAGTACTCATATAGTTCTACGGAGCTTGATCCATTTTTTCGCAGTATTCTACATATTTCGAGTATTCTTTTTCTTCCGGTATTATCGATAGTTTCGAATGTAAGAGATACTGAACAGAAGCTTTTTCCACTCATTATTAGGTCTTCCAGCTTTATTTTTCTGCTTCTCACCCACTCGTATCCATATAGTGCAAAAAGTACTGCATCGACAAAGACTGTAGTTTTTCCGGCTGCATTAGGCCCGTATACTCCAATAATTTTCATGTTCTTTAAATTTAAGTCTATATCATCACATGTAATAAAGTTTTTTAGTTTTATATTAATTATTTTCATGTATTCACCTCTTCTAAAATACTTAAAGCCTCACGTGTAAGTTCTTCTTCTAAGTCTTTTAAATCGAATGATGTTTCACATAGTTTCTTAATATAAGTTTTAATTAATTCATGTAAAGGTTTTTCTTTACTATATAATTTAATATCACTCGGCTTTACTATTTCGTATTCAGTAGTGATTTTGAGACAGTATACTTTATCTCTAATGTAATCCTCTATATTCTTTATGTTAATATTCATTCCTTTCTTTAAAATAAGTTTAAGTTTTAGTAGTGGAGGTAATATTTCGTAATCATCGTTTATGTTCTTTACTTTAAGCAGTATTCGATAAATATCTTGCATTATTTTTGAAGGGTCTTTAACAGCTAGAGCTATTGAGACCATAGCTCTTACAGGTATTCTGTACTCTGTGGGAACTACTTTGCCATAGTTTTCACTTAGAATTAACACTCTTTTCTTTTCTTTTGCTTCACTGAAGTCTATTCTCTCAATAGAGCCTGCGTAATATACGTTGTCTCGACTTTGAGGTTTATGTACATGTCCTAAAGCTACATAGTCAAATTCATGTGCCAGGATATCTTGATTAGATATTCTTATGTCCTTATCTCCAACAAATATCTTTTCGCTTCCAAAAGTAGCCCATTCTGTCATAAGGTGTCCTAGCAGTATTTTGTAGTCAGCGTCAGTGTCTTCTAGTAAAGATTTTACTGTGTTTCTTATTTTTCTACGATAGCCTATTTCGTCTCTTACATCTGGTAATGTAAAGTATATCGGATTTAAGTATGGTATGCCTACAATGGATATTTTCTTGCCTTCTTTGCTCTCGATAGTCACTTTGCGGGGTCGCTTAATGAAAATAAACATTTTATCTGAATACTCGGCTAAGGCTTCTAAGAATGATTTATCTTCTAAAGATCTAGGAACATCGTGATTTCCGGCAACAGCTACTACTTTGATATTTTTCTCGAATAGCCTCTTAGTTTGCTCTGCAAATGCGTAGAAAACTGTTGATGAAGGTCTAGGAGTATGGAAAATATCTCCGGCGATAAGTACTAAGTCGACTTCTTCTTTTATCGCTAAGTCTACTATACGTTTAAATGACTCTATGAAATCTTCCACACGCTTCTTGCCTCCTATGCTACTTCCCGCACCTAAATGTAAGTCTGCTGTATGTAGAATTTTTACCATTCAGGCTCACCTTTCTCTCTTAATCTTCTTTCCTCTATTTCATTATAAAATTCTTGAATTCTTTCTTTAACAATATCTATTGCTTGTGAATAGTCTATAACTTTCACTATTGCTGGAAAAGATATTGCCGAGCCGAATATTAGGGCTTCTCCTCTTCTAAGTGTCTCAACTATTGGCTCAAATAATTCTCTATGAGGTAGACCTATGCATGCTTCACGTATATCACTACGATCTGTCAAGTTGAATACTATCTTGTTCCATAACATCGCCCTGACGTCAGGGTCTAATTCTGAAGGTCTCTGGTCTATTACAGCCAGCACAACTCCTCTCTTCCTTAGCTCTCTAGCTATTTTTCCAAAAGGTGTCTTGAAGTACATATCTCTAGCAAGGAATTTATGTGCTTCCTCTAAGAAAATAACTAGTCTCTTGCGCGAGCTTGTTTTTAAGCCTATTTCACGATAAGTATTCCATATTCTACGGGCTAAAACGTTTGCCACTATTAGATAAGCTAAGGAATCGTTTTCATAAGTACCGAAAGCTATGCAGACATTTTTTCCTTTAATCAAGTTCTCTACAATTTCCGATAGAGAATCTTCTTCGTCGAGAGAAATGAACGGATATTCTGCAAGCCTTTTGAGCTTAGGAATATTAGCTCTAAATACGTTTTTCTCTTGAGGAGAATCTAAGCTATTTATAAATGACTGTAGTCTATTATAATCTTCTTTTAAAACGTACTCGAGAATAGATCTAGCTCGCCTTCTATTTCTTATAGCGTTTGTGATGGCATATGCATAATCTCCAAATTTCTCTGTTAAGCCGAGAGCTTCAGAACAAATAAGTAGATCGTCTACATCTATGTTGCTAGCGGATATTTTAAGCAAACGTGCATCGGGTAAAACTTTGGTGAACGCCTCGTCCAGAGTAAACACTATAAAATCTTCGTTAAATGCTCTAGCAACACCTTCTACCAGAGGCTTTCCTGTGGGGTCTAATAGAAAGTGTGAATACTCGCTATGAAGATCAAAAATAAGCATACTTACTCTATCTTCTTCACTTACACTATGGTTGTAGCCTACAATAAAGGATGCTAGGATATTGCCCATGTAAGTCTTACCGGTACCGCTTTTACCGTAGATAGCGAAAGAGTTTCTTAGTAAAGCGTCGATGTTTATTGGAATGAACGCTTGATCTTCTTTCTCTCTATTAGCTTTAGGCAGACCTATAGGCCACCTATACTTGTAGTCTATGTCGCCATAAAATATCCTAATATAGTCTTTAGTTACTTTGAAGCATCTAGAAAGAAAGTCAGGTATTGTGTCGGCTTCAAATATCCTTTTATCTCTGTAAACTGCTATGGGTATTAGCGATATTTTTGAGGAAAGTAACTCACCTACAGCTGTGTCCTGTACATATTTAATGTTGTGAGGGTCTCTTGCGAGACCCTCTATCTTAGAGAGCATAAATGCATAGCTTTCTCCTTCATGATGCTTGATTTCGCTGACAACTGTTAAAAATACGGAGCTTCTTCTACCTTCAACTAGAAGAGATTCTCCTACAGAAATATCTTCGCTTGAATAAGGAGGTAGTATCCTGGCGTCTATTCCTTTTGCAGAGCTTCCTCCACAAACTTGAGCCACAATACTCTCTTCCACTATATCACCTCCTTCAAGACTCGCCCAACTCTCAAGAACTCTCTATCGGACAGAACTGAATGAATGCGGCTAATAGCATTCAATGCTAAAATTCTCAGCTCATCTTTACTTAAAAAAGCCTTCAAGTACTTGAAGTGAGCATCCACTATTAAAGGAAATTCTTGGCTCAGATAAGTAGCTAAGATTTCTAAATACCTAGCCGAAATACTATCTTTTTCTCTTAAAAAGTATTTAATATGCTCACTTTTCATCGAGAAAACAAGTGTATGTATTTTAGGCTTGTGTAGAGGAAGCCCCTGTATAAACTCTCCTTCATCGAGATATCCTACTAAAATAGCTTTAGTAAGATCTCTAAACCTTTCAGATAGATCTACATACAAGGCCTCTAAGTCCTCTACACGTTTCCTAAGAGGCTCGACAACAGCGACTGGCGACTGCGGAATAATCTGTGAACCAACGGATACTCCTACAATAATGGTATCCGGATTTCTTATCACTAAAAATTCTCCTATTCTTGGTGATTCTCCAAGCGAGTACGATGATAAAGTACAGGAAAAGTGAGTACTTTCAACAATTTCGCCTATAGCCTGGTCAGGGTTCTCGTATTCACTTAATATACTGTAGAACATCTGTTTTAAGTAAAGAAGTATGTCGTATTAAAGTAACGGTGAGGAAAGTGAAAGTATTATAAGATATGGTACTCGGCTAAACGTCTTCTTATAAATCCCTCGTCTTCTTTGAATAATGATATATTTTTATTCAAGTACTTTGAATTAATTTTTATTTTACCCATATTTATTAATTTCTTTACTCTTTCAAGAAAATTGTAGTCTTCTGGTCTACTAGTTCTGCATGCAATCAAAATATAGTCTTCTAGTTTGAGCACCTTGACTTTTACATTGTTTATCTTAATTTGAACTGCGTTTTTTAACATTCTATCAGGAATATATATGTCACCTATGTTTTCAATTAGTTCAACAACATATTCATCGCCATTCTTCCTAATAAGGTAATAGGGAGTTCCTATGTCTGTGAAGCCAACATCCCATTCTCTCTCCAGTCCTATTTCTTCGAAAATCTGTGGCTCGAGAAAAGGACTCTTATTCAAAACAAATACTGCGAAGTCTTTGACCTCTACTGGTATTTTATATAGAAGTTGAAGACATACTTCACCTACAATAACTCCCTCTATTCCTTTCTGGGACAAAGTGTCAGCTACTTCTTTAACTATTTCAACTATCGTCACGTGCTTCGTAGTAGCGGCAAAGTATTTAAGTGTTTATATATGATATAACACAAGATATTTCTCTTTTGAGTAATGTTTTAGTATTCTTTAGTAAAAATAAAGAAGAGGTAGCTAGAGATTTTGAGGTTGAGCTGGAGGGAATTGACCATGACTACTCCGAGAGATGTATGGAGGAAAGTTAAAAGAGTTATCAGAGAGGCGGATGTAGTGCTAGAAGTCATCGATGCCCGAGAACCCATGAAAACTAGGTGTGAGACCTTAGAGCGCTTAGTAGACAAAATGGGCAAAAAACTAGTTATTGTAATAAATAAAGCAGACCTTGTTCCAAGAGATATTTTAGAAAAGTGGAAAAAATATCTTTCAAAAGAATATTACACAATATACGTTAGTGCTTCATCCCGACTAGGTACACGCAAACTATGGATTGCGATCAAAAAGGTTTGTGACAAGCGACCAGTCAAAGTAGCAGTCGTTGGATACCCCAATGTAGGCAAAAGCACTATAATCAACATACTTAAAGGAAGACACAGTGTCGGAACTTCTCCTCTGCCTGGATTTACTAAACACATAACTCAAGTGAAGGCAGCTACCTGGTTAAGAGTAATAGATACTCCTGGAGTACTTCCTGTAGAAAAGAAAGATGAGCTCGACTTAATCTTAAAGTGTGCAGCTCCTCCAGAGAGATTTGATGATCCTGTAGTAGCTGCAATAAAGTTCATAGAGTATGCGAATAAAGTAGCTCCTGGAGTTTTAGAGAAAACATACTCGATTAAAGAAAAAGATCCTCTTGAGTTCTTACGTGCATTGGCTATTAAGAGAGGACTTTTAACTAAAGGTGGAGAGCCGAGAATAGAAGAGGCTGCTAAAATAGTTATAAGAGACTGGCAAAATGGGAAGATTGCGTGGTACCACCTACCTCCTGGCGAAGAGTAGGAGCTTTATGTTCGCTTAGCTTATTCTCTATTTTAGCCAAGAGTTCATCAAGACCCCTACCCGTCTTAGCTGAAACAAGAACATATGTAAATATTGACATATACGGATGCAGAAAAACAAGTTTTTGTTTCAATTCTTCTTCACTTATTTTATCTATCTTGTTTAATACAAGTATTATTTTATCATAAGTTATGCCTAAATCCTTCAAAATATTTAGAGATGTTTTAAGCTTTAATAGCAGTAAACCTAAGGGATCAGAAATGTCTACTATAAGCAATACAATATCTGAAGCCTTTATATCATTGAGAGTTAATTTAAATGAATCAATTAATCTAGGGTCTAAGTCTAGAGCAAAACCAATTGTGTCTATTATAAATAGCTCCGAAGTATGATTACTTATTAAGTAATATTTACTTGAAAGCGTAGTGAAAGGCTTTCCTGTAACCGGTTTATTTAGACCTGTTAAAGCATTAAAAATACTTGTTTTCCCTGCGCCATAATAGCCTGTAAGACATACAATGGGCTTTCCTTTCTCTTTTCTTTCTCTTATTCTCTTTTCATGAATTTCTATCAAAGCTTCAAGTTCTTTTCTAACTTTCTTAATTCTTTTTCTCAACTGCTTGATAACACTGTGATAAGCGTATTCACCCATGCTCTTTTTACCTGGGTGTTCTACCAAATATTTCACGGCAGCCTTTAATTTCTCGTAGGGGAACGCTTTAGTTAATCTAGCTAATTCTATCTGTAGCTTAGATATTTTATCCGAAGCAGATTTATCGAAAATCTCAAGAGTTAAATCATATCTATCTATTACTTCTACATTCAGTTGCTTCTCTAAATTATATTTTTGATTACTCTTCAAAATATTATAAAATATTACAGTATCTATTTCTAGTTTCTTAACAAGCTCTTTTACTTCCTGCACCTTACCTTTACCTAAGCAGTAACTGCTATGTTCACGACGCCTAACTTGAATAACAGTATCCACTACTTTATAGCCCGCTACCTCGGCTAACTGAGCCAGCTCAGTTAGCCTTATTTTATACAGCGTATGGTCATGTGGATCTGTCTTAACCATGCACAAGAGTGCTCTCTTACGCACTATTTCATGGAACTAAATCTTTATTTTTAAACTTTTCTTAAACTACAATACTTACAAACAGTATCTCCTTCTAACAGAATAACATTGTTCTCTCTAGCTGCTCTAAAGACATCTTCATGTTTCTCAGACGGATATTCCAAATCAATTATCTCTATTTTTTCTCCAAAAATTCTACGTAATAGTGAATATCTTATTGATTTACAGTAGTAGCACTTCGACCTCTTTAAAAGAATAAAGAAAGGGCTATTTATTTCATTTAACTCGAATATTATATGATCAAGTTTAATTTCTCTTAAAGAATTAATTGTTTCTACAATATTTTTTCTTTCATGGAGAGGTGTATCAAAAGATATTACTAGTATTTTTTTAGCTTTATTCTTATACCGTTGTATAGTATTTAATAGCAGGCTATAGTTCTTCGGAGAATAGTGATAGACTATAAGGATGTTTTTTTCAAAGATATTTTCCTGCACCATTACAAAAACCAGTCCCTAAACTTGCTTATCTCTTCGCCCTTTTCATTTAACTTTACTTGACCGAAAGCTATATATTGAGGATCACTTGATACGTTTGTTTTTATTTTCAGAGTTTTCGTATCAAAGTCTATTTCTTCTAACAAACCTATACCTTGGCACAACATTTCTTTATCGAGCAGGCCTACTAGAAGTCCTTTCTCGTAGCCTTTAACAATTATGAAAACTTCTTTACCGTAAAGTGCTCTAAGTTCCTCTATTTTTTCTCTCGGAATAGGCTTATCTACGATAATTATTACTCTATCACAGGTTTCTTCAGAGTATAGTACTCGAGCTCCTAAGTGTAATTCTAGAGCCTTTTTCTCATCGTCGTTCAGTGGACATCCCTTAAATAGATGTGTGTAGAGAAGAGGACATTTTTCAGCACTTACTGCTTTAAGTTTCAAGTTATTTATAAAGCGCAGGTAAGAAGACTCCCTAAACATTTTTCTTTCATAGCGATCTCTAGCCTTAGCTGCTTTAGGTGAAGGAAGAATAAATAGCTTAGACATCTTCCTTAATACTGGAATTATATTATCCAGTTCTGGTGTGTCTTTCTGCAATAAAACAATAGCATCCGGGTTAATTACAGATGCTATTGCTAACTTATATTCATGTGCCTTAGACCCCTGAGTCCAGCCGTCGGTATTAATGATCACTATATCGGGTTTTTCGCATTTCACTACTTTTTCATAAATTAATTTTAAGCCGGCGATAACTCTTTCTTTCACATTCATAGGGCTATCTACGCCTATGAAAGCCATGTATTTTGGCTTAAGTTCTCTCAGAGAAAATATCGGCTTATCCACTCTTCCAGCACTAATAGTAGTGGGAGGACCTATATCGGCCTGCCCTATATCAGCGTCTATTACGTAAACACTGTAATTTTTAGCGAGAGCTTTATTTGCCATAAAGCAACAAAAAGTAGTCTTTCCAACATCAACAGGTCCTAGAACTAGAACTGAAGACACTTTACTGTCGAGTATTTTATCGATTTCCGTGTTCCATATGTCTATAACTTCTTCTTCACTTGATGCTTCTTCGAAACTACCTTCACTTCCAACAACAATTTCTACTTCACTATCTTCAAGTGTTTTAAAGCAAAGTATTCTCGACCTAGGAACTACTACTTTTTCTCTACTCGTAAGCTCCCTACCTAAAGCGAAAATTCTTCCTTTAGTTAAAATCATCATTGCTGGGCCCTTCAGTCTATATATCTTGTCGCGAGCCAGGGATACACTCTCCCTTTTCGCTTCCATTCGCTAATACTATATTCCCTTTTAAATTAAGTTTTTTGATAAAACATCATGAGAAATACGAGTACAGCTAAAGCTTTTACAATACATAGTGCAGTCAAAAGTAGGTGCAGAAAGCAGGAACAAAGAGGTCGAGTAGAAATCAGTGGAGGTGCGTTTCTTCATCAAATCATCGCTACCGTGAGGTTCATCACCTAATGTAATATTTTAAGAGGGTCTTAATATATTTAGTTACGTGAAGGTTGCTCTGTGTTACTCTCCGGTGTTTAAGGAGCATAAGCCTTGTTTCGTACACCCTGAATCTCCTTCAAGACTTGATACTATTGTTAGCTATTTAGAGTCAAAAAATATTTTGAGTAAGTTTCCTTTAATTTCGTTTGAGCAGGTAGATGAGGAGATTTTAGGACTTGTGCATACGAGAGAGTATATAGAGAAAGTTAAGGTTTTTTCTGAAGAAGAAATTCCGCTTGATACAGATACTTATGTATGCAAAAAGACTTTCAGTGTAGCTCTTTCTGCAGTATCGGCTGTAATTAGTGCATGTAGGCGTATTTTATCCAAAGAATATGATTTCATATTAGCCTTAGTGAGGCCTCCCGGTCACCATGCTGGAATAGATGGAGTAGCTTTAGGTGCGCCGTCGCAAGGGTTCTGTATTTTCAATAATGTTGCTATTGCTGCCAAGTGGCTTATAGAGAAGTGTAAATTGAGGAAAGTTGCGATCGTTGACTTAGATTGTCATCACGGCAATGGTACGCAGGAAATTTTTGAAGAAGACCCAAGGGTTCTTTACATTAGTTTGCATGAAGATCCGCGGGTAATTTATCCTGGAACGGGTTTTATCGAGCAAGCAGGTAAGGGTGAAGCGGAGGGAACTAAAGTGAATATTCCATTGCCTCCTCTGACAGGTGATAAGGATTATTTAAAAGTAATAAATGAAATTGTTTTACCAGTACTGCTTGACTTTAAACCCGAGTTTCTTTTGCTATCAGCCGGATTTGATGCACATTACTTAGATCCTCTAACTGACATGAATTTAAGTAGTGAGGGTTATGCTAAAGCATATCTGATGGTCATATGCAGTGTTTTCGAGGAGCTTAAAGTAGGATGTGTAGCTTCACTTGAGGGAGGATATAGTTCTGGTATGGCTGAAACTATATACTATTTAGTAAAGTTGGCTGAAGCTGAAGAATATAATAGCTTAGAGGCGCGTACTACGACGTATTCTTCATTTAAAGCGGAAGTCCTAGATACTATTGAATATGCTAAAAGATTCTTTAATAAGTACTGGAAGCTCAAGTGAAAGCGTGGGCGAGAAGAGACCTTCATGGGACGACTACTTTATGCTTATAGCGCATATAGTTAAACTACGCTCGACCTGTCTGAGAAGAAAAGTAGGAGCTGTTTTAGTTAAAGATAACCGTATTCTTTCTACAGGATACAATGGGGCTCCTAAAGGACTTCCTCACTGCTCAGTAACTGGCTGTATTAGAGAAAGACTCAAGATTCCTTCGGGTGAGCGGCACGAGCTGTGTAGAGGTCTTCATGCAGAACAAAATGCAATAATTCAGGCAGCCGTATTTGGTGTGTCGACTAAAGGTGCTACTCTGTATTCTACTACCTTTCCTTGTGTGATATGTGCGAAAATGATAATTAATGCTGAAATAAAGGAAGTTGTGTATGATTCAGACTACGAAGATAAGTTATCCAAAGAAATGCTTGAAGAAGCAAATATAATTGTTAGAAGACATAAATTGTCTCCTGAAATTTACGAATTGTTGCGTAAAACTTTAGGAGTATAGAATAAATATTTCTTGTCTGCTCTGCCCATGTTCCACTCGTCTTTACTGTACTTGTTTTCGTATAGATCATAAGCTATTTCCCACTCGATGTCGGTTAAGTCGTCGCACATTTCTATGTTATTTACGCCAAGTACTTTGCTGAATCCTTCTACTAATGCTTGAATTACTTCGTCGAAGCTTGGAATGCTTTCTAAGACCTCTTTAACATTTACTACACGTTCTTTGAGAGAAGATACTCCTTTATCAGAGAGCTTAGCCTTCGGTATCTTCAGTAACCTAGCCATTTTCTCTATGTCGGTATCTACTAGAAGAGTTCCGTGATAGAAAATAGTATTGAACATTCTTGTCTGAGCAGTGCCCCCTACCTTTCTTTTGCCTATAACTATGTCGTTTACTTTGCCTAACCCTGCGTCTTCTACGCCAAGTCTCTTTAACGCGTAGACTACGGCCTGGCCAAAATACCTGTATGATTCGAGTATAGAGGTAGGCGGTCTTCTATCTTCTCGATGCAGTGCTATAGCATAATTTACGTTACCTAAGTCGTGGTAAACAGCTCCTCCTCCAGTGAATCTTCTAACTACTTGTACAGATAGCTTATTGCATTCTTCTATATTTACTTCATCTTCAGTTATTTGGAAAAGTCCCATGACAACAGCATTCTTGTTTCTCCATATACGAAGAGTATCTGGAACTAGTTTTCTTCCTTTAGCTCTAGCTATAGCTTCTTCGATAGCCAAGTTCAAGTAGGCATTTTCCGGCTTCTCTATGACTAAAACTCTAAGCTTAGACATTCTTTTCACCTGCCGCTAGCTTTATGGCTTTAATAAAGTCTTCTGCCGTAACACCAGGCGATTCAATGGTCTTAAAGAAGTCCACTATTATTTTGTCTATTTCGCTTAAGGCTTTTCCTTTAAGGAATTCTTCAAGAGACCAGAGCTTTTCTTCAGGGTGAATAAAGAAGTCTCCAGCAATCCTAATATCGGATATTTTTCCGTCAGTTAAGCTTAAGTTGATCTTAATGACTCCTTTAGCCGCTTTGTAGACAGCTTTCGTCACAAAACAATTATTATTAGCAAGCTATTAAACTATTTTGTGTGAAGAAAATAGGCTTTATAGTCAATCCTATTGCCGGCATGGGAGGCGCTGTAGGCTTAAAAGGAACTGACGGCAAGGAGATTCTTAAGAAAGCCATTGAGCTTGGTGCAGAGCCTGTAGCTCCCAGGCGCGCCTCGGTTTTCTTAAGGGAGCTTGTTAGACTCGGCATCGATGCGGATTTTCTAGTTGCTCCCAAGGCTATGGGGGAGTACGAGTCCAAAGGCCTGTTAAAACAGTTTACCGTAATTGGTGAAGTTGGTGAAGAAACTACCGCCGAAGACACCATTAGAATAGCTAAAGAAATGGTGGACAAAGGAGCAGATATACTTGTGTTTGTTGGTGGAGACGGGACTGCTAGAGATGTTTTGAAGAGCGTGGACACTAAAGTCCCTATACTCGGCGTGCCTTCAGGGGTTAAAATGTACAGTGGAGTATTTGCCGTTACTCCTCAGGCAGCGGCATCTATGCTGAAATTGTTTATCGAGGGGAAAGCAGGCATACGTTATGTTGAAGTACTCGACATAGACGAAGAGGCGTTCCGTGAAAATAGGCTTTCAGTAAAGCTTTATGGCTACGCATTAACGCCTTATGATCCACGTTATGTTCAAGAATCGAAGGAGCCTACAGTTTTAACGGATTCTGAATTAGATAATCAAAAAGCTATAGCGAGGTATGTCGTTGAGGAAATGGAGAAAGACTGCCTATATATTTTAGGACCGGGTACAACGGTCAAAGCTATAGCTGATGTACTGGGCGTAAAGAAAACTCTCTTAGGAGTAGATGTAGTATATAATGGCAAAATTATAGCGAAAGATGTAAATGAAAAAATTCTATTGAATTTACTTAATAAGTATGATAAGGTAAAAATTATAGTATCTCCTATAGGTGCTCAAGGCTTTATTTTCGGTAGAGGTAATCAACAAATTAGCTCCAGGGTCTTGAAGAAAGTAGGCAGAAATAATGTTATAGTAGTTGCAACTAAAGCAAAAATTGTTCATACACCAGTGTTGAGAGTAGATACAGGGGATCCAGAACTTGATAGTCTCTTTAAAGGATATATCAGGGTTATAATAGATTACAGAGAGGAAAAGATGGTTAAAGTTATTTAGTGTTCTTCTTCCTCGAGTAACTTGACGTAATCTTCGGGCTTGAGTAGTTCATCTACCTCTTCCGGCTTCTCTATCTCTATTACTAGTATCCAGCCTTCTCCGTATGGATCTTTGTTTATAAGTGTAGGGTCTTCAACTACCTTAGAGTTTATTTCAACTACTTTTCCTGAAACAGGTGCATAGACGTTTTCAGACGCCTTTATAGAGTCTATTGCGGCTACAGGTTCTCCTTTCTTTACGTGCTGACCTATGTCTACTGGCTCTATGTAAACTATATCTTTGAGTTTCTTTACAGCGTAGTCTGTTAATCCAACTCGGGCTTTTCCATTCTCTATTTTTGCCCACTCGTGTGTTTTAGTGTATAATACGTTTTCATTTACTTCGTATTCCTTATACTTCATTTTATCACCTTTACTTTGTTATAAAGGGAAAGTCTACTATTTTAGCTTTCCTTTTCTTGCCCCTTATGTCAACTACTACAGGAGCTCCAATCAGCGCGTGCTTGGAATCAATATAAGCTATTCCTATACCGCAGTTGAGTATTGGAGAGAAAGTTCCGCTAGTGATTTCTCCTACGCATGTTTCTCCCATGTATACTTTATGTCCTCTCCGCGGTACGGTTCTTTCTTTAAGCTTTATTCCTACACGTATTTTATCTACTCCTTCTTCATATTTCTTAAGCAAAGCCTTGTATCCGATATACGGAGGTTTGTTAAACGTGAATACCCAGTATCTCGCTTCAAGCGGAGTAATATTTTCATCTATGTCTTCGCCGTAGAGGCAGTACCCCATTTCTATTCTAAGTGAATCTCTTGCGGCGAGCCCGCAAGGAGTTGCTCCAGCTTCAATTAGCGCCGACCATACTTTTGAAGCGTAGTTTGAGGGAACCATTATTTCATAGCCATCTTCACCTGTCCACCCGCTTCTGCTCACAAGGAAGCTTTTTACACCAGCTACTTCAGCGTCTTTCTTAAAGTGGAGAAAATCTAAGTCTTCGATATTGCTTGAAGACAATTTCTTCATTATCTTCGAGCTATCAGGTCCTTGGAGAGCTATCATTGCTATTTCGAAAGTTAGGTCCACTATTTCTACTTCGAGTCCTTCGACGAAGCGTTTAATCCAGTTAACATCTTTTTCTCTATTTACAGCGTTTCCGACAATAAGAAACTCTTTCTCGCTTAGCTTATAAACCATTATATCGTCTATAAATCCTCCTTTCTCATTTAGAAACGCCGTGGGCCCTAACATTCGTCCTTCTTTAGCTTTCTCTATATTCTTTGCAACTAGTTTTTGCAAGAGATTTGCTGAGTCAGGTCCCTTAACCAATATACGTGCCATGTGAGAGACATCGAATACTCCTGCACTTTTTCTAACAGACAAATGCTCCTTAATAGTGCTCTCATATACTATGGGCATAGACCAGCCGGCAAAGTTGGAGATTGTCGCACCCAGCTTAACGTGTTCTTCGTAAAGAGGTGTTTTAAGTTGTACCATCAATTCTTTTTAGCTCTGTAAGTATATATCGCTAAGCACTAAGTCCAGATTTAAGCTTAGGATAATAAACTACTACACGAAATGTTTACTGGGAGCTGTATGGAAAGCCATCCCTGGATACCGAATTCTTCGCAGAAAATATTTGACGAGATGCTGAGTGAAATAGGGGCGAATGACGTAGAGGATTTGTTTAGTGATATTCCTAGAGAAATTCGAGAAAAAGCTAAAATAGATTTGGAAATTGAGCAATCAGTTTCAGAATACCTTGTGTGGAGAAAAGTCAAGCAGATTTTGAAGAGAAATAAGTCTTTACTTGAGTTAAAGTGCTTTAGAGGTGCTGGATGCTGGCCTCATTATGTTCCAGCAGTCGTTAAAGAAATAGTTAGACGTAGTGAATTTTATACATCGTATACTCCTTATCAAGCTGAAATTTCTCAAGGTATGCTTCAAGCCCTTTTTGAGTACCAAAGTATGATAGCTGATTTAACGGGCATGGAGGTAGTTAATGCTTCACTCTACGATGGATCAACCGCGTTAGCTGAAGCTATACTTATGGCTAAAAGAGTAAATGGACGAAGCAAGGTTCTTGTTCCACGTACTATGAATCCACAGTACTTAGAAGTAGCTAAAACCTACACGAAGTATCAGGGCATCAAGATAGTGGAGGTAGACTACTGCAAAGAAACAGGTTATATGAATAGGGATGATCTGCAAAACAAAATAGATGACGATACTGCGGCAGTCTGTCTAGAAGTACCTTCTTTCTTAGGCTTTATTGAGGAGAAGCCCGATGAAATAGCTGAAATAGCTCACAGTAAAGGAGCACTACTGGTAGTCAGTGTAGATCCCATTAGCTTAGGAATACTCAAGCCTCCGGCAGATTATGACGCCGATATTGTTGTTGGAGAAGGACAGCCTTTAGGTCTGGGACTCAACTATGGGGGACCGTTGTTGGGAATATTTGGTGTAAGAGACTTGAAGCTTGCTAGAAAAATGCCTGGAAGACTTATCGGCATGACTACTACGCTTGATGGGTCTCAAAGAGGATTCTGCATGGTGTGGCAAACCAGAGAACAGCACATTAGAAGAGAAAGAGCTACATCAAACATATGTACGAATGAAGCTCTTTGCGCGATAGCTGCTGCAGTATATTTGTCTCTCCTCGGACCTAAGGGTTTACGTAAATTATGTGAAATAATACTGTATAATTCGCATTACTTAGCTAAGCAACTTAACTCTATTGAAGGTGTAGTGGCCCCTTTATTTAAATCAGCGTTCTTCAAAGAGTTTGTAGTAGACTTTAGTAAGATTAGCATAAGTGTGGAGCATATAAATAGAGAGCTTCTTAAAAGAAATATTATAGGTGGACTTGAACTGAGTAAATATTTCCCCCAATTGGAAAACGCGGCACTTTTCTGTACTACTGAGATTCACACGAAAGAAGATTTAGATTGTCTTGTGGAGGCTTTAAGAGAGATTATTTCAGGTGAAAATAATGTTTAGACAAGCTAGATGGGATGAGCCGCTCATATATGAGTTAAGCAAAGAAGGTCTTGTAGGGCACTTAGTGCCAGAGCCTCCTAAAGAAATAGTGGAGACAGTAGGAGCTAAACCCGAAGAAATGGTGCCAGCCACTATGTTGCGTAAAGAGCCCCCTCCGTTGCCTGAGGTTTCTGAAATAGACGTAGTTAGACATTACACTAGGCTATCTCAAATGAACTATGGTGTTGATTTAGGAACATATCCTCTAGGCTCTTGTACGATGAAATATAACCCCAAAATATGTGAAGAACTGGCTTCAGACGATAATATAGCATGGCTTCATCCACTGCAAGATGAAGATACTGTTCAAGGAATACTGGAGATACTGTATAAGCTTGAAAGATGGCTCTGTAAAATAACGGGAATGTATAGAGCTACATTGCAGCCAGCTGCAGGCGCCCATGGAGAGCTTACAGGCTGCTTAATCATAAGAGCTTATCACGAGTATAAGGGTGAAAAACGTGATGAAATGCTCGTTCCAGATAGTGCTCACGGCACAAATCCAGCTTCAGCGGCTATGGCGGGATTTAAGATAATTAGAATACCTACTCGAGATGACGGCTGCGTAGACATAGAAGCTCTTAAAGCAGTAGTTTCGGAAAAAACAGCAGGAATAATGTTAACGAATCCCAATACCCTAGGACTTTTCGAGAAAGACATTCTCGAAATAGCGAAAATAGTCCACGAGGCAGGAGGACTCCTATACTACGATGGAGCAAACCTCAATGCAATATTAGGGAAAGCGAGGCCCGGTGACATGGGCTTTGATATAGTTCACATAAACGTGCATAAAACATTTGGAACACCACATGGAGGAGGCGGGCCGGGAGCAGGACCTGTGTGCGTAACAAAGGAACTTGAGAAGTTCCTGCCTATACCCGTAATAGAGCGCGATCCAGATAAGAAAAGATACTATCTCGACTACAATAGACCATACTCAATAGGCCGTGTAAGAGCATTCTACGGAAATATTATCCCGCTGCTCAAAACATTCATATACATAATGTCGCTTGGAGAAAAGGGTCTCGAAAAAGTTTCTGAAGTAGCGGTTCTTAACACTAATTACTTCCTATCTAAAGTAAAGAAGATTAAAGGATACAGCCTACCCTATGGTCCAGAGCGATACCGTAAGCACGAATGTGTTATAAGTGCTAAAGAGCTAAGGAAGGATACTGGAGTTACCGCTGAAGATGTGGCTAAAGCTATACTAGATGAAGGTATGCATGCACCAACAATATATTTCCCGCCTATAGTCGAAGAAGCCTTAATGATAGAATTTACAGAATCCGAGAGAGTAGACAACATAGACCGCTACGCCGAAATACTCTGCAAGATCTCGGAGAAAGCTTACAAAGAACCGAGCGAACTTAAGAAAGCTCCCATAAACACGGCGGTCAGTAGACTCGACTATGTTAAAGCGAATTTGCCGAAAACAGTCATATTAACTTACAGAATGTACATAAGGAAATTCGAAAAAAGCAAGAGTCAAAGCGGATAATTTTATATTACTTGCTTTTCTCACCATGACGTGAAAACTTCACTCAAAGTCGCTATTCTAGCTGTATTCGCGGCGATGTACTGTATAATGACATTTATACCAGGTATACCTGTAATAGGCTTGACTAAAGCTAAAATAAAGGTAGTAGCTGCATTAGCACCTCTCTATGGAATCATTTTGGGTCCCTTTAACGGACTAATAGCAGTAGCTATGGGCCAGCTACTAACCTATATTTTTAAAGGCTTCAAGTTCATGAGCATAATTTTTTCACCTCCCTCTATGCTAAGCGCACTTACGGCAGGAATTTTAGCTCGCTCTGATTCAGCTAAGAAAAAACTACTGCTTCTAGCAGTTTACTCTGTACTTCTCGCTCTATGGTTTGTCTACACTGATTTCTCTTATTTCGGGCTTATTGCTTTGCCACATCTGATAGTCTTCATAGTTAGCATAGTAATGTCCGATAGCATTTACAAGTGGGTAAAATTGCTTAAAGGAAAGAAGTACATAGCATCCGTTGTAATTATTTCAGCGTCAGCGATACTAGTAGACCACTTAACTGGATTCAACATATATTTCTGGATATTTAGACCTCCGCTAAATGTCTTAGAAAGTATTGCTCCCATGGCCTACATCATGTACGTCGAGAGAGTACTGTTGATAATCTTGTCAACAGTGATTATTAGCTTAACTTTGCCAGCATTAAAAAGAATGGGAATAAGTCTACTAGATTAGAAAGCGTAAAACATAAATGGTATACATTAGTCATTTATCTTAGTCCGTGATGAAACGACGGTCTTCTTGAAAGATGAAGAAAAAGAATTTCTGAGACCAATACTATTAAGCTAACCCTATTTTCTTTTCAGCATATGAGAAAGCATTTCTTATGATTAGTTCTGCTAGCATTGGAGTATCTATGCTGTAATTGTATTTGACTGTTATCAAGTGATAGGCTTTTAGTTCAGGATTAAAGACTTGTACCGAAACTGTTGCTTGGGAAATTGTCTTGATATGTGCTATTTCTTTTAGCTTAGCTAATACTTCAGTCAAGCTTCCGCTAATTTTTCTTTTCTTCTTATTGATAACTATATTTACGTCAGCTATTGATTCCTTTATCTTTGGTTCGAAGAAGTAATCGTATTCTTCAAGTATTGATTGAAAAGAGTTTTTTGCAACATATGTTTTTCCTAAATGAGTGTAGAAGTATATAATATCTCCGTTTTTAACTAAGAAAGCCAAGTGCCTTTTTGCTTCAGATAGAGACATGTTTAGTGCTTCAGCTATCCACTCTGCAGGAAGAGGACGAGCTTCAAGTAGCTCAATTATTCTAGCTTTAGTACTTTTCTTCACTAGCGCTTCTAGCGTATGTTCTTCGAGCGGAACATCAACACCGGCTTTTTTAGCGAAGAAAATTGCGTCTACAAAGCTGTCTACGTCAGGAGTCTCGGGTGTAACTATGTATGTAACGAATTTCAGTTTTTCTCCTGATTTGCGCAGAAGTCTTCCGTGTCTTTGAATGAATCTTAGTGTGCTTACAATATTGGACCATATTATCAGAAGGTCTGCTGTAGGTAGGTCTATTCCTTCTTCGCCAGCAGACGTAGATACTATAATTTTTGTTTCGGGGTTTTGTGCTTCATAAAGTATTTCCTTCACATTTCTCTCTCTACGTGACTTTCCACATAGAACAATGTTCCGGTAGCTCCATTTATTAAGTTTTTCTGATATGTAATATGCTAGTGAAACTCTATCGATGAAGATTATAGCTTTTTTGAATTCTTCGTGGTCTTCGAGAATTCTTTTCAAAGCTGGGAGCTTGTGTGCTGGCCTTACGTATTTTAGTTTTTCCAGCAGCTTGCCGTCTAGTAATTTATACATTTTTCCTCTCTTCTGAATGCTTTCTGAGAGAGCAAGGGCTCCGTCTCTAACGAAAAAACGTATAGCTAGCCTAACAGTACTGCGGTACTTATCTTCTACAGTGCTGTATATTTCTTCTAAGTACTTGAGCACGTCTTTTTCCTGTGAATTGAGTGGCGCCTCGTATACTTCTCCTATCCATTCGGGAACATATTGCTTAATGCGAGGGTCTTTCCAGCTCCAGAATCTTATGTCTCCTATAGATTTCTCTATCTCTTCTCGTCTGCTAGGAGGTATATAGGCTGATAGCCCAAGTCTGTATTCTGCTTTAATTTTGTTGACTAGTTTTGCATAAGCGTCTTGACCTGTAGTATGATGGCATTCATCCACTATAATTGCGTCTATTTCCTCAAGATCGCTTTCAGTTAGGTCACTTAAAACTATTTCAGGAGTAGCGACTATGACTCTCGATTTCCACATTTTTCTACGGTAGTTTTTGGGGAATCCTCCATGAATAGGCTTAGCATCTATTTTACCTATTCTCCTGTAGTAGCTAGCTATTTGCTCTACTAAATATCGCGTCGGCTCAAGTACTAGAATTCGTTTCACCTTTTTCTCTTGAAGGAGTCTAATAGCCCACAGAAGTCCAATTAGGGTCTTGCCTGTACCAGTAGGAAGGACGCAGACACATTTCTTCTTTAAATAAGCGTACTCAAATGCCTCAAGTTGGTAGTCTCTCGGTTTGTGTAGAACTCTATCAGACATTCTCTACAGATATGCTATTGGTGTTAATAAAAAAGCTATACTATTTTAAGTAGAGGAAGACTCTACGCATTATCTCTGAATACAGCATAACGGTGTCCTGGTACTTTGTTTCGGGGGGACCTGTATAAATTAAGTGTATTTCGAGGGGAAGATTTTTATCGTATATTTCTTTAACCATGAATTCTGCAAGTGCGTCGGCGAGTGGTTCTACATCAGGATATCCTCTTCCTAGCGGCACTCTTTTCTTTAATAGTTTATTGCCTAAGAAAATTCCGGTTATCTGTGAAAATCTTAAGCTAAAGTAGCCTTTACTCAGCCTTAAGGTTTCAGCAAGCACTTTAAGCCAGAAATCTTTAGTAGCATGTTTATTGGCTTGTTCAAATTTTCCGTGAGAATATAGAGCAGTTTTGTACATGAAAACGTTCTCGAGTTGTGGAGACACTATTACTTTATCACTGCCAATAGTCTCTATTATAGCTCTTATTTCTTCGAAGTTCCCTAGCATCCATGGAGCATACGTTGTTTCGAGAGAGAAGTATATTTTATCTTCAAAGTCCTTCATTATTTCTTTAACAGTATTTGCTACAAGCTCTATGTCCCTTTCATCTCTGAAGACTTTTACTCCAATATGCATATTGAATATCTCTGCTCCAGCAATAACGGCGTTTTTTACAGCATTTCTCATAGCTTTAATACTTCTCTCCATTACCTCCTTGTTATATGATAAAAGAGAGTAGTAAGGAGCGTGAGCAGTAATAGTTGTAAAGAACTTCGAGTTTTCCTTGTACTCCCTAAAGTAACCCTCATAGGTTTTTCTCATAAATATTCTTGGAGGAATTTCGGTAAGCCTAGTGCCTAAAAGTTCTGCTACCCTTAACTTAGATAAGCCGTTGTATGTCCCCCAGTCGAAGATAGGCATATTTTCACTCCAAATATCTTATTGCAGGAATTGAATATATAGGTAGTTTGCAAAGCTTTATTTTTACGCTGGAGACGGCAGAGTGCTTTAAATAATCATAGCTGTCTTAGGTTTTTTGGACAATATTCATAATTTTATAAAAATGAAGAACATATCGGGCTATTGAAGCTACAGTCAGATAGGAATCAGTTTAAAAATAAATCTAAGCATATAAAATTATATATTACTACAAAATTAAACAAGGAATTGTTTTTAATAGCTCAGTTCATGAATGGTTCATCACCTCGACAGCACTCGGCAAAGTCATCATCAAGCTTAAACTGTCTAAGAACTTATAAAAGTTTTTTATCGAGATAGCTTACTTGTAGTACCATGAAAGACTACTAGATCGAAACGAAGCACTACGAGAGGGCCTCTGTAATTTCTAATGAACTTTACCTTCTTATTAATATTATTTATTAATGATATTGTATTCTTTGATAGTATTTCAACAGTTTTATTAACATCCTTAATATTATTGAAGAATTTAGCGACTTCAGCCTTGATTATACTGTCTGTAATGAGATTAGTCATACATACTTCTCCAGCTCTAATAATTGATCCTAGAACATATTCTTTTAGTTCATCTATGAAAGGAAGCTTACTTATTACTTCGTCTACCTCTTTGTCGAAGTTTACGGCTATTTTCTTAAATTCATCTTCATTTACTGTTATTTTAACTCTAGTTCTCCACTTAAGAATCCACTCGTCGATCCATTCGTCAAATTCTCTTTTAAGCTCTAAGGGTTTTTCTTCTAAGAGCCTTCCTATATAATTATATACGTCGAGTAAGTCTCCATCTATATTTTTCATTACTTTAATATAGTTCAGGAAGTCTTTCAGAGCAATATCGACAATGAAGTTTTCTTCTCTGTTAGATAACACTTGAAATTCTTCTTTTAGTCTATTTGATATCATTCTTCTCAAGACTAGTTCCTCTACTCTTACTAATCTTGGTCTGAATACTACTATGTTATTGTGCATAAACCTCCGCTCGCCATTAATATTGGGTCTAAATTTATTAGTTTTATGGTCGAAAAATATTTAAAAAAGTAGCTAAGGGAAGGTGGAAAAATTATTTAAGGGGTTTGAGGAATACTATTTTCCCATGAGTTTCTAATATATTGTATATGTATGATAGCGGTTCTTCTTCTTTGGATGTGAATCCAGCTATTTTTACTTCTTTATCGTAGATACTTATAAACCGATCTAAGTCAAATCTTAGTTCAACCACCTTAGGCCATATTATTATTTTGAATGCAGTCTTGTTTTGTATGAGTTTTTCTGACAATTTCAATAGTACTTTTTTAGTTTTTTCTTTTACTTTTCCTTTACGTTTTCTAATACCTTTTACTTCATTTTTTGATACTTTATACTTTACAATTCCTTTTACATCTTTTATTACTGGTGTGCCGTTTTCGTATGCTACTTCTAGGCTTTTACTTTCATTTAACCTTTCTTCTATTTCATTTAAGATATTTGCTAATTGCTGCATTTTACTTTTCTCCAGCTAATTCTAGTAATCTATTCCAGTTTTCTTCTACTACTTTCTTTATTCTTTCTAGTAGCCACTTATTTTCGGGTAAGAATAAGTGCTTGAATCGACCCTGTTTCTTTAAGTACTCTTCTACTGGCTTTGGCTTCGCTACCTTTATGTTTATCTTATACTGTCCTCTCTCTACTTCATAGATAGGGAAGAATCTTGTTTCTACAGCTAGTCTAGCTACTTCAATTGTTTCGCTTGGATCGAATCTCCATCCTCTTGGGCATGGAGATATTATGTGCAGTACTGCTGGTCCATCTACTTCAATAGCTTTTCTTACTTTATTCACTAAGTCTAGAGGATATGCTGGTGAAGCTGTTGCAGCGTACTCTACTCCGTGTGCTACAGCAATTCCTATCAGATCTTTCTTTCTTTCTAGTTTTCCTGGAACAACCTTGCCTGCAGGACTTGTTGTTGTCCACGCGCCAAGTGGTGTTGCGCTGGATCTCTGAATGCCTGTGTTCATGTAGGCTTCGTTGTCGTAGCATATGTAGACGAAGTCGTGCTCTCTTTCTAGTGCTCCTGATAGAGCTTGAAGACCTATATCGAAGGTTCCTCCGTCTCCGCCGAAGACTATTATGTCGGGTTTCTTGACTCCATACTTTTTCTCCATTATTCTAAAAGCTGCTTCTATACCGCTTGCCACTGAAGCAGCGTTTTCGAAGGCTACGTGAACCCATGGAACTCTCCACGATGTATAGGGGTATATTGTTGTAGCTACTTCTAAACATCCCGTGGCATTTACCACTATTGTTGGGCCTCTCGTAGCTTTAAGAGCTAGTCGTGCGATAATTGATGCGGCACAACCTGCGCATAGTCTGTGTCCTGGAGCAAGGAGTTCTTCTCTAGGTAAATCAGCTAATTTCTTAAAGTAGCTCATATTATCTCACCCCAACCCATAAGACTTTTTCTAAAACTTTACCTTCTTTAATGTACTTATATCCAGTATTGTAAATTTGTTTAATATGTTCAGGAGTTATGTCTCTTCCTCCTAGTCCGGCAATAATGTTGTATGTGAGTGGTTTTTCTGGGAGGTCGTAGAGAGCTGTACATATGTCTTCAAATAGTGGTCCGCCTATACATCCAGGAGCAGAAGACCTATCTATTACTGCCACTGCTTTCGCGTTTCTTAGTGCCTCTACAACGTCTTGTGCCGGGAATGGTCTAAATAGCCTGATGCTCAACACACCTACTTTCTTGCCTTCTTTCCTTAGGCTCCTTGCGACTACTCTTGCTGTACCAGCAACAGTTCCCATACAAACTAGCACTACATCCGCATCATCTGTCATGAATTTCTTTACTGTTCCGTAAGTTCTTCCAGAGATTTCTCCGTATTTCTTCCCAACTTCTTTGACTACTGATAAGGCATTTCTCATAGCCTCTTCCTGTTGTCTCTTGAACTCAAAGTAGTAGTCTTGCAGTGCCAATGGACCAAATGTTATTGGTTTCTCTGGATCTAACTTATATTCAGCTTTACGCGGAGGCAAGAAGTCTGATACTACTTTATTGTCAAGTACTTCTATTCTTTCTAGGCAGTGAGATAAAATGAATCCGTCTAGGCTTATTGACGTAGGCAGAAGTACGCGGGAGTCTTCGGCTATCTTGAAGGCCTGTATCGCGTTATCGTAAGCTTCTTGTACACTTTCTGAAATTAAGTGAACCCAGCTTGCGTCGCGTAGAGCTACTGTATCGTCGTGACTGCAGTGAATATTAATTGGAGCAGAGAATGCTCTGTTAACTATAGCCATGACTATTGGGCATCTCATAGAAGAAGCTATGAATGTTATCTCGAACATTAAAGCTATACCTTGGCTAGCTGAAGCAGTAAAAACTCTAGCTCCAGCTAGGGAAGCGCCTACACAGCATGATAAGGCTGAGTGCTCGCTCTCGACAGGAACAAAGGCTGCGTCGAGTTCTCCATTAGCTACAAACTCTGAGAGTCTTTCGACAATTATTGTTTGAGGAGTGATTGGGTAAGCGGCGATTACATCAACATTGCTTTGTTTTACTGCATAGGCTACAGCTTCATTTCCCATTAAACCGAGAACCTTACCCATATTTACTCACCTTCAGGAACCATAGTAATTGCCTTACGTGGACAAACTTTAGCGCAAATACCACATCCTTTACAGAAATCGTAGTTAATGTCTACACTGTTGTCCTCATGTCTTATTATGGCTGGCTCGGGACAGAATGTCCAGCACATTAAGCATTTAATGCACTTATTTTTATCTATAACAGGTTTCATTGCCCTCCAGTCACCAGTCTTAAAGTTGACACTATTGCCGGGTTCTAGTATCATTCCACCTATCGGAATTTCCTTCCATCCTTTAAGCATATTCTCTCACCTGCTCATAACCTCGTTTAATTACCTCAATATTTTTCTCCAAAATTGTTCCGCTAAATCTTAATTTTGCAGCATCGAAAACAGAATCTATTTTAACTACTCCTGAAGCCTTTACAGCAGCACCTAGCATTGGCGTGTTATAGAATGGTCTCTTAAAGACTTCCATAGCTATGGTGTATGCGTCGACGACATATAGTTTGATTTTCTTTTCGTTGCATTGATTGACAAGAGTTTCTGGAGGTGTTTTAGCATTTACTACAAGCAATCTGTCTTCTTTCAGTCCTTGGAGAATTAAATCTGTTCTAGTCAGAAGCGTCGGGTCTATTACGACAACCATTTCAGGCTCGTATACACCTGTGTAGAGCTCTATTTTTTCGTCGCTTATTCTAGTAAATGCTCTGATCGGCGCACCCATTCGCTCTGGACCGAATTCAGGGAAGTGCTGAGCGTACTTTCCCTCGATTATCGCTGCACGCGCCAGAAGATCGCTTGCAGTTACGACACCCTGCCCTCCTCTTCCATGCCAGCGAACTTCGTACAACATTCTCTCAATTAGCAGAAGGTAATTTGATATATAAGTTTTAGTTTCTGCAGGTTAATATGCTTCTAAGCAGAGGGAAGAGTAAAAATACTAGTAAGAGTATTTTAAAGCTGTATGGAAATAAGCGAGAAGTTCCCTCTAAAAATGATTTTAGAGCTACATAAAGAGATAGAGAAGGCTTTTAGGGACCTATGGTCATCGCTGCCCACTATGGAGTTAAAAGATCTGAGTTATGATCCTCCAGCAGATGTAGAGGACTTAGGAGACAAGTATGTTGTAAAAATAGATTTACCTGGGTTTAAAAAACAGGAAATAAAAATTAAAGTAGGTGAAGACTATATACAAATAAGAGCTGAAAAAGGAGAAGAATTAGAAGAAGTCGGTAAAAAATATATTATTAGACAGAGAGTTTACAAAAAAGCTGTTAAAGAAATAAAGCTTCCCGAGAAAATAAAACCTAATCCTCGCGAAATTCAGGTGAAATACGAAAACGGCGTTCTAGAGATAATTGTCCCAAAAGCAGGTTTTGCCAAAGAAGTAGAGATTTTGCCGTAAGAACAGCCACATAAATATTTAAGTATTCTTCTCGAATTTTTAGGAACACTATCCAAAGGTGAGTCTCATGAAATATAAGCCGCTAATTAAAGAGACTAGGCTTCCCGAGAATTTTGAAGAAGAACTTATAAGGAAATGGGAAGAAGAAAATATTTACGAGTTTCACGAAGACAGCGAAAAGCCTGTTTTCACTATAGACACTCCTCCACCTTATACTAGTGGCCGCTGGCACTTGGGGGCGGCAGCTCACTACGCGCAAATAGACATGGTCGCTAGAGCTTACCGCATGCTAGGGTACAATGTTCTAGTACCCTTCTATTGTGATAGAAATGGCTTACCTGTAGAAGTTCAGGTAGAGAAAAAGTACGGTATTAGAGCAAAAGATGTTCCACGAGAAGAATTTCTTAGACTTTGTAAAGAGTTCATCGATAAAGTAGAAGAAGAGTTAGTGTACATAGTTAAGAGGATGGGCTTTAGTTTTCAGTACTGGCGTGACGGTACTGACAGTGAGAAGTACCGTACTTTAACCCAGCTTACTTTTATTGAGCTCTACAGGAGAGGGCTTATTTACGAAGACTTAAGGCCAAACAATTTCTGTACTAGATGCAATACTACTCTAGCAGACGCCGAATTAGAATACAAGACTGTAGACGCGTATCTCTATTACATTAAGTTCAAGGTCAAAGAGACGGGTGAAGATATAATAATAGCTACAACAAGACCTGAGCTTCTTTGCACGTGTGCACTTGTGATATTTAATCCTGAAGACGAGCGATATAAGAGACTGGAAGGTAAGCACGCTATAGTTCCCATATTCGGTCAAGAAGTAGAGATAAGAGCTCATCCAGCTGCAAGACCAGAGTTCGGGACTGGACTTGTCATGATATGTTCTTTTGGAGACTTAACCGACGTAAGAATATTTAGAGAACTTGGTCTGAAGTACAAGATTGCGATTAATCCTGACGGAAAAATGAATGAGGTTGCAGGAAAATATGCGGGGCTCACTGTTAAAGAAGCCCGTGAAAAAATAGCGGAGGATCTTGAAAAAGAAGGTCTCTTAGTTGAAAAGAAGCCTATTAAGCATGAAATACCAGTATGCTGGCGCTGTGGGACTCCAATAGAGTTTATCGCTATGCCAGAATATTATCTTAAGCAGGTAGAATTTAAGGAAGAATTATTGAAGCTAGCAGATCAAATGGTATTCTATCCTCCTGAAGCGAAACAAATCTTAGTGAACTGGATAAAGAGTATTACTGCGGACTGGCCTATTTCAAGGAGACGGTACTATGGAACAGAAATTCCCATATGGTACTGTAAAAAATGTGGTACTCCACATGTACCTGAGCCCGGAAAATATTATAGGCCTTGGGCAGAAAAAGCTCCATTCGAGAAGTGTAGTAAGTGTGGTTGCACAGAATTTGTAGGCGAAGAGAGAGTATTCGATACATGGATGGATTCAAGTAATACGCCTCTCTATGTGTGTGGATACTACTATCGTAAAGACTTCTTCGAGAAAAACTATCCTTGTTCACTAAGACCTCAGGGAAAAGATATTGTCAGAACATGGCTCTACTACACTATGCTGAAATCATACTTACTGACTGGTAAACCACCATTCAAGTATGTGAGAATAACTGGAATGGGTTTAGATGAGAAAGGAGAAAAAATGAGTAAGAGTAAAGGAAATATTATTGATCCAATACCTATAGTTGAAAAGTACGGTGCTGATGCAGTAAGATTCTGGAGCGCTGCTGAAGCCAAACTCGGAAGCGATTACCGCTATTCAGAACACCACGTTGCAACAGGGCGAGCTTTTGTTGTAAAGCTATGGAATATCGCTAGATTTATATCGCAATTCCCTAAGTGCAAAAAACCAAGTAAAATCGTGCCATTAGACCTTATGATATTAGGTGAACTTAACAACTTAATAAGGAAATGTGTCAATGCTTACAAGGAAATGGATGTATTTTTGCCAGCCAATGAAATATACAATTTTACATGGAAAGTATTCGCTGCACACTACATAGAAGCAGTTAAACAGAGAGCATATAACTTAGAAGGAATATTTAGTGAAGAAGAGCAGAAAAGCGCATGGTATACTCTATACACAGTACTAGAAGCTATCCTAAAGTTGCTCGCCCCCGTATGTCCATTCATAACTGACTACATTTGGCGAAAACTCTACAAAGAAACAAGCATTCACATAGAATTATTCCCAGAGCCAGTTCCAGAACACGATACTGAGTACGTTAAAGCACTCGAACTTTTCATGGAGTTTAACAGCAGTATATGGAAATACAAGAAAGATAAAGGCTTATCTCTCAAAGAGCCTCTACAGCTCACAGTGTATATGCCTAAAGAATTAGAGCCTTTCATAAAAGACTTAAAGGCAATGCATAGAATCAAGGAGCTCAAAGTAGGAGTTCCAGAGAACAAAAACCTATTCGAGGTAATAGGACCCAATATATACGTAGAAAAATCACAATAAACTTATTTAGTCTGTTTCGTTCCTTACTAACAGCTAATGCTAGAAGATATTTTGCAAAGGCTTCATCCTAAGGTGCGTGAAGTTCTCTTAAGTAGGTTTAAGTATCTTACTCCTGTACAAGAGAAGGCATTTCCTCTGATTCTAGAAGGCAAGAACGTGTTGATAGTAGCGCCTACAGGTAGCGGTAAAACGGAAGCAGCGGTAATACCAGTGTTAAGTAGGTTGCTTAGCGAAGGTGTAGGTGAAAAAGGAATAAATATACTCTATATTACTCCCTTGAGGGCTCTCAACAGAGATCTATTGGACAGACTTGAGTGGTGGTGTTCTAAACTGGGTCTGAGTATTGGTGTTAGACATGGAGATACCGACCAGAAGGAAAGAACAAAGCAAGCTAAGAATCCTCCCCACATGTTAATAACGACTCCAGAGACTCTTCAACTTCTTCTCTATGGAAGACTTTTGAGAAAAGCTCTCAAAAACGTAAAATATGTTATTGTCGACGAGGTGCACGAGATAGCTGAAGACAAAAGAGGGTCGCAGTTATCTCTAGCACTCGAGAGACTCAGATATCTTGCAGAAAGAGACTTTCAGATAATAGGCCTAAGTGCTACTGTAGGGTCGCCTAAAGAAGTTGCCCAGTTTCTTGCAGGTATTGGAAGAAAAATAGAGGTTGTCGAAGCTGATGTCACCCGACAAATGGACATAAAAGTTATTTACCCTAGGCCTTTGCCTGAAGATGAAGTTCTTGCAGCGAAACTGTATACAGTACCTGAAGTAGCGGCAAGACTAAGAATTATAGCTGATTTGATTAAAAAACATAGATCAGCGCTAGTTTTCACTAATACGAGAGCTATAGCTGAAGTGCTTGCATCTCGCTTTAGAATATGGGATAGAAACGTGCCTCTGGATGTCCACCATAGCTCACTTTCTAAATTGAGCAGAATTGTTGCAGAAAGAAGTCTAAAGTCAGGAGAGCTTAAGGCCCTTGTATGCACATCTTCATTAGAATTAGGAATAGATGTAGGTAGAATAGACATTGTAATACAGTACATGTCGCCTCGTCAAGTTACGAGGCTTGTGCAGAGAGTGGGCAGAGCGGGTCATTCTCTTGATAGAGTCGCTAAGGGAATTATTGTGACTGACGATGAAGACGATACACTTGAAGCCGCAGTTATAGCAAGGAGGGCTCTTGAAGGAAAAATAGAGGAAACAAAAATGCCTGAAAAACCATATGATGTTTTATGTCACCAAATAGTAGCACTCTTTTTCTTCAAAAGACGCTGGAGATTTAGTGAAATATTAGATCTGTACACGAAAGCTTACCCCTATAGAAACTTGAGTAAGGAAGATTTAGTAAAAGTCTTAAGCTATATGCATAATCGTTACCCAAGGTTAGCATGGGTTAGCTTTGAAGACGAAATTGTGCTTAAACCAAAGAACACTAGAGGAATATACGAATATTTCTTTAATCAAATTTCTACAATACCTGATGAAAAGCAGTACTTAGTAGTAAACATAGAAAACGACGAGCCTTTAGGAGTTCTTGACGAGGCTTTTGTCGCTGAATACGGTGAAATAGGAGTTAAGTTTGTGTTCCGCGGAAGTGTCTGGATCATAAAGGACATAAGTAGAGATAGAATCTACGTAGAGCCCGCTAAAGATCCCACGGGCGCAGTTCCCTCATGGGTAGGCGAAGAAATACCTGTTCCTCTAGAAGTAGCTCTCGAAGTGGGTGCTATTAAAAGATACCTAGAGCAGCAACTACGTAAAGGTCTTAAAATAGAAGAGGTAGCGGAAGACCTTGTACAGAAATACCCGATAGACAAAGTAAGCTTAGCAAATGCCCTTAGGCTTTTTGCAGAGCATGTAAAGAAGGGATACAAGCTGCCCACTGATAAAAGAGTGCTTATAGAAAAATGTCCCGAGGGAATTGTAGTCCATGTCCATGGAGGAACCCTTGCTAATAGAGCTCTTTCTCGATATCTCGCAGAAAAAATAATTGAGGCTACAGGCTATGGAGTTAAAGTCCAGCAAGATCCATATTCCATAATAGTAGTGACGTCAGCGAATGTAGATGGTAATTTAATAAAAAATAAGCTCCTTGAATGCGACTACGATGATTTTAGAAACACTGTAGTAACTTCTGCCACGAGGCAGGGTTTATTCAAGAGGAGATTGATTCATGTTGCGAGAAGGTTTGGTGCGTTACCTAAAGGTGTTGAGGCATCGACACTTAGTATGAGAAAACTAGTAGAAGCTTTTGAAGGTACAGTCATCTTCGAAGAAGCTCTGAAAGAGTATATGGCGAAAGATGTCAGCATTGAAGAAGCTTGGCAGATAATCGAAGGCATACAGAGAGGTGAAATAGAGGTTATAGTTATTGAGAGCGAAGAGGCATCGCCGGTAACAGCAGCAGTTCTTAACAAAATGGCTAAAAAGCTTGAGCTAATACCTCCTGAACGATTAGAGAAAATTATAGTCGAGTCAGCTAAAACAAGGCTCTTAAATACAGTTCTTTGCTTCGTGTGTCTTAATTGCAAGTGGTACTCGCTAATGAAAGTAAAGGATTTCATTAAATACGGAAAATGCCCCAAGTGTGGGTCAAGAAAAGTAGGCGTAGCTAACGCTGAAGAGAAAGAAATAGAAAAAATTATTAACAAAAACTTCAAAGCTGTAAGTAAGCAAGAGATAAAATTAATAGATTTTCTTCAATTTTCATCACGAATAATAGAAAAATATAATAGTATAGGTGCAGTCGTTTTGGCAGGCAGGGGATTGAAAAAAGAAGAGATAATAAGAATTGTTGAAAAACATAGCAAACTAGATGATTCTTTAATAAAAGCAATAATAGAAGCTGAGAAAAAGGCTCTATCTAAGAGGTTCTGGTAATGTTTAAGAAAGTCTGTCTAGGAGGAACATTTTCTATTTTACACGAAGGTCATAAAAAACTTATTAGAAAGGCAGGTGAGCTATCTAAAAAACTTGTAATTGGAATTACTTCTGATAATTTCATTAAGAAACTTAAAAAGAAGCACCCTGTAGAAAACTTTTCTATTAGGGCTCAAAGAGTCGAGAAATTACTGACAAGCCTTGGCGTTGAATATGAGATAGCGAAACTAGACGACCCCTATGGTCCGGCTATTTTTGATAGCGAGATTGAAGCAATAGTGGTGTCGCAAGAGACCTTAATTAATGCGATTAAGGCGAATGACATTAGACGTGAGCGGGGACTTAGGCCTCTGATTATTTATGTAATTGAATGGGTTTTAGCTGATAATGGATTAAAATTTTCTTCAACAGCTATATGGAAGAAGTTAATTTAACTGTGCAGAAACTTTATCAATCACTTTTAAGGAGATAAGAGGGAGATAAATTTGTATAGCCTTGAGGAATTAAGACAAAAGAAAAAAGAATTAGAAGATCTAAAGAATGAATTAGAAAAAAATAGAAACGAAATTCTTGAAAAAATAAAGAAGCTTAAAGAAAAAGAGGGTAAGATTTTTGAGGAAATGCGAAAAACGAGAGATTACATAAGGGCTAGTAGGCTTGAACTGTACTTAATGAAGATAAGCGATGAGAGGAAAAAACTTGAACAGAAGCTTGAAGAGATTGAAAGAAAATTAAGAGGAGTTAACTCTGTTTTAGAGGATGTTGCTAGAAAAATAGAAATATTAAAGCCAAAAGAAGTAAAGTGGGTCGTTGAGTATTCTAAGGACTCTGAAAGCACTAAAGAGTAGAGATAGATGAATTTATTATTTTTTGAGCATTCTGTTTTCTTAAGTTAAGCTTATTTTCGTTTACTATATCGTATACTGCATAAAATATTAGCGGTAAAGTTATTGTGGCGTCGCTGTATATGAATACTTTTTTAGATTGTGGCTTTATTTTATTCCAGCTTATAGCTTCACGAGGTCTCGCTCCACTAAGGCTGCCGTCCCATTCTACAGCTACAGTTAAATAAACTGCGTAGTCTAGTCCGTCTCTGAATTGGCTCCACCATATTAAGTGATGTTTGCTTATTCCTCCTCCGACTATTATTCCTCCTAATTTATTAGCTATGAAAAATATGTTGGAAAGTTCTTTCATATCGATTGAGTAGTCTATTGATATTATTTTTCCGCCCTTTAGTCTCTGTTTTTCATTAAATGTAATGATGTGTGTTCCAAATGCACTATCGTAAAAGCCTGGAACATAAATAGGTACTTTATTTAAGTAGGCACTACGAAGAATAGAGTTTTCGTCTGAAATTTGTTTGCCTATTTCCCAGAGCAGTTCTCTACAACTCCACTTTTCTTTAGTTTTTATTACTTTCTCTAAAAATGTATGTAATTTCTCTTCAATTAAGGGACCATAGCTTTCTTTAGGTACGAGAATATTGCCTAGACGATGTATTTCCTCTTCTCTTAGCATCTCGTCGTCGATATCAAAACTTCCGCAGTAGTAGTTAGCATAGCTTTTTGCTATATCGTGGTCGATAGTTCCTCCAGTAGTAAATATAATATCTACCATCTTATTTTTGATTAGGTCTGAAATAAGGCCTCTAATTCCGGTAGCTATAATATTTGCTGTAATCGACATAAGTACAAGACAATTTTCGTCTTCCAGCATTTCTGTTACTATACTGCATGCATCAGCTAGATGTGCTGCAGAAAAACCGCCTATGCTTTTAAAGGAGTCTATAAGGTCTTTAATTTTTGTATCTTTACGTAAGTGTAAGTCTTTAACAGGGGTCTTTAGCAGCTGGTCCCTAATACTGTTTCTCATAACTATCTTCTTGAAAGTACTTCTTCCATTAGATATAAGTATACTTTATGGTTTCTCCAGTCTTCTTTAACTTCCTTCACTAAATGAGGCTTCCATCCGACGATCTCAAAATCATGTGAGACTATTCTAGCTGAAGGTTTTAATTCTTTAATAAACTTAGTTTTTAATTTTTCATTAACGCTTGTTAGAAGATATAGAGTAACTACATCTGCATCACTTATATCTACTTCAAAAAAGTTGCCATAAATTATTGTGACTCTATCCTCTAGTCCGAGTTCTTTTACTTTTCTTATGCACTGTTCTACTAAATCCTTACGTATTTCTATGCCGACTGCATACGCTCCAAAGTCTTTTGCAGCAGTTATTATAATTCTGCCGTCTCCGCACCCTAAATCGTAAACAATTTCTCCGGGTTTTACTTTAGCTAATTCAAGCATTTTTCTAACAACTATTTCTGGTGTAGGAACGAATGGCACTACTGGAGTATAGGACATTTTCTCTCAGTAGAGTCCTTAGTTCTCTCTAACATAATTTTTTCTGTTAGAGTATTGAAAATACTATCTATCGAAAGACTAATTTTTAGCTAAATCATTTTCTCAATGTGGCTAAGTCATCTGATAGAAAATTGAAGACACTAGTGACAATTATTGTTGTAGTACTGCTAGCTTACATTACTATAAACTACTTATTTAAAGCCATATTGTCGACAGAAATACCCTTAGCGGTAGTTTCAAGCTGGAGTATGATACCCTCACTTCAAGTTGGAGACATGATAGTAATTGTAGGAGTTCAATCTTCTTCTGATCTTCAAGTAGGAAAAGTAATTGTATATAAGAGGAGTGCTGGAAGCGAGCCAACAGTTCATAGAATAATAAAAGTTTATGAAAGAGAAGGTAATGTTTACAAGCTAGTAACTAAAGGAGACGCTAATCTAATTCCAGACTATCCTGTCTCAATAAGTCAAGTAAAGGGAATAGTGATGTTGGATGTACCTTATCTTGGAGTACTTAAACTGTTCGCCGAAAAATATCCTTATGTCTATGCTCTAGTAGTAATACTGCTACTCATTATGATAGTCTTCTCTCCAGAGGAGGAAAAGAAGTCTAAGAGTCGAAAGTGACCGATTAATATATATTTAAGCTTTTTAAAGGTAGAACGGGAATATTATGAGAAGAGTCGTTAGGTTCTCAGAACCAAGTTTCCGTATAGAAAACGTAGTTGCATCGGTTACTCTCGACCAACGGCTTGATTTAGAGTTAATCGCGTCGAGAGTACCTAACGCGGAGTATAATCCGGAACATCCCGAGGCTTAAACCCTCGGGATCCGAGAGTTCCCTGGGCTAGTCCTGAGAATTAGTAGGCCTAAGACTGCGACTCTAATTTTCTCTAGCGGAAAAATGGTATGTACTGGAGCAAAGTCCGAAAACGAGGTATACAAGGCAGTTAAAAACATAATAAAGATTCTTAAGGAACATGGTATAGAAATAGTTAGCCAGCCCCAAATAAAAATACAGAATATAGTCGCAAGCGCGAATCTTCACGCTGAAGTCAACTTAGAAAAAGCAGCATTCTTACTTGAAAACTCCATGTATGAGCCTGAGCAATTCCCGGGACTAATCTATAGGATGGATGATCCTCGTGTAGTTATTCTAATTTTCTCTAGCGGAAAGTGTGTATGTACTGGAGCAAAGAAGGAAGAGGAAGTAGAAATAGCCATCAAGAAGCTGTATAATAAGCTTAAAGAACTAGGAGTACTATATGTAACTTAGCGAATATGACAGAAAATAAGCAAGAATATATAATAAGAGAGTTCAGACCTGAAGACCTAGAAAGAGTTATCGAGATTAACAGGAAATGCTTGCCCGAAAATTATCCTCCATACTTCTTCATGATGCAGTACTACAATTGTCCTAAAGCGTTCTTAGTAGCTGAAATGCATAATGAAATAGTAGGCTACATTATGTGTAGAGTAGAACATGGATTAAGTAATTTCGGAATAGGAGTAGCGAGAAAAGGACACATTGTGTCGATAGCTGTTATGCCTTACGCTAGAAGAAAAGGTATCGGTAAATCCTTAATGATAAAGGCTATGGAAAACCTTAAAAAGGAATACAATGTCGACGAATACTTTCTAGAAGTGAGAGTATCTAATAAGCCTGCTATCTCTCTGTATAAAAAACTAGGATACAAAATAGTTAAAGTGATTAAAGGCTATTACTTAGATGGAGAAGATGCCTACTTAATGGCCAAAAAAGCATAATTCTACTGAATACTCTAGCTATTCACCAATAATTGTTGAGAGATATTCTGCAAGAAGCATTAAAATTATAGCCGCCAGAATATAGTGCTTTCCTCTACTAGGATTCCAGTGAGTAATCCATAATATTACGCCAACTACAGCTAGTATAATATAGATTGCTCTTACAACATTTATAATAAATTTCATAACTCTATTGACTGCTAAGCATAGTATTCTTTCTATATCACTTAATATTTTATCAAATGTCTCTAGAAAATTTGTTGAAGGAATTATAGACTTATTTTCATTATTTTTTGGCTTACCTAAGACTACTATAGGTACAATAGATAGCGCAAGTAGTACTACCAGTAAAGCTTCTACTTTAGTCATTTAGTCCCTTAGACTTGTTCCATAGAGCATATATACTTAAATTCCTGTTTATTAGTGGCACTTAATTGAGCGAAGACTTGTATTGAAAAGATTTTCTATTTCCTTTAATTCTTTTTCTTTAATTCTAATTGATTCTTTTGAGACTACAGTAAAACACATGAGTCTATTGTTCTGATCGCAAACCCATAGGGAGAGGTAGCATTTTCGCTTTCTCGGACTAAATGGAACCTTAATGTTGTATGTGAAAATATCGATACTGTGATTGTTTAATTTAATACTTTCCTTTTTCTTTAAGTCTGATATTTTGCCGTACTTTTTGAAGCATTGCTTAAATACTCTTTTTTGGAACCATGTCTCTATATCTTCTTCTTCAAGAAGAACTGAAGCCATACAGTTATAGGCGAGTAAAATTACTGTTTCTTTGTAATAAAACTTTAAGTAACTAAGTCCAGTAGTAGTTTTCTTTTCTATAGGCTTATATTCTTTTGGCAGTGCCAAAAAAATTCCTTGAAAATACCAAGGATATTTTTCTCCTTCTAAATGACATTTAAAGCTTTTTAATACCTTAGATATAGTGTGCTTAGCTTTGTCAGACTCATCAATCTTGTATATGAAGTTTAGGAGAAATGCTCTTTCACTTTCATCGCAGTACCATCCTATACATTTGAGACAATAGTCTTTTGTTCTCATTATAGCTTCATAAGCTTTATGACTTAATGAAGAAAGATCTCCTTTGCTTATAACTTTTACATCTGTAAACTTTTCCTTAACAGTTTCAATAAATTTCTCTATAATATCTTTTGCTTCAGGAGCTTTATCAAACGGAATTTTTTCTGCCTTAAGTTCTAATCTACGCATTTTAATATCTTCAAACACTACATAGTATACTTTTGAAGTAAACTCCTCTTTAGCTATCTCCCATGAATAAGGTTTACTAAACACTATACCGCTCCACGCAAAAGTCTCCCAGCCTTCGGAAGCCATACATCAATTTAACTTGACATATAAAATAAATCTTACCGTGGCATTCTAGGCAGTGGAGAGGGCTTTGTTGTTGTGCAAGTACTATTCTAGGAAAAAATAAAAAGGTATTAAAGTAACTAAAACTTAAATGCGGTGCATTGTCTGTAAAAAACCTGCTGTAGTGAAAATAGATTACGCAGGAGTTAGCTTTTGCAGTGAACATTATGATAAACACTTTATGAAGAAAATAGAAAAAACTATTAGAGCATTTAAAATGCTTAAAAAGGGAGATGTTGTTTTAATAGGTGTTTCGGGAGGAAAAGATAGTATATCATTGCTACATGCATTATGGCGTCTCAAAGAAAAATTCAGTTATGAGGTAATATCATTGCACATCGATTTAGGCTTGGGAAAATACAGTGAAGTCTCTAGAAAAGTATGTGAAGAAGTATGTTCTCGGCTAGGAGTTGATTTAATAATTGTAGACATAAAAAGAGAATATGGTATAACTTTACCTGAGCTCGCTAAGGTCTCTAATCGCCCTCCCTGCTCTATTTGCGGTACTATGAAGAGGTACATTATGTCATCTTATGCTGTGAAGTTAAAAGCTACTAAAATAGCTACTGGGCATAACCTAGTGGATGAAGCTATCTTCTTGTTATCCGCTTTAACTAGGTCAGATATACTTTCGTTGGCTAAAAGAAGTCCTTTCATACCTTCCTTAGGAAATCTTCCTCCAAAAATAAAACCGCTTTATCGAATGTATGAGTACGAAACACTAGCCTATGTTAAAGTACATAGATTACCCTATGTTGAAGAACAATGTCCCTATTCAGTAGGAGCTACTTCACTCAAAGTCAAAAGTCTAATAGAGCTCCTAGAAGCCATGTATCCAGGATCTGTACTGAACTTAGTTAAAAGCTGGTATAAGAATATTCAGCCAATTCTATGGGAGAAAATTTCTTCGGAAGTACGTGTTAAAAAATGTAAGGTATGTGGTTTGCCTTCACAAGGTGAAGTCTGTAGTTTCTGCAGATTATTGGCTATGAAGGAAAAGACGGTAAAGACGGTATAGGGGCTTTTAGTAAATATGCTGTAAATGAAGCCGTTAGAGGTATTGCTAGATTGTCTTCAACACCGTAGGCTTCAGCTATAACCGTAAGCGTTGATATTATAAGTGCAGCTATAGCATTCACTTTTATCAGAGACAGGGTGACAAAGAATGCTACTAAACCTGCTAAGCTGCCTTCAAGTGTAGCATTTGTTCCAGGAATCCTAGTTTTTCCTAAAAATTTTCCTACTAGTGCTGTAACTGTATCGACAACGGCTAGAGCTAAGGCTCCATAGAAGACATAATTTTTAAACAGAATATTCGACACAAGGACTCCTATTGCGCCAAAAGTTATACCTATGTATCCACCTAGACGTTCATAGTCCCTTATAGCGGCGTTGATTTGAGGAATTAAAGTATGCTCTATTTCGCTTAGAAAGCTTACAATAAAAGCATTTATTTCGCTTTTAGATTCGATAGAAGATATTTTTGCAAAAAACTTGTTTCGAGTTTCTTCTATATGCTCCAATACAATTTTTACTAAGGGAGGTTTTTTTACTTGAATAGAGTTGATGAAAGCCGAAACTAGAAGAAGTATTGAGTAGTATGTCAAAGTGGTCAATCCAAAAATCCTAATATCTACTACAAAGGGTAAGAACAGTAGAGTAACTAGCATTAAATGAATTATTTTTCTGAGAATTAAGCTGTGTAATTTCTTATGTATATGTAGAAGCATATTTTCAGCCGAGGACCACTTCTTCACCTTATCTGATCCCAGGGTTATTCATCATACCTTGTTCTCTCTACTGAAGCATAGTTATATTTTTAGTGCTTACATTTTCTACTTATTCAGGTTATTCTTGGAAAATGAATTAGATTTTTAAAGGAACTATATCAAATTAATAAGCCTTTTCTAATGTTCGCAGATCATCGTCTAGCCCGGTCATCACACATCAGCACGGGTTCTTTTTAATCATTTCGTCTACGTACGTATGTAAGTGGAGGCACTTAAGTCTTTTGAAGGATCTACTCCACGGGAATTTCATACCATCTTCTTCCTGTATAGTCTATAATTATTCTTTTTCTTCTTTTTGCTTTTCTTGAGAGAGGAGATGCTAAAAGCAGTCCTGCAATAAATCCACCTATATGCGCCCAGAAGGCTACACCAGAAAAGTAAGGAGCTGGTATAGCTAATGAAAGTAAGCCCATAAGTAGCTGATAGACGAACCAAAAGCCTATAAAGAGGTAGGCTGGGGCTCTAATTATATAGGGGAGGCCTGGCCAGAGGTACGTTAATACGTATACTGTTTTATTAGGCATCAAGAACATGTATGCACCTAATATACCGGATATAGCTCCTGACGCACCTATACATGGTATCAATCTTGAGTCTATTATGCTGTAGCCAAATGGGCCGTAAACAATTATTGGTTCAGAAAAGTTGTAGACAATGAATATGTGAAGAAGCGATGCTGCTATACCAGAAGCGAAGTACAGTATAAGATATCTTGTTTTTCCTAATCTTGACTCTATTCCAGGACCGAAAATGTATAAATAAAGCATATTTCCTCCTAAATGCAGAAGTCCTCCATGTAGAAACATTGATGTTACTAATGTATATAGTCTTTTTCCTTCGACAATAAATGCAGGTATCATTCCATAGTTGTTAACGATATTTTCGTAGCCGAAAATTAATGACAAAACATACGCTATTACGTTGATAACTATTATACTCCATGTAACTAGAGGAGGTTTTCCCCGCCTTTTCTCAGCACTTATTGGAAACACAGCCTATAAGGTACTGTACTCATTTATATTAGTTAACCTATATTAGCTATTAGAAATAATACTAGAAAATATTAGTTCATTATAAAGCTCATGTGAATTTTTTATTGCTTTGATATTTTTGTTCTTAAGCCACGCTGGAAAATATTTTTTTAGGTCGAGCCATCTTTTATCATAGAAGACTATTACTCTATTTGGTTTTCGCAGTATTCTGCCTGCTGCCTGAACTGCTTTAATAACAGCGGGAATAGTATAGCCTAAAGTCTTAGGTCTACTAGCATATCGGCGAAAATATTTTACTGTCTCTATAGTAATCCTTGTTACACGGTCATACGGCACACCTAAAATAACACAAATATTGGCATTTACATCAATTCCTTCGGCTTCACGAGAGCCTGCAACAATAGATGTGGTGTTACGTGAAAGAGAGTAATGTCTTAGATAGTTTCTCAGAGTGTCTTGTGATGGAAAAACAGCTAAAACTTTTCTGTAGTACCTTGACGCAATATCGAGTACTTTACTTACTTCACTTAAAGTCTTTGAATTATACCACTTTTTCTTAGGTAAACTACTGCCTATGAAGATTAACGTTCTGAAGCAGTATTCATGATTTTTTACTTTATAAAAGCTGTAACTAAAGTGACATAGTACAGCCGGAAGATTACTAGGTAATGTAGCGCTAGTAATGACTGTTTCTTTTGTTTTTAAAATATCTGATAGTTTACGATGAAATTTTTCATCTATACCTAAATACTTGTTTGTTTTTCTGTTTAAAAAGAGTTTAGAAGCTTGAACAGACTGAAGAACTATTTCTAGTGCATAGGATAAGCCATTGCGCCAAAAAATTTCCTCGCATTTCGTTATAGAAGGAGCAGAGCTCACTAATATTATTTTTTCTCTATTAATCATTTTTTCGAAAAATGTGCATTTTATTTCATTATATGCTTTTTCCGCCCACTGAACAGGTATTTCTATTCTAGGCGGCAGTAATAAATGATGAGCTTCATCGAAAACCACTACATCAGCTAAGTCGATTAAGGAGGATATCTTTTTGAAATAAGGTTCCTTTAAGTAAGCATAAGTAACTACTACAAGTCTCGATGAAAGAGCTTTCAAGAACTGTTCTTTATAGGGACAGTGTGCACATCCGTGGATAGCGCTATAGTATCGGCAAGCTTGGTGGGGAAAAATAGACTCTCGAATCTCTTTAAATAAACATAAACTACTTATCCCTCTTATAAGCACCGTATTTAAATGTACTCCAGTTTTTTCTTCGATCCTCTTGGCTTCTTTTAGTACCACTTCTTGCTGACGATGCGTATAGCAAAACCACAGCACCCTATCATATTTTTCTAGCAAGTAGGATAGAATAGCGCTAGTTTTACCTACACCGGTTGGTGCCTCAATGAAAATAGCCTTATTTTTCTCTAGTTCTCTAAGTACACTCCAAATTTCTATCTGAGCCAATCTAGGATACTCATATGGGAAAATCCTTGGAACAAGACTCACACTTCCTCACCACGCATCGAGCGAAGCTGCTCACGGTACTCCAAGTAATCAACGATTTTCCTGAGAGTTCTTTCAGTTCTCGCTAACTTACTTTCAATGGCATTTACTCTTCCTTCGAGAACTTCAATTAAGCTGAATATTCTCTCAAAGCTAGAAGAGTTGGCAGCAACGCGGCGCTCTATTCGCTCTATTCGTTCGGCTAAAACTCTTAGCTGCTCGCTAAAAGCATTAAGGCTTTTTTCCATATTTTCAGATTTAGTGAATTCGGTGTTTTTAGCAGGTTGACTTTTAATTAAATTAGACGAAGTGGAAGTATTGCAAAAATTAGGCTTAGGCTCTTCACCAGAAGCAGTGTTTTGAACAAGGTTCTCTACAGGTACTGCATTATCTACAAAATTTCTCGCAATAACTACTGAAAGATTGTTTACTTGGATTCTAGGAAACTTATATTTGATTAATCGACTACCTGAAATCAAATATGCCTCAAATACTTTCAGAGAGTCTACATCAATATTCTCTTTTCCTAATTTTTTAGAAAATAAAGGTAGTCTATGAATTATAAAAGTGTGCGTATTTTCAAGTACCGTAGGTGCTATAAGCTCAGGACTCTGTGCTATTGAAATTAATATTTCTCCATATTTTCTCAATTCAATATACATTCTTTCTCCAACTGAAGGAGGGTCTTCTAGCCTTCGGGGAGGGATTATATTGGAAGCTTCCTCGATAATGGTAATATGTCTTGTACTATAAGAGGGGCCTTTTCGCATTAAATAATTATACAAAGTCTTTAATATAATTAATGCAACCAATTTTCTTAAGTATATACTTTTAAATACACTTAAATCTATTATAAAATTTCCAGAAAGTATTTTTTCAAAGTCAATATCTTTGGACAACATTAAGCCGAGTCTTCCCTCGGATAACGGCTTTAGTCTTCTTAATATAGCTAATTTTATTTCATTCTCCTTAATACTTTTAATTTGATAATTTTCAACAGATTTTATAAGATTATATATATTTTGTTCTTGTTTATTAATTATAATATTTTTCAGTGCTTCATATAAAATATATCGCTGAGGGTCAGTAAGATAGAAAACTTCACTTATTATATCTATAATTAAATTTATCTCGTCAACAGTATTTTTACTTCTAATCTTTATAGGATTAATAAAAAAGTTAATACCAGGAATAAGTACCTTAAATCCATTTAATCCGACATGTTCTCCATGCCAATCTAATATAAGCACAGGATATTTCTTTGAAATTTTTAATGCAAGTAGTCGTGCAGTATTACTTTTACCGCTACCACTAGAGCCGAGTATACATATGTGTTTAGATAAATCTATCGTAAAAAATGGAATTACTGATACAATAAAGTAGCGGCCTACTAGTGACCACTTAAACACTTTATTTAAAAGCAAGACTATAATCACGCAAAAAGCGACTGCTAAAGTACAGTAAGTTACGCAAGGTATGTCGGATGCTATTGATGTTATGTTCGGCAACGAAGAGTATTGTATATTCATCAAAAAATTGTACTATTCGGAAAATTACTTTCCGAAAATCGAGCCATATAAGTAAGAAATATAGTTGTCGTATGAATAGAATACACAGAACGATGATGAGCGCTGGGTCGTCAGATAAACATCGATGAAGATAACGCTCGCTCTGATAGAAATCCTCCAAAGCACTATAGCCAAAAATGATCATAGGTAAATATATTTTAAAATCGATAGTAATACGGTAGCCTATTTAATGATGAAGTATCTGCGAGCCCGAGAGATGAGGTCACGTCGGGCAGCTGATAATGAGTTACATTAGTTTAGTTAAGGTTGAATTACTTCAAAATGCTTATTTGAGGTCAATTGATTATTATAGAGTATCCTGTCTGGTGTGGGCTGAGAACTAACAGTGCATAGGTGGGGGTGGAGTAGCAATGTTTAAAATAAGGATACGTGGTATTTACGCTACTGCATTAACAAATCTTGCTCAAAAATGGGGTTACAGAATAGTGCAGGCAACAGAGCCGATCAGAGAGAGATTCAATATAGAGTTTGACAGGGTTCCTCCCGACTTAACAGTAAAGGACCTAGATCATAAAGAGGGTGTATTAGTTATTGGTAGGCCTGAAGCTGTGCAAGATTTTCTAACAAAAATAGGCGAGATAGAAGGTGTTTTTACAAGAAAGGCTGTAGTAGAGTTGAGGTCTACTTTTAGAGGCGTAGTTAGAGAAGTTAAAGGAAATGAGAGTATAGTAGAAATTTCTCCGGGAATCTACGGTAAGCTCAGAGGATTCTATCCTGTTGGAAGTGAAATAACAGTATATGTGAGAAAGCCTACATTTTCTAAAAAAGAGTATGTAGAACTTTCGGAAGGAGTGGCTGTAGTACAACCATACGTGACTCTTTTGCCGGGAGGCGGCATTAAGTTAAGTGAACACATAAGAGATCCCGAGAAAAGGAAGGAACTCTTAACTCTAGCGTATTCAATGAATGTATCAGGATACTGTGTTAAATGGAGAAGTTCGGCGCAGTACGCAGATTTGCTTCAGCTAAGTGAGGCTCTTAAAAAAGCTTACGAAAAAGCTCTTGAGCTAGAAAAAGCTGCGAAAAATGCCGAAGCTCCGGCGAAAATTTCTGAAGGAGAAAGCATAGCTGAAGTTCTCTTCGCTTCGCAGGCCAAACGAGAACTAGATAAAGCTCGAAAAGAAGTACTTTATACAATAGATGGGCATCACGCATTTAAGTCGAGTGGTACTGTGTCTTCGGTAGTAACTGACTTTCTAGAGCATATGGCTTCTCTCGACGAAGATCTGAGGAAATACATTGAAGAAAAATTAGAAAAACTACATATAAGTTTCTTGAGAGGAAGAAAAATATCAATAAAACACATAAAGTTATCGGGAGAAGTAATTAAATTAACCCCTGGAATTGTCGTAGATGTACTAGAAAACGGAGTAATATTGAAAAGAGTCTTTACATCGAAGGGAGTATATGACGGCTTAAATATAGCGAAAGAGCCGGGAGACTATGATCTAATGGAAGTAAATACTAGAGAATGGTATGTTGTCCATAAGTATTTCTCGAAAAATGGAGACCTTAAGGGGGTATACATAAGCATATCTACACCTCCAGAAATTTCGTTCGATGAAATAAAGTACATAGACTTAGCAGTAGATGTTGTTCGAACAAGAGATAGCGAACCCAAAATAATAGACCGCAAGGAGCTCGACATGTATTTAGAAGAAAATTTGATTTCGAGGGAACTATATGAGAAAGCAATTAAAATAGCTGAGGAACTCGTTAATAAGCTAAAATCTGAGAAATTGGTATAAAAGAGGTAAAACTATGTCTGAAGCGAAAATACTTGGATATATAAATGAGAAAAAGGATATTGGGGGAATAGTTTTCCTAGAAGTAATTCCAAATACAGACCTAAAAATAATTACAGTAGTAGCAAAGAAAAACTTTTCTAGAGACGCCTGGAAGACTGCAAAAAAGGCTAAATTAGGTGCGGCAATAAAAGTCACAGGAATTATTCCGGAAAAAGCAGTAAGCCGCAAAGGAGTAGAACTCCTTGCAAGAGAAATAGAAATTGTATCAAATCCTGTGGACGTGCTGCCTGTAGACCCCAGCGGAAAAACGGAAATTCTCTTTGACACCAGGTTAGAGTACAGGTACTTTCTCCTAAGAACACTAAAAGAAAGAGCTATTTTCAAAATAAGAGCTAAAGCCCTAAAGTTTGCCAGAGAGTTCTTCGAAGAAAGAAGGTTTCTCGAAGTACACACCCCCAAAATATGTGGAGCTGGCGCTGAAGGAGGAGCTACTCTATTCACATTAGACTATTTTGGTAGAAAAGCTTTCCTAGCTCAAAGCCCTCAGCTCTATAAGCAAATGCTTATGGCTGGAATTCCACGAGTATATGAAATAACACCATATTTTAGAGCAGAAAAATTCCATACAACGAGACACTTAAACGAATGCTGGGGCATAGACTGCGAACTAGCGTTCATAGAATCTCAAGAAGATGTAATGAGAGTATTAGAAGACCTAGTGCATTACATAATAAGCAAGGTATCAAAAGAGTGTGCAAAGGAATTAGAAATATTAAATGTGAAAGTTAATGTACCATCAAAGCCTTTCAAAAGACTGACATATAAAGAAGCATTGGAAATATTGAAAAATAAAGGAATTGAGGTGAAGTGGGGCGAAGATTTCAGCGACCGCGAGGAAGCTGCTCTAGGAGAAGAAATGCTGAAAGAGGGACACGAGCTATACTTCATTGTAGAGTATCCTTGGGAAGTAAAACCCTTCTATATTATGAGGAAAGGCGAGCTTAGCGAAGCATTCGACTTAGACTATAAAGGTCTAGAAATTGCTTCGGGAGGACAAAGAGAACACAGATACGAAGAGCTAGTTAAAAACATTAAAGATAAAGGACTTAGTCCCGAGGACTTTGAATTCTATCTAAACGCATTTAAGTACGGCATGCCTCCCCACGGAGGCTTTGGTCTAGGCCTCGAAAGACTACTGATAAAAATGCTCGGCTTCAACAACGTAAGAGAAGTAGTGCTATTTCCACGAGACATTCACAGACTTATACCCTAACGATGACGTTTTTCATAGGAATAGAAGTAGATTTATCACTTTTCTGCAGTCAAGTAAAACCTCCTTTTATTAAAGAGCCTGTAGAAAAACATCATATAACTTTACTCTATTTAGGTAAAACAAAAATACCGCGGTACCTATTAAGGGAGCTTTCACTATACTTACTGTGTTTTCAGCAATTTAAAGTAGTTTTAAAAGGAGCTATACCAATACCATCACTCACAAAGCCTAGAGTAATTGCCGCGAAAATTACATATGGTGAAGAAAAAATAAAAGAACTTAGAATAGCTCTAATTGATTTTTGTAATAAGCATGGAATAAAAATATCGGACAAGTACTTAGAGAACTTTCTACCTCACGCAACTTTCGCTAGATACAGAGGTAAAGACTACGTTTATGCATCAAAAATAGCTGAGAAAATACTAAAAGCCTGTGAAAAAATATCGGTAACAACTACAGTTAAGGAATTAATATACTACGAGGCCGGAGATAGGTATAGAAAAATAGCTATTTTTCCTTTACAAGGTCTAGAACATGTTTAGGTAGAATAACGCAAGTAAATTTTCCTTCAAATACTCTCACTCCATCTTCTTTGCGCTTTACAATAGCTTCAACTAGTCTTTTTTCTCTTCCTTTAGTGTTTAGTGTTCTCGCAACAACTTTAGCTTCAGCTAATAGAGTTGAGCCGACTTTTACCGGTCTTATAAACTTAACTTCAGCTTTCTTTAAGACAACGTATGGGTGATTTACTGCTAGCATAGCAGCGTAATCAGCAAGGCCGAAAATAAAGCCTCCGTGAATAAGCCCTTTTTCGTCAACTACCATTTCTTCGCAAGTTTTCAGCTCTACTACAGAATGATCTTCAGTTACTATTTCTATAGGCTTTCCTAGAAGATCGCTGTTTGCTTTTAAATGAGTTTGCGGCGCGTCCACAGGAAAGTGAAACATTAATGCGATAAAAACCTAGCGACTAGGGTCTTATTAACTGAGTACCTCTATTTCAGTTCTCAAAACTTTCTCAATTTCTTCTTTAGAAATAGGACCTTTTCTTAAAATAATCGGTTTTTCCTTACTTAAGTCGAGTATTGTTGAAGGAATTCCATGAGGACAGGGTCCTGCGTCAACTGCAGCATCTACTTCAGAACCTATCTGTTCTAAGGCATCTTCCAGGGTTCTAGGGGATTCTTTACCTGAAATATTGGCGCTAGTCCCTATAAGGCATCCTCCGCAAAGCTCTATTAGAGCTAAAGCTACAATATGGTTAGGCATGCGGACAGCTAGATTCTTTTTTCCACCGGAGACTATATCTGGTACGTTTTCTTTTTTGGGCAAAACTAAAGTTAACGCCCCAGGCCAAAAAACTTGCATTAATTTCTCGGCATAGGGAGACACATAGACTACTTCACGTGCATACTCTACGCCAGAAACCAGCACTGGTAGAGGTTTATGAAAGCTCCTTTTCTTTACTCTATAGACTCTAGCTACAGCCTCAGTGTTAAAAGGATCTGCTCCAAGACCATAAACAGTGTCTGTTGGATAAACAACTACTCCTCCTGCTTTAACAATTTTTGCAACTCTACGTAAAGCATCTCGATTAGGCTTTTTAGGATCTACCTTAATGATAATAGGCTTCATACTTAACTAAATTAGAGAAAATATTGTATTAACGGTTTCCTAGATTCATTATATAATAAAAGTCTTTCGAAAGCTATATTTTAACCAATCACTAATCCACTTGTGTATTTACAGGGACTAGAAGAGATGGGTCTACTTGGAATCTTTATTCTATCACTCATAGCCAACTCAATACCTTTCGTAGGCTTGCCCTATCTCCTTGTAGTAGCTGTGTACGCAGCTAACTGCGGAAACCCCATAATAGTGGGAATCATAAGTGGCGTAGGTGCAGCTGTAGGCAAAATAATAATCTACTTGATTCCCTCCTTAACTAGAAGATTTGTTAGCAAGGAAACGAAAGCCCGATTAGATGCTTTCAGAGAACTTGTACAAAAATACCTTTTCCTAGCAATAGTACTTTTTGCAGCTTCTCCTCTACCCGATGATCTGCTCTATATTCCTGTAGGCTTCATGGGCTACGACATAGTAAAATACTTTATTGCCTGTACTATAGGAAAAGTCATCCTTACCGTAGGTTTATGTATATTTAGTAAAAGTTATTTATATTTAATGACCGAATATATGGGTGTAAACAGTTTGTGGTCAACGATAATTCTCGTAGTACTATGTCTCATAGCTACCTACTTATTAGCGAAAATAGACTGGGTAGAAGTGGCTAAAACAGCTAAAAAAGAAGGATTTATAGAGGCAGGAAAACTGCTTTTGAAAAAATATTTCTTCAAACCATGTAGGAAAAAGACCTCTTAGGCAGAAGTCATTTATTTGTATTATGTGTGACAACTATTGGGAAGAACATTGAGTAAAATAAGGTATGGCGTAATTGGAATTGGTGGCGTAGGCAGAGAACACGTCAAATGTGCGCTGAAAATCCCCGAATTAGATCTTGTGGCAGTAGCTGATGTCAACGAGCAATTTCTTGCTCAAGCTAAAGAAGAGTACGGAGTAAAAACTTACACCGATTATATCGAAATGATAGAGAAGGAAAAGCTGGATGCTGTATCAGTATGCGTCCCGCACTTTTTACATGCCACTATTACAATAAATGCTATTAAAGCTGGAGCTCATGTCTTGGTCGAAAAGCCGATCGCTATTTCTGTCAAAGAAGCAGACGAAATGATAAATGCGGCAAAAAAGAAGGGAGTAAAACTAGCTGTAGTATTCCAGAATCGAACAAATCCTCTTTACCAAGAGGTAAAAAGAATTATAGACGAAGAAGGCATAGGAGAGCTTCTGAGAGCACAGCTAACTTATCTATGTTATAGAACGCAGTCATATTATCAAAGCGCTGCCTGGAGAGGAAAATGGAAAACAGAAGGCGGAGGAGTATTAATAAATCAAGCAATACACTTCATAGACCTTTTCCAATGGCTCACAAAAACTCCAGTGAAAAGAATACGTGCTTTTATTAATACTATCGCTCATGAAATAGAAGTAGAAGACATTGCTTCGGCTGCAATAGAGTTTGAAAACGGTGCACTCGGCACTATTCAAGTAAGTAGCATTGATACACCTGGCGAACTACGAATAGAAATACGAGGAGACGAAAAAGCTGTAATAATCGAAAATGATGTAGCCACAATTTATTACAACAATATTCCAATAAAAGAGTCAATAAAGAAACTAGCCAAGTGGGAGTCACCAACCTATACTTCAAAGAAAATAAGCCTAGAAGAAGTTAAACGCGAATGGGGACATAAAGTAGTGTTAGAAGATTTCGCTAAAGCAATTTTATTCGACAAAGAACCCATGGTAACAGGAGAAGAAGCTCTGAAATCTCTAGAAATAGTAAATGCTATAATATTGTCGAGCGTAAAGAAAAAAGAAGTAACGCTTCCTGTAGATCGAAACGAATACGAAGAAGTATTAAAAGAATTATCGGAAAAGAAAGCTATATCAAGGTGAAAAATTGCCTGAAGTAAATATTATAGTAAAATTTGATAAAACACAGTATGAAAATACTCCGTTAGAAGCACTACTCAAACTCCCCTCTGCTAAGTACATTGATGTAAGCTCACTTAAACTTACTGAAAAGAAAACTGGAAAAGAATTACCATGTCAAGCTGTATATTTAGCAGACTCAGTGTACAAGATATATTGGATTGAAAATGAAGCTAAGCCAAATGAAGAAAAGCACTACACGCTAGCGTTCGAGTATAGCGACAAGCCCTCACTCAAAGCACCAGGTGCCTGCAAAATACTAGAAACCAGTGAATGCCTCGAAGTCAGAATAGAAGATAAGCTTTTCACAAAATATGTCTACAACAAAGAAGGATACAAACCATACTTGTACCCCATCTTAGGGCCAGTAGACAAGTCTCTAACTCAACTTGCTCCAGAAGACCACCCTCACCATAAGTCAATATGGGTAGCTTTCGGAGACGTAAATGGATATGATTTCTGGGCAGAAAAAGAAGGCTGCGGTAAAATAGTCCATGAAGAAGTATTGAAAATAAGCGAAGGACCCGTACTAGCTTATATTGAAACAAAATCAAAATGGATTACACCTGAAGGAACTCCCCTGCTTCAGGACTATAGAACAATAAAAGCCTACAATTTACCGCCTGAAGCCAGAATACTCGATATCACAATTATGCTCAAAGCTTTACAAGACATCGTAGTCTTCTATGACACAAAAGAAGGAGGAATATTCGCGACGAGAGTAGCTGATGAAATAGACGTAAAAGATGGAGGAAAAATAGTCGATTCAGAAGGAAGAGAATACGAGAAAAACGTATGGGGTAAAAGAGCTGACTGGTGCGATTACTACGGGATAATAGATGGTGTGACAGCTGGCTACGCTATATTTGACCATCCTGATAATATTAGACACCCGTGTCATTGGCATGTAAGAGACTACGGTATGTTCTGTCCAAATATCTCATCTAGATTCCCTGACTTCCCAGGATGCTATGAGCTACAGAAAGACGAAACACTGAAGCTGAAGTACAGAATATACATACATAGAGGAAACTATATTGAAGCAAAAGTCTCGCAAAAATATCTTGAGTACGCTCTGCCAGTCAAAATACTTATCGGAAAAGTGAAAAAATGAAGCTCAGTATATGTAATGAAATTATAGGAAGAGATTTAACTAAAGCAGCTGAAGTAGCGTCGAAAGTAGGCTGCCAAGGAGTAGAATTAGCGCATTTCACTTTCTGCACAAAACCCTCAGACTTGTCGACAAGCGAGAGAGCAAAAATAAAGGAAGTTTTTTCATCAAGGGGCCTTGAAATATGCGCTCTTCACTGGATTTACGCGTCGCCGCCAGGGCTTAAACTCTTCTCGAAGTCAGAGGAGAAAAGAAAGGAGGCCTTAAAGCATACATTTGATGTGATTGATTTGGCGGTCGACTTAGAAGCAAAAATAATTGTAGTGGGAAGCCCTAAGCAAAGAGAAATACCTCCTGAAGTCCCCAGAAAAACTGCTGAAGAATGGGCAGTAGACTTCTTTAGAAAAGCCGGAGAATATGCAGAAAACCGTGGAGTAATCGTAGCACTAGAGCCTCTACCCTCAGAAGACACAAATTTCATTAATACCACCGAAGAGGCAGTAAAATTAGCTGAAAGAATATCGTCTAAATATGTCCGCGTAATGGTAGACTTAATGCACGTAGTTCGTTCAAATGAAAACTTAGATGAAATACTCAGAAAATACTTGAGCTGGATAGTACATGTGCACATTCCAGATATCTACTATAAGCCGCTTAACTTAAAAGAAGCAGTGACTAAAGTACTAAAAGCCGGATATACGGAATACATTTCGCTCGAACACATTTCGCCCGGAGTACAGCCAGAAGAGTCTATAGAGAGAACAATAAGTCTTATAAAGAAAATACAACTCTAGTAGAAAAGTACTTAAGCAGTTATTATAAATAAAAGTAGAGAACACCGAAATGATGAAGCGGTTGGGTTCTTGAGCCGTGATGAAGGAATTTTCGTCTGATTTCATTTAATATTTATGTCAACGAAGGAGACTATCTTATTCACGTTTTAGCCCTTACTTTTCTTTCGGCTTAGTTAAGTGACTATAAACTACTAGAACTTAGTAAAAGGAAAAATTGCCTATCTACAAGCGTCTTATCTCTAATTGCCACAGTATTTTAATAAGCTTGAGCTAGCACATAGTATTGTGAGTGAAATAAATCCTTATCAAGTAGCTGTAGAGCAGCTTGAAAGAGCCGCGAAAATAGCTGAAATAGATCCTCAAGCTGTAGAGATATTGAAATATCCTCAGAGAGTAATTAGAGTATCAATCCCAGTTAAAATGGACGATGGTTCTGTTAAAGTATTCGTTGGATATAGGTCTCAGCATAATAATGCTTTAGGACCCTACAAGGGAGGAATAAGGTATCATCCTAGCGTCACAATGGAGGAAGTCATTGCACTATCTATGTGGATGACATGGAAAGTGTCACTAGCAGGACTACCACTAGGAGGAGGAAAGGGAGGAGTAGCAGTTAATCCAAAGGAACTAAGTCGAGGAGAATTAGAGAGACTCACACGAGGATATGCTAGAGCAATAGCTCCTTTCATAGGACCAGACGTAGATGTCCCCGCACCAGACGTAGGAACAGATGCGCAGGTAATGGCATGGTTCTTAGATGAGTACGAAAAAGTAGTTGGTGCTTCAAGAAAAGGTGTAGTCACAAGTAAACCAATTGAACTCGGAGGGTCTCTTGGAAGAGTATATTCGACGGGATATGGAGTAGCTGTAATAACAAGAGAAGCCGTAAAAGAATTTCTTAAAGGAAAATCGCCAGAAGAACTAACTGTAGCTATACAGGGCTACGGCAACGTAGGCTCCTACACAGCAATATTCCTTCACGAAATGGGCTTCAAAATAGTAGCTGTAAGCGACTCCAAAGGAGGAATATATAATAAAGATGGACTTGACCCCAAGAAAGTACTCGAGCACAAGAAGAAGACGAGAAGCGTAGTAGGCTATAAAGATGCGAAGACAATAACTAATGAAGAGCTACTTGAACTAGACGTAGATATACTGGTACCAGCAGCGCTAGAAAACGTAATAACGTCAAAGAACATGAAGAATATTAAAGCAAAGCTCATAGTAGAGGGAGCAAACGGTCCAACAACACCCGAAGCAGAGGAATACTTATTCAAGGAGAAAAATGCTCTAGTTATACCAGATTTTCTGGCTAATGCTGGGGGAGTTATAGTTTCCTTCTTCGAACAGGTACAGAACTGGACATGGACTCAGTGGAGCGAAGACCACGTTAAAGAAAAATTAGAAAGACAGATGGTAGATGCCTTCAAGAGAGTAGTAGACGAGTGGACAAGACTAGACAAAAAGGTAGTCTTAAGAGACGCTGCCATGGCCCTAGCTGTTCGCAGAGTAGCTGATGCAATGAAGCTAAGAGGATGGTATTAAACTTGCTCACTAGATATTTTTACTCAAATTAATATTTTTCTTTAAGGTGACAAAACGTAGGCTCTAAGATAGGAGACCTTTTAGTAAGACATAGAGTACCTCTATCCTTTTTCTCCGGAAAAATAGTAGCAGTAGACGCATTCAATACCCTCTACCAATTTCTCTCAATAATAAGGCTCCCTGACGGCAGACCACTAACAGGGCCTGATGGATACGTCACCAGTCACTTAGTAGGACTATTCTATAGACTAGTAAACTTTCTAGAACTCAAAATAAAACCCGTATTTGTCTTCGACGGTGAGCCTCCAGTATTCAAGAAGAAAGCTATAGAGGAAAGAAAAAGAATTAAAGTAGAATTCGAGCAAAAATACAGAGAAGCCTTAAAAGCAGGAGACATAGCACTCGCTTTCAGACGATCTGTCATGACTGCTAAAGTAACTCCAAGAATAGTAAAGGAAGCTAAAAAGCTACTTGACTTAATGGGAGTACCCTACATAGATGCTCCAAGCGAAGCAGAAGCGCAGGCAGCGTGGATGGTCAAGGAAGGAGTAGCTTACAGCGTAGCAAGCCAAGACTACGATTCACTTCTTTTTGGAGCACCAAGACTAGTACTAAACTTCGCAGTAGCTAGCAGAAAATACTATCCTAAAAGAGGACTAGTAGAAGAACTAGAACCCGAGTTAGTCAACTTAGATGAAGTACTGAAAAAACATAGACTCACATTAGAGCAGCTAATAGATATAGCTCTCCTTGTAGGAACAGACTACAACGAAGGAGTAAAAGGAGTAGGAATAGTCAAAGCAGTAAAAATAATCAAAACATACGGCAATATAGAAAAGGCATACAAAGCTTATGGATGGAAACTTGACCCAGTTCTGTTCGAAATAAAGAAATTTTACTTAAATCCTCCTGTCAAAAAGGTATACGACTTCGAGTGGAGATCTGTTGATGAAAAAGGAGTAGTAGAGTTCCTCGTAGAAAGAGGATTTAATAAAGAAAGAGTAGAAAAACACCTCAAGCGCCTCAAGAAGGGCAAAAGTCTGCTAGACTTCACGTAACAAAGCAGAAATGCTTTTATACTCGCTGAGAGACTACTAGCCATCAATGAAAATAATAATATCAGATAAACTGAGAAAAACAAAATTCCGCTGCGTAAAATGCGGAAACTGCTGTAAAGCTTTCCTTTACACTAAGTGGAAGCTAGAACTATACAGCAACGAAGTACAGTACCTAGAAAAAATAGGCTACAGAAACTTCTACCACATAGAAGAAGGATGCTTCTACATGAACACCAATAGCCATGGATGCGTCTTCCTAAAAGGAAACCGGTGCGGACTCCTTCTCCGGCACAAATGGTATCCCTGGAACTGTTCACTATTCCCAATACAGCTTGTAAAAAAGCCCAATAGTATTGAACTAAGACTAAATCCTGCTGCGGAAAAAATATGCAATGGAATAGGATACGGAAAACCCTTAAACACTAGAGTAAAGGAAGTAGTTAAGCAGGTAAAATACTTCATAGCACATGGAGAACCGAGCCTACACAGCATAAGATTCTATTAAATAGATAAGCTTATTACAGCCGGAAACCAAAACATCAAGTGCCAAGAGCATCAAAACTATGGGCAGAACTAAAAGCAACAGTTAGAATAGGCAAAAGAGGACTCTGTGAAAGCGTAATAAATGAAATAAAAACACAGCTAAAAGCAAGAAAAGTAATCAAAGTAAAAGTACTAAAAAACTACGCCGAAAGCACACCTAATTTCGATAGATTTAAATTCGCTGAAGAACTAGCGCAAAAAGTAGATGCTAAGCTTCTTGGAGTAAGAGGAAGATGCATATTACTGGCAGCCAAAAAGACGCCTAGCACCAAACAACAGAAAAAGAAACGCCGAGCCTAGACTCAATTTCCTTTAAAAAATCTAAAAAGACCTCAACTGAATCAAGATCCTCGCCCAAGAAAAAGAAATGAGATTTACAGCGGCAATCAGTTGAACCAAGCTTCTCTACTACAATAGAGTACTTCTCTGCTATAAGTGAAGCTATCTTGCACTCTAGCTTAACATCAGAAACTGTGTAAAGAGTACATATGACCTGCCCTACTTTAAGTACATAATCAATATGCCACTTCAGGCGCTTAACCCTGCTCAAATGCCTTCTAACACGAGAAAAAAGCCCACCAGGACCCATAGCTGAGCCAACATAGGCATAGTATCCTTTCTTCAAGAAAACTTCACCCAGAGAACCTACTCTAACCTTACATGAAGAATTAATAGCAATAATTAAGATATACGTCCCGTGGGTCCTCGGAACTTCAAGAATATTCCCCATAAAAAACATCACTGAAAAAGACGTAATATTCTTAAGGGAAAGCCTTATATACCCTAGAAAAATCTTAACATCAAGGTGAAAAAATGCATGTTCTAAACAAGAAAGGAGTCTCCCCAATAATCGCAGTACTCCTACTCATAGTAATCACAGTAACAGCAGCACTACTAACATACCTATGGGTACTAGGATACATAGGCTCAGCACAAAGAAGCGGTCAGCCATCGCAATTAGAAGAAAAAATTAAAATCGATGGAGTTAAAGTATCTGATGGTACTGTAACTATCTACGTAAGAAACATAGGATCGGTAAGAGTTGTTATACAGGCGGCGTATATACTCAATGCTACTACAGGTACAGTAATTGATGCACAAACAGATCTTAATGTAGGACTAGATCCTGGAGAGGTTAGCGGGACTAATGTGTATGTAGAAGTATCAGGCACATATACATCTGGCTACACTTATGTAGCTAAAGTCGTTACGACAAAGGGTACTGAAGCGTCACTAGCCTTTACTTGGCCATAATGTGGGTAACATTATTTTGGTTATCTTTTTCAAATATTTAAAATAGCTTTATTTGTCTTTATTAGGGAGTATTTACGATTACTGTAAACGGTAGAACATATCCGTATAGGTCGTCGCGGTAGGCTATTTTTGCTTCTAAGTAGAGTTGTACTGTAAACTCGTCTGTTGTAGAGACGTCTATTAATACATAGGCTTCGCTTTGAGGAGCTATAGTAAACCACGAAGGAATAGGTCTTATTATTTGATTGTCTTCAACTATTATTTCTTTATGTGAGTATGTAGCATTGTACACTACTACCGTGAAGTTTTTCACTACTCCTGCAGTAACTAAGCGGTCGAACGAGAATCTTACTTGCCATTTTGTATCGGGGCTTTTATTGTAAATTATTATTGTGTAGTTAAAGAATCCTCTATATATTGCTTCAAAGGGAGCATTGTAGTCTATTTCTGGAGTGCCTATAGTAGTGAGTAAATTTGGTTTATATATGAAGAGTACGTTTACTGAAGTTAATTCATACATAGATACAGGAACTGTTAATGTAGGGTCGCTTGTGGATATTATTAAATAGTCTATGTTATTTCCTCTAGAAATTCCTGCGTAGAAGTATTGACAGTCTGTAGACCAGCCATAATATCGGTCTATGCGGTTCCAGGAGAAAACAATGTCTCCGCTTTCTAAGAGAATTGCCTCGAAAATAGCCCAGTCATTTGGATAAAGGAAGTAGTTCATGTAGTAGTAGTAGTATATTCCACTGAGTTCATACAATGTTAGTTGCCCTTCGTAGACTCCTGCGCCTGCTGAGCTTGAATCTAAGTCCATTTGAAATGGTGCTATTAAGTCTTTGGGCGTAAAGTATATTGTATAAGGTGTTGTACGCCATGTTCTGTCAGGACGAGTGAATCTCATAAAACCATTTGTAGAAAGATAAATTCTAGTATAGCTAGTTCCATAAAAGGGGAAGGAAAAAGGCAAGGGGCGGCTTACAGTTGAATCGTCATCGGTAAGTACTTGATCAGGAGGTTTAGGATAGAATTTATGAGGAGATTTGAGTACAATATAGTAGTATGTATCATAAAGTGAGCTTCCAGAGTCGTCTACGTAACTTACATTATAGTATTTTGATGGTGGAACAGCTACAGCATTTTCGAGAATATTAAAGTATATGTATACTTGTGACACTGCGCCTGGAGTAGTGTTCGCAGGGAAAACTATCCACATACATGCATTTGTTTCTGCATCGAATCCTGATACTAGTGTATAGTTATAAGGTATTTCGCTTAAAGTAGTTGCATTAAGTACTCTTATAGAATTTACATCAAGTGTTCCACTTATCCCTAACTCTTGTAGTAGCTCAGTGAAATTTATGAAAACAGGTGTAGGAAAGTTAATTCTTCTAAAAGGGCTTGTTATATTTACTAAGACTCTAAAATAAGGTGGCTTATATGCATAGAGATTGGCTTTGGCATATGTTCCTCCATAGAGTATTGTAACGGTATTTGGGGGCGGAAGGTTTCCTGGAAGATAGGTTATGTTTAGTCCTACGGCGACCATTAGTCCTCTTACAAAGAGAGTTTCATCCGCTTTTGCTGAGAGCACGCTTCCAAAGTAGTCTATGCCAGCGACTACTGCTATCACGTATATCCTTGTGTCATCTGTTCCAGTAACATTTATTATATACTTGAATACTGCTTCGCTATTAGGAGGTAGTACACTTACTTTATCTGGTATAGGACCTAATACTATGTCTGCATCCGGGTTTATTCCTCCTGAGGCTGTTAGAGATAATGTGGGGGTCACGTTGTATACGTCGACGTCACCTATATTCCTTACTTTAACTACTAGCGTTACGTTGTAGCCTGGAGGAGTTGAAGTAGTTATTACTGTTGACGGGGCAATTATTATACAGGATAAGAGGCCTCCAGTTCTTACAAAAAGCATTTGAGAAGGCGCTTCACTTGAGACTATTCTATGTCCTGTGGCTGCGTCGCGGCCGTAAGCATACGCAAATATTACTGCTTTTCCTGTACCGCTACACGTTAAGTTGTACCTAAATATAGTGTAGTTGCCGGGAGCTATTATCTGTGGCGTAGTGTCGAGTAACGTATAGCTGACTGTAAGGCTGCCGTTCGGCCATACACCTATCATAGATATTTCAGGTAAAACGTCTTCAACGGGATTTGGCCCAAAATTTGTTACATTAACATACATGATTACCCAGGAACCTGAGCGACACAATGTTTCATTTAACAATATTTTAACCGAAATAGATGATATTTTAGGCGTCTCTATAACACTTACAGTTTTATTAGATGTTATGGTAACATTAAATGAAGTAAGAGAAGCTGTGAATGTAACGTTAGTGGTGTCAAGCGACAGCGCTGTAAAGTTCCAGTAGAATACAGCTGTGGCTCCAGGCGGTAGTCTTTCTATAGTACTTGGGGTAGCATTGCTTATTGTAATATTGGCTGTAGAAGGCGAGTAGTTAAGTGATGCAGTTAAATCGAAAAGAGGTTCTGTCAAATTGTTTATAACTATTAGCCAAGCAGATCCTCTACAGCCACTGTAGATTAGAGGAGGACTTATAAAGAGATACGCCATTGGTGTCGATATTCTCCAGTAGGCTGTGTAAACATTTCCCCTAGTACTTACTACTTTAAATACATAATATGTAGTGTTTGCTGGAGTAACGTAAGGTAAGCCAGTAATATTTATGAATAGAAGTTCTCCCGGAGAAGAAGACAGGGATATTGTTTTAGAGTACAATTCAGTATAGTTGCCTGCTTGAACTAGAAATACGTACAGAGCTGATGCAGTTAAAGTAACTGAACCTGTATTGAGAAGACCCAAAGTGATATTACAAGAAAGATTCCTTATAGAGACTTTTGCTACAAAAAGCTCGGCATTCTCTTCTATTTTTTCTCTTTCTTCTTTTACTATTTGTACTCCTGTTTTACTTATCTCGCTGACGCGATGCAGTAAATAAATCATAAAGGCTATTGACAGTATTATTATCAGAATCATAAACATCGTTGCTATAGGTACAGCTATACCTCTACGGTTTCTTGATGCAGTATTCTGCATAATTACCCCTCTTACTAACTATTTTTATTTTCACTAACGAAGGCAAATTATTGTAAGGCAGCGGGGGGAACTCTATTTTAACACACTGTCCAGGAAGAACAGTATATTCTCGAGACAAAGTAACCATATCGTCGTCCACATAAGCTACATCATCTATAGTAACCATAATATCTCCATAGTTGAAAACGTATACAGTTATATTGAGAGAAGAGGAGGAAGAATCTTTTACGACAGAAACATGCACTATTTCAAATTTTTCTCTTAAAGAAAGCTCCTCTTCAAACAAGAATTTATTCACAGAACTTTCTACTGTAGAAAGGTAACCCGTATACCAGAGATAAATGACAAGGCTCACGACAATAGTGATTATAAGCATTAAAACAGATGCTACTACTTCGCTTACACCGAGGCTCTTTTTTAGCATAACTACTGAAAATATGTGTAGAGATATATTAAAACCTTTATGTAAAGAGTTATTCAAACGAAAAACCAATATAGACTACCGAAACTAATTACATAAGGCATAAAATGAGAGCTGAACTTAAGCTTAAAGAGCATGCCGCAAGGTTTAGGGAATATATATTCAAAGAGTTTTATGCAGTTAACCCTCCATTTGCCTATGTAGCTATAGTTAAAGACAAGAAAGGTTTTTTAAAATACCTAGTTATAGAGCCATATTTAAATGAAGCAGAGAAGAAAGCTCTTGAAGAAATTAAAAGAATATTTCTGGATTTTCTTGAGGCGAGTGAAAAAATGCCTAACGAAGTTGAATCTAAAGCCTTTATTAGAGAGACTGTAACCAAAATAATCAAAAAGTTCAGAATAAAAATACCTAGACCAGCTATTTATAAAATAACTTACTATGTTGAGCGAGATTTCTTCGGTTACGGAAAGATAGATCCCATGATCAGAGACGAGAACCTAGAAGATATTTCCTGCGACGGAGTAGGCATACCTGTTTATGTTTGGCATAAATACTATGAATCAATACCGTCTAACGTAGTATTTGAGACAGAAGAAGAGTTAGAGGCTATGATACATAAACTAGCCTATAAAGCGGGAAAGCACATATCGATAGCTAAGCCTATTCTCGAGGGATCTCTGCCTGAGGGCTTTAGAATACACTTGACGCTAAAGGAAGTTTCAATGAGAGGCGGTACATTTACTATAAGAAAGTTCAGAGCAGTGCCGTTCACAATAATAGACCTAATTTCACTGAATACAGTCTCACCGGAGCTAGCTGCCTACTTCTGGTTAGCTGTAGATAACATGAGGACAATTATAATCAGCGGAGCTACAGCAGCAGGTAAAACAACGATGCTCAACGCTGTAGCCACATTCATTAGACCTGAATTAAAGATAGTTACGATAGAGGAGGTACCTGAAATAAGGCTACCTCATGAGAACTGGATTCCGCTTGTAACTCGTCCATCGACTGAAGCTGGAGTCGAAAATATTACATTATACGACCTACTGAAGTCAGCACTAAGACAGAGACCAGATTACATTATTATAGGCGAGGTTAGAGGAGAAGAGGCATTTACATTATTCCAAGCAATAGCTTCAGGCCACGCTGGAATGTGTACAATACACGCTGAAAGCTGTGAAGCAGCAATAATGAGGCTACAGGCTAGACCTATGAACGTGCCGCCAGAGCTAATACCGTTCGCTAATATCTTCGTCCAAATGGTTAGACATAAACTAGGAGACAGAGCTGTTAGAAGAGTCTACGAAGTCTACGAAGTACTCGGCTACGATAGAGTTCACGGAGAAATAAAAATGCAGAAAGTATTCAGGTGGGATGCTAGAAGAGATATATTCATAAAAGTCGGCGAAAGCGAGCTGCTTAAACGCATAGCTGAAAGAAATTTTATGTCTCTCAATGAAATAATGGAAGAGTGGAGAAGGCGGGCAGAAATACTCAGAATACTTGCTTTAAAGAAAATGAGAAGCTTTGATGAAGTAGCTGAAATTATAAGCAGGTACTATAGGAGTCCAAGAGAAACATTTACTTCACTTAAATTAGGGACAGTGTGATAGAATGTTAGAAGGATATGGGTATAGATTCTATAAAACATTTTTAGAAGAATACGAAGAGAAGCTAAGGTCATTCATAGACCTCTGTATAAAGGCTCGTATTAAAATGCACTATAAAGCATACATAGGGCTTGCATTCTCTTTACCTTTCATAGTTCTAGTAGTTTCTCTTGCTGTATTAATAGTACTACATGTAATTTTCCTTAAAGCTCCTCTACTTCTCTCAATTTTACTAGGCATAATGCTCTCGCTAGTTTTTTCACTCTCGTGTCTAATGGCAATGATAGCTTATCCTCTTTACCGTGTATCAGAGAGAAGAAGACGTATTGAAAGAAATCTCCTATATACAGTCAGCTACATGACTGTTCTAGCGGCAGGAGGAGCGTCCTTAGAGCATATTATAGAGAGAGTAGCTGAAGTAGAGCCTGAGAAGGAAATTAAAAATGAGTTTGAGGGAATTGTGAAAAGCGTTAAGGTTCTCGGATACGATTTGCCTACAGCACTAACAATAGCTGCTGACAGGTCTCCATCCCCTATTTTCGCTAGAATTCTCACAGGTTTGAAGGAAACAGCATTAACTAGTGGCGATTTAAGAAGCTACTTAAATTACCTCACATCAACTATGATTAGAGAAAAAGAAACAAAACTTGAGACGCTGGTAGACACTCTTAGTTTTCTCTCCGAAATATATATTGCAGCAATGGTTGCTGCACCTGTAATATTTATTCTCCTATTCGTTCTCATGTCAATGATAGGAGGAGGCGTATTCGGGCTAGATCCTATAGTACTTACTGTCGCAGTAATACTAATTTACATGCCATCTGCATCGCTGATAATGTACCTCCTCTACGACAGCACTATTTCTCAAGCGTAACCTATAAACCAAAAATTTACTTGAAAACCAACAAATACTAGAATATTTTCCCATACTCGATGTACTTAAAAGTTTTAATCTCTCTCGCATAAATAACTCGTGAGTATACTAGTACCAAAAGAAGTAAGGTACCTAGTTTACGCTTCTTCGTGTGTAATAGGCATATTTATCATGTTCTTTCCCTTAATTACGGGAGTTAAAACTATTGATGAATGTATAGTAATTACATCAATAGGAATACCCTTGCCCTATGATCTCGTCTTTAATACATCAATTGTCTTCGGGTTAATAATAATATGTATACCAGTAGCTCTAATAAATTACCTCGAAGACAGATATGTAAAAAATATCGAAGACAAACTCCCCGATTTTTTCAAGGAACTCGCTGAAAGCACTAGAGCTGGAGTAAGTCTACCCAAAGCACTAGAAGAATACGCTAGGAGAGAAAAAGACACAGCTCTAGGAAAAGAAATAAACAGAATTACTGTAAGATATAAGTTAAGAGCAGACTTTGAAGAAGCTGCAAAAAGTCTTGCTAAAAGAATTCCAACTACGGCTGTTCAAAGAGCGTATGTAACTCTAGTAGAAGCCTACCGTAGCGGAGGACGAATGACAGAAGTACTAGACTCTGCAGCAAAAATATACTCTATGATAAGGGACTACGAACACAGTAAAAGAGGTAGACTAAAACACTATGTCTGGATGATATACATGAGTGTTTTTCTCTTTAGCTTTATCGCAGTAGTAATAATGGAGTCGTTTATAAGGCCAACAGCCGAATTAGGAAAAGTTGTTGGAGGAACATTTATTTTCGGAACACTTGATGAGAGAGTTTACGAGGGACTGTTTTTCTTAAGCTCGCTTGTCCAGTCAATAATGGGAGGAATTATTGCGGGAAAAATAGTTGACGGATCTGCGATTAAAGGAGTAAAGCATGTAATAATAATGCTTATAGCAGTAGCTTTCTTCTTCAGTGTAATAAGTCTAGCAATGAGAGGATACTTTGAGTCAATAATTAAAGGATCTCTATCCCCCTAAAGATCCTATTTACCAATGTTTCTGAAAGCGAAAATGCTCTACAGTACAAGGAGTTTTAGTTACTCTGTTTCTTTAGGAGTCTCCATTAAAGAGCTGTAGACTCTAGACAATTTCTCCTTTAGTTCTTCTATGCTACTGAAAGTTATGCACATAAAGCCAGATTCATATTTTTCTTTAACACCCTGTCCTTTCAATACCAGAAGAACGTCTTTTATTGTATTGACATCTCTTATGTCTATGTACTTAGCGTATGTCCTAACATACACATCTGAGCTCTCGCCATCTACTAATTTAACGTCAATGTAGAGTCCAGTATTGTCTTTAATTGCAAGAAATGAGAAGACATGATTAAGTCCACTAGCGCCTCGTGCTACAGCATTACTTGATACCCTAAATCCTTTTTCTTCGAAGAATGTCTTGACTATGTTCATTATGAGTGTCTCTTCTAGTTCTCTAAACTTCTCTTCTACTATCTCGTACTCGAATATTTTTTCGTAGACTGCTTCTCTATGGGTAAATTCTATTCCACAGTTTAGACAATAGTGCTTTACTGCAGGTTCGTCGAATCTGGCTTTACATGAGTTACACTCCATTATTTCTCCTAGAAGCTCTAAATCTTCACTTTTTATTGGTTCACCACAGGTAGGGCATTTTTCTTTAAATGCTGATAATACGTCTATATGCCCGCATGGAGTGTGCATTACAAGCTTAATTCTTTCTACGTCGAAAGACCCGCAGCTGGGACAGTAGTATCTTGATAACACTAAGTGTGAGTTGCAGTTAGGGCAGAGTATTACTTTTTCAAATCTAACTTTCCTGACATAGCCTTCAGAAGCCAGATTTTCTAGTAAATCTATTACTGAGAAGTATTCGCCTAGTTCGGGGTAGTATATTTCCTTGATCGACACCACTGGTTTTAGTATTTTAATATCTTTAGATAATAGAGAGTAGATTACATACTTTATGTTTTCTTGAGTTAATTTAGTTTCAGTTGAAGTATTTTGACCCATAATCTGCTATAAAACTCCTATTGCTAAAGATTTATATTTTTTAGTGAGTGAAATATTTTTAAGTATAAAAGAGCTTCTGTTTAAACTTGTTAAACTAGTTTATTTTCTGCTATAAGTTTGAGAGTTTTAAGGAGAGTAGGCTGGACTGGCTTATAAAATTTATTAAAATATCAAACAAGTAAAAAATATTTTATGAAAATTTAGCTTTTCTTCTTCTTTCCTACTATGAATCCTATTGCAATGCCTATAATTAGTCCTATTACGAGGCCTCCGATGAGGTATGTTATGAGCTGGCTCTGTAAGCTAGCTACTTGCGATTCTAGCTGTGATACCTGAGACTTTAGCTGGGCTACTTGTGACTCTAGCTGGGCGATCTGTTTGTTTGCTGCTGTGAGTTTAGAGTAGTATGTCCAGAATGTATCTGGGTATGCGCCTAGCTGAATAATGTTCACTACAAACTGTGGGCCGTCTAGTTCTACGTCGTGGTATGTTGTTGTCCACATTCCGCGGTAGTGGTCGAATGGTGCTTCAGCGGAGTACAATACTATGTTCTTTTTGTCTGGAAAGACTTCGGCGGCCATTACTACTAGTTTGCCTTCATAGCCTATGTCATGTACTTCTGGCAGTGGTTTGACGAACTCAGCTACTGCGCCCTGGTCGCTTGTCCAGGCGATGCGGTAGACGTTTTCTGGTACTTCTTTTTCTAAAGCATACCACTTACCATCTTTGTAAGCTGCAATTATTCCTGGGCCATGGAATAGTACTGGCCTAGTTATTCCTGCAGCTACTGCTGCAAATGGATCGTCTGGCTTGATTAGTGCAGCTACTCTGTATGGTTTACCGCAGTTGGAGCCTCTGTCTACTGCTTCAGCGTGCTCGTTTCTCAGTACTGTTCCGATGGCTTCTGCGATCATGTTCATCTTGGGTATTCTCTTGTAGTCTCCTCCTTTGTAGTCACTGTCTCCACAAAGCCACAGTGTTTTACCACCTTCATTAAACCACTTCACAATAGCATTTATTTCCTCCTGAGTAAAGTTAGCGTCGATATCTACCAGGACTACTATGAGCATTTTGGCGTCTTTAATGTCTTCATAAGTAATTGTGTCTGTGAATAGCTTCCATTCAACATTAGTGATATTGCTCATGATCCACTGGAGCTGTAGATCGGGTTTAAGCATACCTTTAGCGAATACGGCTACAATAGGCTTGGCAGAAGCAGTTGATAGACCAAGAGTGATTGCTAGCACTGCCAAAACTAGTACACATATTTTCCTATTCATGGTCTCCGAGTGTTAGATTTTAAGAAGCTATATAAGATTTATTGTTAAAAATCGCGTTTAGTTATTGGCAGATCTTGAAAAGGTAAAGACTAGTGAAAGACAGGAATAAATACGTAGATTTGGTAGAATACAATGATGAGGTCTCGTGGAAGTATTTCGATAAAAATATTGGCTATTCTTGCAATAGCTGTAGTCGTCGTAGCTATTGCTGCCTACTTCTTTGTAATAAAGCCTCAGCCAGGGCCAGGGCCGGGAGAAGAACAGCCTAAAGAGAAAATAGTTCTGAGAGTCATTACTCGCCACGGATACGATATATTGGACAAGGCAAAGAAAATGTTCCTGCAGAGCGAGTTTGCAAAGAAGTACAATATAGTCGACATAGTCTGGCTTCCAGTAGATCCAGGCGAATGGGTCGATATAATTAAAGCGAGCGCCAAGAAACCAGGAAAAGAAATAGACGTCGCATGGGGAGGAGGACCTACACTCTTCGATTTTCTTGCTAGAGAAGGTCTCCTCAAGCCCATGGATAGCCCACTAATTAAAGAAGTATTGAAGGAAATTCCTGAAGAAATAAACGGCGCCCCTTTAGTGAGAAAGGATAAGGAGGGCAAAATCATATGGGTTGCTGCAGCTATATCATCTTTCGGCTTCACTATAAACACTCAGGTGCTCAAGAAGCTAAATCTCCTTACACCTTCAAGGTGGATTGATTTAGCCAATGAAACATTTGCGTCAACACTGCCTATACCAAGTGTAGGTGTAGCCTGTCCCACAAGAAGCACAAGCAATACAAGAATGTATGAAATAATACTCCAAATCTATGGATGGAGAAAGGGCTGGATTATAATAACGTTAATGGGCGCTAACGCTAGAGTTTACGGAGAATCTGGTCTAGTGAGAGACGCTGTAATAAGAGGAGACATAGCTGTGGGAATAACCATAGACTTCTATGGCTACACCGCGCAAATACAGAATCCAGGAAACTGTAAATATATCATGCCAGCCGACGGGACTATAATAAACGGAGACCCCATTGCGCTCTTAACTACAAGCAAGCACCCTGAAGCAGCGCAAGCGTTTATAGCATGGGTTCTCAGCGCTGAAGGACAGAAAGTATGGTTAGATAAAGACATAAACCGTCTGCCAGCGAACCCCAAGGTATTCGAGACTCCGGAAGGAAAGCAGCGCCCTGACTTAAAACAGGCATATGAGTCTACTTTAGAAAAAATACCAATAAACTTCAGCGATGAACTAGCCTTATCCTATGAAAACGCCATGAGGTGGTTCTTTTACGCAACCATAACAGATCCTCATGATAAACTACAGGAAGCTTGGCGCTTATTGGCTAAAGCGAGACTTGAAGGTAAAATAAGTAAAGAGAAGTTTATGCAGCTAATAGAAGAATTAGCTGACCCGACGAAACTAGAGTTCGTAGACCCTGCTACAGGCAAGAAAGTTACTTTTACACAGGATTTTGCTCAGAGCATTGAGATGAAGATTGTACAGAACGTAGACTACAGAAACGAGCTCATAAAGGTCTGGAGAGAGGCTGCTATAAAGAGATACGAAAAGATAATAAACGAAGTAAAAGCTTTAACAGGGTCGTAGAAGCTCTACTTAAAGAAAATACCTTCGTTTTATTTGTATTAAGAAACTTTTTTAGTTCCCCATTATTTACTACATGGGATATCAGAATGTCTAAGCTCTTAAAAGAACTTAAGCGAGAACTAGACAGCCTCACTATAGTCCAGCTTTCAATTGTTGTCCTCATACTAGGAGTATTCCTTGTATTACCAGTATCTTTCATGATACTCAGGGCTTTCTTCTACAAAGGCTCTCTTTCTCTCTACTACTTCCAAAGTCTATTATCCAGCGGAACTTTCATTAAAATTCCGCCAGAACTCAGATGGATTGAGTTAGCAGAAACACCCTACGGAAAAATACTGATAATAGGTCGAAGAGGACCTAACTTCGGAATTTTGCTGAACTCTCTCTTCGTTTCTACTATGGTTATGATTTTCGCAGGAATAATAGGGACTACAGCCGCGTTCATTATGGCTAGATATGACTTCCCAGGGAAGAATGTTTTCAAAGTACTATTGCTTATACCAATGCTTGCGACGCCTTTCGTAAACGCATTTGTTTTAGGTAAAGTGCTCTCGGTAGATGGCCTCTTCAACTACTTAATGTGCGATGTCCTACATGCACTTCCTTTCAGGATATGGATAACAGGTTTACCTGCACTAATACTTATCCAAACGCTCAGCCTATACCCAATAGTATATCTCAACGCTTTTTCCTCATTTATTAACATCGATCCTACGCTAGAGGAACAGGCCGAGAATCTCGGAGCTAGGGGGCTTAAGTTATTCCTAACAATAACCCTACCGCTAGCACTTCCTGGAATTTCAGCTGGAGCAGCGCTAGTATTTATTTTCAGTATGGAGGACTTAGGAGCACCTATAGGACTGAGTGGAGCTTTCGGGGGAGGGCTTCACGAGAAAATATTGAGCTTCCAGATATACGATGAATTCAGAAGAGGAATAGGATCAATAGAACAAGTTCATGCATCAACATATGCTATGGCAGTAATAATGCTGCTGGTAGCTATAGTAGTTTTCTTAGCGATAAAGAAGTATGTAAGTCTCCGCAGTTACGCTATGCTGAGCAAGGGTGGAAGATGGAAGCCTAGAGTTAGGCGTCTAGGAATCATGGGACTTATACCAGTATACATTTTCCTAATAACTTTAGCTATATCAGCATCATTTCCTCAAATAGGTGTAGTCATACTGGCTTTTACTAACTGGGCTATAAGCGGAGTTCTGCCAACAAAGTTCACTACCGAGTACATCTCCGCGCTAGTGACCAACAGAGAGGTCGCGAGAGCCATTACGAATAGCTTGATTTACTCGTCAATAGCGACTGCAATAATGTTGTTAGTTGGAACAAGCGCGGCATATATTGTCGCTAGGAAAAAGATCCCTGGAAGAGATCTCATAGACACTTTATCGACACTGCCTATAGCTATCCCCGGAATAATCGTCGCTGTAGGCTACCTGCTATTCTTCGCTACATACTTCTCACAGACACCCTTCGACCCATTCTTTAATCCCGGACTCCTCCTGATATTCTCGTATAGCGTAAGAAGACTGCCCTTCTCGGCGAGAACAGTTTTCGCTGGACTGCAGCAAGTCCACGAGTCTCTCGAGGAGGCGGCAATGAACTTAGGTGCAAGTAGAGCTAAAGTATTCTTCACGATAGCTCTCCCGCTCATAATATCAAACGTTATTAGCGGAGGAATACTTTCCTTCGTTTACTCAATGAACGAAGTGAGCACAAGCATAACACTGAGTAACCTTAATCCATCCCAAGGCCCAATAACATTCTATATGAGCCAAGTAATCTATGCAAGCGCGGCGGTCGGAACAGTAAGTGTGGCAGCGGCTCTCGGTGTACTGTTGATTATAGCGCAGATAACAGCTATATCGATCTCAAACTATATCCTTAAACAGAGAGTAGCCTTCCTGGGTGTATAGAGTATGGTTGAAGTAAAGCTCCAAAAGGTTACTAAGCGCTTCGGGAAAGTAGTGGCGGTAGACAGCGTCACTTTAAGTATAAAAGAGGGGGAATTCTTCACATTCCTCGGTCCCAGTGGATGTGGTAAGACGACTACTCTTAGAGTAATAGCCGGACTAGAGTATCCTGATGAAGGTAAAATATTCTTTGACGACGAAGACGTCACAGACCTGCCCCCCTATAAGCGAAACACAGGAATGGTCTTTCAGAACTATGCTCTATGGCCTCACATGACTGTTTTCGAGAACGTGGCCTATGGTCTTAAGATAAGGGGGTATTCTAAGAGTGAAATTAGGAAAAGAGTACTCGAAGTACTAGAATTAGTCAAGCTAAAAGGCCTTGAAGACAGATACCCTACGCAGCTGAGCGGAGGACAGCAGCAAAGAGTTGCTTTAGCTAGAGCTCTCGTAATAGAGCCTAAGGTACTACTACTAGACGAGCCTCTTAGCAACTTAGATGCCAGACTGAGAATAGAAATGAGAGAGGAACTTAAAAAATTGCAGAAAAAGCTCAAGATAACCACCATATATGTCACACACGATCAGGAAGAAGCCTTAGTGATATCCGATAGAATAGCCGTAATGAACCAAGGGAAGATAATGCAAGTAGGAGAGCCAAATGAAGTCTACCGCAGGCCAAAGAACTTGTTTGTAGCAACATTCCTTGGGCGCTGTTCTCTAATAGAGGGTAAAATAGAGAAAATTGAAGGTGACCTAGTTACATTAGTAACAGACAACATCAAAATCAAGGGCATTGTCCCAGACAGAGACATAAAAATAAAAGAGGGAGAGCCTGCCTATGCGGTACTCAAACCCGAAGACTTTGCACTACAGATAGATGACCCAAGCAAAGCCAACGAGTTCGAAGGCACTGTTGAGTGGACATCATTTGTAGGACCGTTTAACCAAATGAGAATAAGTCTAGGCAACATAAGTCTGCTTGTCAACGTAGAGCCGTGGTTTAACCCACCGCTTAAAAGTACAGTAAAAGTGTATATACCTTATGAGTACGTTATAATTCTGCCTAAAGAGTGAGCCTTTTAAAGGTATTTTCTTACTGAGGTCTCTTTCAAATAGTCTTCTTAAGTACACAAGAAGAAGGTTATTAATAAAGGGCAGTTAAATATCTTGGGGGTATCTCGTGAGGCGCAACTTAGTTTTAGTTACTCTGCTGCTAATAGCAGTACTTTGCATCCAATATGCCGCTGTAGCGCCTCCACCCTATGCTCCTGTCGTATTCTATGCTCAGATAGTAAAAAGACCGTTGCCATCAATACCTGAGCCTGTCTTAAAAGGTAGTAATCTTAAAGTAGTAGTCAAGGCTAGTGAAAATGCCGGAGAATGGTCAGCATATATTGTCAGCAAATATTATGGTAAATTCACACTTGAATATATTTCATCATCGTTCAATAAAAATGAAAAAATATGGACTGTATACTTTAGGCTGCCAGATGAAGTGCCTAAAGGATTATATGATTTAGTACTCGAGTTTAAAGATGGAGAGAAAAAGAAAGTTGAAGAGCCGCATAGTGTCTGGGTTTTAGAGTCATGGCCTAAGAAGTTGAGACTCTTGGCCTTTGCTGACACAAAGACTCCTGGAGGAGCAATATACTTCTACGAGGCTATAAAGACAATAAATCTGCTTAATCCAGATTTAGCGATATTCATTGGAGACCTAGTTGAAAGACCTACTAGCTCAAGCGGATGGAAGCTGTTTCTAGGATCCTTTTTAATGCTGGAGTGTCCATGCTATGTTGTAATAGGAAACCATGAATATGACTACGGCTGGGTCGCGGAAACATACGAGAGCATAATGGGTCCACAAAACTATAGTGTTACTATGGGCGATTTCTTGATAATAGCTCTCCCCACAGGTAGTGACGGATGGATTCCCAAAAAGTACCTTCAGTGGGCTGAGTCAATACTTGCTACTACAAAGTGTAAAGTGAAAATACTTGCTTTCCATCATCCACTATTCTCACCTGAGTGGAAAGATGTTTTAACTCAAGTAGTGAAAATTACTAATGAAAGCGACTTTGACCATATCAAAAAGTATCTCTACCCATCGTGGAGAGATCACATTGAAGAAGCAAGATACCTCTTTACACTCGTCATAAAATACGATGTAAGGTTAATTCTCTCAGAGCACATACACACAGACCTCAACGTTGTTATCGAGGACGCTCAAGGACATAGACACTACTTCATCTGTCCTGCAGCAGTAGCATATGATGTCAGAGAAAAAGACATTCGCGGCTTTAAGTTCATAACAATACATGCTAACGGAACAGTAGATGAGAGTACACTATATTACGCTGCATCGGGTCTTTTCAAGTACCCCAACTCAATACCAATAGACTTAGGAGAGGGAATTAAACCGTATAAAGTGGGTACAATTGAATACTACTACGCGCCAGCAAATGACGGCAAACATTATGCAGTATCATTTAGAGCCAAAAATGAGCTGAAGCAGGCCTTTTACAACATAAGAATAGTATTTAAACTGCCTAAAGACAAGCCTCTTTCCAAGTATAGGTGGTATCCATACACACCAAACTACACGGTTATTGAAGCAGAAGACTGCTACTACATAGTGTTACACAATGTGACTCTGCCTCCTGAATCTGTTGTAAAGTTCACAGTAGCCGCGGTAGAAGACAAAGAGCCTCCTAAAGTGACTATATCGAAGCAACTTAATTTCGAGGACTCCTGGACACTAGTTACAGTTAAAGCCGAAGACCATGGCTGGGGCGTCGATGAAGTAGAAGTAAAGTATTCACTCGACGGAAAAACTTGGCACGAGCCATCACTAATGGATTTAGTAGATCCAGAATTCAGTAAAGTAGTATACATAGTCTGGATTCCCGAGTCAAAAGAAAACATAGAGAAAGCCGGAGTACTATACATAAAAGCTAAAGCTACAGACTTTGCAGGCAATTCTAACGAAACTACACTAGAAATAGTCCTAGCAAAGCCAGAATTAAAGCTCAGCGTCACTGCACCAAAGAAAGTCGAGAAAGGTAAAATGGACAAAATAGTCATAGTAGTGAACAATGTAGGCGATGGAGTAGCAAGAAATGTAATAGTAGAACTAGTAACAGCTGAAAACATCGAAGTAGAGGCGACAAAATATATTCTTGGAAATATTAATCCTAAAGGATCTAAACAAATTGAGGTAAAAATAGAGGGAGTGAAAGCAGGAACTGCTGTAATCAAAGTAAAAGCCTATGCAGATAACTATCCTGAAATAAGCGAAACATTAACAATAGAGGTAGTACAGCCACCAGAAATCTTTACTCCAGCAGTAATAGCAGTTTTCGTTATAGTTGTCGTTGCAGCAATAGCAATAATAATACTTAGAAAAAGAAAGAAGTAGCTCAATCAAATTTTAAAAGTTTTTTAGTATTTTCTTCGAAAATCAACTTTTTTTCTTTTTCGGAAAGATCAGCTTTAGATACTTTAAGTATTGATGCCAACGGATAGCTGAAAGGCATATTAGTTCCAAAAAGAACTCTATCAGCACTTACCTCTTTTACAAGAGTTTCTACTGCTCTATAGCTTTGAAGCAAAGATATCTCAAAGTATACGTTATCAAATTTACCTAAGTATCTCAATACTTCTAGAAAGATATCATAATTGAATCCACCGACTATAACGGGTATGTCTTCACACTTAAATACAAAGTCTCTTACAGCGGTCACTTTTACTTGATACGGCTCCGAAAAATGTAGACGTAGAGGGATATGTATAGGTACTGAGAGCTTTTCAGCAAAGTCACGTATTCTGCGGACTAATTTGTCTTCTGTAAAAGAGTAGCCGTGATAAAGCGGACTTACTCTAACTAACTTGACTTTTTCTCCTACATATTCTTCTTCGGGAGCTAAAGGATTAAAGACATATGCCATATACAGTTGAGTATATTTCTTGATAATTGATTGAAGTAGTCTGTTCCCGTAAAAAGTACTTTTGCTAAGATGAGCGGATGTATGAGATAATATTAAGTATTTTATTCCGTGTTTTTTAGCTAAACTAAGTATACCGTTTACTGAGAGTCTATCGGGTCTTTTAGGAAGGCTTCCTATGAAACTAGAAACATCTATCATATTCTCCCCTTAAATTAAATAAATTTAAAGCATTTTTGTAGAAAATAAGCTCTTTAACATATTCAGGTATATTTGCCTCCAACACTTTGGCAATAGATATAGCGGGAGTCTGAAAAGGGATATCGCTTCCATACAGCACTCTGTGTTCTCCTAACATCTCTACTGCTGTTTCGACCATTCCTATATCAACAAAAGAGCTTGACATCTCGACGTAAACATTCTCGTATTTTTTGACACGTAAAACTCCTTCTTCCCAGTCTCCGCCACCCATATGGTACATTACTATTATGGCATCCGGATACCTGTCTGCTAAGTCACTTACTTCAATTCCTCCATCATAAGAGTGTATGAAAAGCGGGGCTTTCATGCGGATAGCTTCCTCGACAATAGGATACATTAATGGGCTATTAGCCGGAGTATTAAAGTAAAATGGGTGTATTTTTATTCCAATAAATTCTTTTCTAGATAGTCGCTTTCTAAGTTCTTTTAACGCTTCTTCTCCATACAAAGGGTGGATGGCGGCTAATCCAAGTAGCCTTTTGGGGTATTTTGTGCAAGCTTCTTCTACATCGTCATTTCCTTCCCTATAGTCGTAAATCAGGCTCTTCATAGATGAAATAAAAGAATAAGTAATGCCGTATTTATCCATGGCTGCTACAAGGTCTTTGGCTGAAAGCCTAAAACCGAATCTGTGGTCGCATCCTATGTGTGCATGAACGTCTATAATCACATTTAACTCTATTCTCTCTCCAAAATAAATGATTTAACGACCAGTAGAGCTTTATCGAAATTCTTAAATTCCCTATTGATTCCTTCCTCCTGTGCTCAAAGACATCATTAAGCCTGCGAAAGAGGTATGGCCATTAATACTGCTCGCAGTAGATAACGCGTCTCCTATTCACGGTTTTGCGAGAATTCAACTAATGTTCTTTATATACAAGTACATAGACTTCAACTACGGTCTTGGTACTTTTGGGCCCTATAGTCACGAGCTAACTAAAGCTCTAGTAAAGCTGGAAATGGATGGTCTCATTAAATGTCATGTTGTCAGAAGTCCTGGAGGAGGACTTGTAAAAAAATATATGCTAACTGATAGAGGTAAGCGAATAGCCTTTAGGTTAATTGAGGGAATGAAAGGAAAGTATGTTAGATTAAGTAAAATACTTGTTAGAAAAGCTGACGAAGTAGTAAACGATTTAGAGAAGCTAAAGAAAACATTTAAAGACAAGCCTCTAATGGTTCTCTACTTAAAAGCTCTCTCTATGTTTGAAAAAAGCTGGCCGTACTTCCTAAATGTACCCGATGAGATGATGAAAAGCTATCTGCTTGACTATACTAAAGACCTTTTATTTGAGTTAAAGAAAGTTATGTTCAGGGGTCTTGAGACTCGGAGCTATATATGGCTGCTATCAGATATATAGTAAGTAGTCTCCATGAGCTATAAACTAATAAAATTTGATGAAAGAAATGTAGTTAAGAAGAGGCTCTCTAGAATAAAAGTAAAGGTAGCTTTATGCTATCCTTCAATCTATAAGGTAGCGATTTCTAGTCTAGGATATCAGCTCCTATATTTTATACTCAATTCTGAGCCCGAAATCGCTTGCGAGAGAGTAGTTCTCTCAACGCTTTCTGGCAGGGAGCCTCCCCCTAAGTCCATTGAGTCGTCTGTTCCACTTCGAGAGTTTGATGTAGTACTATTCTCAGCGCACTACGAGCTGGACTACGTAAACATTGCACGAATACTTGTTTCAGCCGGAATAAACCCCTCCAGACGTGAAAGAAAGGAGAATGACCCAATAGTAATTGTAGGAGGGCCTCCAGTTACAGCAAATCCTCGGCCACTGGAAAACATAGCAGATGCTTGTTTCATAGGAGAGGCAGAACCTTCTTTAATAGAGCTAGTCTATGAGGCAGCTGAAGTAAAGGAAAATAGAGAGAGTCTTCCTAAACTAGCTGAAATCGACGGCACTTACGTGCCAGGAGTAAGCGACCGTACAGAAAGAGTATGGGTAAAAGACCTTGACAAAGCCTTTCATCCAACTCGACAAATTTTGCCGATAACTGAGCACAGAGAGCCAGAACCTGTTTTTGGAAAAGCAGCACAAATCGAAGTAACTCGCGGCTGTGGAAGAGGCTGTAGATTTTGTCTCCTAGGATACTGTTTCAGACCATATAGAGAAAGATCCTTTACTAAAATTAAAGAGCTTGTGGACAAGACTATTGAAAATAGTCAGGTAGACAAGATAGTCTTAATAGGTTCTTCGCTAAGCGACTATAAAAATCTTTTAAAGCTTTTAGAGTACTGCAAAGAAAAAGAACTTTCAGTATCTTTACCTGCACTCAGAACAGATGCCGTTGAGGACGATGTCTTAAAGCTTATGGCGGAGCTCGGTCAGAGAACTCTAACTATAGCGCCTGAAAGTAGTGAAAGAATTAGATTAAAATTAAATAAACCAATTGAGAATAGTGAAATTATAAATAAATGTTTAAGTGCAGTAAAGTTAGGTATACGAAATATTAAACTCTATTTCCTTTACGGTATCCCAGGAGAAGAAAAAGAAGACTTCAATGAAATAGCTGGATTAGTTAAAGAGATAAAAACTAGATTAAAGTTGTCTAGAGAAAACATAAGAGTTTCAATAAATCCTCTAATACCCAAAGCACATACTCCACTTCAGTGGATAGTAATCGAAGATAAATCAATACTGCAGAAGAAAAGGGCATTTCTAGAAAAAATTCTCAAGCCGGTTTCAAGAGTAGAGGGCTACAGCCCATTTGACGCGCAAATTCAGGCGATTCTATCTCTTGGGGATTCGTCTTTAAGTGAAGTAATTATCTATGCAGCTAAACTAGGAGGAGGAAAAAGTGGCTGGAGAAAAGCCTTATCGAGCTTCAGTATAAATCCTCAGAAATATCTTAAGAAAATGATCGAACTCAAGCCTTGGAGTGTAGTAGAAACCGGCGTCAAAGAAGAATATCTGCAAAAAGAGTACGAGAAATTTCTTTCAGCTGAAATAACTCCGGCATGCTTTGAAAAATGCACTCAATGCGGGGTGTGTTGAATACTAAGCAGCGAATTTTGTTATAAAAAAGCCGTTAGTGTCGTGTACATGAGGAAATAGTCTTTTAACGTAGTTTGAGCACTTAAATCCCCTATACCCCGGGTTCCCGGGTACTTTTAGTGGATAGAGCTTCACTTCACTGAACACAGCATCAATTATTTCTTCTCCCTCTTGAGGAAAAAGTGAACAGGTAGCATATACTATTTCTTTTCCTCGAAAATGCTTTACAGCCTCTTGTACAAGGCCTTTCTGCACAATGATATAACTTCCTATAGAGTCAGAGTCTTTAAGCTGTATTCGAATAGCAGGGTCTCTAAGCATAACGCCGCTCGAAGAGCAGGGGGCGTCTATTAGCACTTTTGTTACTCTAATCAATTTTCTAAAAGGTATTTTTCTTGAATCCATTTTAATTAAATCGACTTTACTTAAATCAACTCCATATAACTTTAAGAGTTTTTTCATGTTTTTAAGTCGCTGCCATGAAATGTCGCAAGCCACAACACGACATTTGTTTTCTAAAAACTGAAAAATAAGAGATGTTTTTAAGCCTGGGGCAGCACACAAGTCTAATATAACGTCATTTTCACTCAATTCAAGTGCATCTACAGCCACAATAGACGCTTTATCTTGTATTATAATCTTGCCTTCTCTAACGTAATCTAGCATATGAATAGGTTTTTTGCTTTTAAGTACTTTAAATAAGAAGCAGTAATCAGAATCTTGCTCGGCTACGACTTCATTTTCTTCAAAATACTTTTTAGCTTCACTTAAAGAAATTTTCAAGGTATTTACTCGAATCCACAAAGTTTCTTTGAGCATTGACTTCAATAATAGTTCTATTTCTCCTATAGACATGTATTTTCGTAAAGTCTTTACAATCCACGACGGAACAGAATACTTAAAAGCTATTTTGTCTTCATCAGGTAAGCTGCACATAATATTGTCTATACTTACCTGTTTTCCTCTTCTTGCAATTTTGCGTTTAAGCCTCAACGAAGCATCTCTAAGAGACGGGTACTGTTCGCCATAGAGTATAAGCCATGTTTTTACAATATTTTTTCGAGTTTCTCTACCAAAAAATTCCTTTGAAATAATTTTTAAAAAATAATATTTTGATACAATGTCCTTTGATATATTAAAATATAATTTAAGAGGTCTCTTTGTCTTAAAGTAGTTTCTAGTATATATGAATGCTTTATCAAATGAAGTATTCTTTTCCTCAATATAGTAAATAAGCCTCGATACAAATAATATTAAGTCCTCTACTTTCATTTCTTTTTCCTTCGAGGTAGAATAATGTCTTTAGGTGCTTGAGGAAATAGCTCTAAGTATGGTCTTAATACTTTGGGTATTTTTACACTGCCATCTGGCTCTTGATAGTTTTCGAGTATTGCTGTTATTGCTCTTGTGGAAGCTATAGCTGTACTATTTAGGGTATGCACGTATTCTCTTTCGCCTGTTTTTCTTCTCCTAAATCTTATCTTAAGTCTATAGCTCTGCCAGTCAGTACAGTTGCTACATGAAACCATTTCGCGGTATTTTCCTTGAGCAGGCATCCAGGCTTCAAGATCATATTTCTTAGCTGCCACTACACCTAAGTCCCCCGTACATATATTTACTACTCTGTAGGGTATTCCAAGTCCTTGCCACAGTTTTTCTGCGTTCTCTAAGAGTTTTTCATGCCACTCCCAGCTTTCCTCAGGTTTGCAGAAAACAAATTGTTCGACTTTATGGAACTGGTGTACTCTAAAGATACCTTTAGTATCTTTGCCGTGAGCTCCAGCTTCTTTTCTAAAGCAGGGGCTTACGCCGGCGTAAAGTAAAGGCAAGTCTTTTTCTTCAAGTATTTCGTTCATGTGTAACGCTGCAAGAGGATGTTCTGAAGTAGCTATTAAATACAGGTCTTCTCCTTCAATTTTATAAATAGCGTCTTCGAAGTCTGAGAGTGCGGTTACTCCTTCATAAGGTCTTCTTCTAAGCATATAGGGAGGTATCACTACGCGAAAACCGTTTCTTGTCAAGAAGTCTAGCGCGTACAGTAGTAAAGCGATATCGAGCCACACTAAATCGTCGAAAATGTAGTAGAACCTTGAACCAGCTACTTCGGCTGCTTTCATAGTATTGCCTAGTCCAAGTACATCAAGCATGTCAGCGTGGCCAATAGGTTTCCAGTCGAGAACCTCATATTCCACATTAAATCCTTTAGTTTGCTCCTTAAAGCGGTCAAGGTAGCCTTTCCAAACTTTAGGCCTCCCCCAGAACTTTATTGGAACATTGTCTTCTTCATCTTCGCCCTGGGGCACAGACTCGTGAACAATATTCGGTATACTGAGGAGGATTTTCTCTCTCTTATATTCGATTTGCTTTAATTTATTTTCTTTTTCTTCTATAAGTTTTAAAAGTTTTTTAGCCTCAGCAAGCTTCTTTTCTCTTTCTTCACCTTTAAGTCTACCTATCTCTCTAGAAATCTTATTATGTTCCCTACGCAGCTCATTTAGCTCAGTTAAAGTTTTTCTCCACAGAGTATCTAGTTCTAGAGCGCGGTCAATAGTACCGTCGTCTAGGCCACGTACTCTCATATTCCACTTCAGTTTCTCGGGATCATTACGGAGATAGTAGAGGATTGACCACATAGTTGGCATGTTTTCTAGTACTCATTACAGAAAAGGATAATAAATTTATAGTATGACTGAGATTGACGCGAAATGACCCGAAAGAAAAAGTACCCCAGTAGAAAAGATCTCATGAATGCTATAAAGAAAGCCTTGGGAAAAGTTATTCTTCATCCACACGATTTTCCGCAAGCAGTCTACGAAGTATTAATGGAGGAAGGATTTGACTGCTCCTATCTAACTATCAAGAGAATATGGAAGACTTATGAAGAAATGGTTCGAAGAGGAGAAATATACGATATCCTCGACGTAGTAGTAGATAAGCGAAACAAGAGTTACCGTAATATGCTTTAAATGAAACTACTTACTTGTGGTAAAAGTCATTGATGCGCATGCACACTTAGAGGAAATAGATAATCTCGAAGAAGCCTTAAAAAGAGCCCAAGCTGCTGGAGTAATAGCAGTTGTCGCAGTAGGTTCAGATTACTCATCAAATATTCAAGTTCTCGAAATCTGGGAGAAGTATAAAAACTATGTTTATCCAGCATTAGGACTTCATCCCTGGGAACTCGATGAAAACTATTCAAAGGTTTTAGAGCAGATAAGAAGTGAAGCCGATAAAATAGTCGCTATAGGTGAAGTAGGCTTAGATTTCAAAATTAAAATAAGCAAAGAGCTTCAAATTAAGGCTTTCAGAGAGGTAGCAAAATTAGCCATAGAGCTAGATAAACCATTGATAATACACGCTAGAGACGCCTGGCGCAAAGCCTTCGAAGTCATAGTAGAAGAAGGCGTTCAAAGGGCAGTCTTTCACTGGTACAGTGGACCCCTAGACTTACTCACTGAAATAGAGAAAAAGGGATACTGCATATCAGTCACACCAGCAATAGAATACCAGCGGAAACACATAGCTGCAGTAGAAAAATTTCCGCTAGACCGTATTCTTGTTGAAAGCGACTCTCCTGTAAACTACAGAGGAAAGATAGCTGAACCAGCAGACACACTTATCTCGTTAAAAGGACTAGCTAAAGTAAAGAACATAAGCATAGAGGAAGTTGCGGAAAAGGTTTTAGATAATACAATTAAATTTTATAGCCTAAAAATATGATAAGTGAAAATAACTTAATAGAAAATATAATATTGTTATATCTATTAAAGGAGCCATTAAATAAAAAAGAGATAGAAAAATATTTTAGTATTAAAAGGCAGGCTCTGAATAGCATATTAAATAAGCTGATTGAAGAGAATAAAATTAAAGTAAAGAAAGTAGGTAGAAGTAAAGTCTACTGGACTAATCCGCTAATATTCGCTGAAGAACTCTATGTAGCTCGAGTAATTAAAAGTCTTAAGAAAAAGAGATTAGGTGAAGTTTACGAAGCCTTAAGAAATAAAGGTTTTTCGGAAAATAAAGTAGATTCAGCACTAATAGTAATGCTAGCGTTAGGCGATATACAAATCAGCGACATACCAATAGAACTATCTACTATTATGCCATGCTTTTACAGCCAAGTGAAAAGTAGCGGTTTTCCAGTAGTACTTAACTACAGAGTGGCGGAAATAGTTTCGAAAATTATTTTGAAAACAAATATATCTGAAATAGCTGAAAAATATCCTAATATTATGTGGATAGAAGCTGATAGAGAGAAGGGATTAGATAAAGGTTTCCTTATAGTTAAAAAACCTTGGAGGCACTCTTGCGCAATCATCTGTGAGGTGAGTCAATGAATATTAGTGAACTACTCGAAGAAGAGCGCAAAACTTTTAGTACAATACCTTTAGATATATGTAAATACATTTATCAGAGATTAAAAAGCTCTACACCTATAGAATACTCTAAAGTATCTCCAGTAAGCTTGTCTAAAATTCTTGTAGACATACATGGCTTAAAAGAATTTAGAGAACTAGTAACTAAACTATTTGAGAACTTGAAAAAAAATGAAGGAAAATACCTAGTATTCTACATAGCACCATTCGGAGGATCTAAATCACAAACATTTGAGTATGTTAAAGAGATAGTAAAGAAAATAGATAGTTCACACGGAATAATAGAATTTTCCTTCTCAGCATCAACAAGAATTTTCTCGCTACTAAAAACAATAGTTTTAACAATATCTGCTCTACTTCTCTCGTCAAATGAAATAATTGAATCTGAAAAAGAACAGTTACTTGAAATCTTAGCTGAATACAGACTGGCTGAAAGAAAAATATCTGAGGAAAAAGAACATGTAGAAAGCTTAGTTGACGAAATTTTACCTATTATCTCATCGCTAATAGATATTGTTAATAAAAAATCATGGATTATTCTAATACAAGTAGATGAATGTGACTTGTGGTATGGAAACTACAGCAAATATAAAGAATTCGGAAAACTATTTCGAGAAATATATGATAGAGCATCAAGAGTACTCTACATATTTTACACTACAACAGAAGCTTACTATCAGCTAAGAAAATGGAGTGCTATAGACCCGTTCTTGAACAGAACATTCAGCGGAGCATTTACAGTAGCGTCGCCAGGTAAGTATTTAGACAAAGTTAGTTATGCAGTAGCGAAACTAGCTGCATTAATAGAAAGAGTAAAGGAAACGAAGTTTTCGCCGAAGGAACTAAATCTCGTGCATAAAGTAATATCATACAAGAAGCTAGACACTACACTCGATATTAGGAGATGCAACCTTATGATAATTAGTCTTCTAGAAAAAATAATGCTCTTCAATAAATATAAATTATTTGAAATAGGAGAAGAGAAATTTAAAACAGGAGAAGGACTTGAAATAGCTGCAGAAGGCATTATAAGTGAAGTTCTTTACAGAATTCCAGGAATAATATTTATTCGTACTCCGGTAGACTCTGCAGAAGGCTACATCGAGTTAAGTAAGGGAAAAATTCCAGTAAAAATTATAGCTTCAGACACCGATATCGAGGCATTAAATAAACTACTAAACAAATACAGTAAAATAATTGTTATAAACCTTATTGGAAAAGATTTCAGTTATAATCCAAAAATAGCATCACTAAATATAGAGTTTGAAGAAATACTGTATCCTTTAGTTGGAATAATATGTAGTGATCAGCTAACCAATTCGGAAAGAGAAAAACTATTCAGGGAGTACGCTGACTTCTTCAGATCAGTAACAGAGCTAGATTCATTAATGGAGAGTGAAGTAATTGAATTAACTCTAGAAGAAAAACCAGTAGAAGAAAAAATAGAAGTTCCTAAAAAAGTAGAAGAAGTTATTAAAGTGTCTAAAGAAGACTACTTAAGTATTTTACTTGATTTCATTCAGAGCTGGCGTAGCATTAGAAGTGTCTGTAAGTTTCTCAAAAAGGATGAAAAGTATGTCAGAGAACTAGTAGAAAAATATAGAAAATACTTTTACATAAAGGGTAGCAGAATATATAGAAGAAAGTGATCGAAATGTCTGAAGAAAAATTCTACGAATTACTTGACTCTCTAGAAAAATCAGGATGGAAACTAAGCCATAAATCTGGAAGCGAAGTATACTTAATGAGAAAATACAGTCTGCTAGGGCATAAGTGCTCTGTAGCAGTATCAGTTAATGAAAAATCTCCTGAGATTTCGCTGAGATATCTTGTATTTAAGCCACCTTCACTAAAGCTAGCTAAAGCTCTTAAAGAAATATTTGGCGACTATGCAGCTGTAGTTAGACGTGAAGACAGAATAGATGTTATGTTGCTTGCCAATGAAGTATACTCAGACGTAGATGAGCTAGAAGATAGAATAGATGAAGTTCTCGATGAAATAAGAAAGGAAGTGAGTAAAGTCAAAGTAGAGGTAATTGATTTTTCCAGTAATTTAATGAAAGAAGGTTTCTTAGTATATAGAAGTAAAAGCGAATTAAAGTTTAGAAAAGTCTTCAACTTACCTAAAGCTATTTTAAGAATTGAAGGAAGTATAGATAAAAATACAATAACACTAGACTTGTTCATTATAGGAGATGAATCTGAAGCCAATAGAATAGAGAAAATACTAAAGGAACTAGGTTTCACTATACTTAAAGACCTTACTTCAAGTGGTGTAGCTTCTATAAAAGCGACAACTTTCTATACAGACATTGATAGTGCAGTAAATACTCTAGTATCACTCAGAGATACTCTTGAAGGAAAGTCTCGCCAACAATATATTACTTGAAGGCTAGAAGTTTCTGTGGTAGTAGAGCAGCTTGCTTTTCAGATAGGGGTAGGAGGAATACTTGGATTTTCTACAGGATACGCTATCAAGAAAATAGCTAAATTCTTGCTGCTAGTACTGGGCATATTTATGGCTATATTACTTTACCTGGACTATAGCGGAATAATTACGATAAACTACGACAGACTAGTTGAAGTAGTCTACAGTATTATTCAGCTTGCTTCAAGCAAGGCTGCGGGGCTTCAAGAATACATTAAGTCGCAGATACCTTTTGCAGCGAGCTTCACAGCAGGTCTTATTCTCGGGCTCAAAAAAGGTTAAACTAGAGTATTACTGCTACAGATAGGTCGTTAACGTTTGTTCCAGTAGGGCCTGTAAATATTAAGTCATTTAGCTTCTTGAAGTACTCGTAAGTATTATTGTCTTCCAAGAAAATATAGGGGTCGAGACCTAATTTTTCCCCTCGCTCTATCGTATATCCATCGCATATTGCTCCAGCAGCATCAGTTACTCCGTCTATACCGTCGCTGCCAATAGACGCGAAAGCTATTTTTCTAAAGCCACTTACAGCCAAAGCAAAGCCTAAAACTAATTCTTGATTTCTTCCTCCGCGTCCACTTCCTTTTACAGTCACAGTTGTTTCTCCTCCAGCCAGCAGAGCACAAGGAGGTTTAACTAGACTTCCGTGAAGCGCTGTTTCTTTAGCTATTGAAGCTAAAACTCTGCCTACATGCCTAGCTTCTCCTTCTAAAAACGATGTAAGTATAGCAGGCTTTAATCCGAGAGCTAAGCACTTTTTCTTCATAGCTTCTAGCGATAATTTATTGCTAGCTATAATAATGTTCGATATTTTAGCAAAAATAGGGTCTCCAGGCTTAGGAGTTTCAGATATTTCTCCTCTGCACCCTTTAAGCAAGATAGACTTTACCTTATCAGATACTTTATCCCACACATTGTATCTCCTGAGTATTTCTACAGCATCTCTAAATGTCGAAGAGTCAGGAGCAGTAGGTCCTGAAGCTATGTATTCGACGGGGTCTCCTACTACATCAGATATTATAAGACTTACAACTCGCGAAGGATAAGCTTTCTTAGCTAAAAGCCCTCCCTTTACTTCAGATAAATGCTTTCTAACAGTATTTATTTCAGTAATATCTGCTCCACATTTAAGCAGAAGTCTAGTCAATTCCTGCATATCCTCTATAGTGAGCCCTCTGCGAGGCATAGTGAGTAAAGCAGACCCTCCTCCCGAAATCAAGCAAATAAATAAGGTATTCTCTCCCGAGTACTTCTCAATAATAGAAACTATTTCTTCAGCAGCCATTATGTTCTTCTCAGTAGGTACTGGGTGGTCTGCTTCAATCAATTTTATTTTTTTGCAAACATAGTTAGAAGCGATCCCCCTCGGTATAATAACTACTCCGCAGGTAAGCCTATCTCTGAAAATTTCTTCAATTGCTTGGGCCATTCCTCCAGAAGCTTTACCTGCACCGACAACCACAATATTCTCGAATCGACTCAGATCAACCTTTACTTTTCCGCCGAAAACAGCAGTACTGTTTCTCAAAATAACATTTCTTTTAATAGCTATTTTGGGATCAGCCGCCTTTAGGCCTTCTTCAAGAATTTCAAGTACTTTTTTTCTTGCCTCTACCTCACCGTGGTTCAGAAGCTCTTTTTTATTTTTAATAACCATCACTTAACCATAAGAACTAACACTATTTAAGAATGTGGTAATCTTCAGGCATTAAGCCATTTTATATTAGAAAGAAAGATTTTTAAGGAGTATTAAAGAAGCTAAAGAGGGTGAGTAATACATGTATATAGCTCTGTTTGAAGACGCAGACTACGATCTTCTATACCCGTTAACCTATATGCGCCCAGCCTATGCACTGAGAATAGGAGTATACACCTTAATAGACAGAGCCACAAAAATCACCGATAAAGTCTTCTTGTACATGAGAGATTATCTCGCAAAATACTTTGAATGGAGAATGAAACACGAAGGCTATAGCAACGTATATATTAACAAGGAGGTAGACGACGAAACACTATTTATTAACGGAAAAGTCGTATTCAACGAGAAATTCGAAGAACTCTTATCTAAACTAAAAGAAAAGAAAGGAGACTACATAGTTTTGTCAGAAAGAGATATAGTAGCAATAAAGGCTTCAGCCAGTCTAGCGAAAGAAATTTCACAGTACTTCATGAAGCCAGTTTCATCTGAAGTATACGAAGCAATTAAAGAAAAAGTAGAGAAAATAGAAGTCCCAGACATCACTTTAGCTAGATTCCCCTGGGACATAATCAAAGTAAACTCAGAAATGATAGCCAAAGACCTGAAAGAGTTCGTAGGCAAAGAATGGGAAAGCGGAGTCGATGTAACAATAATAGGCGACAAGAAGAATGTCTACATAGGCAAAGATGTTGAAATAGAGCCATACGTGGTAATTGAAGCACGAACAGGACCAGTATACATTGGAGACAACACTAAAGTCCAGGCAGGAGCCAGAATAGAGGGACCAACATACATAGGCAAAGACACTATAATCGTGGGCGGAGCACAAATACGAGAAGGAAGCAACATTGGAGACGTATGTAGAGTAGGAGGAGAATTCGAAGAATCTGTAATGCACGGTTTCTCAAACAAATACCATGCAGGCTTCATAGGCCACGCTTACGTCTGCGAATGGGTTAACATAGGTGCTATGACTACTAATAGCGACTTAAAGAACACCTACGGAACAGTCAGACTAACAATAAGAGGACAGAAAATAGACACCGGTATGAAGAAAGTAGGATGCTTCATAGGCGACATGGCTAAAACATCTATAGGAACATACATCTACACAGGCAAAAGAATAGGCTTAGCATCACAAGTACACGGCTACATTACTTCAGATGTCCCTTCATTCACATTCTACGCGAAGTCTCTAGGAGGAGTGCTAGTGGAATTATACGTAGACTCGGTTGTCGAAACACAGCGCAGAATGAAGGCTAGAAGAAAACAGCCTCTACCACCAGAAGAAGAAGAGCTAATCAAGAAGCTCTTCGAGATAACAGCTCCCGAAAGAGAGAAGGCTGGAGTAAAGAAGGGTAGAATTAGTCTCTAACCATAGATAAGTTTTTATTTTCCTTGAAGACTTCTATTCTTGATGAGAATTAACTCGCTTGTAATAGTATTGGCTCTGTGTTGTTTAATACTCGGCACTACTTACGCTCAGCCATCAATATCTACTCCGCATAAAAAACCGCTCGCTGGAGCAAAAGTAAGAGTAACCTATGTAACAGGAGAAAGCTTCGAAGCAGTACTAGACGCAAATGGTCAACTAACACTGAAAAACGTTCCTCTAGGCAAAGCAAATGTGACTATTATCGAGTGGAAAGGAGTACCAATAGAGGTCACATATACAGTCACATACTATAACCCAGTAATAGTGTGTAAAGAAATAGGCTGCCTTGAAGTAAAAGTAGTAGGAGCAAGAGGTCAAGAAATTCAAGGCGCTACAGTAACAATAACCTACGGTGAAAAAGTAGTAGAAACAGGCACAACAGATGCCTCCGGACTCTACGTCACAGAATTGCCCCAAGCAACATATAAAGTTAAAGTAACATATGGAGGAAAAGAGGCGTCAGCTGAAGTAACTATAAAAGGCATGGAAACTTCTAGAATAACTCTGCAGCTAGACATATTCATATCAATTGCAGGATGGAGTCTCACATTACCAGAATTCATCGGGCTAATAGTCCTAATAATACTAGTAATAGTAGCATTATTCCTAGTAATGCACGAATACTCAGTATGGAGGAGAAAGAAACTAGCAAAAGCGCTCACAGTACCTGCTCGCCGCTAGTTTTGCTCATAGTCTTAGCTAATCCAATAAACTTAATATTTATTTATACTACTTCTTCTTGTGCTAGACTTCGACTATAAAGTAGATAAACAAGAAATGCTCAAAACGTATTTAAATTGGGTAGATCAAGTCAACTACATTCTAAGCCTCAATATATCTTGTCCAAGTAAATTCCGCGTAAAGCAAGGCTACCGTGAATACTCTCCTCCAAAGAACATAGTAATATGCGGTTTAGGAGGATCAGGTATAGCAGGAGACTTAGTTAAAGATGCTTTAGGAGAGAAAATAAAAGTCCCTATTGAAGTAGTTAAAGACTATACGCTTCCTCCTTACAGCGGAGAAGAGACACTAGTCATAGCGATTAGTTACTCAGGAAATACCGAGGAAACACTTTCTTGCTACGTTCAAGCCACAGAGAAAAACTGCATGGTAGCTAGCATATCTTCAGGAGGATACCTAAAGACATTCGCAGAGAAAACAGGCGGACTACACATACTGCTGAGACCGGGGTATCAGCCCAGAGCATCTCTACCACAGCTATTTTTCGCAGTAACAAGAATACTCGAGTGCCTAAACATAGTTCCTAAAATAGACTACAGTGAAGCAATAAAGATACTTGAAGAAAACAAGGAATCCCTTAGTCCAGATAAAAAAGACAACGAAGCAATGAAACTAGCAAAAAGACTCTACCAAAAAATACCTGTTATCTACGGGCACTCATTCTACAGAGGAACAGCACATAGACTCAAAAAAGAATTCAATGAAAACAGCAAAGTACCAGCTAAAGCCGAAGACTTCCCAGAACTAGACCACAACGATATAGTCGGATGGGAAGACACAGAGCTATCCAAAGTATTCACAGCAATAGTTCTTAGAGACGAAGAAGAATATCTCACAGAGAGAATAGAGGCGACAATAGATATCATGAAAAGCTACGGCGCAGAAATAATAGAACTCGAAAGCAGGGCAAAAACAAAACTAGCGAAAATAATCGATATATGCCACTTAGGAGGAGTAGCAAGCATATATTTAGCACTTCTCTACGGAAGAGATCCTGCCCAAATAAAACCAATCTCAATGCTTAAAGAAAGACTCAGCAAAAAAGTAGGCCTCCAGAAAAAACTATTAGAAAAACTAGAAAAGCTTCTAGGCTAATGGAAATAAACGGATTTAAAATAAAAGTATTTAAAGGAGTTTATTCACCTTCAGAAGACACTTTTTTACTATACGATAACATAGACGACGCCGGAAAAATATGTATCGAAGTATGTTGTGGAACAGGGCTCATAGCACTTAAATTAGCGTCCAAAAAGGCCTACGTTATAGCAATCGATGTAAACAAAACGGCATGTTACAATACACTAGCAAACGCCAAAGAAAACAATCTTGCAGACAAAATAGATGTAGTGTGCGGAGACCTCCTCTCAGCAATAAGAAAAGAAGCTAAAGTAGACATAATAGCATGTAATCCTCCCTATCTTCCCTGCGAACCAGAAACACAAGAAGATATAGCATGGTGTGGTGGAAAAAATGGGTGCGAAGTAATACTTAAGTTAATAGATATGTACAGTGAGCTCTTTGAAGGACAATGTCCGCTATATTTCATTTTCTCCAGCTACACAAATATTGACAAAGTAATGAAAAGCATTAAAAAACATGGACTCGTAGCAAAAATCGTAGCTAAAAAAGAGTGCCCTTTCTTCGAAACACTGTACTTAATCAAAGTAGCTAAATCAAAAACAATAAATCGAGAAGACAAAAATACAATTAGGGAGCTGAGGCAGTGATGAATCTACAGGCCGTCCTGTTTCCCCGCGTGTTGGGCGGGGCTCCTTTAGGGGGGTCATCTCCCCCTAATCGAGGGGAGGAGCACCCGCCTTCATCGCGGGGGCTGGGGGTCATCACGGGGTTTCAGAGACAAGCTAGATAACGCTCCCTCCCTAGACAATGTCTAGAGAGGGCTCTCTAAGTAAAGAAACTTCATATTTTCTGAATTCTTTCTACTGCTCTTCTCGCTAAGTTATATAGAGCAACTAAGTCTCTATGATAGCTTCTGTTACAGTTAGAGCAATAGAGCCATCTAGTATGCCCTATTTTCTTCATTTTCTTTTTACATCTAGGACACTGTTTCGATGAATACTTTTTATCTACTACCGTAAAGTATGCTCCCTCGATTCTACACAGAAACTCTATGCGTTTCCGCCAGCCCTGCATAAACCAGCTTATAGCTCGGTTCACTGAGCTACTGTGATTACACATTTCTTCAACGTCCTCTTTACCGAGATCCTCTATTGCGACAACAACGGTTCTTCCAAGTCTCTCTTCTTTTCTAATAAGCTCCCGTAAAATGTTAATACCTCTGCGCTTAGGGCACTGAACAAGGTTCTTTATTCTCCTCTCCAACTGTCTAAGCTCCCTAAACTCCCTAGAAGAAAGCCCTTTCTTCTTAAGCTTACTCTGAAGCTCCGCCTTCCTCTTAAGATGATATTCAACTAGCCGCCAATTAACATTCGTTTTCCTTACTCCAATTAATTTAAGTTCACTATCCTGTACTCTAAATAACCCGAAGTACGCTCCATGAATAGCGTTGATGTCGACTGAAATCAAGGAGAGTCTACTACTTCTTAAAGCTTCTCTAATGTCCTCAATAGAAATCTTCTTTACTGAAACCTTGAAAACTACAATTACTTCAAAGAGTCCATTTCTCTTAGTAAAATTGAGGAACTTAAGTACTAGCTCGACAGGCTTCCACCCCCAGCTCTCCCTCTTCTTAATTGCTCTGTAAATAGTCTTCTTAATAGGAATCAGTACATCGAGCTCTCCACTAATCCTTAAAAAGACCCTGCTGTCTCTTTCCATGAAGTAACATGAATATCTGTAACCGTACCTATTGAGTAGAATTAAAGTATCCGCTCTAAACATTTTTGAAACAATATAAGCTCTAATCAAATTCCATCGAGTACTATTTATCAAATTCTTCATTCTATATCTCTGAATAGCAGCAATAACCGCTTCTCTCCCACTATAACCTTGTCGCATTAAATACTTCGCTAAAACTCTAATTTTCTTCATATTTTCCCTATACTTCCTCATTACTCTGTAAACTCTCTCTGCTTCTTCTCTTGGAATCTTTACTCTAAATTTAAATGAAACATACACTTCCTTCTTCATGTTCTCACCTCTCTGAGGAAGGTTCATCGTTTCGAGAAAGAAGCGATGATGGAAGTCTGAGAGAAGACTCTACTCCCAGAGAGGTACTAGTATTACTGAAATATTACTCGCAGCAACTACAGTCATTAAACCAATTTTTATCGATAATAGCAAGTATATTCACTGAATATCAATGAACATTATTTACTTTAACCCTGATCCCGTGACGACCCCCAGCGCGCTGAAGCACTGTTCACTCTTATACTGTAGGGCCCCCATTAGCCCTTCATTCGCAGGGCGTCTGGGCTATGGGTTCATCCGCTGAGCGTCTCCCGACTCCCTCCACCCGCCCCATCTCCCCTAAGAAATGGTGGAGGGGCTGGGTGGAGGGGTAAAGAAACTAAATATTTGGGGGCTCCCTTAGCTTAGTTAAACTGGGGAAGCGTCCAATAGGGTCATCCCATCCTATTCTTCATCGGATCGCCCTAAATCCCCGAAGATAGCTTCAGCTATCTTCGGTTCACCTAAACTACATACTACTTGGGGGTATTTAAGTAGTATAGGAAAAGTTTTACTATAAGTTCACTGAAACTATTCTACTACAAAAGACTTTGATAAAAGCTACTGCTACTATTTCTTTCAGCAACCTATAGCTACAGTTAACTTAAGGGAAGTCTACGTACTAAGTGTATCTCGTCATTCATGTTCCTCGATTTAGAAAACCTTACACTCATAATCCCTACGCAGTACTCTACTTAAACGAAACTCCAGTAACTCTATACTATTTAAGTAGAAGACTTGAACAAAAAGGAGTTAAAATGCTTTACAAATTAAGCGGAAAATACCGCGACTTCAATTATGTTGCCTCAAACTCTACTATAATTACAGCATGTGGAGAAAACCCGTGGGAAAGCAGTAGATATCATTTAATTAAAGAAAAGTACTTGTCTCCCGTACCAGTACCAGAGCATCTTGTTTCACTAAACTTCCCCTATAGACTACACTGGATTAATGAAGTAAATTGGTGTACTAAAGTACTTAAAACATTTCTTTTAATGAAAAGAGACTCAACTCTACTAGAAGAATACAGGCGGATAAGTGTTGTTGTAGGAAAGCTCCGTAAACAACTATTTTTCCTCTTTAAAGTAGAAAACTTTAAACCAAGACTTGCTTCAACAAAACACTTCTACTTACCCTATAGAAGAAAACTAGATACAGGGTTTAAGCCTCAAGGAGCCATAGTATCAGTATGGCCAATAGTACTAGAAAACAAAATATTCTTTAAAATAAAGAAAGGCAGTAAATTAGAGAAAGCGCGTAAAGTAGCTGAAAAGTATTTAAAATATCTTAAAAACATGCAGACGGCTTTAAACCAAGTTACTTTACTTTAGTAAATTGTAGTAGTATGCTAATGCTTTACCTAAATTCGTTAATTTGCGCCTATTCCTGTGAGCAAGTCCGTATTCAGCTAACCTACCGTAGTCTCTACGCTTAATCATTTCAATAAAGTTTTCGCGCGAAACCATGAGAACAATTTCTCTAAGCCGGTCTACTTTAACAGAAAACTTTAAGGAAGCTTCTTTAAGTCTACACTCATCAATAACTACTCTACTGAGCCTCTCTACTCTCGAAAGAGGATAGTACTTTACTTTCATTTTAACAGCATAGTCTTTAGTCAAATAGTAGCATTCTCCTCTACGAAGCATACTTAGCTCTCTGTATACGTCTTGGTAGCTTCTTCCCGTAACACCTGAAATGAGCTTCGACAAGTATTCTAGTTCCTTAACATCTATTACTCGGAATACGAAAATATGTTCAGGCATATTTCTGACTGCTGGCGGCAGTGTTCTATACTCTTGATTCCCTAAGACAAAAATAATGTTCAGTTTACGTGAACATTTAGCTATTTCTTCAACTATACTGGGTACACGGTCTTCGCGAACATACTCCACAGGCATAAGCTCGTCAATTGCCAGTACTAGAGGCTCCCGCGGATCCCACGTACGGTAAAGAAGCTCCATAAGTATTTGTGCGAAAAAGAAACGTGTACTAGATTTCATTCCAGATAAATTAATAATAAAAACTCCCCTTAAATCTAGGTGAGAAGTTTTTTCGAAAACAGGATGGTAGAAAAGTCTCAGTCTACGTATAGCCGCGTCGCAGCCATTTTTAATGTCTTCTCCAACATCACTATTCTTTATTCTATGTAGCTCACGAATAAGTTTACTTAAAGTAACTCTCCCTCTTATTCTACTAAAAGCTTTCATGATTACTTCTCTAACCATGTAGGAGAATATTCCTCTTTCACCTAAGAAAAGTACACTAGTTTTTTCTACTATATCTAGTACTTCATCAGGTTCCATAAAGTCGAATGGATTAATAAAGAAATTTACGCCTGCGACAACTTCACTACCTAAGCTAGCTAATTCACCGAAACTATCCAGTACAATAATATTGTACTTGTTTTGCCTGTAACAGTCTATGAGATTTGCTAGTAGAGTAGTTTTACCTGAACCAGTTTTCCCTACAATTAAGACATGTCCACGTGTATCGAAGAATACTTTTTCTCCTGAAATATAGTCGCCTATCATTCTATAGCCTATTACAGGGCTGCTGCTAACAGTAACTGTTTGAGTAGAATACATTTCCTCGAAAAGTTTTTTCACAAGTATACTTAATAGCGGCTCAGTGAACTTGTATTTAGGCTTAAGACTCAATAAATGTCTTTTAAACAATCCTTCAGCAAAATAGTATAGTCCAAAGTATTTTTCTGAAACTACTATAACGCAGTCTGGTAGCTCCAAGGACTCGATTAAATACAGTGCTCTATTATCTATTTTATCTTCTGAGAATAGTTTAGCTTCCTTAAAATATGCTTTAAACTCTTTTAAACAGACTTTAGATACTCTACACGAGTAAAGAACACTACTTAAAATACGATCTATTTTCTCAAGTTTCTTTTTCAAAAACATTTTAGTTAAACTATGGACTTCAACTACTAAGAAAACACCTCCCCTCCTCTTAACCAAATATATTCTCTTAGCTTGAGTAAGCAGTGGTAGTGGATTAAATGAACCATATTTTGCTGAAAACTGGTAGCAGAGAATTTTACAGAAAAATATTCCATGCCTAGTAAAATTTCCTGAATAAACATCTCCTACAATAAATTCTGCTGTAAGCAATTCAGGATACTTTACAGCAACTAATATCAATACAGCAATAGTGATAATAGATCTAGCAATTAAAACCATTCTATCAGAGTAAAGCAAAATCCAATTAACAACCACTATTACTATAGCCAAAAGAAAAACATAATAGAATATAATTAGAAAAACAATATAACTACTTTTCATTAAACCACCTCTACCAGCCACAACATACTCCAAAAAATTGTATCAAAAACAATATTAACGTCAAAAATCCCCCAAAGTATCCAGCAAGAAAACAGCAACAAAACTCTTGAAACATAAAACACGTTAATCGCAGCCAAAATTTCTCTAGCTCACCTTTCAGCTACTCCAATCTTTCTCTTCTACAGGAATCCTATTAAGAAGATAAAGACTAGGATTGTTTTCAATTTCATTTACTATATCCCGTATGTCTGCTACGGATACTTTGTTAGTTCAACTATTTTAGTAAGTGAGCCAATAACTCAGTTCGATGAACCACTCTTCCTAACACCCCCGATTCAAACTAACAGAATTACACGCCACAGCAAAACATGCAACAGAAAAGAGTCTTGGGAAAGAAGAGTGTTTTTAGACGAAACTCTATTGGAATATCTTATGCAAGTAGAGGAAAAAGAAATAGAAGAAATTAAAGAAAGAACAGTAAACTATCTTAAGGAAGAAAAAGAATTTCGATAAGCTTTAAGAGCTATAGCCTTAGAAATATAGTCTCGTATTACTTGTAAAATATTTTAAAAACTTGAATAGCTAGCTTACTCCGATACATTTATATTAAAGCTTATTTCTTTCAATTACCGGTGGTCTATATAGATTCAGCCTATAAAGCGCTTTAAGTTTAAGATAACTTTATTAAATAAGCCTGTTATGCTTCTCGGCTTCGCTTTTTCCAAGAAAGGAGACATGTACTTACTTCTATCTTTTAAAGGAATTCATATATCTTATCACGCTAGCGGTAAAGTGCACTTAAAGGGTTCTGGCATATATAGGGATCTTGGTTTTTGGCGAGGTAGAACTCATGGAGAGGCTTATAATGAAGCGGTTAGGGCTTTAAAAGACCTTACGCGAAAATACATTGTTGAGCCTTGTGGAAGAAAAGTGATAGCTTTTCCTCAAGTTTTTAGCAAAGATAATGTACGTAAGATTGTAGAGTTAATGTATAAGCGAAAAGAATTAGTACTGAATGTACGTTTAGCTGATTTCGAAAAAATTATACCGAGTAGTCTTACGTGCTATATTTTAAGAGACTATGATTTGCCTAAAATCTCGGTAATATATGGTAGCGATTTATTAGTTTTCAATAAAGATTCTGAAGAATTCTTTTCATGGAAAGGAAGTATAGGCATCAGAATGCCAAACAGAGTAAATGAACTTCATGAATTTGCAAGAGAATTTATTGAGATTTTAGATAAGATTTCTGGACTGAGACTACTTACTCCCATTTATATAGGGTTAAAATATCTTTCAAGTAGAATAGCTGAAATTAATATTGAAAAAGGAGAAGAAGTTTTAGAAAAGAAAATGCATCAAGTTTTAAGGAAAGTGAAGTTTAAGATAATTGATTTAACGTAGAGTATAATAAGAGTGTGCTTTGGCGTTAGAAGGAATTTAATGTTTAAATGCTTCAAGTATTAGACACACATAATTGCATTTTCTAATTATTTCTTGTAATTCTATTTTCTCAAACAAAGCTGAATAGAGTAATTTTTATTAACTTATATCATATACTATGATTAGTGAAAATAAGGACAATAAAAGATAAAGATAAAGAGGCCTTGGAAATATTTGCAGAGAGATACTTGTTTTCTTCGATAGTAATTATTATTACTATTGCTGCTTTGTTTTATGCTACTCTTTTAATTGAGGCATATATTATTGACGGGACTAAAAGCAAAGATCTAGTTTATGGTGTTATTGAAGTCTATATAGGTTCGTCTAGAATGCAGTTATGTGTTTTCTCATCACTTTACGATGAAACTACTGTAGAAAAATTTATCGATAATATAACAAGAGTCGCGACAATGCCTGAGGGTGCCGTAATTGAGACATTAAAGAACAAAAGATTCAAGTATATTATTAATAAGAGCTACAGAAACTAGGGAAATCGCGAGACTTTGCTCCCCTACAATAAACAATCTCAACAATTTTGTTGAGAAAAACAAATACTATGTGCTTATAACCAAGTATTTTTCTTTAAGTTCATTGCGGAATTCTCCAGTATAAGTTTCTTCAAGATATGCTTCCTTGAAGCCTTTCAGTTTGAAGAGTTCTTCAAACTCTACACTTAAGGGAACTATAGATGTTTTAAGAGGATATCTTAGGCTAAGAATACATGGTATTATAAAGTGTTTGCTCAGAATACTCTTAGAGCACTCTGAGGCATAAAAATAGTTTTCAGAAAGAGTATTTAAAGTTCAGGGCGGTTCACTATGTCTTTAAATAAGAGTAATGCTCTTTAGTAGTTCGCATACAGGAGCTAAAGTAATCAAGAGCCCTTGCTTATCTACGCTGACAGCCCACTCCATTCTATGCATCTAGCAGAATTCATATTCCTTATTTTATACTTCCTTAAGCAAGAAAACAACATAGCTTAGGAAAACATGGATGTCGCGAGCTAGTATAGAAATACATAACTTTCCTAAGAAAAACTCAAGGCATCATTTAATTTTTAATACATTTTTAGTTAAATATTGTAAGGTAGAATTATTTTATTCTATAACTTCCTGATATACCTTTAGTACTTTTTTAGCTAATATATCCCATGAATACCTTTGGGCTATTTTTCTAGCCTCAAGTTGCACTACTTTCTTTTCATCATTACGTAATGTAAGAAAATGAACTAATCCTCTTGCTAAATCTTTTTCATCTCCTGCTTTTATAATAATTCCCGCCCTACTTCCTTTTAATATCTCAGGTATTCCTACAACTTCTGTTGCAACTATTGGTTTGCCTGAAGCAAGTGCTTCTAATGCTACTAACGGTAGTCCTTCATAATAAGAAGGAATTGCCACAACATCAGCTGAGGCATATACTTCAGGCAACTTTTTCCTAGAAACCCATCCAATAACTTTTACATAGTTAGCAACGTCGTACTTTTCTGCATAACTGTATATTAACTGTTTTGAAAGATCATATTCCCTACCTACTACTATAAGTACGACATTAGGGATATCTTTTTTTACCAAACTTAGTGCTTTGATTAGATCAAGTACACCTTTCCATCGAGTTAGTCTTCCCACAAAAAGAATAATTGCTTTATTTAGTAATTTATGTTTTTTTCTAAATTTATTATTACTACTACTCGAAAAAAAGTTTAAATTCACTCCGCTGTAAAGAGTTTCTATTTTTGATCTTTTTATTTTATAATATTTAGTTAATTCCTGGGTAACATGATCTGATACACTTATTACTCTATCAGATTGATAGAAAGCTTCTCTTTCTAATGCACATAAAATATCCATATTTTCTAAAGAAGGTATTTTCATAGTTTTTAATCTTTTAAACCACCCAATTAATGTTCCATGTGCCGTTGATAAAATTGAGAGCTTTGGAAAACCATTAGAGTATTTTGAGAGTATAGCTCCTATTCCGTATCCTCCATGTACATTTATTATATTTATTTTGTTTCTTCTAATTATTTTCTTTAGTTTAAAGAATGAAGCTATACTAAAGGTCACATAACTTGCAACAGGTGAATGTATATTTTTTAATTTAATTAAATATGTTTTCATATATTTACTTTTTTTGCATGAGATTAGGTAGGCTTCATAATATTCTTTTAGTAGTTCTTTAAGCGATTTATGTAGCTCAAGAAGATATATCTCTCCTCCTCCCACTTTAACAGATGTTCCAAAGGGAGCAACATAGCACACTCTTATTTGCTGCATCATAATAAGTAAAATAGAGAGGCTTAAATATTTTTCCTTATATTACAAGCTTTATGCTACACTAAATAGAAATGACTATAAGATTTTTATTATCGAATTTCAAAGTATTCTGAAAATTGAACGTATATGCTCATACTTTAAACTATAGTGGTCTTAAGTATCGTAATCCTTCTTCTTCGGCTTTCCTTGATGTCTTCTTGAAAAGGAAGTAAGCTATAGTAGGTAGTAGTAAACTATGTATTATTAAAGCTAGTACGTAGTTTATAAGCCTACTATAGTTCTCGGCAAGGCTTAATCTAATACATTCTAATGTAACAGCTCTCGGAAAAATCAATATACAGGGTCTTAAGCTAGAGGGAATAGCTTCAAGCGGATAATATGTAGTCGAGAAAGCTATACTCAATGAAGCTATAGTTTTATGCATAAATTGATCTTGGTATCTTAGTTTACTATAAACTATTGGAAGACAGCTGAGTATCATATAAAGACAAGTTTCATTAACTAAACCCAGCATAGTAAAGAATAAAGCCACTAATAGGCCCTTAGAAAAAGGTATTGTGATTCCAAAGAATGTAAACGCTATAAGTCCTTGGAGTATTATCCAAATTAAGTGCTCTATTAATCCATAAAATTCTACAGATAAAATAAATATAAAGGAACAAGATCTACTCATCTTTATTCTCAGATAACCCCTAGAATAAGGTAAATAAGGTAGTCTACTTCCAAGTCCTCGGAAATAGTCAAAAAGATTACTAATAATTATTCCCAATAATATGAAACTCGAATAATCCATTTTATAGTCTATTAAAACATCTCTATAATATATTTTGCCTATGAAAAACCAGCTCATTAAACCCAAAGCTATACGTAAGAGAGATAGAAGTAGGCCCGAGGCACCTATTAAGGCTATAGGTCTTCTTGATCTTAAGTCAAGTATAATTATTTTCTTAGCTATATAGAAAAATTCTTTAAGTTTCTTCAAATTTCTTCCCCTCTTCAATAATCTTTAATACTATTTCTTCTATTGAAGGAGATTCTATAGAAAGTTTAATGAGTTTAAATCCACTTTGATACACTGCATCTACAATAAAAGGCACAATTGTTTCAGGCTCTTTAGTCATAATCTTCAGCTCGTAGATTTCGCCCCGACGAGTATAGGAAAGAACTTCTAAATTAGATAGTTTTAAAAGTAATCGATCTATATTATTATCTTTTACTGTAATCTTAATAATATGAGATGCATATAATTTCTTTAATTTACTCAAACTTCCTTTAAATATAATTGATCCCTTATCAAGTACAATAACTCTATTGCAAAAAAGTTCAATATGGTTCGGTAAGTTAGATGCTACTATCACAGAAAAACGTTTATCTCTAACATTATTTTCTAAGAATTTCTTAAAATAAGATATTGTTGCTACATCCAAATAAATAAATGGTTCATCACATAAAAGAAGAAATTTATCATAATTCTCAATTATTATCATTGAAGCTATAATAAACATTTTCATTCGCATTCCATCGCTAAGTCTCATTATCCAATCATCTAATCTGTCAGCAACTCCTAACTCTTCACTATAAGTTTTTATTTCTTTTGAAACACTTTTAGGATCTATATCATGATATAATAAAAGTCTCTCAATAACTTGTCTTCCGGTGCCTTGTGTTGAACCCATAATATCGTGTAGCTGTATCCAACTGAATAGTGGAACAATATATTTTCGTATTTCATTTCTGTGCTTATAGTAATCCATATCAAATATCGTTATTTCGCCACTATCAGGTGGAAAAAGTGTGCCAATAATCGATAATAATGTTGTCTTACCGGAACCATTTGGACCTAATATGCCAAAGTATTCTCTATTTTTTACTTCAAACGAGATATCTTTAAGTACTTGCTTTACATAAATTTGCCTTTTATAGCCTAAAAAAGATGATCCAAAGAAAATACTCTGAATTTTTCTATAAAAACTATCTTTATCTTCCTTTACCGTTTTAATTATGTTAAATGATTTCGATAAATTTTTAACAACTAAATTATACTCTGACACTCCATATCCCTCTGTTTATGAAATTTATCCACGTAAGATATTCTTTATTTCTAATGATTTCACATAGTTCTCTATAAGAAATTTTGTATATATCCATATATTCTTTTGGTATTCTTTTCTTCTCTTCTTTGCTTATTAAATTCTTATAATATGCTACTATGAAAGCAGGGCATAATACTAAGCTATGTGTTAAGGCCCACATTAGATCTTTTGTTCTCCATGCCTCTATTCTTTCAGCTGTGCATTCTAGTGAACACAATCTGCATTGTTTGCAGTAAGCATCATCTGACAAATCTTTAAATGTAGTTATTTTTCTTATATCATTAAGTACTTTACTTTCATGCCATAATTTCATTAATCCCGCTTCTGTAATTTTCTCTAAGAAAATGTTAGCAAAGCAACAAAACATGCCTTTTCCGTCATTAGAAATGGCTAGAGCTATTCCTCCTCCATAAGTACACCCTATCCTTGTATGTTTTCTGGTTAATTGTTCTTTTAGAAATGTAGACAATGGTAGGTTTTCGATTTTTAATCCGAGTAGCTGTAGTGCGGCAAAAGTTCTTCTTAGAGTATTTAATTTTATTCTTCTCCACCAGTCGTTAGTGAACAATACTTGGTAATACTCTTTATTATATTTATTAAAAGGTGTATTTAAAAAATACTTTGTGAGTATTGTTTGAAGTCTAAGAACTTGATGGTCTAAAATATATAGTTTCTCAATACCTTTTCCACCTACTATATGAAAACCTTTATTTACATCAAGACCTGCACGAGCTTCTAATGCTAATTTGTGCAACTTTATTAGATCTTCAGCTAAACAAAATGTTTGTTTATTTAGTGTAGTTTTTATAAGTAAAGGCAATCCAGGTATTTTCGAGAAACTTAAAAGATTATCGACTGTCTTTTTCCAGCATCCTTTTACTCCTCTAATGCTTTCATGTATTTCAGGGTTTCCGCTATCTATGCTAATTTGTAATGTAACTAAAAGTTTTTTGTTATGTAACTCAATTAATTTATGCTTAAGTGCTGAAGGTATTTCAACTCCATTAGTTATAAAGTATACAAGTGGTGGCATAGTTCTACCCCACTTATTTAACTTAGATATAAATTCAAGAATTTCAACTATATCTTTTCTAAGTGTTGGCTCGCCTCCTGTTATAACAATTTCTATTCCGCCATATTTAGCAAATTCCTCTATAATTCTTTTTACTTCTTCTGTTCGAAGATCCGGAGGCAATCTTTTTCGTTGCTCGTTGCTATAACACATAATACATCTAAGATTACAATATTTAGTAGCATGCCAGAAAAGAGTATGAGGTGCGTATAATTTCCCAGTCAATGGTTTTTCTTTCTTTAAATATTCTTTAATACCAGGGGGGTAATAATATGGTGTTGGATATTTTTTTGTAAAGGGTAGAACACTACATATTATGCTATAATCTACTTCATTTATTAGATTTTTTATATAAAAGTATCCTAAACAATATAATAT
>Ga0190312_1000006_pt1 | contig 138495 bp, 136 predicted proteins | sample 487007910_MG_FD_165046 | JGI IMG/M metagenome (GOLD analysis project Ga0190312, IMG submission 165046) | Hydrothermal vent sediment bacterial communities from Southern Trench, Guaymas Basin, Mexico - 4870-07-9-10_MG | ecosystem: Environmental > Aquatic > Marine > Hydrothermal vents > Sediment ... | reverse complement strand
AATGTAAAATAGAGGTATGAATATTTTTTCATTATTAAGTTTTCTGTGTGTACTAATGTGTTGTTTTTCTGACATGGGTGTATGTTTAAAGTTGATATAATTATAAGAGAAATGGGGGACTGGCATTTATTTTTCACCTCTAAGTTGAGTAAGTAATTTTATTAGTTTTCTAGCTTTTTCGTCTTCAATTAATAAGATATCTTTTTCAAGAATTGATTTAATTGGGTTAACTTTTTTCTCTTTGCGTTTCTCTGGATTATAGTTTAAGGGAGCATTCGTGGAAACAAGCTTTTTCTCTATATCTCTTAATATACAGTATATAACTTCAGGGAAAACTAATATTTTGTACTTAGAGTTCTTAAAGATAGAAGCTATGGTGACAATAAGTTCGGTAAAAAGCTTCTTATTATAGTCTCCAGCAACTACAACTAATACATTGGGAGCTGTAGTCTCGCTGACTATTTTTTCTGCATCTTCTATTATTATTTTACTCATAGCTTCGGGCTTCATCTCTATTATGCCTTTGATATCACAATTTATTTTTAAGTCTTTGATAAAACATTTAATTTCATTTAAAATATATTTTGAATATTGAGCCCCAGCACCTAAGCCGATTACTCTGAAGTAGAGCTTACTTGTATTTCCTGATAGTATATTTAGTATAGCTAATGCCAAGTTTATAGGAAAATATTTCCTTACCTTACTAGACTCATACTCTCTTAGCAATTGTGGAAGTAGGTAAACTACTGTTTCTTTGGCTGCTAACTTAGCGATAATTTTATCAGCAGGTTTTGGTGTACTGATATTTATATATTTAAAAGATTTTATTTTTTCTGAAGTAGATATTATATTATTGTTACTATTATTATTAATAATAATGCTTTTTAAACATTTAGAAAGTTCGCTTAGTAAACATAAATTTGTGTTCCGAGGTACTTCTAGTTCTGAGATATCGTTGAGTATTTTTTCTAAAGTTTCGCGATGCATAAATAGCAAAGAGTAAAATAATAAATTAAAGAGGTCGTATCCATTGGCCCATATGTTAGCTAGCTTATCTGGCTGTATTGTTCGGGGTAAAGATAAGTTGCGTATAGATAGTCTGAGCGGTGTTAAAAACATCTTGTAATCATTTGTTTTATTAAAGACGTAGAGTACTGGTGGGTATTCTAGAGTTAGGTCAACAATTACTTTTCCGCTTTCTTCATGACTTGATACTTCTTCTGCTAAGAGAACTATTGGTTGATTATTTATTTTTGCTATTATTAAAGCATCGTATTCTCGGACATTATCGCCGAAGGAATATGTCAGATCAGGGTAAAATATGGTTATTGAAGGTATGGATACTACTATTTCTAGTTGATAGGTATTGTTTTGAGGCATCTACTATTATTGTTTTTATTATATTTATTAAGATTTTCTTCGGTGAACAGTAATGTGCTGTTTTCTGAAGAAATAGTTAAATGGCGTGGTTGGAATAGTTATTGTGTATAAAAAGGTCTTCGATAAGATACTTGAGTGGTGTAAGGAGAGGGAGCCTATTGATGTAGTTAGTGATGGTGACTGGGATGGAATTTTGGCTACAGCTATATTTGTTAAGCAATTGAAGATTAGGGGTATAGGTGTTGGGGGAGTTTCTTTTCCGCCGCTAAGGGAAATTTCTCGGCTTGGTTTTGTAGATACTGTGTTGATTGAGCTTCCGCCTAGTAGAGGTTATAGGGTATTGGGTGAAAATATTCTTATAGATCATCATGGGTTTACGGGAATTAAAGTTATAATGCCGGATCGTGAGGAAGTTTTATTGAGCGTGTCTAGGGAAGTTGCTTCAGTTGCTGACTTAGTTGTAGAGGTAGTAGGTCTTAGGCCTGAAGGAGTGTTGGCTGATATTTTGAGGGCTGTTGCTTTAATAGATCAGGGGAGAAGTAAGGAGGATTCTTTAGCATGGACTTTACATAGGAGCTATTTATATAATATTGAAAGTCAGGAGTTTAGGCAAAGGGTATTAGCTTTACTTATTGAGGAGAGGTTTAGTGAACTGCTAAAATTAGCTAGAGAAGAGGCTGCTAACTACGATAAAGCTGTGTCTTTAGTGCCGGAGATCATGAAAAGAGCTATAGATGTTGGTCAGTACTTAGTTTCATGGTATTGTCGAGATAAGGAGGAGCGGGTAGTCTTTAGGGAAGCTATGTTAAATTTAGAGAAAAGAGGTAAACCAGTTATAATGATAGCGCTTGTAAAGGAACATGTCTACTTAATACATATTGGAAGTCTAGTCCCTCAGGTAGATGCATCAAAAATAGCTTTAACGCTAGCCGAAAAATGAGACAACATGGATACGAAGTTTCAGCTGGAGGAAAACGTATAGCCGCTGGAATACAAGTGTTGAGTTCAAATAAGCCAACACTAAAGAAAATGATAGATATAATCAAACAATCTAAAGTGTAAGACTAGTCATACTAACTGAGGTCATTTTATTAACTTACTAAAATTTAAATAAAGACTATTTACAAAAAAGTTTCCTTAACAATCAAAAGATAATTAGAAAGTTAGGAGGAAACATGTATTTAGTGCTACCGTTCTTTCTCGTACCTTAGCAATCAAAAAATAATGGAAAGGATCTTTTAAGGTTTATTGATGGTACGCCAATTGAAGTCTACTTAATAATCAAAAGATAATAGAAAGGATGGGAGTAACGCTGACACTTATCTGAGATACTGAGTGACTCTGCACATAGACTTGTTATTACAGCGGACGTAGGCTATGTACTCGTCTTTGAGGAGGATGTGTTAAGTGAACTTCATGGTTTATGTTTTATCTAGTTTTCATATCAAGCTTTTCTGGTGATTTTCTTTCTTTGTTTTGATGAATTATTTAGGAATAGCTTAGGTAGAAGCTGCTTTATTAATTTCTTTAACTTTTTCTTATATTATCTTTAACTTCGGGTAGAAGAAAGGGATGGCTTGCTATGTAAGGAAGAATTAGTAAATTTATCGTTTTTGACCATTTGAATTAAAGATTGAATAAAAGTTATACTTTTCATTATCGCATTCACAAGCTCTTTCTTAGTTAACTGATTAAGTTTGAGTAAAGCTTGGTACAGTTCACTTGCAATTTTCGCTTCAGGTAGGTAATTGAATTTTTTTCTTAAATTCTTCGCATGCTTTTTTCTTTGATGGAATAAAATCTCCGTAAAGACAAAGAAATGCTTGCAGAGCTATTATAGCATTATTTATGCAAGCTTTAGCTTTATCGTGTAATGTTAACTCTTTTTTGCCTATTAGTTTAGCTTTTGATAATAGTTTAACTGTTTTTAGTGCATATTCAAGAGTTTTTATTACGTCATTTCTGGTTATAGGTGGCGGAACATATTCTTTGAATACATCTTTTCCGTAAAGTACTTTATATCCACATTTTTATATTATGTAACTAAAATGGAGTAATCTTAGGGTCTAATCCTTTTTAATAATATTTATTGTAGTAGCCCGGGCATCAATAATTGGCTTTTTAAGGCCTAATTCTCTATATATTTCATCAAGTATCTTTAAAAGCTTAGAAGCAATCCAAGTCGGTACGGGAAAAGTTTCTTCACTTACGTCACCTTTCCAGCATTTCTCTTTAAATATTATAATAGTGTCTATATCACTGATACTGGGTAAAAATTCTCCTCTAGCTACACTACCGTAGATTACAATACTTTCTAAACAATTTCCAAACTTCTTAATACAATATTCTGTAAAAAGATCTAAAATTTGCTGTAATTGAATTTCACAAAATCTTCCATCGTAACAAATTAAGTTAGATATACTATAAAACTTTTCTAGCAAGACGAATAAATATATTTAGGCGGAGGATCGTTTTGCCTGAGTATTGATGGCTAGAATGTAAAGCATTATTACTGTAAGGGATACTGTTATAATGGTGTTGTTTTTAGTATACATGATTGTGTATTATGAGAGCACTGGACGCATTGGTTATGGTGCTTGGTTTTGATCCGGGACCTTTAGTTAGTGCTGTTGCTTCGTCAGTTGCTGACGGTTTTTCCCCCGGCGCTAGGATAATTGTTTTTACTGCTGGATTTCCTGATGAGAGGGCTGAAAGAGCTTGGAGACAGTTTCAAGATGTTATAGGGTTAATGGAGCTGCCTAAGAGGCTTAATGTTAAGGTTGAGAGGTATCAAGTGCCTTTAAATGATTTTGTTGAAGCAGTGTGTAGAGTTAAGGAGATTTTTGAGGATTTAAGAGAGCTTAGAGTTAAGATATCTATAACGGGAGGTATGAGGGCCCTCGGTATTGCGGTTTTCTTGGCTTATATGCTTATTGACTGGAAGTATGAGCCTTTAGTGGAGGTTTATTTGGAGGGTAGAGGCATGGCTCTTAAGATTCCGGAGGTTCAGAGGATTGTTAAATACAGGCTTACGAGTGAGAGATTGGAGTTGCTTAAAGCTATGAAGCCTGGTCGTGTATATAAGCCATCTGACTTAAGTGGACTACTTGGTAAGGACCGTAGTACTATTTATAGACAGCTACAAGCACTTGTCGAGGAAGGATTTGTCGAAAGAGCTGATGGAGGCTATAAGCTTTCTAGGCTCGGTTTGTTGCTTGTATAATACAATTATACACGATTTCGTTGCATATAATATGCACATATTGTATATAAATGTCATATCCGTTCATATGAATAGAAAGTTTTATATTTCTCATATGTATATACTATAATGAATATGTCGGAAAAAGAGAAGAGAAGTATAGTAGAAGAATTGCTGGTTTCAGAAGACTATAAGACAGCTCGTGAACACTATATAAGATACCTAGCTGCTTACAAGATCGTTGAAGGTAATTTAGCACTATTCGATAAGATGGCTAGGTGTAGAGACTTTAACGATTTTCTGTCGGCTGTTTACGAAAGTATGAGAGTTAAAGATAGGGTTTTAAGTAAGCTTGAGGAAGGTGTTAAGCGAGGAGATTACGAGATTACTTTTGAATGCGATAACATTAAAGCGGCTTTTAGTGTCGGGCACGATGATGTAAAGAAGCTTATTGAGCTAGCTCATAGGGATCCTAAGGCTGTTGGTACTATTTTGGCTACTTTAGCCTTAGCTTATGGAGGTATTAGGTCTAGGTGAGAAATATGGTGTATGTTCGTGTTACGGGTAGAGCTATAGTTAATGTACATAGCGCTAATGCAGAAGGGTCTGTTGGAAACTATATGGGCTTAACTAAGATGTTTATTTTACGTAGGAGAGAGAAAGGCTACGAGATTACTGAGGATATTGTAATTTCAGGCAACATGATTAAACACTGGCATGCAGTTAGAGTTTCTGAGCTACTTAAGAGTCAAGGGTATTCTGCTTTATGTGAAAACTGTAAGCGCTACATAATGTATAGGTCTAACCTAGATTATAGTGATGAATATGATTTTATAAAAGCTTGTGCTATAGAGGATCTACATGGTTTTCTGCAGCCTCAGAGACAGGTTAGGCGCGAGAGTATAGTTAAATTTGCCTTTATGTTGCCAGCTGAAGAGATGAGAGCTGAATATGCTGCTATTACTCATAATAGAGTATTTACTGATAAAACTGGAGCTATTCCTAAGGGAGAGCAAGTAATGATGGTGTTTAAGAGAGAATATGCTAGCGGCCTTTACGGCTTTCTCTCTTCTATGGACTTAGCTTACGTCGGCAGACCTTTAGCAGATCCTGATAATCCTGAAAAGGTACTGCCATTGGATGAGCGTAAGCTTAGAGCTAAATGCGCTGTACTAGCTTTAGCAGATATATTAACCGGACGCTTTGGAGCAGCTGCATCTAGAGCAATACCTATTATTAAGACTGTAGAACTTGTCTGCGCTGTTAGTAAGGAGCCTCTGCCTAACCTTATACACGGATTCTACTGCGACTACTTAGAAGAGAGTGCGAGAATACTTAAAGCAGCAGTTGATTCAAGTCTCATAAAGAATCTCAAGGTTTTTGTGTACGGCGAGAAAGCTGGCGAAATATTTTCGAAGACTTTAGCGCAAGGTCTCGTTGAGTCTGAGGGCACAGTAATTAAGGTATTGGCGAGAGCTGCAGAGGTGGTTGAGCAGTGGCTCAGGTAATTTTTGCCCAAATTAGATTACCTCTTTTTTCTGTTAAACACCCTGAAGCTTTTCAAGTAATGTCCTCTTTGTCTTTACCTCAGCCATCTTCTCTTGTAGGTGCTTTAGCTTATTGTATTGGAGTATCTTCTGGTAAAGGGATTAAAGCTTATTCGGAAGTATTAGAAATGGTCCGTAAAGGAGAGCTTTTAGCGGCTAGAGCTAGGTTATTTAGCACGTATACTGAGACTAGGGGCGAATATCCTTTAACTTATTCAGCTGTTGTTCTAAGGAGATTTAGGATTGTCGATAAGGCTCACGAAACTAAGAAGCGAGGTGAAGTGAAGCCTATAGTGAGGCTCAATAAGGCCATTAGCGAAAAGAACTATGTAGAGGCTAGGAGGATTCTTGAAGTAGAACTTACTGATGCATTCTATAGAGAATATACTATGGGCTTTGAGATTATTTGTGCATGGATTTTTAAGAAAAATGTAGTAGATCCTAAAGTTTTATGGTTAATTCAGCGACTGGGTGATACTGAGTCTCTATGCTCTGTTGTGAAAGTTTGGTCAGAGGAGTGTCCTATAGAAGTTTCTACTGATGTTTCTACATCTTTTCTAGCTCCAGCCGATGGATTAGTTAGTGTTAAGGGGAGGGGCTTTATGTTAATGAAGATTTCTGATGAAGCGAGGAAAATAAGGACTTTTGTTGTGCCCTGCGAATATAGTGTTGAAAAAGGGCCTCGTGGAAAGTATCCTGTAATGAGGCCTTCTACTGTTGAGCTTAAGTATAGTAGTGGTGTATCTTTCTGTAAGACCAAGTATGGTGATATAGTTTTAGGTATGGTTAAAGGGGGTAGAGTATGAGCGGAGTTGTGTTGTATACTCCTGGGCATTCTCTGTATACTGATACTCTTATGGTGTACGGACTAGCCTATGCTCTTAAGGATGCTCCTGGACTTAAAGTTAAGGGATTGGGTACTCATTATATAGTTGAGGTTGATGCGGGTCTAGGGGATGTGATTCAGTTAGTGCAAGATGCTTTTGAACCTGATATTTCTCAGAGGTCTTATCTTGGCAGATTACTGGCGGAGAAAGATTACCTGAATGCTTATCAATATGTGAGGGATTCTGCTAAATTTAAAGAATATTTGAAAAAATTGATGAAGCCTGGACATGTATTTGAGGAAGGTAAATTGACGAGAAAGGGAGGAGTGTTTAAGCTTCCGTTAATTCCTATGGCTGGAAAGTATTTACATGTTGATTTAACCGAGAAAACTAAGTATGATACTAAGCAGTATGTTGCGTGTCAGGGTTGTATTGCTCTTGCTATACTTGGTTTAACTAAAGGGGCTATTATTCTTCCCTTTGCTAGGGAGAAGCTTGTTGTACTCTTTGCTTTTGAGGGAAGAGTTGATTCTGAATATTTTAATAATTATTACGAATTTTTTGAGAGCGAGTATAGGAAATATGAAAGTGAAGCTGAGAGTGCTGAGGAGGAGTCCGAGAGGTCTCTCTTGAGGGAGCTCGGCTTGAGTATGGATTCTATGCCTTCTAGGACTTTGGTCTACACTATGGTTTCTCTAATGAGCCGTGAGCTAATTGTAGGTATGGATAGCGCGGAGGCTCGCTGGAGAGCTTTGGTTGTTCGTTTCAATACTGCAAGAGCTGTTCAAGTACGAGGTTATCAAGATATTGAACTAGATTCTCTTATTGCTACACTAGCTGAAATAATCAAGATAAGTGAGGCTAAGGGTACGGGGATTTGGGATAAATTGAGGGAAGTCACGTTGTCTCTTCTTAGGAGGGCTCGTGTTAAGTCTCCTATTGCACATCATGCTGTAGATTCTCTAGACGCGCTGTTCGAGTTTTTGATTGGACGTAATCTCGAGAACTTATACGACTTTGCTCGTAGCGGATACAAGGCTTTCGATAAGAAATTCTATGCCTCCGGGATTTGTGAAGCATTATTTTCTTTAGCTTGCTGAAACTATGGAGGAGTTTTGGAGTATTGTAAGTAGGATAGTTAAGGCTAGAGGACGTAACGTTAGAAAGTATTCTTTTTTCGAGGATGTTTGGAAGGCTTTAGACTTAAGTGTAGGGCTTGTGATCGTTAGGGCGCCTACTGGTTGTGGTAAGACTGAAGCTGTTACTGCGAAGTTTCTTAGAGGACTTGAAATAGAGTGTAGGCCCTGGCTTTCGATGATTTACGTTCTTCCAACCAGGTCTCTTGCATTTGCTATGAGGCGTAGACTTAGTAGGTCTGTTGAAGCGCTTGGTGTCTCTTGGTGTACTGTTACTCTTGATTACGGGGAGTTCGGCTTGCTTAAGCCTTACTTGGAGGGCGACATTGTAGTGACTACATATGATACTCTGCTTTACCAGTTTTATGGTATCGTTAGGCCTGGATATAATGTATTGTTGCCGATGAGTAAAGTCTCTAATTCTCTTGTTATTATGGACGAGATTCAGTTGCTTCAAGATGAGTACTGGTATTCTTTAAGTCTAATTCCTTATCATGTGTCTTCGTTGCTTGAGTTAGGGGCAAGGGTCATCATGTTGAGTGCTACGTTACCTGAAGTGCTTATCAATGATATTAGTTGTATGTTAAGCAGGGCTATTCATAAGTATAGGATTAGAGATATTTGGGAGGAGTCTTTAAAGATAATTGATTCGAGAGATGAAGCCTTGAGAGGAGCTTTAGATGTGGAGCTTGTTGAGGGAGAGTTGCCGTCTGATGAGCGGCTGCTGAGTATTTTAAGAGACTATTCTTTTGAGGAGAATCTGCCAGGGCTAATTGTAGTTAATAAAGTGGAGAAAGCCGCGAAGATATACAAGACTCTTATTAATTTAAAGAAGGAGGGTAAGCTTGGAGACGCGGTTCCTCTTTTGCTTCATTCGAGGCTGAGGAGGGGTGCTAGAAGAGAAATAGAGGATTTGTTTGAGAAAAGAGGCGATGGATCAGAGGAGATTTCTAAGAGGATATTGCTTGTAGCAACGCAGGTTGTTGAGGCAGGCTTAGATCTGAATGTTAAACTTCTATTGACTGATGTTTCTCCAGTAGACTCTTTGATTCAGAGATTGGGGAGATGTGGACGTAAGGAGAGTGGCAGAGCTGTAGTTTTTGTAAGCGAGGAGGCTGGTAAGAAAGTTTATCCTCTGCGGCTACTCCGTAGAACTGTAGAGGAGATACATGGTATGGAGAAAGAGCTTTCTCTTTCTGTTAAATTACTTAAGGTTGCTCAAGAGCTTGTTGATAGGGTTTTCACTAGGGAAGAGGTAGAGTATTTGAAGAGAAATGTAGAGAACCTTGTTATTCGTGTAGGTAAGTGGATACAGAATTTGCCTCTTAATCTGTTTTCTAGAAAAGGACATGAGACTTCTTCTCCTTTATTGAGACTGGGATACGAGCTGAAGTGTTGGCTTCCTTCAATGGATCACTATAATAAGCTTACTAAAGAAAACTTTCTAAAGGTTTCTTTTGATGAGTTCAAGGATAATTTGGTTAGATTATCTCTTAGGAAATTGGAAAAGCCTATTCCTGCTATTGTTCATACTTTAGGTGAGCATAAAGTGCTCTATGAACTGAAGTTAGATTTCAGAGAGAATGTCGAGATCAATGTTATTGAGAGGAATTTAGCCTCGTTCTTTAGTCTTGTAAGCAAAGGGTCTTTCTTTCTACTTAATCCTATATACTATGAGGAGTGGAATGGAGCTGAATTAGGGGTGGTTAGTCCTTGGAAAGAAAAGTAAGACCTCCGGAGTGTATAGTGCTAAAAGAGAAGTTTCTGAAGGAAATTCCTTGTAAAAACAATTGTGTAGCCTCGAATTTTCCTTCAGTTTTCCTTGAGGGTCAGCCTAGTGGATGTTGGATAGCACATACTGCTCTGGCTTTAGCTGAGGCTCTTAGATTTAAATGTAGTATAGAAAAGTGCTTCAGTGAGAAGAAGTTTCTCTGGAAGGACTTAATATTAGCTATAGTACTTCACGATGTAGGAAAGCTTACTAGAAAGTATCTTGAAGAAAAATACGCGTATCATAACGTATTGTCTGCTGCAATCGCGTTTAAAATACTGCAGTCTACTCAACTATCAAGTGACTCTTTAGCAATAGCTAAAGCAATCTTTCTTCACCATGAATACAGGCACTGGAAAAAAGTACTAAGTAGTGATTTCTTTGCTCCTAGTCATATAGGAACTACCTTTACGAGAGAATCTTCAATCTATATGAAACCGGGATTCGAGGGCGCCTTGCTTAATCTTCAACAATTATTAAATGAAATACTAGCCGATAAAAGTGATAAAGAAACTGTAAATAAACTGATTGAGAATCTCTCAAGGTACAAAGAATATAAAATAAGTACTATTGAATATAATAGAATAACACGTTCTAGCACTAATCGGTTTAGAATACTCGCATATTCCTTAGCCTTATACTGGTTTTTACAGCTTTTTGACAATAGAGCGGCAAGTACTAGAGAATCTATTGACAATTACTGGTTTAATACGCTATTATTACTTGAGAATTACTCTAAAAAACCATGTGAGTTGTCTGAAAATATTTTAAAGCGAGGCTGGAGTGTATCTACAAGAATAATGTTATCTCTTCTTCCAAAATATATTCAAGGTTAAATACAACAATATTAATCATTTTAATAGATGTCGCTCGAATAAAGTTTATTTTAGTAGTTATTTGCTAAGCCTGGGGATTTTATAAGGGGGTGTTTTATTTACTGAGTGATTTTCACTTGGCGGGGTCTTTCTTTGATGCTACTAATGATTTTATTGTTTTTGTTTTAGGTATAGGGTATGTTGGTTGTGTTGTTGAGCGTGTTTGTGGGGATGCAAGTCATGAAGATTGAATATAGGAGTGCGAGTTTTTTCTCTGAAAGGGCTGTGCTGTTATTTTTTCTTCAGCTTGTAGCGTATACTGTGGCTTTGGCTTTCTACGCGGTTTATGCTGTGTTTTCTTTGAGGCCTTCTCTGAATCTTCCTCGAGAGCTGCTGGGGTTACATATACTCTTTTAGCCTATGTTTCTCGGAGCCTGTCTTCCTATCATGAGGCGACGATACTAGCGACGCTGGCTTCCATGTTACTGGGGAACCTTGGCTTATACATTATAACAGCGGGAGTTATTCTCTCGGCTTTTACTGCGCTGAACGCTAACATTTATACGGTTTCTCGTCTCCTCTACGCGCTGGGTAGAGATGGTAGAGCACCGTGACACTTAGCTTTGACGTGGAGGGGTAAGGTAGTGGAAGCAAAACTGTTTGTGGGGCTATTTTGTATGATAATTCTTCATGGTTCTCCTGAGGGGTTTTATGACGGGGTTAAGGTTTTGAAGGAGCTTTGTCCCTGGATGGTTTGGTACTCTAAGGCTATTGTCGGCTTTTCTCCTGTTCCTAATGTGTCTTCGGCTTATGTTATTGGATTGAAGGCGGGATCGTCTCTGAGTAAGGCGAAGTTGTTTGCTGAGCGGGTTTCTGAATACGCGTATACGCTAGAAGATATTAGAGCTGAAGTCAAGGTATGTAAGAGCGTCGGCGCTATTTACTGTCCATGTATTCTTGTCCGGAACTTTAGAGTAGACTTCAACTATGATCCATTGACATTTAAGCCTATTCCAAGAGAAGTTTTAGAGTCTGTTGCATTAGATTACTCTAAGTGAGGTCTCCCCTATGGAAGAGAAGATACACAAGAGTTTTTCAGACAAAGTATGGGTATACCCGAGGGCTCAGTGTTCCTCGACATAACTAACAAGTTTTATCAAGAATTTTTGCTTAAGAAAATAGCCGCTTTGAAGAAAGCTGGCGTAAAGTATGTTTGTCTCGATGCGCTCTTTACTCAAGCTAATATCGCGTACCGTATTACAAGAGACTACAATCACCCAGCGGTCAAGGAAGCCTATATGGCTGCAGTCAGTTTAATGAAGAAAATAAAGGCTATAGGAATAATGGTTGGTACATGGTCTGATCGGGCAGTATACTCCTACAAAGAAGTGCTGCCAGTAAACTTTGTTACAAAAACAGTAGAAGTAAATGAAGTACTGAGTCTCCAAATAAATATTAGTAAGTGGAGAGAAGTAGTAAAACTAGTAAAAGGTAAAGTCAACGCCACAATATTAATGATATTTGATTTCAGTCCCTTAGACAACACGCCACTAGCAGTATTCTCTCAGAAACTTTCGCCAGAACAGCAGAAAAATTCCTTAAAGCAATGCACGACACATGCATACAGCTAAACATAGTACTAGTATACCCAGTACACGGAGGATACATGGGACAACACGCCGCAAAACTCTCCTACGGAAAATACAAGTTCTACGACGCCAAAGCACCGGAATTTAAAACATATGAAACAATAAAAACACTAATGAAAAAAAGACACTAAAACTAAACTCACGATAAGGCATATGTCCCGCTATTCATGTTCAGGGTTTAGTGTTTTGTGAATAGTTTTTTCTGCTGTATTTGAGTTAAAGTATCTGTGGAGCGCAAGTATATTGTTTTAGTGAGTTTAGGGATCCTTGTAGTTTATTTCTTGGCGCCTTTAGTTTACATAGTGTTTTTAAACGCATATTCTCTGGAAGTCTACACTCTTTTCTTAGAGAAAGGGCCATTTAAGTGGAGTGAAATATACTCTGTTTTAAGTAGTGTTGATAGGGAAGCTAGAGTGCCTTTGAGTATTCTTCTTGCTCGTGTCCAGGAAAAGTATTGGCGTACTGCGGCTGAAATACTTAGTGAGGCTCCACCTAAGTATTATGCAGACACTGTAGCTGTATTGCTGCTGGTTGATGTGAGTGAATGGAAGTATGTTGAGGAGGCCATTGTTCTTTATAAGAAGGGTTATATGCCTTATAGGCCTCCTTCGCTTTCTTTGAAGAAGGAGTATGTTGAGCCGCTGGCTATTTCGGGTGAGGAGCCTGTTGAGGACTGGAAGTATATAATCTACATTTTCACGTATAGACTTGTCTGCAATAAGAGTGGTGCTCTTGAGGCAGCGAAGTATCTTTGCTTCTATGTGCATAAGTACATGACATATGACTGGAATTACTGGCACAGGCATTCTCCTAGAGTTCTCATTAAGCTTAAGAGAGGGACTTGTACTAATTTCTCTATACTCTACGTGGCTATGTGTAGGTCAATGGGTATACCAGCGAGGCTTGTTAGAGACAATAGTATTACTTCGGCGACACATGCTTGGTCTGAAGTCTACATAGAGGGATACGGCTGGATTCACGCTGACCCGTCTGCAGGCTACTTCAATTACTCTCAGCTATATCCGGAGAAGTGGGGGTATTCTTTCCACTTAGTGAAAGCATTTAACCCCGTGAAGGGCTGGATAGATATTACTCCTAGATACGTGCCTAACTACGGTATTGTTGAAGGAAAAATTTTGCTGAAAAATGCTCCTGTCTGCGGAGCAGAAATACGAATATATTATCCTGGAAACGACCGCATACCTCTCTTCGAGCTTAAAACAAATTGCAGTGGCTCATTCTCTTTTACTGCTGCCGAGGGCACCTATATACTGAAAATATCTTACGGGAATATGTTTAAGACAGTTATCGTTAAAGTAAAAGCAAAAGAAAAAACTTTAATAGAAATAGATTTAAGCGAAAAAGACTTAAAGTGTTTTACACTACAGTCACGCTGTCTTCTAATTGCTGTGAGCAGCTAAAGACACTTATTTAGTTTTCTTTAGTTTCTCAAAGAAACTATATAGTTCGATTACTTTCTCATAGAAATCTTTCTGGGAAGCTTCAATGTACTTTTTCTCTAGCACGAGTATATTTTGCTGAAGTATATTTTCGATTATACTAATTCTAGTTCTAGAAACTTTTTCGCGGTAAGGCAGTAGCAGCCCACATAGTTTTACTGCACTATAATAGTCTTCGGGCTCTAACGTAGCTAAAATGTAGTCAATGAAGTTTACTTGAGTCTCTACAATGTTTCTTGACTTAAGGTATTCTCCTACTTCGTAGTCTTTTATTGAACAGTATACTGCGTAAAGCAGGTTTATGTCGCTGAAGTAGCCGGGCGGCGCTAAATAGTACTTTATGTTTCCGTGGAGCTTAGCGTGGGCTACTTCGTGTTCAATAACACCTAGTCTCGTAGACTTATTTAACTCAAGTAGCTCTTTTACGGGTAAGTGGACGCAGGGTATACCTGACCATGCTTCGTGGTACGCTAGCATGTTTTTCGCTAAAACTTTTACATTGTGTTCTAGCGCTTTTAAGTAGAGTTGGCTGAAGAGCTGTTCTTCACTCGGATACAAGTATATGTAGATGACGTATTCTTCGCTTTCTTCGCCTAAAACTCTGTCAACAGTGTTTTCTACTTCACTTACAATACTGTTTTCTACTGGAAAGTAATGAATTAAATATACTCGTGCTTTACCCGTTTTCTTAACTTTAGTAGTCAAGTGTCTCCTAGATAGCTAAGCTAAGTCCACTAAATAATATTCTATACTCTATGATTAGATGCTAAAGTACCTTTGACTAAAAAGTGTTAGCTGATAATTGATGTATTTTCAATATATTTATAATGAATAAATGCTATTTATGTTTATTTAAAGAATTGCAATAAAATTAGTTCTATTTCTATGTGTGAACAATAGAGATATATATGAGGGAGCAGTTATAGTGTAATGGAATTAGTTTACATATACCATAGTGATATAAAACCAGTTAGTATTTTAGTAAACAGGGATATTGAAAAGGTGCTAGAGCTTTTAGGTGAGCTACATAAAAGAGGGGTTTCTTGCCGAATTATTGATGCTTCTGGACTAGATGAGAACTCTGTGAGGAGTCTGTATTTTGATGCTGTTGGAGCATCTTTTATGAGTAAGTGTGAAATTAGAGAGATATTTATGAGTGAAGATGAGGATGGATACTTTTTTGGTAGAGAAATTCCTGCATTGTTGATTTACGAGGGCGGTGTTGCCGTAGATGTTTATCCTCATAAAACTGAATTCAGCTATGTTACTATATATGACTGCTTGAAGAGTATGATTGATGAGCTTGATAAAAGAGGAGTTAGTGGAAAATGAAGGATTCTATTAGTTAATGGCTGTAGGGTAGTAGATTGTTACTATATGGTTTGAAATTTATCTAATATTTTGAAGATTATTTTGATTTATTTTATTAGGTATACTTGAGAATTGAACGTTAATTGAAAAAGCGGTGCTTTTGTTATAGTTAAGATTATAGATGTTTGTGTTTAATTTTTACAGAATATGGTCAAGGTTGTGGAGAAGCTTAAGGAGTTTAGGTGGGAGAAGTACGGTGTTGAGTGTGTAGTATTGTTTGGTTCTGCTGTTAAGGGCGGAGTTTTTCACGATATTGATTTAGCTGTGAGGTTTAAGGACTATTGTTTTGAAAAGTATGTCAATTTGCTGTGTAGTTTAGCTGCTTTTATAGGTGTTAGAGAGGATCATATTGATTTAGTTGTTTTAGATGAAAGGACTCCTGCTCAGCTTGTTTTAGAGATTTTTGAGAAAGGAGTTGTAATATACTATCGTGACTGGGAGTGGTTTGTTGAGGATTCTTTGAGACTAATTAATATTAGTTCTGATTTTGTAAGAGATTTAGAAAAGCTTGGAGTCATCGAGGCTGCAGTCAAGGAGGTGAAGAAGTCGTGGGAGTAGTTTCTAAGATTGTGGGAGCTATAGTGGAGTATACGCGAAATATTGATCGTGAAGTCGAAAGATGCTTTAATTTAAATGAGTGGGGAGACTTAATGAAGTATCTTCATGGTCTTCAGGTTCAGGCTCAGCTACTTATTGATCTTTTTCAAAGAGCTTCTTCTCTTCTAGGCTATGTTCCGTCTACTTATGTTAATGCTGGTGAAATTTTGTTGAGAGAAGGTATTATTGATGAAAAAGACTTTAGTTTTTATCGTTCGGTTGTCGGGTTTCGAAATATCGTTGTTCACGAGTATTTGCCTGTTGATATACGTATTGTTGAAGACATTTTGCATAGCCGTAGTTATAGGAGAGTGCTTCTTTTAGCCGAGAAAATATATAGTAGGCTGAGAAAACGGGGATTAGATCCTTAGAGGTATTTTGTTAAAAGGTTCATGCTTTTCTTTATACCTGTTTCGTACAGTTCTTTTCCTTCATATTCTAGTGTTATCCATCCTTTGTAGTCGTGTTTTCTTAGTACTTGGAATACTTTATCGTAATCTATTTCAAGTGTATACCATTCGCCTCCGCCGAAATATGTCTTCGCGTGGACTAGTATAGTGTAAGGTGTTATTTTCTCTAATTGCTCATAAGTGTTTTCAATAAAGTTTTCTGTATCCATTAGCGCCTTTAGCCAAGGAGAGTCTACTTCTTTAAGTATTCTCAAGACTCCTTCAGCATCTCTTGTCAATCCCCAGTGGTTTTCTAGCGCAAGTACTACGCCGCAGTCTTCTGCAGTTGGAAGCACTTTGTTAATGCACTCTACTACCCACTTGAATGCATCTTCTGTAGTGTAGCCTGGTAGAGGCGGGTCTAGTCCCTTAGCTTTCATGAAGTCGTCGAAGCTAGGAATAGTCCGCCATCTACCAGAGTTTAATCTTATTGCTTTGCAGCCTAGTAGAGCAGCTATTTCGATCTATCTCTCCGTATACCTTACCTGTTTTTCTCTTTCGAAAGGATCTGGATGAACAAAATCATTATGTATTGCTACAGCGTATATGTCAAGTCCCGGCATGAAAGCGAGTTTCTTTACTTCGCCGAGGTAGCTTCGAGTAGTCGATTCTACGTGGTCTACTAGTATCTCTACTTCCTCGAATCCGAAGTATAGGCTTCTTTCAAGTATTCTTTTAGAGGCTTTTTTGACCTCTGAAGTGCCAGAAAGAGTATGTAGAAATTCTGAGTCTCATATAGTTTTATCTTTTATCCGGGGTATATAGTATTAATCGTCTAACATACGGTATATACCATAGTATTATCGTCATATCGACTAAACTTAAAGTAGTTTCCATGCTCTTTTGTGTCTTTAAAGCGTATATCCTCTACCGTGATATACTTTATTAACTTATGTAATTTCAGCGTAGTCTCACCATAAGTTTAAATTATACTGTAACTAATTTTGTTTGAAATGATATCTCTCAGAGAAGAGATACTTAGGCTACTTGAAGAAGATGAAGAGTTTAGGCTTATTGTAGCTGGGCTACTAGGCTATAAAAGTATTTTAAATAGATTTAAAGAATATGATAAGAAATTCTACGAGATTCTAAAAGAGTTAAAAGAACATAGAGAAATATTAGAGAAACATACGAAAATTTTAGAAGAGCATACAAAAATCCTATATGAGAGCGTAAGAATTTTAGAAGAGCATACAAGTATTCTGAAGGAATATGGCAGAAAGCTCAATGAGCATGACGAGAAGTTTAATGAAATTATGTCAGAGATTCATGCTTTGCGTGAAGATTTTCTCAAACTAAATAGGAAAATTGAAGTTACACTTGGAAGCATGGGTAGGCGCTGGGGCTTTGATCTTGAGCGTACTGTTTTAGAAATATTTAGGGAGGTTTTAGAGAGAAAAGGTATTGAGCCAGGAAAAGTCAAGAAATTTAAGTTTAAGGATAAAGATGGCAGTGTAACGGGAATTAAGGGCAGAGTAATTGATGTAGATATACTTGTTCATGATGATAAAATTTATGTTATTGAAGTTAAGTCTAGGGCTGAAATAGATCATGTTGAGCAGTTAATTGAGAAAGCTAAAGTTGTTGAAAAGATTCTGGGTAAGCATGTAGAGAAAGTGTTTATAGTGGCAGTTAATGTTGATAGAGAAGCCTATGAGAGAGCTCTAGAGCTGGGTATTGAAGTTATTGCAGGAAATATACTTGACTAGCATTTTACTGGGATCATAGACTCTATTCTTATTTTACCGAATCCTATTGTTCTCGAAATTCCTACTCCTGTTATTTCAGCTAGTTTTATTGCCGTTAATACTGTTTTCAGCTGCTCACGTGTAAGTGGGCGAGGGTTTAAAAGATATATTGATGTTCCTGTAAAAGCTGGCTGTAGTCTTCCTTCGCCTATATCTACAAGTATGCGCCTGTAATCTGACAGAACTTTTACTTTACTTTCATTTCTAGTTATTCTTATTCTAGGTGCCATGAGTTCTATTAAAGCATGTAGTTTCGCTACTATTTGCTGTGTATCTATGCCTGTTAACTCAGATAGTGTTTTTAATGCAGATAAAATGAATCTTACTGGCGACGGATAGCAGATATCGTTTCCACGGTACATAAAGCATGTTGGTGTCTGAAACCGTACTTTTAACTTAATTAAATGCGAGAATATGTAGTCATCTGCTAGACTTGACATGTCCGGCAGCCATGCTTCATTTATACTAACTGATATTATATTTAATTGGGCTGCTGGCTCTTTTAGTGTTGTTTCCTCTATTACTGCTTTTGTGAATTCTTGAAATAGTTCTTCACTTAATAGAAGTATTTTTACTTTAAATGGCTCGCCTTGCTTTATTACTCTTGTACCGTATTTTTTATCATGTACTATTAGGTTTTCTTTCTTTTTGACTACTCCTGTTATAATATAGTTTCCGCCATAATCTATTAATGGGTACGCTATGAAGGGTTTACGGGCTTTTTTCTCGAAGTCTACTCCTCTCCTGTGAAAAATATCATATATTATTTTGACTGCGAAACTCCCGCTCCAAGCAGTAATAGCAAAGTCTCTATCTGGTACTAGTGTCAGTGTCACTATATACCCTATGTTTTCACTACTTAATTTCACGTATAGAATATCGATCGGAGAGTAATATACGCTGACCTTGTTGCTATGAGCCTAGATGCAGATATATTTAATGGAGTTTATTTCGGAGAGTGACTTAGGTATTTATTTAGTATTTATTAGATAATATTTAGTGGTTTGCTTGAAGCCTAAAAGAATTGTTATTATTGGTTTAGACGCGCCGATCGCTTACAGGGTTTACGAGTACTCTAGGAAGGGCTTTCTCCCGAATTTAAGTAAGCTTATGAAGGAGGGAGTACATGCAGTGAATTTCCTAACTTCTTATCCGACGGTCACTCCGCAAAACTGGACTAGCATTATTACTGGAGCTAATATAGGTACTCATGGCGTAACAGGATTTGGTATACATTTACCAGGCGAAGATTTAACAAACTTAAGGTCTGCTTTCGACTCTTCGCTCTGTAGAGCAGAATTCCTTTGGAATGTTGTCGAGGAAGCTGGGGGTAGCTCTATTGTCGTTAACTGGCCATGTAGCTGGCCTCCAACTTTTAAGCAAGGTTGGCAGATAGGTGGCTATGGTTTATCTATGAATGAGTGGAGGAGAGGCGGAATACTCTATGAAGCCGATTTATGTGACGGGCAGCTTTTCACTACCCTCGACCTACCTTACTCTATTAAAATAGTTTTTAGGAAGGCTAGTGGATGGGAAAATCTTCCGAGCTGCACTGATGCCTTAGAGGCTGAAGCTGAGCCGGTGTATAGTGTCTGTGTAAGAGCCGGGAAAAGAGGAGTAGAGTTAGCTAAAGTTAAAGCCCCGAGTCCCTGGTATTTTTTGGTGCTAGACTATGGTGAAGGATTTACTGAGCTCGCTGTTTCATGGAAAAAGGACTACGAAAAAGCTTTGTGTAGACTTAGAGAAGGCGAGTGGAGTCCAGTTATTATAAAAGAATTCGAGACAGTCGACGGGAAAGTTAAGGGAGCTTTCAGATGCAAACTCGTCGAGCTTAGCAGAGATGCTTCAAGAGTAAGACTCTTTGTTACACCTATCTGCAATCTTTCTTTTCCAACTTATCCCGAGGACCTTGTAGAGGAAATTGTAAAAGTTAATCCGCTGGCTTTTCCATCACATATAGTCTACGACGGGCTTGGCTGGGGATGGTTTGATGAGAAAACTTTCTTGGAGCTCGTTGAAATGGAGCACAAGTGGTTTTCAGACGTGCTGACATACTTAATGAAGACTAGAGACTGGAAGCTGGTAGCAGTACATATGCATGCACCAGACTGGTTTTACCACTATGCAGTTCAGCCCGAAATAATTGATCCGTCGAATCCCAAGTATGTTGGAGACAAAAAGGCTAGAAAGCTCGTTAATCTCGAAATAGAGTTCTATAAAGCTATAGATAAGGCAATAGGCAGAATACTTGAAGCAGCGGGCCCAGAAGCCCTTATCGTAGTGGTCTCAGATCATGGAGTAAAGCCTAGAATTTATGAAGTTAATGTTGCTCAAGTACTTGCCGAGGCAGGTCTTCTAGTTCTTAAAGACGACGGCAGTATAGATTACTCGAAGTCTAAAGCTATTCCAGGGTGGGAGGGCCCCTGGATATACGTTAATCTAAAGGAAAAGTTTAGCCACGGTATTGTTAGTCTAGAGGAATACGAAGAAGTCAGAGAAGCTATAATAAATGCTCTCCTCGGATACATAGATCCTAAAACAGGGCTAAGACCTTTCCTCTTTGCCTTAAGAAAAGAAGATGCACGAATTCTCGGACTATACGGTCCACGTATAGGAGATGTAGTTTACGCATTAAGGCCGGAGTACGGCTCACATCACGGCCAACTGCCTACAACTGAAGTCGGAATAGGCTCACTTAAAGGCCTACTAATAATGAAGGGGCCTGGAGTAAAGAAAGGCTATACCTTAAAGAGAACTGTGCACGCAGTAGACATAGCCCCAACTATCTGTTATCTTGTAGGCTTAAGAGCTCCTAAGAACGCCGAGGGAGCCGTAATTTACCAGGCTTTAGAAGGCTTTCCGGATGAAGAAGTAGAAGAAGAGAAAGTGTTCAAGATACAAAGAAAGTTCTTTAAGAAAGAATATGAGGACACAGAGTCCTTTAAAGTAAAAAGCTAAATACAAAATACATAAATTCATTGCATTATTAGTACCTAAAAGGACATCAGAAAATAGCCTAGATGAAGAATAAAGCCGATATGGAGAGTATTTTACATTTTAATGTTTTTTCGCTATAGTCATGTATAGAAGATATATAAGAGAAGTAAAATGTTCTAGAGGCTATGTTCTATGTTTTCCTCTTATTCTATTTATTAGATTATTATATTCTTTTATTTTATTTTTGATTTATCATTTATGTCTTTGAGTGGTAACTTTAAATACTTCGCCATTATTAGAGATGCTTCTAAGAATGACTAAGGAGGCATTAATGCTTTTAATTTAGATGTGGGAATTTTCTTAAGTAGTTTCAGTGTGTCTTCTTCGAGAGAGTTTGAAACGAGCTACGACTATAATTCTTACATCCACTAATGCTTCGCAATCCTAGTTTTCTCCATACATATTCTTCTTCCATCCATTTTACTTCTTTTCCTACTTTCTTTACTTCTAAAACTATTTGCTTCATTTTATTATACCATTCTTCTATTTCTTTTTCATCTACTCGAGGCTGCTGAATAACTATTTTTCCGGGATATGCTATAGCTATAGCTTTTCCTTCTTTAGTGCCTGCAGCTTTCCGCAGTTTTGCTGGAAGAACTACTCTACCATTTCTATCGATTTTAACTTCTGCAATTATTTTCATGTAGCATAGTATTCTCTAAACAGATATATATTTTTGATAAAACGAGAATCAGAGTTGTATATAGTATAATTTAAATTGATTAAAATAAGATAATTAAAATATGAAATTGTTTAAGTGAGTTTTACTTATTTTTCTGTACGCTTAATGATAACTGAAGTATATGTAATTAAGTAGAGTATGCCTCCTATGTGGCATAGCGCTAAGTATAGTGGGTAAGGCCACTGAGTGTAGTTTATTCTGTATACTGGTATGTAGAGTGTTCCTTTAGAAGTATTCACGGTCTTTAGTTTAATACTTGATATGGGCATAGATGTTACCATGAAGCCTCCTATAGTGACTGCTATTAATGCTAGCCACAGTATTTTCTTTGAGAAGTCTTTTGTCTCGCTGTAAATTGCCAGGAAGGGTACTGCGTATTGTAGTGTAGCGGCTACTGCTTTCACTAGTAGTGCTGCTTTAATGGCTTCAAGTGAGCCTGATTTTACGCCTATGAGTGTTAATGGGAGGAATACTAGGAAGTTTAGTACAGCCCATAGTGCTAGGAAAATGAGTGCTGTTATAGTCGCTTTATTTCGCTTAGAGGCGACTAGTATTAGTACTCCGGCTGCTTCAAGGAGTAGGGCTACTGTCTGAATAATTGCTGGTGGTGCGTAGTTCACAGCTGAGGACAGTTTGAAGCTTGATGAGAGCAGTGAGTAAAGCGATGTTGCTTCACTTATAGTCATACTAATTAGTATTAAGAGTAGAGCAGTTTTAGCTGCCTTCATATTTACCACCATTTATGTAGTTTTCTTTTCTTGAATACCCAGTAAAGGTAGTATATTAGCCAGAGAGTTGTCAAAGGAAATACTGTTTTAAGCCATAAATCGAAGTTTGAGTAAGCGCCGACTATATTGAATACTGTGTACGCTATGATGTTTATGAGGAGAGCTCTTTTCTGCCAACCATACTTGCTCGCCACTTTTAGTGCTTCAAGTGCAGTATATCCCTCCTTAGTTAAGTGGTATTTTCCGTCTTTCTTTACTTCAATTAATCCTTCTAGTTTCTTTAAGTGGAAGTCTAGGTGTCCACTACTCTTTATTCCTAGCTCTTTTTTAAGCTCTGAGAACGTCATAGGCTTTTCTGCGAGAGCTCTTAGTATCTCTATTCTAAGTGGATGTGCTACTCCCTCAAACATTTTCTCACACTTCTCTCCGTTCATCGAGAGGGAAAATCCCACGCTAAGCTATAATTCTAGGCTTCTAGACTCCATTAGTCTAGTTTACTAGACTCAAGCAATTGATATTACCGAGTCTATGTCTCCTTAAGTGTGGTTGCATGGGATATTGTCGTTCTAGACGCTTCACTTGCATTTCTTAAAAATTACGTTGAGAGCAGAATAGGGAAGATTTATTCCTGGAGGATTGTGTGCATAGCAGGGCGCTGGAAAGATTTTGTTGTAGTGAGATTTTTGAGCAGAATTTCTTGCAGATACAGAGTACTCTTTGTTATTACTGATTGTGAGCTGGCGAGTAAAATTGAGTATGAAAAGATATGATGTTATTTTACTGGAATTTAGGTGGAGGAAGCGCATAAGGTGGACTTGCTGGTTTTTCTCGCAGAGGAAGCGTCATCCCTCGCAAGAGAACCTGGCTCTCACGAGACAGCGTACTGATTTTCAGAGTTACGAGTGAACTAAGCCCTGCTCATCGGTCATTAGTTTCGTTAAATACCCGAATATTAACTTTGTTTTTCTTAACAAAATAAAGAGAGTGCACTATAAGTACTTGTTCATGAACCTAAACCTTTACTGTATTTTATGTAGCTTTATGTTGAGTAATTTGCATATTTTCGACAGTTCTTCTGTGTAGTCTCCTTCTACGGCGTGCAGGTGGTTTGCTCTAATTGTTTCTATAAGCTTGTTGAATTTCTCTCTATTTATTTTGATTACTATGTGGGGCCAAGGCCATATGCTTTTCTTCAGCTTACTTCTATCTACCCTGACACCTTCTGCCTTAAGTACTACCATGTGGTATTCTCCTTTTATTCTATATAGCCTCGCCAAGGTGAATGTTTTCTCGGGAGCTACATACTGTGTTGCAGCGCCTCCAGCTTTTCCTTGAACCTGTGGCAGAAGATGCACGTTTTTGAGGTTTTCCTCCGGTTTATCGGAGGTTTCAGCGAACCATGTCGCCATGCCTCCGCAGTTTCCTAAGTAAAGTAGTTCTTCTTCGGCGTCGTAGACTAGGAAGTCCATTAGTGTCGCTGGTTTTCCTCCTGAAACTATTTTGAGTATTTGCATTGTTAGTGCTCCGTCGTGGTCTACTTCGCAGGCGCATACTATGGGCTCTTTGGGTCCTTCAGCATCATAAGGATCGTTTAGTAGCGCTACGGCTACGCAGAGGTTTACGTACTTGTCACTCAGCTCTGGCTGACATTTTACGCCGCAGAAATCGAAGCCATGTTCTTTTATTAGCTCTTTTAAGGCGAGGTAGGCTCTAATCTGCTTTTTCAGTTTTTCTTCAGTCAGTATTTTGCCGTCAAACTCTATTTTTCCTACTCTCTCTACTAGCCACTTGTAGTGCTTCTCTACTTCTTCGTCGGGTATTTTCTCTGCTTTTCTAAGTATTTCTAGCTGGTCTACGTGCTCTACGTCGACTCCGAAGACCATTTTTATTTGGGAGGGATCGGCGACTACTGTGTACATGCCTAGTGCTCTTCCCCCGAATACGCCGTAAGTCATTCCTCTAAGCCTTTTTACTGTCATGGCGGCTCTAGCCCACTTAACTAGTTTACCTAAGTTTTCTTCATTCATCGGGCCCCAGAGAAGTTCTCTACGTATACCTACTTGGCTTAAAGCTCCGCCTGAAGCAAGTATTCCGCTGAGCACGCCGTCTCCATAGACCACGAGGAGTGCTACTTCTTTAGAAGCTACTTCAGCTGCTCTAACTGTTATCGACGGATAAGTCCACACAGGAATATGCAGTAGAGCTAAATCGGGTTTCTTTACTAGAAGTTTTTCTACTTCGCTTTCAGCTTCCTTAAGGCTCCTAACAACTTTCTCTGTGCCATAGACCTCGAGCTCACCTATTTCCCTTAACTTCTCGAGAAGCTCTCTATGCTTGCGGTCCTCTTTTTCTCTCCAGGGAACTTCTTCTCGAGGATCTCCTAAAGTAATTACGCCTACTCTAGGGGTATACATCTATCCACCAGTCTATTCTACTAGAATGCATTAATAGCAGTATTCGCGAGTATTTCTTCTCCCTGGGCTTTTACCAGCTCCTCAACTTTCATTCTAGAGACTCCAGCTGTGGTACCCGGAGCAGTACAGGCGGAAGCACCTACTGCCTGCGCGTAAAGCAGTATTTGCTTAAGCTTATCTACGTCGATTTCGCTTACTTTATCGCCTGTAATGCCGTATTCCAGTAACTTGTATATTACGCCTGCACAGAAAGCATCGCCAGCGCCAGTAGGATCCACTACATTTACTTTAAATGCTTTCTGAAGAATATTCATGCGTCTAGTAGCTCCCAAGGCTCCTTTCTCGCCCATTGTAATAAGCAGCAGTCTTACTCCATAGTTAAAAACCCTATTTACAGCCTCCTTAAGGCTTTCTGTTCCAGTTAGTTCTTTAAGCTCGCTTTCATTGCAGTGAAACACGTCAATATACTTCATCGCTGGAACAATGTAGCTCCAGTCCTTTCCATAAGGCTTAACTATGTCCGCGAAAGTAAGTGCTCCTTTCTCTCTAGCTTTCTTAAAGATTTCTTCGATTCTTTCATCTATTAAATCTAGTATGCCGGACGCCAAGTAGAATACTTTAGGTCTAGTTTCGTCAATTAGTTTAAGTACCATCGAGGGCGAGAAGACTCGACTGGCGCCGAGCTCTACATGAAAACGTCTGTCCTCGCCTTTAACAACTAAGATAACGTTTTTGTTAGTACTTCTATCGACTTTCTGGAGAAAAAGCTTGAGGCCGTAGCTCGCTAAAACTCTTTCAATAAATTCTCCGAAAATATCGCTGCCTACTGCGCCAGCAACACCTATTCTGTCACCTGGTACTCCGAGCTTAACCAAGTCTATAGCAATATTAGCTGGGTGCCCGCCAACACTAATCGTTATTCCCTTAGGAGCAAATACTAGTTCTCCGGGCTCAGCTATTTTATCTAAGTCTGCTACAACAATATCTGCTACAAGAAAACCGCAAGACAGTAGGTCTAGCACGTTTCTCCCGTAGAGTTAAGTAAAACGCTGATATTTAATCATCTACTACACTTGAATACTTTTAAAGAAAACGTTAGTGCTTGAAGCTTAGAGTCATTCTCTCGCAGTCAAATATTCTACCTTTTTTATCAACTAAAATTACATATGCTTCAGCAGAAAGATTTTTAGGAAGAACTAGAAAGCACGTGATTTTAGTTATTTTTAGCCTCGCACATGTAGTTTTCGTAAAAGTACTGCTGCTAAAATTGTATATAATATTGCTAAGCAAAAGATACATTTTTCTAAGAGGACTCTTATTTAAAGTAACTTTAAGTAATGTACCATTAATTTCGATTCTATTAAATAAAGTAATATTTTCATTCAGCAAAATGTTTACTAACTTAAATAAATAATTGTAAATACAGCCTTTTTTAAGAAGTACGGCTTTATTATTATAGAAGACGGCAACTGAAGGTGTAGCGCCTATTTTCAAAGGAAAGGGTTTTCTCAAAACAATCCACTTATCACTCTGATTTAGTGGCAAATTAAGTGATTTAATCGACTTAGTATCATATGTGAAAACTATTACACTTACTTGGTTACATGCTTTTGATAAATTGTATAAGTAAATTAATGATTCTTTAGCAGGAATACTCTCGGTCATGTTAAAGTCGTATAAAATAAGAATTTTACTATAATAGTTTTTTAAGTAATCAGGTATCTGTATACTTAATTTAAATAGCCTAATTGTTACTTTAGAGTTACTGCTAGCGTCGATAATTATTTCGCGGACTTCGTATCCAATTGCATATACTTCAACGAGATAGAGCCCGGAAGGCAGTGTTATACTAAATGAGCCATTACTGTCAGTAGCAGTAAATGCTATTGGACATGTAACTAGGGTCGGAGTTTCTGCCCTCGAAAAATAAACATATGCTTTTACAGGCTTATTTTCGCAGTCAACTATTTTGCCGTAAAGTGTGACATAATTTGGCTTGCGTTTAGTCTGCTGAATTAAAGAGAAGTAAATTATTCCAGATAACAATATGAGGAGAATGATTACTGTATAAAATAGAGGCTTATTTATCACTAAATCACCATTAAACAAAATTTCGTGAGAACTATTTAACTTTACTCGATATTATTTAAAACAGACTATTTTTACTTAGAATATTCTTTTGAAAATTTAGCGACTAGACTCTTTATTTTTTCAATATACTTTCCCTTCAGTTCTTTCAGTTTATCTTCGGTGGGAGCCTCTATGACTAGGTTTACTTCAGGCATTGTTTGTGAAACTCTTATTAGTATCCATGAGTCTTCGAGAAATACTTTGAATCCGTCGTGTATGTCTATTGCGTCGGGGTGTTCTTTCTTTAGAATTGATACTACTTTGTGTTTAATTTCGTCGCTGTAGGCGTCAATGTAGATTTTTTCCATAGGGTACACTGGATACTCGTCTACTATCTTCGAGATTTTTTCATGGGAAGCTATTTGAGCCATGATCAGCGCCGATAGTATTCCGTCAGAGAACGGGTAGAGGTACCCGAAGTAGAAGTGTGAGCTCTGCTCTATTCCTATTAAGGCCTTAGTGTCTCTTACTTTTTCTTCGATAAAGCCGTGCCCTATACGAGAGTACACTACTTTTCCTCCAAGATCCTTAATGACTTTCTCTAGTACTCGTGAAGTATCGGGTGTAAGTACTACTGTAGAGCCCTTTTTAACTAAGTGTTTTACGAAGACTACTCCTGCCTGACTGCCGTTAAGTATTTTTCCTTTATCGTCTACAAAGACTGATCGATCGGAGTCTCCGTCGAAAGCTACTCCGAAGTCTGCGCCGAAGCCCACTACTTCTTTTCTCAGTAAATCTAAGTTGTCTCCCTTGGGCTCGGGCCTTAAGCCATAGAAGTCTCCTCTAATTTCGCTGTGAAGTATTTTGTACTCTATGCCGAGTTTCTCTAAGAGAACGGGTATTACTTTGTTGACTACTCCTCCAAAAGTCTCTACGACTACTTTAATTTTTCGTGAAATATTGACTTGGCTTAAGACAAATTCCATGTAGCTTTTGGCGGCGTCAACAGTACTTGCTTCATTTTTCTCAAGAGAGGGCACTGTCTTGACTTCGGAGACGAGTTTTTTGAGTTCACTGTACTCGTGTGTAAAGCTTGTGCCGTCTCCTCTAATCAGCTTAAATCCATTGTATTGTGGAGGATTGTGGCTTGCTGTAACATAGGCTCCGGAAATCTTTTCTCTCCAGCAGTAGAAGTATGTGATAGGGTTCGGTACTTCGCCCACATAGTCTACTTTTTTGCCGGAAGCAGTAAGTCCTTTAATTAAGTTTTCTGCGAGCGCAGGTGAAGAGTACCGGGAGTCTCTTCCCACGGCTATTTTTTCTTCTTTAACGAATTTTCCTAAAGCATAGCCTAGTTTGCAGGCAAAATCATCTGTCAGGTTTTCGCCGTATATGCCTCTTATATCGTATGCTCTAAAAGGCGAACTAAGTCTGCTAGACATGGTCTTCACCTAGGGGTCTTCGCAGTACAGCGCTATTAACTGCGAGCCAAAGCCATATATTTCTTGAGGTATCTGCCCAGGGAAGCTTTCTGTAGCGGGTAGATGTCTTCTACTGGAACCCAGTATTTTTCATCTATTTTGCCGTAGCCTAGGTTCCTATAGCTTATTCCAAGTAGCTTTGGGAAAGCGTATTTGATGTAATAACGACTGAAATTGAGTAGAATCTGTATAGCGGTGACGCAGAGTTGTTTTCATAGTTCTTTAGAACTAGGTATGCTTCTTCGAGGAAATACTTGAAGAGCCCGTACTCAAAGGCTGCTAGAGATACTTTAGTGAAGTCTTTGTCAGAAGAATATTTGCGTACTTCTAAAACAATATTGTTTGCTGAAACTTTAGCCAGAACTTCGCCAGTTTTCGTGGGCTTTTCTACTGTTCTGGACTGGGCGTTTTCCAGATGTTGAGTAGGAGATAAAGCGACTAAGGCCACTAATAATACTACGGCGCTTATCAAGATAAGGTTAAAGCCTTGCTTCTCTTCGGTCACAGTCCCACTTGTCTACTTGATTCTCTTTATTGAGCTGAGCAGAGTCGAGAGATCTGTTTCAGCAAATCCTATGAAGTAGTCTCCTGCTCCGTATGATACTATAACTTTATCTTTTATAATACAGGCTCCGCATGCAAAAACTACGCAGGGCCGATCTCCATATTTTTCGTATAGTTCTTTAGGCTCCATGATATATGTCTCAGAAACACCTGTTATCTCGAAGCCTTCGTCTTCACTGTACTCTAGCTCGAGGGCATAGAGCCTGTAGTAGCGGTCGCTGCACTGAGCATGCGCTATTTCAATATACTTGCCGTCTACTTCGAGGAGAGGAGCACTCCACCCTATATTGTACTCGAATTCAGATGGAAGCATAACGATCCTATTGTCTTCTACGACTAAGGGATCTATGCTCTTAGACTCTGCGGAAACTTCTTTGCTAGACGTTCCATACCAGAGTGAAGTAGGGAAGTTTGCTATTACAGGTCTGTGGAAAACATGTATTTTTTCGTCGCCGGGCATTTTGACGAGGAATGTGTCTTTATTAAATGTAACTAGTTTATCAAGAGGATGTGGCATAGCTACATAAGATACTTTAGTCCACTTATCGGCAGACTTGTCGTAGACTGCGATTACTGGAACTGTTTTATTGTAGCTGCTTTCGTGGAAATTTTCTGTCTTACCAGTATACACCATTACCTTGCTCTCATCTAAGTAGAATACTCTAGGGTCTTCAGCACCCCATATATCGAGCCATGTATCAGGCCCAACTACTACTTTTGCATCTATTTCTTTCGAAAAAATACCTTCTTCTAGTGAGTTTAGCGGTAGTTCTATTTTCGCTATCATGCTTGCGTACTCAAAGTATCCTACTATTATCCTAGCATATACTTCAAGCACATCGTTTTCTAGAAGCATACCAGGGTTAAATGCTGAAATGGGCTTTATTTCAGCTAAATTGCTGAGAAGTATTCTATTGGGCGGGATCATGCATTTTCTTTCAAATATATCATTTGTCCGAGGATGTCTATGCTCGTTTATTTTCTTGGCACAGGAATCTATGTAAACAAGACTAGTCAAGGACGTCATAGTATCTCCTTGACTATATTATTAAAAACTTTAAAAGCTATCGTCTTAAAGTAATTTATTTAGCAACAAACTGACTACATGTAAAAGTGCTTTCTCTAGAGAAGTATGGGAAAAGGAGAACTTTAGGTAGTAAATGAATTAAACAACATTATTCAGAGAGTACGAGATCTCATGGACAAAAGTGCTGCTAGCTTAGCGCTAGCTACTTCTGACTATTTGCTCAAAAGTTTTCGTCAAAACTAAGTGCTCTAGGAAGAAACGGAGTTAGCTTATTGCTAGTAGTCTACGAAATCGGCTCTATGAAAACAAAGTTTTACGCGAATACTTTATCGAAGTATGCTAGAGTAAAAGTCAGGCGCACACCTCCAATACCTACACTATTCATCGATAGAGAAGTAGGCGTAGTCTTCTACCCGAAAAAGCATCGAAATGTTTTATCTCAACGAAAGCTACGCTATGATAGTAGAAGACGAAAATCTCCTCAGAATGATAAACGACTTCTTCCACATAGCTCTAGTTGAACCAGTATGGAGTCCTTCAAAACCTTCACAAATTAAAGCGGAAATTAAAGTAAACGACGGTAAGGTTAACATATGTGTCAAAATAATGTGTCTTCACACAGGCTTTAAAGTAGACTGGAAGTCTTTTAACTTAAATGGAAATATCATCGGAATATACGTAGAAGTATACGAGTAGACTGGAGTTACTTGTCCCGTAATTATTGAGAAGTCTCGAGAATACTCTATATCTGGTCTTACTCCGGGAAAGTATGTTTTAAAAATATAAGTGAATAGAGAACTTCTATACGAGAAAACATTTACTGTCGAACAAGAAGAGCCTTTATCTACGTGGATTTATCTTATAATATTTGCTACAACTATCGTAGTAGGGCTTGTTCTCAAAAGACGGCAAGTGAATTAAGTGTTAAATAATTGGCTGAAAGGAATTTTATAGATGATTAAAGTAAAAGCAGTACTTTTTGATTTCTATGACACGCTTGTATATGGAGAAAACTGGGAGGACTTCTGGAAGAAGGCTTTAGAGCGTACTGTAGAGTACTTGAACTCACTTGGACTTAAAGTCAGTGTAGAGACTTTTTCTGAAAAATTCGAAGAAATACGTGCTGAATTGTTAAGAGACCTTGAAAGAACTAAAGGTGAATTAGATATAGTGTATTTATTTTGGAAGCTTTTAAAAGAATTCGGCCATACTCCTGCAATTACTTTGCTTCAGAGAGTAATTGATTTATTTTATTCTATTGAAGTATGTTCCGTTAAATTGTATCCTGACGCTATTCCTACAGTAGAGCATTTTAGAAGAAGAGGCTTTAAAACAGCAATTGTATCTAATGCTACAGCTCGCTTCGAGTATGTTGTAAAGAAATACTGTCTCTACAGATATTTTGATATTCTTATGGCTTCATATAAAGTCATGAGACCTAAGCCTCATCCAGCAATTTTTAGTGAAACACTGAGATTACTTGGAGTTAAGCCTAAAGAAGCTGTAATGGTAGGTGATTCATATAAAGCCGATATCGCTGGAGCAAAAAGACTCGGTATTCGAGGAATTCTATTAAATAGAAGCGGTTCCCAAGGAAATATTGTCTATGAAAAAGGTTTAGAGCCAGATGCAGTTATACATAGTCTCAACGAGTTAATAGACTTAATAGAGTTACTTTGAAGAAGTTAGTCTGCGAGATTTCTCGGCGGCCGCTTTAAGAGCTTCCATTATTTCTCCCTTAACTCCTTCTTTCTCTAGAACCATTAAGGCCTCGACAGTAGTTCCTCCGGGTGTAGCTACACTCCAGACAAGGTCTTCTGTTTTCATTCTACTTAAAGTCTTGGCTGTGCCTAAGAAAAGTGCTCGAGCAATTTTCTCTGCGAGAGGCCTAGGTATACCTAAATATACTCCAGCTGAAGCAGCAGCATCAATTAAGTAGGCGGCTATAGCTGGACCCGAGCCCGAGACTGCTGTAATAGTGTCCATTAACTTCTCGTCAACTACTTCTACTTCCCCTGTCGACGAAAACAGCTTAACTGCAGTATTCAAGTCCTCATCTGTTGCTCGAGGGCCTCTACATAAGGCCACAAAAGCTGCTTTAGAAACCACGTTTATATTAGGCATCGCTCTAACAATTCTCGCTTCAGGAAAACATCTGCCCAGTAGAGAAGTAGTGTAGCCCGCAACAATACTCAGTAAAAGTTTTCCTCCGCCCTTCCACTCATCAGAAACTTCGGGAACATTATTTGGTTTAACTGAAAGAAGAACGACTTCCGCTTTCTCTACAGCTTCCTTCAGACTGCGGGCTGCCCTGAAGCCAGCTTTCTCAGCGGCTTTCAGTCTCTCTTTAAGAATATCGTAGGCCAGAATCTCGGAAACAGCGCTGCTTTCCCAGAAAGCTTTGGCCAAAGCTTCACCCATTTTACCGTAACCTACTACAGCTAGTCGCATTGAAACGTTAAGTGCAGGTAGAGTTTTAATACTTCCTGTTAAATTGTACTGGAGGCGATGATCGGCTCGGGCGATATGACTGGTGATCATATACGCCAGAGGGTGAGCCTCCGCTGAAGAACTAAAATATAATATTCTCGGAGTCGCTAGTCTACCGTGAAGCTAAAAGTACTTGTCTGGAACGAGTATATTGTTGAAAAAGAAAATCCTGAAGCAGCCGAAATATATCCTGAGGGAATACATATAGTCATTGCAGAGGCTCTCGAGAAAGCAGGCTTCGAAGTAACTACAGCTACTTTAAGTGATCCTGAGCAAGGCTTCAGCAAAGAAATCTTAGATAAAACAGATGTCATCGTAATGTGGTCTCATATCGCTAACGAGAAGCTAGAGGATAGAATTGCTGAAAGAGTCTACGAGAAAATAGTGAGAGACGGCGTAGGCTTCATAGTACTCCACTCAGCTAAAAACTCTAAAATCTTCAGAAAACTCGTGGGCACTTCATGTAAAGTAAAGTGGCGTGAAGCAGGCGAGAAAGAGAGAATATGGGTTGTCGCACCATGGCACCCTATCGCAGAGGGAATAGGAGACTACTTTGAGCTAGAGCATACTGAAATGTACGGCGAGCCATTCGACATACCGCCGCCAGACGAGCTAGTTTTCATAAGTTGGTTTAAAGGAGGAGAAGTATTTCGTAGCGGCTGCTGTTTTTACCGCGGGAGAGGCAAAATATTCTACTTCAAGCCTGGCCACGAAACATACCCAATATACTACGACAAAAACGTGCAGAAAGTACTAGTAAACGCAGCCATGTGGGCTGCTCCAGTCAAGAGACCAAAATCCATTTACGGCAAAGTAGAGCCACTAGAGTCTTTATAGATTTAGGCCTATGATAAAGGTTCAGCCAAGCACGTTTCTTTAGAAACTCCGTCGAGAATAAGAATTAGTCTGTTGAGTATGCATCTGCCTATAAGGAGTTTTCCTAAACCGAAGTAGGGTGTTTCAACTATAACTGGAAGTTTTTGGTTCCCTACGACAATAAATGCTCTGGCACTACGCATAGTAATAGTTCCAGCTAAAGTTCGGTAAACTCTCCACGAAGACTTAGGTAGTTCACCTACCTTCACGAAATCATATATCTCTCTAGTCACCGAAAGACATCCTTCAAAGCCCGTATCAACAGGGGCTATTAGTTCTTCAGGATATTCTTCTCTAGCTAAATTTATTAACTTGAATTTTAGTACAGGGTAGGTTGTCGTGCATTAAAGTATTTTAAGCACTCAATTGCTCTATACTTCCTCCCCACCATTCTAGCACCTCGGGCTTATCGTGACCTATATGAGCTACTACAGCGTGTTTAGGCTTAGTTTTTGAGAGAACTTCGCGAACTTCTTCGAGTGTTTTACACAAGGCTTGAAGTTTTCCCTCAAAGAAGACTGCATACCACCCCTTGTATTTTTCTTCAGGTTTTCTTGCTTCTCTTTCATAAGCCAAGTGATTGAGTTCCTCGTCCTCGGCGAGTATTTTCTCGTTGAAAAGAAGCCATAACGATATAGCTTCATCTATAGCTTCATAAAGTTTAAGTCCTCTTTTAATAGCGGCTGCCTTAAATTCTCTAAGCTTCTTTTCGTCAATCTTTTTTACTACAAGAGTCATCTAGGTAAATTAGTTCATCTAGGTTAAAAAACTTGCTCAGTCTATACTCTTAAAGCAGATTGTAGCGATATATTGGTAGTGAACTCTCGAGAAAGAGTAGTTAAAGCAATGGAGCTAAAAGTACCCGACAGAGTACCCATATATGAGATGCATGTACCTACTAAAATAGCTGCAGTAGTCTTAAACAAGAGTCCCAGCCAAGTATTAGCACATAATCCTCCAGCTCTTTTCGATTTAATTGCATCAGGGAAGAGAGTAGACTTAAGTAAAATAAACAGGAGAATTGCTGAAGAACTAGTTGAAATATACACTAAGCTGGGGCTAGACTGGATTAGAGTCAGTGGTGCGTATACTAAGGTACCCGAAGTCAAGAAACTCGGAGAAAACACTTGGCTTGTAGACGGAGCAGTATTGAAGTGGTCTGGCGAAAGCATGTGGAATTTAAGCGAACCCAAACACTATGATCCAGACGAAATAGTCAGGGAATTTAGGGAAAAAGAAGTAGAAGTCGACTACAGAGTACTCGATATTCTGAGAGAAGTTGTTAAGAGAGCTAAAGGAGAGTTCTTTATTTCATTTGACGCAGATGGATCCTGGGGCCCAATAGTCTCTAGACATAACTTGCTAAAGCATGTTTTAGTGTGGACGAGGAGGAGGCCCGACGCTGTTAAAGCAATAATAGACTACTATACTAGGCTCGCCATAGAGTACGGTAAAGCTGCTATCGATGAAGGAGCAGACGCTATACAGATGTGCGTTGACTACGGGTGCGGCACTAGGCCCTGGATGAGTCCCTCGATGTTCAGGGAGTTCATTAAACCTGCTCTAAAGAAGCAGTGTGATGCATTCAAGAAGAAGGGAGCCTTCGCTGTACTACACAGCGACGGCAATATAGAGTCTCTGCTACCCGATATAGTAGACGCAGGCATTAGTGCCTACCAAGGGATAGATGTTATGGCTGGCATGAGTCTAAAGAAAGTGAAAGAAATGTATGGAGACAAAATATGTTTAGTTGGAAACGTCGATCCCAAGGTAATCGAATTCGGCACAAAAGAAGATGTAGCTAGAGAAGTAGATAGGTGTTTACGAGAAGGTGCACCCGGAGGAGGATATGTTCTATCAGCTTCAGCAAATATATCTATATGCACTAACGCAGAAAACTTCTTTTTCATGATAGAATACGCGAAAAAGAAGGGAGTATACAGGTCCATGAAATAAGATAGTTTTCAATAGAGCGAAAACCAAGGAGAGCATTAACAGAAAGCGAGAAACTAGCTCTACTACACCCAGCAAATGAAACTAATATCTTCTAGTGAACTACGGGTGAAACATTTTAATTGGACGACTGAAAGGTCATCTAGGCTAGGGGAAAATATGTCTGTATTAAGTAGAGCTGAAGTTAGAGAAAGAGAGAAAAGATCTAGAGAGTATTTAGTGAAAATACTGCATAAGCTTATCAATGAGATAAATGGTATTTTTGTAGTACTTTTCACTCATGAAGGCTTACCTGTTGCTGTATATCCTAGTGACACCGTTGATCCACTTGATGCTAGTGTACAGGCTAGTGCTATTAGCGGTGCTGTAGGAACATTTACTAAAAGTATCGGTATAAATAAAGTGAACTACCTTATTGTTAGTGGCGAGAATGCCGGTATAGTTATCGTCACCAATGAACACTATGGTTTGATGTTAGCTTTTCGAGGGAAAAATGTCGGTTTAGCTTTATTCCTAGCTAGGTCTACTCTAAATGAATGTACAAGGGTGATAATTGGATGAAACTAGAAGAAATTCTCAGCAGATACCGTGAGAAATCAGAAAAAGAGTTTGAAGCCCCTCCTCCTCGCCCAAAATCTAAAGTATTCTGTATAGATAAATGCCTTAGTGTTCAGCGCCCTTACTTTCAAGCACTTAATCCAGACGACAAATTCTATGTTGAGTCGTTCCGTATGGCTCGCTATGCTTTAGTAATTGTTCTTGGTTTAAAGGGAGCTGCTTCGATGTACTATCGTTCAGGCTACGAATTAGGTAAAAGGTTTGTTGAACTAGGTTTCATTAAGTCAGTAGACGACTTATTTAATAAGTTTCATGAGAGTCGACTAGGCCTTATTACAGTAGTAAAAGATACCGAGAACGAGAAAATAGTCGACGTATACGAGTGTATTAGTGGAAGCGGACTACCTAACATAGGTATGCCTGTATGTCATTTTGAGGCAGGAATACTCGCAGGAATATTCACTAAACTTACCCAAAAACAACACCACGCAATAGAAACGCACTGCTGGGCAACAGGGTATACGGCATGTAGAATAAAAATATATCCTATTTAATCGAATCATAATAGTGAATAAAATGGCTATTTCTCATAAGGAAATAGACCTCGTAAGTAATATAATGGATATTATCGGCTACGAGAACATTACTTACTTAGCGGTTTTTGAAGATGATAGACTTGTTTTCTGGACTGGAACTTGCGAGAAGCCCGAAGTAGTAGATAAGTTGCGCGAGTTAGTTAAAGAGTTTAAGGCAACTAGAATAGTTTTTGAAACTGAAGAAGGAGACGCTATTATTGGGCAGAGGGAGAAAAATAGAGAGTTCTTCTTAATCGCTAAAAAGGATGTGGCTTTTATGTTATATGAGCTGATAAGAAGTCTTATTAAAAATTCTTAAATTATTTACTTTGCTAGAAGCTCCAGGGTCTTATCTATTATTTCATTTAAATGCTTTACTGCCGCAGTAAGCCACTCCGCGCCTTTTTCCTCAGAGGCCTTTGAAGCTGCTCCAGTTAATGCTTTAGAGTAAATACTTCTCTCTATTTTCATAGAATATATCTTGACAGGAGGATACACTACTTCGACGTCTTGAGCATATTTCATGTCGACTAAATCATGATTTATAGTTAACATAGCGCTAGTTTCATCTTCTCCAGCATGACCCGGCTTGGTGAAGAGTTTTTCTCTTGTTTCTTGCGCTAAGTCAGTCCACCAGTTTATGACTATGACTCCTATATCTGTTTTGAAAGCGGCTTCTCGAGCCGCAAGTCTAAGTATGTTTGTGTTTCCTCCATGTCCATTTATTATGACTACTAGTTTGAATCCTTGTCTAGCGGCTTCAAGAATTATGTTCAAAATATACCTGTATAATATATTAGGGTCTATATCAAATGTTCCCAGAAAATCTCTTAGTCCTCTGCATGAACCATACCATACTGGCGGGAGAAGGACTATGTCTTTTCGTATTGAAGCTAATTTTTCTCCAATATATTCCGCTATAATCGTGTCCGTACCTAAAGGCAGGTGATCTCCGTGCCTTTCGATGCTTCCTACAGGTAGTACTGCTACCTTCTTTTCTATTTCATCAAACTTTTTCCCTGTAATTTCCCATAGCCTCATTATTATCATAGTTACTAGAGTTTCTGCTTAAATATTATTGACGGTTAGGGCGACATGCCTTTCATTACCGGCTCTTTTTCGTAAGGCTTTAATCTCCTAATGTATCCTAGTTTTTCTAGCTTTCTTATGTTATCTTCTGAGCCTTGTACAAGGTCTCCTAAGTCTCTTTGGTCTAACGAGAATAGTATACTGTAGAGCTTTTTCCTCATTTCTTCTACTTTCCCTGTTTCTATGTCAGCTAAATTATTTTGCTCTAGTGGATCTTCTTTTAGATTGTAGAGTTCTTCTTCTCCTGTAGAGTACCATATGTACTTGTATTCGCCTACTATGAGTGCTTTAATGCTCTTGTACCATTTTCTGAAATCGTAGTCGGGGTCTATGTTTAGCATTCTCTCGAATGCTAGTAGTGGTTTCTGGTACTCTGCTAGCGCGTATTCTCTTTCTTGTCCTTTGAGGGCGTTAAAGAGGCTTACTGCCTGGCACTGTTTCCACACATCTATGCTCTTTACTTCAAGTACTTCTAGTAGTGTTGGGAAAATATCGTGTGTCTGTACGAGTGACTCTATTTTTTCTCTCTGTGGAAAGATTTCAGGGTGTCTTATTATAAGTGGGACGTGTATACCGGGCTGATATAGGTGTAGTTGATGTGCTATGTGGGGAGGATAGTGTTCTCCTTGTTCGTCTCCATGATCGCTAGTGATAATTAGTATTGTTTTGTCCATTAGGTTTTCTTCTTCTAGGAACGTGAAGAGTTTTCCTAGTCTATAGTCGAGGCATGCTGTTTCTCCGTCGTAGAGTGCTCTCAGCTTCTTCCAGCGTTCTTCGCTTACTTTCTCTAATCCCATTCTTACTTTCCATATGTTTGGCTGTATTTTCTTAGCTTCCTCTAGACTCAAATCTCTTGCGAATTTCTTAATGAATTCTTCCGGCGGTATATATGGTAAGTGTGGTTCTAGGCAGTTGATGAAAACAAAGAAGGGGCGTGTTTTGTTTCTTTTAATCCATTTAATGGCAGCTGATATCTCTTTACTGGAGCCTACTTCAACCCATTCTTCTAGCGAAGAGAAAGTGAATGTATAAAATTCATCGAATCCTCTATCGTCTCTAATACCGTACCTAGCCCACCAGTGTCCTTTGTTGCAGAAGCCTGCTGTACGGTAGCCTTTAGCCTTAAAGATTTCAGTTAATGTGTATTTTTCGACAGGCTTGTAGTTATAGCGGGCTCCTACGCCGTGGCCGCAAACATAGCGCCCTGTAAAAATCGAGGCATGGGAAGGCAGAGTCCATACTCCGGGAGAAATGCAGTTGAGGAAAATTGTTCCCTCTTTTGCTACTTTATCTATGCTTGGTGTAGTTTCTTTCTCGTAGCCGTAGCAGTGGAGGTTACTTGCTCTCTGAACATCCATTATTATGAGAATTACATTAGGCTTCATAAATAATTTCTCGCAAACAAATATTCAAAACTTTTCTCGCAAACAAAATTGATTTAGGTAAACAGCAATATGACGCAGGTTCGCGTTTTTAGGATTCTTTGGATAATATTTTGGAGTAATAATTAAGGCTTATTTGTGCTAGTCAACTACTTTAAAGAATTGTCTACTTAGCTTTAGGCAACTGTAGTCAAAATAATTTTTAAATACTTTTTATACCATTTATAGGTGATCGCTATGTCGATAGTAGAAAAGATAAAAGCGGGCTTAGGTAAAGTCGCCGAGGAAACTGCTGAGGCTGCAGAAATAGCTAGAATAAAAGTTGAGATAACTAATTTGAAGAAAAAAATGGATGAAGAAGCTGAGAAGGTCGGATACATTATTTACGAAAAGTTTAAGAAAGGTGCGCCTCCGGATCCTGATGTAATTGAGATCTTGAAAAATATGGAGAGCATCGAGAAGCAGATTGCTGAAAAAGAAAATAGAATAAGGAAGTTAAAAGAGGAAGCTCCTCCACCTAGCTGAGGTGTAATACTTTCATTCCGAGTAAGCGTCCTGTCTCTAGGAGTGATTCAAGCCAGTGGCCGTAAGTCATAGATATATGCTGAGACCCTACTAGGATTTCTGGTATTTTGTTTACATCTCCCTTAACGTCTATGTGTATTATTATGCGGCAATGTATGCCGTCTACACTGTACTTAGTCCATCCTTCTATAACAGTCATTTTCTCCAGAGAAGTGTCTACGTTGAGTAGTGTAATTGGCTGCTTCTTCTTTATATCAGCGTAAGCTGTTACACCGAATTTTCTTCCGTGGTAGTCTCTTACACGGTACTTGGTTGAAGCCATTGAAAGAGGTATTATATCGTGCTCTATAGTGACTTCTCCCTCTTTTGCCTCGAACATACCGGGCTTATACCCGAAGTTGCCCATGAGTACTGGTTGCCCGCTGACTGCGTGAAGTATTAGAGCTGATATTGTAGCCGTTATGTCTCCTTCACACGCGCACATGATTCCTTCATCTATTAGTCTGTTGAAAGCCATGCACGGCACAACGGGTCTCTTGCAGTGAAATGCCGATTCCTCGGTGAATCTGCCGCAGTTAATTGTAACAGCGTTAGCGTCTTCTTCCTCGCAGAGAAGGTGTAGTGTCAAGTATATTTTAGCTGCGTCAAGTAACTCTTCTTCGCCGGGCTCAACTATTTCAGCGAAATCTTTTTTCCATGCTTCAAGTACTTTCTTAGCCTGGTCGTCTGGTATGCTCTTAAATACTCTAAAGAACTCGCTCATATCGACGTGCTTGGCTCTAATACCTAGCTTCTTCTCTATTTCATAGAAGTCCCACGGACCGTTAGGAGCCGAGAAAGAAGGTATTTCACCTATATAGAGGAACCGGCTTTCTTTCAAATACTTCTTTACTCTAAGTGCTCTCAGAAAACTCTCGGAAACATATTTATTGACTATAGGGAGCCCGTATAGCTTTAAGGTCCGTAGCTCCAGTGGAGCGCAACCAAGAGAGCCCACTAAAAGAGCGTCAGTATCATAGGTTAGTTCGCTCGAAAAACGCCTCAAATCACTTTGTTTTCTCACAATAAAAGGTTCGTCTACTTCAACGAAATCTAATCCTATATTTCGCTTAAAGTCTTCAACCATTGCTTTAGCTCTCTTTAAAAGCTCTTCCTCGGGAAGCTGAGGAATTTGAGGAGTACCTTTAACATCAGGTGAACATACGCTACCGTAACTATACTCGTAGTGGTATAGTCCAATAAAAACAGGCTTTATTTTAACAATACCTCTCTTATTCTCCATCAAATAAAATACTTAAAGACTATATAAAACACTAAGGATATGCATAGTAATTAGTCCTTAGTATCTATTGTGAGTAATGAGTCAAGAAAATATAGTCAAAGAATTAGTTAAAATATTGACTTCGGCAGGACTTGAAGTATACATGATAGGTACCCGAAGTATTATTTTCCATGGAGTAGACTTAGGACGTGAGACTAAAATACCTTCTTTAGAAAATCTAGTAGTTTTAAAAGTAATGTCTGGTGAGCATAAAGATATTAGTGATCTCAAGAAAATACTTGCATAGAAATGAGTTGAACTTGATAAGCAATATCTACTAAATAGAGTCAGATAGGCGGGGCTCTTAGCTTTACCTGAATATTTTATGCCTATAGTAACCAAAGGTATTATTGTAGGCCACTCTGCCCAGGCGATTCTAATAGGTGATGTTTTAAAAGTAAACTATTTGCCAGGATACTTAGAACTTGTATGTCCTGATATTGATTCTGTAATAAAGATTGCTAAGGAACAGGAATTAAGAGTATATAAAGGTAAGAAGTCTATAACTATATCAGATACCGTATATAAAGTAAAAATATTTCTGAATAGACAAATTCCTTCAAAAACTATTGCTAGGAAAGTAAATGAATACATTATATATGTAGCGATTCATACTCAATAGCATAGCAAAGTAAACGACCTAGATAGTATTATAGAATCTTCTGTAGAAATAATATTAGTGAAGATGATAGTGTATAAGATTTCTTCCGGTAAAATAGCTTTACTTAAGGATATTTTCTTAGAGAAAGGCTTTACTGGCCCATATACTAGAGTTTTAATTAAGCCTAATGTCTGCGGCTTTTATCCTCCTTCACACTTGCTTATGAAGACTGTTGTCGAGTACTTTAGCGAATTATCAGAGAAAGTAGTGTTGGTCGAAACTGAAAGCACTATGTATAAGCCAATGAATAGGTTCCGTGAGCTAGGCTACGTTGAGCTTTTTAAAGACAATCCAAGAGTAAAGTTTCTCGACTTAACTAATTTTGATGTAGTTAAAGTAAGCGTACCTGAGGGCAGAGCTTTAAGGAAAATACCTGTTTCACGCATTGTACTCGATTTTCCTTTAGTGAATGTAGCTAGGGCAGGTACACATCCTTCTACGAGAGTCACTATAGCTCTTAAAAATCTCTTTGGGCTAGTTTCAGCTAAGCACAAGTATTTGCGCTATCATCCGCTCGGAATGGATAAAGTAGTGGCGGATATAGCTAAAGTAATTAAGCCTGCTTTAAATATTGTTGAAGTACCTGGTAGCATTTTAGTAAGCGAAGACGCGTTAGCAGTAGATATTGTGGCTTCAAGAGAAATAGGCGTAGATCCGCTCGAAGTAAAGCACTTCCACTACATTGCAGAAGATAGAGGATATTTGCTAGAAGACTACATTAAATCTGTTAAAATTATATCTAAGTAATGTTCGGTATATTGGCTTTAAATCTATATTCATTGAATTCTCCTATAGTCATGCCAGCTATTTTAGCAGCTTTATAGATGTCTCCTGTCTCAATGTAAATTATCAGAGCCAACTTAATTAAAGGTGGCTGCTTGTTTATGTAGTTCCAGTTGGCGTATCTTCTTCTTATTTCTCTAAATTCTTTATCTTCTTCTTCCCACTCTTTTAAGAGTTCTTTTGAAGGTGTTTTAATGGACATCAATACTATATTCTTTCCGAATACTATTAGTTTAACTGATCTAATTATATTAAAGATAATAATACATGTCTTAATAACTGCTTTGAATATCATTAGTGTCAAAAGTGTAAAAGTTTTTACTCGAAGCTATAGTTGAAAATATGAGTAAGAGAATATAATAGTTTTAGACTGGCTTCCAGCAGCTCATGTGGTTTATTGTGGCTTAAATTGGCTTAAAAATATTTTGATGAGTATAGTAAGGTAGGCAATACTATTGTATACCATAATTCTACGAGCTAGAAAGGGTGAAAAGTATGACTTCATTTACTTTCACATATTTCTTAGACGAGCCTACTGGTAAGAGTCTAGCTGCTTACAAAGAGTCCTTAAAAGACTTTATTAAAATACAGAAACTTATTAGATCTCTACTAGACGTAGTATTGTTCTTGTCACGCAAACCGGAGTACCGGGCTTTCGCTTAACATATTTTAAGAGTGCCTTAGAAGAGTAGGAGTAGACTTATCTTTAATACAGCTCCTTCTACACAACAAAAACTATGATTTAAGCGAGGAAGTCTCTTTAATAATTCTCGCCGATTTCCTCGAACTAGATAACGAGGAAGTAGAGTTCCTTGAGAAATGTGTCGAGGAAGGAAGAACACTTTTAGTCACAGGATATCCTCCTACAGGTCTTCGCCTATTGCTAGGAATAGATGAAAGAAATGTAGGGAAGTACGGCGGAGTAGAGATTACAGTAGATTTTCTTAAAAGAAATTTTAGAGGAAAAATTCTTGAGCTAGGTTATAGGCTAGTCTTCAGGTATTAATTATGCTAGTAAATGCACCCGCTAATTGATACATGAGAATAGTAAAGGAAACTATAGCAGTTATTCCAGACCTAATATCCTCTAGGCAGAAATCTTATTTACTATAGGCTCTTAAGTTAGCAGTATCTAGAAGCCACTTAACTGAAACTAGAAAAACCGATGTAAATACTAATGTTACCAGTATGCTTTAGCGAAAAGCACGCTCATTTTTATTCAGTAAAGTTTACATTAATTATAGAGAATATGAAAGTAACTAAAGAAAACCCATAGAAAATTAATGTAGATACTTTGGAGACACTATCTACAAAGCTTTTAGATGAAGATTTTTGTAGCCGAGGTGCAATTACTACGTATCCTTGCTTAATGTATCCTTTAACAGGGGCATACGCTAAAATGTCTGCCAATGCATGCCATATAAGCCAATTAGCTAGACTGAGTGACAGAATTTTTGCCATCAAAGTAATGTTCTCTGAGTAGAAATAGATGTAGAGAATAGGTATAACTACTAGCGCCACGAGAACTAAAGTAGAGGCAGCAGTCGATTTTTCCTTAATTTTTTATAAATGAAATAATAGATGATAGAATTAAGCTAGGCGCTAGCCCTAAGTCCACGTATTCAAGCAAGAGCAGCATTTCAGAGGAAAATTTTTCTCAATAGATGTATAGAGAGCAGCTGGACGTATAGGGAAGAGAGCAAGCCCTATAATGAATACTAATGTATTGACATGCTCTTTATTAATTTTAGATAGCAGAAGCGTAGTTATAATGAGTGATATTATAAATAGTGGAAATATTTCGATTAAATAAAGTGTCTCGATCATGATATGTAAGTATCTATTAAAGAATAAAAATTTTCTTGCTAAAGAGGTATTATTTAGTAAAGTCATTTATTTGATTTTGAGTGCTATTAACTATGGCGCCAGAAGGAAGGCTTAAGTGGTTTAGTGAAGCTAGGTTCGGAATATTTATTCACTGGGGACTGTACTCGATTCTAGGTAGAGCGGAATGGGTTATGTTTTTAGAGAGAATTCCAGTAAGAGAGTACGCTAAGCTAGCCGATAGATTTAAACCAGATAAGTTTGATGCCTATGAGTGGGCTGAAATAGCTAAAAGAGCTGGCGCCAAGTACATGGTCTTTACTACACGTCACCACGACGGCTTCTCTCTATTCGACAGTAAAGTATCTGACTTTACTTCAGTTAAGTCAGATGCTAAGAGAGACTTTGTTGAAGAGTACGTGGAAGCATGTAGGAAAATGAGACTAAAGATAGGCTTCTACTATTCGCTACTAGACTGGAGATGGGACGCTTACTGGAAAGGGCCTAAAGAAGACCCTGAGGGCTGGAAGAAGTTTCTTAACTATGTTCACAGTCAAGTAGAAGAGCTCTGTACACAATACGGTAAAATAGACATACTGTGGTATGACGGAGCCTGGCCTTATACGGCTGAGGACTGGCGGGCCGCTGAACTAAACGCTAAGGTAAGAAAGCTCCAGCCGCAAATACTCATAAATAATCGGTCGGGGCTGCCGGAAGACTTCGATACACCTGAGCAAGTAATAAGGCCTTCTAAGCCTGGGAGGCTTTGGGAGACATGTATGACTATGAACGACAGCTGGGGCTACTTTGAGGCTGATAGAAACTGGAAATCCGTTAAACAGTTAATACAGGTTCTAGTGACGTGTGCTAGCTATGAAGGCAACTTGCTTTTAAATGTAGGGCCTCGAGCCGACGGAACATTTCCGCCGGAAGCACTAGAAAGACTTGAAGCAATAGGAGAGTGGATGAGAGTTCACGGAGAATCAGTGTATGGGTCGGAGCGCTGCCCCTTCACAACAACGGTAGGCCCTATGACAGCTAAGGGAAACAAGGTCTATGTCCATGCATTTAGGTGGCCTGGTAAAGAAATATGTGTAGCTGGTGTAGCGAATTCAGTGCAGTCAGCTTATATTCTCACGACAGGAGAAGAAGTAAAAGTAGAGCAGAAAAAAGATAGAGTATTTCTTAAAGGACTACCGAGGCTAGCACCAGATCCTTATGACACAGTAATAGTACTGGAGTTAGATGGAAAGCCTGAAAAAGCTCCACTTACTCTTTAAACTTAATATAAACGCTATTTTAGCGACTTGACCCTTAGCAAAGCTGATTACTTTGTACACACTAGTAAGTAGTATCTTTCATCAATATCCTCTATTAATTCAATAGTAAACCCGGTTTTCTCAATAATTTCAATAAAGGATTCTTTGTCCACATAAATATCACAGTATCTGAAAAATTCTACTAATTCGTCTACAGTAAATCCAAGTTCTCTTCGAGTTTGGTCACGGTCCCACGTAGTAATGCCGTAAAATTCTCTCACAACAAGTTTTCCTTCAGGCTTAAGCACACGGTAAGCTTCTTTAACAGCTTTAGCAAATCCGAGAATTTGGCTAAAGCCGCAATTATTGGTAATTACATCAAAGTAGTTTTCTTTAAATGGCATTGCTCTAGCGTCAGCGACCATAGGTAAAGACTTGTCTAAGAGCTTGTAGTAAGTTAAAGTACCTTCAACTCTTTTAGCACATTTATAATCTATGTCAAAGCTATAGAATTCTTTAAAGTCTCTATATTTTTCAATGAGACAGGTTAAAAAGAATCCTCCACCAGAACACATATCAAGTATTTTGCTCGGAGAATATTCTCTAACAATATCGACCATTCTTTTAAGAGACACAGAGCTCTTTGTTTGCTCCTTAATTCTTTGCAAATGCTTTTCAACATAGCATTTTCTAATACGCCAGCCACCTATAGCTAAAAGCCTTCTATCAACAGGTTCTTTGAAAAATACTTTAGGAGGAGAATACTCTCCTCTGAGTACTCTGAAAGTTCTTCTTCTGACTTCTTCTACACCATACTTCTTTAATAGTTTTTCATAGGACTCGAGAGTGAAACCGAAGACAGCTTCTACGAAGGGATGGTTCCAGCTAGCATACTGACCCGGCTTAAGTAAAACAGGGATTCTTGCATAAACTTTAAATAAAGTATTGCATGAAGTACAAGATAAGATAGCTCTCTGAATAATAGTGCCACGCCTAGTAGCTTTCTCGATAGTTAAAGTACTTTTGCAAAGAGGACACACTACTGCTGAAGTCTTGAGCGAGTATTCAAGAAAGCTCATTTTCATACATAAATTAATCCATTTTTACTGGTACTTATTTTTATCTAGAGAAAATTTATATATTTTAGACGCTTATATTAAACGGAGTTCTAGTTAACATTAGAGTATATGGCTTCAGAAATGTTTAAAATTAAATGAAAATATGTTAAGTTAAAGTAACTATTTTTATATTTGAGCAAGGCTTTTCAAGAACTTCTTGAATTAGTTTTAAAAATGCTTCGTCGACGTTCTGTCCAGTCTTGGCGCTAGTTTCAATATAGCCTAGAAGACCTAGTTTTTCGACTTTCTTTAAAGCATCGGCTTCAGATACTTTTCTATAAGGTAAGTCTATTTTATTACCTACAAGGAGTAAAGGTAAGTCTCTTTCGACGCTTCGTGCTTCGCTAACCCATTTTTCTACAAAGTCAAATGAGCTTACTCTAGTTACGTCAAATACTACGAGACCTCCGGCTGCTCCTTTGTAGTAGAGAGGTCTGAGCGAAGAAAATCTTTCTTGACCAGCAGTATCCCATATAACTGCTTTAACTAGAGTATCATTTCCCACTAAAATTATTCTAGTACCGAAGGCCACGCCTACAGTAGACTTAATGTCTTCTTTAAATTCTCTTTGAGTAAATCTTGTACATAAACTAGTTTTGCCTACACCAGAATCCCCAATCAAAATAATCTTCATAGTAACAAGTCTACTCGGAACAGGAAGTCCTGCTTCTCTAAATATTTCAGACGCTACGCTATACCCATATGTTGATACTATTCTATCAAACAGTTTATAGGGATCTTGAATACTTTCTGGACCAATTTTCCATCTAAGTTTTTCGCGTAAAAGACTACTCAAACGCTCCATGATCGTCCCCTCGAGCTCCAGCTAAGTAACTTAAGAGAGGACATACAATAGCAGAAACATTTATTCTAGGCATAAATAGAATTAATAAGTACAATGTCACAGCTATTTGCTCACTAAAGCACATAAATGCCCTGTACTCTTAGGTAATTAAGATATTTAAGTCTTTCTAAAAACAATTTTCACCCCAAAGTAAAATGCTTTGTTCAAAAAAGAATATAAGGAACTCATCTTTCACTAAAAATTATCTCTATATAATGCTAGAAAGTAATTAAAATAAATATATTATAGGTTAATTAACAGCATTTGTTAACATTAAAAACATTTGTAAAGACTATTGAAAAAATAATGTTAATGTTCGAGAAAAGTGTCTTCAATATTAATTGTTGACAATAGATGTAAGTAACTTAGGTAAATCACTTATATCGTCATAGTATATTGTTTTAAACTTAGTTGTATTAAACTGAATTTTTTCACAATGTTTCCTATTAATTAATGCATATATTTCTGCAAATGGACCTAAGTCTAGTGCTTTTGCTAAAATTTCGATGAGTTTTTTAAGTGTAAGGTTTTCTAGTATATCTATACATAATGTTTTATTACCCATTATTATTAAATCGAAGTTATGATAAATTCTACTTTCATCTTTTATTTTACCGTTAACCAATACTTTAACATTCTTTTCTTCTAGTTTCTTAACTAAATCTACTAATACTTTTGTAGTTGTAGAACTCATATCGATAGCGCTTTTACTAAAGCTTATATAGTCCTTATGATTCAGTTTTTAAATGAAAAATAATGTAATATAAAGCACTAAATTATAAAATATCAAGAATAATATTATTTATAAAGTTTTCACTAGAATTTGTTTAATGATTTCGGACTCTATGATTCGGAAGAAATTAAAGGGACTTTAGAGTATGGGTTTTATGGGTATGGGTCTTATAATTCCCCGCTCGGAAGCTAAAGAGCTTGAGGGAAGAGGATGGGTTCTTCTCTTTGGTAGAAGGAAAACAGGGAAGACTTTTCTTGTTAGAAGTATGATTCACTATGACTACTACTTTTTTGTAACTAGAGGGAGGGAAATATTTTGTGAGAGTGCAGGAAACATAGAGATACTTACTTACTCTGTTTTCTTAGAGAGACTTAAGAATCTTCTTAGAGATAATATTGTTTTAGTTATAGATGAGTTTCAGAGACTTCCCGAAAATTTCTTAGATTTTCTTCATTACGCGAAGAGCTGGAGCAAAGCTAAGGTTATTTTAGTGGGCTCTAGCATGCTAGTTTCAAGAAAAATTATGCATTCACGCAGCCCTCTTCTTGGGATAGTTAAGCCAGTTAAGCTAGGCTTAGCTAAACCGCTAGACGTACTACGCGCTTTACTTAAACTAAAGAGACCAGAAGAAGCTTTAATGCTTGCTCCTTTAGTCAGTGATCCTTGGATACTAGAGTTCATAGATCTAGATAAACCGTATGGAGAAATAATAGATCAAATTGTAGAGGCTTTGAGGCTAAGTGCTCGAGGTCTTGTAGGGGAAGTTTTTTTAGAAGAAGAAAGAGAGCTTACTGAAAGATACGAGGCTGTTCTAAGAGCTATTGCTTGTGGCTGTAAGACTCCCGGAGAAGTTGCTTCATATCTTTCAGGAATATTGAGCGAACATCTGAAGTCGCAGGATGTGAAAAAGTACATAAGTAATCTTGTTGAAATGGGACTTGTCAGGAAAGTAAAGGTATTCAATAAGAAAAGATATCTGTATACAATAGATTCTCCTCTTCTAGACCTCTTTTTCTATCTCGACGCTAAGCTAGGGTTTTATGAGCTTCGTTCTCCATTAAGCCTCACTAGGAAGAAAGCCGTGGAGAAAATTCCATTTTACTACGAGCGCTTCGTAGTCGATTTGTTTGCACAAATACTGGATGCTGAAGTTCAGAAGCGTTTTCAGCCCGAAATAGACGGCGTTTTAGTGAGAGGAAGAAAGCCTATTGCAGCCATAGAGGTGAAAATGGGTAAGGTGAGTCTCAGTGAAGTATATGACTTTAAGTCTAAGGTTTCAAACTTAGTAAGAAGACTGATAGTAGTTGCTAAAAGTGTTCCAGAAAATATCTCTAAGACTGGAGTCGAAATATATACTCCCGAAAAAATTGCTGAAATAGTTAAAGACTTTAGTTAAGTTTCATTACTTAAAACTTTTAAAAAGGTGAAGAGACTTAAAGCTATAGTCTTTTTAGCACTGGAAGTACTTTTTCCGCAAATTCTTCTATCGGCTTTATCTTATACGCATCGGGGAAGTAGAAAATGAATTCTCTGACACCTACTTCGACGTATTTCTTAACTCTTTCTACTATTTCTTCGGGTGTTCCTATATACTGTGTTTTCTTTAATCCTTCGTAGCTTGACTTACTCAGTACGAGAAATTCGCATTCTTTTATCTTCTTTTTGATTTCTTCTTCACTTTCACCCATTATTAAGAAGCCGTCGTGAACCTTTATTATTTCATTGAAGTCTCTGCCTATTTTCTTACAGTACTTTTTAAGTACTTCTAGTTTTCTTTTGTAGAACTCTGGGTCTCCCCAGACATGGTATTTGTTAGCGTGTTTGGCTACTACTCTTAGAGTTAATTGCTCTCCTGCTCCTGCTACTAAAATTGGCGGATGGGGCTTCTGTACAGGCTTAGGATCATTTAGTCCTTTCTCTACTTTGTAGTACTTTCCTTCGAATGTTACTTCGTCTTGAGTCCACATCATTTTAATAATTTGTAATGCTTCGTCTAGCGCCTTTATTCTGTCAGCTGGCTTAGGGAAAGGTATTCCGTAGCCCCTGAACTCGTTTTCGTACCAGCATGCTCCTATACCGAACTCTACTCTGCCGTTTGATATTACATCTACATTGGCTACTATTTTAGCTAAGACAGTTGGATACCTATAGAGAACACAAGTAACTAATGTTCCTAGCCTAATTTTCTCAGTTACTGCCGCTAATGCTGTTAGCGTAGTCCATGCTTCGAAAACAGACCTACCTTTAATCGGCTGCGGTACTGTATGGAAGTGGTCGAAGACCCATAATGAGTCGAAGCCTAGTTCCTCGGCTCTTTTAGCTACCTTAACTATGAGATTCCACTGCTCAGTAGTAGGTAAATCAGGAGGTAAGTCAAGTCTCCATCCTTGAGGCACAAAGATACCTATCTTAAGTTTCTCGGACATATGTTTTTGTAGAGCATAATGTTAATAAAAATTTACGCCGAAGGACTTTTATATAAAAGCATATTTATACCTGTTTCATTTCGAGGAAACGTTTATAGATTTTCTCCATTAACTTTACGTCTTTTAAAGCGTCTCTACCGTTAGTTAAGGGTTCTTTATCATGTTTAATGCATTCAATAAAATGTTCTGCTTCTTTCTTAAATGCCCATTCCCATTTTCCCCAACAGTGCTTAAACGTTCTATCTTGGCTACTGTATACTTCTACTAATGCTGGAATATTTCTGAGCAAAGGTATTGGAGGTTTCACTTTAATCCATCCTTTCTCAAAGTATATTTTCAGCTCTTCGTCCCAGAAATGAGCTTTAATAAAGCCTGTTTCAAATCCCACGTTGAAGTTTTCGTAAGATATCACTGAATTATGCGTATTATCGTGAAAAGTTGAGTAAACTATTTTCACTGGCTCGCCGAAAAACCATCTCATTAAGTTTATGTCGTGGCAGAAAACATCGAGAAAAGCTCTGTATCTAGAATATTCACTTAGATTCATCCACTCAGGAGGCCGAGGCTTAACTTCAGGTCTAGGTTCATCTGAAGTAACAAGAGGACTTGTACCTATTATGCCTCCAAGCCAGTCTCCGCCGTAGCAATGTACTCTAGCGTATGTTATCTCTCCTAGCTCTTTACTGACCATAAGCTTTGATACGAGACTTTTAGCGTACCTACAGCCCGGGTCATAGCGTTTCATGTAGCCTACCATTAATATTCTTCCTCTTTTTTCAGCACACTTTACCATTTCTTTGGCGTCGCGGGAATTAGTAGCTATAGGTTTTTCTACAAAAACATGTTTACCTGACTTGAGTAAGTCTATGACTATAGGCGCGTGAAGCTCGTCTGCTACAGCTACAACACATGCATCTATATCCTTTACATCAATTATGTCTAAGTGAGATCTATAGTAGCGTGGAATATGGTATTTTGCGGCAACAGCTTTACCTAGCTTCTCTCTGAGCTCACACAATGCTACTATTTCACAATCACTAATACTCATGAAATTAGGTATGTGGACCAGCTGGTTCATTATACCTGCTCCAATAAAAGCGAGCCTAATTTTCATTAAACCACCTAATCGAGAGATACTCCAGCAGAAGAAGCCACTTTAACTAAACTACTGTACGCTTTCTTCGCTATTTCTAAGACATTCATTTTCCAGTACTCTTCCCTAAAAATCTCTACAGACAAGTACCCTTCGTAACCTTTCTCACGGAAGATTTTCAGTACGTCGACTAAAGGTATTACTCCTTCACCGCAGAAGAGCCTATGCTTGTCAGCTAATTTGTCTCGAGGCAAGTCTTCGCAGTCATTTATGTGCACAAAAAACAGCTTATCTCCGGGAACTTCTCTCAAGTGATCTAAAGACCCATCACCACGGTACCAGTGAAAAGTATCTATCAAGAACCCTACATTCTCATGATTTACAGTTTTCACTATCTCTATCGCTGGAGGTAGCTCCTCGAACCACTCTAAAGCCACTTTAATGCCATATTCGCCTGTAAAGTCCCCCAATCTCCTTAAGCGAGAAACATACTGTTTTAAGGCTTCCTCGAAACTTCTACCTCCTAGTCCTTCAGCACAAACTACGATGTACTCAGAGCCAATGTAGTTTCCTACTTCGAGGAAAGGCTTTAGCTCACTTACTTTTTTCTTGAACTCGGTTTCGCTGCAGAAAATATATCCTCCGAAGGCACATAGACACGGAGCACCTATATTCAAGTCTTCTAAAAGCCTTTTTAAATCGCTTTTACTTTTCTTAGATAAGAATTTTTCTAGTTTACTTACCCATATTTCAACAGCTTTGAACCCAGCTTCGCTAGCTACACGAATATCTTCTTCAAGACTATAAGGCATAGTAGTAGCTCCATTTATACAAGACTTCATATAGTTTCCGCTTTAAGTAGCGCGGCTAGACTTTAAAACACTAATTAGTTTCCTTAAATAATATTAAGCTAGTTTTTATCGAGAATTTTCTTCTTGTATTTGAGATATTCTTTAGTGTCTCCAAAAAATATTATACCTCCTTTCTCGTCAATAAGCATTATTTTTCCTCCAGCCAGAAAGTATGCTTCATAGTGCATGTAATCTTTTTCAAAGGAATCTATCAGTTTGACTAATTTAGGTTCCTTAGACACTTGAAGTAGAGTCCTTACAGATAGTTAAACTTTTCTCTAAAAATGTCTTAGCAGATAAAACCTATGTAAATAGTGTTAAATAACTTAAATCAACTATAGCAATATGCATATACTAGTTTTAGGCGCACATCCAGATGATCCCGATTCAGGAGCAGGTGGGCTCATTGCTCTGCTTACTAAAAGGGGATATAAAGTAACAGCTATTTCGTTTACGAGAGGAGAGCTTACAGGCAGAGCGGAAAGTATTGAAGAAAACGCTAAAGTAAATGAAAAGGAAGCAGTAGAAGCCTTTAAGCTGCTGGGAGCTGACATAGTTTTCCTGAATTTTAAGGACGCCGAAGTATATGCTTCTAAAGAAGCTGTATTTGAAGTAAAGAAAACGTTAAGAGGTCTTTCTCCCGATATCATTATCACACACTGGCCCATAGATACTCACTCTGATCACAGAGCAGTAGGAATAATCACGATAAATGTTGTTAGAAGTTTTAGTCCTCAGCCAGCTCTATTCTTCTATGAGGTAATGACGGGGCATCAAACAAAGTGCTTTGTACCAGAAATATACGTTGATGTAACAGAAGTAGCCGAGCTCAAGAAAAGAGCATGCTATATGCATAAAAACTGTTTTCCTCAGAAATGGTATCCTGTTCACGAAAAAATGATGGTTTTCAGAGGAATGGAAGCTGGAGTCAAATATGCTGAAGCATATATTTCGTTCGAAAAATCTTATGCATATAAGCTAATTCAGCTGCTAGAGTTTCAGCATTAAATATACTCATTTAAATTTTGCTGTGTCTTTTTAAAGGGAGCTTAATGGATACTTGGAGACTTAAAACTAATGTACTTGAACCATACTACTTTTCTTACCTAGGTAACGGGTATCTAGGAATACAGACTAGTAAAGATGGTACAGGAGCATATTTTAAGGCAAGAAGCTTTATTGCAGGCGTATATGACGGCGAATACGAGAGAATAGTTGAAATACCGAAGTGGAGCGGAATACTTTTTTCTGCTTCAGATTATCATCCTTTCTCTGATTTAAGTAAAATAAAGAACTATAAACAAATACTAGACTTAAAGAAGGCGGTCCTGTTAACTAAGTATACTTGGCTTAGTCCTCAGGGGTCCGTAGACTTTGATATAGAGTTCTTTGTTTCAAGGGCAGATCCCCATGTGGCGGCGATATCGTATGTTTTTACTCCGCGGCAAAACATTCAGGCTGTTCTAGAGACTTTTCTAGATGCTTCTGGTTTAGAAAACCTAAGGGTTATTGAAAGAGGAGCGGAAGAAAATACTATTTGGCTAGAGGTCGAAACTAGTCTATCTAAAATAAGAATTGCAGAAGTATCTAAAGTAATCTGCGAGCCTGAGCCATCTGCTGTAAAAGAAGTAGTTGAGGAAAAATCTTCTCGACTAAAGCTGGTTTTTGAAGCCGAGGAGAATAAAAGCTACTGTGTGCGCAAGTATACTGTTTTTTACACAACACTTGACTTAGAGAAGCCTCTTGAAAATGCTTTAAGGAAAGCAGAGGAATGTGGGGCGAAAGGCTACGAGAAGTTGTTCGATGATCACTGCAAAGAATGGGAGAAAATATGGGAAAGAGATATAGAGGTAGATGACCCAATTATTCAGCGCAGAATACGAGCCTGCGTATATCACTTAGTTTCTAGCGTTCGTGAAGGACAAGACCACAGCATACCGCCTATGGGATTATCAAACGACGGCTGGGGAGGACACATATTCTGGGACGCAGACTTCTTCATGTTCCCTGCGCTCATTCTACTATACCCTGAACTAGCTAAAAGCATTGTAGCGTATCGCTGTAGAACACTTGAGGCAGCTAAGGAACACGCTAGGAAACACGGATACGATGGCGCGTGGTACGGCTGGCAGACAGCTAGCTCTGGTAAAGAGGTATCGAGAGGAGGTTACTCGGACGAAATACATATTGTTGGAGACGTTGCGTGGGCACAGTGGCTTTACTACTTGGCTACAGGAGACGAAAAATACTTCAGAAAGTGCGCTGCACCAATTATAATTGAGACTGCGAAATTCTGGGCCAGCAGAGTTGTATATAATGCTGAGAAAGACTGCTACGAAATACTAAAAGTAGTGCCTCCTGATGAATCAGTCTGCGAAAAATGGGGCAAAACAGTAGTAGACAATAGCGCTTTCACAAATGCTATAGCGCAATGGAACATTAAGACTGCTATCAAAGTGTGTGAAAGACTGGGAATAAAATATCCCGAGAAATGGATTGAAATAGCTGAAAAAATGTATATTCCCTTCGATGAAGAAAAGAAAATCATTTTAGAGTACGATGGATATGACGGACACATCATTAAGCAGCCAGACGTACTCGAAATGATTTTTCCACTAGAATATCCTATGCCTAGAGAAGTTGCCGAAAACAACTTCAAGTACTATATAGATAAGCCCGATAAGGAACTAGGACACAGCTTTTGTCCCTCAATACACGTAGTCGTAGCCTGCAGACTAGGCAAACGCGAAGAAGCCTCAGAGCTTTTCAAAGAATGGGATCCTTTCTTCCTCCCGCCATTCGAAGTAATAAGAGAGATCCTAATGCACGACAAAGGAATAGTCTTCTTGACAAGTACAGCAGGATACTTAATGAACATAATTTATGGCTTCGCCGGAATCAGAATAACGGAGAAAGGACTCGAAGTAAAGCCTCTATTGCCAGAAACCATCTCAAGAATAGTATTCAAGAAACTATTCTTTAGAGGAAAAATATACAGACTCATCGTAGAGAAGAGAGACGGCAGAGATTTTTATGAGCTCCAAGAACTCAAATAAACGATTTTCAGTTCCAACTTGTTATCCGAGAAAATTTTATGTTTGATAAGCAGAATCTCTAAGATCAATGTCGTTATTTCTTCAAGAAAAATTTATAGTACTGTAATACAAAATGTAATACGGTGTCTAAGATTGGTTAGTGTAGTAATTTCTGTTAGGATTCCCAAGGAGCTTAAAGAGAAACTTGAAGAACTCGACATCAATGTCAGTGAAGTTGTTAGAGAATTTCTAAAAGAATATGTTGAAGAAATTGAAATAAAGAGACTTGAAGAAAAATTAAGAAGACTTAGATTACATTTATCAGGAAAAATAGATCCTACTATCGTAGCTAAACTTGTGAGAGAAGACAGGGTTAGAAAATGAAATTCCTTCTTGATGCATCGGTTTTAGTGCCTTTACTACTTGATTACGGTGAAAAACTACTTAGCATAGCCGCTAAAGTGTCGTTGCATATATTAGACCTTACAGTCTATGAGACCGGCAATAGTTTATGGAAAATGTCGACTCTACTGAAAATAATAAGCTTAGAGGACGCTGTAGAGATTACAGAGGTTTTAAAAGATCTCACGATAAGAAAGCTCATTGAGCCTATTTACTTTAATGAATTAAATTTACTTAGAATTATTGAGCTTGCTGCTAACGAAAACATTACTTTCTATGATTCATCATATATAGTAGCGTCAGAGAAACTAAATGCAGTACTTGTAACTGAGGACAAAGAGCTCGTTAAAAAAGCAGAAAAATATGTTAATGTAATGACTTATACTCAATTAAAGCAATATTTATCTAACTTAAAATAATATCTATTAAAGTGTCTTACTTCTATTTATATAATGCAGATAGTTTAAAATCTTGGCTGCTATAGTAAGTATTTTGGCAGAAATAGAGTAGCTGAAAAGGACTTGGAATAAAGCTTCTATTGCTAGAAAATATCCCTGAAGATAGCTTTCAAGAAAATATACTTTAGAAGAAGAGTGTACGGCTACATGGATAATCTCAGCGGACAATTCTATATAGTCTACAGAAGAATAAATGTATTTGAAAGTATTCGGTATACATAAAATTGCGTAAGGATACTGGAAATAAGTGTGAGAAGTATTTATAGCTAATATTAGTTAATTAAACCGTATGGGGTCTAGAACAAAAGCGGGAGTGTACATTCCAGCAGATCTTCTACAAGAAGCAGAAAATCTCATGAAAATTCTAAATATTAAAAGTAAGTCTAAGCTTATTCAAGAAGCGCTCAAACTATTTATTTCTGAAAACAAGTGGAGGCTAAAAGGAAGAGCAGTCGGGATAATTGGTGTAGTTTATCAGCATCACGTTAAAGATATAGACCATGAAATAACAGAAGTACAGCATAGACATCTCGATATAGTTGCTAGTACTCTTCACGTACACTTAGACGAAGAAAGATGTATGTTAGCTATAGCTGTTAGAGGAGAAGTAGAGAGAATAACTGAGCTCATAGGAGAACTACTTAACCTGAAGGGAATAGAGGTAGTTAGGCCAATACTTCTCTCTACGGAAAAAGAAGACAAATAACTTATTGCTCGAGAACATTTTTCAATGAAATCTACACTTTGTCTAAAGGCTTTTCTAGCTCTTTCTCAGGAGGAGGCACTAGTACTTCAGCTAAAGCTGATAAAATCATGAGAGCAACTGCTCCTTTAACTGTAATACTGTATTCTCCCCTTTTTCCCATTACAACAAATCTATTTTGAGTAAGTATTCTTAGATGGTGGTAAAGCTGACCTCCCTCAAGTCCTGTAATATCGCTTAGTTCTTTCGAAGTTCTAGATTTCTCGTAAAGTGCTCTGAGAATCTTTACTCTATACTCGTTAGCTAATACTTCAGATACGGAAGATACTCTTCTAGTGTCTACTTTGAGAGAGTCTTTAGGGGAAAGTATTAAATCCCAGCCAAATTTGTCGGTATAGCAAACTAGGCAAATGAATTCTTTTTCATAGATTTTTCCATACTTCTTTAACAGAAGTTCTCTTATCTCCTTATAAGGTGGCTCTTTTGTTGCTTTTTTAGGCACCCCTTCGATTATCTTATTTATAAGCTGCTCTATTTCAGATACTCTTTCTTCTAGCTTACGTAGTCTTTCTTCTACACTCATACTGTATACTGTAATATTGTAAAAATATAAAAAATACTATTTTACAGAAAACTGTAATTATTTGGCTATGATAACCAAATATTTTAAGGGTCTATCTCCAGTATTTCTTATTCCATGGAGCTTATTCGGCGGTATAAAAACTGCTGTAAAAGGCTTTACATCGTATTCTCTATCTTCTATTAATGCTCTGCCTTCTCCTTCAAGTATAAAAAATATTTCTTCGCCATCGTGCCGATGGGGTTCGTGAGGCTTCTGACCAGGCCCTACTACAGATAAATGCATTTTGAGCTTCTTTGCTCCAATTTCTCTACTTACATAGATTTTAACTAAGCCTTCGGGATCTCCTTTTCTTTGTTTAGTTTTAGCTGTTTCCCAGTGTATAACAGACATTGCTATCATTTACTATGCGCTGAATTTTGAATTAAGTGTTAGGGTAGTCGAGTAAATAGTGTATTATATTTAGCTGAGTTTAGTTTAATGTGGCTTCGAGCAGTTTAAATGAAATTATTGTAGATGAAGCTAAAGAATATTGCTGTAAAGCACTAATAGACTTAGGACTATATCCTAACTACTCGATTGAAGTAGGCGATATTAATGGCGACGGCCGTAAGGAAATAGCTGTTCTTTCTACTGCAGGAGATTTGCTTAAAGTATTTGATATCAGTGGGAAGCTTTTATTTGAAAAAAGACTGAAGAGCACGGGTTGCTGGGGAACAACTATATTCGATTTCGCTGACATAGACGGCGATGGCAAAGAGGAGCTACTTCTACCCGAAGGTGTGCCGGGAGACGCTAGAGTAATGGCTTTAGACAAGAACGGTGAAGTAGTTAGGCAGAAAGAGATACACGTAGAGACTACAGATGACTACGGTGTAGCTGTCCCTATGGTAGGAGCCTTTAAGCGCACTGCTGATTCTTACGGTATATGCGTAGCTGTAGCTGGTGGAGCGCTACTCGCTTTCAATGAAGACTTTGAGCTCCTGTGGAGCATTAAGGGGCTTAGAAAAGACTTTGGCCACGAATTTTATTTCCTTAAGTTGCCTGGTGAAGAAAGCGAGCTCGTAGCATTCGTTACAGTAGACCATATTAGGTATGCGTCACCTAAAGTTGAAGGAGAGCTACTTATAGTAAATTCTGAAGGAAAAATAGTTTTCAAGAAAAGAGTAAGAGACCTTATAGACGACACTCACTTCGACGATGTCGCGCTAGACGACTTCCAGGGAGACGGCAAGCCAGAAGTACTCGTTGAAAAAGGCTTTCTCATGGAGTATCCGAGCGGCAAAATAGTATGGGATGAATCACATTTATTTGACCACGGCCAGTGGATAGCTCACATACCTAACCCAGAAGGACCCGGCCGCCTTATTTTCATAACAGAGCTGTGGGGCTACCGCGGTAAGAGTAGGCTACTTGGACCAAACGGTGAGACTCTATGGGTGCTGGGAGCACATAGACACACCGTAATAGACTGGGGACTTTATCCAAAATACAAAGTTGTTCCTACTAGAGTTCACGCAGTTGACTGGGCTAACTCAGGGAGATATGAGTTCGTTTTCGGCGAACAAATGGTTCGCCGAAGAGGAGCGCCGCGAATAGACGTTAAACATAGACTGAAGATATTCGTAGTAAATCCATATGAGCTACAAGTAAGAGAAATATACTTCACAGATACTATGCGTAAAGACTTCTTTTACAACGGTGAAGTACGTTCAAGAGTAACAGATATGGACGGTGACGGCCGGCCAGAATATGTTTTCCCTAGGCAGGACGGGAAAGTAATGATTATAGGTAAACGTGTTTAAGCGGCGATATAATGTCGAATAAAATTAAGGTAAAAGTAATACTCCTGGTTATAGACCAGCTTCCAGGACACTGGGCTGAAGGAGTATATGTTGACGAGGAAAAGAAAATACCTCCAGTAAATATTAAAGGCTACTATGAGAGAGGACTAATACCTCATTTTGCAGAACTAATAGACAACGGCCTGTGGGTAGTGAGGCCATGGAATAGAGGAGTATGCTGGACTAGACAGGGCATGAGGTATTTAGCTACAGGAAGCTACACTAGACCTCTCTACGATGAAGAATACTGGAGAAATCCTGAAGGCTATAGCAATGAAGAGAAAACAGGGTTCTTCGAGTATGCTAAAGAGTACTATAAGGGTGAGCTTAAGTGCGCTACTTTTGGTGGATGGTATGAAAGAGGCTACTTTTATGTACCTGACACTATTGTTTCTCCTCACTGTACCAAAATATCGATACATAATACAGTCGAGTGGTCTGATCTCTTATTATGGAGAAACTTCATTAAGCCCTACATGGACTTTAATCCCGACTTCAATTTGATGCTAATATATTTCCCTACATTCGATGTAATTAATGGCTGTCCCTCTTATGTCAGAGGACATGGCATTAACCCATTTACGTCAAAGCACTCTTACATGATGCTTCTAGACTATATATTAGGGGAAATAATAGGTTACTTAAAGTCTAGGAAAATGTGGAATCAGACATATATTGTAGTGGCTTCAGACCACGGCTATCACTTAGGCTGTAGTATTGCTCGAAAACAGGGAGCTAGAAGTGTTAACTGGTGCTGTGGACACGACGCACCATTTGACTGCTGTGTATGGGATTTCGAGGAGGATAAGCCTACAGATAAGTACAGCGGTGGAACTAGAAGAATAACATTTATTGTATCGGGAGGCGCGCTGCCCGAAGAGTATCGAGGAAAAATAGTGAGAGAAGCAGAAATCATAGACGTTATTCCAACTATAGCAGATATACTTGAAGTACCTTATAAGTGTGAAGGAAAAAGTATTTTTAAAATGAAGATAGAGGATAAAGAAGACTACTATGACGAAAATTAAACTAGTTGCACTAGATTTAGACGGCACTATGTTAGAGTGGGACAAAACAATATTACCTGAGCTTAGAGAAGCTCTCATAAAGCTCTCTAAGAAGGGAGTAAAGGTAACCACAGCCTCAGGCAGACCTCTTCCTGATCAAGTAAAGTACTTGAATGCTAATAAGTTAGGAGCTTGCGCTGGAGTGCCTCATGCTTTAATAGCTAATGAGCAGGAGATATATTTTCTTGTAGAGAAAGGCTACAGACCTTACCTTGAACACTACCTTAAAATCGAAAGAGAATGGAAACGCCTGCTACCTTCAATAATGAAGCTCCTTGAAGAAACTGAAAAAGAGCTTAAAGAAAGGGGATTTAATGTAAAAATATGGGTTAGCGAGGAAATTGCATGCGAAAGACACTTAGCTGGATTAAAATTCGAGAGCTCAGAAGAAGCTAGATGGGCAGAAAAGTATTTGAATGAAAAAATAAGAGAAAAGGGCTTGAAACTAAAATGTAGTAGAGTATGGGCATTACTTCAAGTAATACTGTCTTCTGCAGGCAAAGGAGAGACTCTTAGAGAACTAGCAGACTACTGGCGTATAGACTACAATGAAGTTCTCTGCGTAGGTGACTGTGTACACGACTTAGATATGCTTGACAGCAAGTACGGCTTTATTCCAGCAACAGTTTCAAATGCAGTAGAGGAAGTAAAAGAAGTGGTCTTAAGGAGAGGGGGTTATGTATCCCCCTTTTCTTGTGGAAAAGGAGTTCTTGATATTCTCAAGAAATATAGATTAATTGAATAAGCAGCTACCTTAATTCAGTCTACTCGGCAAAGATTTAGCTCTATCATTACCTTCAGAGCCATGTTTTCTTCAAGAAGTTTTAAGCATTTATACTTAATCTACTACTAATCTTTACATATAACATATTCTAGCATTAACGACACTTAGCTTCACTGGAAAGCGAATGTATTTTAAATCTTTAGTTATAGAGGATAATGTGTTAAAGTGTGTTTGAGTGAAGTCCATAGTATGGTAAGTGGGGGTAGTTGTGTTAAAATAGGAGCTGTTGCAGATGTTCATCAGGGGCCTCTCGATGTCAGAAAATGGCTCAGAAAGTTTGTAGAAGACATGAATAGCGACTTTAGCCCAGATATTGTAGTAGAGCTCGGAGACTTTATTGGCTGCAAGAAGCCAGAAGCTTTGAAAGCATTAAAGGAAATAAATGAAGTATATTCTCAGTGCAAAGCTCCAAGATACTACGTTTTTGGAAACCATGATCTAGACGCGTTTACTAGAGAAGAATACACTAGTATAATAGGAATAAATTATTGGTGGAAATCAATAGACGTAAAGTTTCTCCACATAATATTCCTTGATGCAGCATGGGGCCCTAATACTAATAGCGGCGGTCCTACAGGGCACATACCGAGCCAAGAATTAGACTGGCTTCAAGAAGACTTGGAGAAAGTACCTAGAAACAAACCAATAGTAGTTTTTTGTCACTACCCTATAGCGATTTTCTGTAATGAACCTAGAATAGACAATGAAGATGAATTACTCGAATTATTTAAAGACTATAGGCTAGTAGCTACTTTCAGCGGAGACGCACACTACGGCGGATACCGCGAAGAAAACGGAACACACCACATATGCTTACATAGTATGGGCTGGTGGGAACTCGACAAAATTACAGGATCTTATGCTAGAATAACAGTAACACCAAATAAAATAGTAGTAGAGGGAAGAGGGGCTCAGCCAAGCTATATACTTAAAATAAAAAGATAAAATTATTGGCTATTTAATATATGCGTAAACTAATATTGTAGACCGTAATATTATTAGCTCTAAGCCTAGAAAGTGCCTATAGAGCTTAAGTACATATAGTTCTTCAAAAATTTATATTAAAATAGCAGTATTTGATTTTTATGAATGAAAGTAAAGTATACTTATGGCATATAGATTATCCTGAAGAAGCCAATTTTATTGAAGCTCACTATGTGCTTTTTCTCATAAAATTAGCTGAAAAGAAGCTTGGCGTAAAATACAAGAAAATACTCGACTTAGCGTGCGGCATAGGACGCCATCACAAGTATTGGCGAGAAGAAGGCTTCGAGGTATATGGTGTTGATGTGTCTAAAGAGCTTATTGAGTTAGCCAAAAAGAGGAACAGGGGATTTGAGGAGTACTATGTGGTTAAAGACATGAGAGAAGTGGATTATGTCGAGGAATTTGATGTAGTGGTCTCTTGGTATACTTCATTTGGATATTTTTCGCATGAAGAAAACCAAAGAGTTTTATTAAACATTTATAATGCTTTAAAACCCTATGGAATATTTATATTAGATTATCCAATAAAGTTCAGAGAAGGTGTTCATATCATTAGGCATAATGACAATTATTTTGAGTTAGAAGAAGTTAAGAAAGTAAGTGACTATGTTCTCGACCACTATGCAGTACTGTACAAAAAAGTAGACGAGAATTTAGTTAAAGTAGATGAGCTTAAGCTGAGACTCACTATCTATCCTCCTCAAGTGCTTAAGACAATGCTCGAGAAAATAGGATTCAGTATACTACTTGTGTTAACTAGTAGGAGTACGAAGAGAGTTAAGGAGTTTAATTTACTAGACTTAATTGAGGCTGGAGTAAGACGACTAGAGTGGATAATGTACAAGCCTCGGCAAACATAGTCATTTATACCGTCTTTATTAAAAACTATTGTGGAAGTTAAAGTAATGACACTAAATATCTGGGGGTATTCTTCTCCATGGAAAACTAGAAGAGAACTCATTCTAAATGAAATTAAAAAGTATTCTCCTGACATTATTGGCTTACAGGAGGTAACAAGTGACCCTGAGCTAGACGAAGAAGGCAGAAATCAAGCAGAGCAGCTCGCGCACATTCTTCCTGTATATAGAGCTGTGTGCTGCTTAAGAAGGCCTCCTGGAGCAGAGAAAGTTAAAGCAGGTTTAGCTATTTTAAGCAAGTATCCTGTGCTAGAAGTAAGTGAAGAAGATCTAACTTACAGCGCGGAAGTAAATCCTCATCCTAGACCAATTCTAGGAGCAGTTATTGAAGTACAAGGAAAGAAAATATTCTTTGTGACAGTACATTTGTCCACGTACCCGCCAGACAGACTTATCGAAGCTAAAGAGCTAGCGAGTTTCATCAAGAAGTATGGAAAAGAACTACCTACCATTATAGTAGGAGATTTCAATGAAGAGCCTCATGAACCAGTAATACAGTTTATGAAAGGACTAAAAGAAATAAATGAAATAAAACTGAGTTTTAAAGACGCGTGGGAAGAAGCAAGGTCAAGTGAGAAAGGGTATACTTTTAAGCTTCCTGAACCATCTCTGCGGATAGACTATATTCTCGTAGATCCTCGACTTAAAATACTAGACTGTAAAGTTATTTGCAATAAAGCAAACACGCAAGGAATATATCCGTCAGACCACGCAGGACTGTTAGCGAGAATAAGCCTAGAGTAAATTATATTAATCTTTTGCAAACTTTGACTTATTGTAATGTCTATGTTTAAGTACTAAGATATATTATAATACTTACTTGAATGTTATATCTACTATTGTCCTCTCAGCCAAATTGAAGCATAAGTAAACTCTATCTCCCATAGCAGTCCATGAACACTTCTCTAAAGGAGGCTTTTCCTTCTTTTTAAGTTTCTTTCCATTGACCTTAATATATTTCACTTCTCTATCTACAGCAAAGCTTATAGTGAAAAGAGGACAGTGGAAGGGACTAGACAAAATTATTCGACTTCCTGCAACTTCAGCTTTCCAAGTTTTACTCGCCGTAAAATATCTAGCTAGCTCGCTACATTTCATCCAGATAACTTTATCTGCCCACAGGTCTCTTATTCTTGAAGCAAGTTCCTTTAGAGCAAAGAAGCCTACTTTATCGTCTCTACCATGAGAATTATACCAATGAATATGGAAAACAATATATGCTTTATTTTTAAGTAGTTCAGCTAGCCGCCCTTTTTCACCGTCTGTTGTAATCCATTGGTCAGCTAGCCGCCCGGGGTCAGGACCTACAGAGTCTATAGTCTTCTGGTTAATGTATTCTGCTGAGCCGCTAATTATGCTTACAACAGCTTCTTTATTCTCTTCATTGAGGTACATTAGTCTCGGATTTACCGATGAGCCGTCCCAGCCAATGCGTCTCGACTGCATGTGGAGAAAATACCATGTCAGCGTAATATTATTTACTATTTTTTCTGCTTCTAAAATAGCTTTAGCTAAAATACCTTCTACCTCTTTGCCAAAGTCACATGGACAGGTAATGCCACTAGCTACAATACCTACATTTCTCAAAACTTGAAGTCCGTGCGCAATATACTTAGTTAAAGTCTTAAGATTCTGTTTATTAGACCACTCCCACTCAGACTCATTTATTAAAGTGCCAGTCTCGATATCTAAAGCTAGAGTATGCGTGAGCAGCTCTGGTGTAATATCAAAGTATTTCATAAGCTCTCCCTTAACAAGAGAAAGAACTTCGAGTAGCTTTTGCGAGGGAATACCCTCAATGCCTTTATCAATTCTACCTAAGACACGATATGTATTGCCTTCAGGTTTAGTTACATAAGGTAATAAAGTGAGCTTTCCGCGGACACCTAAAGCGCCAAGTTTCACTAAGTCTTTGGCAAACTCGTAGCATTTCTCAAACTTGGTGTCCTCTATGGTTCCTCTGCCTTCACCAACGTAACCTATAGACCAATCATCTATAAGCAGCGAAATAGGATTTTTTAAGCAGGGGAGCTCACTTCTGACATCACGTAGTACCCCCACATAAAAAGCTATTCTTAAGTAAAATAAATAGGTAATCTAGTTTGATACATATTAATACTTTTAGAAAGAAGAAGACGTTCTCTCAAACACTAATCAACTTAAAGATTAGTTAAAATATACTTAAACTTGATTATTTCTAACATAATAGTTTATGGAAAGAAAAAATCGTATATTAATTGAATATAAAATAAAATATATTATTTTAAAGAAACGAATACTTTCTATTTTTATTGATTACTCTAATTTAATTTAGGAAAAATTTATATACTTATTAGTCTTTTACTGATTAGAGTGAATTAAATGATAAGTTGGGGAAGAGCATTCGTGTTAGCGATCAAGGCTATAGTATACTCAATACTGTGGTACATTGTAGGAGGAGTACTACTCTTTATCGGAGTAGGCTTAATGGGGACAGCTTACGTACCATTTCTATACAATATTGCTGAAGGCTTAGGAGGATTAGCTTTCATAGTAGGAGTAATAACTGTAATTGTGTCGCTGATTATAATGGGCTTAGGTTCAATAGCGTCTTTAATAAAAGTGTCAGTAGACGAGTTAGGAAGAATAGGATACTATCAGACCACTACGATGTCTCCGCCAGCACCGCAGTATCTTCCTCCACCACAGGAGTATTAAACGGAAGTAACAGCATGCAAATTAATAATGAAATTATAGTTTTTATTTAAATTATTCTTCTTCAATAGCTTTTATTATTTTTTCTATAAGCGGTATAACTTTTTTCAGTTTAACAGCAGAGTCTTTTAATACATCCAAGCCTTCTTCTGTTATTCTATAGATTCTTCTAGCAGGGCCGCTTTCAGGCATTTCCCAAGTAGATGTAATGAAGCCGTTTCTTTCAAGTCTCCTAAGCAGAGTATATATTAGGGGACGAGGAGCATTTATTCCGAATTTTTCTTTAAGATTCTGGTATATTTCGCTCCCGTAGGTAGGCTTCTGTTTAATTAGACACATAATAGCTAGACTAAGTAGTCCTCTTAAAGGGTGGTCTGAGACTGTGCGTCTAGGATGATGGTGACTGTGATTAAATGTCTCTATGTTACACATAATATCATACCTATATAGAAATCTAATATACAGTTATAAAAGTGTTAGCTAGCTATTTTCACTAATTTAGTGCTTAAAGTAATACCTCTTGGATTAGTCATGATTGTAAGTGACAAAATTTACTATAGACTTCCCTGATGCGATTTGTCATTTTTATAGGAGTGAGATATAGTGTTATGGGCTAAGACTAGCAAGCCTTCAATTTGTTTATCTTCAAAAAACTTGAGGTAATCAAAGTATTTTTCTTTAAGACCGTCGATAAACAGAAGTGTTATATCTTCTTTAATTGAATACCTTTTAGCGCCACTGCAGGTAATTTCACATACGCTACTGAGTTCGAGGTCCTTTAAAATTCTTTTAGCTATTCAACTCTATCAGGCTTAATGTCAAAAGAATATATCTTTCCTCCAATGTTTTTAGCAGCCTTAGCTAACTATATTGTCGAAAAACCTCTACCAGTACCTACTTTAACAACAACTCTGTTGGGCTTTTCCGACAACACTTCGACATAGAATATAAAGGAAATAAGTCGTATTATAGTGAACTGTTTTTAGTCCCTGAATAAATGATTCACGATAAACTTCAACTGTTTATTCAAAAATTCTTTACCGTAAGTTTTCTTAGACAACAATACTATACCGTAGTTGAGAGGCAAAATAGCTTTAGTATATCTGCTACCACTAATATTTTTGAGTACAGTAAGATCTTGTATAAATTTTAGAAAAAGCATTGCAGAGAACTGCGATCGATTTACCTGACCAGTATTGGATAACTTCTTTAGGAGTAGGCCGGTGTCTGAGTAATCTAGATAAATAATGTCAATATCCTTTAAATTACCCTCATTAAAATGTAAGCAAACTTCTGCTTTAACTTTAATATCTTGTAGTACTTTAGTTAATTTAGTTGAGATCTTTTTGTTCAAGGAACCTATTATAGCTATTTTAATTGAGCTAGAGCTCAGCTTACGCATAGAGTAAGCTAGTATTTGAGATAACGCTAAAAGATTGTCTCAAGAAGCCATATTTTTAAGAAAAATACTAATAATTAATATACTCTTTTTGAACACCGACTTTAATCTAAGTTTTAGAAAAAGCTTCGAGGAGCTAGAAAGAACTACTATAACTCGTCGGAAACTAGTTTACTAATGTTTAAGGTTTCCCTCTATTGTTGGGAATACTTTAGTGTATAGTTCTTTAGCTATTATGTATATTTCTTCGACAATTTTCTCTAAGGCTTTTTCGCCAAATATTTTTGTTGCTTTAGTTGGGTCTCCTAGTGCTCCTTTTCTTGTTTTCCAGTAGCTCCAAGTAGTTAAGAATATTTTACCTGGGGCTGTGAGGTCTGCCGTAAGTATTGTTGAAGGCGGTTTAGGTACTTCTTTTACTGCCTTACTTAAATCAACGAGGTTTTCTCTCAGTACGAGCATTAGCGATGTTTCGAGTTCGCCTGCGTGCATTATTCCGCCTAACTCGGATTTCCTGTATTCTTCGGCTACTGGTTTAGCTAGTGAAAGACACAGGGGTATTAGTGCTACTGGGACTCCTTTGTCTTCGTATATTTTTCTTAAGGCTACTCTCAGAGCGCCGTAGTTTTGTCCGTGGCCGTTAATAACTAGAATTCTTTTAAACCCATGGTCTATTAGGCTACATAAGTAGTCGTATACCAGGTTAATGAAAGTCTCTATTCTAAGCGATATTGTTCCCGGGTATTTTCTTACATTAGGTGATTCATAGCCGAAGAATATTGTTGGTGCTACGACTACAGGTATCTCTTCTGAGAGTTTTGCTGCGGCTTTCTTGGCTACTTCTTCTACGATAATTGAGTCTGTTGATAGAGGTAAGTGCGGCCCATGTTCTTCAAAAGAGCCTACGGGGACTATTACTAGGCTGTTTTCTTCAACGTGTTTTTTAGCTTCTTCCCAAGTCATTTCCCATAAGAGTATTTTCTTCACGTTTAGATAGTTCTTCGAACAGTAAAATAACTTAGTGTGCTTAATTATATGTACTGAAGCATGTTTAATAGTATGGTGAATAAATGAGCTATGGAAAGAGAATAAGATTGGGGAGAGTACTTGATTTGGAGAACAGTAAGAGTATTATTTTTCCTATAGACCATGGAGGCTACATGGGGCCTATTAAAGGCGTTGAAGACGCATGGAAAGTTATTGAGCTCGGCGTCAAGTGCGGTGCCGACTCTATTCTTCTGCATAAAGGGCTTTTGAAGAAGTATAGCAGCGAGCTTTCTAAGTATGCGAAGAAACTAGGTTTCATACTAAGAGTCTCCGGGGCACTCTATGTGCCTCGAGAAACTTCTTTTGAAACAGTTATTTCGAGTGTCGAGGAGGCGTTGCTGCTCGGAGCCGATGCTGTAGCTTTTACGCTATACGTTGGCGGAGAAAACTACAATGAGGCAATAAAGTTTTTTGGAGAACTAGTCGACGTGTGCGATGCCTGGGGAGTACCTGTACTAGGCGAGTGTCTTCCTGCAGAAACTTTAGGTGAAGGAGTAGAGGCAGTAAAAATAGCTATCAGAGTTGGAGCTGAACTAGGAGCCGATATAATTAAAACTATTTACGCCGAGCCCTTCGAAGAAGTTGTCGATGTGTGTCCAGTACCCGTCGTGATAGCGGGCGGCTCGAAGAAAAGCCCCAATTATGTTTTGAAGATGGTGGAGAAAGCTATTGAAGCTGGAGCTGCCGGAGTCTGTATAGGCAGAAACGTGTTTCAGCATGAGCGCCCAGAGCTCATGATGAAGGCTATAAAGGCTATAGTCAAGGACGGTAAGAGCTTCGAGGAAGCACTCGAGATGCTTAAGTCAGGCGAGTAGACTAATATTTCAGTGTTATTTTCTCGAAAACTTTAGTACATAGTTTATCAGTTACAAAGTTTTAAATAAATGCAGTAGCTAAATCATACGTGGGAATTAAAGTAGCATTTGTTCCTCTTTATCACTCTGATTACCCGTTTGACGTAGCTAAAAGATTCGTTAAAGAGGCTGTCAGTAGGCTTAGAGAAAAAGACATTAATGTTTTGCTGTGTCAAGAAGTCTGTGAAAAAAGCTGTGTAGAAGAAGTAGTGAAGAGCATTACTTCGTATAGACCAGACTCTATTGTATTTTTCGTGGCTACATGGATTGAGGCTCCAAATGTTGTTTCATTGGCACTGGAGCTTTCTCATTATTCGTTAGTTGTATGGGGTCTAAGAATGTACTATGAAAATGGTAAAAGAGAGTCTACGGGGTCTCTTCCGGGCGCTTCAGTGCTTAAAGCAAGCTTAGAGGCTATTGGGCTTAAACCGTTTTTCGTAGTAGGCATGCCTAATGAACCAGCTACTATTGATAAAGTCTACACTATTTGCTTAGCTTCAAGTGCTGTTAGAAAAATCAGGGAAGCTAAAATAGGGCTTGTAGGCTATGCTTCTATGGGAATGTACACAGCAATGTTTGATCCATTTTCTCTTAGAAAAGTATTTGGAGTAGATGTAGTGCACATAGATACTTCTGAAGTCTTTAAAGAAATGAGTGGAGTTAAGGCAGCTGAAGCATCGAGCGTTGCTGATAGTTGGCGTAAGAAGTACTTTATTGAAAGTGATGTGAGTGAAGAAGATTTAGTGAATGCTGCTAAAATCTATATTGCGCTAAGAAATCTTGTTGAAAAATATAAATTATCTTCAATTACAGTCAAGTGCCAGTACGAATTTTCTAAGGACTTGGGTTTCGTACCTTGTGTTCCTCTATCAGTGCTAGCTGACGAGGGAGTAGTTTCTTCCTGTGAAGGTGATGTTCCGCTGACACTTACTATGCTTATGTTACATTACTTGACAAATCAGCCTATTTATTATGGAGACTTAGTAGACATTAGAGGAAACAAGGTCTATTTATCTAGCTGTGGATTTGCTCCACTAACGCTTTCGGCTGAGAAAACAATGGGTATAGGCAGGCACAAGTACTTTTTCAAAGGTCTCAGAAGCGGCATAGTTCTCAAGAAAGGTGAAGTAACTTTAGCTAGAATAGGGCTTGTTGCAGGGGAGTACAGGCTCCATGTCGCGTTAGGTGAAGTAGTGGAGACTGAGCTGAGGCAAGGGCTATTTCCTGCAGCTGAAGTAGAGCTCAAAGGAGATGTCGAGGCTTTTATAGAGAACGTTATGAGTCAGCACTATGCTTTAGCCTACGGAGACTTGAGAAAATATCTCAAGATACTTGCGAGAATTCTTGAATTAAAGTATATCGAGACCTAGACTTCATATTGCTCTAAGCATATTTTCTTAAATAAATCTAAGTAATTTTTGTAAAGCTTTCTATAGATAATGATAAGTTCTTTATTTGGTTTGACTTCTTCTTCAATTGAGACTATTCTCATGGCGTCTTCAATGTTCTTGAATGCTCCTGAGCCTATACCAGCTAAAATACATGCTCCGAGAGGAGCAGTATCTGTTATCTTAGGCTTAAGTACAGGCAGCTCAAATACATTTGCTTTAATTTTTCTCCACAAACGGCTTTTAGCGCCTCCGCCTACGGCTATGACTTTAGAGAGAGGATAGCCTAGATTTTTGATAGTTTCTAAATAGTACTTCAGCTCAAAAGCTATGGCCTCCATTATGGCTCTATAAACATGATGAGGCTTATGGAACAGCGTAAGACCTAGTATAGCGCCTCTAGCGTCTGGTGGTACACCGGGCCTAAATGAGCCCGAGAAATAAGGTACTACGCGTACTCCATTAGACCCGGCGGGCACTTTCTCTGCTTCACGCTCAAATTCCTCGTGGGAAAGCTTCCTCCCAGTGAATTCTATAAGCCAGTCTATTAGAGCTCCTGAAGCCGAAAGAGTCCCGAGTGCTGTCCACTTACCTGGAAATACGTAATGGTATACAAGAAGGCTCTCTGGAATCTCTTCAGGGAGTTTTTCTGCAACATAAAGGATCACTCCGGCTGTTCCAGTCGAGTCTACGACTGGTCCCTGACAATATACTCCCGCACCCAGCGCAGCGCAGCACTGATCATGTGCTCCGATAATTACTGGGATCTTTGTACTTAACCTTAGTTTAAATGCAATCTCGCTCCTAATGTGTCCCACTACTTCATAAGAGTAATGAATTGTAGGCAATAGGTCTGCTTCAATTCCAGTAAATTCTACTACTTCAGAAAGCCAGTCTTCTTTCCTTATATCATAAAGCATACTAAATGAAGCTAAGCTCCTATCTACAGCAACTTTACCGGTAAGCTTGTATGCTATATAGCTTTGAGGAGAAAAAAGTATCTTCTTTGCTCTTGACAGTAAATCTTTCTTATTTTTCTTTAGCCAAAGTAACTTAGGTGCAGTAAAACCAGGGTTAGGTATCATTCCTGTCTTTTGGTGAAGATACTTTAACCCAAAGGCCTCAATTAGTTCGTTTACTTCCTTAAAGCTCCGTTGATCAAGCCAGGAAATAGCATTTGATAAAACACGGCCTTTTTCATCCAGTAGAAGCAGAGTATTTGCTTGACTAGACAGAGCTATAGCAGATACTTCGTATTTTTCAGCTACTTTCCTTAAACACTTGCTGAAAGCATTCCACCAGTCTTCCGGATTCTGCTCAACTATGTCCGGGCCTCGGAAAATGAGCCCATATTTTTCTCGAACTACAGTAACTACCCGCCCCTCGTAATCAGTAATGTAAAGTTTCACGCCGCTAGTTCCTAAATCGGCTCCAACTAAGTACTTCAAATAAATCCCACTAGTAATTTGGTACATTAAGCTAAAATACTATTTACTTAAGCTAAGCTATACTCACCTTAAAGTAAGTTCGATTAATTTTCCCAATTGTAGAATAGAAAAGGGCTTGAGTTAATATATGGTAGAATAGCTTTGTTTAATTCTGAGAGTGCCTTAAGTGGACTATGTCTCCGCAGTAGACTTTAGTTATTTCTTCTTCGCCGGTTTTAATCAAAAGTGAGCCATCATTGTCTACGTCTAGTGCTAGTCCTTCTATTTTCTCTTTTTCGCTTAAATATACTATGACTCTTCTGCCAAGAGTACTTGACAGTGATTTCCAGACGTTAATAATGTAGTCTGAGTACCCGTAGACAAGCTTACTGTAGAGTTCATCTAGTCTTTTCAATATTGCACGCATTAAAGCTACTCTAGAGACTTTGCGTCCAAGTGCTTGGCTCACAGAAGTAGCTATATCTGCTATTTCTCGAGGAATTTCATTGTTGACATTTACTCCTATTCCAACAAAAGCGTATTTAATTAAGTCAGTTTCAATAACTGCCTCTACGAGTATGCCTGCGGTTTTCTTTTCATCTAAAAGAACGTCGTTAGGCCACTTTAAGCGAGGATTAAGTCCCGTTATATCCATTATTCCTAGTGCTACTGCACAGCCTGTAAGCAGACTGAGGAGAGTTATTTTAGGTGGAGGAATAGGAGGCCTTAGTATAACTGTAAACCATAGGCCGCCTGGAGGAGAAATCCAATCCCTACCTAGCCTGCCTCTGCCGCAGCTCTGTTTCTCAGCAATCACTATGGTGCCTTCCTCTACACCGGTATTGGCTAGTGAGCGAGCAATATCTTGTGTTGAAGTAGCTTCCTCAAAGTATACTACACGGTATCTAAGTCTTGTAGAAAGGTCTCTCAAATATTCTTCTAAATAAAGTAAATCGTCTGCGTCAACATAGCAGTAGCCTAAACGAGGATGAGACCTAATAACATGGCCCTTTTTCTTTAAATTACTAACGGCTTTACTTACAGCCATTCGTGAAACACCTAGAGCTGAAGCTATTTCAGCTCCACTTATATAACTGCCAGCATTGCTGAGCAAAATATCTAGTACTTTGTCTTCAAGCGGTTTTGGTGAAGACATTTATCTCATTTAACTATACTTAAATTAAATAAAATATTGCTACAGCATATTCTATAAGTGTCTATTTAAGCTCTTATAGATATGGCATGTCACTTGATTGGAGAGCTAGGAGAAAAACCTCCGTCAACATATAGTGAGACTGCAGTTGTGCTCAAGCAAATAGGAGTACTTAAGGAAGATGAAGCTAAATTAATGCAGAAAATTATAGGTTACTAGGAATATCGTTGTTCATGGCTATGCTATTATATCTTTAAGTCTTGTAGAAAAATATTAGCTGAGAGAAAGTATAAAGATATCTTAAAGTTAGCAGAAAATATTCTCCTATATGCTAGAAATAAAAAAGTAGATTGCTAGCGGTTCAATAAATTGTTTTTAAGTTTAATTGAGTCAGCAAAGTCAGTAGTGTTATAAACTGATTCTTTTACAGTAAACCATGAACAATAGTAGTAGAGAAAATATTTTCTTACTGATGTTAGCTGGACTTATGTCCGGCTTAACGGCTGTCATGGCCCAGCTGTGTTTCTACTTGGGGCCTATACCGTATACCATGCAAAATTTCGCTATATTTTTATCTGCTTTACTGCTGCCTCCCGAGTATGCTTGTCTCTCACAGATCTTCTACTTAATGTTAATAGCTTTCGGTTTTCCTGTTGCAGCAGGGGCAAGAGGAGGAATACTAGTGCTCATAGGTCCTACAGCAGGCTATCTCTGGGCTTTTCCTCTAGCAGCTTATTTAGCTAGCTGGAGTGCTAGAAGAATAAAGAAACCTAGTGTACTCAAGTTCTGGCTAGTATGTAATACTATGTCTTCTTTGATATACTTGCTCGGAGTAGTATGGCTTTACTACTGGCTTACTGCTGTAGAAGGACCTATTAAAACATGGGCGTTTACTGTAGCTAGCTTACTCAGTATTCCTCATAGCTGCGCGGTCATAGCTATTGTAGTCGGCGCGCTAATTTTTATTCCACAAGACTTTCTTGTAGACCATTTACTAGCAGCAGTAGTTTACACTCATTTGAGAAATATAGTGAAGCATAAAATATAAAATAACTTAATATTCGAGTTTTCTTACAGATATAAATAACTTGAACATAGTTATTTAAACATATAATTCGAGATAAAGCTGTGGCGGGTATAAGTTGGCCTGAAGATAGAGTTTTTCCTAAGTTTAGTGAGCCGAAGCGACTTGAAGTCGTAGACTTAAGAAAAATAGATTTCAGAAAGAACTGGAGGTGGCTTCCTCTACTTATTCTCCAAGGTCTTGTTAATAGAGAAGAGCCTAGAATTTACGTACTGCTTTCGGATAGAGACGCTGATTTACTTAAGTTAATAGAGAAACATGGAATCGAAGTAGCTAAAATAGATTTAGATAAAGTCTTTGAAAAATACTTGAGTTATGCTAAAGGATACATTGTCTTCGACCCTAGTGTACCGGATACACTTAATGTAGCTAACACATTATCAGGACTTATAGATGCTCTAGTAGTGAGTCCTGAGGATAGCGAGTGGGCTGAAAAACAGGGCTTAAAGCTTCTTGAAGACTTTAGAGGAAGGTTCAAAAGCAGACTTGAGGCATATAAGTGGGCTTATAGAAGGCTCTGGCCTAAAGTCAATAAGAGGCTTTTAGCTCCAATGAAGCCTTATTCTGACTCCAGGCTCCTGCAGATAGCTTTTAGAGACTATGTGACAGCAGTAAAGATTTTTGCTCACTACTTAGATCCTAGAATATCTGAGGAAAGAGAGCTTTTCTGTAGACTGCTTAAAGAAATGCCTGATAACTCAGCTGTACTAGGCTGGTATCGTGAAACAGAACATATTACAGTTAGGCTAGCTTCAGAGCACAGAAAATTTGTTGTAGTAATTACTGGCAGTCCTTTCCTAACATCTAATTTAACAGTATGGTCTGGAATTAGAGTAAAGTGTAAATATCCTTTACCACCAATAGACTTCAGTAAACTCGGTAAAGATAAAGTGTACGTGACTTTCTATATGAATGATGGCGACAACATACAGTGGGACTTCATGATGAAGGATTTCTGGGAAGACCCCGATCGAGGCAAAATACCTGTAGCTTGGACTATATCGCCTTTCCTTAAAGAGCTCGCTCCCCTCATAATGAAGTATTACGCTGAGACAGCTAGCAGTCAAGACACTTTTGTGTCAGGGCCTAGTGGAGCAGGATACTGGTATCCTAACGTAAACCCAGACTACATAGACACTTTCCTAAAAATGTCCCGTAAGTACCTCGAGGAGTCGGGCCTAAAGTTCACTGAAATACTGGGAGAATTTCTTGACGGAGAGTCGTTGCCCAAGTATGCGGAAACAGGACTGCTGGCAATTAAGCTGGGCTACCGAGGAATGGATATTTTCCCGTACCACTTAAAGGATTCTCCTGTACCAATAATTCCTGGAACAGTAGAGTTTTGGGAAGGCGAAGAAGAAAAAGTCTACGGATGGCTTAAAGCAATAGCAACAGTATACAAGAAGAGGCCACTACACGCGCTAATTATCTGCGTCCCGTGGAGATATAAGAGCCTTAAGCCTCTCAGAATAGTCGCTGATAAACTCTCAGCAGACAGTGACTTTGTTTTAGTAAACTTTCACGAATTCGTAGCAATGCTCAATCCTGTCTACGGTCTAACCTTATGTAAGAGGCTTCTAGAAGAGGCCAAGAAAAGAAATCTGCTTAAGGAAACAATAAGCGAGGCAGAAAGCTACATCAGTAAGGCTGAAGAACTCTGTCTAAAGAAAAAGTGGAGAGAAGCTTTGAATCAATTAAACAAAATATACAGAATGCTAGGTTCAAAAATATCCTCTATAAGATAGAGTTGTTAATCGCAAGATTTTTATACTCTAGAGTATAATACTTATGAGTATAATACTTATGAGTATAATATTCGTTGACAGAGAAGAAGAGCTAAAAAGTTTAGAAGAAGTCTATAGCAGTGGAAAATCTGCTCTAGTAATCATATATGGAAGAAGACGAATAGGGAAAACATTTTTAATAAACTTTTTTGCTAGAAGCCGAGACTCCATTTACTTGATAGTAAACTACGAAGATAGAGAACTAGCACTACGCGACCTTACCAGACAGTTTTTAAGGCAAGTAGAGATGCCTTACAAGCCATTAGTCGAGAGTTTCACAGATCTCTACAAGCTCTTCCCAGTATCAGGGGTGAGAATCATTGTAATAGACGAGTTTCAAAGACTATGGGGCACAGGAGGTGTGACAGAGCTTCAAAGCATATGGGACAGCGAGCTCTCTAAAAGAAACATTGTTTTAATACTAGCTGGATCAGCCGTAGGAATGATTGATAGAATAGGTTTATCTTACGAAGCTCCGCTTTACGGCAGGGCCTCAAAAATAATAAAATTAAAGGAGCTAGACTACCGGAGCGCAAGAGTCTTTATGCAAAACTTCTCGCCTGTAGATAAAGTTAGATGTTACTCTATATTCGGAGGAGCACCGGGCTACTTAGCACTACTGGATAATAAAGTCAGCTTAATGGAAAATGTCGAAAACCTAATTTTAAAAACAGGAGCACCTCTCAGAGAAGAACCCTTTAACCTCTTAGCAATGGAGCTGAGAGAACCTTCACGCTACATGAGAATACTCGAAGTAATGGCAGAAGGAGCAACAAAACTTGGCGAAATAGCAGACAAAGCTGGAGTAAAAATTAATGAGGTAGGCAAGTACATAAGAGTACTTCAAAAAGAATTAGACCTCATCGAGAAAAAGTATCCATTAATGGAAGAAGGCAGAAAAGGTAAAGCAAGATATTATATTCGCGACAACTTTTTCCAGTTCTGGTTCAAGTTTATTAGACCAAATATACCTCTCTTAGAGTTAGGTCTACATAAAAGAGTACTAAATGAAATAAAGGAAAAAATAGATAAACATGCTTCAACAACATTCGAAAAAATAGCTCTCCAACATATGGCTCTACAAGCAAAAAAAGGCAAAATGCCGTTCACCAAAATAGGCAAATGGTGGAACAGCGAAACAGAAATAGACATAGTGGCAGTCGATGAAAAGAATAGAAAAGTATACTTTGTTGAAGTAAAGTGGACAAACAAGCCAGTAGACAAAAAAGTACTTTATTCCCTCATATCAAAGTCAGAAAACTTCAAGTGGAAAAAGAAAGAAAGAGAAAACATATACATAATATACTCTAAAACAGGCTTTACTTTCAAAGAAGAAGAAAACGTAATACTATATTCGCTAAAAGACATAGAAAAAGACTTCGATAAAGAAAAACCTCTAGTAAAGCAGTTCAGCATTCAAGTTAACTAAAATAATTCTACAAGCTAGGCTAAAAGTAGGCAGGTTCTTTAATACGCTAAAATAGTATAGAATATGCCCGATACATTCACTCACGCTACTTTAGGGCTAGTAGCAGGAGTTTTAGTAAGCAGAAACCCACTGACATGGATTATAGCAGTACTCTTATCAGAAATACCTGACATAGACGCATTTACTCTAAAACATAGAGCCATTAGCCACTCGATCATAGTACTCTTTCCAGCAGCAATACTCCTATCAATAGTACTCGAAAACATAGGCTTCAGCACAACACAAGCAGTACTGCTAGCAGTTCTTCCTCTCCTACATATAGCAATAGACTCTACGACAGGCGGACCACCAGTAAAAATCTTATGGCCAATATCATCTAAAGGAGTACAGCTAGCCAGTAAAGTAGACATAGTTATAGAAAAATTAATTGTAGTAAGTCCCTACAGCTACTACAAAGAAGTCATTAGAGTAAATCTAGTACTCTTCATATGCATACTATTGCTGACCCTACTCACTCTTCTTCATAATTTTCCTATGTAATAAAGCTATAAAAAGCACTAAAATAAGTACAGCAATTAACTCCCTGTATTCAAGTACTTATTCAAGCAAACTAGGAGGCAAAACAACTTCCACTATAACTGTAGCTTTACAGGAATAATAATTTACACTACCATTCGCAATTAATATATTCCGTTCAATCCCTATAGCAAGTGTCTACTGCAGACCACATAATTCTAGAAGGAAAATATGCAGAACTCTATCCTCGACTTGAAGAAATAGCTCTAAAGGAAATAAAAATACTCGAAAATAAATTAAAAATAAAAATAACTCTATACTCTTCTCTAAAAAACTTAAAGTACTTTGCATATAGAGTAAATAAAGGAAAAATAGAGACAACAGACAAAGAAATAGTACTAGAGTTCACTGAGAATAATGAGCCACAGCACTATGAAGTAGAAGTTAAAGCAGTAGCAGACGCAAAAGAAACAGAATTCAAGAAAATAAAAATAGGATTCTATCCTCATGAATTTTACTCAAAGAAAGGAAGAACAGTAGAAGTCTCATGGATAATTGTAGAAGAAACAGAAATACCATACATGCCTATACTTGTCGAAGAATGGATGGCTTATAAAGTACCACTGGAAGACAAAGAAATAATTCGAGAAAAATGGGGACACTTAGTAGAAAATTCTGACAACATGTACTCTGCGGCTAAAAACATAGCTAAAAGCATTATAAAAGAACTTGAGCCACATAGAGGAATACCTTCTGACACTATGGAGAACTTAAACCCGCTGAAACAGTACTTTAGAGCAGTAAATGGAGAAGACAGAGTATGGTGCAGTAACATCGCAGAAATATACTCCTACATATGCTGTGCACTAAATATTCCTTGTAGAAAAATAATAGTTAGAAACATGCTGTACAAAGACGAAGAAAAGGGCCTACTAGTGTCTCCAGCACACACTACAACAGAAGTTTTCTGCAAAGACTTTAACAAATGGATATGGATCGATCCAACACAGTATACTTTAGGAGTACTAGATTCTAGTGAAAATCCTTTAAATCTCGTAGAACTTCACTGGCATTTAAGCTACCTTAAAGACTACAGTACTTTAAAGATAGTAGAGTACAGTGTAAAGGAAGACAAGGAGAGAATAGTCTCCTTTAAAGAGTCCCGTCGGGCAAAATCAGTACTCTACTACTTTGCAAGAGACCAAGTACTTGAGTACCTTAAAAGAAGCTAATTCTTTCGTTAATTTTACTGACACTTGGCAAAGATATATTACCGTGTTGAATACTTAGACTATAGTGGCCTAAATTGATAGACAAAAGACTCGTTAAGCGAAGACTAGATGAAATAAATGAGGCACTGCAGTACATTGAAGAAATAATCAAAGAAAATGAAGAAGACTTTATTAAGGATTATAAGTCTCGCTTTACCTTAAGACACCTCATATTAATTGTAGTCGAGTCAGCAGTATCCATAGCTATGCACATACTCTCTGAGGCTTTCAATGAGAATGTCGAGAGCTACGGAGAAGCATTCATTAAACTTGCATATCACGGAGTACTAAGCTTAAATGTGGCCAAAGAAATGGCTTCGCTCGCTAGACTGAGAAACCTTATTGTCCACAGATACTGGCTAATAGATGATTCTAGAATATATCAGGAAGCAAAAAACACAGGTATCTCAGTTATTAAAAAGTTTGTAAAAGAGTTGGTGAATTACCTTGAAGGATATTAAGTACTATGAGGCTACAGCTGAAAAGAAAAGAGTCTTAGTTAAACATATTAAAGAAGTTCTCTCAAAGGAAGAAAAAGTACTCTTGGCGATTATCTACGGAAGCTTCACACGAAGAAGTTTTTTCAGAGATATCGATATAGCAGTATACGCAGGAGAACTAGTTGATGATTTCTTACGCTTTGAAACAGAGCTTTGCTTAAAGCTCACTAAAGCCACCGGAGTACAAGTAGACGTTAGAGCAGTAGACGAGGCACCAGCATGGTTCAAACTAAAAGTAGCATGTGAAGGCACAGTAATATATGAAAAATTTCCAGGAGCCTATAGTCTCTTTCTCAAAGAAGCTGTAGGCGAATACCAAGATATTCAACTAAAATACAAATACATTAAACCGAGGTGCTAGACTCAACTTTACTATAAGCTTTATTAACTACTTTCAGTACTTTTGCTGCATCTTCGAGACAGGCTACAGGCTTGTCTCCTCTTTTAAACCTATTAATAGTTTCTTCAACGAATTTAAAGTACTCGTTTTCCTTTACATCAATTACTTCTTTTTCTTTACCGAGACACTTAATCAGCTTTTTCTCCGACAAAATAATTCTGCCTGAAGTACCGATAATAGAGAAATATTCTTCTGCCTTGTGGCAGGGAGTATAAGCTACCTCCACTACGCTATGTGTCTTAGCTGTTTTGAGGACTACTAAAGCGTACTCTTCTACGCTGAGACCATATATTTCGCTTAGTACAAGGGAGTACTCTACTTCGGCTTCTTCTCCCGTCAAATAGTGTACTAGATCTATGTAGTGTACGCCGAGATTTATTAGACAGCCCCCGCCAGCGAGCTTCTTCTCGAGCATCCACGGGCACTTCCACTCAATATATCGGCTAGGGGGACCTGTAACGTACTTAAAGTACATATACTTCACTTCACCTATTTTATTCAAAGAATCTAGTATCTCTTTTACCTTAATAGATATTCTTTTAACAAAAGATACGCTTGCAAAAAGTTTTTTCTCGCAAGCTTTTTCTGCTAATTTCTCTACAGCCCTATAGTCTACTCCACAGGGCTTCTCAGTATTAAAAGGTATTTCACAATCTATTAAAGTCTCTATTATCTCAGGCATGTCTATGTGTCTCCCAAAAGAGAACACAAAATCTAGGTCTTCTTTCTCGAGCATTTCTCTGTAGTCAGTATAGTAACGACACTTTACTTTCTCTGCTACCTTTTTAGCGATAGCTTTATCTCTATCAGAAATAGCCACAATGTTTTCTCCGAGATCCAATAGGGCGTCAATATACATGCCGGAGTGCCAGTGACTTACTTCAATTAAGCCTATTTTCACTAAACTTCACCTAAAGCATTTTACTCACAAGACTATAATACACTTGTCTAGCTTAATTAAGAAGTGTTAAATATATTCGAGGAGCATTTTACTTGTGGACAGAAAGTATATTGTGAAAAAGTTTAGTGAAATTCCTGTAGAAAGAAGTAGTTGTGGTTATCGAAGAAAACTTCTCGGCTATGAAGAAGGAGAAGTTGCCTCAGTACACCTAGTAGACATTAGTGAGGCCAAACGGCATTATCATAAGAAGACTACAGAGTTTTATTTCATTGTCAAAGGTAGCGGCGAAATGGAGCTTGATGGTGAAACAATACATGTAGAGGAAGGAGATCTTATAGTAATAAAGCCTGGTTGTAGGCACCGTGCTGTAGGTAATATGCGGGCGTTAATAATAGGCGTACCGCCTTTCACTGAAGAAGACATGTATTACGATTAAATTTCTAAACAATACTATAGTTCGAGTTTTCTGAGTGATAAGTATGTTCAGGAAATATGGATTAGTTCCTGCTATAGTCACTCCAATGGACAGTAAGTTTGAAGTAGACTTAGATCAGCTCGAAAACTATGTTAAGTGGATACTAAAATACGATGTAGCAGGCCTCGCTGTAAACGTTGATACAGGCGAAGGCCCTAGCCTAACTCCCGAAGAGAAAATAAAGATACTCGAAACAGTCTCCAGCATTGTTAAAGGCAGAGTACCCATTATCGCGGGACTACAGGCAATAAACACTATGAGCGCCGTAAAAGGGGCCATTGAAGCCAAAAACGCTGGAGCAAACGCACTTCTAGTGTTCCCTCACTCAGCGTTTATAGGCGAGCCCAATGTAGACGTGGTCTACGAGTACTACAGAGAAGTATACGAGAAAGCCCAAATACCTCTAGTCGCCTTCCAGCTTCAGCCAGCTCTAGGAGGAGTTATTTTCGGCGAAGAAACTTTAATGAAACTCGCTGAATTAGAGGGAGTAGTAGCAATAAAAGAAGCTTCATTCGACGCCAAAAAATTCATCGACACTGTCCGCATTCTAAGGAAAGCCAAAAGAAAAATCTTCATTTTCACGGGAAACGACAACTTCATCTACGAGTCACTTGTGCTTGGAGCAGACGGAGGACTACTAGGATTCGGCACTATAGCTGTAGACAAGCAGGTAGAAATGTTCAGGCTTGTCGGAGAGAAAAAGTACGAAGAAGCAGAAGAAATATGGGAAGAGCTCCTACCGCTAGTAGAAGTAATTTTTGCTCCTCCAGTAAGAAACTATAAGACTAGAATAAAGGAAGCACTCGTCATGATGGGTGTCCTCGAAACAGCCTACGTAAGACCTCCTCTCAGACCTATATCTAGCGAAGAGAAAGAAAAATTAAGAAAAGCGCTCAAAGACCTAGGCATGCTCTAAGGGGTTTCCAATGAAAGTAGATCTCTCCGTAGAAATAGCTGGTATTGTACTCGAAAACCCATTAATAGTGGCTTCAGGTACTCCTACTAGGACAGCCGAGCACATAATCAAATGCTATGAAGCAGGAGCAGCAGGCGCAGTCACCAAGACTATAACTTACGCCGAAATACATAGAGCTCAGCCTAAGCCGAGAATGCATGTAATATATCCGCTTAACGCAATTAAAGGAGGCTACTTTTCATTCTATTCCATTGAATTAATGTCAGAAATCGAGCCAGAAAAATGGGTCAATGAAATAAAGAAAGTTAAAGAAAAGTACCCAGATAGATTACTCGTAGCCAGCATCGCGGGAAGAAGCCTAGAAGAATGGGAGAAGCTAGCCAGACTCGTCGATGAAGCAGGAGCAGACGCAATAGAACTAAACTTGTCTTGCCCCCACATAGAGAAAGAAGAGTTCATGGGTAAGGCGGCTGCCAAGAAAACAGACATCATATACAATATAGTCAAAACAGTGAAGAAGGTGGCCAGCATCCCCGTAATAGGCAAACTCACGCCACAAGGAGCCAACCCCCTAGAACTAGCCAAAACAATGCACTCTGCTAGAGTAGACGCAGTAGTATCTACTGCGAGATTTCAGGGCCTAGTACTAGACTTAAATTCACTAGAACCCATTCTGTGGAAAAGCTTCGGAGGCTACGGAGGCCCATGGCAAGTACCCATAAGTCTAGCCTGGACAGCCCACATAGCACTAGAGCTACCCGACTTAACAGTAATAGGTTCAGGCGGAATACACTCAGGAAAAGACGCAGCAGCATTCATAGTAGTAGGCGCATCGGCATTCCAAGTATGCACAGCAGTCATAGTTAAATCCTACAGTATAATAAAGCAAATACTAAAAGAACTCGCCGACTGGATGACAGAAAAAGGCTACATGAAAATAGAAGACTTCAAAGGAAAAGCGCTCCCGAAAATCAAGAGCCTAGAAGAACTCAATAGAAAGAAAATTTACAGAATAGAAGTAGACGAAAACAAGTGCTCGGGCTGCGGAATATGTGCAGAAAGATGTTTTTACGGCGCAATAATAGTAAAGAAAGGAAAACCTGAAATAAACTACAACCTATGTGATAACTGCGGACTGTGTGTAGCAATATGTCCTAACAGAGCACTAAAAATAAAGAAAGCACATTAATAAACTCTAAGGACTTGAATAGAATAAAAATATATATCAGAGTACACGGTAATATACCTAGGTACACATATGAAAACAGTCACTATTAAAGTGCGGGAAGAAATATACAAGTTAGCAGAAGACATGATTAAGCTAGGTTTAGCCGAAAACCGCAATCAAGCTTTCAACAAAATACTCGAACTAGGCTATAAAAAAGCATTACTACTTGTAGAGAAAAAGAAAAAAGTATTAAATTTAGTAGAAAAATTCATGAAAGAAGGTTTACCTTACACAGATCTACCAACATCACTTGACGCTATAAGGGATCGAGAGTGAGCACTTACATAGATACTAATGTTTTAATAGCATATATTAACCCTAAAGATCCTAATCATATTAAAGCAAAAGAAATAATCGAAAATACAATAAGCAAAGTAGTTTCTCAAATAGCAGTATTAGAATTATTTTCAGTGTATTCAAGAAATATGGATTTAACAGATATTGAGCTGGAAGCATTAGTAAATTACATTCTTAAGAAGAGCTCTGTGTTAGTCAAAAATGTAGACTGGAAAATACTCTATGAGTATTCACTATCATATGCAAATAAACTAAAGCTTAAAACTCTAGACTTACTTCACACAATAGCAGCATATCTACTAAATACAGATACAATAGCAACTTTTGATAAAGATATAGCGTATAGAGAGAAACAAATAAATAAAGCACTAGGATTAAAAGTGTATTGCCCTTTATTACAGAAATAATCTGTTACTTAGATTAAACTAATTTTTAGTAACAACAGTTACAGCTAAATCAATTTTCTCATCATACAGTTCACGAAATCTCACAAAACCAACAGCCACACACTCCAACTTAACCCCAGCATAACACCCAATATCCCTAGAAACTTCAAACACGAACTCAGAGCACCCATTACCAGACACAACAGCAGACTTAACACCACTATACACTACAGCACCCGTATCAAGTCTCCTCACCTCAACATAAACTCCAACAACACTCCCACTAACCGCCAAATACCTAACTCTAACTCTAATAAACAGAAGAGTAATACCTTTAGCTGAATAATATTTTGCATAAAACTCCTTAATTACAGTCTCATACACTCTAACAGCTATATGATACTTCAGCACAGAAAACATATAACTCATTCCAATTAAAATTATTACTAACAATAACACGAAAATAGCTACGACACATACTTTTTGCACATAAATACTACAATAAAACTCTATTAATTAATAATTTAAATAAAATAGCTTTCCCTGAAAAATAACCTCAATTACACACTTACATCATTTTACTATAAAAGGTAAAAAAGCCAAAATTTATTTATGCTTACGTAACTACTGTTGTAGCTACATCTACTTTTTCATCATAAGCTTCACGGAACTGAATAAAGCCTATCGCAGTACATTTTAGAGTTACGCCAACAGTATTCCCTATCTCTTTTTCAAATTCAAAGTTAAATACAAAGTAAGTACTTCCTTGAGAAGTTACTATTTTAACGTCACTACATATAATTTCTCCAGTATCAAGTCTCTCGATTTCAACATAAGTTCCCACTTGACTTCCCGAAACTCCTGTACATCGTACAACAACAGTGACTTCTATGATTGTTCTATGATTAGTTGAATTGTAAAAAGCTTTAAATTTAGTAATTTCAGTACTGTAGACTTCGATTACTAAGTAAGGTTCTACCTTAGGCTTAGAGTTACTCAAAGAGGTGAGCAATGGTAATAGTATGAGTAGTAGTGCAAATATAGCTATAATAATAAAGTTATTTTTTCTCACAATAAATAAATAAAATAAGTAATTTATAAACTTATCGCGTGTCTCAAAATTGTGCTTTATTTTTACACTAGGATTCATGTATACAAAATAGTTATATTTCTATTTTAGGTTATATTTTTAGGATAGACTATGACTGAAGGGTTAAAAAGAGGAATTAAAATCAATTTTCTTCTAGTATTGCTAGTTCTTTCTATAATTTCGCTATGCAATAGAAGCTTATGTGGCAATGATTATCATGTAATATTGGTAGTATGGGTTGATGATATTCATTGTCCTGGTAGTTCACTTGTACGTAGAGCACTTAAAAATTTGACAGCAATGCAACTCGTTAGTATATCTACTATAAAACTCTTTATTCATAAAGCAGAAGATTATAATAAATACCTTGGGCTTACTGATGTCTTGATAATTATAAATCCAGTTAAAAATTACACCGAAACCGAAGCAAATTACATTCTAAGATGGGTTAAAGAAGAAGGAGGACTACTGGTAATTATAATAGATGCCAATTACTTAAAAACAATACTTGAAATATTACATAAAATAAATATAAGTATAGTAAACATTCAAAATAACTATATATTCTTTTCAAATATTAGCTCTTTTCCTTACATAGAGTCTAGCAACTATAATGTAGGCTACGTAAATTACGGGAAAGGTAAAATAATTCTTTTTGGATCTATAAAATGTTTCCTAAAATACTGTGAAAATATTTTTAAGTGGCTGTTAAGCTTCGTAAAATACGAAAAGTATACGTCTATAATAAAAATTAAGTTAATCGATAGCAAAGGAAAGCCTCTGCCAGATATAACGATGTTAGTCTCAAGTAAAGGCAAGACTATGCAACTTATATCGGATGACCACGGGGAAGCTATAATATACTTTAAAGGCTATTTATGTATAATAGAAATCTTTAAAAGACCTGAAACCATGATTTATTTTCCTTACATTTACCTTTATATTAAACCTCGATTAAAGCAAATAAATTTAACTATAAAAGTGAATATTCTTCCAAGAGTTGAAATAACTGTCTGGGGTACAAGTAAACCTGAAGTCACGGCACCCAATAGTACTGTTAAGATTTTCAGATATAAAGGAGCATATAGAGTCAGCATAATTTTTAGTACTGACTTTCTATATAAAAAAGCAAATATTTCCATCAGTGTTTTAGGGAAAAAATATGTTTACACACCTGTTTTAAATAGAAATATTATTTTCTATAGTATTGGAGAGTATCCTGGAGAAAAAATCTATGTTAAAGTTGTAGATGAACAACAGAAACCCATATGTGGTGCAGTAGTTTTTTCAACTAATTTTTACAGTATTGGTCCTCTATTTAGAGAAGTTATTTTTTCTTTAACTAATAGTAGCGGTATAGCCTGTGTTCCAAGAGAAGGTAAATATATTGTTGCCTTTAAAGACTTCAAGAACACAACATTTATTGATTTGCTTTCTGCAGAATATATTGAATCTTATAAAAGTAAATATAAAATACTAGTGTTAAAGAGAGTAGGTCATATTTTTAGTTGGCTTGAGAGTCCTTATGTTGTTGATCCGAAAACTCTGAGAGAAGTAGAACCTATATGGCTTAATATGTACGCTGTTGGAGTGTATTATATTCGTGTAGGGGACTTTATTTTAACTAACTGTGGTAAAGGATATGTCGTAAAAATGGGTAAAGGTATTGTTTTTGAGGAGAAATATGAATTTTATAAAAATTTAATTTATTTAAAACAACTTGAAATAGCAGAATATAAGAGTTTATTAAACAAAGGTTTTTACGAAGGCATTGTCCTAAGCGAAGTTAATGTTACTTTAGATAAGTGTAGTCACTTGCTCAGTAAACTATATGAGTACCTATTGTTTAGAGACTATAATGAGCTGTCATTTAAATATAACGTTATATTAAATGATTTAAACAGTGTTAAATATATTTTAATGCTCTATATAGAGAGCTTACCTGTAACTAATGTCATTGTAACAATAATTATTATGATTTTCTGTCTAATTGTATCAGGTTTTATTTTAAGTAGTAAGAATCATGCATTAAGAACTATTGTTTCTATAAGCTGTTTTACAGCAATCATGTTTTTACTTCATTTAACTCATCCTGGATTTAAGACTCAAGTTCTTCCTAAAGTATCATTTCAAGAATTCCTTATTATTTCCTTAAGCTTAGCACTCATTGTTTCAATTCTTTTATTCAAGATCTCTTCTCGACTTGAAGGAAGGCTTGCAGTACTTGCTTTTGAGGTTAGTTTAAGGAATATTCGTAGGAGGAGGTTTAGATCTACGCTGTTTTTGTTTAGTGCTGCTGCTATGGTGTTTTCTTTAGTATTGTTTTCTTCTATTTCAGTGGTAGTATTTAATTTCAGGAGTCTTGTAGGCTTTGATACTAATGCTGTTTCGACGGGTGTTGTTCTTCACTTGAGGTACTTAAAGGACTATGAGAAAATCGTTGTGTTTAAGGCAGTGGAGTTTGTTGCGAGAAACTATACTGTAGTCTATAGAGTTATGAGCCTTAAGCCTAGTGCTTACTGCTACATAGACCGTGTAAGGGACTGGGAAGGGTACTTGTGTCTACTGTGTAGGGGTAGTCGCTGTGTTAAGGTTAGAGGTGTTTTAGGTATTGTGCCTTCTCTTGAAGAAAAGCTGACTATTTTGCCTAAAATTGTTGTTAAGGGTAGGTTTCTGCGAGACAATGATACTTACGGTGTTCTAGTTAGTTTATCTTATGCTAAGAGACTTGGTCTTAAAGTAGGTGATGTTATTAAGTTTAAAGGCTATGAATTAAAAGTGGTCGGTATTTTTGATGAGAGACTTTATGCGCAGGTAAAAGATCTTGATGGAATGATTCTTAGGCCATGGAATAAGTTTAGCTGTGGAACAATTACTGTAGATTCAAGAGCTACTAGCCCTGAGGGAGTACTTATTGTCCATGAAAACTTCGCGAAAAAACTTGACGTATGCTATATTGATAAAGTGATTATAGTGACTAAGAGTGCTGAAGAGGCTCTTGAAGTAGCTTCACGGCTTCTTCCAGTGCTTCCTCCGCGTGTAGTGCCTTTTGTTTGTCTTGGAGGCGAAGCATACATTATTTCAAGAAGCTATTCCTTTAATATTAAGGGTGCTGAAACACTAATACTGCTGGCTATAGGATCTCTAATAGTAATCAACTTAATGCTAGCTGAAGTCTATGATAGGTCTCGTGAAATAGAAATATATACTGCCATCGGAATGAATCCTCTCCAAGTAGCCTTAATTTTCTTAACACAGTCCATTATTCTAGCTTTTAGTGGAGGAGGCTTAGGCTACATAGCTAGCGTATTAACAGTACTTATTCTCAAAGCAGTTTACTCAAGTTACTCAGTAAGCATTATTCCAGTGTGGTCTGTTACAGCACTAGTTACAGTAATAGCTGTGTGCCTAGCTTCAACTACTATTCCGGCTCGCAGAGCTTCACTAAAAGTAGTCCCAAGCTTTATGAGAAAATGGAAACTAAAGTTCAAGAAAGGTGTTTACGAGGAAACCTTGCCTTTCAAAATACCTGTAAGTAAAGCAAATATAATTATATCGAGTATATGCAGTAAAATAAAGTCTAAGTACTCTTACTATGGTTTAACTAGAATAGAAGAAGAGAAAATAAGTGAAGAAAAAACAAGAGACAGAGTAGTCAAGAAAATATCTTATAAAATAAGCCTTACCAGCGGAGTTCTTTTTGCACAAGTAGTTCAAGTAGACTTTATTTTCGAGAGAAAACTCGACAAAAACTACTATACTTTAAGGCTTAAAGTAAAGCCTCTCACAAAAACATATAAATATAAAGAAGAATTCTACAACTTAATAGATAGTATAAGGAAAATATGTCTAAAAATATGTTCTGGTAGCTTAAAATAATTTTTAAAGCGTTATCTTAAAGACTATTTCATGTACTTTAATCTCTCTTTAGGCTTTAGTGTACGCCAAAGCAGTAGCTGTTTTCTTAGATGATCTATGAATCTTTTATGAGAATTTATCCACATGTAGCGTTTACCTGTTTTGAGTACGGATAGTACTCCGAAAACTATTTTGTTTTTCTCCTGTCTACCTATTATTTCAACGTACTCTGATATTCCTGCGTCGTAAGGAGCTAGCTGTATAGTTAAAGCCAATACTAATGAACTGTCTTTAGTTTTCAGTACTGGTTTCTCTACGACAATAAAGTCTCTTGTATAAACTTTCTCGAAGTATTCAGCTAAATAATTGAGTACTCCTAAACACTCTTCTCTACTACCTACTCTGAAAGGTAATGGAATATACCACTCATTGCCAAGAGGCTTAGTTGTTATCTCCCATTTTCTTTTAAGTGAAGGCGTAATAGTCTTGAAGACCGAGAGAGCGGGATAGACGCTTGAAGCCAGTGTAGCAGCAATAGAGAAAATTATGGCTAGAGGAAGATAGGGTGAAGAAACGTCTAGTGGAAGACTGTAACCGAAGATTCTCGCAACTAGGCTAATGCATGCCGCCGTAATGTAGCCTAACATAACTCCTACTACTGAGTACACTAAGCCTTCGCTTAAAGCCATAAAAGCAACTCCGCTAGGCGAAAGCCCCAAGGAAGAACATATTGTGTACTCTCTTCTTCTCTCAAAGGTTGACCCAAGTATAGTGTTTGATAAAACTAAGCATGAAATTATTAAAGGCACTAAAATATTTTCAAGTCCCTGAAGCTCGTAGCCTTTAATAGGAATTAGCTCCCAGCATTCTTCACCGTCACTGTAATAAACATGGTAAAGTCCACTTATTTGCTGAGAAATTTCCATAACATCTTTCATTAACTCTTCTTCACTTCTCTCCGGTACTACAAGAATAGAGGAAATGCCTCCCCCTAGCTTCAATAAAGTATCGTAGGGTACTATTGCGACAAAACTTTTTTCCTGAATGATACCCGACCGAGTAATGAAAACTGGTGTAAGTAAGTAGCCATCAATATCATATAGTCGGGCAAATGCATCATCAGAGAAAACTCCTATGACAACAAAATCTTCACCATTAATAGTAACTACATCTCCAATACTTACCTTTAGTGCTTCCTGTAGAGATCTTGAAATGAACACCGTGTGAGATCCTTCAGGAAGCATACCCACGAAAAGGTTCTGTAAAATAGGATCGTCGCTTTTAAGCCCTATAACTCCTCCAAGAACATCAATCTTTCTACCCGTGCTTTTAGCCAAAAATACTACAGAGCCCCCTATTCTAGCCCTAGGATATATTCTAGCTCTATTGCCTAAAACGCACTCAATATACTCAGCTAAAGGCGAAGGAATAGGGTATGCTCTTATACCTTCAAAGGCATCTATCATAGGCTCTTTCACCAAAAAGCCCGCATAAAGCGGAGAAGGTGCTTCTATCTTTTTAAATACTACAATATCGCGAAATCTCCACGAAATAATTAATGTAATTGAAGATACTAGCAAAACTACTGTTAAAGCAGTAAGAGCTGTTCTCAAAGGCCTCTTCTTCATATTTCTTACACTAAGACTGAATGATGCAAAGAAGATCCCTTTATAGGCTGTTTCAATAAAGTGTTTACCAGCAAGTTTTTCTCTTATTTTAATTAAAGTACTATAGTTCTCAAAAACTAAGTATAAGAGAGATAAAATTGAAGTAAATAAAGATAGCGAAGAAGCAAACAATAGTACTAAATTGGAGTGTATTCTAAAGCCAGGATGAAGTACTATTAGAGCAGCTGCAGTAGAAGCAGAAATAATTAGAACATACAGCATTTTTCTAGTTCCTCGTACTTCAAATAATAATTCGCATAGTACTATAGAAAACGGCAGTAAAATACATATTAAAACAATATTCATGTTGCTAATACTCATATATACTTCTTCTAAAGTATAATATGATTTTATAGCATAGTAAAGGGAACGATAAGCTATAAAAACATATTCGCTATAAGTTTTTTCATTTAAATACTTAGAGTATTTTTCATGTTCCTTTAAGGCTTTTTCAAAATATTCTTTTGAGGAACTCAGTGAGCCAGATAGAGTAGGGTCTTCTGCTAAAGGCTTTAGTAGACTATTAGCTGCTTTAATAATTTCTTCTGCTAGCCGGTATATTGGAATACTTTTTTCTTCTCCTGTCCTTAAAATAATGTTAGGAACTAAAGCGAGAGGCTTTTTGGTTGTTTTATCTCTGAGCACTATATCAAAGCAAGTATTGCTAGGCAGTATTAGAATAGCTACTTGAGTATATTTGTTTCCTGTAAATACTTCAAAAAGATTTAGAGCATTTACCATTTTATTTTTACTTTTTTCAAAAATTTCTATACCTAGTTGAATAGCCCGAAAAGTATGGAAATCAAGTACTGGCTCTTCTATTATGAGTGTGCTGCAGGGCACTAACTCTAATATAATTTCTCTTTTCCCTAAATAAACTTCCAAGGGAAGTCTTATTCGTATTTCCTTGGAAGCATAGATTATCTTACTGGAATTTAAAGTGAAGGCATAAAGTCTGTATACATGAAAACCTACACCCCATGAAGACGATCTCAGGCCATAGATTTCAAAAAATCCTTCTTTACTTACTTTGTATACGAAAAGGTTGTTTAAGTAATCTGTCACGATGATTAGAGTCGATGAGCTGTTGATGTGAGGCTGAATTTTACCTTTAACTGTAGACATACACCACCGTGAGAAAACTGTATGACTAAATACTCTCGAAGATTTTTCACTTAAATCATTTACAAGAGAGAAGATTATGTAAAATGATACTTCAAGTTGAGGCCTCACTTTAGTTAAATCAATTTTGCCTAAAACATCTAATGGAGTACCATAGCTGCTTTTAGGTGAATAAAACGTCAAAGCAGGTATTCCTCCGATATTAAATACTTCGCCTAAATGGCGGCAAGAAGCATATTTCAAAATAATATTTTTCTGTTTTGCATAGTAGTATGATGGAGCTATAACCACAGAGTATTTTTTACCGAGTACAGTGTATATCTTCGTATACTTGTCATAGTTTCCTATAGTAGCTATATAGTTTAATAGACTATCAAAAGCTTTAAGCAAAGGAGATCTATGTAAATCGTATGTACCATAAAGAAGGCCTTGAATAAGTACACGTATCTGGCTAGATTCTCCCGATAAATCTAGAACAAAAGCTACTCTAGGCCTATATCCTTCCTCAAGCAGAGCATTAAACTCCGGCGAATAGAACCAAGTTCGCGCACCAAGCATACTTAAAGCAGAGCCCGAGAAGAAAGCCAGCAAAACAGTTCTCGCGGGTCTATTTTCCTTAAGTATTCGCGCAAACTCAAGGAGAGCCGCAGTACTTAAAGCACTGCTAGCTCCCGGCGAAATAGAAGGTACAACTGAGCAAGCATCGTACTGCACTGAAACAACTACAGTATTTTTCTCGTCAACAGAGCCTGGAATAAGAGCAAAAACATTTTGTAACACTACTTCTCTCCACTCCATATTCAAGAAAAGCTCTACAGTAACTCTACCTTCTTTAAGTAAACTAAGAAGCTTTTCAGCATCACTCTCCTTAATAAGCACTCTCGGTACTTTAAGCGGAGCACAAACTACCTTACTTAACCATTCCTCAGCACTCACCCTCTTTTCAATAAAAACTATTGCCTTTACTCCAAGAAACTTTAAGTAAATCCAGTCGTAGCCGCAGTCGAGATCAACTAAAACTATCTTACCCTTAATATTACCTATACGTGTTGTTTCAAGAAAACTTCTATTCAAGTAAACTAGCTCTCCGCGAATTTTCTCTCTACAAGTATACACCAAATTCGGCGCGAAGACATATACTCTGAAAACTTCTCTACGAGGCTCGACGACAACTAAAGTAGAATTACTGTCGTAGGGAACTATAGCAGTGTAGTTTTGAATCCATGTCTTAAGACCTAAAGACTTAAGATAGCTACAAATATAGGATGCTGTCTCATAGCAGCCAGAATATCCAGCATAGCGGTCTACAGCAGACATAATGCAAGACAGATGCTTATTCAAATTATTTAAATTAATATTTGATACGATATACCTGAAGTAGAAACTGTATGAATTATTTTCAGAAGCAGTAACAACATTTATTCTTACTAAGATAAAATTTAAAGCTAGTAGAAAAACAATAATACTGATTACTCTGAGATACTTCATTCTCTCCTACCTATATGAAAGTAAAGACCTCTATTTAACTTTCGAATCACATTCCACTAAAAAGCCTTACAAAATCCTACGAAATTCGACAAAAAGTAGACAATACTAATTCTTATATATTCAAACATAGTCGTTATCTCTGATGTTTCTGAGTAAATACTCTATAAGAGTAGATAAGAGAATAGAGCTTTTGACTGCAGTACAGCTTTTCACTAGTTGGAGAGATATAGGTATATGGAAAGAAGATTATCCGTATAAAAAAGCGATGATAGATTTCTTTAGTCCTTATAGTGAGCATAGGGCAGTAAAGCTGTGTGAAGAACTTATTAAGCGGGGCTTTACATTTGATGCTCCAGTAGGCTTTATGATGCATTTTTCAGAGCCTCCGGAACTCGAAATAGTCATACCTTTCTCAAAATATCATATAAGTAGAGCTGGAGGAGAAGCTCTGCTAAGAGAATTCGCTAAAGCTCTAAAAGACTTCTACCATGATTCGAATTTCGAAGAGTTTTGGCGCAGACACCTAGATTTCTATCGTTTAATTGAAGAACGAGCTTCCGCGAATATCCAGCTAGAGAAGACCGTAAAAATGCTCGAAGACTTCTTTGGCATAGAGCAAAAAGGCTACCACGTTATTTTAGCGCCTCTATTCTATGGAAACTACGGCTACGCTATAAAAGTCGATGACAAGCAAATACTTTACGCGTTTTTAGGCCCGTTTAGAGTTAAAAACGGAATACCTGAATTTGGAGCAGCACTTTTCCATGAATTTGCTCACAATTTCGTAAACCCTCTAACAGATGAATTTCTTAGCGAATATAGAGACTTCTGGGCTCTTTACAGACCTATTGAAAGCTTTATGGAAAAAATGGCTTATGGAGATCCGACCACTATGATTAATGAACATATTATAAGAGCTATAGAGCTTAAAGTACGTGGCCCTAAAGATATTCAAAAAGCTCTCAGAGATGAGGAGAGAAAAGGTTTCGCTTACATAAGGCCAATATTTAATCTCCTATCTAAATATGATAGAATCAAATATAGGACTTTTAGACAATTTTATCCGGAAATAGTAGACTTAATGAATTCTATAGCTGATGCTTTAAGTACAATAGAAGTGCTTAGACTTCTAGAATTTTTTGATAGATACAGGGATAAAATAGTTAAAGTACCTAGTCCTTCTAAACGACTCAAACTCTTAGCCATATGTCCTGGCGTCATACAATTATTTGGAATAAGGGCTATTGTAGTAGGGCTATTTGATGGAGAAGAAAGTAAAAGCTATTTCATAAGATACGACGTTGAGCTGAAAGAAGGAAAAATATCTCTTAAATTGCGTGAGCCTGTTGAGAAGCTTTTCGGCGATATCTCTGAGCTAATTGAACAGGGATTCAAAGTACTGTACTATGTGGACTTAAAGCCGCTTTACTCACTACCCTATGAACCCTTACATAAACTTCTCAAAGATCTTACAAAGCGCGGCGCTATTATTGATGTGAATAAATTGGCCTTAAATGTTTTAGGGAACATAACCTATGGAAAAGTATTTCCATTGAATCAATTTAAGCGAGTACTAGAAGAGATCTATGGGCGTTGCATAGTAGAAAGAGAACTGAGTTTTAGTGAATTAGCGAGACTATTACTTAAATTCAATTGTGGCGAATTGAGTTACGAAGAGCTAGTACATAGGACGCAGGCTTTCTTTGAAGACATATGTAAAGTGGTATACTGGCTGTATCTTGTTATTCAAGCTATAGAGACTGATGCTATAGCTGTACCGCAGGAATAAAATTTCGCAAAAATAGGGCAAATATTTTTATAGAATTTTAAGGATTAAGTAAATGATGAGAGAAATCCGCCTTAAAGTTATTGAGGCACATAAAGAAAAGGCGGAAATGAAAGTAGCCTGTTTATGTGAAGAAATTATGGATAGGCTGGGAGTTGATGAAGATGACATTATTGAAATAGTGGGGAAGAGAACTGCGTCAGCTATTGTTCATAGGCTTAAAGTAAAGCTTGAGCCTGAAGTAAGGGAGAAAGTCGTAGGCTTAACTGAATTAGTTAGAAGTAATGCTGATGTAAACATAGGAGATGAAGTCTTAGTTAAAGTGCCTGAAGTAAAGGCTGCGGCTATAGTTAAACTAGCTTCTCTACGCTCAAAAATTACAACTGATGAAAGCTTAGCTAGCTTTGTCAAAAAGAGGCTATTAAATTATCCTGTATGCGAAGGAGAAGTAGTTTATGTGTCACTACTAGGGCAGCCGACAGCGTTTAAAGTACTAGCAACTAGACCTAAAGGAGTAGTTAAAATAGTTGATTCAACACAGCTAATATTGCTGGAAAAAACTTTAGTTGAGGAAGCTTACCCAGAAGCACTTTGGGTTATTCTAGAGCCATTAGGCAATGTGTCGTGCACTATATTAAGTGAGCTTAAATCTATTGTAGAAAAATACTCTAGCATTATTAGCAAAGAAGAGACATTAAAAGTATTATCTGATGAGCTGAAAACAAAGTATCTAGGCGAGCCAATTCATATAAGAGATGAAGTATCACTAGAGTTATTTGATAAAAAAGTGCACCTTAAAGTAAAATATGTTTTTCCTAAAACAGGGTGCTATGTAACTAAAAATACTAAATTTATTATAAGTGCACTTTACAGCTAACAGATGAATGGCGATAGGCTGGACTATAGTATGGTGGCCAGGTCTATTTGCCATGAAGAGTTGCCGGGTACTTTTTCTCTCTTATAAAAGTCGAGGCTTAGTCTAGCTTTCTCTGTTTTCTTAACGTATTTAATGACTACGGTGTTTTCACCTTTCCTAATATTTACTTTAAACCAGTACATGAAGGGATTCCATATGTACCTGTTCTTTCCTTCGCCTACTAGCTCTCCATTGAGCCACAGCTTGAAGTCACCATTAGATCCTACTACTAAAGATACTTCTCTATCACTTGGACATAAGAAGCGGTGAAGTAAGTATATGCAATATTCTCCCTTTAAAGGAAATACTTGGTCTAGAGGCAGTACGCTTTCATAAGCATTTATTTCAACTGCTTTCTCGAAGACTTTATCTAGTTTTCCTTCAGCTATAAGTGATTCGTCGATATACTCTTTATCGATGTAGGCTCTGTCTTCGAAAGGAGATACTCCTTCCCAGAACGGGCCTACTGCTTTCCACAGTTTAGCTCCACATAGTCCAAAGCTCTTTTCCCATACTGTGCCGTCTACTTCTCTAAATATTATTTTTAGGATACTTTTATTAAAAAGAACTCCTTTGTCTGGAGCCTGAACAGTGAAGCAGTAGAAGCGGTTTTCTCTAGGACCTAAAGTAACGTAGTATTTCTCTCGAACAACCCAGTTTTCGGGAACCGCTATTTCTAGCTCGCCGACAATATATTCTCCACTATTGTTTTTTACAAAAACTTCAATAGTTTTTGTTTCTCCCTTCCCAATTGAGGGTAGCCCCAAGTAGTCTACTGACAATTCTACTTTAGGAGTAGGTTTTCCTAAAGGTATTTTGAGAGCACGTTCATACACTTCCTTTGGTACGTTTACTATTTCTACTTTTCTGTTAAGTACTTTAGACACAGCTACGCCTACTTCACATGTTTCTCTCGCTAAGTCAGATATCTTGAAGCTCTCTCTTGGAAGAGAAAAGCCCATTTCAAAGGCATCGCCTATAGGCTTCCTCCATTTCTCGGGAATCTTTTTCTCTCCAAGAATAGCTCCAAGTATAGCTCCGGCTGTTGCACATGTACAGTCAGTATCGTAGCCGCTATTCAAGGCAATCAGCATAGTTTTACCGAAGTCGTATTCACCCCAGAGAAGGGCTATTAGCGTGAAACCTAGGTTCTGGTAAACTGAAGTAAAGTCTGGGTGCCCAAATCTGCTTAAAACAATGTTTCTGGCTTCAAGCCAATTTAAGCCCCTTTCTCTGCATTCTAGCACTAGTTGCACTAGCTTGTAGAACTTAGAGTCTTCTGGAACATAAGCTAAGCCTATGTTTATTAGGCGTACAATATCCTTTTCAAAGAATACTGAAGCCTCAATAGCTGACAAGAACTGTTCAGCCCAGACTGAGTTCTTCCAGTGATCGAGAACAGCGTCTTTCTGAGCATACCATGCAGCTAAGCCCGGGTTCCCAGGGCAAATAAACCCCCATATTTCAGACCTAATGGGACTACCCATAGACTCCCTAAAGTACTCGTTGTCAAACCACCCTGAAACAGGAGGATCTATTCCTCTCAAAAAGTTCTTAAGAAATCTGCCATACTCATTGAAATCGTACCAGCAGTGTTCAGCCCACTCTTCGGCTAAATCTCTGCTGTCAATAAAGATTCCCCGTGTTCTCAGAGCATGAAGCCACAGAACCTGTAGATCTAAATCATCGTTAGGCGGCCATTTTTCAGGAAAAGCTGTCTCTTCAGTGAAATCATGGAGTTTCTTTTGTCCTTCTACTTGAGCACCTATAGCTCCTCCAATACACTTACCAATCCATCCACCGTACACTTTATCGAAATAAATTTCGTAGTTTAGAGTTCTTACCACAGCAATTTCACCAAATAAGTTAGCTAATAAAATAAAAATAAGACTATTTGAATTGTAGAAATAGCATTCTATTAATAGCTTTTTGAAAAATATCGTATATTCTGTAGTTATGTATTCACCTATATAGTAGATACTTTAGCTCAATACTTACTGTGTAGAACAGTTTTGTAGAAAACCTATATTTAACTCATAGTAGTCATGCTATCTGCTAATTTTCTAGTTATTGGCTAAGTATTTATCTTCGCTACTCTATAGTTTAGTGTAAAATGGAGTTAGATAAAGCAATTAACGAGGCTGTAAAAGAACTAGTCAAAAAATATTGTGGCAAAATAGTAGCTGTGGGTATTTTCGGTAGTTATGCTAGAAGAGAGTTTACTGAAAAAAAGTGACATAGATATTCTCGTGATTGTAGAAAATTGGGAAAGAAGCCTTGAGAGAAGATTTAAAATATATGATATTTTATTTAAACATATTAAAAGAGACATTACTTTAATCGACATAGACTTAGAGGATGCTGAAGCGCTGTTAAAAAGGAAAGTTAAAACTTTCGTCAACTATGCTGAATATACTATACGATTGTATAGTCCTATATGACCCTAAAGGAATTTTAAGAAAATTAATCGAAGAGACGAAAATGCTGGTTGAGAGACTTAAACTTAGGCGCTATAAAATTGGCAAAAGTTACGGCTGGGTGATTCAGAGTGAAGCTAGATCCCTTAGATGAAGTGAATTACAGAAGAAAACTAGCTCAAGGTTATTTGAATGAGTGTAGGCAAGCTTTTCTGAGAGGCGATTGGAGAAATACTGTTGCATGCGCGCAGTTGTGTGCAGAAAATGCTGCTAAAGCTGTTATAGCTCTTTTCAGAATACCTTCGTGGACTTATGATCCGTCAGAGGAGTTGAACCAGGTGACTTCTCTTCTACCAGAAGAGGCGAGGCAGTATGTAGCATGTCTCGCTGAAATATCTCATAGGCTTGCACCTGAGCACTCTAGAACAGTGTATGGTGAGCCCACTAGAAGGCTTTCTCCATGGAAACTTTACTCAAAAAGCGATGCAGAGGAGGCCCTGAAGATGGCTGAAGAAGCAGTGAAGCTAATGGAGCATATACTGAGCTTATGCCTTGACGGGACTTAAGTGTATTCAGAGAAACCAAGACGTCGGAAAGAATAAAGCTTACTTAATGTTTAAGTAAACTAGATGAGTTCAGACCTCTATAATAAGCTCGTAGTCTACTATGAGTCAGTATATTTTTCAGGAAAACATAAACTTGAAAAAGACTTACAGAGGATAATGAGCGAAAAGAAGTGCTCTAGAGAAGAAGCAGTGAAAATTCTTTACAGGGAAGTATTCGGCGAAGAAACTAGAAAAGAGCAGAAGCCCAGAGACTTAGAAGAGGCTTTAGCTGAACTAAAGGAGGCTAAGAAGAGCTACTCTAGCTTCGTCAAGATGTCTTTCTTAGTTCTCTTCGTATTTTTCGCGCTATCGGCTCTTTCTTTCAACTTCGGCGCAGCTCTAGTAGTGTGGTTTATCGCGCTTATAACAATTGTTATCATGGGAATAATTAGTAAGACAAGAACAATTGAATGGAATTACTCAGAAATAATGATACTCGACGTAGAAATACTTGACTTAAAGGAATATGCTGAAAGAACTATAGTCAAGTTCCAGCAAGAAACACTTGAAGCATGCAAGTACTCGCTCAAAGAAAACTCTTTAACAGTGACAGTCACTCCGACCACAATTATTTCTAAAGTAGTGACAGATCAATACGGCTCAAGGCAAGTAAGCGAGGAAGTAGACTTAGGTACTTTAACAATTAAAGCAGATTTCGAGAAAGAACAAGGTGTAACTAAAGTAAGGTTAACTTACTCGGCTGAAGTTAAAGTAGAGTACGCTGACTACGCGGCAGCAGCATACGAGAAAACAATTGTCGGCTTTAAGACTGCATTAAAGGAAACAGCTTTTGAAATGAAGCCGAAGAAAGTAGTTGTAATAGATTTCGCTAAAGTACTAGAGAAGCTAAAGAAGTCGGGAGTGATCCTGAAGGCTGTGAAGTGTCCTGTATGTGGTGCACCAGTAAAGCTCCCAGAGAAAGGAGATACTGTAAAATGTCCTTACTGCGGCTCTACACTTAAAGCAATAGACGTGTATAAGCTTTTAAGTAAAATACTGAATATTTAGATCAATGCGCTGTAAGCGCCGCATACTGTTTTATACAAGCTAAAGGAATTATCTTTGTGAAAATAGGTGTATTCACAACAGAGATAGTTAGGAAAATTTACGGCAAGAGCCTCGATGAAGCAGGATCTATGTTAAAAGACTATGTTGAAAAGGCTTTCAAAATACTTGATGAACTAGAGTTAAATTGCACAGAGTTCTGTATTAAACTGAGTACTTTAGAGAAGTTATGTAGAGTTACACGTGAACTAGATAGGTTCGACTTACTGTTGCATGAGCCGAGCGAATGTAGTGCAGCTAATTTGTCTTACCTAGATTCCGAGGAAAGAAAACATGTACTAGAGAATCTTAAATCGGTAATAGATTATGCTTCAGTCGGAGGATTTAGAGTTATTACTATTCACCCTGCTTCCTATAATCCAGGTGAGCCGGGCTACGCGTACGCCGACGTGCACTATAAATATTTTGAGCCCAAAAAAGCTTGGGAGACTTCAATAGTGTACTTGAAATATTTGGCTAACTATGCTTCTAAAAAGGGAGTTCTACTAGGATTAGAGAATATGCCTAAAGCAATATATGTTAATGGAGAATTCTTGAAGACACCTCACTTCGGAAAAGGCCGCGATGAACTTTTACGAATACTTTCCAGTGTGGACAATAGCTACCTTAAAATAACTTTTGACACGGGTCATGCTAATACAGTGTGTCAGCCAGCCGACTACGCTGAAGGAATTGTCGATAAAATAGTACATATACATGCCCATGATAATGATGGAACATGTGATCAACACGCCCCTCTCGGTTCAGGTACAGTAGACTTCCCTAGATTCTTCAAGCTACTCGTCGAAAACAACTATGAGAACAGCCTAGTTATTGAAAGAGTATTCGACGATAATATTCTAAAAGATATTGAGAAAATAAAGTATTGGCTAAAATATTCGGCTAAGCTATAGCCACTTCTTGCAATTGTGGCAATACCACCTATTGTACTGTGGGTAATAGGTTGCAGGTTTTCCGCAATCTGGACAGACTATTGTCTGTGTTATGGGAGAAGGAATTCTTATTTCGACGTCGCTTCCAGGCTCTTTTTCAACTATTACTGCTGTGCCGTAAGCAGATACTACAATAAATCCTTCGAGAATTTCGTTTGTCTCGAAGTCTACGCCTACAACAGCATTAGCACCAATCATTTTAGCCTGCTTCTTTAAATCTTCTACAGCTTCTTTACGAGCTTTCCGTATTTCCTCTAAGTAGGCTTCTCCTCTGCCGCCTGCTAAAGCCTCTATTCCTGAAATAAATCGCCCAAGCATTCCTCTAGTTCTACAAGATTCTCCATAAACCACTCCTAAAATAGCCTTAATTTTGTAGCCAGGTATTGTTGGAGTAGTAACTACAATAATGTCACTTACCTCGCTCATCAATAATTAAGTACTAGGCAGTACTTTTAAAGCCTTATCTCAACGATTACTAAGAATTAATGTAGTACACTAGTCTATGCTATCAAGGAGAGCACTGCAGTTACAATTAATAGAATTAAGATTGTAGAAAACGATTTTAAAACATAGAGAAACATTTTACTAAGCTTAACTCTACTTAACTCCACTTTACCTATACTAAAAGCTCTTATCTTCATTTCCTTCTCGTCAATTTCTTTAACTATTTCATCTAAATTTTTCTTTAGTTTACTTAAAGTAAAATATTTCTCAGGAGTCTTTAAATCTGCTAAAAGTTTCTTCAAATCAAAGGGTTTCTCTAAAATCCATGCTTCGCTATACACGCACCAGTCTTTCATAATTTTTTCCACGTAAATCCATTTTCTAGAAACTACTACGAGGTCTGCTGTCTTCAGGTCAAGGTAAGTCAAGTACGTTTCACCTACTTCAGTTAAATCTACTATAAGTTTTTTCAAGTAACTATCTATTTTGACTATCTGAGGCCTTGGAGCCAGCTCACGGTGCTCTGAAACAGTGTCTCTGAATGGATTATAAGTAAATTTAACGAAAATACCTAAGTCTTCAATATTCCTCGCGTCTAAGTCCAGTTGAAGAGGAATTCCAGCTAAAATAGTTCCAGTAAATCCTCCTAGAACTAAGCCTACTAGCATAAAGTCTCCTACAGGGAGAACTACTTTCTGCTCTACATAGGCAATAGTGCTCGCCGCCAAAATAGAGGCTACTAGAACTGCTACAAACGTAGATATTATTGTATAGAAAAGTATCTGTATCGAGCGATACTTTATTCTAGCCATAGTCGCGGCTTTTTGAAGTGAATTTGTCTCAAGTAAACACTTATAAACAGTTCTATAGAATTCAGCAGTCTTAGCTAAGAGCAGAATTGTTATAAAATACATTAAGAGAACAGTTGCCGCAAATACTGAGTAGAAAAAGTAAAATCCCATAGTAGAGCTCACTGCAGCTAAAGGAAAAAGTGAAGAAAAGCCGGCTATCTCTAGTGCAAAAAGGTAGTTTGATATTCTTGAAGAATACTTGCTGAGAATACACGAAAACTGTTTTGCACCGAGCCCAGTGAATACTAGCTTTTGTTCTAGGAACACTTTCTCATTTCTTTTCTCCTAATACATTTATTTAAGTAGTTGCAGTGTTTTCAAAACAACTTATATTGGTGTTCCCACTAAGTATTAATGATAATATGCTATGGTACTTATCGCTAGACACTACACCTGCAAAGAAAATGCTACGTGTCTTAGAACTCGTCGAAAAAGGCAGAGAATGGGATAAAGCTCTTAAAAATGTCTTAAATACAAAGCCTTATAGATATATGCTTTTCGCGCATGATTTGAGTACAGGCGATATTTTTAAAGTAATGAAAGCTCTTTCTGAGGGAAAAGAAGTTGAAGGCAAGTTATCTTCAATATATAATGAGTATAAAAAGTGTTTAGAAAATAAAGAAGAATATTATAGTTTAGTAAAGAAAATAGATGAAAATAAAAACGAGATACTGAGAGAAGCCTGTAGAAGAGCATCAGAGTATTTGCCGAAGAATACTGAAGTAGAAGCAAAAATCTACTTCGTTGTAGGTGGAAGTGACGCTTATGGAGTGAACTTAATAGATACTCTAGCAGTAGTAATGAACATAACACATTTCTTAGGGAACTTAAACAAATTATCAGCTGTACTGGCACATGAGCTACACCACAAGGCTCTCGGCCATTATGGTAGAGAAATTTACTGGAGGCTTACTCGAAAAGGATTAATTAACATGAGAAATGTCTACGAAATACTGCTTGAAGTAATGGGCGAAGGAATAGCTTCACTAGTAGCTTCACCTTACTTAGCGTTCAAAAAATATTTAGCTCTCAAAGAGAGTATTAAAGAAGAGTACCGGAAAGTAGAGACAGGAATAATTAAGGCATACGCAGGTAAAAATGTTCTCAACGAACTTTACCCAAACATAGGTCCAGTATACACTGTTGGACTCGATATGAGTCTTAAAATAGAGACTACTCTAGGAAAACAGAAACTAGTCGAGACTCTAAATGATCCCACGACGTTTTCGTTTTTCTACAATTATATGAGAGCAGTAGATCTAAGTGGCGAAGGCTACTATTTCTCCACAGAAACTATTGAAATACTGAGTGAACTTAAAGAAAAAATAAACAACATGATTTGAAAGCGCAGAAAATATTATAGGCTAGCAGAGAGTAACATAGGGGGATAGTTACGGTTAAGTGCGAGTACTGCGGAAAACGCATAGACGGTCTTCCATTTAAATGCAAATACTGTGGAGGACTATTCTGTGTAGAGCACCATCTGCCCGAAAACCATGAGTGCCCCGGCTTAAAGCGAGGAGAATGGAGAGTAGTAGAGCTTCCAGGCAAGTATGCCACAGAGTACAGGATAAGGAAACCGGAAGAAATTAAAATAAAGCCATCAAGGCCTTTAATCCGAGTCCACTGGTTTTCTCCGGGAGAAGCAAGAGACCTCCTTTTAGCAGTACTCGCTGTAACACTCGCATATACCTCTCTCTCAGCACTTCTCCGGCCAATACTCTTCCTATCAGTATTAACAGGAGTACTGCTGGCTTTCCTCGTACACGAACTAGCCCACCGCTACACAGCCATAAACTACGGATACCGAGCCAGATTCGTTGCATCTTACCAAGGGCTCTTGCTAACAGCTATATCAGCGCTACTTCCCATTAAAATAATAGCACCAGGCTACGTCGCTGTCTACGGAGGAGATAGAGCGAAAATAGGAGCTATTGCTTTAGCAGGTCCTCTCTCAAACATAGTAATGAGTATAATAGGCCTAATACTCGCTTCGCTTAGAATACTACCATTTTTCACTTACTTTTTCGCAGTAATAAACGCCGACTTCGCATTATTCAATTTACTGCCGCTAGGAATACTAGACGGATACAAAATATTTAACTGGAATAAAATAGTATGGCTAACAGCATTCATGGCAGCAATAGCACTATGGCTAAACTTCAGAGCATTATTCTTCATATAATTAAAAATAAAATAATTAAATTTATTTTGAAGCCTATTTAGCTATTATGGCAATAGGGTCTCTTACTTTTATTTAGTGACGAGAGATATAATCTGTCTGATACACGAAGTACCTAGCCGCCAGAACTAGAGTTTAATTATGTATCAGTAAGGATATTCACTTCCAGTTATCTGGAAATAGAGCTTTTCCATAAGTCGAAGGTCATTTTATTTTGGAAATAAATTTTTTCATTATGAAAAAAATCTTGAAGCTTTTTAAACTTTTCTCTAATGTATTTATATCGAGACGCAGTGTTTATAACATGTCTACTGAAGCTAAAAGCGAGGTTGTAGCCAAAGGAATTACTCCCAAGTCACTTACATTGTCCGCAATAATAATAATATTGACTTATGCAATATTCTTCTACAGCTTCCACCCTAGAGTCGCAGGAGCACCATACTGGTTCACCCACTACCTAGTATACTTTGGATGGAAATGGTACTTTGGATGGGAAACAATACTATTTCCATTAATGTTCATAATTGCACTACTCTCATTCGCCTCAAGGAAACTTTCACTAACTAAGCAAGAGTGGACCATAGTGTATGCAGTAGCATCTGTAGTCGTACCCAGCACATTTTGGTGGGGAATATGGGCTTGGTGTATGAATACAATGCTAGGTACGGAAAAATACAAGCATTTAATAGAGTTCATTCCCAGTAACTGGGTGCCGAGAGACTATACAATACTCTCTGCGTTCTGGGAGTCTAGAAACCCATTCCAGTGGACTATTCCCTATGCTGATGCCTGGACCGTGCCTATCGTTACATGGGTTCTCTATTATATATTCTTCAATGTAATGCTTTATGGATTAGCACTAATATTCATGAAGAGATTTATCGACGTAGAGAAGTTACCTTATCCAGTTACAATAACGACACTTACCATGATAAACTATGTTTCATCACCTGCAGTAGAGGGAGCTAAGAGAAGACTTCTCTTCAGCAAGAAAGCACTACTGTTCTGGATAGGTTTCATTCTTGCAGTACTCTACGATTTATTCCACTTCCAGTACTGGGATGGCTTCCTATCAATATGGAAACACCCGCCCTTCGTTATACCTGACGTTGATCTACAGGGCAAGTATCCGCCTTTCCAGAGATCTATACTCGACTCATTCAGTCCCACACCTGCGCAAGTAGGTCTATGTTTCTTATTCTCAATAGACATACTCTTTACAGGAGTTCTCTTCTACTTCATATTCCAAGTAATACTACCAGCAGTCTTTGTCGCAACAGGAGTATATCCATCAAGCCCTACTAGTGAATGGGGCGCTATGTGGGGAACATACTACAAGTCAGACTTAGGTTTAGCTGGAACATATAACTGGGCTTTAAACTGCATGACCTTCGGCATTGCCTTATACTTGATTTGGTATACAAGAGACTACTGGATTTCATCCTTTAAGAGATTTATGAGAGGCGAGTCTCCTGAAAAAGATGAGCCTGTATCACCTCGTGTAGCATGGCTAATTTTCCTAGGAGGAACAATATTACTCTTCCTCTGGATGTGTGCTAGCCAGATACATCCGGTAGCTTCACTTCTAGGAGTACTATATATACTTGTAGTATGGTTTGCTGTACTAAGATTTAGTGGAGAAGCCTGGACTAGCGATATCTTCGATCCATGGGGCTTTAGATTACAAGGACCTGACAGGCACTTTGCTTATTACGTATCAAGTGCTCTAGCAGGAAATGCCTCTACAACAGGCTATGGATTAGCATACATTGTCTCAAATGCTACCTGCTACCAGCCTCACTCATCTTTAGTACCAGCTATCTTCAGCTACAAAATAGCTCGTGAAACTAAAACTGATCCCAAAGAAGTATTCAAAATACAGTTCCCTATAGTCATACTTACAGCTATACTTTCAGTAGTAATAGGCTGGTACACTATAGGTCTTCAGGGTATGCGCAACTGGGCTCACGGCTGGACTACCAGCTGGGACGGAGCTCTGAACAACGGTTTAGGTGCTGGAAACTATGTAGTAAGAGCTAAAGAGCCGCCTAACCCTGTCTTTGCTTGGTCTACTCTCACAGGAATAATAGTTGGCGCAGTATTAATGTTCTTAAGGACAAGGTTTGCTTGGTTTATAATAAACCCAATAGCATATCCAATGCTAGCGCTACTGAACTTCTATGCTTGGGGATCAGTACTAGTAGCCTTCATAGCAAAGCTTCTTGTAATTAAAATTGGAGGTGTAAAGATTTACAGCGACTACGCTGTGCCCTTTGCCGTAGGAATGTTCTTCGGTTCACTACTCTCCTGGAGCTTAGGCTGGCCTATAGTGCTGTATCTAAGATACGGTGCAGGAGTGCTACCCATCTAAGTAAATAATTTTACCTCTATTTTTTAGAACATTATTTATGAGTAGATAAAAATGAGTTATTTTGAAAATTTTTTTAAAAAATAAGCAGTTTTATTAACTATTGATGAAAGAAAAATATATATATATGCGGTGGTGATTTTTACTTTTGAGGGATCTTAGATGTTTAAGGGCAAGCTTGTTGCAGGACTAATTGCATTGCTAGTAATGCTTCCAATTATAATTCAAGCGATCAGGGCGGATTCTACGTCAATTACATGGGACCCTCAAGAGGCGGCTAAGCTAGCTATAGAGTCACTTAATATGAATAACATTAAAAAACATGTTAAGGCTTTATCCAGTTTTGGCAGTAGATTTACTGGCTATGAGGGCTACGAGAAGGCAGCCGAATATATTTATAAGTTTCTGTCAGAGGACTTAGATCTTAATACTTGGATATGGACATATGAGGCTTTAGTGCCATACGATGCTAACTCGACTCTAGTGATAGTATCGCCAGTAAAAAGAGTCTTTAGAGTATATGCTTTGTTCCCTAACCTCGTTCAAACGTGTACTGGAGTATATGAAGGTAAAGTAGTTTACGTAGGCGAGGGCAATGTAAAGGATTTTGAGGGAAAGAATATTACTGGTAGCATAGTAGTAATGAATTACAATAGTAGAGCTAATTGGATGTATGCGCTTAATCTTGGAGCTAAGGCTGTAGTATTCATTGAGCCAGTATATACTGTTAGAGGCGAAGGTGACTATAAAGTATTAGAAGTGCCAATAAAGTTTCCTAGAGTTATAATAAGATACACTGATGCAAAAGAGCTTATTCATTTACTAAAAGATGCAGAGGCTAAAGGTATAGATGTTGTTGCACGACTTGAAGTTAAAATGTACTGGAAGAAAGTAGTTCTTAGGAATATTTTTGCGTGGATTCCGGGGACTTTGAATGAACCCTATGTAATCATGCTTGCTTGTCTTTTCGATGCTTATGGTGTAGTTCCCGGTCTTACTCCTGCAGCAGATGAAGCGTGCAGTGCAGCAGTTCTCTTAGAGTTTGCCCGTATTCTTAAAGAGCATAGGCCGAAGAGGAATGTATTGCTAGCTTTCTTCTCAGGAGCAGCTATAGGAATGGCGGGAGCAAGACACTTTGCAGAATATCTGTTTTTCAAGCACTGGGATAACGACAAGCCAGCAATATTCAACGGGAGTAAAGGTTTAATAGCCATTTCGGGGAATCAAACAGTTGCAGTATTTGTACCTTGCTTTTCTTCAGATTCTCCTGCAATTACTTTAACTACTTTAGGCACTTTTTACGGAGGACTAGATATAGAGCATAGAGCAGCAACAAACATTTACGCTATAGAGTCATATTTAAAAGACTATAACATAGAGTCTATTAGAAGAGCCGGAGGTGTATATGATTTAACTACAAGAACATATCATTTAGCTGGGAGAAACTATACAGTTTACTTTGCTATATCAAGTTTCGACAGAGAAGGATTGCCATCTCAGGTAAATCATGTTGGAGAAGTATTTTTGCATGTTCCAATATTTTCTTTAACATTTTATACAGCACATGCTGCTAGAATAATTTGGGAAACTCCATGCGATACTTTTGATAAAGTGAACTTTAATAATATTAAGCCTCAGGCAGAGTTTTTCTGCGGTCTAGTTTACCTCATCCTCTCTGATCCAAGAGCTACAGTAAGTCCTATGCTTAGAGATATAATGCACGGACATTCTCGTACAGCTCCTGTAGGCTTCGCTCTATTAAGGGGAAAGGTTCGCTACTACAATTATTCTAAAGCATGGTATGATAATTGCTGGAGTAAAGTGATTAAAAAGAATGAATTTATTATAGTTTATGTTAGAATGCATACATTAGGAGTATACAGGCATTTCTTTATAACGATCGCTAATGAAACAGGGGACTTTGAGATACCTGGACTTAAGCCTTCGGGATGGGCTTTAGGAGCATTTGAGTACCAAATATGGGCTTTCGTCATAAACAATAACACAGGGAATATAGTTTGGGCACCTGACCACGGTTATTATGGTAGAAAACTATGGCCATTTGGCCCGCTATTTACACTTCGTTCGGAAGATGAAGCTTCCGGTAGAATACCAGTTAATATAGTTTTGTTCAGATGCGGTACAATAGTTCTTCACGACATGATAGATCCCACTACGCTTGCAACACCTCTAGTTGCTCGAATGGAACCTATGTTCTTTATAATTTATGATGCTAGGAGCAGAGCTCAGCTCCTTGACTATGGATACATTATATCGACTCCCCCAAGTCCTCTTTTAACAGCGAGAATGATTTCACTAGGCATAGGAGATCCTGCTATAGGATATGATGCAGTAATTTTCGTTCCACCAGATACTCCAGTAGATATAGTATTTAAGAGTGTTGTAGAAGAAGCTCCTATAGGTATATTAAAGGGACTTGAAGTCGCTGAAGGAGAGTACTTAGATATAAGTATTACTGCAATCAAATACGCTACTGAAATGATTAAACTTGCAGGCGAAAGGCTTAATGTAATGAAAAACGAGGCGACTTTAGCTGGGTCTATTGGAAGAGCTGTAAACTACTATAGTGAAGCACTAAGCTTGTATAACAGAGCCTGCGAGCTACTTAAGAAAGGAGCATTTACTGAGGCTTATGCGCTTATGTATAGATCATGGGATTTAGCTAGAAAAGCTTACATTATCGCACGCGAGGTATACGTGAACATAGTATATACGAACGTAATGCTGATACTTCTGCTTATTCCTATGGCATTAGTTATTGAACGCTTAGTTTTTGAGAAACACGGCTTACAGAGAATATTCTGTATCTTAGGTGTGCTAGCAGTTCTCATAGCTTTATCATATGTACTTCATCCAGGTCTCAGAATAGCCTGGAACTCCATTATGGCCTCCCTAAGCATATTCTCATTTATACTTACTTTGCCTGTCTTAGGGTTTATTATAAATGGGGTAATCTCTTTCGCTAAGGAAATTAAACGTAAGATTATCGGAGAACATTTCATAGATGTTTCAAGGTTTTCAATAATGTCTGCTGCTTTGTCAGTAGGCGTTGGAAATCTCAAGAAGAGACCTTTAAGAACAGCTCTTACATTATCTTCTGTGATTTGTCTAGTGCTATCGCTAGTTCTGTTTACTTCATGGACATTTGGTGACTTCTATAAGACTCAGAAACTGCCAGTTAAGCCGTCTTATCTATACCAGGGTATATTAATTAAAGCTGGCGAGGAAATGTCCATCTCTCCTTCTCTCCTAGAATACCTTACTGGTTACTTTAAAGGAAAAGGAGAAGTCTGTCCAAGAGTATGGTTACGTGTACCTACCAGAGAAGGATGGATTTGTGTTATGAATGAGAAAAAAGAGCTAGGATTTGCTAAAGCAGTAGTAGGGGTTTGTGCAAAAGAGCCTCTACTTAAGGATATTTTAAAAGACTTAGAGTGGAGAGGGTTAATGTTCTCCGCTATAGTTACAGAAGATTTAGCAGAAGAATTAAGCTTAAAGCCTGGAAGCTGTATTTATGTAGCCGGAATAAAGCTAACTGTAGTTAAAGTAATTAAAGTAAAAGAAGCCAAAATATACTTACAGGATATAGATGGAGATTATATTACGCCGAGAGATCCAGAAGCTCCTCCTGGAGCACCTATTAAGGCTAAAGATCACTTAATTATAATACCCTATGGTTTAGCGATACGTGTAGGAGGCTATGTTGTTTCAGTAGCAGTAGTGTCACCTGACCTTAACGTAGTAGAGAAGGGTGCCAAGGATATATCAGAGCACTTAAGCTATCTTGCAGTGTATTACTCTAATGGCAAACAAACATTTCTCTCTAGATGGATTAGAGGATATGAGCTTAAGGGATTAGGTCAAATAAGTATACCTTTGCTCGTAGTAATGTTATCGCTTCTCAATGTAATGATAGCAGCTGTATATGAAAGACTGAGAGAAATAAAGATATATAGTGTTCTCGGGCTATCACCAATGCATGTAGCTCTCATGATATTTTCAGAAGGCTTTGTTTACGCAGTATTAGGAGCTGCTATAGGCTACTTAATAGCACTGGTTCTCGGTCACATAATGTCGCTAGTTTATCCAGGAATGTATCCAGTAGATTTCTCTTCGCCTTATCCTGCACTATCGATTCTTTTCTCAATGACGGCAGTAGTAATAGCTGGAATATATCCTGCAGTAAAGGCTTCTGGCTATGTAACTCCTTCGCTTGAAAGAAAGTGGAAGATACCTACTAAGCCCTTGGGAGACAGATGGTATGTACCTCTGCCGATGAGCGTATCAGATATTAAGAGTGCGAAGGGACTGTTAGCCTACATAGCAGAGTACTTGACTTCAGTGGCAATGGAGGAGAAGTTCCGTGTAGAAGAAGAACCTAAGCCAGTAGTAAGCATGGTAGCTGGCAGAAAAGCATTAGGCTTTAGCATGAAAGTGAGACTGCCGCCTTATGACGCGGCGCTGGTAGAAGATGTGAAAATAGTGGCTGTAGAAAGGCCAGACGGCAAAGTATCTCTTGGTATCGACGCCAAGCTCGTTTCAGGAAAACTCTACCTATGGGCGCCGAGCCATAGAAACTTCGTAGATGAAGTCAGAAAACAGCTACTGACCTGGAAAGGCCTCGAGCCCAAGGTGGTTCGAAAGTATATTAAATTAGGAGAGAAAATGTTTGAAGGGGTTGAGAGCAGTGACTAGCAGAGAAGTAACTAAAGAAGAGTGGAGAAGCGGCTTAACGTGGAGAGTAGTGCTTGCAATAATATACGGCGCTGCAGTACTAATGCCAGTCACCATATGGGGTGAACTAATGATAGGCAGTGTCGGAAACTTAACGTGGACTGTAGTCATACTCTTCTACTGGCTTTCATTGCTCTACGGCTCTCCTTTAACAAAGCAGGAAATTTTAGTAATGTTCGCGGCAGTACATACAGCAATATATGCAAGCATAGGACTAAACTTTCACCACATGTTCTACAGAGTATGGTTTGCTAATAGTCCTATAGCCGAAGCATACGGTATATCAAAATACTTGCCCTACTGGTGGGTTCCAGAAAATCCTCTCATTAGAACTCAAGCTCTCAGAACATTCCTCCACGCCTCATGGATTCCAGTAGTAGTTACATCGCTAGTATTCTGGATAATGAACCTGATCATAGGGCTTTCACTAGGATTCTTCTTCTACCAGCTATTTGTCGAAGCGGAGAAGCTACCATTCCCCATGGCTAGAGTAAGTGTCGAAGTTATTACAGAGCTTTGGGAGAGAGAGCCTATGAAGATGAGAGTAATGGTTCTCTTTGCCCTCATAGGCTTCATATATTCACTCCTCGCATACGGAGTACCTATCTTAAGTCAGACATTCATTGGCGTGCCTGTAGTAATAATTCCGTATCCTTGGTACGATTTAACGGAGTCATTTAAGGAAGTACTGCCGGGGGCAATGATCGGAATAGACACTAACTTAATAAGCTACATGATGGGAATGATAATACCCTTCGAAGTAGTAGTCTACATGTTCCTGAGCTCGTTCCTAATATCTGTTCTAGGAAATCCGATTATAGTCTGGTACTGTCCAGAGCTTATTCCAAAATGGGTTGGCTTCCCCAAGGGAATGAAGCTAGCAGACATACTTTTCTGGTCAAACATCTACGTGTGGTACGCTGTAAGTATTGGCGCAGGCTTCGGAGTATTCTTCGAGACACTGATACGCGGAAGAAGAGAGCTCGTTCAGTCAATTAAGAGTCTATCTAAGCTCAGCGCTGCTATGAAGAGAGTGGGCTATCTCTCCTTACGTGGTATCATCATTGTGTACTTAGTAATTACTGTTCTATGGTTCCTCCTCTTAGAATTTGTACTCATTCCAGGGTTCCCGTGGCTTCCACTGCTTCTCCTAATAGTGTTCTGGCCTTTCATACATGGAGTGATTTCAGCTAGAGCTGTCGGCGAAACAGGTTTCCCGATAAATATTCCGTACTTAAATAGCAATGTTCTCTTGATTACAATGGAGGCCTGCCATATTCCAGTACATAGCGAACTCGGCATATGGCCTTGGTTCGCGCCATTAGGTGTTTCAAGCGGCGAGGGATGGACTTCAACTTTCTATATCTGTAGAGGAGTACGTTGTACTTTCAGCAGCTACATTAAGGCAGTACTTCTGGTAGCTGCACCTGTAGCTATATTATTCAACTTCCTGTACAGCGAGTATCTATGGAAAATGACTCCGATACCTTCGCCGATGTTCCAGTATGCACAAATATTCTGGCCTATTACAGCTGCTCAAAGTGTTCTCTGGTATACTAGAAGAATATACAGCTTTAACCCTAACTTAATTATCGGGGGCTTTGCCTCAATACTGGCGGCATCAGCTGTAGCTAGTTTACTCAAAGTACCGTTTTCTGCTATAGGGCTGCTCATGGGCCTAAATCAGCCCTTACCTACGCCGTTAGCGGTTTTCATAGGAGCTGCAGGCTCAAGGCTTATAGAGAAAATAAGTAAAGGAAAAATAAACTTAAGAAAATACGCGTACGTAATGATAGGAGGATATATTATAGGTATGTCAGTAGCTATGGCTCTCTCTGTGTCGCTATCGATATTCGTTAAGTCATTGTGGCCTCTGCCGTACTAGTGCTAGGTGATTTCATGAAAAAGTTTTTATTTATTTTTATTCTTATTATAGTTATTTTAGCCGAAGAAGCCTTGGGCCCTACTTTAAGCCAAGGTAAAGTTTATGCTGTTGTTGTAAGTAAGAAGACTCTCGGTAATCCTGGATGGAAGAAAGTTGTCGGCAAGCTTGTAGAAAAATATAGTGCTAAAGTTTTTGTGTACAGCAGTGATGTGTGGGAAGTACGCGTGAATTTATCGAAGCTTGCGCCAGACTATGTTTGCTTCGTCGCCCCTCCTAGCGAAGCGTCGCCTGAATTTGTTAAAAGTGTTAATAGGCTTATGAGAGAACTCGACAATGATCCTTATGTTGACTCCATGTGGGCTATACTAACTGGTTACAGCTACGAAGATGCTCTGAAAATACTTTCACTAAGCGGATTTAGAGTCAAGAGAATTTTAGCGTGCTGCTGTGTTAAGTGGGTTTACTATGTTAAAGAAGGAGGAGTAATGAAGCCTGAAACAAAGTACGGCATACTCTACATTATCTATCCTAATGGAACAAAAGTGGAGAAGAAGATACCTAAAGACTCTACGCTACTTCTTGCAGACTTAGTGAATAGTAATCAGTTTGACATGATTATTACGAGTGGTCATGGGAATCACGATAGGTGGCAAGTACATTACCCTGACCCTTGGCCTGAAGGCTACTTTGTTTCAGAAGACGGAAAAGTATATGCTATAGCGGCAAATAACTCGGCGCGCTTAATTAAATCGACTAACCCTAAAATATACTTCGGGCTAGGTAACTGCTACATAGGAGCAATAAGGGGAAAAGACAGCATGGCTCCAGCATGGATACATTCTGGCGGAGCAGTATTCTACACAGGATATGTTATCGAAGAAGGACCCTACAGCTACATGATGGGCGGAATACCTGCTTACTTTATTGAGCAAGACAACTATACTTGGGCTGAAGCCTTTTTCGCGAACCAGCAATCAGCAATCTTCGATATGATCAACTTGGTTCCAGGACCTAACCACGAGTACTTGAAGAAAGACATAAATGGCCCAGCGCTCTACGGAGACCCAGCACTCGATGTGAAAGCAGAGGTATCTATTGAGCGAATGTACACGAGATTTATTCATGTAGAGTATCTTAATCAGACCTACATGAATATAACTATAGGTATAATAATGAACAAAGATGGAACACCCGGATGGAACGGTAAGTGGGGTAATAGACATCCAGTGATTATTCTTCCATTTAGAGTAGAGAACGTGACAGTAATCTCAACAAATGCCTACAAGGCAGTAGTGGCAGACAACTTTGTTCTACTGTATGTATGGAAGAAAGGAGATCCTCCGCTTAAAAAGGGCAGCGTATACTATGTGAACTTTATCGCGTGTAAAATGAAGCGTCCTAGAAAAATAGTATTTGAAAAGAAACTTGACTACACTTACTTAATGTACTTAGCTGCATTAATAGCTGTAGTAGTCGTAATTATAGCTATTTTGCGGGTAAGAAAGTTTCATAAAACATTTACTCGAGACGAAAGGGTTACTCATTAATATTTTATCTTCATAATATTAACTAGAGAGATATGGAAATCTACAAGTATGAAAAGTTTCATATAATAGCTTTCCCAATTATATACATAACAAGTAATATAAGTTATGTCTGTTTTCATGGGGGGGCAGGTGGCTTAAGATGAGTGAACAACATGTTAGAATGTTAATGGATCTTGGGCTCACATATCAGGAGGCAAAAATATATATTGCTCTATGTATTAGGGGGGTAGCTACTGTAAGCGAATTAAGTGATTTAGCCGGAGTACCTTACACTAAAACATACGATGTATTGAGTAGTCTTGAAAGCAAAGGGCTCGTGGTTTCTCTAGGTGGGAGGCCTATTAAGTACAAGGCTGTTCACCCTGAAATAGCCTTAAAGACACTTAAAGAAAATCTTGAAAATGAGTACCGGAAGAGAATAGAGAGATTTGAGAAAGTAGCCCAAGAGCTTAAAGATAAACTTGTTCCAATTTATGAGAAAGTCCCTGTATCACGAGCAGAAAAGCTAGCTATTTTTCTTAAAGGCAGAATTCCTGTAAATAACATTGTTTCTGAAATGCTATCTGCTCCCGGACCTATTTATGCTATATTAACTAAGCCTACTTGGAGACGATTATCAAAGTACTTGAGCAGGAGACTTAAAAAACCCGATTTCAGGCTAATTGAAATAAAGGAGTGTGGAGCGGAATGCAATATTGTTTCAACAAGAGACAAGATACTAATTTTCTTATCGGTTCCTGATGACGAAGACATGCTTTCAGGACATGATATAGGAATATTAATCGACAATAGATCTATTTCAGAAACTTTCTACAAGCTCCTTGAAGCTCTATTTAAGCGCGAAAAAATATGAAGAAGCTTCTACTATTGCTCTTTTCTATTATCCTCTTAAGTTCTATTATCGCTGAACCTATTACGCTATTACCTAAAAGTACTGCGCTAAAACTTTCTTTACATCGTGTTAACAAACATTATATTGCCCTAATTAAAATTAGCATACCAAAAGAGTATATCTTCAAGTATCTCGTAATCTCAGCTAACGCGACAGCATTTACTAAATTGTTTTTAGTTAGAAATAGCAGTTGTTTAGAAAAATATGTTTCCGCCAGCACATGGAGCTTAACGCCCTGTCTTTTTTATAGAATGTTTCCCGGAAACTATACTCTAGTAATTTTATCTAACTCCAATAATGTCTACTTAAAAATAAAAATATTCAACTATACTCACCGCTGGTTCCAGAAAGCTTTAGAAGATAAGGCTCAATTGAAGTTTTCTCAAATGCCTGAAAATATTTACAGAAACGGGCCAATAGCAATTTTAGTTGAATCAAATATATATAGTAATATTTCTAAAGCTATAAATCGCTTTGCAGATGATATATATTTACTTACTTCGACAGAAGTTTTAGTATATTCTGTTAATTTCAGCAAATCGGCTGAAGTAAGAGAGTTTCTAAGGCAACTATATTTTACTAAAAATATTTCCGGCGCCATATTTGTCGGAAATATTCCTTTACCACGAATGAAGCTTTTTAATAAAACTTACTTCAGTTTAGTTTACTATGAGGACTTAGACGGAGTATTTGTTCTAGAAAACAATACAATATGTTTGTGGAACAATACAAATGGTCTTGAAATATGGGTTTCACTAATAACACCTCCAAAACCTGTTTCAAAAAGCCGTTTTCTTCGAATCATTTTCTTAAATAAGTATTTTGAGAAAAATCACTTGTATAAGGTAGGCTTAATTAGAGTACCACATAGATGTTTAATTGTTGTAGATAGGGACTGGAGATGCTGGATAAAGGACTGCTACGATGAAGTTACTACTCTTTATCGGGATAAGTGCTATGTTATAGGAGGTTTTAGTGAAAACTATAGAATTTCGGCTAAAGAATACGAGCTCCACATTAATATTGGCTATGAGCTAGCTACAGGCTGGGTTCATGGAGGCTTTACTTTTTCAGGAGGAGGAAACTTTGATGGATTAAGACATGAAGGAGCTCGGAAAAAGGGTCCAGGAGCACTAGTCCATATAATGTCTACATGCGGTTTTTCGAATATAGATGAAGACTGGTGCCAAGCACTAAGCTTTATTTTTGGAGACAGTATTACTCTAGCGACTATAGGTCCTACAAAGAGTGAAGGCATACTTGAAGCATATACTTTATTTAACGCGCTCAGCGAAGGAAAAACACTAGGTGAAGCCTATTTGTACTGGCTCAATTACAGATTCACAGATGATCCTTGGTGCGGTTTATCTAGATTTAATATAAATACATCGACTCATAGCTGGGGATTAAGCGTAGTTCTTTACGGAGATCCCACTTTACTTCTGAAAGGAGAGCCTACTTACATAGAATTAGTTAAAACGGAAAAGAAAGGTAACTTTATTGAAGTAACAGTGAAGTTAGTAGATAATTCTCTTCAACCTGTACCCTTTGTCCCGGTATATTGTGCAATTAAAGTAGGTAGAGTGTGGAGAATAGTAGACTATGCTGTAACGAATAGTAGTGGAGAAGCTTTACTGAGAAGTCCTGCTAGCAATAAATTAGCTATTTTTACTAGAGGAGCTATAGTAGGAGAGAGGTTTTATAGACCGTCATTAAGCTACCTTGATTTTAATGAAAAAGAAAGAAACGTGTCTCTAAGTAGTGTAAATTATGTGGAAGATCTAGAAAACAAATGCTTAAACGTAACAGTGAGTACTCGAGGTGAACCTTTATCAGTAGTAATTTTCTATAAAAGAGAAAATACTCCATGGCGCTCTGTTTCAATGATGAAGGTAGATAAAAATAAGTATTTCATTAGAATTCCGGCTAGAGAAAAGGAGTTAATAAAATTTAAAATAAGAATATATATTACTTCAAATAAGTACATTGAATCAAATACTTTTATATATCGCTTAAGCAGTGAAAACCTTTTAATTAAAGTAAAAAGATCTCCATTAGTTACAGTTATTATACTTTTTGCGTTGACTTTAGCTATAATTTTAGCTGTTAGGCTAACAACGTGTAGTAAAGCTGAAGCCAAGAACTAGTGTTTTATAGCTCTATGAGAGTATTAGATTATGGCTTTAAATGTTCTACTGGTAGGAGCCTTACCTAAGAAGACTTTAGAAAAATTCTCGTGGAGCTAGGTCCCTACATCTGTTTAAGTGAACCTTATCTTATTAAAAATCTCGAAGACTAGAAGAGCTTCCAGAAAAATCTTGTGAGTACGATGCTGTTCTCCTGTTTAACGGTATGTGGGAGAAGTGGGAAGTTCTCAAAGAAATAGAGGTTCCTCTTGTAGTCTGGTCGTGGACTGAGGAATGTGTCTTAAGTATGTGGAAATGGGAGCTTCTTCAATGGCTAAAAGCACATGGTATAAACGTTCTTGTCTTCGTCGACTTGGATTACCTTAAGGCTTTTCTTCAGAGCTCTAGTTGCTTTTAAGTCTATTAAAGGAAGCAAAATAGTTGTAATAGCGTCACAGAAACTAGGCTTTATTTGGAGCTTCAGGGAGGTAAGAGAAGCTCTATTCTCAACACATTGTCTTAGTGAAAGGAGATAGGAGAAGAGAACTCAGGATACTTACACAGGCACTTAGAGTTTGCTACGAAGAGCTGAAGTAGAAAATAAAGGGATTCTGTCTATAGCGGTGCTTATAGCTTTTACCTAAACCGCTGTAAGAAATATCGTAGCCTACGGTAAGCTTAGTTATCTTTTCCTTTACTTTTAAAATAGACTTGATACATAGAGTTTCTCCTTTAAGCAGCTCATTTACTTTAATACGCTTAGATTTTCTTCGCCCCGGGCACTCGAAGAATACTTCTGCGCGCACATTTTCTGCTTTCGAGCCATAGTTCTTAAGAAAAGTTTTTATGTAAACATGCTTTCCGGAAAATTTCTCAATAATAGTTTCAGCATGAATTAGCGGCGGCGGGACATAGCAATACTTAGCAGGCGCTAATGTGTATTTCTTAGAGGTATTCGCGGAAACTAACTTTAGTTTAATGAACGAGTATCTCTCGAAAACAGATACCCATTTGTTGTCTTTAACAAACTCTAGTCGAAAACCTATTTCTTTCCCTCTGTGCAGTACAAGCCCTGTTTTCTTGTTTCTCTTAATTTTAAGTTCTATTGAGTAAAAATTCTTCTTAGAGTACTTTACTTCAATATCTTTCTCTGAGATGAGACGAGGTTTTTTATATTCAGGTGAGTCGTCCCACAGAGGTTTTTCTCCAGTACAGTCTAAGACGTGCGCTTTGATGAGTTTTCCTTCTGAGTCAACAACTATTTCGTAGTTGTCTTTGCCGTGGAACCATCCATCAGCACAACAGTCCAGATAGATTTTTGTCTCGCAACAATTATCAAGGAGTAGCTTTAGTGAGAAAGATTTCTCGTTCCACTTAGCGTATACAACGGGATTCAAGTCAAAATACTTGTGTATAGCGAATTCATCTACTATGAGAGTCCACTTCTTTTTCTCTACTTCAGTGTTAACTGGGTAAAGCGGATACTCGTCCAGGCCGTCAGGTACTCCATCTCCATCAGTATCTGGGTTCACTGGAGAAGAACTAAAGTATATTCCAGCCATAAGTTCCTCTAAATCGCTTAAACCATCTCCATCAGTATCAGGCGAAGAAGGATTACTTCCAAATCTCAACTCATCTACAGGTAGCCTAGGATCATAGTCTGGCAGCCCATCTTCATCGCTATCAACTACTTCAATAATCTCTGGATGAGGATAAGAGAGCTTAAGCCACTTTTCAGCAGGCCATGACCTAAGAATATATGCGTTGAAGTCAAAGTGTTCTCCGAAAAAACCTTTCATTTTTTCCGGAAAATCAGCATGAGGATACTCAGGGAATCCGCTCAACTTAAAGAACTCGTCTAGCTGGTGGTGAAATTCGTGTACAAAAAGCCACGCCAAAGTACAGTCAGCGGAAAAGCTAGAGTATCTTCTAACAGTTCCTCCAGGACCATAAACAGAGCCTAAAGGCTTTTTAACAGAACTATATTTTGGAGAAGCCCATATAGCAACAATACTATCATAGTTTTCTCTACTCAAGCCTAACTTGCCCAAAGCTTCGTCTACAATAGGGTAAACTTTACTTGGAGAAAGCCACCAATTGTCGAAAGATATTTCTTTATCTGTAATAAACCAGTGAAGAGATAAATTGAGCATACAGTGGGAGTTAACCCAGTAAAATCTCCTGGCTTCCTCTAGCTCAAAGAAAATCCTAGAAACATCTTTGTCGAATAAGCTCCCGAAGCCCTCTTTGCGGAAAACTTTAGCTAAAACTACTATTAATATATCTAAGTTGACTATTCTCTTATAGCCCTTGCCTATCATTTAACTTTACTTTAAATGCATTTAATTAATAAGTCTAGTCCTTTCTCTCTTAAGTATATCTCAATAGATACTCTACTCTCTTCAATATTTACTTTAATGTTTTCACTAGAAGGTGCACAATTTACTTCAATTCTCTTTCCTTTAGTGAAAACTACTTCGATAAAACTCTAGAATCTAGTCTACTGTTGGCGTGTGCTCAAGCAGAGAGTTCTCTTGCTTAAGGATAATGTAGGAGTTTAAGTCTAATTTACCTGAAGCACCAGTATATGGTTTCTTTAAACATACTTTAAATAACTGTTCTTCTCTTTTATTTTCAATGTTGTTCATTAAGTAGAAGCTATTTTCATAGAATACTGCTCACGCACTAGAATATATTTCACCATATATTTTCTTAAAATACTCTTGCAAATCAGGAGACAAGTACCTGTAATCAGTTAAATCAAAGTATTTACTAAATTCTTCTTTAAGTGAGGTAAAATTAAAGGCATAGTGTAGTAGTTCTTCTTAGGGATTATCTGATTAGGGTTAGTTACTCCGCGAATATTTCGGTAAAGTGGTTCAAGTAAGCCGTAGTTAAAGCTCCACTCAGAGTCCTCTCTGCGGGGTCACGTAAGCTATCTTAATTTCCTCTAAGACCTCGTGCCTACTTAGTATTAATTTCCATTCAATGAGTTTTGTTAATAAAGGATACACTATATTTCTCCAAGTGTCTGAAAGTATTCCTGCAATAATGTTAGTTGATATTCCCACGATCGTAAAGGAGGCGGCAATAAAGCCTATTTCGCTTACAAGTATTCCTAAGTTGTCAGCATAGAGTGGAAGTGTAGGAGACTTAGATATTGTTAAACTCAATATGGCGAAGAATCCGGCTATACATATAAGTAAAAATATTTTCTGATCATTTTAATCCCTTTAATAGAATATAATGTCTTTTCTAACTTCTCCCTGATTAACTTATATTACTTGAATCTACTTAAATCCTTTATTTTTTCAGCGTACTTTTCCATAAGCTCTACTGACTTGAAGTATATGTAAATAGTGTCCCATATTTTTAGCTCTAAGTTTACTACTTCTGAGTCATCTTATGCGGCAAATCTTGCTCCACTAATTATCATTTTTATTCCCTTAGCCTCAGGAACTTTATCTAGCTCGTCTTTAATATCCATTGCATGGGCAGGTTTCGCTATTTTATGTACAATAGGGTCTTTTATGTCTATTTTTCGATTGTTACTTTGAAAGTGCATTTATTGTTTTTGTGACCTAGTTCTACACCTTTTATGTCGAAGGGTATAGCGTCTTCTGGTGTAGATTCGTATGGCCAGTTAATGAAAATAAATTCTGCTTCAGAGTCTATGTATCTTTTTATGAGCCACGCGCTAGCAGTGCGGTCTACTCTTGGGAAGTTTCAAGTAACCCACTTTACCTGAAGTATTTATTGCTAGTTTATTTATTGCTTTTTATTCATGTACTTAAGTGCTCTGTAGCAGTTTTTCTTTGAGGCTGAGAGCGAACTTCCTAGCTTTATTTAAGTCTTCTTCACTTGGTCTTCCCTTATTTATGCTCCCTATTAGCTTAAATGGACCGTAGTCTTCAAAACCTCTGCAAGAGAACTCGCCTACTATAGAGAACCCTTTTTCACGGAGCTTTTTTATTAAAGGCTTATGAAAGTCGTGGACAATAGGTATTCTCCTTATACCGCTTGTAGAGAACACGAATGCTTTCTTACTCTCTACTTTAGGTAGTTTCTCTACTAGCTTAAAGAGACTCTTATGATGCTTACCGAAATATATGCCAGACCCGAAGCCAATTAAATCGTACTGTAGCAGAGTACTAGGGTCTACTTCCCATGCCTTATATAAGTCTGCTTTAAGCACCTCGGCGATAACCTTAGCTACTTTCTCGGTATTTCCGTAGTATACAGATGCATACACTACGGCTATCTTCATGCAGGAGATAGTGTGTTAAGCTAAATAATTTCTTTTGCTCAATAAGACAGTGGCTATAGTTATTTTATGGTATTTTACACTATATTAGCGTGAAGTATAGCCACAGGGAGAGAGTCGAAGCAGCAGTAAACCTTGAAGAACCCGATAGAGTCCCAATCTATGTAAACACTATTACTGTCAAAGCTTATGCTAAATTGAGATCTTATCTCGGTTTAAGCAATGTGGAAATAAGGCGCGCACTACTCTCGTACGATGCTGCTCTACACGAAGATTTTCTGCGAGCACTTGACGTAGATTTCCGCGGCGTATGGCTTCGAATACCTACTAAAAGACTGCCAAGAGGATATGTTGAAGACTGGTGGGGTGTAATATGGAAAGATTCAGGAGACATGGTTTATGTAGCAAAACATCCTCTTAAAGACGCTAAAACCGTAGAAGATATCGAGAATTACCCTAAGTGGCCTAATCCAAATGACCCCAAGCTTATTGAAGGAGTTCGAGAAATAGCCAAGAAACTATACGAGGAAACAGATTACGCAATATTCTGTGGCGCGGCAGACTCAATTTTCCATAGATATGCTCATTTAAGAGGATTTAAGCAGTGGCTCCTAGACATGCGCCTAAATCCCGAACTCTACAAAGCTTTAGCAGATAAAATACTAGAAATAGTCCTTAAAGCAACTCTTAATCTTCTAAACGAAGTAGCAGATTACGTAGTCTGGATATATTTTTGCGACGACATGGGTACTGAAACAGAGCCATTTGTCTCTGTTAAAATGTACCGAGAATTCATTAAACCATGGTTCTGTAAACTGGTAAGAACTGTTAAGAGAGAATTCCCTGAAGTGAAACTTAATTATCACTGCCATGGTGCAGTCTTCCAGCTAATACCAGAGTTCATCGACTGTGGCATAGACATACTAAATCCAATACTCCCTCGAGAAAAGGGAAATGATCCTATTAGGCTCAAGAAAGCTTTTGGCAATAAGATATGTTTTCAAGGAGGAATAGATATTGAAAGAATAATTCCTTTTGGAACACTAAGTGAAGTAGAGAAACATGTCAAGGAAGTAATAAGTGTTCTTGCACCAGGCGGAGGATACATATTTGGCTTACAGCATATACGCGAAAATACTCCTCCCGAAAACGCGATTATGGCTTACCGTCTAGCGCTAAAGTATGGAAAATACCCTATTGCGAGTGCTCTGTGAAGAGATATATTATAGAGCTTATGCTTGAAGTATATTGTCCAATGTATATACCTTTAGGTTTTCTTCTTCAATGAAGGGAGCGTTTCTACAGACTATTATGTACAACTTGCTATCGGTTTTGAAGTATTGAGCCTTTCCCACTAAGCTTTCGTATATTCTGGCAATGTCGCGGCGAGATAAATCGCTCCACTTTACTTCAACAAATATTCCTGTTCTTCTGCCATTTAATCCTACTATGTCTATTTCTTCACCTTTATACCACCATTTGCCAATTTTAGTGACTTTAGGCAGTTTTCCGCGGGCTATTTCTTCTGCTATGAATTCTAGTGCTATTTTTTCGAATACTTCTCTCAGATAGTTGTTGTAGTCTTGTTTAATGTCTTGGGCCGTGAATATTCCCAGCTCTATTTCACTTAAATTTGGATAAATATATCGGAACCAGAAGCGTGTAAAGTTGTCTACTATCTGGTATATTCCTCTCTTTCCTCCTGTTACTGGCTTAATATGCTCTATTAGCTCTATTTCGATCAAGTTTTTGATGTATTCTGTTATCGATGGTTTTCCTACGAAGCTTTTTATTTCTCCTAGTTTTGTTTTACCCCATGCTATTGCTTCTAAAATTCTTTTATATGTACCTATTTCTTCGAACTCGTACCTGAGTAAAAAGTCTCCTTCTTCTTTTAAGAAGCTCTTAGGATCTTCCAATTCTTCGTCTAGCCAACTCCAAAAAGGTGTTTTAATTTTTTCTAAGTAGTATGGAGTTCCTCCCGCGAAACCGTATATTTCGACTAGCTCTTGTGGCGAGGCGCTGGGGAAGAATTCTTTAAGGTACTTGAATTTAAGTGGTTTGAGTTTTATTTGACCTGTTCTTCTGCCGTAGAGTGGAGATTTATAGCTCAGTACTTTTTCTTTCATCATTGATATTGATGAGCCTATGAGAATGAGCTTTGTTTTAGTGTTTAGTAAGTTTTCATCAACTATTTTCTGAAATAATGAAATTATTGTCTTATCTTCTTTAATTAGGTTCGGAAACTCATCTATTACTATTATTTTGTTCTTGAGGAAATAGAAGAATGATTCCCAGTCTTCTTTAGCATACTTTATTTCGCTAGATACTTTAGCTACAGTTTTCTTAAATCTTTCTAAGTTCCCTTTCTCTATAGCGAGATAATAGACGTATTCTTTATTTTTGAGTGCTTCAAGCACTAGTCTTGTTTTACCTACTCTTCTCCTACTGTAAACTATTATTAATTCGAACTTATTACTCTCGAGAGCCTTTTCTAAGGCGCTAAGCTCTTCTTCTCTGTCAACAAATTTGGCAACCGATATTATGATAATTTAAATTGCCTAACTTAAATTATTTTTGTTTGTCCAGAGCTTCGGCGAATATTGTGCTAAGTATTTAAATAGTCTGGGTCTTTAGACTATATTTAAATAAATTTTCGAATAGTTTAAGCATACTCATTTATACTCAAGCATCGAAGCTAAAAGCGGAGCATATTATGCCAGTATTCGAGGTGAAAAACGGGTGCTTTTACTATAAAGGAAAACCTTTCATTAAGACAACTGCTTACGGGAGCGGAAACTACTTAATAAGTCTACCAGACGAGTATATCGAGGATCCTGCTAGAAACCTATACTTAAGAGCAGGTTTCACTGCAGCAGAGTTTTGGGCTCGATGGAGAGAGATTGAGCCTTATGACGGCATATGGGATTTAAGTAGCCTAAAGAACTTACTGGAGAAAGCTAGGCGCATGAGTATTGGAGTATTTATTCACTTCGATCCAACGCCACCTCAGTGGATGTCCGAGAAATACGGCTGGTATATGATTACTGAAACTGGCAGAAGAGTGCTTATACCCTATATGGGCACTGTACCTCACGACGAGAATTACTTCAGAAAGCTAGAAGAGTACGTTAAGAGGATAATCGAAGTTGTTAAAGAATATGACGACGTTGTAATAGACTACTGGCTTTGCGGCGAAAAATGGGCTCTTGTGCCTGAGTTTACTTCAACTGAAAGAGGAATAGAGGATGCTAGCTACGACGAGCGCACTGTATCCGAGTTTAGAGAGTGGCTTAAAGAACAGTTTAGCCTAGAGGAGCTCGGTGAGCGCTGGAACAATGATCCAAATACTTATGGTTCATGGGAAGAAGTATACCCTCCGGTAAGCCTTAAGCCTGAAGACTTTAAGGGAAGAAAGCTTTCTAAGTGGAAGACTGCTCGATGGGACTGGTATAGGTTCAAGCAGTATCTCTATGTCAAGGTATGGAAAACTTTCTGCGACATAGTCTACAAGTACGACCCCTACAGGCCGATTTCACTTGAAGTAAACATGGATCTACCGGGCTTCATAGGCCACGGCAGATGGTACAAAGTCTGTAGCGTAGCCAAAAATGCGCACGCAGGAATACAGGACTTCGAAGCTACATTTGAAAGAGCATTCTACTATATAGCGGTCTCTAGAGGCTCCTCAGAGCCTCCTCATCAGGTAAATGAGATGTCTGGTTTCCAGGACTACAAGTGGTGCATTAGACACGCATGGTTTATTCAAGCAATGGGAGGAACAGGAATGACTTTCTGGGACTTCAAGTCAGACTACTGGGGACTAGTAACAGGACAAAGCTGGAGATACAACAAAAAAGAAAAAGTGCAATTCAAGGAGTCGTATCTAGCTGTACAGAAACTTAACTCAATGTTCAGAAAAATAATGGATATTCTAGGAGCTTCACCGCCTCTCGAGCCGAATATAGGCGTACTCCTTCTGGACGAGAACAGCTTCCATGAAAGCGGAGTCGCTGTAGCTCCGGCAATGAGATATCTCTCTCTTCTACTGTGGAAAGGCCACGGCTCTGAAACAGCTATTGCCACAGAAGACCACTTAGACTACGGCCGCGTAGATAAATTCAAGCTGATAATAGCTCCACACATAAAGTACATTTCTCGAAGCCATGCCGAGAAACTCAAAGAATATGTTGAGAAAGGAGGAGTACTTCTCGTAGGACCTTTCGCCGGAGAATTTGATGAAAAAGGAGATCCATATAGCAAAGTTCCCTGCGAGCCTCTCTCAGAAATTCTAGGTCTTGAGGCTGAAATAGACCTAGATAAAGAGGTTCTAGCACACTTGGCTAGAGTGAGAGAATATCTTCCAATAAGACTGAGAACAGGAAGCTGGATACTAGAAACTATTCCTCCGTGGCTTGAAGGACACTTGTGGTCAGTTTTAAGGAGATCAGGACTAAACCTCGACCCCAACGCTAGAGAAGGGTGGGATTTCTTAGCACGCTACCTTAAAGCCAAATACAGAGAAGCCTATGTAGCAGAAGATTTCGAAGCCCTAAGGAAAGGCGATGTACTGAAGTGTATTCCTGTGCAGAAAATAGCTTTAGAGAAGGCTGAAGGCATCTGTGTCTGCGGAGAAGCTCCAGTCCTCACTGTAAACAAATACGGAAACGGCTACGTAATATACTCCGCAGGAGTCTTCAGCAAAGAAAGTCTCGAGAAAATACTAGACTCCGCGTTATCTCTAGCAGGCTTAACCCCCTATGTTAAAGTGCAGTCTCCTATCAAACAAGGAGTTATCTGGGGTGTTCGCAGAGCACCTAATGGCTTTATACTCATAGTAATTGAGGCAGCCGATAAACAGCAAGAAATCGAAATAGAGTTAAATGTCTCAAGGATGGGCTTTAAGAAGTGTAAAGTAGTAGATTTATTCGGAAAAAAGAAAATAGAGTTAGATTACTCAAAGCCGAAGTTCGCTGCGCAAATGGATCTCTGTGAAGTCAAAGTATATCATATAGTTTTAAGATAGCTGTTTTTTAAAGTATTTTATTACTTCAGCTATTTTATCAAGAAGCTCTAAGTTCTCTGTATCAGGGTCTACTCGAATATTTATCCATGTAACGCCTATCTTGATATACTGCTTGAATTCTTCGATCAAATCTTCTGGCGAAACTTCATATCCATTAAAGCGGACAGCGTAGCCGTAAATAAAGTCCTTCTTCCTACAGTATTTTTCAACAAATCTTTTCCTCTCTAAGTACTCTTTAAATCCACCTAACTTTACTGCTCCAACCCAGCCGTCTACATTCTGTGCAGCAAATTTCCTCATACGCCTACCTTGCCCGCCGCATAAAATAGGTGGGTGCGGCTTTTGGTACGGCTTAGGTTCAAGCGTACAGTTTTTAACAGAATAGTACTTTCCCTCGAATGTAACATTTTCTTCAGTCCAGAGTCTTTTAATGAGCTTTATTGCCTCAAAAGTTCTCTCCACACGTACTCTATCAGGCTCCCACTTATAGCCAAATGCCTCAAATTCTTCTTTCCACCACCCTGCACCATAAATCAGCATTACTCTACCTTTTGTCAGCTGATCTAACGTAGTTACTATTTTCGCTAGTAACGTTGGGGGTCTATAAGGAATGCAGACTACTAGTGGAGCTACTTTAAGATTAGTTTTCATAGCTATTGCGGTTAACATAGTCCAGCACTCGGGTCTACAGCCACTACCTACTCGAACTACCCAGAAGTGATCTTCGTGAGTTACTCCGTCAAAGCCTATTTTCTCAGCTTTAAGAGCACACTTCATTATATAATCGACGCTAGCTGTAACAGGCAGCTGATACCAGAATTCTACTTTCATAAATATGACTCGCAGAATTCATTAAAATAACTTTCCTTAGATAATGTAGTTTAAGCTTAAATACTCCTAGACAAAAGATGTTTAAATGCTCTATAGAGGCTTCAAGAGGGATTCTTTCCTTTTTCGTGTACAAAAGCCTGTGTAATCAAGGGAGTAAGCAGATACTTCTCAGTCGAATTGTTAAGCAAGGCTGTAAGAGACGCAGTATAGATTTCCTGAGAATATTTAGCAAAATAGAGCTTACTGTAGTTTAAAGTCGATGATTTCGCAAAATTAATATAAAAGAAGATTGCGCAAAACACTTCTGAATGCAGCTGAAGTACTTAGCTGATCTTCATATTCACATGCATGAGGATTTTCCTCCTTACAGAAGCTGTAGTGTAGAAGATGTAGTAAAAGTTGCTTTAGAGCGGAATGTTAGGCTTGTAGGTATTGTAGAACACTATGGAAGTGCTCTTCTACACTACAAAAGCATTGAAAACTACTGCAGTAAAATAAGGAAGGAAATCGAGGCTATAGAAAAGAAGTTTCCTGAAGTCGAAGTTCTTTTAGGAATAGAGGCTAGTATTCTTACCGTGGACGGTGAACTCGATATCAAGCCCAAGGAAGCCAAGATACTTGATTTTCTTCTCGTCGGAATGCACCATATTCCAGCTGGCGGGAGCTGTCTTTCCCGCGAAATGAAGGGAAAAGTAAGCGTAGGAGATATTAAAGGCAATTCATCATACCAGACTTTTCTCAAGAAATTCAAATTCGAAGACCTTATCGCCGACTGGCAGGAAGCAACTCTTTCCTTAATGCAGAACCCGTATGTCAGCATTTACGCTCATCCCGTTCAGTGGCCTATCGTAGTTATGAAAAAGTTTTTCATTAAGCTGAGGCCTGGGGAAGAGTGGCGTATTAATAGAATTGAAGACTTACTGCCGCCGGATATTGCGCAAGAAATATTCTTGGAGGCGAAGAGAAATGGAGTAGCATGGGAAGTCAACAATGGTTTTCTTCCCGTGAAATATAGAGTCGACAACGAGTATGTGTGCTGTAAAGACGACAGTAATAGCTGGTCAGAGCTCATAGAACTCTTCAAGATGATAGGAGAGTATGGTGTAAAAGTTTCCTTGGGAACAGATGCCCATGTTCCCGGAGAGCTGAAGAGAGTTGGTAGACTAGCTAATGCCATAGAGCTACTTAGGCTCGCCGGCGTAAGCGAGCAAAACATTGTTTTAAAGAAAAATCAAGTTAAACTCTGTAGAGAACTTTAGCCTATGTTAGCTCAGTAAATACCTTTAAGAAGTTAGCTGAGGGTCTTAACTAAAACTTTAAAGCAATTAGATAATTGCTTCAACAGCTGTAGTGAGCTTATTTTTCTTGAGTAAAATGAAATACTAATGCATTTTATATTTGAAGAGGCTCCTGCCCTGGCACTCGTACGGCACTTTGAGAATATCCGCTATGGTGGGAATTACATCGATTATTTCCGCTTCCTCTATTACCTTTCCTCTGTATTTTTCTTCTAAGGCGCCGCCTGAGACTATAATAGTAGTTCGCCTAGGGCCACCAGAGTATATTCCAGTAGGTCTATCTTCCTTAAAATTCCATACCTCGCAGTCCCAAGGCGGTGGGTGGTCACAGCACCAATTATTGGTCTTAACTCCCCTTTTGCGGGCAACTGAACAGCCTAAGTGGTATCCGTGGTCTGATGCAATTATGAAGTAGGTTTCTTCCCAGAACCCTTTATCTTTCAGAAACTTTATTATTTCTCCTACTAGGCGATCTAAAAAAAGCATGTAGGAGTGCTTGGATGAGCGAGGATCTGAGCACTCGCCTCCATATGAAGGACAGTTAGATATAGAGTCCATGCCAGGTAAGTAGACGTGTACTAAATTCCACTCAGGTACTGTATCTTCCATCCAGGGAAATACAAGCTCTTTGAGCATTATTTCATCCGAGTATCCGGATACAAGGCCGTGGATGGAATCAGGTGTGTAGAAGTAACCTTTAATTAGCCAAGGACTACAGCTGAAGACACCTACATTAATTTTCTCTCGGTAATATTTTTTAACATATTCAAAAAAGGCTGTCTCTTTCTCGGCTTCGAGAAACCATGGCTTATTTGGAGTATAACACCCTTTTTCACTATAAGACCCTGTAGCCAAGTACTTCATTCCATGGGGCGTGTCACAGCGCCCTCTATTCCACGGCCTCTTAACCCATAGTCCGTTTTCTATAAGATAAGAGAAGTTCGGAATCAGGCCTTTTTCATGGTAGCCTTTAACGTTCACTGGCGGAAAGTCTGATCCTTCGAGTTTCACATGTTCTTCCCAGTGTCCTGCTAATTGGTCTATAACTAAGTAAAGTACCCTAACTTTGGGTGCTTTTATCATGTTGAATGCGGAGTAAATTAACTATAAAAAACTTTCATCGCTTTCAAGCTCAACTATTATTGTGAGAAATGAACTCTGACTGCAAAAGTCTTTTATCACAATTAATTGAGCAATTTATGTGGGAAAGTGAGTTACTGGCATGTAGCGTTAAAAAATGGTGCAGTAGACTGTCTATATTGTGATCAAGTTGTTCTCAAAGGATTAAGACTTGAAGGGTCTGCAAGAGACCTAAACGTCGAATTTTCTTTAGAGCCTTTCGGCGAACCTTATGAAGTGTCTACAGGTGCAGGGACTTGGCGCATACATATACTTAGGCTCAAGCCTGTCGGCGAAGGCCCTACAGACGTCTTGCTGGAAGTACACTGTGGGTCTAAGAGGATATCCTTTCGTCTTTATCCAAGGAAGCCGTTTACTTTCAGAATTAGGGGGAAAGTTTACTGGGGGAAGGAGCCTTACTTGTGTCGTATTGAGCCTAGACGCTACGAAAACGTAGTTCAGGCAGCGCTAGGGCCTGCTGATAGTCTTCTATGCGACTCTATCTTCGATAAATGGAACGACAGAGTTCTGAGGCTTAGTTCTTGGGGCAGTTTGCGTATACGCTCGCTAATTGATGGCAAGTCTTTTGAAGTCGAAGCAGAGATCAAAACACAGTTCGGCGTTATACCGGAGATAATAGCCGGTGAAGTCATAGAGCACTACGTGGCAGAGCACCTCGGCATGCCCTACTACAAGCCCTATGACCTGAGCTGTCACCCGCGCCCACCTGCAGGCTGGTGTTCTTGGTACTATTTCGGCAAAGAAGTAACAGAGGAGGCAGTGGTAGCTAACACTGACTGGCTCGCTGAGCACCTCAAGTCCTTCGGCTTAGAGTATGTTCAACTTGATGACGGCTATCAGGGTGAAACTTGGCTCAACTGGGATAAAAAGAAGTTCCCAAGAGGCGGTAAGTGGTTAGCACAGTATATAAGAAGTAAGGGGCTTAAACCCGGAATATGGCTATTACCTCAAGCCGTAGGGAAAGTAGACACTAAGCTTCTGGAAGAAAAGCCAGACTGGTTCATTAGGAAGCCTGACGGAGAAGTTTTCAGAGGTTTTGCCAACTATCCATATGTAGACCCAACGAATCCTGAGGTTAAGTCTGAGTGGATTGAGAAGACTATGAGAGTTATGGCTCATGAGTGGGGTATAGAGTACTTTAAGCTCGACGGTCAAGGCGAAATGCACCAATGGTACGCGCTGTGCAGAAAAAGTCTCCACGACCACTCGCCGACACCTGATGAAGTATACAGAAGGCTCCTGGAGACTATAAGGAGGGTTGTTGGACCTAAGCGAGTAATACTGATCTGCGCTACTCAGTGGAGAGCAATGGGCTACGGAGACACCTGTAGAACTGGAACCGATGTTTCTCCCGCTAAGCTTAAAGAGGGTGCTGTGTGTTTTCTTAACGCTTTAAGAGCCACGTTTTCTAACTACTGGATGCACACCATTGTCTGGTACTGTGACCCAGACGTAATAATGGTGAGGCCTCCGCTACACTACGAGGCAGCTAAAGCCTGGGCTAGTCTCTTGGGGCTAAGCGGACAAGTTCTTATGGTTTCTGACAATATGCCTGAACTGCCGCCTGAGAGAGTAGAGCTTTTGAAGAGAATACTTCCACCGCAGCCTATAAGGCCAATGGATCTGTTTCCGCGAAATCCCGAGGGACCATATCCTCAGATATGGGATCTAAAGGTAGCTACAAAGTGGGGGCGTTGGGACGTAGTAGGGGTTTTCAGATGGTTTAAAGAATACCCTGCTAAAGTTGAGATTACTCCCGAGATGCTAGGTTTGCCTCCAGGACGCTACATAGTCTACGAAGTTTGGGAGAAAAAGCTTCTAGGAGAGCTAGGCGAGAAATTAGTCGTAGAGCTTAAACCAGAGTCCTGTAAGGTTTTCTGTATACGTCCGCTGGAGCGCCTGCCGCTGTTTATAGGTACGAACCGCCACATAACCCAAGGATACCCTGATGTAGTAAGCCTTGAGTGGGATAAGGAAGGAAGAACTGTTACAGGCGAAAGTCTAGTAGTAGGAGGAGACCCCTACGAGATACGCTTCTTAATCGACTGGAATGGAGAAAAATATGATTGTGTAGAAGCAGTAGCTCAAGGTGCCGAAATCGAGCAGAGAGTATATGGAAAACTGCTTATAGTAACTTTAAGGCGCAGTACATCGGGTAAAGTTAAGTGGCACGTAAAGTTCAAGCAAAAGTAGGCTGGAAGCGGTATCTTCGGCTCTATATTTGCTTTCTACCGGCTAGTCTACATATTTTATCACTTTATTTTTAAGTAAAAATTATGGGGTAAAAATGCCTTATTGTCTTCGCTTAGGAGTACTCATTTGTATAGAGTTTTCCTAATACTGATGTGAGTAAAGCTAAGAAGCTTATTTTAATAGGATTAGATTGCATACTATCTTTTTCATCGAAAAGTACGTTAAAGAAGATTAACGCCTGCGACAGCCGAGCTAATTGAGGAAGGTGTTTTCGGAGAAGCACTGTCTTCACCTCCCTGCGATACTCCCACGAACTGGACTACAATAGTGACAGGAGCGTGGACAGGTACTCACGGTATGACTAGTTTCTATGCACATATTCCAGGTAAGCCTTTAAACGAGGGAGTAAGTACACTTGACTCACGTGTCTGTAAAGCAGAGTTTTCGTGAAATGTTACTGAGAGACATGGAAAACTCTGTGAAGGAAGAGTACTATGGGAAATACTAGAATAAAGTAAATTAAACTAAAAGAACTATTACTTTACGAATATATCGTAAATGCTACTTAATTAATTAGAAAGATTTTTAAAGTGGAGATAAAGGAAGTAAGTTGTATTAACCAAAAGTTAATAAGTATTGTTTGTTAAGATATGATAGGATTCACGTAAAAATAGAAAATTATTACTAGTAACTCCATCTCAAATAATGGACATGTAGCAAGTATAAAGGGATGTGCGGGGGAAGGTCGTGAAGATTATGAAAAAAGCAATAATAAACAACAGTATTCCTAATATACAGTACCTTACTAAAAAATATTATATTTTGCTAAGAATAAAGCTGAAAATAAAATATTCTATTAACTTGAGGTGATTAACATAATGTTAGCAATAAAAGTGTCTAATCTTGTTAAAGTTTTTAAAATTAAAAGAAATAAGAAAATAGTTGCACTAAGAGGAATAACGTTTTCTCTACCCAAAGGACATATTTTAGGGTACTTAGGTCCTAATGGTGCGGGGAAAACTACTACTATTAGGATACTTACTGGTTTTCTTGAACCTGATGACGGTTATGCTGAATTACTTGGATACGATATTAGTAGAGAGTTTGAGCGTGTTAAGCACTTAATTAATATCATGAGTACTGAGAGGACATACTTAATAGAAAATATGACTATTGAAAGAAATCTCAGGTTATTTGGGCGTCTCTATGGTTTTGGGGGGCTTGAGCTTAAAAGAAGAATAAATGAGCTTCTTGAGTTTTTTGACTTAAAAGAGCATAAAGATAAGAGAATTTATGAGTTGAGTAGAGGCTTAAGGGTTCGTAGTAGTCTATGTAGGGCGCTGATAAATTATCCCGAGGTCTTGTTTCTAGATGAGCCTACTTCAGGTATCGATGTAATATGCGCGGAGCAGATAAGAAGCTATATTAGGAAGATTAGTAGGGAGGGGACTACTATTTTTCTAGCTACTCATAATATGTATGAGGCTCAGAGGCTTTCAGACTACTTGGCTTTCTTAGACAGGGGGAGGATAATAGCTTATGGTAGAACAGAAGAAATTTTAGAAAAGTTTTCGCCTTTAGAAAAAGTAGTTAGAATTAAGTGCGATAAGCCTAGAGAGCTCGCTAAACATCTTTTGAGTGAAGGCTATGAAGTTGAAGAAAAGGGCGGTGAAGTGCGTGTAAGGCTTAGGCGGGGCCAGGAGTTAAATCCTCTTTTAGTTGAAATTGCTTCTACTGCGAGAATAGACTTTATTTCTGTTGTAGAGCCTTCGCTCGAAGAAGTATTTAAGCATCTTTATGGGAGAGGTGGCGGGCATGGGGGAGAAGAACTTGGCAGATAGTGTCTTAGGTGTAGGGTCTTTGAAGAGAGCTTCTGGATTGAGTAAGGTTACTGACTACTGGTTTAAAGTGCTTGAAGACTCCTGGGTTATTTTTAAAATTGAAATGGAGGAGCTTTTTTCGAGAGTAGGCGACGCCTTAATGTTTTTTGTGCAGTTTTTGATCATGTATTTTACAGTAATGCTTCCGCTGAAACTAGTTGGCGCTAAGCCGTTGAGCGAAATTGGCGCACTTTTCTTCGCGGCTATGCTTAATACTTCTGCTATTTTTCAGTTTGCTGACGCTATTCTCGGGAGAATTAGGTCAGGTGTATATGAGGCATTTAGGCTGGCTTTAAAGTCTATGTTATCGCTGTATCTTGCTAACCTCTATACTTCATGGATGCTTCTTGTAGCATTCGTTATAGGGTTTATTCCAGCAGCGCTAGAGGGGTCGTTGGCAATCGATTTACCGGTGTTTATAGTAGCATTTATTTTAACGTTTTTATCTAATGCTAGTATTTCAATAGTTATTGCGGGAATTCACATAGCTTATAAGCCTATACGTGGATTTAGAGGAATAATTGGGCTTATACTGTATTTTCTTTTCGCCTACGGTATTCCTTATTGCCTGAAAAATGATCCTTGGAGAAGAATAGTTTTAGTGCTTCCTCAGGCACATTCAACGTCTCTAATACTGTATTCTCTTACAGCACATAAAGTCGTTTTAACTGATCCTCTCTTCAGTATGCTGTATCTCGTTATTTTCACAGTTGTCACTATTCCTCCTTCGCTTAAAATGTACTTTAAGGCAGAGCGTATAGCAAAGAAGTATGGATTCGCTAGTTTAAGAAGATAATTCGATTTTGTGCTAAAGTAGTTCATAGTCCCTAAGTTTGTTTAAAAAGAAAGCTATGTTAAGCGACTAAAGGTTTTACTATTAGCTATCAATTTAGCCTCGTTCTTAAAATCTTTACCTTAAATTGTCTTTAGGCAAAATCTATTTAACTTAAAATAGAGTTAAATTAAGATGCATGTTAAAGTTCTTTTAAAATTTTTGAAATAATGTTATTGCTTATCCAGAAACCATGTCTTTTGAGTTCTCTAATACTTGATATTAGAGTTTGTTTATCAATTAAATGTTTATCGTAGAGTATTTTAAGAATACGTAGAGTTCCAATAACATTGAGGCCTAGTTCACGGGCCTTTTTCGTGCTAGTTTATCGTCAAGAACTATGAAGTCAGCATTCTCCTCTAGTGCTAAGACGATTGTCTCTGCTTCTCCAGCTGAAAGCTTAGAGCAGAGTTCTTTAACCATTACCACGTTTTTGATTTTCTTTACTAATATTAAGCCTTCTTTTACTGCTTTTCTCAAATCTTTATCACCGGGTAGGCCTTGTCCTTTAATACAGACTTCTTGGTATACAGCAGCGGGGACCATGACTTTTTCGAAAATATTTGCTATTTTTGTTAAGATTTTGAGTTTACTTAAAGCTATTATTACCGACGAGTTTAATACTACCTTCTCATTATGTTTCAAGACCCAGTTCCCTTAAAGCTTCTTTTTCATCGTAACGATAGGCAGGTATTCCTCTTTTCTTAAGTTCCTCTATGAAAACCTGTAAGGGTAATTCTGCTAGTTCGGCAGCTTTCCCTATACTGACTAATCCTCGTCTAAAAGCCTCGATAGCCACTACCAATTTGATATCTTTTTCTTTTAACCCCTCGGGAACCTTCACCTGGATTACTTTCAAGCGAACACCTAAGAGATGTAAGTAATAAGTCAATTAAATTTTTACTCACAGAACTAATGACGTTAAGTACTTACTTATATATTCTGAAAAATAAATGTAGTAGAAGTGAGCAAAATCTTATGGCGTATAGGTTTTAAAAATGGTGACTGGTGTGAGTTTGGTGAGCGGAAAGTAGAGGTGGAGTGGCTCCACGAGACTGGCTTAGTAAGAAAAATTGGAGTGAATATCCTTCTAAAATTCTTGCAGATACTTCACTTACTATTTTATGGGAGCAAAGCGAGAAGAAGCCATTACTCTTCTATGCCCGCTTTTTAAGAATTTCATGCAGTTCTCCAGTAACAGTAGTGCTACTTTTTAACGGCAGGAGAGTATGCTTACATAAATACGAGCCCGCTGTAGTATGGCTACATAAACACTTTGATGTAACTATTAACTGCTACCTACCTAAACATCTTCAGAAGATAGGAAAGAACTCTCTAACTATTCTCTTGAAGGGGAATAGCGCTAAAATAGATTTCATGGAACTTAAGGAAGCCTTGCCTGGAGACGAAATGTGGCTTTTCGGAAACCTCCGTTCCGCGAAAAATGTTATTGGAGTAAAGATAGGAGTCTATTCGCTTGACTGGATTGACTTCGACTGCTGTAGCGTAGGACACCACGAAATGGAGCCGGAGAAGGGGAAGAGAATACTGACTGAGCGCTGGGCTAGACTAGAAGAACTCTATACAGGTATTCGGCTAAAGCCTATGTCCAACATATGGGGTGTGCCTAAGTGGAACTCAAAGTACATTAAGACAGGTAAAGCCAGCAATCTTGACTGGAAGCCTGGCTGCGGCAAAGTAATACATTACCATGATTACTGGGTTGGAGGAGACCTAGTAGACTATGACGCATGGGAAGACTTCATAGCGTGGCATGTCAGGCGGACTAAAGACTGGGTCAAACTCTATAGAGGACTAGGAGAATGGGATGTACACTGGTTCGGGAACGGCGGCAGCTGGGAAGGCTTCTTTGAGTATAGCCTCAGATACGGGAGAGCAATTAAACAAAATGACCCTGATTCATTTGTAATACTCAGCGGGAACCACACGTGGAACTACGTTAGATGGCACGCCGAGCTACATGGGCTTCCTAAGGAAGCTTGGTTCTACTACGAGAAGCTGACCGACAACAAGGAAGTTTTCAAGTGGGTAGATGCTCTGGGATATCATCCCTACGAGTACAATAACTCTGATCCTAATTCGCCGTGGATAGCTGCAGAGCATCTACGAACGCTACTTGATAGAAAAGGTCTTCAGCATATTAGGGTAGCTGTAGATGAGTGGAGACACGATTCGGGCTATAGCTTTGTTAGAGGAGCTCTGCCTCGCTTAATACACAATGGTGTAGTTAATGTTGACATGGTAGACTGGTGTCTAGTTGAAGGTGTTCATGAAGACAAGATAGGCTTAGTACACGCAGACGTAGGATAAAGAATAGAGAGACTTTCGAGTGCTGGCGTGCATGGAGCGAACTTTTCCACGGAGCAAAAAGATACTGGTGTGGAGTATTTTCAGAACAAGATACAAGCAACTTATGTTACGCGGCGAGCACTCAGGGAACTTCTACTACAGTTGTTCTTGATAACTTAGGTAGTGAAGACTTAATAGTCGAAGTCGCTGTTCCTCTGAGAATAAAGGCACATGAGTGTAGTGTTCTCGTAATGCGCCCAGAGCTGTATCACTTAGCTTTAGTAGCAGAGAAAAAGATGAACATAGCAAATAGGGAAACTATTTTTGAAGTGAAAATACCGCGAAGAACATTAGAGTAATTGAAGTTAGGTCTACCAGTTAATGTATGTTCTAGCTCATTTATAGAAGAAACTGTAATATTGGGTTAACTTAATGTATAGTTTTTCTAAAAACAGTAAAAGTTCGCGATTTATGTGTATCTACAGAAGAGTTTAGTATAAATGAAAATACTAGAATAGCTTTATAT
>Ga0190312_1000004_pt1 | contig 155407 bp, 161 predicted proteins | sample 487007910_MG_FD_165046 | JGI IMG/M metagenome (GOLD analysis project Ga0190312, IMG submission 165046) | Hydrothermal vent sediment bacterial communities from Southern Trench, Guaymas Basin, Mexico - 4870-07-9-10_MG | ecosystem: Environmental > Aquatic > Marine > Hydrothermal vents > Sediment ... | reverse complement strand
CTCTTAATGGAGGTCTTCTCGCGGAATGATTTATAATGTCTGATTGGTTTTCCATATTTAGCACACTCATCGCAAAGAATGAGTACCGTGCCTTCTACTTCATAGTATTTAGGCTTGATAACGGGCTTGCCGCAAATTTCACAATAATACTGATTATTCACCATGCACACACCAATATCCTTAAAATAATGTATGTACAAAAGAAAAGAAGAGATGGAGAGGAAGTATAAATTTTTCATACGGGTTGTTAATTATGAGAATCGTTCTTCTTGGTCCTCCAGGTGCTGGAAAAGGTACTCAAGCTTTACTTCTTAAAGAGAGGTTTAATATACCTCATATATCTACGGGCGAAATTTTTAGAGAAGAAATCGAAAAAAACACTAAATTAGGTTTAAAAATTAAAGAATATGTCTCTAAGGGGCTATTAGTACCCGATAATATCGTGATTGAAGTAGTAAGGAAGAGACTCTCTCAACCCGATTGTTCAAAAGGATGGATCTTGGATGGTTTCCCTCGTACAGTTGCCCAAGCGAGAGCTCTTGAAGATCTATTAAAAGAGATTGGACAACATTTAGATGTTGTAATATATCTAGAAGTGCCAGAAGAGGAGGCCGTAAAAAGACTCTTGAGTAGGGGGAGAGGAGACGATAGAATATGTACCCTTAAGAGACGATTTAAGGAATATTTAGAGAAAACATCCTCTTTAGTTGATTTTTATAAGAAGAGAAACTTACTAATAATGATTAATGGGGTAGGAAGTATAGAGGAAGTTCACTCTCGCATAATCAAAGAATTGCGCAAATTAAAACTCTATGAGGAATAATACTATAATCTATCTTACCACATCTATAATTTATTTTAAGATAATGATTAAAACATTGTACAACACTGAGCAATATGTTGTCTAAGAGATTGTACGCGATCAAAACCGTAGCTATTGGTGATAAGAAGTCTTGGGACACATTACTTAATAGTCTAAGACAATTCGTAGAAATAGTTAACAGCATACATTATTTCGACACCGTTGGGTTTGATTATTGCGAGATTATCTTTAACATGTCCTTTAGTTCCTCTGAAGTATCTACTCTGCGTTTACATGTATTTTTCCTCAACATGTCTAAGGAATTCAGAAAAAGTTTTGAAGCACATATTAATTCGGCACCCCTCATATTTTTAATCAATGAGAAAAATTTACCTCCAGGAACTTCCATAGATATTTCTAACAAAATGATAATGAAGTTTTTCATTACACAAAATAAGTTGATTCTAGAAACTAACAAAATAAGAGCATCTTTCAGGAGAATTTCTGACTTCGTCTTTACCCTTTCTCATATCATAATGCATGAAATATTAAGCCTTTTACTACGTGAAAGAATTAAGCAGATTAGCTAGTAGCTTTCACTCTATTAGATAAATTATTGAGTCCTTGATCGCCACTTTACCCTTTTTTTCAAGGATATCTAGTATCACCATCATAATATCTTTATCAAGATTCGTCAACATAAGAAGTTCCTCAAGAGACATTTTTCTTCGCTTTCGTAGCAACGATAACACTTGCTGAGCCTTAATGGTATCCGCAGGGCTTCTTAAAAATACTACATTATTTTTGAGAAATAAAATATTCTTTGCAATTAATTTTTTAATCGCTTTATCAAATTTCCCTTTTTTTACTCTATTTTCAATTTTTCGAACTTTTTCTTTAAGATTATCTAATGACATTACTCCTCCATTATTTCTTAAAGTGTTTATTATGAAGGTTTCTAGATCTCCTAATTCTAATATTCCTTCTTGCTCTACATTTTTTCTTAATTCATTAATAATCGAGTTAATTATAGAGGGTGAAAAACCTTCTTGGAGAAAATTATATTTTAGTTCATTTAATCGTTTAAGAATCGCTCTTCTTTCTTCAAGTATTTCCTTTGAAACTTCTTCTGAAACTTTTTTTAACCATTCTTTCTTAATTTTATTGCTCTTTTTCCGATTCTGACTCACCTTCAAGAACCTCCTTAGACACTTCTTCAACAACTTCTGGTAATTCTTCTTTTAAAGTCTCCTCAGCTATACTTTCAGCTTTCTTTAGAAATTCCATGACTTCGTACTCACTCACACTTAAGTCATGCTCATTAACCATTAGACCTATATTATTAAGCGCTCTCTTTACCTCCTCTAAGGACTTTATAATCTTTACCTCATTGAGTGTCTTTTCAATGGAGATTAGGGCCTTAGCGGCTGAAATAAGAGTTTTTTCGATTTCTTTAGCAAAGTAAGCTGATTCGAGATCTAACCTCACCGAACGTATTCTTGACAAGTATTTTCGAAGCAAGTTCTTGCGTTTCCTTATCAGTAGAATATCTCTAGCATAATCGCGCGCAGCCTCCTCATCTTTATTAAGTATCGCAAGCACTAGTTTATCCCGCAATTTTTTCTCTTCAGCATCCATTTTCCGGATACTATTCTCTACTCTCTTCTCCAGAAACCGAAGAGAAAATATTGTTTCGTCAAAATCCTTCATTGCATACACACTCCAACTTCTAATTTTATTAGGTAGCTGACCTTTAAGTATATACAGATATACAGAGCCGAAACTATTTTAAACGTCGAGGAGATTTCTTCATAATTTTAATCCTATTCTCGATAAGAGGGTAATCGTCAATGATTATACCAGTACGTTGCTTTACATGTGGTAAAGTTATTGGACATCTATGGGAAGAATTTAAAAAGCGCGTAGAAAACGGAGAAGATCCCGGCAAAGTACTTGATGACTTAGGAATAAAGAAAGAGTGTTGCAGAAGAATGTTCATATCTCATATCGAGATGATTGATGAGATAATTTTATATGAATTGACTCCTATCCATAAGAGAAAAATTTTGCAAAAGGAGGAGTATAGAAAATGAGCGAAAGACGTCGAGGCATTTCCATAGCTGAAGAATTCGAAGAGGTCACAACGAAGGAAGAAATGCTCATTTCACTGAAAACATACATCCGATATGGAGCGCATATAGGGACTAATAAGAAAACTAAGGATATGGAGAGATTCATCTTTAAGCGGAAAGGTGGGGTATATCTGATTAACATAGTTAAAACTGATGAAAGAATTCGCTTAGCTGCCCGATTACTAGCAAAATATCAACCTAATGAGGTCGCAATTTTCGGCAGTCGTTTATATGCACAAAAACCGATAATAAAAATGGGTGAGTGGACGAAGTTTATCGTGTTTCCTGGACGATATTTACCAGGAACTTTAACAAATCCTCAATTAGTAACCTACGTTGAACCAGAAATAATTCTAGTATCTGACCCTATTAAAGAAAGACAGGCAATTCAAGAAGCCTTCATGATCGGAGTCCCCGTAATTGCTTTATGTGATACAAACAATACCCTTTCAAATATCGATTTAGCAATACCAGCTAATAATAAGGGCCGCAAGAGTCTTGCATTAATTTTCTGGCTTCTGACTAATCAAATCCTAAGAGAGAGAGGAGAGTTAAGCGAGGGCGAAACAATAAAAGAAACACCCGAAGACTTCATGATAATGCTTTCATAAAACATAAATACCCACTGTCGCTGAAAACGTCCTTTAAACCTCTATTGAGGGTGATGTCAGTATGCCAACCAAACGTCCAGCTTATTGCTATAAAGTTCCACCAAAAAAACCCTATACGCGCAAAGAGTACATAAAGTCCATACCTCAATCGGATATAAGAATATTCGAAATTGGTAATCCTAACTTTAAGTATGATTATGTTGTTTTGCTAATATCGGAGCAAAAAGCAATGGTACTTGATAGAGCATTAGAAGCTGCTAGAATAACAGCTAACAGATATTTAACAAAGAAGATTGGCCGAGGAAATTATTTCATGAGAATCAGACCTTATCCTCATCATATACTTCGAGAAACAAAATTCCTTGGTATAGCTGGTGCTGATCGTATCCAGCAAGGTATGAGAAAGGCCTTTGGGAAACCTGTGGATAGAGCAGCCATAGTGAAATTAAATCAGATAATATTAGAGATATGGGTAACGAAAGATAATCTAGAAATAGCTAAAGAAGCTGCTAGAAGATCTGCTCATAAATTGGGTATAGATCATCGAATTGAAATACGTAAATTTAAAGATATGTACTCTAGTCTTGCTCAATAGATTTTACCCTCGTGCTCCAGCCGCTACAATCTTAATCACATCTCTATCTTTTAACACGTAATCTTCCGACAACTTCTTCTTAGTTCGTACATCAATTGCATAAAGAAATGTCTTAGCCAAATCAGTGTGGATTAAAGCGGCGAATTCTTTTACTGTCGTTCCTCTCTTGACTAAGAAAACATCTGGTAACACATTTCCTTTTTTATCACTTAACTTACTAGGATCTTCCACTGGATAAACAGCAATCATTTGTCCAACTTCAAATACCGCTTTATTTATTGCCTTTTGGACCCCTGTACCCTTCCATTTATCAAGTAGTTCCTCTATCTTTGCGAACAACTTTCTTTCTCGATCAGATAATACATTAGGTTTCAGAATTTCGAAATGATCACTTCCTCTCACGTATTTTATAATACCCTTCTCAGTATACTTTATTAGTGCTAACTCTGCTAAAGCCGATGCTGGAACAGCATCTATCCCTGCTTCTCTCATTCTTTCATAATTCTCCTCCGCTATTGGAATATCTATCTTATTAGCTACAATGACTATTGGCTTAGATATTTCTCTTAACCTTTTTGCAAAGGAGAAAAGATCCTCATCACTCCATGATCGCGGCTTTTCAGGATTTAGATCAAGATCTTCAATAACCCTACGAATGTGGAGAGATTTTATTCCAAGGCCAGATAATCGTTCTGCTAATATCTCAGCAGTATCTAATTTTTCTACCTCTATTCTCCTAGCCCATTTTTCCCAGTCTCTTTTTAGGATTTGAAAAAACCATCTAGCTATTTCCTCCTCTAAAAATTTTATATCCTTTAATGGATCCCACATTCCCGGTTTTCCTAGCGGTCTCCCGTCAGCGTCAAAAGATCCAGAAGCATCCACAATATGAAGCAATACATTAGCCTGCCTAAGATCATCTAGAAATTTATTCCCTAATCCCCTACCCCTCCAAGCATCTGGTACAAGCCCCGCAACGTCGATGATTTTAACTGGTATATGACGTATGCCATCTATACAGAGAGAATTGCGGGGATTATCTTTTACACCAAACTCTTTACATACACAGAGTTGTGTTGCAAAGGCCATACCTACATTTGGTTCTATTGTGGTAAATGGATAATCTGCCACTTTAGCTTCAGAGGCTGTAGCTGCATTAAAGAAAGTAGTTTTTCCTGAATTAGGTTTTCCAACTATTCCTATTAACAATCCACCATCACCCATTAGATAATGAGTCCACGTGATTTAATTAATCTTCTCACCGCTGGATTTTTACTTTCAAGCTCCCTTAAAACACCATCAAATGATTCATCTGGATGCAATACTCTTCTGATAAAGGTTCCAGTCCTACCGATTTCATCCCTCCTTCTCAAAACATAGATTCTTTCCTTAATGATATCTAATGAAACCCCTAGGAGTCGAGCTGTTTCCTCTTCACGTCCTATGATTGACCTTTCAATATGCCCCTCCTCATTAGGAAGAATCAAGACTAATCTTTTGTCAACTCCTGGTACTCTATTCCTAAAATTTCGAGCATCCTCTAATCCAAGCAAACCACCGAATTTATAGAACTCGTATTCTAAATTAGTAAGTGGAGTAAGAGGAAATGTCACCACGGTTTCTGGATCTACGTAAATATAAGCTTTGAGCGCGTGTCTTGGAGTCGCTTGAACAATCTCTCTTGAATATATTCGTCCGAATGCTTCCTCTATAATATACTCTAGACGGTAGGGAGGAGGAGGCGAAAAGATAACTATATCAATATCGCTTGACGGCTTAACATCGCCTCTAGCTACGGAACCATAAATATATCCTTTAACATTATGAAAATTCAGAACATCTAGAATTCTAACTGCTTTTTCACGCTTCATTTTAAGCAATTTCCAATGTTTATTAGTATAAACTACTTTTTTGAACCAATCTCTTAACACTTTTTCTCTCATTCCATAGCCACCATTATTCTCTAGGAAAAGAACTTGATGATAGGATTAGCCGTTCTTAAAAAGCATGCATTTTTACTACCTTGAATTATCGTAATTATAAGTTAATAGTTGCTTTAATATTAACTATTTGAACATTAAAGCTGCGTCAATAGTGGGTTAATTTGGGTTATAAGGTTGTTTTGAGGACTTAACAAAAAGATTGAAATTCTTATTACAGCAGGACATAATCATTTTGTACGGTTCTAGAGGCGTGGGGAAAACCCTATTTTCAATACAATTTGCTGCTAATATGTTAGCCAAAAAATATACCGTACACTTATTGATAAGTAATCAATCAAGAAATCTAAAACTTCTATGCCAGTTCTATCCTCGTATTCCTTATAAGAGAAATCTTTATCTATACCTAATTGATACACCTAGAGATATCATTATATCCTTTACCAAAATACTAAAGAGAGGAAGACCAAAAAGCTCAGTAATAATATTGGATGAAACCCTACCTATGCAATTTTTCGTCAGGAGAGCGTGGAGCGAGTCCCTCACCAAAAAGCTTGGCCTAATATTCTCCCTATTCGGTAAGCTCTTAGAAGATGGGAATAAATTACTGATAACTCTTCCAGAACAGGATAATATACCACTGCCTAGACGATGGCCCGCTTTTATAGAATTCTCTAAATATTTTTATCGCTTAAGAAGAAAGGGGAGATTGAGAGAGCTTTTTTCGGTTAAATTACTTAATTTGCCTTCAGAGGGTCAATTGTGGAACATTGATCCTAAAAGCATTAAATTGGAAACAATATTACTTGCTAGACTTTATCCAACAAGGTTCGGGTTCTCTTTAATTGAGAAAGAGGAATTTTAGATCTCCCGCAGAAAGGATGTATTAGGTATTCTGGAAATATTTTTCTCCTCTTAAATTCTGAAAAATGCTCCCGGGTTAAGGGCATTGTGAGATGCCTATGTGCCTTAGATGGAGGAATTATACGGAATCCCTCTTTCAATTTCCTACTCGTTAGCATAATTAACTTCGTTTTTTTACTCATTTTAAATCCACACGAGGGACATCGAAGAGAATCCTTTCCTCCACTAATTAGTCTTCTTCCGCATTTTGGACAAAAAGGATTTCTATGAGTTTCTAATGGAGAAAGCTCTATTATTATAAACTCTTCGGCATTAATAATCCAGCAGTTCTCATCTCGATCAACAATTGTGCCCACTATTTCTACCCAGTCGCCTTCCTTTAAATCCTCAGCTAATTTTCTCATTTTCCCAGCAGGTCTGTAAAAAATGACCTTAGCGCATGTGAAATTATCGGAAACATTCAAAATAACTTTACCTTTTTCTTTAGCCACTTTATCAACTCTGACTCTAGTCCTAATTGTCTGATAGGGTTTTGCCAGACAGAGGGAGGGAATCTTAACAATATGCGCGTTTGTTCCTTGATTTGTCTTATAAAGGCACCACAAATCAATATCTTCATGCTTTAACCAATTAAATCCCAAGAATAATGCCTCTGGAATATCTCCTCTAATTCCAAATAAGACCGGGTCTGGACCTCTAGGTGTTATTAATATCCGATCACCGTCAATATTATCAAAAGTTAAGCTATTGCCTAAAAAATCATCCATCCATTTAACACTTCTTGCATCTACGAATCTTTCTTCAGCCCATTTTTCCTTTTTTCTATAAGCAAGCAATTCGAATGTATAATCTTTGAACTCAGCTCCTACTGCCGCTAAGGCTCCTATGATCCCTCTCGAGCTCTTATCTTCAGCCCAAACTTCAATAACACCATACGAGATACTAGATGCGAGTTTAATAACTTCATGCAACGTGGTAAGATCCCTCAAAGCCTGATAATATATCCGCTTTAACGTATATGGAATCTTGGGAATCGGACTATAATAAAAGGCAACAGCGGGTTGTGTCTTCTTAAATTCTGGAACAACGAACGTATGGATATGTCTTAGAACGATATCTCTAACATCTTTAAGTTTGTCCTTACTCACACTAAGAGACAATGAAATAGCAGCATTTCCGCGCGTCTTCCATGGAATATTCGGATTTAATCTGACGAGATACGGATAATCAACAAAATTAAAACCTAATTCAGTTAACTTTAATGCTATGTGAGCTCCAAGATAAGTGGTACATAAGCCATATGGAGAATCAAAGTCATCAAGACCTATTCTAAGAAAAATATAACCTTCATTCATTTCTTCCTTACCAAAGTTTAAAACATTTTTTAGGGAAAGTTTTTTAGGCTTCTGATAAAGCAGCCTAGTAAATTGAAATCTCCTTAGACTTTCATAATCTGTTATTTCGGGATATTCCCTTAAACAATCCTTACAAACTCTTGCATAACCTATCATCTCGCTACATTCATCACATATAATTCTACCGCAAATTGCACAATAACCCCTAGCTAGCTTACTTCCGCAAATCTCGCATAACGCTGATGAACAACCTTCGCATAAGATTTTGTTATTAGGAACCTCACGACCACAAAATATACAACGTACCAACAATGTCACCAAGTACGGAATAGTTAAGTTTTATTAGTGCTTCGCAAGTGAATAATATATTTATAGCCAATACGGCCCCTCCTCCGCAGATAATTATGAAGCGGTGGAAGGCCGTATTGGCTATACCCCGGGCGAGAGAGCTCACCTGAGGAAAGCTGGAAAAGCAATCCGATGAGGGATGGGTGTTAGTTGCTCGGGGAACATTCCTATTAAATTTTTAAAAAATCTTTGAATATCGGAGAGTATTGACGTTCATGCCGCGGTAGCTCAGTGGTAGAGCGCGGGACTCGTAACAACTCGTTGAGAGAAATCCCGAGGTCGCGGGTTCGAATCCCGCCCGCGGCTCCATTTACTTACATTTTGAATACCTTTAGATTGTCTTATTTCTTCTCCCCACGTCATGTATTGTTTACTACACTCTGCCGAAAATTCTTAATACCAATATCAATGGTTGTTAGTCATAATGTTAGTAAATTTTTATATTGTACGCCAATGAGATAATGGATTACCTTAAAAGAAGAGAGGGAGAACATAATGTCAATCAGCGAAAGAGAGCTATATAACGCTGTACTAAAAGCTATTCACGAGATGAGAAAAATATCTCCTAAAAGAAACTTCACTGAAGCTGTTGAAGTCCAAATAGCTCTAAAAGATTATGATCTTACAAAACCAGAAAATAGGTTTAGAGCTCGTATAACTTTGCCATACTCTATCGCAAAAAAAGATAAAATTGCTGTTTTCGCAGATGATCCTCATATACCACCACTCCGCGAATTAGCTGAAAAGAAAGAAATAACCTTAATTGATAAAGCGGGTATCGAAGAATTAAAGTCTAATATTCGAAAAATGAAGAAAATCGCTAGAAGACATAGAATATTCGTTAGTAGTGCGACATTAATGGGAATTATTGGTAGATATTTTGGGAGACTTTTAAGCCCTAGGAATAAGATGCCCATACCCGTTGGGATTACTGATGACATTGTTAAAGCCATTGATATGGCTAAGAGAACAGTATTAGTACGTCTGCACAAATCACCAACGGTTCATGCAAAAGTTGGCAGTATTGATATGCCCGATGAACAATTGGCCGAGAATATTGTCGCATTCGTAATGGATATTAAAAACCGTCTCCCTAAGGGTTGGAGAAATATAAGGAATATAGTAGTTAAGACTACTATGGGTCCGCCTATTAAGGTAGAATTAGAAGCTAAAAAGAGAAGATAAGAGGTGCTTCATATGTCATTATTGATGTATAAGCGGAAGAAACCCGTTCCACTAGAGAAAGTAAAGAAACTGGAAAGAATAAAGAATCTCCTAGAGAGATATTCGAAATTCCTCATTATTGACTTCCATGAAGTTTCTGCTAATTTAATGCATAGGTTAAGAAGAAAGCTACGTGGTAAGGCGGAGCTCATCGTTGTTAAAAACACTTTAACTAAGAAGGCAATTGATGCCTTACTCAATAAGAAACCCGAATTAGCTAGAGTAAAGGATTACCTAGAAGGTATGCGAGCTTTTGTATTTACGGATGGTGATCTGTTCGAGATAGCTAGAATGATTACTGAGGAAAAAGAAACAAAGCCTCCTCGTCCAGGTAAAATCTCACCCATTGATATTATAATTCCTAAGGGTTCCACTGGTCTCAGACCCGGACCAGCAATGACTGACCTTAGACTAGCTGGTTTACCAGTAAGAATTATTGACGGAGAACTATTTATAATGCAGGAAACCACTCTTGTTAAGAAAGGTCAGAGACTTTCCTCGCAAGCTGTTAAAGTTATGCAACTTCTCGACATTAACCCGTTCATCGTACAACCTAAAATAATTTGTGGATTCGACTCGGGAATAATAATACAACCAGAAATTCTGCTTAAGCCCATTGAGGAATATGAAAAACTAGTTGAACAGGCCTATAGTGAAGCATTAAATATCGCTGTTAATACTGCATTACCCGTCCCAGAAGCCATCGAGAACATCATAGGTGTTGCCTTCATGCATGCCATTTCTTTAGCTGTAGAAACAGTTTTACCCATACCAGACACTGCGGAACTAATTATCATTAGAGCTTTAAATGTGGCAAGGGTTGCTCTATCCGAAATAATCAAGGAAGCACCTAATGCTGTACCTGAAGAACTCAGAGCACTAGCAGTAGCTCCGGCTGCTCCAGCTGCTCCCGAGGCCCCAAAGGCTGAGGAGGAGAAGAAGGAAGAGAAGAAAGAGGAAAAGAAAGAAGAGAAGAAGGAAGAAGAAGAGGAGACATTAGCAGGCTTAGCAGCATTATTCGGATGAAATAAATAAATTTTTTAAGCTAATGTTATCGTGATAACTTTTTATCCCATTTCGAGCTGGAAAATATGGATAAAAAATGGTGAGACTTATGACAAACATGTCTTACATCTATGCGGCGCTGATCTTGCATGAAAATGGAAAAGAGATAACCCCCGACGGAATAATTTCCATCTTGAAGGCAGCGGGAATCCCTGAAATTGATGAGGGATTCGCTAAAGCTGTGGCATCCGCTCTTTCCAAAGTAAACATAGAGGAAATCAAATCAAAAGCGTTATTTGCGCCAGTAGCGGCCCCAGCTGCTGCTCCAGCTGCTCCCGAGGCCCCAAAGGCTGAGGAGGAGAAGAAGGAAGAGAAGAAAGAGGAAAAGAAAGAAGAGAAGAAGGAAGAAGAAGAGGAGACATTAGCAGGCTTAGCAGCATTATTCGGATAGATTAGGTGTGTTACTTGCCTAAACTGCCTTTGGCTGTACTAAGGTCAGCTATTAATAAAAAAGTCCGCATAAGGCTAAAAGATAACTCATCATATGAGGGACAGTTAATAGCCTTAGATGAATACATGAATGTAGTCTTGTCAGACACCGTTGAGTTGGACGAAAACTTAAATCCAAAAGTTCGCTGGGGTGTTACCTTAATAAGAGGCAATAATATCCTATGGGTAGAAATAATTGAGGATTAAAACTGAAGAAACATTCGATTTTCTCGATCATAAGTTCCATAAAATGGTCCAAGTAAATATCATGAGAATGAAATAACTAAAAGTTCCATCCCAGAAGATCATCCTAGCGAGAGAGAACTGACGAAGAGGCGTGAAGAGTCTAAAAATAGTAATTACGAGCGCTAGAACAGCTATCGCGATCAAGAAACCATGAATTCCAGTTACATCGAGCACCCCTAATATTGCCCCCACAATTAGACCTATGATCATTTTTGTCATTGTAAAAATATCCTCCATTCTCTCCGCATTTTTCTCTTTACTCACAACTTTACTCATTATTATTTAACCTCCCTTATAACCGAGTAGGTGTTTGTGATGTATCGCGATACAAGCATGTCTTCTCCAGACATATTAGCAATTTTAAAGGAATTAAAAATATTGGAGGGCGGAATCATTGATAATGTATACCAGTGTGAGAAGCTTATTGGTCTTAAAATTAGATCCCCAGGAGGCAATAGACTCCTATTAATTGAGCCTAGTATACGGATTCATTTTACAAACGCTGTGATAAACTGGCGGGCTACAAACTTTGTTCTTATGATCAGAAAACATATTAATAACAAGGTAATAGAAGCAGTAAGGCAATATAGGTTCGATAGAATAGTGGAGATACAATTAGCTGACGGTTATCGAATAATCGCTGAGATCATACCACGGGGCAACTTTATAGTTGCTCGAGATGATAAAATTCTCTTCGCACTAGAACATGTCCATATGAGAGACCGCTCAATTTACCCTGGAGCTCATTTTAAGTATCCTCCTCAGAGCCCAGAAGATCCAAGAAAAATTCCATTTGAGTCGTTTCAAGAAAAGATCATGAGCGGCAAAACAACCTTACATGGCTTATTAAAAATCGGAATTGGAAAGAAGTATGCATTAGAAGCATGTTTTAGGGCTGGAATTGATTGTAATGAAAAACCTACAGAATTATCAAGAGAAAATCTTAAGGCGATTTACGAAACTGTGAGAAATATTCTTGATGAAATTTGTGAAAACATACTCTCTCCGCGTGTATATTTTAGAGATGATAAAGTTGTAGCCTTTGCCCCGATTAAATTGCATTTCTTTGAAACCAATGAATATGAAGTAAAGAAATTCCAGAACTTCAGTGACGCATTAGATTTCTTCTTCCCGAGATTATATGCTGAAAAACCGGAGACTGAATTTCTTGCTATGCTGAGGCGGGAGAGAAAGAAGCTACTTGGAAGAATCAAAGCGCAAAAAGAAAGAATAGACGAATTAAAAAAAGAGGAAGAACGCGCTAAAAGGATAGCTGAGAAAATTTATGAGAATTTGAGAATTCTTCAGCAGATTCATGATACGATAAAACGGGCAAGACTTGAGAAAAAGCTAGAATGGGATGAAATACTAAAGAGAATTGAGGATGGAAAGAAAAAAGGAATAAAAGAGGCACTAATGATTGAAAAAATAAGCCGTGATGGACGCATTTTCGTAAAACTAAACTCCGAAGTTATAGTACTTGACATAAGAAAAGATCTTCATGAAATTGCTGAAGAATACTATAAGAAGGCCAAAAAGACTCGGGAAAAAATATCTACAGCTGAGAAAGAGCTTAAAAAATCGCTTGAAGAACTCGAAAGACTAGAGGAAAAAATCAGGAAGCAATTAGAGGAAGAGAGGATAATCATTAAGGCTCGTCCAAAACAATGGTATGACTCTTTTTATTGGTTCATTTCAAGCGATGGTTTCTTAGTAGTAGCGGGTAAAGATGCGTCATCAAATGAAAGGCTTGTAAGGAAATATTTAGATAAGAACGACTTATTCCTACACGCGGAGATACACGGTGGATCAGCGGTCATTATTAAGAATCCTAAGGGTGTAGAAATACCAGAGAGAACCATACTGGAGGCAGCCATGTTCGCTGCCGCGAGATCAAAAGCATGGAATAAAGGATTAACAGCGGTTGATGTCTTTTGGACCCCCTCAGATAAAGTTTCTTTAACACCTCCATCCGGCATGTATAGGCCAACAGGAGCATTCATAATTAGAGAAAAAAATTACTTAAGGAACGTCTCTCTGAAGTTAGCAATAGGAATCAAAGTTGAAAGAGTAAATGATGAAGTAATCGTTGACATCTTATCCGGTCCTCCCGATGCAATTAGTAGAGAGACAGATCTTTACGTGATTTTAGTTCCAGGTGATTGGAAAAAAAGTGCCATTGCGAGAAAGATAATTGAAAAATTGTCAAGAAAAGCAGAGAATGATCCTGTAAAGTTAAAAGCCATAAAAAGTGTAAAAGTAGAGAGGATTATAGACCTTATTCCAGGACCTTCTAAAATCTTAGAGAATGGAGATGAGAAAGATGAATAGCCCTTCTCTTCTAGTTAAGGATTTCATGCGCAGATACACCATGATAGATAAGGATGACCTAATACCCCAGGCTTACTGGACGTTGGAAAGTAGAAAGGATACCCATTTAGTGGTCACAGAAGATGATCGACCAGTTGGAATAGTTTCCTACCGTGATTTTCTAAGGATCCTTACAGATAGGGCTCGAAGAAAACATATCGCCAAGCTTCATGTATCAAGCCTGATGACAGAAAAGCTAATAACAATCAGTGAAAACGCCACAATAAAGGAAGCATGTGAAATTATGCTTAATAAGAACATTTCCAGCGTATTAGTGACTAAGGATGAGGAAATAATAGGTATAGTTACAAAGAGAGATCTCCTCAGAAAGATCGATTTATTACCCCAGAAAGCTGTAAGAGAACTCATGACTCCCCGAGAAGAACTCATCGTAGCTCCAAGCGGAACAAAAATAACTGGCGCTGAACAAATAATGCGAGAGAATAATATAAGCACTCTTCCTATAGTGTCTGGTGATAAGCTAGTAGGTTACGTTGATATTCATGTATTGTCGCGCTTTCTAATGAGAATTTTCTTAGATCCTAAGCATAGGCATCCAGATAAACTGATCAGAGAGATAACAGTAGGGGATATTATGAAAGGACCAGTATATGTGTTGCCGGAATATCCTATTAAAGAATTTGCTAAGGAAGTTTTAAGAAGAAAAACAAAGGGAGCTGCGGTAGTATTATCTCCAGAAACAATGAAATTAGAGGGAGTTATAACTGATACGGATATTGCGAAATACATTTACCTTGAACTTTAAGAGAAAGAATGGCGGGCCCGGCGGGACTCGAACCCGCGACCGACGGCTCTCTCCCGCAATTTATCACTCAGCAGTTAGGAGGCCGCCGCTCTCTCCTACTGAGCTACGGGCCCGCTTATCTGCAGAGAATATTATCTATGTCAGACGAGATAAAAAATTATTGCTCAGATAATCGCTAACTATCACATATAATAAAACTGCTATCAATAAAATACTTTTTAACTCTAAATTCTCAGCCTATTTGAGTTTATCTTATCATTTGTTAATAAATGGAAAGATGTACATACTTTTTGCGGATATCTCTAATTAAGCCATACAATTAATCTGCTCTCCGGTATATCAAATATTCACACTATTTTCTAACTAAACTCTATAAAAAGCAAGATTCATGTTCATCAGTAGATACCTCTGAATCCCCGTAATTAATTATAGTCAAATTGTCCGATTTGACTACAATCAAAAGTTATCCCACGCCAATTCTTCTTTTTCCGATTTCTTCCCAGTTATCGTTTAATTTTAGGTAACCCATCCGGATGATTGCAATATCATTTTGACTCTTGAAAAAGAGGGCTTTAATTAGCATCTTTTGATGCTGAAAATCTATATCTTTTAAAATACCTACTGCTATTAAATCCCCGCTCTTATTGAGAAGACCTATGTAAAGATTTTCGTATACACTTTTTGGGATTATCCTTATCGGTATTTCCGTGATGTTCGCTCGTAATATCACTTTAGCGATCGCCTCAACGTTTTCAGCGCCCATTTTAGAAAGAATAGGCGAATGTTTTATAGTTTCCTTAGAAACATTCATCCGAGAGGCTATGAAAAGTGTTTTTACAGATACCATCAGCCTTCGTGCTTTGGCGGTAAGCTCTTCCTTAGCGTGCAGATGTTTGGGCTCTCTGGTTATTATTAGGAATATGTCTGGACTCACTTCGGCCCATAAAATTGTTACGTCTTCAAAGACCTTCGCTGGATTCGGGATAGGATAACCAGTTCCCAAGACACATTCTTGAAGAGAGATGTCACTGAACTTTACTTCTATAGTTTTTTCATGCGCTGTTTTTACGAATTTCTTAAAACTATATGTTCTAAGCGCTATTCTGGCAGGTCGGGCAGTTGATTTTAAAGTCTTTGGAGATGGTAGGCGGATTATCTCATTTGCCGATTTTTGAAGAAGTTTTACAAGGTGTTCAGCCTCTCTGTACTTTTCTAAGATTATAAGAAAGTCTGGATGAACACTATCCACTTTGTACAGTTTTAATGCTCTAGCAGGACCACCATGAACCATTCCAGTAGTATCGATTAATATTGCGTCACACTTATTTCTGAGAAAGGAGAATAACTTGCTTACCCCAATCACTTGTGGCAAGAGATGTCCTTCTGGCGTCTTATCCCCAATAAAGTATCCTACCTCCATCGGAATATCGCTTAGATCTAGAACTGGATGGCGAATTATTGCAGCACCAATAACTCCAGGGGGACCAATTTTTGATTGCCCAATATCTGCATCAAGTATCCCTACAGTATACCCCTTCTTAACTAATTTATTTGTTAGCAAGAGAATAAGTGAGCTCTTACCAACATCTGTGTATCCAAGTACGCATATGGATAAATTTTTCTTATCCTCCATAGCATTTAATATGCGCTCTATTGTCTTAAACCATTCTGGAGGAAAAAGATCTTCACTAATGCGTACTAAATCGCAGTTTTCGAGAATAAGCTTAGAATCCTCAATAACTAGGATAGGAAAAACTCGCCCAATGGGAACGTATATTTTTTCACCAGCTCCTAATCGCATACCAAATATTTCTAATAAGCCCTCTACGATGAAGAAATAGCCACCTCGCTCACTTTTAATAAGACACTTTTGGCCACGTTTAAGTTCGACCTCCAAGGCTAACATCCTCTACAAATGATGATGACTACTCCAGATCTGCTAAGGCCTTCAGAATTCAGTAATTATCAACGAATCATTATGAAAATTAAACATCTAATTTGCCAACAATAGGAAATTCTTGGATACGATTAAGAAGGGAAGTAAGGGGAGTGCATTGTTAATAATCTACCGCAAAAAATTTAAAAACAGATATGAAGGCTAGAATAATTGATATAGACAGAGGAGCTTAAAGTAAAATGGGCCCGTAGCTCAGCCTGGCTAGAGCGCCCGGCTGATAAATACTCCAGTTCGATAAAAAAGATTTCAGAAATTCAAGAAGAACTTTAAGGGGGTATTCAGAGACCGGGAGGTCGGCGGTTCAAATCCGCCCGGGCCCACCATTCTACTTCTATTTAATCTTGGAAAACCGTGCTAAAGTATCTATTTGTGCAGAGCTATGATTAAATTGTACTCGTCAACAGCTCATTTTGACTTCTCTTGATGTTATTTTTGAGTTTACTTCAATACAATACTTCGCATTTCTAAACTTTAAGTACGAGAAAGATAAAAATGAGCCTATAACTTGTAGATAAGAGAATATAATCACGAAGTAGAAAAAAGAAGAAATAGTAAAGAAATTTTGATATGCTTGATAATCTTCTAAGCTGAGCATCTGGAGAAAATCGATTAGAGGAATTTTTTAAATATTGTGATTATTGGATATGTTTCGTTAATCCAGTGGGAAGTAGGGGTCACGAATGGGGAAGAAGATCACTTTAACATTCCTTGTAAAGGGAGGGGAAGCTACACCAGGGCCCCCCTTAGGACCAGCTTTGGGTCAGCTGGGTTTGCCTGTTGGTAGGGTTGTAGCGGATATTAACAAGGCAACTAGCTCTTGGAAGGGTTTGGTTGTTCCTGTTAAGGTAATAGTTGATACGGCAGAGAGAAAATGGGAAATAGAGGTTGGAGTCCCATATACTTCGGCTCTCATCCTTAAAGAGTTAAAAAAGGAAAAAGGATCTGGTCAGGCAGGTAAGGAAGTTATAGGAGATTTATCCTTAGAGAAGGTAGTCGAAATTGCTAAGATGAAAATGGATAGTATGTATGTAAAGGATCTTAGGGGTGCAATAAAGAGCGTCTTAGGTACGATGGTTTCTATGGGTGTGACTTGTGAGGGAAAGGATCCGAGAGAGATTATACGAAATCTTGATGAATGGTTAAAGAAGAAAAATATAAAGCTTGAATGAAACTTCCTTTATATTCCCACCTATAAATGAATAAAAAATAGATGATCCGATGAAAAACAAGAAGGTGATTATGTATGTCATTACCGCCTTATGTAACATGGGAAACCCCCTCAGAATTAGCTGGAGAAGCCTTAAAACTCCTTGAAGAAGTGAGACGTGAAGGAGGTAAAGTAAGAAAAGGCGTAAATGAAACTACTAAAGCCATTGAAAGAGGACAGGCCAAGCTTGTTTATATCGCAATGGACGTGAATCCTCCAGAAATCGTCATGCATTTACCTCCGCTCTGCGAAGAGAGAGGAGTACCATACCTTTTCGTCCCTTCCAAAGCAGAACTTGGTAAAGCTGCGGGTATAGAACGTCCGGCATCTTCGGCTGCGATTGTGGATCCTGGGAGAGCTACTGAGAAACTTCAGAGAATTATTCAGAAAATACGCGAACTTCGTTTAGTGAAAAAATAGCATTTTAAATATCCCTCACATCCTATCCTTTCAATATTTCTCTTATACGGGTGCTAAAGATGCCAAAAAAGAAAAAGGGAGAGGAGAAAAAATCGGAAGAATCATCTGTAATTGAAGATATAGGAATTCCTGCAGTCGTTGAATATATTGTAGAACGCATGGGTAGGGCTGGTGAAGTTATTCAGGTAAGAGCAAGAATATTAGAGGGTCCCGATAAGGGTCGAATAATTACTAGAAACGTGAAGGGTCCTGTGAGGCCAGGGGATATTTTAATGCTAAGGGAAACTGAGAGAGAAGCTACCAGAATTAAAGCTCAAAGGAGGTAAAGAGAATGCCGAAATGTTCTTTTTGTGGAAAAGAAATACCCCCTGGTACGGGCATTAAATACGTTTTTACATCTGGTAAAGAATTATGGTTTTGTTCAAAAAAATGTAAGATCCATGCGCTAGAAAGAAAAAGAAATCCAGCAAAGGTAAAATGGACCGAAGCATATCGAATTGCGAGAAAGAAAAGAGTATCTTAGGATCAAATTGCAAGCTATCAAGAAAAGCTTTATGAATCATTTTGTGCTGTCTTCTTTTTTAACCCCAATACTCTTCCTAATTAAAATTCAATAACTCTACTAAATTATCTAAACTCTTTTCTGGAGGGATGAACCATGAGTTCTGATGAAAAAAGGCAGGCACTAGAGAATGCTAAAAAAATTCTCGTAAAAATCTCTCGTGATTTAAGCACACCGAGAAATATTAGAAGAGCAGCTCGTAATGCATTAAGAGAATTAGAAAATGAGGAATTAAGTCTTGCTTTAAGGGCTGCAAATGCTATAGATATTTTGCAGGAGATAACAGATGATCCCCAGATCCCCCCCTTCGCCAGAACAGCCATCTTAGAGGCTATATCTCTCCTAGATATTGTTGCTAAGGAATGAGAGGACAAAAACATATCTGCACTTTTATTTTTTATTCTTCTATTCTTCCGAGACCGTACCTATTCTTTCTCGCGTGATCCTTGCTAGGTCTGCTAGTTGTTCCTTGTAAATATCTGGGAAGACTCTATATAGCATTGCAAGCCGAGCAGCTTCCTGAAAAACCCTTTTAACCCCTTTTCCATCTATAGCGATTGTTCTAAATACTGGAAATGGACCATCTAGTCTTAACGCTCTTAACAAAACAGTCTCTGGCAGGGCATCCGCCAAGTCTCTCTTATTTAGAGCAATAATTATAGGGATTTCTCCCCATTTATCTCCTAAGAATTCCCTGAGTTCATTAATGCTGTAGATATTTTCATTTAATGCATTAGGATCGCTATCAACTACGAAAATTATAGCATCAGCTCCTTCTAGAATTAGCTTTCTCTGCCTTTTATGCCTTCTCTGTCCCGGAACAGTATAAACGTCAAATAATACTTTTCCCTTAGTAGCGAATGGTACGTAATCAAAATATAATGTTCTACCGTCAGTTCCCTCTATTGAATGAATTCTTCCTTTTTTGAGCCCAAGGATCTTATTATATAGCATCTTCACCATTGTGGTTTTCCCAGCCATTGATGGACCATAGAAAACTATTTTGAACCTATAGTAGCCATGCTTATCTTTGTAAACCAATTATCCCACCTCCCAGTCATTTAGCTCATAACTCGTAATTTCCATTTAAATCACACTATTATAAAAAACATACATAAAGTTTAACAATGCAATGCCATGAACTTCAGTATTTTTATACACTTTCAATGACTTCGCAGTAATTTTATGAGACCATCGCTTGTCAAAATCAAAATATCCCTATACATCTCTATGCCTTAAAGTATCCTAGGCGCTAATAAGTAAATAAGTTCTGTTCCGCCGCCAACCATGAAAGTCATTTTCAGCGGCATATTCTTTGAGTACTCAATCCTAACGACATCAGCAACTTTAGCTGCTCTGATGAATTTCTTTAAGAAGTCAAGAGAATATAATGCTTCAGCATCATTTCTTATTTCATACTGAACTACGGTATCTTCTCGTTCTAGAGGCGCAACATATTCATAAAAACCCCCTGTCTCGCTTTCTGCTACGAACCTCATCTCCTTGCTATCGCTTAAGGTCACGAGTCTTAAATCCTCACCGACTACTTTTGCATCAGAGATTATATCATTAAGGAAACTAGCAGGAGCGAATTCTACCGAGACATCATACTGGAGCTCCTTTATATTTATTCTAGTTTCTTCCGGTATCTCGATTATCGGTAATGCAAATGTTCTTTGAAGGGATCTCTCGTCTATCGTTCCTCTATAGAAAGTGACTGCAAAAAATTGTCTATTTCTCTCTCTTCTAAGTGATAATAATACGCTATCTTTGGCCTTACCTCTTTGAAAAACTTTTTTCAGTTCTGAAAAGTTGATACCAATGATTATCGTATCCCCTCCTTCAGGGGGTTCAAATTCATACCTATGAAAAACATTAGTCGGCATTTTCAGAATAACCATTGCTACTCTTGACTCATCTATTGCAGAGAATTCTACCCCATCCTCTTTCACATAGAAATTTCCTTCACTAATCACACCTGATATTGCCGCGATAATCTCTCTTAACGTTTTTGCTTCATCATAAGCTGCCTCCCATCTCACATCTATTCCCTCCATAGTAGGTTATACCAAAATTTCTCATTCAAATCTATTTGATAGTTTATTTTTGATTAAATCTTTTTGTGAAACATTCACATCCAAATTAAAAGCACAATATAATATGTGTAATACTCACAGCATATTATTACCTTCTAAGATATCGTTTGGATAAAAATTAAAGCACATTAGCCAAGAAAAACACGCACCAGACTTTAACTCAAAAGAAGGATGAAAAACCCGCCCCCACGGTTTCCGTGTTCGGAATGGGAACGGGCGTGACCCCTCCCCTGTGGCCGCGTCCCCCTTTAAGGAGGACGCAGCAAGGGCCTTTCCCGCGCCCTCGCGGAGCGCGGTACTCGGTCCCTCGTGGGAGGGCTTAGCTTCCGGCCGCGGGGGCGGGTAGATAATTTAAGCCAACAATATTCCACACAATTTGGTCTCTTTTTTAAATTTTACCTTTCTATGACTCTTGCTTAATTTTGAATGCTTAATTTTGAATAAAAATTAATCCATAGATCTCAGCCTGCCCATCGCCGCTCATCTAATCGCTCAAGGATGAATTCATCATTGATCAAGAGGTTATTATAATAGGAGTCTCCGCTATATGAATTTTTTAACTCTAGCTAGTCTCGGGAACGGCAAGGAGTCTCTTATGTGGTCGAGTTTAAGAACCCACATCAATAATCTCTCCACTCCTAATCCAAAACCGCTATGAGGAACGCTTCCATATCTTCTTAAATCAATATACCATTCATAATCTTTCGGATCGAAACCTTCCGACTTTATCCTTTCGATTAAAACATCTACTTTATCCTCTCTTTGACTCCCCCCAATTATTTCTCCATAACCCTCAGGAGCTAACAAATCTGCAGATAGACTTACCTCAGGTCTCTTTTCGTCAAGTTTAACATAAAAAGCTTTAATATTCGCTGGAAAATGCGTCAAAAAGAACCATTCTCCGATCTCTTCTGATAGTATCCTTTCCTCATCCCCACCAATATCGTCGCCCCATTCGATTTTTAATCCCTTTGACTGCAAAATCTCAATAGCTTCATCATACCTTATCCTCTTGAAAGGAATTCTCACATCTTCTAGCATCTCTAGTGATCCTCTGAATTCCTTAATAATCCGGGAAGCCACATCGTTCTCAAGTAATCTTTGAATAACGTAGTAAATAAGCTCTTCCTCAACTTTTAATATGTCATCTAAATCATACCATGCTGCTTCCGCCTCAAGATGCCAATATTCCGCTAAATGTCGTCTTGTCCTTGATTTTTCAGCTCTAAACGAGGGGGTTAGGCTCCAAACTTTGCCAAGTGAAAAAATCATTGCCTCCAAATATAACTGTGCTGATTGCGATAGATATACCTTAGCGTCATCAAAGTAGTTCACTGAGAAGAGAGTCGCTCCTCCTTCGCATGCTGTGCTAACTAAAATAGGTGGTGATACTTCATACCATCCATTTTTAGTGAAGTATTCTCTAGCAGCTCTTAGTAATGAATCTCTCACAATCCAAATTTTCGTATATTTTTGGGATCTAATAGCTAAATGTCTCCACCTCATAAGAACATCTGGGGGTTGCTCTTTTTTTCCTAGAGGATACGGGGATTCAGCAATAGATGTTACCTCTACGTCATTGGCGATTAACTCTTTCCCTCCTGGCGCTCTAGGATTGTTCACCATTCGACCTTTCACAATTATCGCGGATTCTTGGGAAATTTTCTCTACGAGTCCCCATTTCTCGTCTGGAAAGATCCCCCTTTTAATTACCACCTGGAGAATTTGCCATGGCAAAGTCATTGTTCTCAGATCTAAAAAGACTATTTTACCATGTTCTCTCTTCTTAATTACCCATCCTTTGAATTCTGAGAAAGATTCCATAGGATTTTCTGCCATACTTCATACCTTATCAAACTCAAATGTTTCTAACGGATGGACATATTTATGGTATCTTCTTAAAGATCGTCAACCCATTAATAATTTTCGCAGAATAACCCAATCAAGGTGAATTATTTGCTGATAGAAGTTAGCTGGCTTGGACGAGGCGGTCAAGGAGCTGTAACTGCCTCTCGTATATTAGCTAAAGCTGCTGTAAAAGAAAAATTGTGGGCTCAGTCAATCGTCTTCTTTGGTGCTGAAAGAAGAGGCGCACCAGTTTACGCCTATAATCGAATATCTGATAAATATATTAAGTACCATCATTTCGTGCATAACCCTGATGTTGCCATAGTTTTTGATGAAAGCTTATTAAAGATAACAAATATACTTGACCAACTTAAGGAAGGTGGCACGCTCATTTTGAATACCAGGAGTAAAGAAATACCCAAAGAAATTAAAGACAAAAGGCTGCGAGTTGCGGTAGTGAATGCTACTGATATCGCATTGGAGCTTAAGCTCACTGTAGCTGGTATACCCGTTGTTAATACAGCGATGATCGGAGCTTTTGCCAAAGTGATGAATTTGCCATCGATAGATTCTGTTGTAGAAGCAATTAGAGATACATGGAGTGGTAGTGTTGGTGAATTAAATGCTGAAGCTTCGAGAAGAGCTTATACTCAAACGAAAATAGTTAAGGAATTATAATCCGGGGGAGCAAAATGTCTGAGGAACATCTCTTATTACCTATCTCGAAACCCAAAATTGGAGCCGGTGGAAAGACGGGGACATGGCGTGTTTTTAGACCAATGATAGACGAGAGCCAATGTACTAAATGTTATCAATGCTGGATGTACTGTCCAGAGGGAGCTATAATCGTAGGTAAACGAGGAGATTATCCAAAAATAAACTATGACTACTGCAAGGGATGCTTAATTTGTTACGAAGTGTGTCCTGTTAAAGCGATTTCTAAAATTAGGGAGGGATAAATGATGCCAAGGATAGATGTTATAACTGGGAATGATGCTGCTGCTTGGGGAGCACGCTTAAGCAGGGTAGAAGTTATTGCTGCCTATCCAATTACTCCCCAGACAACAATCGTAGAAACTCTTTCTAAGTGGGTTGATACAGGAGAGATGAAAGCTAAATTTATCACAGTGGAATCAGAACACTCCGCGATGGCTGCGATTATAGGGGCTTCAGCAGCTGGGGCAAGAGCTTTTACCGCTACCTCTAGTCATGGCTTCTTTTATATGTTTGAAATGATTAGCTGGGCTGTAGGAGCTCGTGTACCAGTAGTTATGGCTGTAGTGGATAGAGCAATGGCTCCTCCGTGGAATATTTGGGCAGACTGGAATGATGCATTAGCCGCTAGGGATTTAGGCTGGATAATGTTTTTTGCTTCTAATAATCAAGAAGTTCTCGACACTATTATTCAAGCGTACAAAATTGCCGAAGATAAAAATGTTTTACTTCCTGCAATGGTTTGTCTAGAAGGCTTCGTTCTCAGTCACACCACAATGCCAGTCACTATTCATGATCAGGAGAAAGTGGATGAATACTTGCCACCCTATGAGCCGCCCCATTACGTGGTGAATCCAAAGATTGCTGAACCTCTTACATATGGTAATATATTATTTCCATGGGATTATGCAAAAGTTCGCCTAGCTATTCAGAAATCGATGGATAACGCTGTTGCTGTAATTAAGAAGGCATCTCAAGAATTTAAAGAAATATTCGGCACATGGCATGGAGATTTAATCAAAGAGTATAAAACTGATAATGCAGAGTACCTTATCATATCAATGGGTACCGTAGCTGAAGAAGCTGAGGCTGTTGTTGATAAATTGCGTGAAAAAGGAATGAAAATAGGGGCTATCAAAGTTAGAGCATTCCGACCATTTCCCAAGCAGGATATTGTAAAGGCAATCAAGGACGTCTCAAAAGTTTTCGTGGTCGATCGCGACATATCCTTTGGGTATGGTGGAATACTAGCGGGGGAAGTAAAGGCTGTGTTTCATGACAACAATATTGACGTGCCCGTGAAAGAGGCTATATTAGGAATTGGAGGAGATGAAATTTTACCCGAACATATTGAAAAATTTGTTTTAGAAAATAGGTGACGCGTATGGCTAAGACAATTCTTGACGAAGTTATAGAAGCGAGAGAGTATCTTTTACCGGGTCACACAGCATGTCCAGGATGCGGCTCAGCTCTAGCATTGAGATGGGTTCTTAAAGCGCTAGGCAAGGATACGATTTTAGTGATTCCAGCTAGCTGCTCAAGTGTTTATCAGGGGATATATCCCTCATCAGCTATTAATGTCTTCATTTTTAATGTTGCATTCGCATCAGCTGCAGCTGTCGCTTCTGGAATTTCCCAGGCACTTGAAGCTAAGGGTTATAAAGATGTAAACGTCGTTGTATGGGGTGGAGATGGAGGATTAGTAGATATTGGATTCGCTACAGTAAGCGGTGCTGCCGAGAGAAATGAGAATATATTAGTTATATGTTATGATAACGAAGCATACATGAATACTGGTATACAGCGATCTGGTAGCACTCCTCCAGGGGCTATAACTACCACGACACCTCTTGGGAAAATTGTAGGTTTTAAGAAACCAGCCCCCTTTATCTGGCTTCTTCATGGGGTTCCATACGTAGCTACAGCTAATGTTGCATATCCATTAGATTTATACCAAAAAGTCAAGAAAGCTTCTAAGATAAGAGGATTTAAGTACATTCACATATTCTCTCCATGTCCACCAGGTTGGCGTTTTGATGATTCAAAAACAATTGAAGTAGCAAAACTCGCTGTAGAGACGGGATATTGGATACTTTGGGAGGCCGAAAATATTGGCGGTAAAATAAGGTTTTCCTTATCACCACCCTCAAAGCCATATATCGATCCAGCTAAACGTAAACCAATAGAAGAATTCCTCAAGCTTCAGAAGCGCTTTGCAAGATTTACCGAGGAAAGTATTAACAAAATCAAGGAGTTCATCGACTATCAATGGTTCTTAGTCAAGAAGTTTCTAGAAGAAAAATGATTCAATGTGAGATTTTTCTTTTTTGTTACACCTTATTTTTTTATGTAAGTAATAATAATTTCTTAGCGGTAAAACGGGAACCATAAGACTATCAGGCATTAGCATCAAAGATCAATACTTTTTTGTCCTTAGAGAACGTCCTTTGTCTTTAGAAGCTCTATATGTGTTTGTGAGAATAATTCTATCAGCCGATTACGCTGTTCCTTCTTAAGTCCCTTCCAATCTAACAATACCATTGAAGGTTTAATAAGTGATCGCTCTAGAGAACTTAGGAGAATATTATCTGAGGCTTCATTTATTACATATCTTGAAGCAATATGGCCTAATGCTATCTCTGTGTCTGTGGCAATTTTTGTAAAGCTTGGAGCATAGTGAGGACCTCCAAAGCCTACTGCTACTTTCTTCTCCTTACATTCATACTTAGGAAGAGTTTTTAGAACCTCTATTAGTGTTTCAGTTAGCACTTTCACTGCTCTCATATCGTTCCATTCCGTCGGGCTGCTTCCTATTTCAATAAATGTAAGTGGTCTATCTATTGATGTCGGACCGTGATGCGTTGCCTCTAAACTAATGCTGTATTTTCTATCCAACCCAGCCTCCTTAGCTTTTTCTAGAAGTGTGATAATGCATAACTTCCCTAGGAATGGATCCGCAACTCCTAACTCCTCAGGATTTCCACCTAACGGATTACTCTTCAACCAGTTTCCAGTAAAATGTACTAGCAGACTAGGTACGTGAGAAGCTGATTCGTGTCTACTCACAAAGATAAATCTAGAGATCATATCTTTTAGTTTATTTATATCCTCAGCATAAACTAAATCTTTTTGAGTAATTATTATGAAAGAATTCAGATCTTTTGAAAAAAAGACCTTTTCTCTTTCCCATTTGACCTCAAGAGGAACTAAATTTTCTAGCGTCTCTTTTAATACTTTCAGAACATTAAGGCTTACGGTGTCTCTTTCAGAAAAAACAAGCCCAGGGAGTTTTTTCATAACACACCACTATTTAGGAAAAGACTTATTGGGGAATGAATAATAGAGAGACATGATTTTGATTTTATTTTTTTAGTCTTCTCCTTTTTAGTTCAGTCATTTTAACGTGAATGTAATCAAAAATTACTTTCGCTAGGAAATTAAAAGCTTTATCAATATTTTCTCCGGTCTTAGCTGAAGTCTCTATATAAGGTATTTTTACTCCCACTTGCTTACTCGCTAGTTCCGCATATTTATATCCAGCTTCTGGAGGAACGGATTGAGATGCTGAACCTCGAAGATCTATTTTATTACCTACTAAAACGAAAGGCCACATTCCTCCAGCATGCCTCCAGAATTCGCTTATCCACTTAGGTACGTTATAATATGTCTGCGGATTCGTCACATCAAATACTACTAGCGCAGCCCGCGCCCCCTTATAGTAAAGTGGTCTAACCTGATCAAAGGTAGGTTGCCCCGCTAGGTCCCATAAGAACCAATTAATTATTACTTCTCCCACTCTCTCATCATAATATCTTTGTGTTTTTATGTAAAAATCTGCTCCGATAGTCTTCTTGTACTCGTGAATAAAAGACTGACCTAGAAATCTACGTGCAATGGAGGTTTTTCCCACACCTCCATCTCCTATAAGAACAATTTTAACCTGCACCGTTTTTGGTGACACCTTCTTTTTTGCTATATCTGTCATTTATTAGCCACCATTACATGGTTTATCGGTGAACTATAGAAGAACAGTTTTTTCATTTTTAAAGTAATCACTTATTCGATAATCCCCTTTCATGACTCCTATTGTAGTAGTGGGAATGATAATATCGGGTTTTTTCGAAAAATCCTTTAAAGAGAGATCCTTTCGGCCCTTTAGGATTTGAACTATTAATACTATTAACCACTATTGACATAACTGATTTCTGAAAAAATTGGTACCAAGTATTATCCATCTGTACAAAAAAACGTAGCACAACCAATTTATCTGTATTATGCGTATGTTTTCCTTGTATTTTTATCGTATTTCCAGATTTAATAAAACCATGCGAAAGCTTGAGTATAAAAGGATCTAATATTAACGCTTAATCATTGAATAGGCGTTTTACATGATCTCCACCAATGATGTCTGCCTGATTAAAAATAATTTAAAGTGCCCCTACTGTGGATCTTCTAACTTGAAATTTAATGATTATGGCGCTTTGGTATGCCTTAATTGTGGATCCGTGATAGAAGATGTTGAGCTTTGTACCGAGAATGAAAGGAGATTTTTTAGCACTGACGATTTTCTACAATTACATAGAACTACATTACCAGAAGACCCTACGTTACAAAACATCAACACCGATTTATTACGGATTTCCCATAAATCGCCTAAAAAATACCTGTCTTACGAAACAAATAGAGAAAAAATGTTAAGAAAATTAAGAAACATCGTACGTGAATTTTCTAAGAATTTGCATTTTCCGCAATTCACAATAAAGACAGCATTGAATATATTACTTAGATACGCACAAAAGTATAGTATAAGAGAGAGGGAATTATTACCTTTCACTGCAGCTGCGCTTTATATAGCTGCGAAGCAGACAGGTCACCCCTGCCCCCTAGAAAGAATTCTAAAGACCGGAAATCTCAGCAAAAAGAGAATCTCCCGAGCTTATAAAAGGCTTAGAGAAAGATTAGGTATACAGATTCAACCCGTTAATCCTGAGTATTACATCATCTCTTTCGGTAGGGAGCTAGGTTTGTCTGGGAAAGCTATAAGATTAGCTATTAAGATATTAAAACATGCTTATAAAAGAGGATTAGCGATTGGGAAAGATCCTGCGGGACTAGCTGCTGCCTCTCTCTATGCCGCTTCTATGATCACTGGGGAATATAGGTCTCGAAAAAAGATAGCTGAAGTTGCCTTCATAACAGAGGTTACTATCAAGAATAGGTATCAGGAGCTGAAGAAACACTTATCTGATCTTATCATCTTCAAGAAAACTTAATGAGAAAAGGTTCGTTATTCTTTAATAGTATACAATACCTCAAAAATCGAAATCATATTTAAATTAGACAATCATTTGTTATTGATAGTTATTATCTTAAAATGTGATACGTCGAACAAGAAATATTATTTGATTTCTAGGTCTAAATTTGCTGAGGCGAGAAAAATTGTCGATTAGACCGAATAATAATGAAGAGAAATATTCATTCGAATTTAAGATAGAGAATTGTGTAGGATCAGCCAATTTGGGCATTACAATAGATCTTCAGGAATTGTATAAAAGGCTCCTAAAGCTTCAAAATGAGATGAGGGAAACCACAGGGGGCGGTGAATTTATTGATGAATGGCCTTTCCTCGTCAGACATCAACCAAGAGAATTCCCTGGTCTTATTTTGAAACTAAGGTATAAGGTGCGAGCAAGCTTACTAATTTTTAGTTCGGGGAATATTGTGATTACTGGAGCTAAGAGTAGGGAGGAAATAGAGAAGGTAGCGGAGATCGTTGTGGACTTATTAAGAAAAGCGGGATTTAATGTTGAAGAAATACCGAGAATAGAGCTACAGAACATTGTGGCAAGTGCTGATCTCAAGAAGCCCATTAATTTAGAGTTAGTAGCAATGCTCGGAGGAGAAAAAGTCGCTTATGAACCAGAAATTTTTCCTGGACTAATTTATAGGATTGATCGTCCAAAAGTTGTTCTTCTCCTCTTTAGATCTGGTAAAGTAGTATGTACTGGCGCTAAATCTCGTGAGATGATTATTGAAGCTCTTAAGATTATTGATGAGCAATTGAGAGAAATGAACGCATATGTAGAAGAATTAAGCTTTTGAAAGCAGTCTTCTCTTTAAATAGTACTCTACACCGTCTTTACCTATAACTCGTATCCATCTAGCGACTAAATATTTTTTCTCACCCCACCATCTGGCGATACCATAGGCAATAATGAATTCTTCTCTCTTTATCTCTTCAGTGTCAACCATGTATAAAACCTCATTATATGCTACGATCTCACATATTATTTCGGGGTTCTCTATATCTTCAACAATAATAATAATTCCTCCTTCAGTTTCTTTAACCTCTCTCACTCGCCCTATCAATTTAAGATACTTTAAGTATACTTTCTTGGGATCTATATGCATGAACTCTCCTGGCGTTAAAAGAGGAGAACCACTCATCAGTAAAAGCCTCATCTCACTTATAACTAATAATTTTTTATTGAAAGTAATAAAAGAAGTCAGATAATCTATATGTTACAGCAACTCGATCGTTTTCTTGATGAGCTCTATAACTTTAGGCCTAACTCTATCAAATAACTTGAGAACTTCTTCGTGCGAAACTCTATCTTGTAAACCTGCAGCATAATTTGTTACTATACATATTGTTGCATAGCATATTTCCAATTCTTTAAAAAGAAAAACCTCGGGAACCCCTGTCATGCCAACTAAGTCACCACCAATCATTGCGAAAAACCGTATTTCTGCAGGGGTTTCAAACCGTGGTCCTTCTGTGCATACATAAGTCCCACCATCGTGTACTTTGATTCCAATCTGCTCCGCTGCTTTAAGTATTTTCTTTCTAAGATTGTTGCAATAAGGCTCCGTAACATCTGTATGCACCACCCCACATTTTTTCCTCCCATCTGGAAATACTATTTCAAAATCGCCATCAAAGAACGTGTAAACACGAGACTTCGTGAAATCAATCACTTGATCAGGAATAACAAGAGAACCCGGTGGAATATCTTTTCTTAAAGATCCAACCGCATTCGTTGCGATCACGTATCTAGCGCCAAGTTTAAAAAACACAAATGCGTTCGCTCTATAATTTACCCTGTGTGGTGGTAACTTATGCCCTTTTCCATGTCTTGATACAAAAGCTATTTTCTTTTCTTTAAGAGTTCCTAGTATAACATTAACCGTGCCAAACGGTGTTTCGATGGCCTTTTCTTCTTTATTCTCTAATTCAAAGAATTCATAAAATCCAGAACCACCGATAATTCCAGCATCAACTCTCATGTCATTAAAACCTCAAATGATTCTTCTAAACCAAAATAAATAGTGATAAAAACTTTTAAGTGATAACCAAGCAATTGATTAAAAGCATTAACACATAATATCTGTGCTGAATGGTGACATAAAGTGGGCAAAAGAGCCAAGCTTGAAATCCCATCAGAAATACTGAATAAATTCACTAAACCAAGTGAATATAGGCATCTACTGAGGTTAGTTCATATAGATGTTAGGGGGGATATTCCACTCTACTATGCTTTAACACAAGTAAAAGGGATAGGACCAACACTAGCCAATGCTATTATAAGAGTCTTAAATCTAGATCCCAATATGCCAGTAGGGTTCTTAACCGATGAGCAAATTAAGATAATAGAGAACGTCGCAAGAGATCCTACAAAATACGGCATCCCTGGATGGCTCCTTAATAGACCACGTGACCCCCAGACAGGAAAAAATCTTCATTATATTGGCCCAGATCTAGTGTTAAGAATTAGGCAGGATATTGAACTAATGAAACAAATTAAATGCTGGAAAGGCATTCGCCACGCACTCGGTCTTAAAGTCAGGGGTCAAAGAACCAGAACTACTGGAAGAAAAGGCCTAACTGTAGGTGTAACTAAGAAGAAATCTTAAAGGTGATACTTATGGGCGATCCTAAAAGACAAAGAAAGAAGTATGAAACACCTACTCACCCATGGCAGAAAGACCGTTTAATTGAAGAATTGCGACTTGTGGGGCAGTATGGATTAAGAAATAAACGAGAATTATGGAGGTTTAAAACCATGTTGTCAGAAATAAGGGCAAGAGCACGACAACTTTTAGCAGTTTCTCCTGAAGAAAGACAGGCGCAGGAAAAGGCGCTTATCAGGAGATTATACGAAATGGGTATTCTAGATGAAAATGCAACATTAGATGACGTCCTAAGCCTCACCGTTGAGGATCTTCTCAAACGCCGTTTACAAACAGTTGTTTATGAACTAGGCATTGCAAGAACAATTCATCAAGCTAGGCAAATGATTGTTCATAGGCACATAACGGTTAATGGTAGAGTAGTTACCTCCCCGAGCTATATAGTTAAGAGAAGTGACGTAGTAGCGCTTCATCCAAGATCACCATTTAATAAGATTTTAAAAGAAACTCAGGCAACTCTAGCATCTCCAGAGGCATCTAAAGGAGAAGAGTAAAAATGAATTATTATCCACCAAATTTGTGACTAATCTATAAATAATGAAACAACGGAAGTGATTATAATGCCCGCGGAGAAAGAAGACCCTCTAAAAATTGGTATCGTTCACATCTATGCTAGCAAAAATAATACTATTGTTCACATAACTGATGCTACTGGGGCGGAAACAATTTCTAGAAAAAGTGGGGGTATGTTCACGGATGCTGACAGGAATAAACCTACTCCTTGGGTGGCTATGCTTGTAGCCAAGGCAGCAGCTGAAGAAGCTCGTGCTGCTGGAATTACACGCGTGATAGTACGTGTACGTGGTATTGGCGGGAATAGATCTCCCCAGCCAAATAACCGGGCAGCTAGTGCAGCTATTAAGGCTCTAGTCAGAGCTGGCCTCAAAATTATATCGATCGAAGATGTCACGCCTATACCACATGATAGTATTAGGAAACCTGGAGGCAGAAGGGGTAGAAGAGTCTAGCGGTGATAATTTATGAGTAGTAGAGGACGCTTGAGAAGAAAGAGAAAATTCTGGATAACTGCTTATGCCCCAGAGCTTTTAGGAGGCGTTAATAGACCACTAGCGAAAATTCTATGCAGTGAGCCAGAAGATTTGATTAATCGCATAGTATTAGTTAAGGGAGTAGAGTTCACAAGAGATTTTGAGGATAGAGGTATGAACCTATACTTCAGGATAGTAAGAGTAACGCCTAGTGGAGCCTTTACTACACTTATTGGTCATGACTATGTTCGTGAAGTAATCTCATCAAAAGTTCGGAGAAGAATGTCCCGTGTTGAGGTTATAACTCGCGTGTATACAAAGGATGGACATAGAGTGAAGGTAAGTGTTCTAGCAATGACTATTCATCGCTGCAGAGAAATTCATAAGAGACTTATAAGAAAAATCTTCGAGGAATTTTTAGCCAATAAAGCAAAGGAGCATACATATGAAGAATTCATATATCATCTAGCTATTGCTAAGACTTGGCATGCTGAGATGATAAGACTTGCTCACAAAGTATATCCATTACGGGAATTCTTAATCTATAAGAGCAGAGCGGAAACGGCCATCGTACCTGCTGATGAAATAGAAAAAGCGGTAGAACAAAAAGAGGAAATAGGAAAAAGAGCAGAGACATTCGCCCTAAGAAAATAGTCTTACCCTTTCTTAGCTAAAACAATTTCTATCGTACTTATCCTATCAATTCTTCCCTCGGGATTCTTCACCACATTTGTTCCAATTTTTATAGACTCTACATCTACTACATTCCTCATATATCGTGTTCTAACAATTTCAGCAATATCAACTGCTCTGCTTATTCCAGCCCCTCTAGCTAGAATTCTGATTTTTTTCACATCTTTATTCATCATAGTGCTTATAACCGCAATTATATAGTTCATTAAACCCTTTCTACCCACGAATATTGTCGGGATTTCCTCTTGAGCCATATACCTCACCATATTTTTGCTTTTATTCTCGGAAATAAGGATGAGATAAGGAGAGAGTGGGATCATGGTTCCTAATCGCGATGATAAGATACTCTAAAATTAATTATAAGCAAAAGAAATGATTTTAGCCGTAATAATTAGTTAACCTGCTACTAAAATTATAAAGATTACTAACTGAACTTTTAATACTAGAGATTAAGTTTCTTTCCCATGCCCTATAAGTCGCTGAGCTCCGTCTTTTCTTATTATTACGGTGTCTTCTGCTTGAGCAATATAGCTTCCTTCTTTCTCTACTAAGACTGGGTAAGATATCAATACTCCAACCATATCCAGTGTTGCCAGACCAATACGAATATCCTCCTCTCTAAATTTGTTAAGTAGCCATCTCATAGTAAATGGTAATCCTTTTCTTTCCCTATAAACATGTCTAAGAATGTCTCTTGCAATCCTTACACGGATTGGCAGTCGCTTAGGAAGCTCTGGTAATATACTATAAATTCGGATATCATCGGAAGCTCTAGCATAACCTTCTCCGTTAGTCACGAAGATCTCTACTGCATATACTTCTCCTTCCTCTATTATTCCAGCGCTTTTTACGGATGCTGAAGTAGGAACTTCTTTTTCTCCATGCAGCAAATACTGATCAAGGAGATGACCATTCAGATTTCTAATTACTTTGAAACCCCTCTCTTTAACATAGTCTTCAATAATTTCTCCTATGTATGAAAGACGTGTTCTTGGCTTCATTGCCTCAATGGCTCTTCTTAGCGCCTCCTCTGCCACTTTTATCATTTCCTTTTTATCCTCATCCTCTCCGAAGTAGAAAGTTATCGCTCTATCCACAGGATACCCGTCTATGTGAACACCAAAGTCAATTTTTATCATATCTTCAGTCGATATTTGTTTTGCTTCTTCTGGTAATGGTGTATAATGAGCAGCTATATCATTGATGCAGATATTTACAGGAAACGCTGGTGAACCGCCTCTCTTCCTTATTTCTTCTTCGATTCTTTCTGCGATTGTTAGAATTTTCTCCGCCGGTTTAGTAATTGTAGAGATTATTTCTTGCTCGACAGCTCTAGCAATTGCGGCCGCTTTAAGGTATTTCTCTAATCTTTCTTCCGCTGTCTTAGCTGAGCTCTCCAAAACTTCTCACCAATTGGTTATTCCCGTGATCTCTTTAATGAAACTATCTTTGGTTTACCTAACATAACCCAGTACTCCACATACGTACCAGGCTGAATCTTATTTCTTAGATCCTCTCCCTCCGGCATACGCATTTCAATCACTTCATAGGTTTCTGCGTCCATTACTTCTACAGTATCTCCCATGACGTTTATTACTTGCCCTTCGCGCTTTGATATGATTGGAACTGGAATCTTATCGCTCACTGGCTTTATTATTGTGCGCTTAACACCGTCAAATACCCCTATAGCTACGATTCTAGCTTTTGCACTTCCATGTTTTCCTGGCTTACTTTTTGAAATAGATACAACTTTGCTTGGTTCGCCATCAATAATAATGTAATGTCCTTCCTTTATCTTAGAAATTGGCACGTACTTTACGTCTCCAGACAATTCGTCAGACATTGTACATCACCCGTTATTTTTACTGAAATAATGCGACAATAACCACTAATTTAACTTTTTAAATAAAAATGTATAAGCAAGAAGAATTCAAGTCGCTTTATACTAATACAAACGTTTTACTTATCATCGTTGATTAGACATGTGTAATATCTAGAAGCGGAATAAAAAGAAAAATTTATAAATAGACTGAGAAAGCTAAAAGACAATACCATAATAGTCTTTCAAAGTTATCTTGTAAGAGGCTCTCATATGGTTAAGTTCTGCCCTAAATGCGGCTCGATCATGACGATTAAGAGAGAGAATAATAAGACGATCGCATATTGTAGTGTATGCGGATTCTCAATGGAACTTACTAAGAAAGAAAAAAGCGTCGGTCTTACTCCTTCAGAAATCACTGAAAAAACAGCAATCAAATCTGGAGTGATCAAGGAAAAACCCCTAAAAAAGATTCTTATAGACGAAGACACAGTAAAAGAGGCATTAAGTCTCCTCGGAGAATCTGAATCAGAATAATTCTCGTGAACTTTAATGATTAGTTCTTTGGTCACATTTTTATTTCCTGTCAGAGTAAACTCTATGTTAAAGATTAAAAGCTCTTATTACCATTGGGAGATGCCTTAATGCATTTTACTACCCATGATACACGAATAGAACCCCAGTTTATAAATCATGAAAAAATCACTCAGTTCTATGAAGAATTATTCAAAAGATGGCATACTGATGATCAATCTTTAAAAGACCTCTTCATAGCATCGATTTTGGTGAGAGATTCTAAAGTACTTTTGATTGGTCCTCCAGAAGCTGGAAAGACAACATTGATTAGGCTAATAGCTAAGGGATTATCTAAGAAAGTAAACTCGGAGAATGAAATCATTTATGCTAAGGTTATTGGAGCTCCAGAGAAAACTTTACAGAAAGTCTTAGTTACAACTAATATCACTAAACTTCTGCGAGAAGGAAAAGAAGAGTTCCTAGTGCGTCCAATCGTTAAAGCTCGTGTGAAATTCATTAATGAAATAAATCGTTTCAGTAAAGCTGTGCAAGATGCATTATTGTCTCTTCTAGAAGAGAAGGAAATTGAATATGGTGGCGTAAAATTCACTACACCTTCTTACATCGCCTATGCTGATATGAATCCCTATCGTGGCGACATTGACAGGGCTTTAAAGACAAGGTTTATGCTATCCGCTTATATTCCCTTAGTCTCTCTATCTGGCTCTATACAAATTACCCAGCAAATTTTCAGAACGGACAGAGAAATAAGGGATATTGTCCAGACAATGCCAGAAATACTATCGATTAGAGAACTTGAAGAAATCTGGACTGATGTTGAAAGAGTGAGAATTCCAACAAATATATCCTTATTCGCTCACATGCTCATATGGGCCTTCCGAGCATGTAAATATGATAAATCAAAAATAATACCAGGTTATCTACGTTTAGCCTGTGCTCAATGTGAATATAATAACGAAATATGCTCACATATTCTTATCCCTCCTGGCGAAAGAGCCATAATAGCAGCTTTGCTATTTGCTAAGGCTCGAGCTTGGTTTTACAAGCGTAAGGAAGTTTCCTACGAGGATATTATTTGGGTGACCCCATGGGCTGTTGCTCATAGAATAGAACTTGTAACATCAATTAAAGCTGAGGTACCTAACCCATGGGAATGGAGTAAGAACGCCGTTAAAACACTAATCGAAACAAAATGGTATTCGAGAGAAGATGGCGAAGAGAGTTTCGGAATTTGGGCAAAAGGCTTATCACTTGCAATGCTTGCGTTAAAAGAACCACTTGACGAGTTTCTTCTTAATGTCCTAGAAACACATTATCCGAAGTTATTAAGGATGGAAAATGGTTTTGAAGCTCTCAAGGAACTTAGAGGCTTGGCATACGGAGAAAAAGCTGGGCGCGGAGATTTAGTACTTCAGGAATTGTATAAGCTACTTCGAGAGAAATATTCTGAAAAGTCCAAGAGGGCGCTCAAAAAGCTAGAACCGAAAGTACTAGAAATCATAACCAAAGAAGTGGTAGAATTAGATGAGCTTCTAGAAATTCTTAATAAATTAAATGAACCTCTACCAGAGGATACGGAGAAACTTAGAGATCTTGTTCTCGCAAAATTAGAAGAGTTAACGATTAGAGTATCACTTATGATGCCAGGTATTGTTGAGAGGATAAGAGACATTCTTTGTAAATATGGCTTCTCTCTCCCCGAAGTAACGAAATTCTTACAGGGACAGATTAGAACATTAAAAAATAATTATCTTCAAGCAAAGATTGTGGGCGGATTTTTGACTATAAGGGCAAAGAATACGGAAATAGCCCAAGAGATAAGAGAACAATTAGAGGGATGAAAATGCGGATTTTTGAAAAGGTACATTCTTCAGCAGTTCCATCTAGGGAGTTTCAAAAGGTACTATCTGCATTTTGCCGTCAAAGTAGTATGTATCCATCATTTATTCTAATCACTCCTCTAAGGAGTTATATTGAGAAATGGGGAGAGATTCCGGTTCCTAGAATTCCTCGTGAAGCGTTTCTTCATCCTGATGAGAAATATTTCCTCCTCATCGGCTTAAGTTACCACGCAATTATGCCAAGAAAGGAAATAAATCGTCTTTTATTGCGATCAATTATAGCAAAAACGTTCGGAATTAATTGGAAATCACCACTAGTATCGCAACTTTCTGGTCTTTTCTCGACAATTTATAGCTTTACAAAATTGGTTTCAAAAAAAGAATTTAAACAACATTGTAAAGATGCATTACGGTGGGCTTGCGCTGTTTTGGAAACTCAAAGACATCAGCTAAATTTAGCTGAGTTCCTTTATGTATACTATAGGCTCTTAAATGGAGTTCAAGAGAATAGTGAATACCTCGAATTAGCAAAGAATGTAAAAAATCTCATAGAGGACAAACTCTCTATAGAAGAAAAAATGCAACTTTTCTTTTACTTGCTTAGCCAGATAATTAGGAGAGATATGTTTAACGAACGCGATTTAAGAAACTTTCTTAGTCAATACAGCATTTCTTTAGGCTCACCTTATAATGAAGAAAAAGAAAGAAGCTGGGGACGTAATTGGAGAGCGGAGAAGAAAAAGAGTAAAGAAATCACTCCAGAAGAACTCCAGAAGCTTGCAAAGATCGATCAACAAAACGCATTAGAACTCGCAAAAGAACTCGATAAAAACTTAGGGAAGAAGGAAAAAGAAAAAGAAGAAACAAGAACTGCTCAACGTAAAGAAAAGGGATTCTTACCAGGATACTCAGATAGGCTTCGAATGTATCAGAAACTCTTAAGTCAGAGAAGATATATCGCTGCGGTTAGAAAGGTTCGTTTGGAAAGAATACTTGCCTCTCTCGAAATTAGACCTTCTGGAAAACAGGCTCTTGCGATTAGAGGGCAAACTGTCTGGGAGATTGGTGATGATGAGGATGAACTTAATATCGAAATGTCTTCAGAAACATTCGGATATGTTATTCCAAACCTCACAACATTAAGAAACCTATATGAAGAGGATGAAGAGGGACAAAAAAGAAGAGGAATTATGCACTTTGAACTAATTATTGATACGAGCGGATCTATGAATGGCCAACCACTTGAGACAGCAATAGATATAGCGATTGCCCTTATTGAAAAAGCTAGAAAAGTTGAAAATTCCATAGCTCTGGTGACATTCTCTAGTGGTGCATGGGAAGGATTACCTCCCTCCTTTGAATACGATGCAATAGAGGATATTGTTCTTCGATTGATGGCTGATGGTGGAACAAATCTTAGAGGAGCCCTTGATATTGTCGATTCTCACTTAAATTGCATAATGGGCTTAGGAGCGATTTTTCTCTTGACAGATACGGCAATTTGGGATATAAATAAGCAAGAAGTCCAAGAAAAACTCCGTGAATGGGCTCGTAAACATCCAGTATATCTCTTAGCAATTACGGACGAATTATATGAAGAAACAACATATGCTTTACGAAACTCTGCGATTAAACTGCTTAAAATTCCACCCACACATGAAGCTCCATGGGAAATAGTTTTAGATGCGTATGAAGAATTATAGTTATTTTAGTATTGGTTAATACTAGTCATTAGTGAACTTGCCTTAATTGTGAGAAGAATGCCTATCATAGCTAAGGTACCAACAAGTAAAGTCATTGAAACAACAATAGCGCTACTATCCTATCTTAGGTCGTTAAAAAATCTTGTTTTAAGCGATATGCAAATAAATGGCTATTTTCTCTATCGTTATCGAGGAATTTTGCTGGTGAGAAAGAGCCTTTCTGATGTATTACTTCTTAATGACTTCGACGCGGTGAGGAGATACTTAGTTTATGTAATGAGAAGCGTCTTGAGATCGGACCTTATAACATGGGCGAAGACAGCAGGATTGATTGAAATAATATTACATGCTAGGAGAGAGAAAAAATCTGGAATAATTGTATTAGAGGCTTCGAATGAGGAGGATCCTTCTAGGGGGAATCTCCGTTTAAGGATAATTATGCGAGATGTCGAAAGAGAAGCCAAGAATAAGATAGAAACTCATAGGAAGAGCGAGAATGATGTCGAGTCATTAATAGAAGAAATCGATGAGAAAATATATCAGGAAGATTTAAGGGATATTACTCCTCTAGATGTATATGAGTTCTTCCAGCCAAGGGAGATTGAAGGCATCCTCTCCATTATATCAAAGGTTGGAGGAGAGGGACTATTAACAGATTACGATGAGAATATTTAGGTTCTGCTTCAACTATTAATTATTAATTTAATAAATCTTAGTAGCCTTACTATGACTCGTTTAGTAATGGATTATAAATTGGAATTCCAAAGATGTTATGAATTAAAAAATAGCTGTGACTCAAACTTAATTTCTTAAGCTTTCTGAGCGAGATAAATATGCCTAAGTTCATATTTATAACTGGGGGCGTATTATCTGGTCTAGGAAAGGGAACAGTGGCTGCCTCTATAGCAAAGCTTCTCCAGTTTAGAGGCCTCTCAGTTTCCATGATTAAATGTGATCCATACCTAAATGTTGATGCTGGAACTATGAATCCAATTGAACATGGAGAAAATTTTGTATGCGAAGAAGTATGGCATTTCGCTCCTGTTCCAAATGTAGTATTTAGAATAGCTGAGGTAGATCAAGACTTTGGGACTTATGAAAGGTTTACCGGGGAAATTGTTCATCCAAGCCATAATATAACTAGTGGCCAAATATACTTAACAGTGATTCTCAAAGAAAGGTATGGAGAATATCTGGGAAAGACCGTTCAGATAATACCTCACGTAACTAATGAAATTAAGAGACGAATACTTCTGGTAGCCGAAGAAGGAAAAGATGTCATTATAGTTGAGATCGGAGGGACTGTAGGAGATATCGAAGGCATGCCTTTTTTAGAGGCTGTGCGTCAATTAAGACACGAACTTCCCCCTAATGACACACTACTCATCCACGTAACGTATGTCCCATATTTAAAAATCATTGGACAACAAAAAACAAAACCAACCCAACATAGCGTTCAAAGATTGCTACAGGCAGGTCTTTTACCCGACATAATAGTGGCCAGAAGCGAAGCCCCATTATCTAATGAAGCTCGTGCAAAAATAGCACTCTTTTCGGGCCTAAAAACCAATGCTGTGATATCAGCTCCAGATTGCGACGTGGTTTACGAGTTACCATTGCTTTTTGAGAAACAAGGATTAGGTGATCTTCTATTAGAGAAATTAAATCTTAAGCCCAGAATAAATCCTCAAAAAAATATTGAGGAGTGGAGAATTATTGTAAATAAATTCAAGCATTTCGATACCCAAGTAAATATCGCGATGGTTGGAAAATATACTCGCATAAGAGATTCCTACATTAGTATAATTGAGGCCCTCAAGCATGCTGGTGCTCATGAAGGAGTTGGAATTAATGCGATTTTTATTGATGCTGAAGAATTAGACCAAACTCAGCTAGAGAATTTTGATGGAATTTTATTGACCCCTGGGTTTGGCAAAAGAGCGACAGAAGGCATGATTTTAGCAGCGCGTATTGCTTTGATAAAACGTATACCATTTTTAGGTATATGCTTTGGGGCCCAATTAGGTGCTATAGCTTTCGCTCGAGAAGTCATGGGTTGGGCAAAAGCTAATTCTACAGAGATCGATCCCAATACACCTTATCCAGTTGTCGATCTGTTACCCTCTCAAAAAGACGTGAAGGCGAAAGGAGGAACTATGAGATTAGGGGGAATGAAAATTAGAATCCTCAAGGGGACAAAACTCTGGCTCGCCTATAACAGAGAATATGTCGTTGAAAGATTTCGACATAGGTATCACATCATTAAAAAATATGCTGAAAAAATGCGCGAGAAAGGCTTTATCGTGAATGCTGTTGACTTAGAAAACAATATAGCGGGTTTTGAGATCGAATGGCATCCCTTCTTCATAGGTGTCCAGTTTCATCCGGAATTTAAGAGCCGTCCCTTTGCCCCCTCCCCACCCTATAGGGCTTTTATCAGGGCAGTGAGAAAAAGGAAAGAGGAAAGTAAGAAAACATAAATTTTAAGCACTCTTAGAGGGAACTAGCTCTCTCGCTTTTTTAAGATCATTTATCACTTTTTCCATATCGTCTGCTACTTCCCTTAGCTTGTCAGCGATCTTTATTAACTTGCCTAAGGCTTCCTCAAGTAACTTATCTTGCTCCTCCATTTGGGCTAATAGTGCACTCATTTTAGCCCCAATCTCTGCTGCCTCTTCATAAGCTTCTATCTTTAAGGAATTCCAGTCCCAGATGATTTCATTATCCTTAATATCAAAGTCACAAATAATTCTTATGACATCTCTCTTCTCAATTTTCCTCCTCTGCAGCTCCTCAAAAACTCGTTTATTTAACTCAGCAGCAGCTTTTAAGATCGCATCGTCTGGTAATTTATCACCAAGCATGGCAAATAAGACTCTCCGAACTTTTCTGTCATAACCAGAAGCTCGTACGAAACCAGTACTTAATCGCACGCATATCACTTCCTTATGAATTGATCTTGCAATGTTACTTTCAACATTAATTATGCAACACTAAGCATTTTTTATATCAAAAATTATATCCTAGGAATTACCGAATTAAAAATTAATTATTAAATTTTTTAAACCAAAGTAGCATGTGCAAGGGATGTCGGAGTGGAAACTTATGAAAATTAAGTTGAATGGGAAAATAATTGATATAAGAGCGATCTGGATAGAAAATAAGCAAAAAGGCATTGTAAAAATGATAGATCAACGATACTTACCTTTTCGCATTGTCTTTTTTGAGAGTAAAAATGTTGATGAAACCGCTTGGGCAATTAAGAATATGGTTACTCGAGGAGCTCCTAATATTGGTGTGGCTGGGGCATATGGTATCTATCAAGCAGTTATTGAGGCCATTAATAAGGAAGATTTTCTTAAGCATATTATGAAAAAAGCAGAAATTCTTAAAGCTACTCGACCAACTGCTATTAATCTCTCCAACATCATTGATGAGGTATTAGATTTTATTTATAAAGAACTTGAGGATGGTGTTTCTAAAACAGAATTGATAGAAAGAGTTTATAATAAAGTAGAAAGCATTGCTAAAAGAGAGATAGAGGCGAATCATAAAATTGGAGAAATTGGTAAAAAATTGATCAAAGATGGAGATGATGTTTTAACGCATTGTAATGCGGGTGCTTTAGCAGCTGTCGATATTGGAACAGCTTTAGCTCCTATTCGATATGCACATTACGAGGGAAAAAAGATCACAGTCTATGTCAACGAAACTCGCCCATGGCTTCAAGGAGCTCGTCTAACTGCTTGGGAATTGGAAATGGAGAATATCCCTTATTATCTGATTTCTGATAATGCTTCAGGTTTATTCATGTATAAGGGTATCATAGACATCGTAATAGTGGGTGCTGACAGAATAGCGATGAACGGTGATGTGGCTAATAAAATAGGTACTTACAAATTAGCAGTAATTGCAAAAGAAAATAACATCCCTTTTTATGTTGCAGCTCCTCTCACAACATTTGATCCTAAAATCCCAAGTGGTGATGAAATTCCTATTGAAGAAAGATCACCAGAAGAGATCTTATATGTGTTAGGATACGATGATGAAACGAATTCATTAAGGAAAGTCAGGATCTCTCTCAATACATCTAAAGTTCTTAATCCAGTTTTTGATATTACACCATTCAAATACGTTGATGGAATTATAACAGAGGCGGGCATTTTAAGATCACAAGCAGATATTAAAAATGCAGTGAAAAACTTTATGAGAAAAAGAGATTGAATTCCAGTATTGAAGAGTGATGAAGCCATGATGTTTCCTTACTTAGATCTCATACTTCTATTTTGCTTAATAGGTCTTGTTCTACTCCTTATATATCTCTTCCTTACCCATGATGCCTTCAGAAAATACCGGATCTATCTAAAGATTAGATGGCGTATGCTATATTCTTTTGCACGCCATTTATACTATGATTTAGTATATTTAGTTAAGCTAGCTGAGTTAGTTAGAGTAATCGCAGCCTTAGCAATTCTCGCTGCTTTTATATTCATTTTAGCGCTGGGCTTCATAGCTTTTTGGAACATATACATGGTTAAGTACTTAGGCATGCACCCCATTAGTTTGCCCCAACCGCAACAGCTTTTAAGTAGTAGATTTAATATTTTTTGGATAGTTGGAACCGCTGGGGGTTCTCTCTTGTCGATGTTTATTAAACCAAAACTAGATAAATTTGCAGATAAGGTTAATGCGAAGCCAAGGATAATATATGTTTTTGGCTCTAATGTCCTTACACAAAAACTCATTAGAGATCTAATCAATTTAGGAATCGGCCCGATGATAGCTTTAATAGCCGAAAGAAAGTATTACTGGATAGAAGACTTAGGGAAAACGATTGATGTACTTATTCTTGATTCACCCGATGAATTAAAGATGCCAACGATATACGATAAGATCACGTTTAGGAACGCTCTGAAGATCATAAGTTTAGTTGATGATCCGGAATTAAACCAACATATAATATTAAATGTGCGACGAAATAATCCAGATGCAGAAATAATCATTTTATCTAGAAATAGACCATATATTTTAGACCTCGTTGGTGAGCATGTTAGAAATATCACAGTTATTGAGGACCTAGAAACAATTACTAGAGAGATAATTAGAAAACTTGCTTTAGGATTCATATATCCTCCAGTAATTGAAGCTCCGATTCCCGAGGATTATATAGGTAAACGACCTGATGATATAGAGAGAGACTTTAATCAAAAAATCATAGTTTTAGGAGTTAAAAGAAATGATAAAATACTTCACACTCCAGAGAAATTCGAGAAAAATGATATGCTAATTCTGTACCTAACAGATACCAGAGTTTTAAGAGAATTCCTCCAACTGCTACCACTTGAAAAAGAAGTTACAGAGATAAAGCAAGAAAAAGTTAAAGTCGAAGAAGAAGAAAAGAGGAACGTTCTCAAGATTTTGATGAAACCCAAATCTACGAATGAAATAGATAATGAGAACAAAACTTTATCATGATACTTGGATCAGCGAGGGCTCCCACTCCTCATTTTCTTCGGCGACTGTTTATTCATCATCTCCCTAATCACCTTTCTAATCACTTCAGTGGACTACATAAGATAAATATATCCCTTAACACCACATCATTCATGGATGAAAATGTATTGAATTAATGGGGAAGAATAATGAGCGAGTATTTACGTGAACCCGCTGTTGCGGGCTATTTCTATGAAGCTAATAAAAATCGACTATTAGAACAGATAAAGTGGGCTTTCATGCATCCCTTAGGCCCAGGCAAGCTTCCAGAAGGTCCTATTGGTAATGTTAGGAATATTATAGCTGCTCAGGTTCCTCATGCTGGTTATATATACTCAGGACCCGCTGCTGCGCATGTTTATTATGCCTTATATCAAGACGGCAAACCAGAAACATTTATTATCTTAGGACCTAACCATACTGGATTTGGTTCTGGGGTAGCTGTATACCCTAAAGGAGCATGGAAGACTCCTCTTGGTACTGTGAATATTGACGAGGAATTTGCAAAGGAGTTGCTCAAGCATGAACCTTTTGAGGAAGATCTTTTTGCGCACACTTCTGAGCATAGTATAGAAGTTCAGTTGCCCTTTCTTCAGTTCGTTTTTGGCAATGACATAAAAATTGTTCCAATTACATTGCTTGATCAGAGATTAGAAACAGCACTAAAAATTTCTGAAGCAATACTTAAGGTTACAGAAAAGCTAGAAAGAGATATCATCATTTTAGCGAGTTCTGATATGTCACATTATGAGCCCCACCAAACTGCACAAAGAAAAGATCTCAGAGCAATTGAATTTATTGAAAATATCGATCTAGAAGGCTTCTATAAATATATCTTAGCCGAAAACGTTAGTATGTGCGGCTTTGGTCCAGTAATGGTAGCTATGGCCGTATCAAGATATTATAATGCCACAGGTCTTCTTTTAAAATACTACACATCTGGTGATATAACGGGTGACTATCATGCTGTTGTAGGATATGCAGCAATAATATTCGGCCGTGGCTTAATTAAGCCAAAGAAAAAGACTACTAAAGTCATGGAAGTGCTTCCAACTTATTAGGACTGCTTTTTATTATCTATCGGGGATCTGTTAAATGGAAGATCTAAAGATTAGGAGAGCAATACCAGATGATCTTAATAAAGTCTTCGAAATTGAACAAAAATCGTTTAAACGGCCTTACCCAAAATACTACTTAGCATGGCTTATAAAAGGTCTTGCAGACATATTTCTAGTTGCTGAGTATAAGGGTCAGGTATTAGGGTATGTAGCTGGTCGTATTGAGTATAATAGATTAGGTCATGTAATAACTATCGCTGTACACCCAGAATGGAGAAGAAGAGGTATAGGTACTAAATTAATGCTATACATAATGAAACTTTTCCGAGAGTATGGTTGCGAGAGGGTTTATTTAGAAGTCCGTGTTAGTAATTTAGAGGCTATTAGACTATATGAGAAGTTAGGTTTTCGAATAACTCGCTTATTAAAGAATTATTACGAAGATGGTGAAGACGCTTATTTAATGTTGCGTGAACTTTAGGTATGATTTACGAGATGAAATCATTCCCTTTAATTGTTTAGTTAAAATCAGATGCGGGAGCAACGGTCATTAATATCCCGCAAATGCCTTTTCATCATCCTGTTCCTTAATTGAAATTAGCTGAGTTATACCCAACTTTGTTTCATCTATATCTTAATATCGCCGCCAATCCTTTAAATGCGTTGAGGAACATCTCTCCGATTTCTCCTTCGCTTGAAATGAATTCCACTTTTGCACCCGTTCTCTTTGCCTTTTCCAGTAAATATCTAACGACATCCTCGCTAATGACTTCTACCTTAGCGGGCGAACCATACTTAGAACAGATCTTATTTGCCCTTTCTTCCGCCTTCTTTCTTTCAAAATCGCTTGTAACCATTAACTCTAATGGGTCAACATTAACGTTTTCACATAAAATTCTTATTACATATCCCCGAAGTTTCTCATGAATTAATATCTTTTCCGCTTTACCCTCATCTAGCGCTTTATTAACCTCTTGAAAACCATATGCTACCAGCTCTGGTGAGGTAGCAGATAGCCCCATTAATTCATCTAATAGCTCTTTCTCTCGAATAAATTTGCTTTCCTTTATTAATTCCTTGGCTTCATAGAGAGCTTCTCTTAGTCCTGCTTCACCAAGATATTGAGTAGTCACTTTACCTAGAACTTTCTTTTTTAACCTATAATCAAGGTATTCACTTTCCATGAAATCATCCTTCGCAAAACCCGGTCCTCCAATTATTATCCCCTTCACATTTAAATCGAGAAATATTCTATTTGCCTCCTCAGCAACCCTCTTAAGAAACTCCCTATATGCCCCTTCTATTAGTCGCTCAAATCTTCTAGCTGACTGTCCACCTTTACTATGCTTAGGAGGCACATATCCAGAAATATTCTTTATCAATTCGATTCGAGTTCCATCCAGTAAGCCGATAGTGGCCTCATCCCGCTCTAATAAGATAATTCCATACTTCTCTTCCTCCTCTAGCATCTCTTTCAGAATACTTGTATCAAATTTAGAATCACATAAGTATCGCTTAATGCGAACAGGTTTGGGAGGAATAATTTCGTAGTATTCTAGTTTTCCCTCTTGGGTTATACCCGCATATATTATGAGTCCATTCTCTGGAATCTCTTTCCAGTATTTTAATCTACTTTGAATACTTGCTAATGCTGCCTGAACATTTTTTCTCGTAGTTCGTGATTTTATCCTCGCAGCCGTTGCTAACTCCTGACGTATTAACTCTGTTACTTCACTCATAGGCGTTCCAGGGGGAATTATAAGGGAGACTAGCGTGGTCGAATGACCATCTATTGCTGTCTTCTTATCTAGCTCCTCTACCAGTCTTTTCAACTCAAATCTTTGAGAGTCTTTAAGCTTTTCACTTTTCTCCTCTTCTACCATTTTCATTCCCTAAATAATTATCAATGTTGTTAAAAGGTGAAGAAAGAGTTAAAAAATAAGTTTTAAACCTAACTAGTTTCTCTTCCCGAGGAATTCCCGATATGTAGTAAAAAACAACGGCCATTCTTTACATTTTTAAAAGTAGGAGTACATATTCTTAGCATTTAGGTATAAGGCGTTCTTAATCTCTGGTGATTAAAAATGACAAATAATAAGAAGAGAAAAAGAGATTATTGGGATGAAGATCCATTCGAGCGCTTCTTAAGAAAGTTTTTTGGCTTTAAGTCGCCATTCGAAGAGTTCTTTAAGGAATTTAATGAAATGATGAGAAAGTTCATGAGAGAGTTTGAGTCATTTGAGTCATTTGAGTATCCATTCGAAAAAGAAATATTGAGAGAAAGAAAAGGACCAGTTAAGAGTTTTGTATATGGTTTTAGCATAACGATAGGTCCTGATGGTATCCCACGGATCAAAGAATTTGGAAATATAAGACCCACCCCTGCTGGAGTCGTTGCAAAAGAAGAGTGGGAACCATTATCTACGGTATATTCCGAAAACGATAAACTGAGAGTAATAGTAGATATCCCAGGTGCAAAGAAAGAATCAATTAGGATAAGCGCATCAGAAACCGACGTCGAGGTACGAGCAGAGGCTGAGCATCGGAAGTATTATAAGAAAATTCAATTACCAGAAGAAGTGATTCCAGAGAGTGCTAAGGCCAGATATAATAACGGAATCTTAGAAATAACATTCGAGAAAAAAAGGAAAGCTAAGAAAACAAAGGAGATACCTGTAGAATAGGATGTGTTAAGGAATACTGGGGAAACAAAAAATAATTATTTTTATTACCCTAATCAATCCCTTTCTAGACATTATATCTTCCTAATACATACTTGGTTTCGGTAGGAAATATTGAGCTGAGGAGATAGTAAAATGAGTGAGAAAAAGAAAAGCATATTTCTTAGAGTCTTACCAATGAGGGAATCGAGAGATGTTTATCGGGGTATCGCAAAGATTCACTGGTCAGACATGCAGGAGCTAGGTATTCGACCAGGAGATATCATCATTATTCGAGGAAACAAAGAAACAGCTGCAAGAACTTTTCCCGCAGATCCAGCAGATCCTCCTGGGACAATTCAGATTGATGGTTTAACGCGTGAAAATGCTGGCGTGAGAATAGATGAGTATGTCGAGGTGCGAAGGGCCAATGCTAAGGATGCTGAAGAAGTAATTATAGCTCCCATGCAAGAAATGTATTTTGATCCTCAGGGGTTAGCACATTATATGAAACGGTTATTACTAGATACTCCTGTAACTCTCAATGATAAGGTGATTATAAGACAATTTACACAGACATTTCCATTCACTATAGTGAGTTATAGACCAAGAAATGCAGATGCGGTTATTATCAGAGATTACACACGCGTAATTGTTCAACCACGCCCAGTTACATATGAGACTGGAGTCCCTCGTGTCACATGGGAAGATATAGGAGATCTGGAAAGGGCAAAACAACGTATTCGGGAACTTGTAGAGCTTCCTCTAAAGTATCCAGAACTCTTCAGACGACTCGGTATAGAGCCTCCTAAGGGAGTTTTACTTTATGGTCCTCCGGGGACTGGGAAAACTTTATTAGCCAAAGCTGTTGCCAATGAAGCAAATGCGTATTTCATTGCTATAAACGGTCCAGAAATCATGAGTAAGTGGTACGGTGAGAGCGAGAGACGATTAAGAGAGATATTCGAGGAAGCAAAGAAGAATGCTCCAGCTATAATATTCATCGATGAGATAGACGCCATAGCACCAAAGAGAGAGGAAGTTGTAGGAGAAGTGGAGAAACGAGTAGTCTCTCAATTACTAACTCTTATGGATGGACTACAAGAAAGAGGAGATGTGATCGTAATCGCTGCTACTAATCGCCCAGATGCCTTAGATCCAGCATTAAGAAGACCTGGAAGATTCGATCGTGAGATAGAGATCCCTGTTCCTAATAAGGAGGCAAGACTGGAAATCCTTAAAGTTCATACTAGAGGCGTACCGCTAGCTGAAGATGTTGATCTAGAAAAAATTGCAGAAGTAACGCATGGCTACACTGGTGCCGATTTAGCAGCTTTAGTTCGGGAAGCTGGAATGTCTGCTTTAAGGAGAATCTTACCTAAACTTAATCTTGAGCAAAAACGTTTAGACCCTAAGATACTTGAAGAACTTAAGGTTACAATGGAGGACTTTAAGAATGCGATGAAGGAAATAAGACCTTCTGGCATGAGAGAATTCGCAATAGAGGTCCCCAACGTGCATTGGGAAGATATAGGGGGCTTAAAAGAAGTAAAAAGGAAATTACAAGAAATGGTCGAATGGCCACTGAAATATCGAGAGTTATTCGAATATGCTGGATTAAGACCTCCTAAGGGAATTCTGCTCTATGGTCCTCCAGGGACTGGGAAAACTTTATTAGCCAAAGCCGTTGCCACAGAAAGCGGCGCTAACTTCATAGCTGTTCGTGGTCCAGAAATATTATCAAAGTGGGTAGGGGAGAGCGAAAGAGCTATTAGGGAAATTTTTAGAAAAGCCAGAACATATGCCCCCGCGATAATTTTCTTTGATGAGATCGATGCTATAGCACCTAAAAGAGGAGCTGGTATAGGAGACGCCCGGGTTACAGAGAGAATTGTTTCGCAATTATTAACGGAGATGGATGGAATAGAAGAATTACATGATGTAGTCGTCATCGCAGCCACCAATAGACCAGATCTTTTAGATCCTGCCTTATTAAGACCAGGAAGATTCGATAGGGTAATAGAAGTTCCAATGCCCGATTTAAAAGCGCGAGAAGAAATATTCAAGATTCACATGAAGAAGCATGCTAAGGCTTTAGAAGGCGACGTCGATGAGCTAGCAAGAGAATTCGCAAAGATCACCAAGGATTTCTCAGGAGCTGATATCGAAGCTGTTTGCAGAGAAGCGGCTATGAAAGGTTTAAGAGAATTCGTTGAAAAAATAGGTGATCCGAAGAAGTTAAAAGACGCGCTTAAGAACAATCCAAAGTTCATTCGCAAAGAACACTTCCTAAAAAGCATTGAAGAGTTAAAGAAGAGAAAAAAGCTATTTGAAGAGGAAGCCAGAAAGCCGGAAGTACCTATTACAGAATACGTCTAAGAACTACTTGTCCCTTCCCCTTTCCACATTCCCTCATACAATTTCTCGCTTCGTGCACTCACAAAAATTATTTGAGCTATTCTAGTTCCTTTTTCAAGAAAAATACCATTCGGATTTATAACATGTAGTAATCCAATCCCCCTACCTTCATAACCCGAATCCCAAAGTGCCGTATATAACATAGCTCCCATTCTCAAAAGAGAAGACCGTGGCAACACTAATCCTACTGCATTTGGAGGTATCTTAATCCATTCACCATATCTCACTAGATATCCACCAGGAGGAAGATGCCATTCCGTACCTTCTAGTTTCCTGTATTTTGGAAGCTTTCTGGAGTTAATGGAGATTTTTCCACTCGATGCGAATGTATATATCTCCGCTACCGTTAAATCGATACCATTTGGTTGGGGTATAATTCTGGATCCTAGTAACGATTTTATCCACTTCATGACCTCTTCTCCACTCCATATCATCAAAACCACCTCCACTTAAACTCTGGAATTACATATTAAATCAGAATTCATTTTTTAGCTCATCAAAATCTCGAGTATGAATTTACAACTATATATAAATGAGGGGGGACACGTCAGAAGATATATGAGTAAAATCATGGATAATTGACTATATGCCTATCTTGCAATGTTATGGAAAATATCACTTATTATTTGTTATGTGTCACGCAATTTTTTTGAAAAAAATCCTATTTGTTACTTAATTATGAAAAATAGTTCAAAATATCTTATATGCGCTTATTTATCTAAATCTCATACACGACCAGTTGTTTTAAGATAATTATAATAATATGCTAAGGTGAAAGAATCATGGCTAAACCAAAAATTAAACCAAAAATCATTGAAGCGCTTAAAGAAGGCCCTAAAACAGTTGATGAAATCGTAAGCTATGTTGGTGCGGAGGCACGTATCGTTAAAGGAGTACTGACAAAAATGGTTAAGCGGGGAGAGGTAGTAGAGGAAGAAGGAAAATACAAATTACCCGAATAAAACTATCTAGAGAATTCTTGTCAACCTTTATCCTATTTTTTATTAATTTATTCAATGGGTTGTTTCTCTCCTAATTCTTTGAAAAAATTTTGTAAAATTTTACACCCTTCTTGAAGTTCTTCTCTTGAAAGAAGAGAGATATGAGGACAGATCTCATCATCTGGCACGCATTTATACTTCTCACCCATCACTATTGGATAAGCTCTACAGCCTAATGGTCTATCTGGATATATTTTGCATAATCCGTCATTGTTTAAAAAAACGCAACGCTCGCCTATATTTCTTAACCTCCAATATTCTCCATCATAATAAGCGAATTCAAAGATTTTGAACCCTTTCCTCAATAGCCGGTAGATATCTCCAATAGTAAGAATCATCTCGGTCCTTAAACAACATTTATAACATTTTTTCTCAAGGCATATCTTTCCGTCAAGTAGTCCCATCTTAGAACACTTTAAATTAAAATTTATGTTGTAGTGAAAAATATAGGCAATGTAAACTATTGGAGATGAATGCCTGGTCTCAGAGGGATAGCTTGTTTTGCTTTATCTAACCTAAATTTTAGAGCTTTCTCTTCTTCCAAAATTTCTATCCTCATTTCTAAGTTTTCTTCCAAGAAACTTTTTGCATCCTCGAATATTTTCTCCTCTTCTTCCTGGCTTATAATTATCGGAGGAATTAACTCAGGTTTTCTTATAAGTTTTTGCACAAAACTCATTGCCTCTTTCATGATATTCTGGAACTCCTCTCTAGTTCTTAACTCTTTAGCGATGATTCCTACATTTAACCCATATTTGCTCTTTATGTCAAGTAATAGCCTTAAGATCTCTCTCTTCCATTTTGATGCGATAATGATAATGCACTTTTCTGGCCTCCTCTGCAAAGTCTTCATTATTTCTCTGACATCTTCCAAGAGCTTTACTACAGAGTCTTCTAGGATCATTGCTTTTTCATCAATCCTGCTCTCATCAACCATTGGCCATTTTGCTTTTGATATAAATCCCTTCTTGCCTAACTTACTCCATATTTCCTCTGCTAAATGTGGAATTACAGGGGATAATGCTATTATCCAAGGTTCTAAAATACTTCTAATGCCTCCGAATCCTCTTTCTCTTCCCACTCGTCTGAAATAGTATGAGATATCTCTTAGCATTTCGAAGAACATTAACACAATGTAGTCTCTAATCTTCATCGAATCTAATAATTTCTCTGCTTCTTTTAATCGCTTGTAGAATCTTGTGAGCAGCCACTTATCTATTATTTTTGTCCCAAAATCATCGGGTATCTCGTACTCAGCGGCCTTTAATGCTAGCTCGGCAAACCTTAATAGCTTATTCTTAACACTCTCTACTTCTTTTCCTTTCCAATCAAGTATTGTATCCAAATCAGCAGCAAAGGCCACATACAGTCTAAAGAGATCAGCACTGTATGATTCCACAATATCTCTAAGAAGAATAACATTTCCTTTGCTTTTAGCCATTTTCTTGCCTTCTCTTATAACCAGTTCATTTAAGGTGATCGCTCTCGGCCAATATTGTGGCTCGAATATTGCTATATGATGCATAATGTAGAATGTCAGATGATTCGATATATGAGGTATACCAGTATGTCTCTGATCCACTGGATACCAATATTTAAATTCTTGTCGCATTTTTTCCAGAACTTCTTTTCTAATTCCTAATTTTCTCGATAACTCTTCAGCATTACCCTTTCCTAAAAAGACATAATCAAAGAATTCTAACGTCAGTTTTTCGGGAGTAATGTCATTGTCTCTGATATGATGAACTATCGTATAGAAAGCCATGTATATTGTTGAATCTGAGAGACTTTCTATGATCCATTCGGGATCAAAAGGTAGTCGAGTACCTAGCCCTCTCCTCCTAGCACAGGGTCTTTCATGTAACCAATCTACAGTATCGAAAAACATTTTCTTGTATTTTTCAGGATAAATCCACATCTCCTTTAACCATTTTCTGGTAAGATCCTTCCACCAACCTTGAGAGTAATCTATAAACCACTGATCCTTTATTCTGGCAATAATTATCTTACCTCCAGCCCTGCATACAGCTTTTCTAGAAGTTTCATAAAAGATTAGAGCCTTTTTCTCCCGAATTAACCATTCTTTAACTCTTTCTTTCGCCTCGCTAACTCTTAATCCAGCAAATTCTCCCGTCCTCTCATTTAGCACTCCATTATAATACTGCTCCTTATACACTATTTTTGTTGCTTCCTCCAGTTTCTTATCGAGCTGTGATTCTATTCCGAGTTCCTTAACAACTCTCTCTGCATGATGCCCCATAATTCCTGGTACATTAATTATTTTAATTGGTTCGATTTTCTGAACTACTTCTGGGGGAACATTATACGGGCTTAATTTCTCTGGATATTTCTTAAGCTCCATCAAAGCGACATAGTCGTATGGCGCATCCGAAGGTTCTGAATAAACGAACCCCGTTGCTACATCAGTGTCAACAAAATCGGCTGGGAGAATTATTAATTTCTTCCCAAGCGGATCTATAACCCACTTACCAATGAACTCCTTACCATTCATCTCTGCAAGAACTTCTACAGAATCATACTGATGTTCAAATTTAACTAAAGCATCTTTAGACATATAGTAAACTTCCCCTTTATACCTTATTTTGACATAAGTTCCATTGGGATTAACCCACATATTAGTTGCTCCAAAAATCGTTTCTGGCCTCAGCGTTGAGGCGAGTATATAGCCATCATCATATTGGAATTTTATGGCTACGAATTCTACGATATCGACAGGATTAACATCGGCATCTTGTATATCATCTTCTCCTTCTGGCTGTTTATGCAATAAACAATAAGTCACAAAGTGCGATCCTTGCTTTAAGAGTCCCCTTTCTTTTAGTTTATAATACTGCCATTCTACGAATTTATTATAGATTGACTCGCCAGTGTGAAATTTCCTCCTCCAATCAATACTATATCCCAGTTCCTTAAAATCTAAATGTATGCGTTCCGCAAAGAATGTGGCCACGTTGATCGGATCTTTAAAAGATTCTAATATCTTCTCTACTTCAGATGGATCCCTCACATAAAGGGATACGTAATATCGATACATTTCTACAGCTTTTTGATCTCCTCGCGCTATTCTATCAGAGATCGATGCTATCGGCGTTCCAGTTATATGAAAAGCCATCGGGAAAAGTACGTTATAGCCTTTTAATCTTTTATATCGCGCAATGATATCCCCTATGGTATATGTTCTGCCATGACCAATATGAAGTGGTCCACTAGTATAGGGATATGGAACAGTGATAAAGAACTTTGGTCTTGATGGATCTGGTTCTGCCTCAAATATTTTTTCTTTCTCCCATTCTCTTTGCCACTTTCTCTCGATTTTTCTCAAAGTCTCTAAATCCATCTTATCACCAGGCCTTCATAATAACCATTAAAGATTTCAGTACAATGAAGATTAATGAAGAACATCTCGATAATTTTAACTTTTCTTCCCACGCTTTTTCAATCACTATATAGAATATTAAACTAATCTAGCATAATATGCTGGTTAAATTAAGTAGCTAAATGAGGTATGCTTAATGCTTATGGAGTGGAAAAACTTAATCGTTGTACGAAGAATGACTAGAAATGACTTACCAATTATTGCCGAAATTGCTCACCGCGCATTTAGGAATGGCCCTGATTCCTACTGGGCCGTAATTGGAGCTAAGAGGGCTCAGCGAACATTTGTGGCTGAAATGAATAACAAAGTTGTCGGTGTGATAGAGATCGAAATAGTCAATTTATCAGTTGGCAGGCAGGGACACGTAGGTTACATATTTGTGGATCCAAATTATCAGCGGAGGGGAATAGGTACGAAATTACTAATAACTGCTGAAAATTTCTTTAAAGAGAAAGGAGCTAAGGCCTCATGGGCATTAACAAGTCCGGAAAACATTGCAGCACAAAGACTTTTTGAAAAAAATGGTTATAGGAGAGTATTCCTTAAGGAATTATTCCAGATGTTGCCCGTGAAAGATGCCGAGAAACTATTAAGAAGAATGGTTTACTGGGAAGGCGATATTATATATCATAAGCCGCTTTGACGAATGATTTTTCTCTGAGGGAAATTATGCGACTAATGTTGGTTAGAATTGAGGAAGCTGATATTATTAAATCCCTAATTGAGGACATACTTCTTCACGCTTATCAATTCTCAGAGATCGCTTATGCTCGTTTTTTTAATTAAATTAGAAATTACTAGAGAGAACGAATACTACTAGTTAACTTGAATTATCAACCACGAGAATATATGGTATTGGTAGTATAACTATGACAGATAAGGAAGGAGAGATTGTTTTTCAGCCACCACGATTCTTAGGAAGGATAATATTGAGAAAGCTCTACGAAGAGCTGTTAAATTAGCTAGAGTACACGCTACATTATTCTCTAAAAAATCTGGATGAAAAAATTAATTACGTAGATAAGGGAATTCTAATCCATGATAGTCCTATAGGAGGTCATACCTTAGATCTTTTTACCAGAGATTTCTCATTCACATTTGAGAAAGCTTATCAAGAATAATGACGTACAAGCATGCATTGGTCCAGTAACCATATCTGGCACCTTCTTCTCCATGATTATAATATCGTAGCTATCTCATCAGCTCATAAGGTTTTTACGTGAGTGTAATTCCTAGTATGATTTTCTCAAATGTTAATTTCTCAATCACACAATTCACGCAACGTTTGATCGGGAAAGTTTTAATACTTTATATAGGGAATCCACTACAGAATATGCTAAGAGCACTTGGATTAATGATTAGCGATTCTAGAAACTATCGGGGATTAGAATGGAGGTTAAGGATAGGCTTGAGCTCGTACTACGAAATGTCGCAGAGCCAATCGAAGAATTCGTCATAACGCTTCAAGATCTTAAGGAATTACTGAAAAAGAAAGCAAATCCCTCTGCATACATAGGATACGAGCCTAGCGGCCCGATTCATATAGGCTATTTACCAAGCATTGAGAAAATTCTTGACTTTCAAAGAGCTGGATTTAAAGTCATCATATTATTAGCTGACCTTCACGCATTTCTTAACCGAAAAGGTCCTCTAGAATTGATACAAGAAGTTTCTGAAACCTATTGGCGAGAGATATTTAAGGCGCTAGGAGCCGATAAAGCGAAATTCGTATTGGGGAGTTCATACCAGCTTGAAAAAGACTATGTGCTTGATTTAATGCTTTTAAGTGAAAGAGTTAGGGTAAAAGAAGCTTGGAGAGCTATGACTATAATTGCTAGGGAAGCTGAGAATCCTACTGTGAGTCAGTATATCTATCCATTAATGCAAGCACTTGATATACTTTACTTAGAAGCTGACGTTGCTTTTGGAGGAACGGATCAAAGGAAGGTTTACGTGCTAGCCAGAGAGCAATTTTCGCAATCTGATATCAAATTAAACCATGAAATATGGGTGCCCGTGATAATTCATCTTCCAATGGTTATAGGACTGACTGGGGAAAAAATGTCAAGTAGTAAGCCCGAGACTCATATTGCTGTTCATGATAGACCAGAAACAATAAAAAAGAAAATGAGGAATGCGCTCTGCCAGCCAGATGTAATAGATCCAGACAAAAATCCGATATTCTCTTTCTTACGATATGTAATTTTCCCCTACATCGATAAATTCGTAGTTCATCGTGAAGAAAAATACGGAGGAGATATAATATATACCCGGATAGAAGATCTAGAGAAAGATTACCTGGCGAAAAGACTCCATCCATTAGACCTGAAAATGGCTATTGCGAATTATTTCATAGAGAGATTAAAACCTGCTAGGAAAAAGTTAGAAGAGGATCCAGATATACTAAGACCAATTTATAAACTACAGAAATGGCAATGGGAGCATGGCTTCATTGGCCGAGATGCTTGGGAGAAACTATCTAAAGAGTATTCTTATTATGGACTTTAATTTATAGGGCGAAAACGAATGGGGAAACTTATACTATATGGGGAGCTAGCTAGGAGAATAGGACGAAGAGAAATAAAGATCTCTACTCGTGGTAAGAGAGTTATAGATATACTCAAGGAATTTGCAGAAAAGTATAATGTGGTTGAATTATTATTCAAAGACAATAAAATTCGTCCTTTATACCTAATACTAATTGACGGCCGTGATTATTATAGCTTAGGATTACTAAATACTACGTTAGATGAGGAAAAAGAAATTAGGATTATTCCTACATTTCATGGGGGTAACTTTTTTCTTTCTAGACTTATATGAAATAGTCCATGTTTGAATCTTATCTAAATTTTTGTGTGATGACCAAAGATCGGTGATCATCATGACCGATCTCTCTGAGCTCATAAATATGTTAACAGAGAGCGAAAGAAAATTATTAGAGTTCTTTCAGCAGAGGAAATTAGAAACAATACATGAAGATGAGCTAGCTAAAACTTTACAAACTGACATTGCTGAAATTTCACGAAGTGCATTATGGCTTGAAAATAAAGGTATCGTAAGGAGGTTAAAGGAAGAAATAGAAGTATTAACCATAAGCGGGAAGGGAAGGAAGTACTTGAATAGCCCGTTGCCAGAACAGAGACTTCTTGATTATTTGAGAGAAAGGAAGAAGGCCGGTTTTGATGAAGCACTAAAATCTTTATCAATGGACTTCAACGAATTTAATGCCGCTCTAGGAAAACTCAGTCGAGAAAAATTAATTAGAATTGTCAAAGAAAATGAAAAGCGCTACATACAGATAACAGAAAAAGGACTCTCCGTATTAGAATTACCGACTTCCCAGGTATTTAAGGAATTTGTTAAAAAAGAGGAAATCCCGGTTGATCAAGCAAAAAAGTATGGAAGAGAGATATTAGATCTTCTTCGTCGAGGAATTTTGACAAAAAAGAGAATTACTCGCATAAGAATAGAGCTTACGGATTTAGGAAGAAAGCTTGTGAAAATGGGTATTCCTAAGATGGAAGTAATAGATTCTTTGACACCAGAAATCATCGTAAGTCGTGAATGGCAGAAAAAGAAGCTAAGATGGTATGATGTTACCTCTAAAGTACCCAGAACATGGGGTGGTAGAAAGCATCCTTTACATGAAATAATGGATCTTATCAGAAACATTTTCTTAGAAATGGGATTTATGGAAATGAGAGGACCATGGGTCGAGATAGCTTTCTGGAACATGGATAGCATGTGGATTCCTCAGGATCATCCTGCACGTGAAATGCAGGCCACATTCTACCTTAAGAAACCGATAAGAGGATTCGTGCACGATAAGGAATTGATCTCCATAGTAAAGGAAATTCAAGAAACTGGAGGCGATACGGGATCCACAGGATGGCAACAACCTTGGTCTGTTGAAGAAGCACTGAGAACTCTACTTAGGACCCATACAACAGCTGTTACCTTTAGGGTTCTTGGATTCATAATAAGAAAAGGCATCCTTAAACCTCCTGTTAAGTTTTTCTGCATAGATAGAGTTTTCCGAAACGAAACAATTGACTGGAAACATCTAGCAGAATTCCATCAAGTAGAGGGATTTGTCGCAGCAAAAGGTTTGACCCTTAGAAGTCTAATGGGTTATATTAAGGAATTCTACAGAAAAATGGGTATCTATAAGCTTCGGTTTAAACCTACATATAACCCATATACGGAACCTAGCATGGAAATATTTGCTTGGCATCCTAAGGTCGAAAAGTGGATAGAAGTAGGTAATAGCGGTTTATTCAGACCCGAAAGTTTGAGACCATATGGAATTAATGTCCCCGTAATTGCTTGGGGTCTGGCTGTTGAGAGATTAGCGGCTATAATTTACGACATCGAAGATATTCGCAGATTAGTGGGACCAATGTGTGACGTAAATTGGATTCGATGGCACAGAGCTCCTGTTGGGAAAATTTTTGAGTGAGGTGCTTAAGATGCCGATTCTCGATACCCAGCTTTCTAGGTTAAACAAGTTTGTAGGCAAGGAATTCACAATAGATGAGCTGGCTGAGGTATTATTCAGGTTTGGTATGGAGTTAGATAGTTATGAAAAACTTCCCAATGGAGACTATGCCCTCAAAATAGAAATAACCCCCGACCGTCCAGACATGCTATCAGTCTTCGGCTTGGCACGCGCCCTCAGGAAATACTTAGGGATAAACCCTGGGCTAGAAGAGTATGCACTACACACGGATGCAAGGTACAAAATACTTGTGGATAAAAGTGTGACTAGAATTAGACCTTACATTGCTGGAGTAGTGGTTCATAACATAAGGTTAGATGAAGATACCATTCGTGACCTTATATACGCTCAGGAAAAACTCCATGAGACATTCTGTCGAGGAAGGAAGAAAGCATCCATTGGTTTATATCCACTTAAGAATATTTCTTGGCCATTGCATTATTATGCTGAGGATCCATACAAAATAAGATTCAAACCACTGGGTTTTGATTTTGAAATGACAGCGATCGAAATTCTACAAAAGCATCCCACAGGTCAGAAATATGCTCATATCTTACTAGGTCATGAAAAATACCCATTATTCACAGATAACGCCAATCACGTATTATCTTTACCACCAATCATAAATTCTGAAGATTACGGCAAAATTACGCCAGAGGATAATAAAATCTTAATTGAAACAACCGGTATTCATAAGCCCACTGTTAAATTAGTGATTAATATAATGGCAACAATAATGCATGATCTCGGAGGGAAATTGTACTCTGTGGAAATCGTATACCCAGAAAGTGGTTCAGAAAGAAGCCCTTACCTAGAATATAGAGAAGTCAAGATAAAAACTAACTACATAAATGAAGTCCTAGGCATTAAATTATCGTGCAAGAAAGCTTGTGAGTTATTAGCTAGGATGGGTTTCGGTACTAAAAAAATCTCTGATGACGAAGTATTGGTGCGTATACCTCCCTATAGAGCAGATATTTGGCATCTAATTGATATCATCGATGATATAGGAAGAGCCTATGGATTTGATAATATGGAGCCAGAGCTCACTCCCGTATTTACTGTTGGAGGTCTAACTGAAAGAAGTACTATCATCACATTTATCCGGGATTTATTAATCGGTCTCGGCTTCACTGAGGCGTTCACTTTTGCATTAACAAGCATTGAAGATCAGTTTGATAAAATGCTCCTTGAAAGAGATGAGAACATAGTTATCATAGCTGGGGCTCGAGAAAAGAAGATAAATATGGTACGTAAATGGCTTTTACCAGAACTGCTCAAGGCATTAGCCAATAACAAGGATCGTAGATATCCTATAAAACTCTTCGAAGTTTCTGATGTTGTCGTCCCTGATAATAGATCAGATACAGGAGCTATCAATAAAACCCACTTAGCTTTAGTTTCTGCGCATAAGGAAGCTAACTTCACTGAGGCCAGGCAATGTTTAGAATACGTGCTTCAAGCATTAGGGTTTGAAAATCTCTCCTTCATTAGAACCAGACATTCATCATTCATAGAAGGTCGAGTAGCGAAAGTCATTGTGGATGGAAAAGACATCGGTGTAATCGGTGAACTCCATCCTCAAGTGATATTAAATTGGGGTCTCGCTGTCCCTATATCCGCAGCAGAGATAAGTATAAGCGAATTATTCGGATGGAAATACAAACCAGTAGATGTCCCAGAGTTTTAGGAGTGAATTCAAAAAAATCTTTCTTATTAAGAGTATTTCATGCCCTTCGGATTTTTCTCAGTATAGACTATATGAGCATTATGACATTCTAATTTTTATTAAACAGCGTACCTACGAAATCTATTAAGAAACTCCCCTCTTCTGGTGTCTCAAAATGCCAATGATGTTTGAGACCTTATGTGATTACTATGATAGATTAGAGAAACTCTCTGGAAAAATAGAAATGACAAAAGTGTTAGTTGACTTATTCACTAAAGCGGATCCAGAAGAAATTGATAAGATTGTTTATTTAACAATAGGTGAACTTTGGCCTGACTATTTAGGTCGTCCAGAATTAGGAGTTGCCGAAAGATTATTATTAAGAGCTGTTTCGAAAGCAACTGGCGTGTCGGTTGAGAGATTAGAGAAAATGTTAAAAGCTTTGGGAGATATCGGTAAAGTCGCGGAAAGAGCAATTAGAATGAAAAAAACTCAAGCCCTCTTAGTTACCCCCCTGACAGTTAAAGAAGTATATGAAAAGCTTGTGAAAATAGCTCATGCTACGGGAGAAGGTAGTCAAGATCTCAAATTACGTATCCTCGTTGGGCTACTTGTATCAGCAAAGCCAATAGAAGCTCGCTATTTGGCGAGAATTGTTATAGGCCAGCTTAGGCTGGGAGTAGGTGAGATGCTCATACTGGATGCCCTTGCAGAAGCATTTTTAAGAGTTAAAAATGGTAGAGAAATAATCGAACGAGCATACAATAAAGTTCCAGATTTAGGATATATTGCAAAAGTAGCGGCACAGCAAGGTGTTGAAGGACTATCAAGGATAAAGATTGAGCCAGGGAGACCTATAAGACCAATGCTAGCGGAGAGATTAAGTGACCCAGGTGAAATTCTTAGAAAATTAGGAGGAGAGGCTGCTGCTGAATGGAAGTATGATGGTGAACGTTGTCAAATACATAAAAGAGGAAATGATGTCTGGTTATTCTCGCGGAGATTAGAAAACATAACGGCTCAATATCCAGATGTGGTAGATTATGTGAGGAAGTATATAAAGGCTAATGAATGTATCATTGAAGGTGAAATAGTAGCCATTGATCCAGAAACGGGAGAAATGCGACCATTCCAGGAATTAATGAGAAGAAAGCGAAAATATGACATTCATAAAATTATGGAGGAAATTCCCGTAAAGGTATTCTTATTCGATCTTATTTATCTTGAAGGAGAAGAATATTTGGATAAACCATATCTCGAAAGACGCAGAAAATTGGAGGAGATATTAGAGCCAAATGAATATCTTACACTTTCTCATATGAAGATAGTAAAAAATATAGAAGAGCTAGAAAAATTCTTCTTAGAGGCCATTGAGGCTGGCTGTGAAGGTCTCGTTTTAAAGTCTCTGAGAGGAGACTCTACATATCAAGCAGGAGCTAGAGGCTGGCTATGGATAAAGTATAAGAGAGATTATAAGTCTGAGATGGCTGATACGGTTGATTTAGTTGTAATTGGTGCATTCGCGGGTAAAGGTCGTAGAGCTGGCTCTTATGGGGCATTATTAGTGGCGGCTTATAATCCAGAAAGAGATATATTTGAGAGTGTTTGTAAAGTTGGTTCGGGCTTCACGGATACAGAACTTGACAATCTCCCTACATTATTGCAACCATATATGAGGGAAAGAAAACCTCCCAATGTAGATAGCGTTATGGAACCCGATTACTGGGTTGAACCCTCCTTAGTAATGGAAGTTATCGGAGCAGAGCTTACCCTATCGCCAGTTCATACGGCAGCTAAGGATCTCGTGAAGAAGAACTTAAAGAAAGATGCTGGAATAGCCATTAGATTTCCGAGATTTATACGATGGCGTCCAGATAAAAGTCCTAAGGATGCCACTACGACACAGGAGTTATTCGAGATGTACTTAGCTCAGTTGAAGAAATTGGAGAAATAACATTATGATCAGGAGAGGGGCACGTCTTCATCTCATTATCCGATAGGTGAGGTTATCATCACTAACCTATAGGAATACTTAATTAATCGATACACTCATTTCTACATTCAGATTTTAAGAATTTTCTCCTCTGTATTCCACGCTCACATTCCTAGAGAAGATCTTTAGTATTTTTTTCCTAACCTCTGATGAACTTTTTAATCCATCAAACTCAAATCTGGGTAATCTAATCACTTTAAATGTTAGTCCCTTTCTTTTAGCCCACCTTATTAATTCCTCTTCGTTTACTTTTTGATCATAACCTAAGACAAGAATATCTGGTTTCAAATCAATCAAAATATCATATAAACTTCCTTCGCTTAATTCCTTTCCGAGAACTACCTTATCCACCGGTTTTAAGTTTTTTACTATTTCTAAGCGCTCTTTCTCATTAAAAATTGGATCTCTGCCTTTTATTTTTTTCACTGTACTATCTCGTGCAACAATAACAATTAGCTCCGTATTTTCTGCAAGCCTCTTTGCTGCCCATAAAAATTTTATGTGACCTAAATGAATTATATCAAATGTTCCACCAACCACAACTCGTACTCTTTTTTCGCTCAATAGAATCCCTCAGAATTTTCCATCAAAAACTATCTGGGGACTACTCAGCAAAAATATCGAATGCGCCAAAAATATTAAAAATGAAAACAGTTTCAGAAGCTATAACTCTCTCCCGGTTTTAGAATTATAACTTTAACATTCGGTGCCCTTTTCTCAACTTCTTTTCTAAACGTTTCAGGGTCACCCGAAATAACATCAAAAGTTTGATAATGCATTGGTATTACTACCTTTGGTTTAATAAGCTCAACCGCTTTTGCTGCCTCAATGGGTCCCATTGTAAAGTGTCCTCCAATTGGAAGTAATGCTATATCTGGCTGATATAGTTCCCTGATCAATTGCATATCGAGAAAAACTCCTGTATCTCCTGCGTGATAAATCGTTGCCTCTTTTCCTTTTATGATGATACCGATTGGGGCCCCAGCAGAGCATGAATGCAAAGCTGGAACTAGGTAAGCGGTTAAGTCACCTACCTTAATAGGCCCCCCAATATTTGCTCCTATCACATTTTTTATGCCCTCCTTTTGGGCTTTAACAGCTAGTTCATAGATGCTTATGAAGGCAGCATTAAACTTTTTTGCTATCTCAAACGCTTCTCCGAGATGGTCTCCATGATCATGCGTAACGAAAACATAGTCCACTTTTTTGATATCATTAATTGTTATAGGTGATTTAGGATTAGTAATCCATGGATCAATATAAATTAAAGCTCCGTCAAGCTCAATTTCAAAACACGCATGACCTAACCATTTTACGTAACCCATATTTTAACCTCCATAATATTTACTAACCTAAAGCTATCCGGAATTTATTCTTAGCTGAGGAAAAGCGGCTTAAAAGATTAAGTTATGGTAACTATACAATTCTAGGAAAATAGACCGATATACGGTGATAATAAATATTCCTATTTGGAAAATGAATAATTTGTTCTGGAGACGAAAGCTATGATGCATCTATTTTTATTTACTACATATACCTTAAATTATAAGGTATTGGAGGTGGCTTATGTTGAACAAAAACCTTCCTAAGGATTCGCCTAGGAGCCCTAAAGAACTTTGGGAATCCATTAAGGAAAAGTTAGAAGAAGTAACTAAGGAATATCAAAGAATAAAAGACGAGATTGCAGATATAGATACTTTTCTAAAAGAGGTAGTTAACCAACTTATCATAATACTTCAAGACATTCATACTTCTTTAGACGAACTAGAAAATAAAACGGCTGAGATAGAAAAAAGATTAACAAGTCCCGTTATTAGCACATCTCAACAAATAACTCCACAGCCTCCTACTCAACAGATCCAGCAGACAGCTCCATCTATGCAACAATTTCCTAAGGAACAGACCTCTCAACCTATTCAGGGAACACCAGTACATGTTCAGCAACAAACTCCTGTTTCTCAACCGCAATATGTGAGTACCTCCTCACAATCTTCTTCCCAACCACCCTTACCCTCTACTCCACAATCCTCAGCAGGATTCCCAAATAGCACTATTAGTAAGGTATCCGCTAGAGAAGAATTGATGAGTCAGCTAAAGCAAGTTCTAGCGGAGCGACGTAAGCGGATGCAGTCACTTAAGCGACAGTGAAAAGATAATGTGGAAAGAGAGAAGAAAGCTGATTAACCGCCTTAAATACTTATCAGAAATCCTTCGGAGATATGAAAATATTTTTCCAGAAATTTATGCTGAAGGAGTACAGGCTGCTAGAAAAGGCAATGTTAAAAAATATATATTCATACCCTCAGGAAAAGTTTTATGGTTAATCGTTGGACGAGAATTCGAATATCTCGTTACTTCATATTACGATAAGGATACTCTTGAGGAACGATTTCTGTGTTCTTGCCCAGACTTTTTATTTCATATTTTATTAAAAACTCGTCCCGACACACTCCAGCGGAGGAAATATTGCTATCACATAATCGCTAGGATTTATAGTGAACTAGAAGAAATTAAAAAAGCACTAAACTTAAAATACGATGAGAGAGGACTGCCCGAGACCATAGCTGTAGAGGACAATTATTTTGAGATTCTCATACTTGAAATATTAGAAATGATTAATGCTCAAACAGAGGATTAAAAATGCGCAGTGATCTCGTAAAAATATTAGCTTGTCCAGACTGCGGTGGAGAGTTACAATTATATGCATTCAACGTTAAAAGAATTAGAAATGATTATGGAGAGAAGAAAATTGTAGTAGAGGGTATTCTTCTATGCAAAAAATGCTCACGTTGGTTTCCCATAATACATGGGATTCCTTGGCTCTATCCTAAAAACCTAAGAAATAGAGCTATAGAGAGAGATTTCTTGAGAAGACATACTGACAAGAAGATTATTAATGAAATTCTCTTAAGAGAATTGAGGGAGCAGACAAAAAATGAGCAGTGAGATTAGCATAAAGTGTCCTAATTGCAAGTCAAATGTACCAGTAGGATACCCTATATGTCCCTATTGCGGATACGACTTAAGACTAATCATAAGATTTCGCGCTATTAAAGAGCTAACATTTAAAGATATCCTGAATAGAATTAAAAAAGCCCTCATCAAACCCTTTGAAGTATATCCAGAAATCGTGATAGCTCCTGACAACCGTGGAGGGACTCTTCTATTAGTAATTCTTTCTGTACTACTTACTTTAAGACTTTCTCTGGTCCTTAATCATTTCTTATCAGAATTACTTCCAAAGATCTCTCTTCTGTCTAAAGTTCTAGAATTCTCTCTAGCGCTCCTATTAAGTTTTCTACTTTGCTTTATCGGTAGTATTATCTACATTCTTCTTATTAATTTCTCCTTAGATCTCATGGGCGCAGAAACCCAATTTAGTCTAAGTTTTGCAATTTTTAGTTATTCATTATGGCCTACTATATGGGGGGTTTTTATAAGCAACATAGCAATGATGAGCATTCTCCCAGAAATAACTGAAAACCTTTCCATTACATTTCAAGAATTATCATCATTACTTATATTTCCCAGAACACTGTTCTTATCGGGGCTGTTTTTAACGGGTATCTTAACTGGATATGGTTTATCTAAAGCATATATGATGTCTAAGTTTATTACCATTCCCTTAAGTATACTTTTTCTCTATATCTTAGTCGTTCTGTAAGCTTTAATCTTATCTTCTAACTATTCAGTAAACTACTAAGAAGTAGAGCATTATATCAGATGTTAATGGATATTTATTGATCATCCATAGCGGGTAATTTATTGATAATAATTCTAAGAAATAAATAATTAAGACGAGGTTGAAAATCATTGTCTTCTAAGAAAGGAATTTTCAATCAAGATATATGCCGAGGGGCTGGAAAGTACCTTAAAACAGGCATTGCTGGCATTGATTCTCTGGGGGGATTACCAGCCTATGAAATCATTGAGATATGCGGTTCAGCTGGCGTAGGGAAATCTCTCCTAGTTCAGCAATTGATGATTAGTTATATGTGTATTAAAAATAGTGTTTACACTTGGTATTTTGATATAGATCGTACTTTTAATCCTGAACACTTACTAAAATTATTTCCAGAACGAGAAATAGAAGATGCATTATCTCGCGTATATCTTTACTCGCCCCTAGATTTTTCAGATTTTATTAAAAAGCTCTCTGAAGTAATCTCTCTAAAAAGGGATTCTAAGGATAATTTATTAATAATAGATTCTATTCCAAACATTTTTCTTGATTTAGGAGATACCTCTGATGAGGAAATTCTTCAAGAACTTCAGATAAGAATTGTCCAGATTGGAGAACTATTAAGAAAATTTGTTAAAGAACAAAATACAGTAATCGTCATAAATCATGTCCGATCATTAGTGAGAAAGGAGAAGATAATTTATGAACAAAAATACTTTGGAGAACCATCGAATCTCTGGCTGAGAGAAGGCATAATCCCAGCATTAGGCGGAGTTTGGGAATATTATGTTGATACAAGATACTTTTTGAAGAAGATACGACGTGATTTACGGATATTAATTGTGGTGTTCTCTAATTCTATACCAGAGACTTTCGTTACAGTAAAATTCGTTAAGGGCAAATTTATTTGAAGCTCATTATTAGTACTTATTAGGTTTTGGTTCTGGATGAATGAAATGAAAGATATCGAGGACATATATTGGATCCAAATAAAGTCAATAGTAGATTTAATCAGGATGATTTATGCTCTGCCAATTAATGTTAAATACCCGTATTTACTAATAGTAAAGCTTGATAAAAACCTTCTAAGAGCGTATACCTTTGTGCGAGTGCCTTTTCTGGAAGATTCTATCATCTGCTTTACAGATACTAATGATAAGGAGTTATTAACTGCCGAATATATTCAATATACGCCTTTTCCCCGAGAAAATATTAAGTTCAAAAAAGTTGTTAGTGGGATAGGATATCACATCCCAATAATTCGAATATCCTCTGAGCAAGAGTTAATAATAAGTTCTATCAGTAGGGGGCACGAAAAAAAGAAAATTAACCGCAACGCAACTTATGTTGATGTTAGTGTTATAAAACTTAGCTTCCGAGATTTTTGGAATTTCTTATTCTCTAATGAGGATTTTCTTGGTACCGCGTTTATAACTTCTCTCACGAGGAAATTTTTAATCTTCAGCTTTAGATATAAACCAGCAGCCTATTGTGTAGATATTTTAATTACAGAGTCGGAGACACCATTAGATGACGGCTTTATGATTAACAAAGAAGGAGAATTAGTACAAATTTATGAAGGTAAGGAAAAAGCAAAAAGGGAATATATTGCTCTAATCAATGCGATAAAATTATCTAAAAGACTATATAACGTTCTTTTGGCTTAATCCAGACTTGACTAAGCTGACAAAAATGATACTGAGCGAAAAGCGGGGATAGAATGACAGATTATCAGTTATCTGTTCATATGAATATATAAACTTCTATCTCCGAGCCATCCTTTAAATTAAATTTTTGTCTCAAACTAACTGGAGCAACTATCTCTAAAACATTCTCGGGATGAACACTTTTTTGAGGCTTAATAACAATTACTGGAATCTCATGGAATCTCCCAACAGCGTATTTTATAGCTCCATAATTTTTAGGCGCATATGTATGAGGCAAAATTTCAGCAGTAATGTCACTATCTACAATAATATTTAATGTCCCAGGGAATGGAGAATCCTTCAGAATACGTTCAAAAAACGCTGAATATTCGGGCTTCATAACATAGTAAGCTCCTCTGCCGATTCCACTTATCACACGGCCCTTAACCTTCAGTGTTCTCATAAATTCTTCTCCCCCAAAATTAGCGAAGAAGCCTATAATTCACAAATTATTTATGAGGGGATTTTTCTCCTAATTTTTAAGGGTATATACTTTTCTACACGTTTATTGTAGAGACGTTCTCTTTATTCTCGCTCTCCATTAATATCTGAAACTCCATTAGAATTTCGGATTTTATGTCCTCAATAATTTTTAATGCTTCATCAACAGATACTTCTTCTACATCAACTTTTCTTCTCAATTTTATAATATTCTTCCCAATCTTCTCAACATACTCGAAGGGTACTTCAATATCAATGTCTTTATTCCTTACTACGAGGAATAACCTTAAAGGGGATGGCGACATTCTTATTCGCAAACATTTTACAATTCCTAATCTCCTAGCATCAGGATCAATCACTTCTTTTCCAGCAAGTTTTCCTGGAAATCTTGTCTCATAAAGGTCTACCGTTATATGACTTTCAAACAATTCCGCTCCCTAAGCTGGAATTCATCATGCTAAATCACATAACCTAGGAGGATACCTTTTGTATAGAATCGTATTATTGTATTTAATGGAAAGTGCTATTACGGAAGTATACAATATGGATATCAGTTTAATACTTTCAAGTCTTATAATTGCTTAGTGATTGCGCATAATAAATACAAATTTACGCGGGATCTTAATACTTGGTGAATTATATGAGTAAGGCAGAATTAGAGGAAGTATTATGGGTTGAGAAGTATAGACCCAAAACTTTGGATGAGATCGTGGATCAGGAAGAAGTTGTCCAAGCCTTAAAGAAGTTCGTTGAATCTAAAAATATACCGAATATGCTTTTTGCTGGTCCGCCTGGTACTGGAAAGACAACAGCAGCACTTGCTCTCGCGCATGATTTATATGGTGAGAACTGGCGAAACTTTGTCTTGGAGTTAAATGCATCTGACGAACGTGGCATCGAGATGGTTAGGACGAAATTAAAAGATTTCGCAAGATCAAGAGTCACTGGCGAAATTCCCTATAAGATTCTAATTCTTGATGAAGCTGATATGATGACCCGAGAGGCTCAACATGCGCTTCGAAGAACGATGGAGAACTATGCTGACATTACGAGATTTATACTGATTTGTAATTATCCATCTCGAATAATTGAGCCAATACAATCTAGAACTGCGGTATTTAAATTTAAAAGATTACCTAAGGAGGCCATCGTTAGTAGATTAAAATTCATTGCAGAACAGGAGAATGTAGATCTAAGAGATGATGGATTAGAGGCGATCATTGAGATCAGTGAGGGAGACCTGCGAAAGGCAATAAATCTATTACAAAGCGTTGCTTATTTAGGAGTGCCTGTTACTAAGGAGGTAGTATATAGAACAGCTGGATTAGTATATCCAGAGAAAGTAGAAGAGATGATCAAATTAGCTTTTGATGGAAAATTTGAATCAGCTAGAAAAGAACTAATAAGAGCATTAGTGGAGGAGGGGGTTTCGGGTGAGGACTTATTAGCAGAGTTTTTCAGAGCAATTAATAGAGGCGTAATAAACGTGGATCCAGAAGATAAGATTGGTCTTCTTCGATTTCTCAGCGATTTAGATTTTCGCATTTCTCAGGGAGCTACAGATTATCTCCAATTAACTGCTTTATTAGCGTATATAGCAGACTTAGGAATGAAGTACAAGAAGAAAGCCTAAACTCGGATATTAGCACCTAGTACTCTATCTTTAAAGTTAGCGTTATATTAAATTACTTCAAATTTCCTTACATTAGGTTAATGAATATTTTTATTCGCAATGGTAGTTGGTGAAGAATCTTGGCTTATCAGTACCAGAAAAGAGTTCCTTGGACAGAGATTTTCAGGCCAAGATCATTATATGAGGTAATCATGACTAGCAGGATGAGGAATCAAATCCTCAACTGGTGGCGTGCTTGGATAATTCTCTGGAATCTATTTAGGATATGGAATAATGAAGAGCGAACGAAATGGATGGATTTCTTAAAGACATCTCAGGGTAAAGAATGGGCTAATAAGTACTTACGTAAGTGGAGAACATTCTTTCAACAAGAATTTGAGAAGTGGGCGGGAGCACCATCAAGAGGAGAAACACCTAAGAGTCATACGCTTCTTTTCCAAATGAGCGGTAAAGAAACATCAACGGATCTTAAACCTACAGCATTAAGAGAAATAAGAAAATGGTTAGATAAGCTATGGGGTAAATTTCTATCTCAAACCGCGGATGAAAATGTTCCGCCAGCGATTCCTCCTCTTTCTCCCTATAAACCATTATTGCTTGTAGGCCCGCCTGGTACTGGAAAAACTTCGACAGCATATGCACTAGCATGGCAAGAAGGTGTAATGATTGTTGAGTTCAATGCAAGCGATAGAAGGAGCGGTAGTGTGGTAAGAGAAATTGTAAAAGAGGCATTGAAGAGCGCTGGTTTTGTTATTGGGGGTGACCCCTCAAAACCCCCTAGGATAATCTTACTTGATGAAGTTGACGGATTATCAGCAAGAGATGATCGCGGAGGTTTTGCAGCTTTAATGAGAATACTGGATGAGATAAAGTTACCATTAATCTTTACTGCGAATGTTATTCATGATAGAAAAGTAAGAGCTCTCATGACAAGATGTGTAACAATATTTTTTGACAGACCACAAGAATATCAAGCAAAAGCTCTTATCAAGAGAATAGTTTCTCGTATGAAAATGGATGTTCCAGACAGAATAGTGAATTTTTTAGCTAAATATGCGCCAGATTTTAGAACAATTATTGAAGCCTTGGAGGTATACTATTATTCCGGCGTATTACCAGAGATCTTTCATGAGGAAATGCTCAGTCTACAGGACGCGATTAGGTACGCTTTCGGCTTTAAGGGAAAGAACCTTGAGGAATCCATTTCTCGTGCTCAGCGATATCTTGGCTCGGTAACTGATGTTGATCCTTGGGAATTAATCTTATGGGTCTGGGAAAATGCATATTCTTTCTTAGATCATTCAAAAGGGTTATTTGGTTTTTATAACCAGCTCGCTTTAGCAGACTATCTATACAAAATTGGAGCGAGAAATATGAATTGGAGGATAGCGTATAGAGATGCCATGAGAGTATTAGCCACTGCTATGGCTAGGTATGGAAGACATGCAAAGAATGTTTGGGAGTTGAGGAAAATCAAAGTAAATAAACCAACAATTATAGAGGAATTGTACCGAATGAAACAATTAATGGAAGGGCAGCTTGAAGAAGAGGGAGAAGCTGAGGAAGCTGAAGAAATTAATGTAAAGAAACTAGGATTAAGACCTTTACTAGAAAGGTACGCAAGATATACTCATACATCCAGAAAAAGAGCAAGACGGGAATTAAGATTTCTAATTCATTTGGCTAGGGCAAAACCAGAGATTGTAGGAGAACTCTTTGCAAAATTATATGTACCTAAAGAAACTATAAGCATATTCACAAAATACGCCTTTAAGAGCAAGAAAGAAAGATCGGAGATAGAGGGAAGAATTCTGAACGCTTATGAAGAAACACTTAATAAGATTGGGCCTCGAGCGGAATTCCTGAAAATGATTCCACCAATTTCAGAGAAGGCTGAGGAGAAAAAAGTGAAGGAAGTTCCAGAAGAAAAGAAGGAGGCAAAGAAAAAGCCGAAAAAGAAGGAGGAGGAGGCTGGAAAGGTCACACTAGATAAGTTCTTTGGTTAATTATAAACCTACTCAAATGTAAATGAGAGAAACAAGGAACAATAATGCTTATTTGATTTTTTGGTCTGGTTCTCCAAATTTCTTTTTACGTAATTCTAGAGTATATCCAAGCTTATTCTCAAGGATTTCACGAGCTAGCATCCTAATCAAGGTCTTCTTAGGAGACTTCTCAACAGTCGCTTTCTCTAATTTATCCAACGCTCTAGGAATCTGATATTTGTTAAGAATATCTCGTGGAACTTTCTCGACATAATCATGTAGGAGTTTAAGCACTTCGATTTTTAGATTTAGATTTTTCTCTTTTAATAGGAGATCTTCTGCAATAATATCAAAGAATTTATCAGCGTAGAAAGCATTTTTGTCCAAGATTTTTCTTAACAAATTCAATGCTGCTCTCTTTACTGGTACTTGAGGATCCCTTAGTCTTTTTCTAAGTTCTCTTACTAAATCATCATTAACATTAAGTTTATTGAGCTCTAAGAGTCGCATTAATCCTCTAATAGCATTTTCCCGCACCAAAAAATTTGGATCTTTAATTCTCTCGTAATATATCTCCATGATCTTCGCTATGTTGTCATCTGAAAAGTTCTGAAGATGTTCAGTAAATATTGCCAGTATATTTCTTCTTATATTAGCGTTTTCGTGAGCAGCAAGCGAGTATAATTCCTCAATCTTCTCTTGTAATAATTCAGAATTTACCTTAGATATTTCTTGAAGTAATCTAAGAGACGCTTCTTTAACATTATTATTCTCGTCTTTTAGTAAATCGATGGCGAGGCTAATTAATTCAGTATTCTGCAAAAGTGATTCGTATTTAGTAATTAACCTTGCTAAGTTATACACAGTTGATGCCCTAACATTGGGAGCTTCATCTCTAAGGCCTAACTTAAGAGCTTCAACTGCATCTTTCAAAAATTCCTCTCTAGTAAGCGCTATTTCCGTAAGAGATTTAATAGCAACGCTCCGTACACTCCAATCTTCATCACTTAATAACTCCTTAATCCGTGAATAAACTTCCTTTAGTCTAGATTGATCCTTAAGTAAATTCTTTGTGAGTTTTTCTAAAGCCTTCCTTCTCCTTCCTGGTATTGGTGATCTTAACCACTTAATAAGGTATTCATATTTCATGCTAATTTCCCCCTTACTAGATCTCTCCTATGGAACCATATGAGATCAAACAGATCAGAGCCGTAACTTACTACGTAGTCTCTTTATTTCGTTTTCAGTAATTTTCCTAAAGAGGGGTTTTACCTTCTTTACCTCTGTTATAAATCTTCTTATGGATTCTAAGGTAAAATTGCGATCTAAGCTATTTAAAACGTTATTATAGGCTATGTTTTCGGTAGGAGGAATATTAAGCATCTCTCTGAGTTTTCGAGCAGATACTGGTAGTATTGGAGATAAAGCTATCGAAATAAGCCTGATGAAGTTAAATAGCGTTATGAGTATTTTTCTTGAGGTCTCCGTCTGAAGGTTTCTCCATGGCTCTGTTTCGCTAAGTACTTTATTCCCCAGTCTAGCAATTAGAATAACGCATTCGATCGCCTCATTGAACTGATTGCTTATCATTTTGTTTTCGTATTCGTTAAAGAGATTAAGAGCTCTTTTTAAGAGGTTCTCATCAATATTGCCTTCACAAATATTTCCGCGCTTAATAAGTGTGAGTACTCTATGAATGAAGTTTCCTATCTCCCCTATGAGCATTTTATTTATCCTTTCTCTATATTCGCGTAAGCTAAAATCTCCATCATCAAGACTTTCTGGTGTGGTAGATCCCCAATAAAATCGGAGATATTCTGCGGGCCAATACCTGATAAACTCTTCTAATCCAATGTATATTCCCCTGCTTTTGCTCATTTTTTCACCTTCTAAAGTGGCAAAGCCGCGGACTCTGATCTCATTGGGTAAGGCAAAATCATTAGCCATTAGCATTGCTGGCCAGAATAGTACATGATGATAGATGATGTCCTTTCCTATAAAGTGGACAATATAACCATTACCCTCGATCCAGACGGATGCCCAGTCTTCACCAATTCTCTCAAAAAGTTCTTTAGTGAAAGATACATAGCCGATGGGTGCGTCCCACCATACATAAAAGACTTGATTTGGAATATCTGGTACCGGTACGCCCCAATTTATGTCGCGTGTTATATCCCAATCTTGAAGTTTCTCTCTGATCCAGTAGAGTACATGTTCTTTAACGCCTTTAGTGAGCTTAAGTTTATTCTTCACCCATTTTTCTAGTCTATCAGTAAATTCGCTTAAGGCAAAAAATGCATGTTTGCTATGCTTGATTACTGGAGGATTGCCACAGATTACACATCGAGGATTCTTAAGTTGGAAAGCGGAATATGTTCTCCCACAAACTTCGCAGTGATCTCCGTATTGATTAGGCGCTCCACAGTAAGGACAGTTTCCCTTAACCAATCGATCAGGAAGGGCTATATTATCATGCTCGCAGTAAAGAATTGGTATTTCTTTAATGTAAATATATCCAGCTTTTTTGGCTCTTTTATAGAATTCCTGTGTCATTTTATAGTGATGAGGCTTAGTTGTTCTGGAGAATATATCAAATGCTATATGAGTACGTTGTAAGGCTCTCTTTATGATTTCATGATAATAATCAACCACTTCCTTCGGAGTTTTCTTCTCTTCTATTGCTCTTGCCAATATTGGCGTTCCATGCTCATCCGTTCCGCATACATGATACGCTTTAAACCCTTTCATTTTGAGAAAACGCGTAAATATGTCAGCGGGGAGATATGTTGAGCGAATATGGCCTATGTGAAGCTCGCCATTTGCATAGGGTAGGGCAGAGGTTATTACCCATATCTTTCTTTCGAAAATAATTCACCTCCGGAGTAAGAATTATGAGAACCGAGTTAGGAACTAAATATCCTAATCAAAGATTATCCGAGAGTTTTAAAATTTTCTTTCCTTTCTTGCACGGAATTATCTTTAATTTTGCATTCTTAAATTCTCTCTCTAACTCCCTTCCTTCAAATAACCAGTCAAGAAAAACAGCTAACGCTGCTACTTCACTATGGGGCTGGTTTCCAATCGCAACATTATAATCAGCTAATTCATAAACTACCCCAGGCACTTTCTCTGCACCGATGATTACTAGAAGGTTTTTTCTCTCTTCATAAAACTTATGTCTAATCTCGTTGATTATCATAGGCAAATTAAGACCATACATGGTTAAGTGAACTATTAAATAACCAAGATTCTTCTTCTCTTTTATCACTCTCTTCCAGTTTTGTTCATGTATGATTTGAAATGGACCGCCCCACTTTTCGACGACCTTTTTAAGGCTTTCAAGAAGCTGATTATCATATTCTCCAGAAAAAATTATACCACTAGCTCCGAAAGCCCTGGCGACAAGACCTACATGAGTAGATACTCTTTTATCTCTACTTTTTCTATGCCCTAAGCGTAAAACCCAAATTTCAGGCATCCTATATCGACCACTGGTGAATCCTAATGGAGCTGAGCTCTATAGAAACAATATTTAGAGCATATGATATAAGGGGAATATTTGGTAAAACCCTCTTACCAGATATCGTATCTAAAATAGGAACTATTTTCGCGAATATTATTAAAGAATGGGGTGGGAAAAAAGTCGGAGTTTCTGGGGATGGGAGAATATCAACACCAGCATTACTTCATGCTGCTACGGCAGGTATTGTCGCTGGAGGTATTGATGTCGTAATGTATGAGCAATTACCTATTTCTGTTTTCTATTTCACTATATGGAAGGATAATGATCTAGATGGTGGAGCTTATATTACTGCATCCCATAATCCCCCTGAGTGGAATGGGATTAGATTTAGAAAAAACGATGGTACAGGTTTTGTAGAGGAGAATAAAGAGATAAAGAAAAGGTTCTTTAAAAACATGATTAAATGGGTTAGCTGGAATGAGATCGGAGTTATCATAAAACGTGGCGCTGAAGACGCAATATCTGACTACATAGAATTCGTCTCAAAGGTTCCAGTACAGCCAGTTAGTAAGCTTAAGGTGGTTATAGACACTATGAATGGTATTGGAGGCTTACTTATACCGAGATTATTTAGGAAGAAACATGACGTAATTACCTTAAATGCACAAGTGGATGGTAGCTTCCCCTGTGGTTCTCCCGATCCTGTTCATGCAGATTTAAGCAATCTATGCAATGTGGTTATTAATGCCAAGGCTGATGTAGGTGTGGCTTTCGATGGGGATGCTGATCGAGCGGTAATAGTTGATGATAAGGGAAGAATAGTTCCAGCAGAGGTTATAGGGATATTACTCGCTAGAAACTTGCTAAAACCAGGGGATATCGTAGTACATACTCCCGAGTGCTCCTCCATACTGAGAGATAAGCTAGAAGAAATGGGCATAAAAACTGTGGAAACAAGAGTAGGAGACGTTTTTGTTGCAAGAGCGGCCAAGGAGCATAATGCTAAACTGGGTGTCGAAGGAAGCTATCACTTCTTCTTACCAATATACGGGTTCTACTATGATGATGCTATTCTTGCATCATATGTTACCGCATCAATATTAACAGAGGAGAATAAGTCATTATCAAAATTGTTTGATGAAATTGGATATTATCATGTAATTCGAGAAAATATCCCAGTAGACGATGTTATTAAGTGGAAAGTCATGGAGAAACTCAAAGATAAGGTGCTGAGGGAATATAGTAACGTGAGTACTATTGATGGTGTAAAAATTTATTTAGAAGGAGCATCAATTCTTATACGGCCTAGCAATACGGAGCCAGTAATAAGAATGTTAACCGAAGCTAAATCTAAGGAAGTAGTAAGGGATCTTCATAAACGTTTCAAAAAGATGCTTAAGAACACAATAGGAGAGGTAGCTCACTCATAGCAATGAACTATATTGAGAATAGTTTTTTAGCGTTTTTAGTTGTAACTTTTATTACTTCTAATATCTCCATTTCCTTGGCCACAGCGATTACAGCTGCAGAAATTAGAACATGCCAAGGACGGGTCATCATATTACTGGTAATACGCATATACGGCGAATCGGTTTCGAGAAGAATATTCTCAATAGGAAGAACATTTATAAGGCTTCTCTTTTGAGGGCTAAAAGCAGCATTAGGAGGAATACTAAAATAAAACCCTGCTTCTACACCTTTTTTAGCATACTTTGCTTTACCAGAGAAAGCGTGCATTAAGACTCTATCAGCATCGTTTTTTATTAAGATGTCTATAGCATACTTACCAGCGCTTCGCGAGTGGACCACTATGGGCTTTTTCAATTCTTTAGCTAGGCCTATAAAGAACTCAAACTTATGGACCTGTTTTTCTCTTACTTCTGGAACGTTATTAGGAGGAGTAAAGTCTAGACCAATTTCTCCAATTCCCACAAGTTCTTTCCGATATCTCATAATGAAATTAACTACATCTTCGATGGGTTCATCCGATAGTGGATGAGAACCAGTGACCATGAATACATACCGCGGATACATGCGGCGAATATTAAGAGCTTTCTCCCGTTCTCTCATAGTTAAGGGGGTTGTTATCATCTTAATTCGATACTTCTCTATAGCCTCCCTTAATATTCTCTCTCGATCACTCTCCGTAAAAAGATCCGATTCTAAATGACAATGTACGTCTACTATGGTATCATAATTTAATGAAGATAATTCTTCTAACAGCCTTTGAATGCTCTTCGCTTCAGTTAGGATTTTTTGCATCCTTAACCCCATCACTCATCAAATAGTAATATGCTAGATGTTGCTAGGTATAATTAACGATCATACTAAATAACACAACCAAATTTCTTGGAAATAAAATTAAAAACGTTTTAAGCAGAACCAAAATAATGTATATCAATAAGCAGCAAAACCGATGACGGGGTTATCCCAGAGGCCACCAAGCCCGCGATGTGGCCCGTGGCGTGCGGGTCGAAGCCCCGATGAACTGGGTGCCTAGGCGGAGTGTCTCCGCCGATGGGTGCCCATGGGAGGGGATGACATGTGCGATGAGGAGTAGGTATTCCCCGTCAAAACATAACTAAATTTGGGAATACCTACCCAAAGCGAAACGCTTTCGGGAAATATCCTAATTGGATGGAAAAGTATTTAACTTAGGAGACAGGTCAGCAGCGCCTAGCTTTCTACATTTTTGATTTTTCAGATCCTCGCGGGCTCATCATTCCTAAAATAATTAAAAGAACTAATTAGTTCTTTTAGGGTTATGATGCTTATTGGTGAGTATTGAGTGGGTCCAAATAAGTTACGACCAGTATCAGTTAAAATCGCCGCACACGTACATGCTACTGAAGATGAGAATAAAGTGATTAAAGCAATACGTAACATACTGCCTCCAGACGTAAAATTAGAGATTAGCCGGGAAGTAATTTCTGGTCATTATGGTAATCGAATCATTAGATTAGAGATAAAGATAAGTAATAAAAAAGATGTGGAGAGAATCTTCGAGTGGATTCTGAGTCGTATTAGCGGTTTTCTATATCCTAATTGGATCGCAGAGAGATTCGATACTTCTAACAAATCTTTATACTTACGTCTCGATAAGCAGGCAGCATATATGGGTGAAATTAAATTAGGATGGGGTGATGATATCGTGCACTTAGTCTTCAAATTTCCCGGGTATCTTCATTTTTCTCCAGAGGATTTAGAACAAGAGGTAAAATCGTTTAGAGAGAAGTCAGATTAACTGTGAGCGGGCATGAGAGTACCCTCTTGCCAGGTTTCATCATCCTAACGTTAGAAGTAGTAACATTTCTCTATTTAAGCTCCTTCCTTAAGTTTCTACACTTTATATTTTACTCAACTCAAAAATATATTTCTCAAAAGAAGAAAATACGTCTAAGGTCTAATTTTTATAGGGATTGAACCCATTATCTATTATGCGTTTCTCTCATCATTTATTCATTTTCCTACTAATATGGGGTGCGGAAAATTTGGAAAAAGATAACGGCGAAGAATTCGAGCGCGAGAAATATCTGAGAGTCATAAAGATAAGGCCGCTTTTCCCAATACCTCTGAGTACATTGCCCCCTACCGCTCCATTTATGAATCCAGCAATAATCTCTTCTCTGACTCGTCCCGTACTGGAGCTTAAGCTTGAGGATGGAAGTATTTTTAGAATGGGGGGAATTCCTTCTAACGTCGCTTTAGAGATATGGGAATTGCTCGAAGCACGTAAAGCTGGTATTGATGAAAATGCTAGACCAGATCCTCGCTTAACATTATCTCAAGTAATTGTCGAAATAGCGGACGTTAAAAGGGTTAGAATCTCTGATATTCTTCCACATTATAATGTCTATGTAGCAGAGGTTGATCTACTTCCAGAGGGATTCGGTAGACCCATTACTTTACAAATGGTTCCTTCCCATGCAATTCTCATAGGCCTAAGAGCAAGAGCGGAAATGTATGTAGCTAGGAATTTGGTGGAAGAACAAGTGGAAGAAACAAGATCTGAAAGAGAGAGAGATGAGGGCTTCTACGATATATAATACCCCATTTTCTTCATCAACATTTATCTTTCCATTTTCACAGGATCTAGGATGATACACTCTGTGCTATCTCATTACATATCAAATTATCGCCCCTAACGCTTGTAGCTGAAGGGTTATCCAATTAATTATTACTAAAAATTTCGTAAATTCAGAAGATACAAAAAATGATAAAATGAAAAGAATCTTGTAATAATTAAACTCGATTATGGGCATACTCAATAGTACGCCTTCTAGCGAAGGCATTAAAGAAATCAGAATATTTAAAAATTCTAGAAAGATAAGAAGCGATAACACATCTCCAGAAAAATTATTAGAGAGTTCAGTTATTAACTGCAAATGCCAAGATAACTGAATGCTCGTAAGTAGAATCTTAATCAAACTTCTTGTCAATACACTCCCCAATTATCTACATGACGAATTCCTCAAAGATACACATGAAAATGATATTTAAGGAGTCATACTTAATTCAGCATTTCGTCCCAGCAAAGTCTCTTCTAATTCTGGTTATACTTTAGAAAACTTATTTCTCATAACACACCTCACCCGTCGCGAGCACTCATCAGCAGAAATTCTGCCCTAGTATTAACTCATTAGAATTTTAATCCTCATTTCATAAGTCACTCCCTGTTGCTAGTTTTCTGGAAATAAGTCCATTATTGAATATCTAGCTGGCTCTATCTGGCTATTCAGATTCAAGTTCTCCTGCCTCTTTTTAATCGATAACTAAGAAAAACCATCTAAATTTAATTAATTAGAACTGGCCTCACTAAACCTAAATGTAAGAATTTAATCCGATCAATGAGCGAAAATAAAAAATATTAAGGATAAACATCTTCACCAAATAGGGGATTATATTGTCCCTTCCTCAAGGAATTAGAATAAAAGAAACTCTTCTAAGACACCTAGAAGAAGCCATAAAGAATGGTGCAAGGAATATACTCATAACCAATCCCGATGGTTTCGTTTTCATTTCACATGGTGATGTAGATTCTATAGATCTAAGCATAGCCGCCTCTCTTACCACTATGTTTCATAGGACTCTTGATTATCTTAACAAAGATTTCTGTCAAAAACTTAGCAAATTGCTTAAGAGAAAGACAAGTATAAATGAAATAAATCTTTCACAATTTGTACTATCCTTTGATAATAGACTCTATATTGCAATATTTGCTGAAGGCTATTCCTTGTTATCTTCCATACCCAGTCATGAAAAAATAAAAGAGATATCGGATAATTTGTTAAAAGCAATGGTAAATGTCATTGACGTTTTCAGAGAATTAAAAAAGAGAATTCCAATAAAGCCTCGAGAAGAAATTATTGAAGCAGCACCAGAGAAAAAGAAGGAAATTAGGCCTGTTAAAATAGAATTACCCATGGAGAAAAAGATCAACGTAAAGAAATTTAAAGATATAAAGTTCGCATATCAACAAATCCATAATGCTACTATCACAGCCATAAATACTATTGATACTAAGGGAGACTGGCTTTCAGCGTATAGACAATTTCAATTTATTCATAGCAATGTTCAAGCACTCATTAAAGCACATCCCGAATTAGCTGATAATAATGTCATCAAAGCTATTAATTCTTGGATAATGAAAACAATGAAAAGAATTTACACATTATTGAGCCAGTATGGGAATTCTCCTATCGATGAAAAACGCAAAGAAATACTTAAACGAGGACTTACTCAGCTTCTTAACTATCTCAGAAGAGAATTATATAGAATGATGAAATGAGGAGAAAGGAATTGTCGAAAGAGGATGAGAAGAATCAAGAAGAATTCGTTTCAACAAGATTATTAGTTCCGAAGGAAAGAATAGGAGTTATTATCGGAAAAAAAGGAGAAACAAAAAAACGCATAGAAGAAGAACTCGGCGTTAAGTTGAAAATAGATAGCAGAACAGGAGAAGTCACTATCCTCACGCCTCAGGAAAATGCGGATGCCCTTCTAAAAGCTAGTGCAGTAATAAAAGCGATAGCGCGGGGTTTCTCCCCAGAGAATGCTCTCTTATTGAAAAATGACGATTATACATTATCGTTAATTGATCTCACCCAATATGCTTCGACAAAGAAAGCGTTAGTACGTATTAGGGGAAGAATTATAGGGGAAAAGGGAAAAGCTCGGCTCCTGATCGAAGAACTGACAAATACAAAAATTTGTGTTTATGGAAAAACTGTGGGCATAATTGGTCCTTGGGATAAAGTGGGTCTTGCTGAAGAAGCTATTAGAAAATTAGCTGAAGGCGCACGCCATGCAACCGTATTTGACTGGCTATATGAACAAAAGAGAATAGAAAAAATGATTAAGCTTGATGAAAAAATGCGAAAACCTTATGAAGAATTCTAGCGAGGCACTTACCTAATAATTATCACAGAACATGTGGCTAATACAGCTACAGCGGCAGCGACACTACCTATTGGTGTCTCTTCATCTCCAGATAAACCTTTTGCTCCTATAATTATCAAGTCAAAAAGCCCATCCTCAGCTTCTCTCAGTATCTCGGTCGCAATTGATGATTGAGGAAACTGAACTTTTCGTATCTTATATTCGACTTGTATTCCTTGATTCATGACTTTTTCTCTCACCTTGCTGAAAATCTCTTCTACCCTTTCTTTTGGAAAATTCTCTGGTACAACGCTTAGAACCGTTACACTCGATCCGTATCTTTTGGCAAAGTCAATGGCGAGATCAAGAGCTTTCAGAGAAGCGCCACTCCCATCCACGGGCACTAATATTCTTCTGAACCACAGTGCAACAAAATAACTCTTTTCCGATACATATTTGATCTCCTCACTCATATAGACCACCTCTTTAGTATCCCCAAACTGGCATCAGTCTTTTGAATACTCTTAATAGGATCGTCTTCTAATTTCATAATAGCTCTTATAGCATCAACATTTTCAGGTACTACAATAGCTTCTTGATGAACACCATACATTAACCATACCTCTCTATTATCTACTGTTATAGATTCTTCCCAAACAATTACTTCGTAGATGTCATATCTAGGTCTTAAAATATCCCGAGCCCATTCGACGATATTCCCAGTACTCCAGAAACCATAATTCCATCTAACCAAAAGAATTCGTGGCGTATCATTTAATATGCTAATGAGCTCCTCTCGTGATACCTTATTTGTCATTTCCACATTAACAACATGCAAATGCATTCTAGTCGTAGGCACTACCACAGCTGCTGTAACAATATCTACATCCGGAATTACCGTCTTAACGTCCAATGCATGATGACTAGGTAATGATACTGGATCTGGTACTAGACTTTCTATAGGTCCTTTTTTATACTCATGAGGATCAGCTCCTCGTCTTACAATTGTTGCGCGTATTTTCTTTAAATTGCCAATTCTTCGTAAAGCACAAATGATCCTACAAAGAGCAGTTGTATTGCATGAAACTACTCGTACATACTTCTTGCCTAATGCTTCTCGGTAATTACAGAGAGCAGAAAAGGATACCTCAGCGATTTCTGCTTTTTCACCTCCCTGGAATATAGCCTTTTTTCCAAATTTCTCATACATTACCTTATATTTAGCACCCACTCCCTTAGGAGTAGCATCGACAATAATGTCCGCTTCTTTTATCATTTCTTCTATAATTCCCGCCACTTTGATACCGAATTCCTCAAACTTCTTAATATGATCTTCCGATGGAACATATAGAGGAATACCTTGTCGATTGGCTAGTATAGCATTATAATCGGGTTTCGTTTTGGATACGCCTATCAGTTGCATATCATTTTGCTTAGAAATAGCATACGCTACTCTCTTTCCAATTGTTCCATAACCATTCACAGCAACTCTGACGCCCAAGATTAATTCACCTCCTCCATATAAATTTCTTGGCAGATTCAGCTAGCGCATAAATTGCTGGTAAGCGTTCTCCAGCTAAAAAGAGCAAGAGAGCCCCACCTGCAAGACTTCTATGACCAATCTTTTTTCTAAGTTTTTCATCTAACTCATCAGCAACGACCGTAAAATGCCCTCCTCCAAAAATTGTGAAAGCGCTCGTTCTCAGTGCCGCTTCAGCGAGTTTAATAGTACCTATCTTGAATGATCCTTTTTCAATTACACCAGCTGGACCTCTTAAAACGATAATTTTGGCGTCATTCATTAATTGAATATAACTTTTGATAGTCTCCGTCCCAATATCCATTATACGACCATTAACTTTCGTTACGGGGACTTCGACTCTTTTACCATTCTTCTCAATAGCTACATCGTATGGAGTCTCAATCGGGGCTCCCATCATTAGGAGTCTCCTAGCTCTTGGTATCAGACCAATTAATCCTTTCTCAGCAAGAAACTGAATGTTCTCTTTTCCGATATTTATGCCCTTAGCTACTAGAAAAACCTCTGCTAATAATCCCGTGGTTAATATTCTATCAGCAGCTTTATTTCTCACTAGTGTTTCTATTACTTTGAGGGAATCTTCTACTTTAGCGCCTCCTAACACAAATACTTTCGGTCTCTCCTCTCTGCTAATAATCTTGGAAAGAGCTTTTATCTCTGCCTCAAATACCCTCCCCGCAACCGATGGCAAAACCATTGGAAATCCTACTAATGAAGGCTGACTCCTATGTGCCGTAGAGAAAGCATCTAAAACAAAGGCATCAAATAAGGGAGCTAGCTTCTTAACAAAAAACGTTTGGGCTTGCTTCTCTGGTGCTGCTTCAATAATTTCTTCTGATATTAATCTAGTATTCTCTAAAACGAGAACCTCAGCGTTTTTTAATTTCTTGATTTCATTTCTAGCGGCTGGTCCAATGATATCATCGATAAATTTAACATTATAGCTAAGTATCTCTGATAATCTCTCCGCATGAATCTTTAAGCTGGTAAACTCTTTTCCACCCGGCCTTCCTTGATGAGAAATAACTACTACCGCTGCGTTTAAATCAATTAGTTCCTTTATTGTTCTTGCATGCGCTTTAATCCGAGCATCATTCAGAATAACCCCTGTCTTTGGATCAATAGGCACATTAAAATCTACTCGTACTAATACTTTTTTCTCACTCAAATCATAATCATCCATAAAAGGGATTGGAGGAATTTCAAGGACCATAAAAACTCCCTTAGAATAATGAACTTAGGAGCTTCTTCCAAAAATAGGACTAAATGATAGGAGCTGATAGGGTAAAAGAAAGGGAATGTTAAGGACTTTTTAAAGATTATGTTTTATTGCGATACTTTCCATGAAGTGGCGCATTACTTCACTCTTAAGAAAATCTAAATGATTCAACACCGAAATTGAAGAACGTATATATCGAGGTCAGACAAAACTTCTGGCAAACCGAAATTTCTCTTAAAACTTTCACCCATGATTACTCTAGGCTTTTGCCCATTTAAAACATTTTTTATAAATGTATTCCATATTTCATCGTCTATTAAATCGAAATTTACAAAGTATCCTCTCTCAATTTCAATCGCAACAAGGTTTTTGAGAAATGTATAGGCACTTATTTCGATCCTTATTCCGTATATAGCAAATGTACTGAAGTCTTCGCTAACTTCATATAACCTTAATTCTCTAAATGAAGACCTCGGACCAAGAAAATTTAACCATAGAACAACTCTTATCTCTCTCAGCTTTTTCTCATCCCTTCTTTCAAAAGCTTCAATTAAGTATTTAGCTATGTTTGTTTTATTCTCTTCGTCACTCATAATGATCTCCACAAAAATTCTTCCTGTTCCATAAAAAACTAATTATGTATAGAAATACAGAAACGGGAACAACCGTAATAAATTTGTATACTCTGAGACCTTCCCGTGTTATTAATACTGGTTTTATATATTCCCTCTCCGAAATCTCTATGAGTTTTCTGATATCCTTTTCCCGCCTTCGAGCTCTATATTTAACTTCCAATCCGCAACTTTTACCCTCTAGAAGATCTATTAGGAAATCGATCTCCCCAGTAGATGTTTTGATATATTTTAAAGCTGATCCAAACCCCCTATACAAGTGTTCAAAAACAATATTCTCGACTATATAACCAACGTTATCTCCCCGCGTCCACTTGATAATTTTCTTCTTAAATTCTTTCTCATCCTTAGATAAGATTGCTAGCGTCGAGTATAAGAAAGCTGGATCTCTAAAATAAATTTTAAAATCCTCACCAGTAAGAACTCCTAGAACATGCATGTCAATGAGACGATGAATACAAGCATAAAACTCATTAAAGGATATCTTAGCTTTCGATGCTCTTGCTTTAATAGAGTGAGGAACTGCTATTAAATCTAATGTTGATGAGAGTATATGAGATAATATCCTTTCACAATTCTGGTTCATTCCTCTCCGTATTTCTTCGTAAAGAGAAATGTATGTATTATACCTCACCGCTCCAGTTCTCAACCTCTCCTCTAAGATCCTCGGTATACCTCCAGTCGTTAAATAGAACACGAAAAACGAAGCTAAGTCTCTCAAGAAGCTCTTCATCCTATAATTACAATTGAAGGAAAAACTCTGTTCCCCGCCATCCTTTTCTTTAAAAATTCTTATCAATTCGCGCAAATCTTCATTAGCGCTCCTCTTAGTTACTGCTTCAAAGGTTTCCTTAACATCCATAGGTAGTAATTCAAGTTTAAAGAAACCAGGGAAACAATGAATTATGCTAGAGAATCTCGAAGTGATTATCACAAATTCTGGATTTATTTTATCAATTAACTCCCAGAGAAAGTTTGCCTCTTCTTCGACCAAATTATCAATCAATAGGCTAATTGATTTTAATCCACCCATTTGCTTAAGGAATTTCTCAAGCATTTCCAAATTGAGTAACTTAAAGTCTTTTCCATATAATAGTAGGACGTTACATACGTTCCGCTCAACTAAGCTTCTAAGAAATAGTTTAAGGAGGGTTGTTTTTCCCACCCAAGGTGGGCCAGTTATTAAAGCATATTTGGCTATTTCTAATAATTTCAGATGTTCCCTATAATCTCTCTTAATTTTGCTCAATTGATATGCTCTGATATGCGTATCATGTAAGATCTTTTTTGGTTTTCTTAACCAAGGATTTCTGTATAATATAAGTTTTCGAGTTTTCGCTAATGATTTAGATTTGCTCACTAATAATCAACCTTTAACCTTTCTAAAATTCTCTTAACGTTTTCACTTATAGGTATTTCCGCCCTCTCAAACAATTCTTTAGGCTCTTTCTTAGTAGCATCGATTATGATTTTTGCTCTTGGAACTCCGCTTTGATCCAGCGTGGATCCTTTAGCGCGTGGCACTACCAACACGTCCCTCTTTGGATGAGCCCTAGTAATCACTGCCCAGTATACCTCTTCGCAATTCCTGATATCTATGTCATCATCCACAATTACAACCTTCTTAATGCTAGGATGAGCAGTAATAGCCGCTAATCCTACATTTATAGGTTCATCTTCATGCCTTTTCTCAATGGCAATAACACATTCTAGCCACCCACAACCCCAATTAACTAATGCTACATCTTTTACTATGGCAATACTCTTCGTTATCCTTAGTATATTTACTTCTCTTGGCATTCCCATTAAAGTTCGATGTTCAAGACCGGCAGGCAGAATTGCATGAAGAATGGGTTTATCTCGTGTGAGAATTTTCTTGACCTTAAATACTGGTTGCTCTCTAATCTTATCATATGTGCCACTAATATCGACAAATGGTCCTTCAAGTGATCTTTCCCCAGCAATGAACTCTCCCTCCATAACTATTTCTGCGAGTGGATATTCTACGTCAATGCTTGAACCTCGGAGAAGTTCAATTGGTTTTCCATAGATTCCAGATGCCACCTCCAGCTCATCCACATCAATTGATACAGTTGTAGCAGCTGCTATAGCTGTTCCAGGATCAACCCCTATAATAACTGCTGCCTCAAGATTCTCTTCAGCTTTTTCTGCTTTTCTAATATACGTCCACAAGTCCCTTTCCACTACTCTTACTACAAACTCGTCTTTACTAATAGGCGTCATTCTATGGTAAGACAAATTTCGAATTCCCGTTTCCGGATCCTTTGCAACGACAATTCCAGCTGTTATATACGGCCCCTTATCCTTCGAATAGAATTTCGGAATTGGTATTTTTTTTACGTCAATGCTTGATTTTGTCTGAAAAATGTTCAGAAAATCTTCCGCATCTCCGATTATGACTGGCTTTAATCTCTTCTCTAAACCACCTATAATTTTGCTCAAAAGAAGTTTCTCTGGTATCCCTAATGCAAGGGCTATCCTTTTACGATCTGCATAAACTCCTGCCACAACTTTAAAGTCCTGGAAGCCTTTAATTTTATCAAAGAGAACTGCAGCTCTTTTCTCTAATCTACTTACTACTGCGGATATTTCGTATTCTACCGATATTTCCTCGGATATTTTTATAAGAAGGTCATTAGAACGAAGAATGTCGAGAACTTTTCTGAACTCGATCAAAAAGTTCACCACATTAATGAATTAAAAGACTCCATGTCGAATTTTCGTGCTGTAGAACTTATTCTTCTTTAAAAGATCCTCCTCATTTCAGCGCTACGGCAGGATCATCATTGCCTCAGCTCAGAGGTGGTACACATCATCATTATAATCACATTTTAGAAGGATAGTGTAATAGATATGTATATAATTTTGCTACCTTAAGCTGCTCTGGAAAATGCTAAAAAGTGATTTCGTTTATCCGAGTGGTGCACGTTCAGCATCCGCTTATGCGTCAGAGCAGGTTAGTTTCTTCATCTTAAGATTAATTTCTCACGATTAATGCTTTTTAAAAAGTATTTTACATTATTTTGCAAATAGAGAGACATGATGAGTGCACCACCTACTGAAGAATAATGAGGAACTTGCCGTAGGCTGAGAGAATACTATTGTTTTGCGTTATCATGATCTAATCTCCCTATTTTCTTAATTTCCTTCAAGACGCCCTCTCTTAACATATCTTTCGGCTTTCTTAGTAGAAAAAGAACTGCTCGTCCTTTGCCCCCTTTAGTATATAATTTTCTTACCTCGTCTATCGCCTCTGGATATGTTTTAGCCTTAAGACCTAATAATTTCCATCTTCCATTAGCCAAAGCCTTACTTATGCTGGGATAAATTCTCACATCGTATATCTCTCGAATAATTACCTTGTTACCCCACCTAAAAAAGGCTACTGGCTTTAATTTCCCGTTTTTTATCTTCTCCGCGGCTTTGACCCAACTTTCTCCAATACGCAATTCTGCTTTCTTTTCTCCTCTCCTTAATGCTTCAAAGAATTCCTTCTTAACGTAAAATAGGACCATTTTCTTAGCCCTCTTTCAACCTTAATCTTCTCTGAACAAAGTGATTATTAAGAAGAATATCACTAAGACCCACTATCTTTTCCACCGCATAGATCCTTCTCTCATTAGGTTCAAAAATCCAGAATCCCTCCCCATGTTCTATGACGAGAAGACATCCCCTGTTAGCCACTACCTCACCATATACGGCATTAGGCTCTCTGCTGACATATTTCTTTATATCCCTTATGGGTAATCTCTCAATCCAACTTGGTAATTGCGTAGCAAAATATTTTGTTGGTAGAAAAATGAGAGGATTTATTAGCTTCTTATAAATTTCTGGCAGCTTCCTCTCCACTGAATCATATATATGGGGTAACGCTTCCAGTAGAAAACCAGCTTCCTCCTTCCCATTCCACAAACCCTTTTTTATGATTTCTGACCACAGAAGTCGCCCGCAGGGATTTCTAACAACTTTCTTAAATAATTTAGCAAGTTTACTCTCTATCAGAAGAGCATCTCTTCTAGAGACTCCTCTAGCAATAATCGCGAATGGGGACGATTGAGAAATAGGCCGTAATAAATCAGCACCAACCCCAATCTTAAGCCAAAATTCCTCCCCTTTATGCGGAAATACTCTAAGATATACAATGGCACTCCCGCAGATATCTACATCATGTTCGTTTCTGACGACACATTTTTCACATTCTCTAAAGCTAGTAGCTCCACAGCCGTTTGATGAAAACATGAAAGGAGTCTTTAAAACATATATCCACTCAACATTATTGGGGTTAAAAACCGTCTTGAATTCATACTCTCTTAAGTTACCCGCCCTTAATCTCTCTCTATTGCATCTGAAGACTTCATAATAAATCTTTAACTTCTTCCCGTCATATTTTGTACCGAGTCTAAGGTAATAATCATTAAGAATCTTCAGGTTATCATACCTGCTTATTTTTAGCCCCTCTCCTTTCATCCCTCATCTCAACCTTAGATGCTTATCGACTCACTTTTTAAGCATGCTACCGAAACTTTTCTATATCTTATCACTTTTCCTAGTTTCACTAAAGAAGATTAATTTTAAACTAAATCGATTCTTAATAGCATGTAGAAGAAAAATACATTATATAATGATCCCGACGGTTAGCTATTAGTCATTTAGAACGTTCTTTAATATCTGATCTCCATCGTCTTTAAACAATTGATCTTTCATAAAATCACCTTAGATTAGATCTCTCATTAATTAAATAGCTTATAGGTGGTGATTCCTAATGAGCACGGATCTCTTATCTAAGGTAAAGCCGGTGACGCCTGGGCAACAAAAATTATTAACTGCGTTGTTAGATAGGGAGAAAGAGATTATTGGCGTTTTCGGACCAACAGGTACTGGAAAATCTTTACTGACCACAGCATATGCTATAACGAAAGTAGCTCAAGGAGAATTCGAAAGATTCGTACTATGTCGCCCCATGGTTGACATTGTTACTAAAAAAGAACTCAGTACTGCTGAAATTGGCGAGCAATTTATCATCCTAGCAAAGCAGTATTTATACGATATCCTTACCGGCTACATTGATTTCAAGGAGATAGATAAATTAATTACTGAGGGCAAACTCATTATTGCTGATCCTCATTTCTTACGCGGTAGAACATTTGATAATACTATAATATTTCTAGATGACGCCCAAAATATGCCTCCAGAGAGTGCTGGCGAATTACTTATGCGAATGGGTACTAATAGCAAATTTATTGTTGCGGGAGACCCTGTGCTTCAAAAAGATATCCCCTTGGAACGTGATGGAGCTACGATAATACGTGAAGCCTTACTTGGCGAAAAGGACGCGATTGTTATCGATTTAGGATTAAAGGATATTGTGAGACCAGGGGCTAGGAGGGGAGCAAGAATTCTTCTTGAAATAAGAATGAGAAAGAGACCCCTCTCAGAAAAAGAGAGAGAAATACTAGAGGTTATCTATACGCATGCACCAGATGCTGATGTATTAACTGTCGTTGATATAAGAGATTTGAAGGAGAAGTACAATATACCAACGGAGTTACCCGATGTATTAGCTATATGCAAGATGGGTACGGTAGGTAGACTTATTGGACGCGGAGGAGAAAAAATAGGAAAAATTGAAGAAGATGTAGGGCTGCACATCAGAGCCGTAGAGGTAGGACTTGATTTTGCGCCATTATTACTTGCTGTACATCCATTAAGACCAAAAATTGAAAGAGGAATAATAGATATTGATCTAGCTGGTCCGAGCGTATTGATTCGCATTAACGAAAAGATTGCTGGACCATACTTTGGACCAAAAGGTGCTCATATAAGATTCGTAAATGATGTCTTCCAAAGAATCCTTAATATAGGTGTGAGAACAGAAGTGGTAAGTCGATAATATATTTACGAACATAAGACAATACTTTTTATTACATCCGCATTTGTTGAAATTTTTTGAACCCTCTCAGCTTCGGAAAGGTGGCTGGGATGGGTAAGCTCTCGAACCTAAAGCGACAAAGGAAGAGAAGAAAGCGTAAGAAAAGAAAGAAGCTTAAAAGAAAGCTGAAGAGACGTAAGAAATAGTTCTAAATCATCATTTCCATCCTATCTCGCTCTCCCCTTCTCCCTTAAATAAACATTCATGGCGGCTGTTACCCCCGAACTTTTAACTGGAAAACCTAATTCTTTTAAGACTAATTCTGCTATCGCTAGTACTGTCAATACTTCTCTTTCTGCTGTTAAGTTCATATGAGCTACTCTGAAAATCTTCCCTTTTAGGTGTGCTTGTCCCCCTGCAACGAGAATTCCATGGGCTCTCATTTTTGCTCTAAAATCCTTATCACTAATGCTTGGCGGATACTTTACAGCTGTAAGAGTATTGCTTTCGTATCCTTTTTCGGCAAATAGCTCTAATCCAAGTGCTGTAAATCCTGCGCGAGTCATCTTTGCCATTAATCTATGGCGCTGAATCCTATTCTCAATGCCTTCTTCATGAATAATTTTTAGAGATTCATAGAGTGCATAGAAGAGAGAGATCCCCCCCGTAAATGGTAGATCTTTCGACTTTTTCCACATCTCCCAGTATCTTTTAAGATCCGTATAATAAGCGAAGCTTTCCTCATTCCTCTCTATATAGTCTATTAATTCTTCTCGAACAGCAACAAATGCCAAACCAGGAGGAATCCCAAGGCATTTTTGAGAACCAGCCACAACAACATCTAGTCCCCATTCATCCATCTTTACATAATCTCCACCGACAGAAGTTATACCATCCACAACTAGGATTGCTCCATGCTCTTTTACCACCTTAGCTATCTCAGAAGCAGGTTGCAAAACTCCCGTAGATGTCTCATTATGCGTCATAGTAACTACTTTAGTATCGGGATGCTCCCTTAAGGCTTTTTCAACAATTTCTGGCTTAATTGCCCGTCCCCATTCAACGTTTACCTCCACTACCTTTCCACCAGCTGTTCTAGCGATCTCTGCGAATCTTTCACTAAACTTACCGGCTACTAATGAAAGAACTTTATCCCCCGGTTTTACGAAGGTTCTTATGGCGGCATCCATTCCTGCTGTTCCACTACCCGTTAACATAAAAACAGGTCCCTTGGTACCGAATAGAGGCTTCAACATTTTCTCGATTTCCTCCAATAATGCACGAAACTCAGAAGTTCTATGGCCATATATTGGTCGTGATAACGCCCGTAGAACCCGGGGATGAACAGGTACAGGTCCCGGGATCATTAATAACGTGTTTTCTTCATCGTATACATTAAAATGGCTCATCTCTAACAACACCTAGGGCGAGATTATCTCTACATTATTTCATTGTTTTAAAAATCGTGATAATTGTAACTACTTTACTTTATTCCTCTATTTTTTGCTTTACATATTTATTCGAAGCTACGGTCGATTTGCTTGATCACATTATAACAGAGTTTTTTAGCCGCTTTCAGTAATTCTATTAGCCTTTTTTCTAATTGTTTATCAAGGAAAAATAATCGCTGACTAATCTGCATTAATATTTGTATATTTTGTCGTGCGAGACCTTTCATCCTCCGCAATAATTGGTCATTTAACTCGATCAGTGACTTATGTTTTGCTTGTTTTATTTTTTCTATTATATTTATAATGAGAGACGCATTTGCTACCGCATTGTTATAAGGAAAGCTTGAGAGAATTAAGATTATTCCGTTAAGGCATTTCGTGAAGACTTCGAATATGTTTAAGGCATTAATTGGAGAGATAATTTCCACGTTTAGTAATTTGTCGATTTGATTATAAGCCGTAGCTAATTCCTTCTTAGCTAGGCGAAGTATTCGTTGCTTAGAATACTCTCCATTAAGTAGCAATGTTCCTAAATCTTTTCCTAATCGAGCATTTATGCTCATTTCCATAATTCCATAGAGAATATCTTTTGTAATCTTTACTCTTCGGAATTTATAATAACTCGATAGGAAATGCTTTGCAAGATCAGTAATTGTAAGAAAGATATCATTCGCAATTGATGAGATAAGGGAAGCAGGGACCATAAAGCCTTTTTTGCGAAACTCTTTGAAGTATTTTTCCCAAAGAATGCGCTCAATAATAGGTCTTGAAATGAAAGCAAATCTGTTTTCTTCGATTTCCACGATAATTCTGTCCTGAGGATTTACAAAAAGCTCAAATCGCTGGGCTATGTCTCCTGCTGGGTAATACATGTTAAGGAGCAATGGTATACTTGAAATAATCTCCCTCTTTGCTAATATTTTTTCAGCTCCATATATTTGAAGAATATAATCTACTATTTTAGCCGCGACATCTATTGATGCACCCGCTGAAATTATGGAATAAAAAATTCTCTCTGGAGAAAAAGTTTCGATAACCCCATTTCTCCCGATAATAACCCCATTGTAAGTTTTTCTAAGCTTTTCTATAAAATCTTTGAAAACACCCTTACTTATTGATAAATTTACATTTTCTAATACGCCTATCATGCCATACATATCTCTTAGCAAGTCGGCTCCTCTTGAAGTTAACTGAAACTTTGTTCTATCAATTTTGACTAAGTTAAGACTTTCTAGCTTCCTAATGGCTCTTAATACAACTTCAGGATCCATATTTAAGAAACGTGAAAGAATGTTAACAAGGCTTTCAAGATTATTATGAATCGCAATAAGAAGAAGAACTTCCAATAAGGGTTCATCAGCAGTTATGACTCCTTCATTTTTTAATAAGATTTTTACCAGCGTTTCACAACAACTTCGAAGCTTTTGGAAATCCTTTCTACTCAGCTTAATATTCGTTCCTTTAAAACTATCCCTCATAAATTCTTTTAACACTCTCTCTTCACATCTAAACTTATTTCGCTGAAGGATTCGGGAAACTACTCGAAACTTCTGAGCGTAGTAAATTGTAAGCCTTACCAGAAAATGAAAGCTTAAGAAGAATTTCTCTATTGTTTCCTCTTGAACAAGTTCACTTATCAATACACGTTGTGCTTCAGTATTATACTTCTTGAACCACTCCTTGATAATCCAGTCGATTTTAGCAATCCTTTTTTCGTCAAGACTTGCATGTTTTAATATTATGCTATACAATGCCATGCTCTTATCAACGAAATGTTCTACAGCAGCATTCAACTCTGCTCTTAATCTTGAACTTAAGCTTTCAATATTGGCCAGGATCTCTTCGTTAATGTTATTTAATGAGTATATGATTATGATATTCTCCTCTGCCATTTCGGATCCAGATAGAAGTATTCTTATGAGAAAATAATTAGGTAATCATCCTCATAGAATCTATCAATGTAAACCTTGCCACGAACCTTTAATATTCTTCTCTGACTCAGCATTTTTGATAATACTTGATTGAGAAAATCTAGATCATATCCGCTTTTCCTTAGAAGATTCATTGGATAATTTACAAAAAGCGGTCTTATAGGTATGATATGTCTCGTTGTCTTAGGGGGGAAAATACGTCCCCGTGTCGCATAATAAACAACTTCTCTTTTCGTTATTCGAGGAACAATTATTATTAGTCTCTTCCTCTCTCCACCACGGTATGGTCTAGATTCCAGATTTTTCAAGAACTCGTCAGAGAAGTATCTTATATTTGCATTATTTAGCTTATTTCGTATCATTAGCTCCGTTTTCCTTATCATATAGAAAAACTCATGAATATCCTTTACATCACAATAAAAGCCATATAATTCGCGTCGTTCCTCAACGTAGATACCAAAGGCAGCTTTTCTACTATTCATATCCTCTTCTAATGTTTCAAAAGAAACCCTGACAAACTCTCCATTAATCTCAAAAAAATGGGATAGCTTACTTTCTATCTCCCTTAAAAAATTAGCAGGAATCGTTCCTTCAATTTCACGATGCCATCTTCCTATTTGTATAGAAGAATGATTATAGTCTACGAGATATGCCACAATATAGTCATATCCAAGTCTCTTTAATGCTGTATACCGATGCATTCCATCTAATATCACTCCAGAATTCTTATCCACTATTATGGGGTGCTTAAATACTCCAGATTTAGATATTAATCTTATCAGCTTAGTAAGATACTCTTCTAAAATCTCCTCATGCACATATAGAGACTGTAGCGGAACAATAGCTATTTCCGCTTCGAATATTTCATCCTCATTCCCAAGATGAATCATTTTGAACATTTCTCATGCCCTAAGAGAACTCCTAGAAGAGCTCATTAAGTATTATTTATCATAGAAAAGTATCCCTCTAGGCAAAAGATACGGAGTGTATTGGAAAGTTCAAAAATATTTGCTAACACTTTAAGCGCTTTACTGATGCGCTACTTAGATTATATATCCTCCAACATATCCTGTTAATTTTTGAGTGAATAATATATAGGAGATCGCAAGAAAGCCGAACAGCAGCAGTGCAAAACCAAGAGCAAGGTATAATCCTTGGTACTCTATGTCCGTAAAGTGTTCTACAGAACTCCTCGTAATATAAGCTCCTAGGACACTCATGAAGAGCAAAGCAGTGATAATGATCCCCTCACTTAATGTTTGTCTGCTTAGATCTGGGATTATAAGTCTTGGCACTCTTGGCCCAATTATTGCAGGAGGCAAATTAACGGCCATATAAATGACTCCACTAGCGAATATCACGCATAAAAGCGATAAGAATAGAAATACTGCTCGACGATTACTTTCCTCTGAAAGGTCAATTTTAGGAAGCGTTAATTTGTATTTCGGTTTATAAAAGAGGGGGATCCAGGGAATTTTTATCTCTCTTCTTTTAGCCATTATCAAAAACCCCCATAACACTCTCAATTATATTACATTATTTCACTTCAACAACTCTATTATTCTTTTTATTACTACCTCTGCGGCTCTCTCTTGAGCTTCATACGTTTGTGCTCCTATGTGAGGCGTGAGTATTACGTTTGGGAAACCAAGTAGTTTTCTCACAAAAGGATTATCTGGTTTTAGATTAGTATCAGCTGCTAATCCAGCTATTTTGCCGGATTCCAGCCCCCATATTATTGGATCTGGATCGAAAAGCTCCATTCTGGCGGTATTTATTAATAGCACTCCCTCCTTCATCTTCTTGACTTCCTCCCAACTTATCATGCCTCGTGTCTCTGGTAATAATGGAACATGAATAGAGATTATATCCGATTCTCTTAACAGATCATCCATAGTGACAAATTTTGCACTGCCCCCGACGAGTTTTAGCATCTCTTTGGCTTTTTCGGGGAACTTATCATACCCAAGGACATTCATTCCTAAAGCATTAGCAATCCTGGCAACTCTGCTTCCAATGTTCCCTACACCTATTATACCTAATGTCTTTCCCCTAAGCTCTGCCCCCATACAATAATTTTTCGCCCAGAAACCTCTTCTAAGGCTTTCATCTCCGAAAAGTATCCTTCGAGAAAGAGCAATCATTAAGCCAATAGTGAGCTCAGCCACAGAATCCGCGGTAGCTGGCCCAGCATTAATAACGCTTATTCCCTTCGCTTTTGCAGTATCTACATCAATATTATCTAATCCTACTCCCACACGAGCTATGACTTTGAGTCTCCTCCCTCTCTCAATGACCTCTTTAGTGACCTTTGTTCGACCCCGCACAACAAGAGCATCATAATCCTTAATGATATTTAGGAGATCATTTTGAGAAATCCCAGGGCAGTAGTCATATTTTATACCAGCCTCTTCTAATAATTTAAGACCTTTCTCGGATATAGGATCTGTAATTAAAATTCTTACCATATTTGAGACACCTCAAGCAAATAATTCAGATATATCCTCCCCCTCCTTTTCTTTGACTTTAGGATATAACGCTTCGACCTTTTTTGATAATTTTTCATATAATAGTAAAAAATCTTGTCCACCATAATTGGATAATATTTTACGCAAGTTACTTGTTAATCTAGGAGCAATAAAGAATAACAGACGATGAATATAGTAAAGGAAAATTGTTCTTAACCAATCATTATCCTCCAAACCCTTCCTCTTTAAATACTCGCATGCCTCCATAAATTTCCTCATGACATAATTTAGTAATTCTACAATTTCATGGATTTTATCCTCATTAATCTTAGATAAATTCTCTATCTCTGCAATAGGTAGAAGTGCTTCAAGAATAAAGGGAATCGGATCACCCATTATCAGACGTAATCCAGTAAAGGCCAATGGATCATTCTCTATAGCCTCAATTACTTTCTTAAATACATTCGGTTTCCTTATGATGGCAGCCTTAAATATAATCTTCGCTTCGAAGTTCCAATTAGCAATCTCCTCTAAAGCGTCTTGAGTAATGAGCACTATAGTCTTCGGAGATAACTTATCATAAACACTGATAGGTGGAGGCGTCAGCGGTACTGCTGCAAGAATAATGTCAGGGGAAACCTTTAATATTGTCATACTAGTCATGCCAAACGCATTCATAGCTGTTTTAAGGTATCTCTCACCAATAGTTCTAAGAGATCTTACAACCGAGTCTACCTCCTCTGAGTTAATTAGTGCAGAAATCTTGGTAACCTCTTGTAATACGATATCCCCAAGATCAGTAATCTCTTCACCCGCAATCTCTATTTTGTCTAAATTATCTTTTAGCAAGTTGAGAATCTCTTCTGTATCATTATTACTTCCTAAATCTTCTTGGCGCACAATTAATGTTCTGGTCAGAGCTTCTAATACCGTAGGTAACATCAGAAGAAAAAGTTTTCTATTCATGTAATCATGACTTTCTAATTCGTTTAAAGTCCTCTTAAATACATTTAATAAATTATCCTTTTTTTCAAGGATAGGAGAGATCCTCGCTGAAAGAGATGATCTGTCTTTTTCTGAAAGATAGCTTATAGTTTTTTCAAGAGACTTTGCATGAATCGCTATAGCTAATTCAAAGAGCCTTCTTAAACCCACTTTCTCGCATAAATCCCAGAAATCCTCATCATTTTGAATCTTGAGCAATCTTTCGAATGCTTCCTCCTCAAATTCTCCTTTTTCTATGAATTGTTGTAATATTTTCGGTCCCCCACCTTTCCAAACGACATAAAGAGTTACAAGGAGGAAATACACGGAGATCCATTCGATTAGAAAAGCCTTTGCATATTGGGGATAACCAAGTTCTATTAAAGTTCTTGCTATTAGTTTTGTTTCTGAAATCCATGCATCTACCAAATCGCTCGAAACCACCACTTTCTCGCCTTTAGCTCTGAATATCGGTTTAAATCTAGCGATAGTTAATTTAATAAGTCTCTCCCGTGCATCTCGAATATTCTTAAATTCATCAGCTTTTAGTTTTATGACCTCATTCACGTTCGTGTCTATTCTATCGGTAACTTGTTTTAGATCCCAAATACTCGTAGTAGTTGGAAATAGGAGATATTTTATTGCTACTAGTACATCGTCTGGGATGTTCACGATAGCGTTCACCTTCTCTAGCTTTAAAGGTAATTTATGGCAACATACTACTACATAAAGATAATCTTTTTGGTAAAATGGCACTACCGTACCTTATTCTGATACCGTTAGCCTTAATGTTCAGAGTACATATTATCAGTTTATTTTCTCTATCCCCCGGGAAAAATATCTTCATGAGAAATATTATCAAATTACATTGTGCTACGAGGGATTTTAATGACAATAGAGATAAACAAGGAGGATATTTTTAGACTTGCTAAAAAACTTTGTGAGACGCCCTCGCCTTCTGGCTTTGAGAGTGAGATACGTGAGGTGTTAATTGAGGAGATAAGGGACTATGTTGATGAGTTATGGATTGATTCTATGGGTAACTTGATTGCAAAAAAAGCGGGACAAGGAGAAGGTAAAGTCATGATTGCTGCTCATATGGATGAAATCGGGCTCATGATAACAAATATTGATAAGAATGGTTTTCTTAGGTTTGTTCCTGTAGGAGGATGGAGCCCAAGAATATTACCAGCTCAACGTGTTTTAATACGTACGATAGATGGCAACACTGTTCATGGAGTTATAGGAATAAAGCCGCCGCATATCGAGAAATCCGAAGAGAGACAAAAAGTAATTCCTTTAGAGAATTTATTCATAGATATCGGTGTTACATCGGATGAGGAAGCAAAAAAACTCGGCATTGAGGTAGGTTCTATAGCTGTGATAGAAAGCACTGTTGAAAGACTAGGAAATCCGGATGTTATTACCGGTCGCGCTTTTGATGATAAAATAGGTGTTGTGACTGCTGTCGAGACACTTAAAGTGCTGGAGGATAGTAAAGTAGACGCCTATTTCGTGTTTACTGTTCAAGAAGAAGTGGGTTTAAAAGGGGCTAGAACAGCCGCATTTAGCATCAATCCGGATATCGGGATAGCAATAGATGTTACAATAGCCGCTGACGTCCCTGGAACTCCCGAGCATGCAAAAATCGTAAAACTGGGGAAGGGACCCGCTATTAAGGTAATGGATGGAAGAGCTGGAAGCGGATTAATAGCACATCCCGCTATTCGCGATTTACTTATCGCAGTGGCGAAAGAAGAAAAAATACCTTATCAACTTGAAGTCCTTCCAGGTGGAACAACAGATGCATCCGCAATTCAAATTACTAGGGAAGGGATACCAGCAGGCGCTATCTCTATACCTACTAGGTATATTCACTCCCCTATTGAGATTGTGCATCTAGAAGACGTAACGAATGCCGTAAAACTTCTAGCAAAGGCGATCAAGAAAGTAGATTCCGCATGGATAAATAATGTGTTAAGGAGAAGAATAAAGTAATTCTTAAAAATTTTTGCTAATCTCTCTAACTCTCTACATATTCTTATTCTTACCTAAAAGATTCTTTAATTGCACTAAAACCTACAGCCCTTAAGCAAGCCTAGGAGCTCGCAAATTATTCAGAAGTTATCATAATGGTATAAAGAAGTTTGCTACGGAGAGGATAAATGCCGCTTAAATGGCTTGGAAAACACCTTATGATAAAAAGTAAGTTTGCGAAGGATATCATTAGCGGGAAAAAGCGGGCTACGATCAGGCTTGGTAAGGTAGAGGTAAAGGCTAATGAATTCCTTATTCATTCTGGAGGAAGAATAATTGCGCGCGCCAAATTAAAGAATGTCCGTTATAAAAAGGTGAAAGAGCTCAGTGATGAAGATGCGCTTCTTGATGGTTTAAGTTCAAGAGAGGAACTAATAGATGAATTGAGAAATTATTATAATAATGTAACGGATGACGACATTGTTACTATAATAGAATTCGAAGTCATTGAGATACTAAATGAATCTGAAGAGAAATATATTGGAGGATTACCACCATACAAAATCGCTCAATTAGCCTTACAACATCTTAAATTATCTGATAGGGAAGAAGTAGTCCTAAAAACGCTGGTTAGTACTAGGAGTATAAGGAAAACAGCAAAAAAACTATTCGGTAAACTTTCGATGCGTTGGAAGGTTCGAAATATTGTAAGAAAAGCGGCTAGAATGTTACTTGAAATGGGAGTATTGGAAGATAAAAAGTAAAAGTACTATAGATAAGATACCAAGCAATATCTTAACTCTAGGCAGAAATTATTTGGCTCAGGTAGCATCTCACATATGAAAAATTACTAATGTGATCTTTATGGAAAGAATTATTGCCCTTATGACTGATTTTGGATATTCAGATGGATACATTGGTGTTATGAAGGGAATAATTCTCTCAATTAATCCCAACGCAATAATTGTGGATTTAGCTCATAATCTGCCCAAGTTTAATATTAGATATGCCGCCTTCGTACTATATACCGCTTATAAATACTTCCCAAAAAACACTATCTTTGTATGTGTTATAGATCCAGGAGTAGGTACTTCTCGAGAAGCAATTATAATAAAGACCCGGAACTACTTCTTCATAGGACCTAATAACGGACTCTTTAGCCTTATACTCAAAGAAGAGAATGTAGAAGAAGTAAGGAAAATAGAGAATAGAAAATACATGATGCCAAATGTTTCGGTCACCTTCCATGGCAGAGATATATTCGCCCCAGCGGCAGCTTACTTATCACTAGGCATTCCAATTGAAAATTTTGGGACTTCACTGACACCAGACTCGTTAGTTATGCTTCCCTTTAATGAACCAGAAATCAATCTTACGAAACATGAATATTCTTGCGAAATATTGGCTATCGATAGTTTTGGTAATGTTATTACAAATATACCAGGAGATATTTTTTCACACAACGAAAGAGAACATTCTGTCTTCTTAGTCAAGATTCATAATGAAAGACATGTTGCCAGAAGAGTTAAAACTTATGGAGAAGGAAGGAAGGATGAGTTGCTAGTTCTTATCGGAAGTCATGGTTTTGTGGAATTAGCGATAAATAAAGGGTCAGCTAAAGACAGAATAAAAGTGAAAGAAGGTGATAAAATTGTCTTACAAGCTTTAGAATAGATCATTATTCGTATTTTTCTAGCTCCTTTTTATTTACGCCTCTGAATAATTTAATTAAGATATCTCTCATTTTGATAGCATCCTGCTCGAGAACAGGTGATTCTGAAATTATTGTTGCCTTAATGTCATTCCACTCCAACAAAATTTCAGCCAATGGAATAAATTTCGGTCCTACTCCTTCCCCAAATACCCTATGTCGTCGCTCCCCTTTTTCAGTGTACTCAACTTTTGTAAAGTGCGAGTGCAGCTCCTTTAACTTTTTACTTCCCAGCTCCGATTCAATTTTTTCAAAAAGATTTTCATAGTCTTTCCTAGTGTTAAGAATTCCTCCTTCCCTAGCATGTATATGAGCAAAATCAAGAACAGGTATCGAATGTGGAACCTCTTTAACAATCTCTATGATTTCATCTAAGCTCCCCACTTGGGACTTCTTTCCCATAGTTTCGGGGCCAATTAATGGGGAAAATCCCTTCTTTTTAGCTAATCTAGCTATCTCTTTTAACGATTCAATGATTAGTTCTAATGCTTCTCTCGGCTCTCTTTTACCGTAATACCCAGGGTGGAAAACTACAACTTTAGCACCCATCCAATGCGCTACTTCTAATGCTTTAAGTAATCGTTCTTTAGAAGCTTCTATTACTGCTTCATTCTCCGAGCTAAAATTAATCGCGTAAGGAGCGTGAAGAGATAATTTAACGCCATTTTTTTCTGCTTCTTCTCTGAGAGCTTCTGCCCTATCCTTAGTTATATTTATTCTCCTTACTTGCTGAACCTCTAATGCATTAAGATGAATCCCCCTTAAGAACTCTGGTACTTTAAGAAGATCTCCCGTAAACCCTATAGGCTTGCCAGCGGGCCCTAATCTGATTCTTTTAAACAAATCTGATACTCTCATTCATAACGCCTTAATTAGTATTTACCAGCTCTATGTAATTAGCTCGTAGTAACTTTTTATAAGCTAGAGATATTTTTAGGACGCAGTTATTTTTCTGTTTGGTTCTTTTTAGTAGGTTATCCTTCGATGATTAAATCATGAACTACTTTTTTATTTCCAAAAGTCATTATGTTTTCAAAAGTGTTTTATTAATTAAACTAGTATCTTTTGAGGAAAACAAAATGTCAAGCGAAGCGCCTCACATCGCTGAGAGAATATTAAGGTCGACAAGTTTGGGCATTCTCTCAATATTACTATTACTTGGAGGCATTGACTTTATCTACAATATTAGGGTGCCATTGTGGATTCTGAAAAGCTATTCTTCATCATTATTACTTACAGTAGGATTCGTTAGCTTATTATGTGGCTTAACAAGTTTAGTTTTAGGAATAATTTTTGGGGCAATAGAAGAATATAGAAAAGCTCTCAAATTTGGTGTTGCTTTCCTATTATTTGTTGGATTAGGCAACCTTATAATACAGTCTTTGACGAATAATCTTCTTAAAGCATACAATTTGTATGGTATCTCTCCCTTACTCGAACCGTTAGGCGACATCCTACTCATATTGGCTGGAATTATCGGCATTAAGAAAACTGCCAAAGTAGATGATAGAAATCTAAAACCAGTCATACTTGTTCTTGCGCTTACGATACTTCCGATGGTAATTATGGCAGTGCGTAATACTATGACTAGTATGTCACATTATGGGATATTTTCCGAATTCTTCCTACAAATAATCGCTATAGGAAACAATAACCTCGCTTACGCACCTTTTGGAGCATCCCTCGCGTTTTTCAGTCTCCTGCTTCTGATAATCGGTCTAAGCATTGCACAGAAAAAAGGTGGGCTATCAGTTAGCACATCTGTAAAGTGTCTTCTAAACCTAGCAGTAATGGTTGCACTATTAGGAATATTCATTTGGAGTGGCGTGCGCGCACCTCGCATCATTACCACATTACTCGTCGGAATCCTAGGCCTAGGGCCGTATGTAACATGGATTTTGACCCCCCTCTTAATAATAATGGGAGTAGATTTCGTGTTACTAGTCGCAGCAGTGTATCAGGCGTTTCTAATACACTACCAGATACAAGCACCAACAGAAGCACCAACATTAGAGGAAACAATTGAGGAAATAACTATTAGTGAAGAAAAACCCACTAAGAAAGAAGAGGAAGAGGAGCTTGAATTCGAAGAGCTTGAATTCGAACTCTAAAATAGGACTTCCTCTATAGTTCTCTAATTGAGGGACGAAACTTGAGTGGGACTATAATATTCGTGGAAACTCAAAAATATCACTTTTCTAAACTTTTTTTATTAGAGTACGAAGAAAAGGCCATAAATGAACTGACTCGGGACATAAAATTCATTTTTAAAAATCCGTCTACTAAAGAATTTCTGCAAAGGCTTAATAAACTTTTGGACCTCTTAGTCCAGAATAGTATTCAAGATCTTAGCAAATATCCATTTATCACAATCACTTCAATGGAAGAAGCAAGAATTATCGTTCTTAACTATAGTCAATTTCCCGAAAATCTCTACGCAATCACTATCTCTAAACGCGTATGGGAGAATCCAAAGAACTCCAGTGAGCGCCAAATTTCCATCGAAGCTCAAGTGATTGGAAGAAAAGGTATTTTAGCATCATTTCAAAGAGTATTAGTAATACGTGATGATGTTGTTTTAGACGCTAGATTTTAACTTTCTAACTCTTTTCCAAAGATTTCTTCTAAAAACTTATATACACCATCCCAAGCTTCTTCTAAATTCCTCCCAACAATTATAGCATCTAAATGTTTATATCGGGATTTCCTTATTGGTTCGGGTTCCTCATCAATTCCCGCAAATGCTGCGAGAACACCAGGAAAAAGCCTCTTGAAAACTCTAGCTGCCTCCTCAGCATCATCGATCGTTGATCTCTTTGCGTTGCCATCGACAAAGAAGATGATATACGGTTTCTCTTTCGGAGATGCCCTCTTATATATCACAACCCCCACTCGTGATAGGGCACTTTTAAGAACATTTCTTTTTATATCGGATGTATCCAGTAACCCACCCTCTATCCAAGATTTAAGAATCTTACCACGATCAACCTTGTAAGTTCCTAAAAGCTTTACACTCTGCTGAAGAAATTCCTCCTTAAATCCATACATTATTTCCTTTTCCAAATCATTCCTAATAGATTCTTTCTGCTTTTTCTTTTTTGCCAAATTCACATCACTCCTACACAGTTTTTTCTTTATATAAGACTCGTCCTCTATATAAAATGTTGATTTTCTTAATACTCTCTGGTAGCTCGCTTACTCTTATTTTAAATTCGCCTATAGCTAAACATTGTATACAAATTTTCTCAGAACTAACTATGCCTATCATGATATTAAGTTCATCTCTGGAGACTTCCGCAGAAGCTGTTATTCTATAACACGGATTTGGAAGATTTATTTTGCCTTCTAGAATCAATGTTTGCTTACTCTCTCTTCTAATGCTAACTTCTTCACTAATTTTACCGCCACACCTAATCGTTTCTTTAACAATACTTAACTTTACGATTCTAAAAACCTCCTAGTATACGAAATGGCTTCAGGAATTTTCTCTATAACATCTGTGGCTAGTAATTCATATCCCTTCTCTTTATAAGCAAAATCTCCGGCTAATCCCGATATAAATGCTCCCGCTATAGCTGCGTTAAAAGCGTTCTCTGATATAGCATAAAACGCCGCTATTATGCCGGCGAGGACATCTCCCGTCCCACCAACCGTCATTCCTGGATTTCCAGTTGTATTGTATTTTACCTGTTCACCATCCGATATAACATCGATGTGACCCTTCAGTACTATTGTTGTCGCTGTTTCCTTAGCCTTCTTTTTTACAATTTCTCCTCGCTCTTTAAGAGTTTTAGGACATTTTATCTTGAAGATCTTGTAGAATTCTCCATCATGTGGCGTTAAGATTATGTTTCCCGTCTTAGGAATATTCTTTATAGAAAGACCCTTAAGCGCATCAGCATCTATTACGAGAGATCTTTTGTTCTCAGAAAAATATCTTATGAGTTCATTTGAGATACTAAGCACTTCTTCCTTCACACCAATACCTGGGCCTATTAGGATAGTGTCAAAACGACTTATAAACTCGGGATCTTTTAGAATCCTAACATTTTCGTGATTTAGAAATGATCCTTTGAGCTTCTTAACTATAAGATTAGGAGAGAACCCCCTAATAATGTCCGCTACCGAAGATGGTGCTGCTATCACTACTACGTCAGCTCCTGCTCTCAAAGCCGCTAAACCCGCCAATGCCGGAGCCCCCGAGAAATCTTCACTACCACCGATTATTAATATCCTACCAAAATCACCCTTATGAGCCCAGTCTTCTCGTCTTATAAGCTTCTTTATCCTTAAAACATCCCCAGGCCCAACGAATTCTTCGGCTTCTGGAGGAATTCCTATATTTGTGACTATGATTTCCCCTCCTACTTCTTCGCTCAGCCCTCTCTTTATTCCATGGAAAGTTACTGTAATATCGGGTTTAATGACTGGCCCTTGCACTCTTCCACTATAACAATCAAGTCCACTAGGCACGTCAATTGAGATTACATGTACCCCCTTTCTTTGCTTTACGCTATTTATCAAGTTTATAGCTTCCGCAAATAATCCTCTGACTGAACCCCTGAGCCCTACGCCTAGGATGGCATCGATGATAATATCTGCTTCCTCTAAATATTGCTTAATATTAGTAAGCTCTGTAGAATCTTTCGCCTCAAATAGCTTAATAGATAACCTCATTCTTTTCAGTACTTCGGCGTTTTCTCTAGCAATTGTTGATTTTATATAAGCCACTCTCCCGAGCAAGATTACTATGACTTCATAACCGTAGCTGGCGAGATGTCTTGCAGCAACAAAGCCATCTCCCCCATTGTTCCCTAGTCCCGCAATTACCACTATCCTTTTCTTGTCTGGAAATCTCCTTCTTATAACGTCAGCAACAGATTTGCCGGCATTTTCCATTAGTAATCTAGTATCAATCCCTAGGTATCTTGCATTAATATCCAGCGCGTACACGTCGTCTGGTTTTAATACTCTCATCGCTCTCCCCTCGAATTCGGATTTATATATGGATTATGCCCAGATTTTGTTTTAGTTTTCGTGGGATGATGATGCGAACAGCCAGCGAAAAAGATGAGCGGAAAAGTAACACTGACCACCTCCCATATGAACAATCATTATTTATACATAAATTGTTAGAGAATCATTGAAACTCACTCACTCTACGGCTTTCTATTCTGGTGAAGAATAATGAGTACTGAGAGAAGGAGAAGAAGAGTAATTATTATGGGCGCTGCTGGAAGAGATTTCCACAACTTTAACGTATTCTTTAGGAATAATCCTGATTACGAAGTTATTGCATTCACTGCCGCTCAGATCCCTGGGATTGCTGGTCGTAAATATCCCCCAGAACTCTCTGGGCCTTTATATCCTGAAGGTATCCCGATCTATCCTGAAGAGCAACTACCAGAGTTAATCAGAAAGTATAACGTAGATCTTGTAGTGTTCTCTTATAGTGATGTTTCCCATCAGTACATAATGGAAAGAGCCGCAATAGCTCAAGCTAATGGGGCTAGCTTCATGTTACTTGGCCCTAATGATACCATGCTAGAAGCTGAAGTTCCCGTTATCGCCGTTGGAGCCGTTAGAACTGGATGTGGTAAATCAACAGTTAGCAGAAAAGTGGCTAAAATCTTAAAGGCTAAAGGCTTAAAGGTAGTAGCGGTTAGGCACCCTATGCCCTATGGTGATTTAAGAAAACAGATTATCCAGAGATTCGCGTCATTCGATGATCTTGATAGATATGATGTCACCTTTGAAGAGAGAGAAGAATATGAACATTACATAGAAAATGGGTTTGTAGTTTATGCTGGTGTAGATTATGAAAAGATTCTGCAAGAAGCACAGAAAGAAGCTGATATAATACTATGGGATGGTGGTAACAACGATTTCCCATTCTACAAACCAGATCTATTCATTGTCGTAGCTGATGCGCTTAGGCCTGGCCATGAGTTAACTTACTGGCCGGGTTCTGTTAATATCAGAATGGCGGATGTGGTGGTTATTAACAAAGTTGTTGAAGCCGATCTTCGCTCAGTAAAACAAGTGGAAGAAAACGTTAGGAGGGTTAATCCTGAGGCAAGGATCATCTTAGGAGCTTCTACATTATACGTAGAACAACCCGAATTAATAAAAGAAAAACGAGTGATTGTAGTGGAGGATGGTCCAACAGTATTACATGGAGAAATGTCCTATGGAGCGGGTTATGTAGCTGCTCTTAGATACGGTGCTAAGGAGATAGTAGATCCAAGAAAATGGGTTAAGCCTGGAACTGATTTAGCAGAAGCTTATAATAAATACAAACATATGGGGCCTGTCTTACCGACTCTAGGCTATACTGAGAAGGAGAAGAGGGAACTTGAAGAGGTAATTAATGCAATAGATGCCGACACTGTAATAAGCGGCACTCCAATTGATTTGTCAAGAGTATTAAAGGTTAACAAACCTATTGTCAGAGTTCGTTATGAATTAGTGGAGGTCAGTACTCCTACACTAGAGCAAATTATTGACGAGTTCTTAGAAAAACATGGTTTAAAATGATGTTATAAGTTGTTTTCCATTCCTAATACGGAATTTAAACTACTAGTTGCTCCTCTCATATACTAATTTTTTTAACACTCTTGACGTTTTCCTTAATACCACAGAAAAACGGGAGAAATTCTAAATAATATCTAAGAATACCTCATAACGCACATTATCATTGCTAATGGAGATCGATCTATCTTGATAACGAAGAAGAATTCCAGCGAATAATAGTAGGATATTTGAAATGTAATGCCCAGACAAGCGTCGATCTTATTTACTCACTATTCTATGAGTGTCATTGTACCGTTAGTGTTATCAGAGCAGGAATTATTTCTATCCATAAAGTCGATTTCCAAAAGCGAAAGATCGTGTGACTAAATCTTCACGCATCGCAAAAGATATATTATTTATGGTGACTAAAGACTAGATTCTATAGTTCATTAGAAGCACCCCGATTAAAAAAGATCATTTAGAATTTTCCATCAAGTACTTTATAGTCTTGGTGAGGCTTATTGTCGCGATTTCAGCCAAAACTAAAAGAAAAGAGATGGGATCCGAAGAAAGAAGAGAGCCTTATAGAAATATGGGAGCGGGAGGGACTCTATCGATTTAAGAGAAATTCGAAGAAACCCATCTTCTCGATAGACACACCTCCACCTTATGCCAGTGGAACACCTCATATAGGATTTGCCGTGCATTATAGCCAGATAGATATGATTGCACGATACATGAGAATGCAGGGATTCGAAGTTCTATTCCCAATGGGCATTGATCGTAATGGCCTTCCCGTAGAGGTTCAGGTAGAGAGGTTGTATAAAATAAGAATGTACGAAACACCTAGGGAGAAATTTCTCGAACTGTGCCGTGAACTCCTTGATAGATATGAAAGGGAGATACTGGAGATTTCAAAAAGATTAGGATTTAGTATGAATTCATTTGATCCTAAAGAAATCTATCGGACGGATTCCCCTGAATATCGTAGAATTACTCAAGCCACCTTCATCGAATTATTTAAGCGTGGGCTTATTTACGAAGATGAGAGACCTAACAATTGGTGCCCTCGCTGTAGAACAACTTTGGCTGACGCGGAGGTAGAATACCAAGAGGAAGAAACTCGATTAGTATATATTAAATTCAGAGTTAAAGAGACTGGTGAAGATCTGATTATTGCTACTACAAGACCAGAACTGCTCGCCGGATGTGCTGCTGTTCTTGTACATCCAGATGACGATCGATATAAACACCTCCATAATAAGCATGCTATCGTACCTATCTATGAAAAAGTAGTCCCGATCATTGCTCATAAGGAAGCTAATCCAGAGTTTGGTACAGGAGTAATGATGCTTTGTTCCTTTGGAGACTATACCGATATTCGATTATTTAGAGAGCTAAGATTAGAGCCCGTTAAAGTTATTACTGAAGATGGTACCTTATCAGAAGCTGCTGGTAAATACAGAGGATTATCTGTTAAGGATGCGAGAAATAAAATAATCGAGGATCTTAAGAAGAAGGGTCTTCTTGTTAAGGAAGAGAGAATTACCCATAAGATCCCTGTTTGTTGGCGTTGTAAGACACCCATCGAGTTCATTGTAATGAAAGAATGGTATCTCAAGCAGCTAGATTTTATTGATAATTTAAAGGACATCTCTAACAAAATGCGATTTTTCCCGCCAGAGAATAAAAGGATTCTCGATAATTGGCTTAATTCGGTGACAACGGACTGGCCAATTTCTAGAAGACGATATTATGGCACTGAAATACCGTTGTGGTACTGTGAAAATTGTGGAAATATTATTATTCCCGAGCCAGGAAAATATTATGTGCCATGGAGAGACCCCCCACCTATTAATAAATGTCCTAAATGTGGTTCCACAAAGTTTAAGGGCGAAACGCGTACCTTTGACACATGGTTTGATAGCAGTATTTCACCTTTATACATCTCTGGGTATCTGAGAGATGAAGATTTCTTTAAAGAAGTATTCCCAGTAAGCTTAAGACCTCAGGGCAAGGAAATCGTCAGAACGTGGTTATATTATACTATTTTGAGAGTTTACCAATTAACGGGCAAACCAGCATTCAAATATGTCTGGATATCTGGTTTGGTCATGGATGCAAAGGGCAGAAAAATGTCTAAATCGCTTGGTAACATTGTGTATCCTAAGCCGCTCATAGAAAAATATGGAGCGGATGCACTTAGATTATTCGGAGCTTGTGAAGCAATGCTTGGAAGCGATATCCGTTTTTCAAAGAAAAAAGTTGAAGGCATGGCGAAATTTATCCAGAAACTTTATAGTATAGCTAGATTTGTTTCAATGTTCCCTGAGCCCAGCAAAGATGAAATCGAGTTGATAATGACTGATAATTGGATATTAGCTGAAACAAATCGCGTAATTGAAATTGTCAAAAAACACTATGATCAATTAGACTTCTTTGGAGCAAACTTCGTGAAGACCTTTGCTTGGGAAGTTTTTGCTGACCATTATATAGAATTAGTGAAATCACGAGCCAATGGCGTTATTGGAGATGAGAAGAAGCAAAAAGCTGCTTGGTGGACATTACATAGCGTATTGAAGACAATACTAAAACTTCTCGCACCCGTTACACCATTCATAACGGATTATATCTATAGGGAGTTATACGGCAAGACAATACACCTTGAGAAATTCCCATCGCCAGAGAAATACGATCCATCTCTCCTTAAATATACTAAGCTAATAATGGAAGTCAACTCATTAATTTGGAAGGCTAAAAGGAAAAAGGGCTTATCTCTAAAAAGTCCAATCAGAAAAGTATATATTCCTAAAGACCTCCAAGGATTCGAGATGGATCTAAAAGGAATGCATAAGATAAAGGAGATTATTTATGGGGAAATAGGTGATGACGCATTAATTTTAGAAGGGACTCGCGTAAAAATAGGTATTGTTTTTTAATACTAATTTTTCACGCAGAGAAGATTTTTCTCTTATTGCTCCGAACTTAAAGGATTCATCATCTCCTCAGAGATCACCTCCCTCTTCATCGCACACTGAGGATTGTGATTCTTATACCTATTCCTCACTATCTACTTTATGATGTGATTAGGAACAAAGTGCTAATAACTTTTCTCGCTTAGTTTATGCATTATTCCACATCCTATGCAAAGATAATACTGTTTCTTTGAAGTGATTACTTTGAAGAGCCTGTAATTATTGCATCTTGGGCATTTCTTATTTAAAAGACGAATAGATCCTTGTTTAGGTAAGTAATATTTTTTACCGCAATTGTCACAGCGTACTATTCGCCAGTTTATAAGATAGATAAGATTTCCACCACATTCGCATTTTCCTACCGTATTCTTTTCTTTTTCCTCTTTAATTAGTTTTAATGCCTCACAAGTCTCTAATTTGTCACATTTACTACATATTCCTTTTTCCCGCCAACAAATTGGGCACAGATAAATGTCCGCCTTTCCGCTCCTTTTTAGCAATAGAATAGGGCTTCCACAAATTTTGCACTTTACAGCTTGTACTATGTATCTTCTTGCTTTAGGTACGATTGTTGAAAAACCGCATTCTATGCATTTAAGGATGTTTACTTTTCCTCTCTTACTCGGTAGTATTATCATCGGGCCTTCGCATTTGGGACATTTCATTACTTCTCTTTCTCTGATATACTGTTTAGAAACTTTTGATAGCTCCTCTTTAAGCTCTCCTATGTTCTTCCTTAATTCATCAAATAATCTTAGGAACCTAACCCTAACATGCTCTATCATCTCTTGCCAGTCCATTTCCTCATTCATTACATTCCGCATTAAGGAGTGCACATAAGCGCTAAAGAAGGGTTTAACAAAATCTGGCCAAATTTTCTCTAAAAACTCTGCTATTGTCCAACCAATATTAGTAATTCGTAAGGTCTTGCCTTTTCGTTCAACATAATGTCTAGAGATTAAAGTCTCTATATGCTCTGGCCTTGTGCTTTTAGTGCCTAAGCCCAGCGTCTCCATTAATTTTATTAACTCACTTTCCTTCAGCCTTGAAGGTGGTTGAGTAAATTTTCTTTCTGGAGGAAGAACAGCCTCTATTTGCACCTTTTGCCCTTCAGTAAGTTTCGTCTTGATTTCTTCTTTGGGTTTATCATAGGGGTACACAACATAAAATCCTTCTCGCATGATTTGTATTCCAGATGCCTCAAAAAGTTCAGAACCAATGCTAATCAGCAATTTAATCCTAGCAATTTCTGCAGGCTCTAAGAAGAGAGATAAGTACCTTCTCACGATTACCTCATACACAGCTTGATGTTGTTTTGTTGGCAAACGCTTATCCCTAGGAAAGGCTGCGTCTATTGGAGTAATTGGTAAGTGATCACCAATAAGTCTACTCCCATTCCTCCTTAGTTTAACTCCTTTCCTTAAGATTCTTTGTGCTATTAACCCTAATCCCGGAAGTTTCTGAAGAGCTCTAAGATTACGTACGTGATCGTAATTTGGAGGATATTTATCAGTGTCAGTTCTTGGATACGTGATTAAACCATTTAAGTACAGGTCTTCTAGTATTTTCATAGCTCTATAAGCTGAAATTCCTAGTATATCATTAATCATTGTTAATGCTTTTGTTGTGTTAAGAGGAGTTGGCGGTAATTTTAGCTCCTTACTCACCAAGATTTTTCTTACAAAACCTTTATCCACGTCCTTTACTTTTTCGTAAATCATCAATGCGCTTCTTTCACTATCAAATGGAGAATCTTTATGAATGATTTCAAGACTTTCTCCATCTATAAAAATTCGCGCTTTAAGAACCCAATAGGGTTTAGGTTTAAAGTTCCTTATTTCACGCTCCCTGACGAAGAGAAGATATAATGTCGGGGTTTGCACTCTACCAATTGAAAAAGCTTTCACTCTTAATGATTGTGTAATGTCTCTAAAGGCAACAGTGAGCTCTCTGGTGGCCGAGAAACCTATCATCGCATCTATTATTCTCCTAGCCTTTACTGCGTAGGCCCAGCTCCATTTAGGCTCTATTGGTGCATAAAAGGCGGCTCTGAGCTCTGCTGGCTGAAGTGAAATAAACCACATTTGGTATGTTGGAATTTTGCCTTTAACCTTAGCAATTATTTCGTAAGCTTCTAGCCCTATATTTGCTCCTTCTTCATCCGCATCAGTAGCAAGAATTAAAACATCTGCATTCATAGATTCTCGCTTAAGAATTTCGGCTATGTCCTTTTCAATGATAACTTCTTTCAAAAAGGAGGGATTAATTAGAGCTCTTGGATCGCTATCTTCCCACTTCCCAGAGAATGCATCAATAGGCGCGTATTCCATGATATGCCCTTTAAGAGGTATAATAGTTAGTTTTTTTGCGTTCCAATAGACATCATAAATGTGAATATTACCCGATTTCGTTGATACTTTCCTGAGCCTCCCCCCACCTAGCGCTTTAGCTATTGCTTGTGCTACTTTAGGTTTCTCGGTTACGATAATCACTTTACGCACATTCGAAAGAATTTCCATCACGGAGAACTTCTTTGAACTACGGTCTTTTATTTCTGGAAGCTTTATTTTTGATTTGAACTCTTTAATGAGATCTGAGAGAGAAAAATCTTTAATCATACTAGTTAGTTCTTTATCCCTCAAAACTCTCTTTTCCTTCTCTCCTCTAGATTTCCTGAAGAATTCGTCCAATGTTATTTGTTTCCCCATAGCGATCTTCCTAACTTCTAGCACATTAAACGTTTATACTTAATATATCTTCCAAGAACAAAACTTCTCACTAAGTCTTAGGTAAATATATTTATTTATCGTATCCCCATTGGAAAGACTCTATTAGAGAATTGATAAATTGAGGTACTTTCCTATGTTAATCTTTCAACAAGGCCAAACAGCTGCTGAATGGTTATCTTGGTTAATCTTCTTCATTATATTATTATTCTTTAATGAAATACAAGCATATATGCTAATTTACTCCGTAAGATCATTCCTAAACGAAGTTCGGCTTTACGATAGTTTAGGACGATGGTATATAGTTTCAATTATTCTCTCCGCCAGAAAAGATCTAATTGAGAAAGTTTCTGGAATTACTGCTAAGGAAAAAGCAGAAAATCTAAAAAAAGATCCAGAGTTCAACAAGTTGCTTTCTTGGACAAATGAAGTTCTCGATTTCTTCCTAATATCTCCAGTAACGCTTGATCCTTCTGGAGTTTTACAACGATTGGAACATTTGTTAGATGTGAGAAAAAGAAGATTGAGAGGAATAGCTAACAGAATTATCCCAGATGCCCCTATTCACTTAAGAAGAAATCTAGAAAGTGCTTTAGAGGCCGCATCTGCTATTCATACAGTATACAAAATTGCTGAGCATATCTATAAAGTTGGCGTTAATACGAAGTCGTATATTTATCTCATGCAACTCAAAATGTTAATACCCTATTTGAGAGAGATTGTGATCTCCTACTATGATGCTTTAAAGGCTTTCAGAGCCGGCATTCCAATAGGAGATAGCATAGGTCCAATCGTAGCTCAGAGATTTTTCGGATCTGAAGTAACGGTGGATGAGAAGAATGATATCGTATACAGTGTTTCGGAATTCGAAGATCGATATATTCTCGCGCTAAAAGCTCATGGGCCGGGAAGTGAAGTAGGCAAGCCTGGCGAAGTAATCAAGAAGATTATTGATGAGCTAAAAGGTGATATTCAAGCAGTTATTATGATAGATGCTGCTCTCAGACTAGAAAGTGAAAAAACAGGGGATATTGCCGTTGGTGTGGGGGCTGCAATAGGAGATCCTGGTCCTGAAAAATTCAAGATAGAAAATGCTTGTACGAACTATAAGATCCCCTTATATGCTATCATTATCAAGGAATCCTATATCGAGGCAGTTACTCCAATGAATCGAGAAATAGCTGAAGCTGCTGATAAAGCTGTAGAGATCGTAAAGAAATTGATACGTGAAGAAGTTCCAAAAGAAGGAAAGGTAATAATAGCGGGAATAGGAAATACTGTGGGAGTTGGTAATGAACAAGTAGAGAAAAAGTTAGCACCAAAAGCTGCATAACATCTTCTATAACTCTCTGAGTGCCTTGTGGTGATGATAAAATGCCTACTAAAATCCCAAGCGGTTTCAGGGATTTTCCACCAGAAATGATGATCTTGAGAAAAAAAGTAATCAGTATACTGGAAAATGTTTTCCAAAAATATGGATTCGATCCAATAGAAACGCCCGTATTAGAGTTTTGGGATACATTAAAGGGGAAGTATGGTGAGGAAGCCGAGAGAATGCTTGTATACAAATTTAAAGATCCATGGTCAAAAGAATGGTTCGCTCTAAGATATGATTTGACAGTTCCACTTGCGAGATTTTTCTCTGCACGATCATTACCCTTGCCTTTTAAGAGGTACCAGATCGGTCGCGTATGGAGGCATGATAGGCCCCAAAGGGGGCGGTATAGAGAGATTTGGCAAGCTGATGCTGACATTATAGGCTCTCCCTATCCAGAAGCTGATGCTGAAGTGATAAGTTTAACAATAGATGCTTTATCTAAATTAGGCTTCTCAAATTTTTATCTCAAGCTAAATGATAGGCGCGTTCTCTCCGGTATCTTCGAGAAAAATTTTGATTTAGATCCGAGAGAAAGTTTGCGAGTGTATAGAATTATAGATAAGTTGGATAAAATTGGGATCGAAAGTGTTAGGAAAGAGTTGCTAAAAATAGGACTAAAGGAAAATATTGTAGAAGAAATTATGGATGTTATTAGTATTAGCGGCGAAGCAAATGAGTTATTAGATATTCTTCATGAAAAATGTGATCCCAAAGATAAGAAAACTACTGAGGGCTTAAATCATTTAATGGAAATCCTTGATTTATTGGGTAATAAACGAAAATATATTAGAATAGATCTAAGCCTTGTGCGAGGATTGGACTACTATACGGGACCCATCTGGGAAGCTACAATTCCAGAGACAAGCATAGGTTCTGTTGCGGGGGGAGGACGCTATGATAGTCTCATTGGAATATACTCAGGGCATGATTATCCTGCAACTGGGACATCAATAGGAATTGACCGGGTAATTGATGCTGGACTGCTACTCGGAATTTTTAATACATCCATTAAAACTTATACAGAAATATGCGTAGTCGTTATCTCCAGAGACTTTTTCTCCAAGGCATGGGAACTCGCTAATACGTTAAGAGATGCTGGGTTTAATGTTCAAATAGACCTAATGCGTAGATCTCAACAAAAGCAAAGAGAGTATGCGTTAAAGAAGGATATTCCGGTGCTGATATTTATTGGTAGAAAAGAATTAGAAAGGAAAATCGTTACTATATATGATAGACGCAATGAAGAGAGAAAGGAGATCCCTCTTTCCGATCTCATAAATTATTTAAATCGACTCTTGCGTGGATGAGTCATGATCCTAGGAAAATTTAGCCAGGAGAGGATAAGGAAAATAAGTGAACGTCTTCTAGATACTAACTGTGCAAGAATTGCCGTACTATGGGAAGAAATAGGGGGAGGAAAAGTTCGATGCTTAGTATGTGAGCGACGATGCGTAATACCCCCGGGCATGCGAGGAATGTGCGGTGCCCGATATAATCATGGTGGAGAATTGTATGTACTTACCTATGGTAATATAAGCTCTATAAGTAACAATCCAATGGCAAAGAAACCTTTCTTTAATTTCTATCCAGATAAATACGCTATAACTGTTGGTTCTTGGGGATGTAATTTTACTTGTCCATGGTGTCAGAATTGGGAAATATCGAAACTTTGGGTCACCAAATGCAATTATGTATCTTCCCATCAGCTAATTAGCATCGCTAAACGCTATGGTTCAGCAGGCACTAGTTTCTCCTTTAATGAACCCTCAGTAACATTGCTAGAGTACTCACTCGATGTTATGCGGCTCGCTAAGAAAGAAAAAATGTTCAATACATATGTTAGTAATGGATTCATGACCCTTGAGGCACTGGAACTCTTGGTAAAAAATGGACTTGACGCCATTAACATTGATATAAAGGGCTGCAAAGGAATTATCGAACGCTGGATTGGAGCTGACGTGGAATATGTGTGGCGAAATGCTCGAGAGTTCAAGAAAAGAGGCGTTCATGTGGAAATAACTACTCTCGTAATACCAAAAGTTAATGATGATGAAAAGTGTTTAAGATCGATCGCTAGAAGAATTAGAGACGAGCTGGGACCAGAAACACCTTGGCATGTAACAAGATACTTTGCGGAATATCGGGCTTTAGAGTATAATCTTCCCCCAGCTACTCCTATCGAAACGATTGAAAAAGCTCGAAAAATAGGTGTGGAGGAAGGACTAAAATACGTATACGTAGGTAATATTCCCAATCATCCATGGGAAAATACATATTGTCCAGAATGTGGAGAACTAATTATTAGACGTGGGTATAGCTTCTATGACCCATGGCGAGTAGAAGTACTTATTAATGAACCAGTATGCCCCAAATGTGGAGCTAAGTTAGATATTGTGCTTGAGAAGGGGCAGTAATATCTGTCAAACTTGGCAGGGTATTTTTCTCTCCATATAACTTATGTAAAGAATTCTAATAATCCTCCCTTACCAAGCTTCTTTAATAATTCCTCAGTCGGTGATGGTTTTAATTCAAAAATCTTAGCAAGTTTATCTTTTTGTGCAACAACATTTTCTACGCGTGCTTGATCCAGAGTAAAGTTCTTGAGATCACGGATATCTACCGGTACAGATACTAATCCCGTTTTATAATGCATAGAATAAGGCGCCCTTACATCTCCTTCTGGTTTCAGTGAAGACCAATCTAGGAGAATTCTTCTCCTCCTTAACTCCTTCTTTGCAACGGTTGATGTAGTTATGGGTATATCAAATATATCGCCGAAGTCGCTTCTTAATTCATTATATTTGCCCTCAAGTCTTTTTTCTACAGAATCTTGAATTATCTCTACGGCTTTACGATAGTCCTCAAAAGAGCCTATTGGCTTATCCAAGCTTAACCAAATCTGAAAGCCTCTTGATCCACTAAACTTCACGCAAGGGTACATACCCAGCTCTTCCTTAATTGTATCATAAACTTCCTTCGTTATTTCCTTGATGAACCGAAAACCTATTTCACCAACATTTTTGATATCCTCACCTGCATCAATGTCGATTATTAACCAGTCTGGGTAATTCTTGCCCAATCTATGTACGTATGGAATATAGTCGATTGCATGTGCATTAACATACCTCATTAAGTCATCAAAGCTATTTATGAAATTATATCTCTTTGGCTTAAGCTTAGCATAGCGCGAAAAAATCGGTTTTACATTCCTTATTGGGTCTTTATCATCTGAGAAAACTTTAACAACCGTGATTGGACGATTCCTAAGAAATGGTAGAATCATATCTGCTATTTTCGGATAATAGAAACGTGCTAGGAATACAAGACGATAACTTAAGTTCATCTCTGGGTCATAAGCTAACCTCCAAGCCTCTTTCCTACCCTCTTCTGTCACTTTATACATTCCACTTACTCGCTCAGCTAACCCCATATTCAAAAGCTCTTCTAACGCATCTATAACCTCTTTTTTTGATGCACCACAATCTCTTGAAACTTTCTCATAGATATGAGAAAACTCGACTAATTTCCCAGGCGGCTTGATGGCCAATAATAAGAGAACTCTATCCGTTACTCTTTTATCATTAATTGGTTTCATACCCATCTACCATAAATGTTTCTTTTGTATTAACTAGATTAAAAGATCGTTTTGACACTTAATAGTATACACTCCTTGATGAATATTATTGATGAACTAGAACCATAATGAGAAAAATGGGAAGATTCTCTAAGAAAAGTAAAAGTGAGAAAGTGACTATAATAAGATTAGAAAATTAGTCGTGAAGAAGGGATAGTAAATTCTTACTCTATTGAGAAGGCAAAAACTCCTGCATGAATAATTTTCAGTTTTTTAGCCACTAAGGATTTTTCAGGGTTTATTATCAATACTACATCATCAAATTCTTTCGAAAAACGTGTAGAACCACAATAAGGACATACATACGTATCTCTTCTCTTTTCTTTCTTTTCACGCTCTAATTCACTCTTAGGATACACTCTTCTACAACTTATACAAACTAGATAACTACCAACTCTTTTGACCATTTTCCTTCACCACATCATTTAATGTTGAGTATTTTTAATTCTCCATCCCTATATTCCGCTATTTTACCATTGACTCTATTGAAAACGTAATTCAATACAGAGAAAATACTTAATAATTTGTTATTAAAGAAAAACCTATAACCTTCTGGAAAATAGGTATGAGCCCTAATAATAACATTAATGTTGTTCTTCTCGGTGAACTTATTAAAAACTTCCCATCCGAATAGATAGCAGCCAGGCCCTCTTGGACTAGGAGCATAAGTCTCTATTCGATCATCAGGATCATTCCATAAAATCTGGAAAAGGAATTTATTTCCTTCACCCCGCAGATCATTCTTGGGCAGAGACTTTAGCTCACTTATTTCTGGAGACTCAATTGGTATTCCCCCATGCAATGCTAGAATTTCTCCATTATTTATTAATACTGCAATAGGCATTTTCGCGAATACCTCGTTGCACCGTATATATATCTTATCGGCACTTGACTTAAATTTACTAAAAACCTCGTTCTTGAAACCATAATACGAGTTAGTTGATATTGTTTCATGATTGCCTCTTAGAAGGATGACCTTTCGTGGACTTCTTCTCTTCATCTCAAAGAGAACTTGTAATATTTCTATGGAGTAATCTCCCCGATCAACATAATCACCCAAAAAGATTACTGTACCATCATATTCTCTCACAAAACGTATAATTTCCCGCGCAGCTTCCCAATCTCCATGAAGATCGCCGATAAAGAGTACTCTTTCATCAAAAACCTCTAAGACAGGCGGTTCTGTCTCGAAGAGCTCCTCCACTTCGGCTAGAAGTGTTAGGAAACTATTTGCATCAATCCAATTTAACATTTTAATTCACTACATTAGTATTATTTGTGTAGTGAAAATTTGTCGTGCATAGATGTCTTAAAGATTTTATAACTCCTCCGGCTTCTCACTCTAGTCCCAATTTTTTTATTAAGTATAAATTAGTGCATTTGAATAAGATAATGAATGGAAATCCTATAAGAAAATGCTTTGTGGTCACCAAAGGAGAGGATGATATTATATGACTTCTGATGAAGAAGAACTGCTCGAAACTCTTCTATCTAAACATCTGGAAACCGCCCTCCAGATATATGCTAGACAAATCGCAGAAGACGTTCGTTCGGAGTTATTAGCGAAGGAAAATGTGCTTCTCAGAAATATTGATGCTGCCCTGATTACAATGCTCTCCCGTAAACTCCTATACGCAATGATTAATTCCATTAAGGAGGCAATCGAGAATTCCTTAAGAAGAAGAATCCACGTTATAGAATCAAAGCTTCGGGAAATAATAAGAGACGAGCTCAGAAAAATGGCTCGCGAATCCATTACTAAAAGTGCTATTGCAAGGCAACGTACTCCATCACTTAAGAAGGAAGAAGAGGAATTGCTAAAAGAGCTCAGAGAATGCCGGGTTAAATTATCCAATTTAAGTGATAGATTAGGAAAATTCTTTAACCTTGTTATTAAATTCGAACCGCGTTTTCACGCATTACCCCTCATAGAACAAGCTGGTGAAATGGACATCGATGAATTAGCGCGAATGCTACGAATGCCGAGAGATAAGATTCTAGAGTTTCTAAAAATAACATCAGCAGCTGGAATAACTTATATGAAGGGTAATAAAGTCTTCTTAGTAACTCCGATATTCAAAATTAAGAAGAGTAAAAGTTAAAATTGAGGGATTTGGATTACGTGTTTTCACTTAAGATAAATATTCTCAAATCTAATCATGTTGAATTAAGGAATAATCATTTCTCATCATACGCCTTATTTCCTAAAATCATAAAGCATACATCAGCAGGAATCCTCTCCTCAACACCAATTCCTCAGGACTTTGTTACGTATTATGAGATACGTCTTATCATCCCGTTATGGAATTCTCTTGGGCAATTCAATCCTCGCTGTTATGTTTAGTACGTTAATGTTTTTGTTTTTCTCCTAATATTTTACAATTCCCTTCCAACCGAGATGCTTTAGAAGATCCCCCACATAAATCCATTTATGTTTTAATCTCTTAGTAGCATCAATTTCCTCGAAACGTAAGGGCTTAAGATTCCTATATTCTGGAGGCACTCCAAGGTATACTCTTAATCTCTTGTAGGCTTCTCTACCCCTAGGTTTTTTCCATGGGAGCATTCCTCTAATTGTTCTTTTTACAAATAGATCCGGTCTGGAATAATGAAATGGTCCTCTTCGCGGGTTTGTTCTTGAGTGGATATCCCATATGTCTTTGTATTTATCAATAACATATTTTGGATCTCCAGAGATTACGGCCTTTTCCGCATTAATAATGACTACTCTTTGGCCCTCAAGCAACATTTTTGCTACTCTTGCCCCCAGTCTGCCAAGAATCATATTTGTGGCATCAATCAGGATAAAATCTGGTCTCTTTTCTTTTCGCTCTTCGCTTTCATTCATGATTAATACCCTCCGATACAGCCTCAAAAATCAGCTCATATTATTATCTTCACGTTTGATCCAGTAGGATTCTCCTTTAATAAATCTTCTATCGTCAGAACGCGTCCTCCAGTTTTAACTATTTTCTGACGAGCATTCTCTGAAAAGGCAAATGCCGCAATAGTTAATGGGTGGTCTAATTCCCCACCACCAAGAACTTTACCCGGTACTACCACAGTTTCGCCCTCTTTCGTTAACCTATTAATTTTTGATAGATTAACGGTTACTCTTTTCCTTCTCGGTCGCTCTAAAATATCCGCTACAGCGCTCCAGACCCTGACTTTATGCTCTCTAGCTATTTTCCTTAATGTCCTAATTAAGGCATGAAGATAAACATTAGTTGATTTTGTCTTTGTAGTCATGGCTTTAAGCCTCTCTCTATTCTTTCCTTCTCAATAGCAAATAGTTATTTGTAATAGCTCCATAAACTATGCATGGAAAATTTAACTTTAACTATGTACAAGCTACTTTAAGATATCTTGTCTAATTTCTTCTTCCTTCACTCTTCTTAACTAAGTAGAAAAGCTCCTCTAAATCACTGTCTTCTGGATTTAAGTCTCTTATTTTAAATATTATCCCTTTTGCACGCTTTAAGTCTCCCAGCAAAATCAAAGTTCTCGCTTTTTCGATTAACAATTCATAATCCTCATAATCGTCTTTTTCGAGTGTTAATCTTATGGCTTCATCGATCGCTCTTAATGCCTCCTCATATTTTTTCAAATCCCTCATAATATAATGCTTAAGAATCCAAGCTTCCACAAACTCATTATTAAGTTCTAGCGCCTTATTAATAGCATTTAATGCTGAGTTATTATCTCCTTTTTTCCTTTCAATCAGCGCTTTTAAAAACCATGCTTTAGGATCATTCTTCTTATTTTTCATAACATCGTTTAATATGCTCTCAGCTTGGCGAATTTTTCCTAAGAAGAAAAGATTTATTGCCCTTTCAATAATATCCATATTGTCCCCCACAGAGAAATGACATAACTAATGGGGTGTATTAATGAGAACTCTAAAACTTTACTTCTTGACGAATAATAAGCATAAATACTCTGAAATTCTTGACATTTTTAAGAGGGTAAAAACACAAATCAGAATAGAAATGTATTCTTATCCGAATACAAAGCTAGAAATTCAAGCTGAGAATTTAGAAGAAATTGTTAAGTTCGCTGTAAAGTACGCGCGAAGGAAAGGACTCGACAATTTCTTCATAGAAGATTCTGGTCTATTTATTGAGTCGCTCAAAGGATTTCCAGGCCCATTCTCAAGTTATGTTTTTAAGACAATAGGAATCCCTGGCATTCTCAGACTCTTGGAGAATGAGACAAACAGAAAAGCTTTTTTTAAGTCAGTTATAGGGCTTTGCTTAAATGGAAAAACATACATTTTTACTGGGGTAGTAAAGGGGAGAATATCTGAGATTCCGAGAGGCAAGTATGGTTTTGGATTTGACCCGATTTTTATCCCAAATGGTTTCTCAAAAACATTTGCTGAAATGACACTAAAAGAAAAGAATACTGTTTCTCATAGAAGTAGAGCTGCCAAAAAGATGTTAAATTTTCTTCAAAATTTCCTAAGAGGTGATGTCATGGAAGAGAATAAAAATACGTTTTAAAGATTAAATCTCACTAAATCATCACTTTTTACGCCGCCGTCTTCTTCTAATTTTTTCTTCCCTTATTATGGTGGGCTCATAAGTGAGATAATGATATATCAGTAGAGTAATTATGATTAGTATTCCCAGCAGATACAAGGTGAGCTCTAAATAATAAGTTGCTGTGGCTGCTGCCTGCATTCTAACTAACCTCCTCCTCTTCTACCTCAATAATGCCTAGCAATTTACTAATAGCCGCCTCGATAGTTTTCACTCTCGGAACTAATGGAAGTACAAAAATTCTCTTCTCACCTGGGAAATATAATGTGAGAGTGCCGCTTCCAAAAAGGATATATTCAAAAATATCCTTTATTTCCACACCATATCTCATGCCATGGGTGGGATATCTCTCTCTTTTACCAAACAATCCCGTTCTATGAGTAACTTGATTAGGTTCGATTATCCAGTAGTCCCAACGCTTAGAGAGCCATGACAGAAAGCATACTATGATTATTATAGTGGCAAAACCATAATATGCTTGGGTGGACAAGACAATATTCAGAGACTCTATAAGGTTAATGAGGGGAGCACTCGGAACTATATTATACTGTGATATAATGATGTAAAGCAATACTACTATGATGCCTAAAGATATTAATCCAAATGTTTTAGATTCGGTGAATTCGAATGCTGTTACTAAGATATTAAAGAAGAGTATTACTAGGAAAACGGTTCCTAGGAAGTTCTCGATGTGTGTTGGTAAATACTGCTGTATTAGGCCTATTATGAGGGCTACTATGGCTGAGGGTAATAATGTGATAATCTTTGAATACGATCTTATCACTATTTTCTCTAATTCCTTGTGACTCAAAACTTATACACCTCATCTATAGTATATTCCTTCCTAGCGAAATGACTAACTGTCCTAATATCTCTTGTGTCGCTTAGTACATATTTATAATTTCCCAAGACCGTTCTGAAAATCTAAAGAAAATTATTGGAGGTGTCGAAGTGTCATCTAAAACGTGTCTTAAGGCGATGATTCTCCTAATTCTCATATTACTTTATCTACCTTCGCTCGCAACTCATATACTTAAGGTATGTACGCAAGAGGAACGTAAATTCGTCATTACGTCTGTAAAACCATTAAAAGAAAGTTACAGGCAGGACGAAGATCTCATAATACTAGCCGTGATTAGAAATAATAGATCAACAGCAACCCTAAAGCTTAAAGAATTTAATGTAACAATAATGAGGTATGAAGCTGGTGGAAGGAGGCAAACTCTTTTCTTCACCGTAACCATTGATCTGGATGATTATGCTATAGAGGGAAATGCCAGTTATACGGTCTTTGTAAGAACTCCACTCAGAAACTTCCCCCCCGGAAAGTATAATGTAACAGCCTTCTTCAGAGTATACTACCGTCCTGAACTTTATTTTGAAGTATATGCAATAAAAGGCCATGATATACGCGTTTTACCGAGTCTCGAAATCCCGCCTTCTGCGCTACTTGTAATGGGCATAATGATGAGCATCATAATCGTTTACATCGGTTATGGGATCACTGGGCGTTTTAAGAAGTAAGTCTTTTCTTTAGCGCATCTTTACTGGGCGATATCAAAACTTCAATCTCTCCATTTTTTCTGATAATTACCGCAGGTAATGCACTAATGCGATACTTCTCAACATATTCTGGATTCTCAAAGACATCTAGGAAAATTAATTTATCTTCTGATAATCCACACTCTCTCACTGTTTCTTCTAAAATTTTCCAGAAAAAATCACATACGGCAGAATCTCGCACACAAATGTATAAAATTTTTATATCCACCGTCAAGAATCCTCCGAGAAGCTATTACGAGATCAAAAAAGTGTAAAATCAGCCTTTTTTACTATTACATGGGCCCCCTAAGCAACTACCTCTCTTTATCTTTGTTGTACTCTAATTTCAATCCAAGTATTTCTCGGTACTGGAACAGCTAATATATAGGTCAGATCACGAGATGTTAGTTCTGCAACTATTAGTCTTTTATGTATCGCTAGTTCATAGAAATCGTATGTGGGGGTACCTTCACCACAAGGCGATTTTCTCACTGATAAATATAGTCTCTTGGTAGGCAGTCTTATAGGTCCAGAAGTTTTTGCACCTCTATTCCTTAAGATCGCTGCTAAGCTTTGTGTATATTCTTCGAGTACTCTATGGTCGATTCCAGCAACCTTCAAATAGAACTTCATTCTTCTTACTCTAGGAACTGCTCTCCTAGGTCCCCGTCTGGTTAATTTTCGTATTTTTTGCTGAACCTGCTTAGAACTTTGTTCTGTCATATTACCCTTCACCATGAACAACTTAATGTGATGTTATGTGATAAGAGAAAAAATTATTAAACTTTATTCTTTTAGAAATTCTTCAAGAGCTTCCAATTCTCCCTCCTCCAGTTCGATTTCTTCGCTTTTTAGAAGCTCCTCTTTAGGAATTCTTGAAAGCTTTAAAGTCGCTGTATCACGCCAATAACCAACGAGCATACCTACTAATCCGCTTAGCAATGAAACAGTTAAAGCTAAGGTGACAATCACCAGCAAGTCTATTTCAGAATATGAAAGAGCCAAGACTGTTAAAGAACAAATGAAGCTGCTTATGAAGCCTCCAGTACTATTAGTTGCTGATATTCCGCATATAATTCCAGTTAGGATACCGAAAATTGTGACAAATGCGAAGGCGTATGTAACAGGATTTATCATTAATAATGCGCTCAAAATTTCTATAAATAGAAATCTAAGCATATAATACAAAGCAAATGTTAATGGCAAGCTGATTAGGAGAGAGAAGATAGTTGCTGAAAAAAGAGAGGATCTTATATTTGGTAAGATCCTTGTGTGTTTTCTTAAGATCTCTTCTATCACATCCTTGAATCTATCCTTTAATTCATCAGTAACCATTATTAACCCTTCTTCTAATTGCGCCTCCTCAATTTCATTAACCAGCTTTTCCGCAAGACTCCTAAGAACGTTATTCGTTGCTCGTTGATGATCTTCAATATCGGATACGGCGGCTATCCAGAAAACCTTATCTCTAATTTTAAATGTGAAGAAGGATAATGCAAAATTCTTGAAGTCGATTCTTTGTGGTGCAGCAAAAGTTTCTTGCCCAAAATTAAGTAGAGCAGAAACGAAACTAGCTACCAAGTTTTCATCTTTCCCCTTAAAAATTTGTGACGAAATTTCCTCCGATTTCCAGACATATATGGGAGTACCCGAGGAATCTAGTAAAAAAACCGCATGTAACATTTAACCACAAACCCTCCGCTAATTATTATTTTAACTGGTATGCCGATTATTATCTTATATAAACACTCATTAATCCCATATCACGGGTTAGTTAATGTAATGAAAAACACTCATCAGAGTATTAAAATGTCATTAGGGAATTTTATGCTAAAAAAAGAAAAGGTGACGCTTCCTTTATACCTATGATTAATAGAAATGCCCAGAGATGGGTAGGATGAAAGAATTATTAGAATACGTGGAATTAACTCGGAATAGAGTTTTAGAAATTAGTAAGAGAATTGAAGAAGCAAGGAATAGCTTAGAAGAGATCGAGAGAGATTACGAGAATTCGCTTGATATAGATAAGCTTAATGAAGTAGTCTCGAAACTAGATCTCCTTCAGGAAAAACTAGAAAAAATTAAAGAGTTATTGAAAAAATCAGACGAATATCTTCTTGAAATAGAGATTAGCAGAGATCATTCAGAAATATTGGAAGAAATAAATGAGAACCTAGTAATATTGTTAAGAAGCATCGAAAATGAATCAGAAAATATCGAAAGCGATCTTGATGAAATATTAAACGAAATAGAGGAACTCAAAGAGGAAGTAGAGTAAATTAATGAACTCTTTTAATTTGGTTTGTCAAAAATTAGATCAATTAAAAATTTCCCGAGAATGGAATTCTCCTCTCTAATCTATTATCGATATATCTTCAGTTATGTTTCTAATAAGTTTGAGAGTATTTTAGGGGTAAGGGTAAAGAGTTAAGCGATAATACAACGATCTATGTCTTCCTATCACATGTTTTTTTATAGTAAGTTTCAACGGTTGAGACAGCTCATTATTCTGGTGGGTTTGAATCATGGATAGGACCAGCCTTATCGCGGAGATTATGACAGTCATCTACGCTGCATTCCAGCTAGGAATAGAGCTGAATAGGAGAAAATTAGCAACAGTTTTGGTTCTGGTTAAATATCTCTTAGGAGAGAGAGAAATTAGCGAATCACTTGAAATTTTACGAATATACAACGATGGACTAGAATCAGCGAGTATTAATAATGCCATAGGACTTCTAATCGACATGGGAGATTTACGTGAAAAACCTAATGGAAATTTAGTACTGACCGAAAGAGGCAAGCTCGTGATGTCTCATGTACTAAGCTCTAAGAGAAGAATAAAAATGTGGAAAGTTGCGCGAGCAATTTTAAAATACAATACTAAATCTTTAGTTTCCTTCGCTGTATACGTTCTCTTATCGGAGGATAGCAGAGAAGAAAATGAAAATGCATTATCAAAATGTATTATCAGAGAATATGATGAGGTACCTATCTAGAGAAAAAAGTTCATTAGACTGACACTAAAGCAGAGATAGAAAATAGTAATGTGGTGCCGGGGGCGGGATTTGAACCCGCGAGGCGTAATCGCCACCGGATCTCAAGTCTCGCCATCAGATCTACCGGCGCCCTAGTCCGGACTAGGCGACCCCGGCGATAGGCTACGGCATATCATATTTATTGCTCCTAAAATTTACCTAAAACTAAAACTAATGACTTATAAAATTTGGCCCCCTAGGTGAATTTATTAAAGAATTATTCAAAGATTGTATTGATAATCAGCTCAATTCTTCTTCCACAATCTTTTATCATGTATACTCGGCGGATATATTCTCCTTCTCTTTTTTGGCAATGATTTCCTCCGATGTCTCAGCTAATAGCTTACTGTCCACATCAATCATGGAGCTTAATATGAATAGGAACCATGCCTTGTCTTTAAGGGAGAAAACATGTAATCTATGCGCTAAAACAAGATAGTATACTCGTATACCATTCTTATTACTTGCCCCCGAGCCTTTGCAATACGCTCTATGAAGAACTTCGATATCCGCACCTATGATTTCAGCTATCTTGCTCATTATTTCAGGAATCGATTCGCTAGAATCTATTGGGATCCTCCGTGAAATATTTATCATTAAAGCTCGATTCTGATCATTTGGATGGGACTGAACATTTATTAAGATAGGAGGCAAATGCAGATATCGTGGAGGCAGAATAATGAACCGACCGACATCCTGCCTTAGAACATATCTCTTATAATTTTCCTTAAAAATCGCCTTAAGAATACTTTCTATTTCATTCCCTACCTCCCTGACGCTAGGAAACTCCTCTATATCCAGTTTTTCCATCCTACCTTTTTCTCCAACTTTAGTATCCCCCAAAACGCTCACCATTAATTCAAAGTAGAGTATGTATATAGTGTTAAAATTATTTGCAACGTGAACATTTTTCATGAATATTAACAGGTGGTTAACATGGCTCATGAAAGAAAAGGTCGCCCATTAACAGAGGTCGAGACTAAATCCCTTCTAGAGCAATATGGTATTCCATTCCCTAAGAGGGCTATAGCTAAGACAAGAGAAGAGGCTATTAAGAAATCCCGCGAAATAGGCTTTCCTATTGTAATGAAAATTCTGAGCCCAGACATTATTCATAAAACAGACGTAGGAGGAGTCATTTTGGATATTAAGAATGAAGAGGAAGTAGGCAAAGCGTGGGATCAAATGATGCAAAGCGTTAAGCAAAAAGCTCCCTCTGCACGCATCGAAGGTGTACTACTGGAAGAAATGATAAAAGGCGGATACGAGGTTATAATTGGTGGACTCCGTGACCCCGTCTTTGGTCCAGTAGTCATGTTTGGAGGGTTAGGAGGCATCTATGTAGAGCTCTTTGAGGATGTTGCCTTCAGATTAGCGCCCGTCGATGAAAGAGAGGCAGAAGAAATGATGAAGGAGACGAAGGGTTATCAAATATTAGCGGGGTACAGGGGAATGGAAAGAGGAGATATAGAGGCACTTAAAAAGCTCATAGTAAAGGTTTCTCAGATAATGAACAAACACGAAGAGATATTAGAACTAGATCTTAACCCAGTACGCGTTTTCCCAAATAGGGTTGTTGTATTAGATGCAAAATGTATAGTTGCTAGGTGAAGTTTTTGAAGTTATCATTTTTCTTCCCATATCTTCTAATATTAATTGCTTGGATATTTTTTGTCCTAGTTTTTCCATTAACGATTAAAATCTGCTTAACAATCAATCTATATCCTAAAATATTGACAAGTTTTTTACGTGTAATTATCCCTGGAATTATTTTCTTAGCATTCCTTTATACGTGGTATACGATTGCGCTGGTCTATGTCAACAAAAAATTGATGGAAAAAGTTAAAAAAACTGAGAGTTAAATTTATAACCTTCCAGGAATGGATTTGTGATATAAAATAATTAGAGATAATCGTAAAAGGATTGCCGGGGTAGCTCAGCTGGTAGAGCGTCCGGCTGTTAACATGCATTCAAATAGAGACTTCTAAGACAGAAACCGGGAGGTCGGCGGTTCGAGTCCGCCCCCCGGCGCCACTTACTTACTTCTCCTCGCCTTTCTCTCCTCGCATAGGCATAGGTAGTACTCTCCTACATTTGGTATTATTCTGATATTATTCTCCTTAATTTTTGCCTCCTCAACTACTCTTAATCATTAATGCTTTATTCCTTAGGTGTAATTCGGAATGCTAGATGTTGATGCAAAGCCAGAGCGAATAAAGCTAGACCGTTTCTCTCGGAACATCTTAAGGGTTCTGGGTGGACGGAGTTTAGCAATCATAGAGTTTAGTGATGAACTTGGACCAATAATTAAGTATTATTATAACCGAAGAAGCAAGTTTATTTCCAAGTTATTAGATAATAGCGCATTCGTTGTAGAATTAGCCATTGTTGGAAAACATGCTAAGGAACTAATTCTGAAGGACGGTACGAGAGTTCTACTGAGGGAGTTTTTAATCCCAATAAATGGTAGGTTAGGATCTAATTATATAGTTGTTGAAATATCTCCTAACGCAAATACTAGTATACTGCAAGCTGTCTTTGACGAACTCTCTAGGATGATTAGCAATTATAAGAAATTTGATCCTTCTCTCATAAATAAAATATTGAAGAAAATTCTTTTAGTCAAGGAGAAAAATAAGATTGATTCATATCCTCACATAAGGATAAGTTAATCTTGATTATAAATTGCCACGGGGCAGATTAAAAATGGCAGATTTATCGCTTGCTGGAATTAGGAGATTGATGTACAAGGCCGGAGCTGAACGGATTAGTAAGGAAGCTGTAGAGACTATGCGGGAAATAGCAGAAGATCTCATTATAAAGATAGCTAAGGTCGCTGTAGAACTTGCCCAACATGCTAAGAGAAGAACCGTTCAAAAAGAAGATGTTAAGAAAGCCGCTACACTTGTTCTTAAGGTATGATTAAGTTCCTAAACTTTTTTATGATGAAGAAACTAAGTGTTGTTTTTTCGTCTTTTAATTATCGTAGCACACTTATTATATACTACTACATCATCTGGGACATTCTCAAATAAGATAGTCCCAGGTCCAATCACAGCTCTTTTACCGACTAAAATTCCTGGCATCGTAGATACTGAAACTCCAAAATTTGCTTTAGCTCCTACTACTACACCCAGTTTTTTCATCCCAGTATTTATCCTCCTGCTCCCTAGATTCACTTTTATTTCACCCCTATCCAGTCTTAAATTTGCCGAGATAAACCCAGCACCTAGGTGTGTATTTTCATCTAGTATTGAATCTCCCAGATATCCAGAATGAGTCTCGATTTTAGGCTGTAATATGCTTCTGGCCACCTCCATATGACAACCTATGACGCACTCTCTTTCTATGAGACTATGTCGTATTAATGTGTGATCACCAATTATCGTATCCTCGCCAATATAAGCAGGCCCCTTTATACTAGCAAAACTCATTATTTTAGCGCCTCTATCAATGTATACTAATCCCTTTATGTTGGCCCATCTGCTGACCTCTGCTTCTGGATGGATATACTTAAAAGCTACTCTCTCAAAGAACTTTTGCAATACCTTCAGGAAGTCCCAAGGATATTTGATCAGGGAATAGTCTTTTTTCTTAATAATTCGAATTTTACCTTCTCTTTCTTTTGTCCTTTTTAACGAACTTTCTGCAATTAAATCTATTTTCATATCCTTCTTGATGATCCAAAGCCCCAAGGGATATTCCTTTTCCTTAGCAGTTAATAATACGTTATTATTTAACATCCTAATTTCTTGCGAGAGAAGCCAGCTCCCTATCAAATCATGTGCCCAAGCCATGATTATTGTATCCGTTGTTGCTTCTGCTAAGCTATATTCAATTATCTGCTGCATTACAACACTTGGATTACCGCTACTTTCAATGGATAATTGTGCAGTTTCTATTCCTAGAGCACTTATTTTTTTACGCGTCTCCAGATCCAATACTTTATTATGCAGGAATATGATGTTATTAATGGCTAGGGACTCTCTAAAATTCTCAACAACATGTTGTATTAAGGGTTTTCCAAATAGCTCAAGAAAAGGAAAACCTTTCCAGTCAAGTGGCCATGGATATATAAGTTCTCCTCCTTCGACATAAATCAAGAATAAATCTAACCTCATTCTTTTTCAACCAACATGTATTTTTGGTTATCCTTAATACATGAGGATCACTTTTGGAGCTCAGTACTCGGAACCCTCATCAGTTTTCAGCGAAGGGGTTTTTCTTCATCGCAAAATAATGCATCATTTCTCCATCATATAAAGTTAAGACTAAAGGAAAATCGGTTAAGCATAGTAAAGATAAAAATCAATAAATGTAAGGAGTAAATGTACTTATTAGGGTAATCCTCATTTCTTTGCGACAAATTTTGACGACCGAGTCGCTCCTTTTCCAGGCGCTGAGTGTTGAACTGGCTTATTCGTAGGCGCGAATTCTCCGAGGTAGTGGAATATCATTGGAGGGGTAATTCGGATAGTTACGAATTCCTTTCCATTGTGAACTGCTATTTTTCTTCCAATCATTTCTGGTAATATTATCATATCTCTGACATGTGTTCTGATAACCTTATTTGGATGCTTTCTTAATTTCTCTAAGAGCTTTCTTTGCTCTGGTGTAAACCCTCTTTTTAAGCTCCTTCTAATACGCGCTGGGGCTATTTCAGCTAATTTATCAAGCGACATCTTCAATAGTTCTTCTAACGTATATCCTCTATAGGTGAATCTCCTCCAAGAGCTTGGTAGCTTGCTCAAATCTATGCTCATTATCATTCCCCATGCAGGAACTCTTATTTGCTTTTTCAAATAATCGCTTAGCGTTCATTTTAAAAGTATTTTCTTCCGATAATTCCTAGATTTGACTTTATTCTAGGTGTTTTTTAATGGTAAATAAAGAGTTAAGAGTTCGAAAGATAAGGAATGGAACTGTTATTGACCATATTCCTGCTGGACGTTCTCTTGCAGTACTTAGGATTTTAGGAATACGAGGTATGGAGGGATTAGTAGTAGCTATAGTAATGAATGTAGAATCCAAAAAATTAGGAAAGAAAGATATTGTAAAAATAGAGGAAAGAATACTTAGTCGAGAGGAAGTTGATAAAATAGCCCTTATAGCTCCGACCGCTACCATAAACATAATAAAGGATTATAAGGTTGTCAAAAAGTATAGAGTTTCTTTACCTAACGAAATAATCGGCTTAATAAAATGTATAAACCCCACGTGCATTTCAAATAAACCAAATGAACCGATACGTCCCATATTTACTGTGATTTCTCGTAATCCGCCAAAGCTTCAGTGTATATACTGTGGAACTTATATCAATTATGATGATATAATCCTGCAACTAGCGGGTAATTTGTAAAAATTTTATAAAACTAATAAAGGTACTGCTCTGTTTCCTCTACAACAATCCTATAAGATATCTCCTCGCCTGCAGGGGTAAGCTCTCTCAGAATTTCATAAGCTTTTTCGCCAAATTTCTTTCCATACCGTTTTATTAATTCTTCCTTCGGCGGCACTCTTCTTCTTATTTCAATGATGTCTCCCGGCTTGGCCCGTAGGATTCTTACCGCAGGATCTCTTACAGAAATCTTAGGCAATAATTCTGGATTCCCGCCGGCGTATTTTTCGATGATTCTCTTTGCCTCATCAGGAGGTAATACCCTATGTTCTGGTACTAGCCAGTGATCAAAGATGTAAATAAGGGGCGCCCCCTTATGAATAAATTCCACATTATTCTCTTTTCCAACTTCCTCCGCTTGTGTAGTCACCTTATCTAACGTAGCAATCATTATCTCAGAGCATCCCCTCTCATTTGCCTCATTTATCACTCTCCTTACAGTCTGGACTGAAACTTGCCTATCCGTCACATACACGTATGCTTTACTATCTCCCTTTTGAAATATCGCTACTTTCCCTCTTTCTGTATCAGATAGCTCTATTAAAGAGTACCCTCTACCTTTTTCCCATATCTTTTTCACATTCTCCCACAGAACACTTATGCTCATTACAAACCCCTATACCATAATCCTCAATAAACAATTCGAATAAGAAGTGATAGGAGTTATAAATAGATTTTTTGTGGCTAATATTCAAGTGCTTGAGGTGGAAGAACAATGCGTAATATAGTACTGCCTACAGTACTAGTTTTCATGCTAGCTCTCTCAATACTAGCATATACTCCTGTGCAATCGCAGAAGAAACATACCTTTATCAATTCGGTTAAGACCTCTGTCTTTGTGCTTTACACAAGAGATCTAGATATCCCCCGGGCAAATCTCTCGCTTTTCCTTCAAAAAATAAATGAAAGCGGCTATGAGCTAAGGGAAGCTAATAGAATATTCGATTACTCGCCACTAGAGAGAGTTGATGCCCTGTTAATACTTGGTTCTAAAAATCTTGACTTTCTGGATCAAGAATTAATAGTCCAATTCTTAAAAGAAGGAGGCTCATTACTAATAGCTTTCCCTACAAGTAATGCATCCGAATATAATAATTTCATACTCAAATACTTTCCCTATAGGTTAAAGGGAATTATTAAGGATAATAGCTCCTATTACACGAATTTTTCAGAAGTTATTATCAATAATACGGCCTTTCTACGAGACAGTCCATTAATCAGAAACTTAACCAAACTCATAATTCCTAATGGGTGGGGCTTGATCAGAGAAAACATCACAGCGAATTTTACATTACCGTACAATGCGTACGCGCTTATTTGGGGCTTAAATTCAACATTTATTGATGAAAATAATAATGATTACTTAGATAAAGGCGAAATCTCTGGTCAAAACGTTACTTGTATCCTAATTATAGAACTGTATTCTGGAGGAAAAATCATTATTTTGCCGTCCGTCAAAATGCTATCAAACGAAATACTATCAAATCCGCTATTTCACAATAAAATACTCGCTTTCAGGATTATTGATTGGCTAGGAGGCCGTTACGCATCAATACGAATAAAGAACATTCAATTAAGCACAAATTATGTGCGTCTTGATCAGAAAAACAAATCAATTACAGTTACATTTATTGTTGTCGATGAAAATGATGAACCAGTGAAGAATATTAGTTCTTGGGTTTGCATAACTAGATTGGGTATCATAGTCGCTAATGTTACACCAGAACAAATTAACCAGACATCTTATCGAGCAATAATTGATTTCTCAAACATTAGGGTAAGTCAAGGAATCGTCTATCTCATTATCCTAGTTTACAAGCAATATTATGGATATTACTGGTCGTCTCCAGTTGCAATACATATCTATAAATCTCCAATACCTACGCAAGGAGTAGATTATGTATTACTGCTTTTAGGCTTCGTAGTGCCAATTATCATTGGACTTGCATTGGTTGCTACGGCATATCCCGAGTATCGCCGAAAGAAAAAGAAACTAAAGGAAATTTATCAAAAAATTTCCTAGCCTTTACCTTTCTCTTCCTCCCTAATCTTTCTGAGGATCTCTGAAATCTTTATCTCTTTTTTCTTTTCTTCACGCTTTCTCTTAATTTCTTTTTCTCGTTTGGCTACTACTGGAATCAGGATAGCCACTGGAAGGGGGATTACTAGAAAAGCTATATATACCGGTTTAACGGGCGCTAACTTTTCAACTCGCCATTTCTCAATATCCAAGACCCATTTAATTAGATTAATGAAGAATTTTGAAGCTCCTCCTGTATCTATCCATGCAGATCCGAGTGGTGACGTGAAGTTGGTAAAGATTTGTCCGAACCCAACACCAACTATTTTGCCTCTTTCAATATTTTGAGCAGCAAAAATCACGAAACCATCTGGATCATATCTAATTTCATTATCAATATTAATGCTACAAGCTGTGGGCAATGTTCTTATTGTGATTAATTCCTTTGGATTCCCAGTAATCTCAAGACTCGCCGTTTGAATATAGATAGGTTCTGAAATATTAGCTAAAAGCGCATCTTTAAGGTTTTCCTCGGAAAAAACGGTGTCGCGTTGAAGAATAATTAGGCTCCCATTATTATTAACGTAATCGTATATTAAGTCACTCCTCTCATTCTTAGAATAGAATTTAAACCCTATTGTAACATTATAAGACGCCAAATCTGAAATGAGGAGATTGATATAAAAGAAACTGATAGTAGTCCTAAAATCGCCAATTATGGGAGCACCAAGTATAATCACATTACCCCCATGGATGAGATAGTGAGCAACTGCTCTCACTTCATAATCCATATACCTAATCGTCCCATTGTTAGGAGGTATTAATAATATGTCGACACCATCCAGAAATGTAGAATTTAGCTCTCCCTTTAATGTAACAACTTCCACTGGAATTGGCAGAGAATAATTCAATTCCTTGAGAGCTCTTCTAAGCTCCTTATAACCAAATAAGACAGCGTGATATTCGTCAATCGCTATAATTACTTTGCTCTTAAGGAGTTTTTCCTCAGAGAGAACATCTTGTATACCATGAGCAGGACTGCTAGTAATCATTAGTAATATTGATATAATTAATAAGGAGGTCTTGATCTTTTCCTTCTTCATTATTTTTCCCGCTTAATTATTCGTAATATTTCTTAAGAATTTTAGCGTATATTTCTGCTTTTCCACCAGTAGGTTCCGCCAAAACTTTCCCACATACTAGACACTTAACTACTGTGGAAGCATGTGAGAATATTATTTGTTTGTTTGAACAGTCTGGACATTGAACCAAGAGGAAATATGATTTCGGTTTAGGAAAAAGCTTTCTCAATTTATCATCCCGCGTCATATTTACTCACCCTAAGGTCAGCTAAAGGAATTCTCCTCATTTCACTCTATCGGAGGATCACCTCTTCATCATCCTAATCCTTCATTTTGAAACTCCTCTCCTAATAAAAATCTATCTAAAAAACTTTTCCAAAGATATTTTCTTATTCTCCGCATTACATGTCTATATTTATCATTTTTTATCAAAAGATTCGGTGCGAAATAAGTAGAAGGACATGTTCCTAAGAGCTGAGCTTGATGAAAATAGCTGTAGTAGGAGATGAATTGATCGTAAGAGCATTTGAGTTAGCCGGAGCTGAGGGATTCATCGCTAATGATGACCAAAGTGTTGTTAATATAGTTCGAGATTTGATCACTAGTGGGCAGTATGGTATAATAATTCTACCAGAAAAGTTCTTAATGCCTACAAGGAAAATCAGAGAGGAATTATTGAGAAGAAGACAAGTAGCACCCATTTTTATATTCATTCCTGATTATACTGGCTTTAAAGACGAACGAGCTAAAGAACTTAAGAAAATTGTCTCATTAGCAATAGGGGCTGAGTATAATATCTAATTTCTCTCTGAGGGGGAAGAAATGGCTCTTGACGTTTTATTAGAAGCCGAATTTTATGCCCAAAAAAAAATAGAGGAAGCAAAGAGAAAAGCCGAAGAAATCATAAAAAACGCTATAATGAGAGCTGAAGAGATTAAGAAACGAGAAAACATTGAAAAACGTGTAGAAGAATTCATTGAGAAGAAGACCTCAGAACTTAAGAAAAAAGCGGAAGAAATCAGAAGGAGCTTTGAGGAGCAAATTAAGAGAATTTATGAAATTCCAGATAATGTTCTCTCCGAATTGGCTGAAGAGATTCTAAAGGAGGTTATTGGTTTTGAGTGACCCCGTCCAACAAATTTTGCAAGAAATAAATAGGAAGGCTGAAGAAGAAGCACAAAAAATCTTGGATCAGGCGAATAAAGAAGCTGAGAGAATCATTAAGGAGGCTGAAGAATTCGCTACGAAGCAATTTCAGCATGAAGCACACTCTAGATTAATCTTACTCACTAGGCAGATCCTTGGAAAAGCCGAATACGAAGGAAGAATACGCCTATTAAAGGCAAAAGACGAGATTATTAAAAGACTTCAGCAAAAGGTTAAAGAGAGATTAAAGAAAATAATTCTTGGCGAAGATCCTGGTATTAGCTATGCTGACATTCTATATAGATTGCTTAAGGAAGCTGTCTCTAATATTCCATCAGACAACATCATAATCATATCTAATGCAAGGGATAGAGAGATATTAGAGAGGAATCTTAGAAAATTTGAAGAAATGTTAAGAAGCGAACTTGGAAGAAAAATATCCCTGAAACTTTCTAGTGATGAAGTAAATTGTCTCGGAGGTATAATAGCGAAAAGTGAGGATGAATCCTTCATTTACTATAACACATTAGATGGAAGGCTAAAAGAAGCATTTAGAAAATTAAGAGGCAGATTAAATAGACTTCTATTTAGGCAGTTTTTGAAGGAGGTCTATAAATGACGAGAGGTAAGATAGTCAGAATAAATGGCCCGCTTGTAATAGCCGAGAATGTTCCTAATGCGAAAATAGGAGATATAGTATATTTAGGAGAAGAGAGACTAATAAGCGAAATTGTGAGGATTCTTGGAAATAGAATAGCTTGTCAATGTTATGAGGATACAAGCGGCCTTAGGCCTGGAGATCCCGTCATAAACACTGGAGAACCCCTTTCAGCAGAGCTAGCCCCAGGACTAATAGGCCAAATTTTTGATGGATTACAATTCTCTGAAATAAAATTATGGGACACATATGGTCCATTTATGCAACGAGGAGCGAAAATTGAGAGACTGGATAAAAAGAAAAGATGGGAGTTCATACCAACAGTTAAATCTGGCGAGGAAGTAAGCGAAGGAGATATTATAGGGACTGTGCAGGAAACATCCGCAGTATCCCACCGAATTCTTGTGCCTGTTGGAATTAAAAAAGCCAAAATCGTCGAAATTTACGAAGGATCGTTCACGATCACAGAACCTATAGCCCTAATAGAAATGACAGATGGTACTAAGAAAGAATTAACCATGTTACAACGTTGGCCTGTCCGTTTTAAGAGACCATATAAGGCTAGGTTACTATCAACTGAACCATTAATAACTGGTCAGAGAGTAATTGATACATTCTTTCCCGTTGCAAAGGGAGGAACTGCTGCTATTCCAGGAGGATTTGGTACAGGAAAAACCGTGACACTACAACAATTAGCTAAATGGAGTGATGCTGATATTATAATATATATTGGGTGCGGAGAAAGAGGAAATGAGATGGCTGATGTTATTACACATTTTCCAGAAATAAAGGATCCTAGGACTGGAAAAAGACTTATTGAGCGATCTATTTTCATAGCTAATGTCAGTAATCTCCCAGTATATGCTAGAGAGGCATCAATATATTTAGGGGTAACGATTGGTGAATACTTTAGGGATCAGGGCTATAGTGTTGCATTAATGGCTGATTCTACATCAAGATGGGCTGAAGCCCTTAGGGATATTTCTGGTAGACTTGAAGAAATTCCCGCTGAACGTGGATTTCCAGCTTATTTAGCAGAGAGAATTGCTGAGTTTTATGAGAGAGCTGGAAGAGTAATTACCCTTGGTAGGGACAACCGCATAGGGGCCCTTACAATTATGGGGGCTGTCTCCCCTCCAGGCGGAGATTTTAGCGAGCCAGTTACATCAATTACACTGCGTTTCGTTGGGACTTTATGGGCATTGGATAAAGAATTAGCCTTCAGACGACACTTCCCGGCTATTAATTGGTTGCTAAGTTTCTCCAGGTATATTGATCAATTATCGGGATACTGGAATAAAATAGATCCCGACTTTATAAGATTCAGAAAGGAAGCATTATCACTTCTTCAAGAAGCTTCAAAAATTGAGGAAATCGCGCGTATAGTCGGTGAAAAAGCTCTACCCGAGTCTCAGAAGCTTATATTGTTAATAGCGGAAATCATCAGAGAGGGATACTTAATACAGAATGCATTCCATCCCATCGATACGTACTGCCCTCCAGAAAAACAAGCAAAAATGTTGCGAATTATAATGGAGTTTTATAGACTAGCTAAGAAGTTAGTTGAGAACAATATACCTGTTGAAAAAATAAGAGAATTGCCTAGAGTTGTCAGAAATCTTAAGGTAATGAAAGAGAAGGGAAGTTTAGAAGAAATTGAGAAAATAGAAAGACATGTTAAGGAAGCTTTAATGAAGCTTGCTGATGAATATGGTATTAGTCTAGAAGAATAAGGTGTCTTGGAGGGAGTTTATTGGCAACAGAAAAAATGGGATTGATTTATAGGACAGTTCGGGAAGTTCGTGGACCTCTTCTTGTCGTTGAAGGAGTAAAAGGAGCAAAGTATAATGAGCTCGTTGAGATAACTTTACCTGATGGACGAGAAATGTTAGGTACTGTACTAGACTCTCAGGAAAATTTAGCCATTGTTCAAGTTTTTGGTAGGACAGAAGGGCTTGAATTAGGAGCGAACATACGCTTTACTGGAGAAGTCATTAAGATTCCTGTATCAGATGATGTTATCGGAAGAGTTTTTAGTGGAAGCTTTAAGCCATTAGATCACCAACCTCCACCAGTTGGAGACGAGGAGAGAGAAATATTCTTCTCAGTCATTAATCCAGCCGCCAGAGATCCACCGAGCGAGTTCATTCAAACAGGAGTATCAGCAATTGATGGAATGAACTCTTTGGTTAGAGGCCAAAAACTTCCGCTTTTCTCTGAATCTGGTCTTCCTCATAATGTCCTTGCGGCGCAGATAGCTCGGCAGGCAACAATTCCTGGAAAAGAAGAGGATTTTGCAATTGTTTTTTGTGCAATGGGTATTAAGCATGAAGAATTCGCTTACTTCCGAGAGGAGTTTGAAAGAACTGGAGCTCTTAATCGCTCTGTTATGATTCTTAACTTAGCGGATGACCCCGTTATTGAAAGAATTATCGCTCCGCGGATCGCATTAACTATTGCGGAATATCTCGCATTTGATCTTGACATGCATATCTTAGTTATACTTACAGATATGATAAATTATGCTGAAGCTCTTAGACAAATATCCATAGCAAGAGAAGAGGTACCGGCCAGGAAGGGATACCCCGGATATCTTTACACTGATCTTGCGACAATATATGAGAGAGCTGGAAAAATCAAGGGAAAGAAGGGTTCTGTAACCTTAATGCCCATTTTAACAATGCCAGGAGGAGACATGACTCATCCAGTTCCTGACCTTACAGGTTACATTACTGAGGGGCAGATCATTCTGGATAGAGAATTATATGCGCGTGGAATATATCCGCCGATAAATGTTCTTCCATCTCTTTCACGTCTAATGAAGGATGGAATCGGGCCTGGAAAGACGCGGGAAGATCATCCTAGCGTAGCAGGCCAGCTCTATGCGGCATATGCTGAGGGAGAAAAAGCACGTGGATTAGCTAGGATTGTTGGTGAAATCGGGCTAAGTGAAAGGGAGAGAAAATATCTAAAATTTGCTGATGAGTTCGAGAAGAAATTCATTAATCAGGGAGTTTACGAAAATCGTTCTATAGAAGAAACATTAGAGATTGCATGGGAAGTTCTATCAATCTTACCAGAAGATGAACTGGCAAGAATTAGTGAGGAATACATTAGAAAGTACCACCCTAAGTACCGGAAAACGAAAGAATTAACGGAGGCTGAATAATAATTGGCTATAGGATTGCGTGCAAGACCTACGAGAGGATTCCTCCTCGAATTAAAGAAAAAGATACAGATTACGGAGGAAGGATATCGTATCCTTTCACATAAGCGTGATGAATTGGTATCAAAATTAAGGGAATTACTAGAGCTTCTTAGGGCTATTAGGAAGGATATTTTAAAGAAATTCCAAGAAATACTAAAGGACTTTAGGAATGGATATGCCCTCATAGGACCAGAAGAAATCTTGGCGTACACACTATCAACTAAAGGTAAATTAGATATCCAAATTCTCCCTACGAGTGTGATGGGGGTTATTGCACCAAAAGTTAAAGCCCGAAAAAACGTCGAAATCAAAAATTCATTCCCACCTCTCATACGACAATTTGCTTACTATATGTCAGAAATCTTACAGGATTTAATAAAACTTGGAGAAATAGAAACTGGAGTCGAGATTATAGCTAATGATCTTGAACGCACTAATAGGACCGTTAATGCATTAGAGAAAATAATCATCCCACAACTAAAAGCGATTGCTAAACATATCCAAGACTTAATTGAAGAAGAAGATCTTGAGGAATTCACGCGAATAAAAATGGTACGAAACATAATTGTAAGAAGGAGAGAGAAATGAGCACTCATCTCGTAGTTAGAGTACATGGATTATCAACAAGATTATTAACGCCACAATTTTATCACTCTATACTTCTTGCACCAGACTTAAAATCATTTGTAGATACCCTATTTCGAACCGACTATCGGGATACACTGGAGAAAATAAAGAGCGAACGTATGAATGTCTATTCTTCTGATGCTATTCGAGAAGCCATTAGGGAAAAATTCCGTATGCGAATGAATTTGTTAATAAGCCTTATGATGGAAAAAGATGTAGCAGAAGTTTTTATAGATTATTTAAGGCGGTATGAAATTCTAGACCTACTTAAAGTTGCAGGCTACCTTATATCTGGCAGAAAACCGCCTCTTAATGACTTATTCTTATTCACATTCTTTGATAGTAATTTTAAGCAAAAAGTGGAAAAAATCCGCTCACTAAAGGATTTAATTGATTACCTACTGACGCATAAAATTTATTCCCGGACACTAAAGGACTTATCTTCTCTGGTTTTAGAATTCCAGAATCTATTCATTCTAGAAATGTCCTTGAAAAAAGATTACTATGAGCACTTAATGAGTACGTTAGGAGCAAAAGAGATTCCTGGAATAAATCGTCTTGAAAGAGTAATAAAAGCAGAGATCGACCTTGAAAATTGTTTCATTACCACTGCTAGTTATGTCTATGGATACGATGCTAACTTATTGGAACAATTACTAATTCGCCATCCTCTGAAACTGTCACTACCAAATCTTAAGCAAGCTATAAGATCAACTACTTTAATTGCTCTATTTAATGCCCTTTATCCCTATAGGAATATAGTCGAATTAGTTACTAAGAAAAAAGAAACCGAAGCTAAAAAAGAAGCTCTTAAAATATTGAAAAGGGAAATCTCTCGACTCAAAATTCCAGGAATAGATATAGGTTACATATTATATTATATCAGAGCATGTGAATGGGAAAAAACTGATTTAGAGACTCTTTTATATGGCATACTATATCGGGCTTCACCTGAAGAAATGAAGGCCCAACTAATTACGTTTCTTTAGTACTAATTTATTTAAGGAAAATAATTAAATTAAATCCAATCCCCTGTCTCTAATTTCTCCGGTAAATATTTTTCCGTGAGGTATCGGAACCCTTTACTAGCTAATGCTTGAATCTCGGCTTTTTCTTTTCTTCTCAGCATTTCCTCAATCTCCTCCCTATATTTTGGTCTCTTTCGAATAAACTCCTCTTGAAGCAATTGTTTTCCTCTCTCAATATCTTTCTTCGTCATGGGGATACGAACTGTTTTAGGAATACCATACTTATCTAAATCAGTAGGTCGTACTCCTAGCCACTTAATATCTGGAATCGTAAGAAATGGTGTTTCATAACTCATTCTCTTTGAACCAACTGCATACACAAGCATTATATGAACCCCAAAGGGATCAGAATCTACCAATGCGAATACGGGCAGTTTCAATTCTCTCACAAGGAGTTTTAGAAACATCCTAGTGCCTATATCTGGCTGCCCTTTACCAGTAATAATAATACAAGGATATCTCTCATAAAAACGATCCTCCGCAAGACGCAAAAATGCAGCATCTTTTTCTACAACGAGAATAAATTCCGCATCGCTATCTATGTCAAAAATTCTATCAACTAAAGGAGATATTGCCCACCCTCCAGTTCCTAACTTTGTACAATCGATTTCATGAACATCATTTCCTACTCTCTCCTTAAATCTTAACCTACCAATAACTGCTCCTTTAGCTGCAGCCACAACATGTAAAGAATTCCTCTCAACACCCAGCATCGCCGCAACGTCTTCTAAAGCTTCATCACTTTCTCTTTGTGTTTGAAATAGTACAACATCGTTATAGAAAACTTCTCGCTTCGTCGCATGAATATCCGCTTCTAATAATTCATGTATAATGCTCAGAATCCTAGCTGTTATCGTCGCTTCTCTAATAGATCTCGCCGAAAGGAAACTCCTCTTACGGAATTTTCTTTTAAGAAAGACCATATCCGTTGAGGGATCGTATAATACATTATCCGGAGACCTATCTGGAACCAAGAAATATGGCTCCTCTCCCCTTAGAACTCTCTCAGTAAACTCTCTAATCACATGATGGAGTCTCTCATGAACTTCTTGGGGAGGTAAAGATTTCACTTCAATAACATTAGGAGGCAGTTTTACCTTTTTTTCGTGCCCCTTAATGAGCTTTGCTCTTAATTCTCGTACATTCTTTAACGCCCTTTCAATGCGCGCTTTATCCGTCTTAAGCATAATTAGACCCCGTTAGAAACCCATTCAAGATTACACTGCGGAATCATAGCAAATACACAATTCAACACTACGTAAGTTCATCACATTTAAATCTACATTCCTTTATTAGATGAAAAAAACTCGTGTAAAGGTATCATTATGCCAATAGTTCCCGTAAAAAAGATGACCATAATAACACTACAAAAGTTTGAAGACATCGTATTAACAGAATTAGGGAGAAGAAGCATCATAGAACTTAAAGCTCTTAGTGAAGAAGAATTTAGTGGTTTTAGAAAAGCTACTGTAGAAGAAATTAGAGATATAGAACATCTCCTAACACAATTAATGCAACTCTATAAGAAGCTTGATATTGATAGAGTCCCTTCAAAAATGGTGAGCCGAGTAACAACGACAGACTTACTGCAAGCAAGAGAGAAAATAGCAAAATACAGTACTGAAATTGACGAGATTCTTAAAGAACTCTCAAAAATAAATGAGGAACTCCGCCACTACGAACTTCTTTTGGTACTAATCACTCATTTAGAAAAAGAAAAGATACCGTTAACCGGTTTAAGAGAAAAAGAGGGGAAAGTCTTAGTCGGAGTAGTTGACAGTGAAATGATTCCCCACATTGAAAGGACATTTAGATACTTCTCTCGAATACGTTATAAGCTCTTTAAATTAAGCAAGAAAAAGAGCATTCTCTTCTTAAAAGTTCAAAGTACATTAGAAGATTATGTGAAGACAATAGAGGATTACTTAAAACTGGTAAATTTCAAATTTCTCAGCATTCCAAGGGACATGCCTCTTGATTTTTCTCAAGCTCAACAATTTTTACAAGAAAAAATCAGATCACTAAAAAGCACTCAAAGTAATTTAGCTAAGAAATTAGAAAACATTAAGGCGGAATTCTTGAATGAAGCTCCTGTTTTAGACTCTCTTATTCGTTCGGCATATGCAATAGCGGCCGCAAAACTCAACATGCTAAGAAGCAGAACAATGACTATAATACAGGGCTGGGTTCCGGAGGATCAACTTGAAGAAGTACAGAGTATTGTTAATAAATTAAAGTCAGAGACTAAGAATAGGTTACTAGTCTTTTTCGAAGACCCTTTACCAGGAGAGGAAATACCAACCGTCTTGCGAACCCCAATCGTCTTTAAGCCATACGAATCCTTGGTTCGTCAATATGGAGTTCCCGATCCTCATGAAACTGATCCAACAATAATATCGGGCATCCTATGGACAATAATGTTCGGTTTTATGTTTCCAGATTTTGGCCAAGGTTTGGTCATTCTGATTCTAGGAATATTATTCGCGTATTTCCTTAAACGTAAAGATATCATGGGGCTACCCGTAAAGAAAATCGGAAAATTAATGATCGGCGCAGGAATTTCTGCCGCATTCTTCGGTCTATTAGTGGGTGATTTCTTCCTAACAGAGCATATAATTCACCCATTATGGCCTGGTCTTACTCCTGGCTGGGTAGAGAAACCATCTAATGTCATATGGTTACTGAAAATAGCGATCTATTTCGGTATAATTCAGATCACGATAGCTTTGCTAATTTCGATATATAATAGCATTAAGGAAGGGCATTATATCGAGGCTCTTCTTGGGGAAAAAGGCTTAACAGGCTTAATAGTATTCTGGTCGTTTATATTAACTGCATTTGCATTTCTTGGGATAACAGTAATACCCGAGATTCCCACCCCATGGGGTGGAAAGATACCAAGAATTGCCTTTCCAGAATTAAGATTAGAAGTATTTAACATACTTAGCCCTCAACTATTCATTTATAAAATTCCAGTAATACTGTTCATTGCCGGAATTATACTAATGTTCATAAAGCCGATAATCGAAAAAGAGGGAGCTGTGGTTGCATTCGGAAGTGTATTTGAAACAGTTATCGCATTTATGTCCAATACGCTTTCGTACACCCGATTAGCGGGATTCAACATAGCTCATGTAGCTTTAGCAATAGTTATCGCGAGATTGTTAGAAGTTAATCCTCTCCTCGGCATAGGGGTTGGGCTTATATTCCTTAACGTGTTCGCCCTAACTCTAGAATTCCTTGTGGTCATGATACAAGCCCTTAGGCTAGTCTTCTACGAATTTATGACGAAATTCTATAGAGGTACAGGAAGACTGTTTAGGCCGTTTAGGATACTATGATCTCTTTTCACAAACTTATCTTTACATGAATTAATTAGCGATTAATCAGTTAGTTTTAAAAAGCACAACCTACTATGACCCTACATTTATATTTTAAGTATCTTCAAACTGGATCGCAGTCAAAGATGCTCAAATGTATAAAATAGGGAAGAAAAATGGCTTCTAGCTCACTATTACGTTACATACTCTTTGCGATCCTCGTCTTATCTATATCCTCCTATGTCATTACTAATGCATACGCCCAAGAACAAACGGCTGGTAATCAAGAAGGACTGCGATTCGTGGGCATGGCACTGTCTACTGGTCTCGCAGCAATAGGTGCAGGATACGCTGTCGGTAGAACAGGTGAAGCAGCCATTGCCGCTATTACAGAAAAGCCAGAACTTTTGGGCAGGACTATCTTATACGTAGGTTTGGCCGAAGGAATAGCCATTTATGGCATTTTAATATCCTTCCTGATCTGGATCACTTAGCATTTTTCATATCTTTTATTTTCCTCAGAATACCTTAAGCCGCCTTATCATTATTTTTTCAAGATTCTCAGCGCTTTGAGACTAGTTTATCTCACCTTTAGAGGTAGAAGGGATTTGGATTGTCTAACTCCAAAACGCTGGTAAGGAAATATATCGTCTTGTATTTTCTATTACTAATAGGTATCCAACTAACAGGTATCCTTCTGATTATTCTTTATATACCCAAAATACCAGATCGGTCTTTAAAATTCTTCTTCGGAATAACTATAGCTACCTTTATAGGGCTCCTCTGGCCTATTATCTTAGCTCTGATTATTCAACGAAAAATCTCTGGTATGACAAAACGAAAATAAGCCTCTAATGGGCTTAATAAAATTTTTAAACATGAAGTTCTTTTAGAGTAGAAATGAATTCATCATGGGGCCGTGGTCTAGTGGTAGGACGCCCGGCTTACGACCGGGAGGTCGGCGGTTCGATTCCGCCCGGCCCCACCAGAATTTCCTTCTCATTACTCCGAAGAATAATTTAAAAAATCCTAGTGATACTCTATACACTAAAAAACACTAAAAATAATATTATGAATAGAAGTCAAACTGCGCCGGTGGTCTAGCGGTAGGATGCCGGCCTCCCAAGCCGGTGGCGCGGGTTCGAGTCCCGCCCGGCGCACCATTTTCTCCACTCACTCAAGTGTGCGGGGATGCTCCTTAAGCAGTACAATCTTACTCCAGATATTATTCTTCTTCCCAACCGTACTCTCTTTATTCGATCTATTAAAGCAGTTGTTGCCGCTGATTTACACATTGGTATTGAATATGCCATGGCTCTTAAGGGAGTGTATATTCCAGCCATACAGTTTCAGGAGATATTAGCCAACATTAAGGAGGCTCTTGAGAAGTTTTCTCCTGAGAAATTAATTATTGTGGGCGACTTCAAACACGAATTTGCTCAGAAGACCTTACAAGAACATAAGGAGACTATAAGGCTTCTTGAAATCATAAAAAGCCTTGATTTGCACTTCATACTTGTCAGAGGAAATCATGATAATTTTATTCGCGGTGTCTTGGAGAGATTCAACGTTGATTTTCGAGAACCATATTACGTTGAGAAGAACTATTTATTTATTCACGGGCATAAGGACTTACCTATCAAAGATTTAGAGAAATATAATCCTAGATTTGTTATTATGGGACACGAGCATCCAGCTGTAATGTTCAGGGACGACATAGGGGGGAAGGATAAGATTCCCTCATTCCTTTTTGGATCATTTCCAGGATATGAGAGGACAAAACTATTAGTGCTCCCTGCGCTCTCACCATTGGCCACAGGGGTTGAAGTTAATGCATCGCTTCCCAGTGATTTCCTATCGCCCATTCTTCAGAAGGCCAACATTGATGAATTCATACCCATTGGAGTTCTATCATCTGGTCTACTAGAGATGCCTAAGATTCGTAAGCTTAGAGAGTTTTAATAAATCTAGTTAGGATTTCTTAATAATCCTTTTCAGCCTCTCGTACATAGCTAGAATCCAAGCTTCTCGATCCTTCATAGTTAGAATATCCGATTCAGCTGATAGGATTAGATTGTGCGCAAACGGCGATGCTATCGTTAGATCTTTCTTCACAGCTCTTATAACTTTTACTTTACCATCCCTAATCCACTCCAAGACTTGCTCTGCATGCTCTACGTCCATATAATCCTCAAGAATTTCCCTGAAAGTTTCTTTTATGACTGGAAAATCCTCGCCCAAATACTTAAGCAACATCTGAGCTTTGACTTTACGCTTTTCTACAGCGATTACTTTTCCTTTGTATGCTCTAAGAATCATAAAACTCCTGACAGCGCAGTGACGGAATCTATTTACGAATAATTCAGTTCCTTTTATAGCCTCTTTTAACACTTCCCTTAAATTTATCCTAAGAATCTCCTTAACTAGCTTTTTGGGATCTAAAATAACCCCTCTAGGAAAGATGAGAGCAAAACCATCATCTGTGATTCCGATACCCACATTGCTCCTTGTAAGCCTTGAGGCTATATAAGCAAACGCTCTAGATAGAGCATCATTGACTCTTCGGCCATAGGGCGCATGAAATATTACAGTGTACCTCCCTAAATCATCAATGTATTCCTCGATGATTATCTTCCTATGGGAAGGAATCATGCCGAGAAATTCTAATTGATCTTGGAAATATCTCAGAATGTTCTCTACACAATACTGGCCCAGCCTAAAGTTCTTTCTTAACCATTTTTCAGCAACCTCCTTCCCCTCCGTTTTAAGCATCGTTTCTAGCGTCTCCCTGAACTTTCCAACACCTATCGAGAGATCCCAACTCCTTGGTAACATTTCACCGATCCAGGATGGAACCGTAGGCTTCTCCTCCGCTGCTTCTCTCACAAAGACATTATTTCCCTTTATTCTCACTACCTTGTATTTCTTTCCCCCTAGTACAAATACATCGCCTGGCATTAGTCTTTCAACGAATGGTTCTGAGAGCTTCCCAACCAACCTTCTCCTCCTGTTCTCATGAAACAAAATTACGTCATAATCAGCTTCCTCAGGAATTGTTCCGAGGTTCAGGAAATATATCATCCGTGATCCTTTTTTCCGCCCAAAGACCCCCTCCTCTTCATCATACCATAATTTCCTATATACCTGCCTATATTCCAGCTCAACATAATATCCAGCTAAGTATTTTAGAACAGAAATATAATCGTCCCAGCTAAGCGTATGGAAATTATACGATCGCTTGATAACCTTATATGCTTCCTTTACATTCCACTTTTTCTCCAAACTCATTCCGACGAGATGCTGGGCAAGCACATCCAGGGGATTTCTAGGGATCCGTATTCTATCAATTTTTCCCTCATAAGCGTATTTGACCAGAACCGCACATTCTACTAAATCATCCTCGTCCATTGCAATAAAGCGTCCTCTAGACACCTTGTGTAATGCATGTCCCGCTCTTCCTATCCTTTGCAGTCCTTTAGCAACGCTTTTTGGGGAGCCTATTTGAATAACTATATCAATATATCCTATATCGATTCCAAGCTCTAAACTGGTACTCGTTACAACGGCTTTTAGCTCTCCACGCTTTAGCTTATCCTCAACTTCTAACCTGATATCTCTACCAAGAGAACTATGATGTGTTCCCAGCAAATCAGTAAATTTCTCTCCCAGTACTTCTGAGAGTTTATGAGCTACCCTTTCAGCACCTGATCTCGTATTGGTAAATATTAACGTAGTTCGGTATCTTCGGATATAATCCTTAATTATTTTGTATAGCTTCTTACTGGCCAATTCTCTGTTCCTAAGATCTTTTACAGGACAGATAACCCTAAGATCAAGCTGTTTAATAGCGGGTACCTTGATGATATCACATTGCCGAGGAGTATTGTCATCTTTATACCCCACTAACCATTTGGCAATCTCCTCAACAGGGGCCTGCGTAGCGCTTAGTCCAATCCTTGTAAATTCTTCTTCTACCCAATATTGAAGTCTCTCTAAGCTTAGAGAAAGATGAGCTCCTCTTTTATTACTGCTTAATTCATGAACTTCGTCAACGATGACCCATTTAACATCTGAAAGATGCCTCCTGAATTTTGGAGCATTCAGGACAATAGCTAAGGATTCAGGAGTCGTTATCAGGATATGCGGTGGCTTCTTAAGCATCTTACTCCTTAATGACTGAGGAGTATCTCCCGTCCTAACAAAAACTCTTAGCTCGGGAAGTTCAATACCCATCGCGTCAGCTGTTTCCCGGATACCTATAAGGGGTATCTCGAGGTTCTTCCTTATATCGTTTGATAAAGCTCGGAGAGGCGATATGTATACACAATATACCTTATCTTCTAACTCTCCCTTCTCCCCAAGCAGAAATAAATCATTAATAATGGATAGAAAAGCGGCAAGGGTTTTTCCTGATCCCGTAGGGGAGAAGACTAACACATTCCTTCTTTTCTTAATTCTAGGAATCGCATACTTCTGAGGAATAGTAAATGTTTTAAATGTTTTACGGAACCATTCTGCTACATAAGGCTGAAGTATTGAGAAAACCTCTTCATCCGAAGGAGGTTTCTCCTCAACGACAACAATTGAATCATCATCTGCCTTATTAGGCATTTTAACCTCTCCAATACACCCTATGATCTCTTTTTGATTAAAGTGTTTACTCCAGTAAAAAAAGAGAAAATTATGCTTTTTACCTCATGTCGTATATCTAACTTAATCTGTAATGCATTCAACATAAAATTAGCGGGTGACAAAAATGCCAAATGATACACAAAAAATCAGGGTAGCAGTCATCACCACTGGATGTGCCGTGAACCAAGCGTACTCAGAAATTTTGATGGGACTGTTAACCACTGCTAGTTACGAACTTGTAGAGAATCCTGCAGAAGCCGATCTTATTATTATTAATGCTTGCGCTATCAAAAAACCAACCGAAGATAGAATGCTTGCTCTAATTAAACGCTTTTCAGAGGGGAAGAAAAAAATAATTGCGTCAGGTTGCTTAGCCGAACTTGTTCCTGATAGAATTAAAAAAATTGCCCCAAACGCGAGTATTATTGGTGCTTATAATCTGATGCGAATTCCAGAGATTATACCCAGAGTATTAAGGGGTGAGATTATAGAACTACTGGAAAGACAGGATTTCGAACCCCTGCTTCATCCCAGAATACTTCTAAAGAAATACATTGGGGTAGTTCCTATTGCTCGCGGATGCGTGGGCCACTGCACTTATTGTGTCGATAAGAGAATCTGGGGTGAATTAAAATCTTATCCAAAAGAGAAAATTCTCCAGGAAATAAGGAGATTATTAAGCAGGGGCGTGAAGGAAATCAGACTATCCGGTCAAGATACTGGACCTTATGGGTGGGATCTTGGCTATACACTCGTTGATTTGCTCAGGGATGCTGTGGAAATTCCAGGAGATTTTAGAATAAGAATTGGAATGATGAGTCCAGATACTGCTATTAAGATTATAGATGATTTACTAGATCTCATGAAACATACTGATAAGATATATAAATACCTCCACATCCCCGTACAGTCTGGTTCTAATAGGGTACTCAGGAGAATGAACAGAAAATACACGGTTGAGGATTTTATTGATCTAATTAAAAAGATTAGAAAAGAACTCGGATTCGACACAACAATCGCCACCGACATCATCACTGGTTTTCCAGGAGAAACCGAAGAGGATCATAAAGCATCTATAGAACTATTAGAAAAAGTTAAGCCAGATATAGTTAATCTTTCGCGATATGGTGATAGACCTGGAGTTCCTTCTTCAAAATTATACCCCAAGATCCATAGCAGAATTCTCAAGCGACGATCTCGTGAGCTGACCGAGACAATTAGGAGAATAAGTTTTGAGAGAAACAGGGAGTACATAGGAAAAGTTTGTGATGTTCTCTTATTAGAGAAAGACGGCAACAGTTTACGGGGTCGATTGTATAACTACAAATTAGTAATTACCCGTGGTAATGATAATGCCTTAGGAAAATGGGTTAAATTAAGGATTGCAGGAGCGACATGGAAAACACTTCATGCTGCACCCTTAGAGTTTGTACCAGCTAAAAACTAGATACTTTATTTTCTTCCCATTGATTATCATCGCAATAACGAACTTCTTCCGTACGCTTGTCGCTAATCGACCTGCGCGTATAATGTCAATGCCTAACAATCTCGTATCCTTTGAATAGACTGTGACTAGAAAGGGCGCATGGTCGATACCAGGTCCATACTTATACACGGAGAAATCACTCCCAAATTTGAGACCGGATCTAACCACGAATCCCCTCTCTCTTAAATCCCTATAAACCAAATATTTTGCCTCAAAGTCATTATAATTTGCCTCCGCTATTCTTTTGATGTCTTCAATGCTTAATTCCCCACCATTAGTATCTGTAACACGTATGATCCCTTTCTCTTTGAGGTACAGAACCTCATATAGGGAAAGTTCGTAAGGCACGTTATATTTTATGTGGAACTTTGGTTTTGCTATGCCCATTGGCTTTCCAAAGAAACCACAAGTATAGAGTTTATGCCCGTCCTCCGGATTCCAAATAATTGCTCTGTCACCGATCAGTTGTACACTAATGAATTCCCCTTCAAGCTCTTCAAGCCTTTTGTACCATGGATTCTCCTCAAGAAAACCCTTTATATCTCCTTCTAGCTTGGATTGCTCAGGAGGGCTCAAGATAACCACCAAAGCTGGTAAAAATTACTGAAAACTTAAAAAAGATAGAGGCATTCTATAAAAAATGGTCATGCGGGGGTGCCCGAGAGGTCAAAGGGGCCAGTTATTGAAATGGTTAAACTGAGGCTCTGGTGGCGCAGGCCTTCGCGGGTTCGAATCCCGCCCCCCGCACCATCCTACTTTCTCGCTCGGGGATCTTTAAACAAGCTATAACTTTTGTGAGTGCATAGAGAGAGGATCGTTGTGCGCATAATTGAACTTGATAGGAAAAAAGGTCTCATTACAATCAGTGTTGAGAATACAGACGACCTTTATGTTTTGTATTCCTTTATAAAGCCGGGAGATATTGTTATTGCAAAAACTTCGCGAAGAATAAAAATACGGGAGGGCGTATCCGTTCGGAAATCCATGATTCTAAAAATCGAAGTAAAAGCAGTAAGCTTTCATGAATTTGCTGAGATACTCCGGTTGCGAGGCACTATTCTTGAGGGGCCAGAACGTTTTGTATCTTTGGGATCTTTCCATACGATTAACGTAAAAATCGGAGACACGATCACTATTATCAGGCCTAATGACCTAACTGATGCTGATCTTCAGCCTTTAAGGGAAGCCGAAAAGCTCTCCAAGTTCAAGCCTATATTACTAGTTGCTATAGAGGAAGAGGAATCTACAATAGCAGTGCTTACTTCTTATGGGCTTAAGATAATAACGAGTGTTCATAGAAGTTTGGGAAGCAAAAGCGATAGTAAGGAATATGAATCACGCTTAAGGATGCTCTTCTCAGATGTAACAAATGTCGTAATGGAAGCGATAAAGCAGTATGATCCCCAAGCAATTATCGTAGCTGGCCCAGGGTTCACAAAGGAATACTTTGTTGAATTTCTAAAGATTAGATTAGATCGAAAAATACCTATCGTTATAGATTCAGTTACTAGCGGTACGGAAGCAGGGATTCAGGAAATCATTAGGAGAGGCACCCCCCAGAAAGTTTTGGCAGAGCAAAGAGTAGCTGAAGAAACAGCAAAAATAGAAGAGTTCTTAATGCACATTGGAAAAGATGATAAGCTAGCAGTATATGGTTATGAACCAGTTAAACAAGCACTTGAAATGGGAGCTGTAGATACTTTACTCTTATCGATGTCCTTAATTAATACGGTCGATTTAGAGTTAAGAAGAAAAATCTTAAAACTGGTTGAACTTGCTAAAATGACGAGGAGTAGGGTATTATTCATAAGCACTATGCATCCTGCTGGAAAACAATTCTTGCGGTTTGGTGGAATAGCCGCATTACTAAGATATCGTCTGTCCCTATAGCATCATCTAGGTTGAAGTGGGCTCATTTAATATCCACGGTAGGGATTTTTCCCCTGTCACTCCTTCGCCAGTGGTGCTCTCTCTGAAACTAACCTATTAAGTATCCGGCCTAGTGAAGAAACTAGAGAGTAACTTATACCTCGGGGCCGTTAGTCTCATATTCAGGTTGCTACTAAATAACAAGAC